>Ga0315336_1000083_pt1 | contig 476443 bp, 367 predicted proteins | sample ASW5metaG_FD_204512 | JGI IMG/M metagenome (GOLD analysis project Ga0315336, IMG submission 204512) | Ammonia-oxidizing marine archaeal communities from Monterey Bay, California, United States - ASW #5 | ecosystem: Environmental > Aquatic > Marine > Intertidal zone | place: USA: California...
GTTGGAAATATGAAGTTGGAAATATGAAGTTTGAGGTAAAAAATAAATACTACCTACTTCGTACTTCGCCTTTCGTCTTTCGTCAATGGTATTTCTTGCCTTTGTAATGTTGTTAGTACTAGCGACACCAGTGCCTTTAATTTGATATTCATAGTGCACTTCCTACTTAGTTTATCATCAGCTAGGTGCTGTGACTTAATATTTATATAAATATTAGGACGCTACCCAAAGCCATCATCTTTGACAAGCTTCAAGCTGATTTTTAAGCTGTTAGAATAATTTCGTAAATTAATGGGTACAACCAACTGCAGCGTTTATGATTGGCTTTTTCCATAAAATTAGAAGGCAATTGGCGGCTGATAGTCAATTCTTAAAATACTCCAGATATGCTATAGGTGAAATTATCCTTGTAGTTATTGGTATTTTGATTGCTTTGCAGTTAAATAACATGAACGAGAAGCGCAAGCTAAAAGGTGAAGAAATTAAGATTCTTCGGAATTTTCAAGCTAACCTTCAAGAAGATTTGTCGCATATTGAAATTAATATTGAGACTTTTGAGACCGCAAAGAGTTCGGTGAATATCATTTTAAAACATATGCAACAGAATTTACCTTACACGGACACATTAGCCTGTCATTTTGGTAATACAACTTTCCTTTTTTCGCCCGGAATTAATCAAGGGGTTTTTGAATCGCTGACATCTGCTGATTTTAATTTAATTACCAACGATAGCATAAAGCACGATATTACGACGTACTATTCATTTGTGAATAATGAGTTCGATGTCCAAATTGCCCGTTATTCAAAAATTATAGAAGATGCCAGTAAAAGTGTTTTTAATACCCGGTTTGATGCAATGTGGAATCACGAGGTGAGTGGGTCTGGTGGCGATTTGGGATGTGTAGAAATGATTCCCAACGATTATGAGGGATTGAAAAAGGACAAGGAATACAATTATTTTTTACGTACGCTAAATAATCAACTGTTCTGGCATAGGTTGGGTCCGTTGACCATTGCCAAGGAATATGCAGAAGAACTACTGGAAAGGATTAATAAGGAATTGAATGAACACAATCAATAGAACTCCAGGTAGGTGTCAGCTCCCCGCCGTAGCAATTCAAGAGTTTACCACTTACTGATTACTCTTACCGGCCGCATCATCTCGCTGCCTTTTTCAATCATCCACAGGATAATCAAAAAAGATCACGTGTTTATTGCTAATTGAATAGCACCCCAAACCCGCCTTCCCGCTCAAGGCTGCAGTACTGAATATTCTTGGCAATTTGATAGCTATAAATCTATTCAATTCAAGTAATTTTAGTATTGTCATACTCAAAAATCCTTAAAAGAATTATCAGGAAGTGTTTATTATGAAATGCTTGATTAAGATTATTGCTCATGCCATATGTCCGCTAATGCTGTGCGTTTTTCCGTTTCTTGGATCTGGCCAGAACATTGGAAATAAGAATGGCCCTAAGGAAATGAAAGGGCACTTACTCAATGGTACTGAACTTCAGATGGACGGTATTGTCGATGAAGCGTTTTGGTTAAATATTACTGGCAATGGTAATTTTCTGATGCAAGAACCAGTAGAGGGCAATGAACCTACCGATAGCACTGAAATAAGGGTTGCCTACGATAAACAAAACATCTATATAAGCGTAATTTGTTATGATAGTGATCCTTCAGGAATAAAGGCCTTTCAAAAGAAGCGGGATGCATCACTGGAAACAGACGATCGTTTTAGATGGATATTTGACACATTTATGGACAAACGAAGGGCCTATTTCTTTGAAATCAATCCTTTGGGATTGCGGGGAGACGGACTCATTTCTTCAGGGCAAGGCCAAACCTTAAATAAAGATTGGGATGGTATTTGGAATGCATGGACCTATATTGGTGATTTTGGCTGGTCTGCCGAAATCCGGATTCCCTTTCGGAGCATAAACTTTGATATTAAAAGTGATATTTGGGGAATTAACTTTCAGAGGACCATACGTCGTAAAAACGAGGAATTGCTTTGGACCGGTCATCGACGAAATCAGGGGTTGTTGCGACCGCAGAATGCCGGTATACTTACCGGCCTTGTTGATCCATCTCAGGGAATAGGGTTAGAAGTTGTCCCATACGCCATTACCCAGTCTAACAAAGAATATGATGAAGACAACGATGCGACAGACATCACTAATTCCGCAGACCTCGGGTTGGATATCAATTACAATATTACATCCCAGTTGAAAGTCTCTTTAACATACAATACAGATTTTGCGCAGACAGAGGTAGACGACAGACAAATAAACCTTACACGTTTTCCATTACGGTTTCCAGAAAAACGAGATTTTTTCCTTGAGGGCTCCTCAATTCTTCAATTTGCCCCACAAAGTGGTGTCGACCCTTATTTTAGTCGCAGAATCGGACTGGTAAACGGGGTGCCAATTCCCATTAAATACGGAGGCAGGTTAGTAGGTAATATGGGGAAGAACAATATTGCGTTAATACATGTGCGCACAGGGGAAGAAGGTGAGCTGAATCCGGAAAGTTTTACAGTGGCAAGATACAGACGGGATTTTTGGAAGGAAAGTTCTATAGGTGTTATATATACATTAAGAAGTACAAAAGAGGATGTGCTGTTAGGCGATCCTGTACAAGATAGAAGTACAATGGGCACGGACCTCACGCTGAGCACTTCCGAATTTATGGGAAATAACGTATTGCAGTTTTCAGCTTTTTTTATAGGCCATAATGCAGCATCTCCTTTAGACCAAACTACCTCACTTCTAGACAGGTCGGTACGTGGCGTACGTTTTAACTTTCCTAACCAACCGTGGTCTGCTTATGGATCTTATAGGGTATTTGGGGATGCCTACGACCCTGCCGTTGGGTTTAACAGTCGTAACGGATTTAAAAGATTTCAACCGGGAATTAGTTATTCCCCACTGTTCGAAAAAAGTGCTTTACTAAGAGAAATTGAATGGGGTATTCGCTATGAATACCTCACCTCATTGGAAAACAAATTACTTACTGAGGAGCTTACATTTACCTTAGGAGAAATAACCTTCGAATCAGGAGAACGATTTGAATTTAAGGTAGGCAGGAACTTTGAGTTTTTAGATGAAAATTTTGATATTCTAAGGGATGGTTCTATAGTTGTAGTTCCCGGCGCATATGCAAATTGGGGTTATGAATTGGAGGCGTCTTCTGCATCTTTCCGGAAAGTCTCGGGCTCAATTGCATATGAAGCCGGCGGTTTCTGGACTGGGAATATCTCGAGTCTGCAGCTGGGCTTGACCATCCGTCCTCTCCCGGGTATCAATCTAAGTAGCGAATACACGTATACCAAAGTAACTGCCGAAAATAGTGGCTTTAATACTAATTTATTCCGATTTAATTTTGGCTTTGATTTTACACCGGATATTTCCCTTTCGTCAAACATTCAGTTCGATAATGTAAGCGAAGTTCTGGGAACCAATACCCGTTTTCGATGGATAATTACTCCCGGGACCGACATTTTTTTTGTGTATAATCACAATTGGCAGAATAACCCCGCATTGAATAATAGGCTTTTTACCATACAACAAGGAGGGGCGCTTAAGTTAGTTTACACCTATCGTTTTTAGTGCAGTAAATTGAACTTAGATTCAAATAGGCAAAGCCCTGCTGAGCACTGGCATCGCAACAAGAAGAATTATTCACTGTTCACCGCTCACTGCTAACTGTTTACTGCTTACTGTTTACTGATTATTGATTACATGAGCCAGACGTGTCAACCTCCGCCAGAGGTCGGACAGGCGCAGCCTTTTATGATCATCCGCAGGATAATCACAAAAGATCTCGTGTTTACTGTTCACTGCTTACTGCTTACTGCGTACTGCGTACTGCTGACTGCTCACTGCATACTGCTTACTGCCTGCTGCTAACTGTTTACCGTTAAAATAAGCCAGCCGCATCATCAAGATCGTCAATGGTCCGCTTTGAGGTATTGTTAATCCAATAAATTCAAATCTCTAGCTATGCTACAATGCGGAGATCTTTTTTTATTTAGATGGAATTATTACATAGTGTTTCTTAATATCTGTATTAATGAGGTTTTCAAATGGGTATCAATTTGCTCATTATCCTCTTGTCATGACAGTTGCACCGGTTTTATCAGAGAATACGGAGTCAGAAGTATCAATATAAAATACATCATTCTCCAATTTTAGAAAGATTTTAATCTCTGGCTGAGCAGGATTATTCGTTTTTATGTACCCTGTAAAATAAATATGATCGCTCGTCCAGAATTCGGCATATAAATCGCCTGATGAATGACTTCCAAGAACTGCCATGGATGGTGCTGATACGACTATCATTTGATACTGACCATTAGTTGTTTGTATAACCCTAAAAACATCTGTACCATCCATTGTCCATCTACCCGGGATTTCAGTTGTCCTTCTTATCCATTCCGCGTTCCCCCAGTTAATATTCCTGTTATTATTATAGAGTGAGCCGTAATTGTTAGTTTCATAAATCTTAACCTGATTATAACTGGTTACCTGGAGATACACCCGTTCGGCGATAGTACCATTATTTAGATCTACAAAAAACAGGTCAGTCTCCTCATCGTAATTCATCTGTATCGATATGTCAGGATCATTACTCTGATACCAACTGCCGTTAAGATCTGGGCAGGGCCTTTCTAACATCTGATTTAGTCTGAAACTTACCCGTTGATAGATTGCCTTATCGCCCGAATAATTATTGGCAAAGAGATCACTTACCGCCCCATCCAATTCCAAAGCAATATTATAAGCAGCAGTCAAATCACAGGGCATACATCCATGTATTTCATTGTTTTGCAAAATGTAGGTTAAATGGGTATCTACACTTAGTAATCCCTGATATATGTCATAGCAAAACTCCCGGTCATCGGGACTGCCGCAATCTGGCATAAATTCCAGCTGTGCCAGGGCTATGCCAAGATTCATTCTGGCATCTTCCAATGTAGAACCACCCCCTTCCTCACATGAACCTGAAACCCCCTGTGCATTTACTACGGATAAAGAAAGTACCAAGATGGTACATATCCAAATAACTATATTTCTCATAACTTATGGTTTTAGTAATATCTAATTTCCAGTATTCAACGAATCTACTGTACTGGCAGCTTGTGTTGTAGTATCTGCAGGGGATGAAGAAACAGCTACAACACTGCTGTCTTCCGGTATAATTTCACTTGAGCTGGCTTCTTCAGGAATTGTTTCCGTTCTCTTTCTTATCGAATCAATACTTATCTTCAACTCTCTTAGTTCTGATTGTGAGCTTTGCAATTGTTCTTTGTACGCTTCATTGCGCGATTTGAGACCTGTTATTGAATACAAGGCAATCAATAATGCGATCCCTAATATTCCAGCCACTAACAGGTAAGGATTATATTTTAATTTGGGACTGTCAGCAATTGTTTTAGCAGCTATTTGTTTAGCTGTTCCTTTCTCACAAAAAATACTTATTGCACTGGCATTATCATGCCCTCCGCCATTTGCGATACCTTTATGATTAGCGCTATTAACCGCTTCCAGGGCAACATCGCGGGGTGCTTTATTTCTATTATGTAATTTTGAAATCTCCTCTTCGGTAAGTTCTCCGTTGACACCATCAGAACATAAGAAGAAAAAATCGCCTTTCTCAAATGAAAGATGTTGCATTTCAATATCAACAACTGGCTTTAAACCTAATGCCCTTGTAATCTCGTTAGATTTTGGGTGCTTACCTGCCTGTTCTTCACTTGTTAGAATTCCGTCCCTCAGCATCCTAAAGACTACGGAATGATCATAAGTTCTATAAATAATTTTTCCTTCACTTATTTGATATACCCTACTATCTCCAACATGAGCAACCAAAGCTTCCCCAGATGTTATAAGTACCAGGGCTACGGTGGTGCCCATTCCCTTCAGGCCCTCATCGTTGAGACCAGTTCTGAATATTTCAAAGTTTGCTTTTTGAATAGCATTATAAATGGCATTGACAGGGTCTTCAGAGGCCGAATTGCGAATATCTTCTAAAATAACATCAATGGCTATCTGAGAAGCCAACTTTCCCCCTTTTCCTCCACCCATCCCGTCACATACAATAGCCAAAAATCCGAACTTGGCATCGGCATAGGCAATTGAATCCTGATTTTCAGATCTGCCTCCTATAACTGATTCTCCAAAGTATTTGACCATTATATAAATTTAATTGACCTTAAAGTCTCTGCTATAAAGGCGATTATTTCTATACCATATTTCCAGTTTATATGAACCAGGATAAAAATTAGTACCGAAACGATGCATTAGGAATTCACTCTTTTGTCCACGGGTAAAAGTACCCTTATAAGAATTTGTGAATAACGCCCAGGGTTGAACAGGGTTCTTATTTACATAATCTCTACTATATAATAAAGCGCCGCTGGGGAGATATATTTTATAATGAATCAGTAAAGTTTTTGATTCCTGGACAAGACTATTAAAAAATACTTTTGGTTCAATATATCTGTAATTCTTTCCCCCTCCCCCATCTAATGCCTCTGGAAAGTCATTTAAAATATTACCATCCTTATCAGAAAACCTCAATGGGGTCCCAGTCACAATTATTGGAGTATTTTCAGAGAAGTAACTAAGACTTTCCCTCAGGTTTGCATTTTCGTTGATTAGATTGTTATTTTCATTAATTAGATCATAATTACGGGAGGAAGAGATTGAAGCATCCTCACGAACAATTTGAAGTTCAACTATATTTATCAATAATGCCGCACCTAATATTAAGGCAAGGGGTATAAATATCCAATTTAATACCGTGGCCGTTCCCGATCGTGATTTTATTTTAGCTTGATTAGTTGAGCCTTGATTTCCCATTTTGGACCTAAATGGCTGTAATGCTGCCAGGAATTCCCTGCTGTTTTTAAAACGTGCCTGTTGGCTTTTAGCAGTTGCCTTAGCAATTACACCAAATAAGGGGGCTGAAATTTTAGGGTGCGGAGGTAAAGGCTTCTCTACCTGCATCTTAAGTGTATCATATTCACTCTTACCTTCAAAGGGAACGGTCCCAGTCAGCAACTCATATAAAGTAACACCAACGGAGTAAATATCAGTGGTGGGATTAATTAATTCAGTCTGACTTCTGATTTGTTCAGGAGCCGCATAATAAGGAGTGCCTACAACAGATCCTGTTTTTGTGAGCCTCTTATTGGTGCTTTCAAGACTTCTTGCCACCCCAAAATCCATAATTTTTATATCGCCGTTATTACAGAGAAAAATGTTGCTGGGTTTTATGTCGCGGTGGACGATAGGAGGTTTTGCATTGTGTAGTACGGAAAGTCCCTGAAGGACCTCGCATATAATCTGAATTGACTTTTCTTGAGGAATTTTATTTTGCTTTTCTATATAAGTGTCAAGGCTTTCTCCGTCTAAATATTCGCTAATGATATGATAGATCTTATCCTTCTCAACGAACTCGATCATTTTTAAAATATTCTTATGATCGAAATTGATATTAGATTCTTTTAATGCCCTTTCAATATTGACGGGATTTGAAGAAAGTTCTTTATAAAGTACCTTTATCGCAACTTTCCTTGAGGAGTTGGATTCTTCTCCCAGGTATACCAGGCCCATACCTCCTTCACCTAATTTGGAATTGTCAGAGAAGGGATCAAATACATAGTTGCCTTTTTGGCCATGCAATGTTATGGACATATCATCAGGCTTTTACAACAATGGTCCCCGCGAGCATATCATGCAACCCCTGCTTCTTTTCGGTCCATAAAGGCATTAAAAAACCAATCCATAATATGAGCATTGAAATATAATAGCCTAAAAATCTGCCCCATGCCTGACCAGTAGACGGATTTTCTCCAGAATCAGCAGATATTATTTTTACCCCAGCTACCCTTTTCCCGAATGTCATTCCTCCAGAATGCAGGGGAACCGCGTAGTAGAAATGAATGACTACAAGAAATATAACTATGCTGCTCATCATCACAGCTGGTGTCTCTCCTAATATGGCGATCATTATATAATAAAATAAACTTGTAATGACACTAATAATAATATTGTCCAACAGGTAACCGCCCAATCTTGCTCCCCAACTCGCATATTCATAAACTGTAGATTCATTTATTGGCTCCTCATATCGAGGCTGCTCCATGGAAGACGCAACACTTTGAATTGTTGGGTGAGACAGGTTGAACTGAAAAGATTTTCCCAAAGTGATGTTGCTATGCGGGTTTACCTTAGTGATATGGTTAATTCTCATGCCATTTACAAACGTACCACTTGTAGAATTTAAATCCTCAATAAATACATCTTGGTGTTCATCAATAGTGAGTCGGGCATGTGTTCTGCTCACATGTTCGGTTTCCTCAGTTTCATTGATAATTAATGGAATTTCGTTGTTGGTTAAATAACTGGGGGACGGTTCTCTTCCTATGATGAAGACTTTTTTCATTTTATTCTGGTTTTGTTCGTTTGCTAATATTTGATTTTACAGAAACATCATAAGGTGATGTGTGTTGTCTGCTGCTTCTTTGTGCTGATTTCTTTAAGTCTTCAACTTCCTTTAAGTTTTTGGAATTTCTGTCAATAAATAATAACCCTAACTCATGATTTCCAATCTGAATGACATCTTCACTTTTGAGTTCGCATGTTGTGAACTCAATATCTCTTTTGTTGACAATAGTTCCGTTCGAAGAGTTTTGATCAGATATTGCAACAAGCATCCTATGATCATTTACACTATGCCTGATATTGAGAATAGCATGATCAGAAGACACATTGGCGTCGTTAATGACTACATCATTGGTGCTGTCATTTCCGATTCTGTTTCTTCCTTCATAGAGCACCCAGTATTCTCCTGTAGGGTCGGCGCTAAAAGAAACCAAAAATCCGGCAATAATTCTATCTGTTGATTTAAGTGGCTGCTCTTTGCTGCCTTCCACGCGGGTATGTTTAGATTGTTTTTCCTGCTGTTTATTATTTGATAGATCATCTTCAGGTATGGTTTTTTTCATGGTATGATGGTTTAAAAGTGTAGTATAATATAGCAATTTTAGCGCAATTTTGATTGTTTAAGAACCAAAAACATGTGGCGATTTAGAACTTTCCATCGCTTCTTGTGATTTATCAATAAAGGAAACAATTTTCGTGATTGATATTTCTTACATTTTAATAGGTTCATTCTTAAAATCCACATATAACGACTATTTGATTTAGTACTACCAAGTCAAATGGCACAAAACTTGTGTCACTAAATATAATCTTACTAAAAAGGTAAATGCCAAAAAGAAATGAAAAATGTTTTTTTACTAGTACTCATTATTTTGTTTTCAATTAAATCATTTGGTCAACAAAAAACCATCCATGTTTTCGTTGCGTTATGTGACAATAAATACCAGGGTATTGTACCTGTTCCCAAACAGCTTGGCGATGGAAAAGACCCAAAAAGCAATTTGTATTGGGGAGCTCTATATGGCGTAAAATCATACTTTAAATTCAAAACTAAAGACTGGGTCTTGGTTGAGGATTTTGATTCAACTGAAGCACCCATTTTGAACAGGATTCTTTTTCGTCATGTTACTAAGGATGTTTACTTATTAGCTGATGCCTATGATGGTGAAGAAATTAAAACGTGTATAGAGAATTTTTTAGAATCCTCCAATTCACAAAAATCAGTTTCAATTAGCATTGGTTCAAGAGTACTACAATTTGGAGGCAATTCAGATTTAATAACCTACGTTGGTCATAATGGTTTGATGGATTTCGATGTGGATGTTGTTTATAAGAAGCGTGTTACCCAACAAAAGGATGTTATGATACTCGCATGCTATAGCAGGCACTTCTTTTCAAATGAAATAAGGGCAGCTGGCGCCAATCCGGTTTTATGGACAACTCATTTAATGGCGCCTGAAGCATATTCATTAAAATCTGCAATAGATGGTTGGATGATTAATGAGACTGGAAAACAAATTCAAGAAAGGGCCGCTCAAGCATATAATAAATTTCAAAAATGCGGGATAAAAGGAGCAAGAAATTTATTTACCTCTGGATTTATGAACTAGACCATTTAAAAGAATCGATAATTTGAATTCGCGATATAAAGAATTACCTATAATCTAAGGAGAGATGAAAAAAACATCAACTTTTATACTATTTCTGTATCTGATAACCAGTCAACTAGCTACAAGTCAAATTCAGAATGTCAATATGGAGGCTCAATCCAAATGGAAACAAGATTATGACGGAATAACCAAAATTAAAGTTCATTGGGAGAATACAAATTCAGGGTATTATCAAGAAAGAATGTGGGTTGAAGAGGCAATAAATGAAACTTGGGAGAATTATGCAAATGTTGATTTTTATGGTTGGAAAGACTACGACAATTCTGGTAAAGGAATTAGAATTTTTATAGATAATATGGCTCGCCCAAACTGTAAAGCTCTGGGATCACGGATAGATGGACTATTTGCCGGAATGGTTTTAAATTTTGAATTCTTGGGCGGTTTCCAATGTAACAGCAGAACAAGGAAACATTGTATTAAGGCCATTGCGGTTCACGAATTTGGCCACGCATTAGGTATCGCTCACGAACAAGAAAGACCAGATTGTCAGTGTAATGAGCATCCCAGACTTGGGTATAGTTCTGGGGGATATTTTGTCACACCCTGCGATATAAGTTCTGTAATGAATTATTGCAACCCCAGATGGAATAATGACGGAATGTTAAGTTATTATGATATTCAGGGAATACAAGCAGTTTACGGAAAAAAAGAAAACATCCAGGAATACAAAAATTTTATTTCGACTGGAAATCTATCAATAGTTGATGAATTAGGCTCAGACCAAATCTGGGAAAACTTAAATTTAAACTTTGGAGGAACATCAATATTATTCAACATCAATCACACCAATCAAAAAGAAATAAAGCAAGTATCAATAACCCAAAGTGGTTATTATAATTATGACATAACTTCTAAGACAAGAAGATCAAATGACCAAATTTATAATGGATACGGGTTCGGTAAAATCTATTTAGATAAGAATAAAAATTATAGTGTTACTCTTTTTATGGAAAAGTATGAAGCCAACTCGTTAAGAATATATCTTTTAGCACAAGATGTTTCAGAAGAGAAGCAATTAAATAATCCTTATCCAAAAGATATAATTTTCGATAATAGAAATACATATGATGCACAAGGAATAAATCCAACTTCATTATTAAAGCTAGATTTAGTTAGCAATGAAAAATTTTATATTTATAGCGACGGTGCTATCTGGGTTTATAAAATTCAAACCAAAGCTTTTATTAAGTGTTCGTTAAAAGAGCCGCCAATTTATCAACCTTGGAACGGAATAGAATGGGCTTGGTCATTTAGGAGACCAATTGGCAACAGAAAAACAGAAACTTATTCAGTTAGCAAGACTGGCGATGTATGGGCAATGAGTAGCAGTGGAAGAATGACAAAATATGGGTATGTTACAAATTCCGATTTCTAAATATCTTGGGCACAACAGAATATAAAAAATATCTGATTAATAACTCTTTTATTTAAACGATCCTGAAGCTGATAAAATGCTAACGCATAATTACCGGGACGGATTTGCAGTTCCTAATACTATTTAATCAAAACGGTGGGTTATTAGCACAAGCTTCACGGTCTTTGCTGTGAAGGAAAGATAAAGTTGGAAGTACGAAGTTGGAAGTACGAAGTTGGAAATATGAAGTTGGAAATATGAAGTTTGAGGTAAAAAATAAATACTACCTACTTCGTACTTCGCCTTTCGTCTTTCGTCAATGGTATTTCTTGCTTTTCTAATGTTGTTAGTGCCATCAGTTATACTGCTCACTGCTCACTGCTTACTGCCTACTGCTTACTGTTTACTGCTCACTGCTCACTGCTTACTACCTACTTGCCTACTGCTTACTGCCTACTGCTTTCTGCTTACTATTTACTGATTACTGATTACTGAATATTACCCCAACCACCCTTCCCTATCCAGGCTCCGGTATTGAATAGCCTCAGCAATATGATGACCAGCCACTGCCTTGGCGTTATCAAGATCTGCAATGGTTCTAGACACTTTAAGAATTCGGTCATAGGCCCTGGCCGAGAGGTTTAATCTGTTCATAGCATTTTTAAGCATTTCCAATGAGGCTGTATCCAGCCTGCAGTACTTTCTGATCTGTTTGGTATTCATTTGTGCATTGTAATGCACAATTTGCACGCCCTTTGCAGCTTTTTCCAAATTGGTAAAACGCTGTGTCTGAATCTCGCGAGCAGCGGTTACCCGTTTACGAATGACAATGCTCCCCTCCCCTTTGCGATCTTCTGATAGTTTTTCAAAAGGAACAGGCGTTACCTCTATATGGATGTCGATACGGTCTAATAATGGCCCTGAAATCTTGCCCAGATACCGCTGCATCTCTGCCGGGGACGTACTCAAAGGAGCATCCGGATCGTTAAAATAGCCAGACGGGCTTGGATTCATACTCGCCACTAACATAAAACTACTGGGGTAGGTCACTGTAAATCGAGCTCTTGAAATAGTGACTTCGCGATCTTCTAAAGGTTGCCGCATAACTTCCAGAACGCCTCGTTTAAATTCGGGCAGCTCATCTAAAAAAAGAACACCATTATGGGAAAGGGAAATTTCACCGGGTTGCGGATAGGCCCCTCCTCCTACCAGGGCTACATCAGAAATGGTATGATGCGGACTCCGGAAGGGTCGCTGACACATTAAGCCGCTGTTTTTGATCTTCCCTACGACTGAGTGAATCTTGGTGGTCTCCAAGGCTTCCTGAAGTGTCATCGGAGGTAAAATGGAAGGCAGCCGCTTGGCTAACATTGTCTTTCCGGCCCCTGGCGGACCTATTAGGATAATATTATGCCCACCGGCAGCAGCAATTTCCATGCAGCGTTTTATACTTTCCTGTCCTTTTACATCAGAAAAATCAAACTCCGGAAATTCAAGCGCTTTGTGAAATTCGGCCCGAATGTCAATAACCGTTCGCTCCAAAGGAGTTCCTTTATCAAAATATTCGATTACCTCTTTGATATTACCCACCCCATATACTTCCAAACCTTCAACGATAGCAGCTTCCCTGGCATTCTGAACTGGTAGTATAAATCCTTTAAATCCTTCTTCCCTGGCTTTTATGGCAATGGGGAGTGACCCTTTTATAGGTTGCATGCTGCCATCCAGTGAAAGCTCCCCCATAATAATATATTGTTCCAATCGCTCTGCCTGTATTTGTTCGGAAGCCACCAATATACCCAGAGCCAATGTCAGGTCGTAAGCAGAGCCTTCCTTTCGGAGATCTGCCGGAGCAAGGTTCAGGGTGATTTTTTTACCCGGAATCTTATAGCCATTGTTTAATAATGCCGCAGCGATTCTAAAGTTACTTTCTTTAATGGCATTGTCCGGAAGGCCCACCAAATGATAACCAATACCCCTAGCTACATTCACCTCTGCTGTTATGGTAGTCGCCTCTACCCCAAATACGGCACTACCATAAACTTTTGTGAGCATCTAACTTTGCTTTGATCTTAGACTAATTCAGAATGGACCTATAAATTCCGGACAGCCATGGCTAATATCGATTTATTCGCTGCAAAGGCCTTGCAGTTGATTCAGGGACGAAGTGGGAAGTACGAAGTACGAATTAAGAGGGACGAGATGGGAGGTGCGCAGTAGGAAGTACGAGGAACGAAGTAAGAGGTACGAAGTCGGAAGTACGAGTTACGAAGTGGGAGGTGGTAGGTACGAAGTTGGAGGTTCGAGGCCTGCCCGCCCACTGACGGGTTAGAGGTACTTTGTTCTTTGGTACTTTGTATTTCTCCACTAGTGCGAAGTTATAAACTTCGCATAGCTAAGAGAGATTGTGTTGGTAATGATTGGAATTCTTTTGGCGTTACAGGTAAATAACTGGAATGAGGAAAGAAAATTATCACAAGAAAGAATTGCGATACTTAAAAACCTGAGAGACGATTTAAAGAATGATATTGAAAATTACCAGTACAGTACATTGAGATTAGAAGATAGACAAAAAGTTGCAGATCAAGTGCTCACACTTTTCGAAAATATTCCCAAGACTATAGATTCTGCCAATACAGCCCGTAATCTTCTTGTTTTAGGATTTATAGAAGTCCATAATCCAAATTTTTCTACATACAATGAAATTCAAGGGTCGGGAAAATTAGCGCTTATTAAGTCAAAAAAAGTTAAAACGGCTCTAGCGAACTACAATTCAACGGTAGACAATTTTAAGCTCATAGGTTCAAGTTGGAATGAAGATTTAAAAGACTATGAAAGGATCATGAGTGGGTATTTTAAAGGAAATATTTATCAACAATTTCTTCCGATGGATGCAAAAGATGTTTCTCAAAATCAGAATTTGCGATTCGATCTTAGCGAGATGTCGAAGAATTCGGATTTAGTATCAAGAATAAGACATATTGCATATTTTACCAAAATGGAAATAAACATAAAAAAGTATATAATTATCCCATTATGTGATAGTCTTTCCAAGGATATTGATTCTTTATTAATTAACTGGCAGTAAATCCTTTGAAGTCCTTTAGGATGCGAAGTTATAAACTTCGCATAGCTAGGGATTTGATAAGTGAAGCTTGTTTCTGATAGTGGATTATTGATGTTAATGTAAAAAAGTCTTTAATATGGCGCGAGCGTCACGCTCGCGCCAGCATAGGATTTTTAGTATGACGCACGCTCCAGCAGAGGGGAATTTTAGTATGACGCTCGCTCCAGCAGAGGAACGTAAAATTAAGATTCTTCAAAGAATTGCTTGTTTATATATTTTTAACATCTTTCATTAAGACATCGCTAAATCTTTTAAAACGTGAACCTAAAGCTATTTCCCCAAATGATGATAATTTATTTATAAGTAAATATAGACCATTATTGTTTCACAAAAAATAACAAGCTAATTATTAGGCACTTACAAGGTTAATGTTTATATTCAAATACTATATAAGACATTATTTTTTATAAAATTTTCGAACTCAGAGCTAACCATTTTGCACTATAATTTTTTATGAATAACTAAAACCTATCTGATATGAAAACTAAACTCTTATTTATCTTATTATTGTTTATTCCTGTTTTTTTTACAAGTTGCGAAGAAGAAGAAGAATGTGAGTCATGTGATTGTACTGAATTAGGAGGGAGTTTTGTGTTGAATGATGATGGTGAGTTGTTCTGTGACTTTAGTCAATAACAATTGAATAGTAAAGAGCCAGCATTATTTTACTCATAGGATGTCATCTTATGAGTATGTTTATACATTTTCAAATCAATAAATGTAATAATCTCTTTTTCTTTTTGAATTGCTTGTTGAAATATTTTTTCAGCTATGGATAGTCCTGTGGACACATTGCTAAAGGAAATACTAAATAAGATACCCTTTGTACAACTTAGTGCTATTTCCCCGGGCTGCGGGTAGGTACCCCCGCCGACAAGGGCCACGTCAGTAATTCTATCTAATGTGGTGGTCTTTATTTTGAGATTGAAAGTCCTTTGTGTTAATGATTACTTAAATAGGATGCACTTTGACAGGACAACCCTTTCAGGCACCCATGAATGTACAATTCTTTTTAATCGTAACTTTATAAAGTATCGTATTAAGTTGTGAGACATAGATATTCAATCTGTAAAAAAAGGTTAATTAAACAAAGGAACATATAGCAAAAATAGAAGGTGAGGAAAAAGAGCCTGAAAAATTGCATGAAATCTATCGAAATAAGAAAAATAATATTGAAGATTATAATCTAGAGGAAATTGTTGGAGCCGTAGTTGATAGACAGAATCAGATGGAGGAAAAAATCAGCACTTATATTGCGAATTATATAAATCCAGCGGATAGAGCATTTTTCACAAGGATAATAATGAATAGTTCTATTACGAGCTTTGGAGCTAAGGTTAAAATACTTTCAAATATGGGTATTGATAAGAAACTGATTGAAAAATTGAGAATGTTCTTATCCATCAGAAACGGATTTAGCCATTCAGTTCTTGGTAACCAAATTAAAATGACATTAACTACTAAAAAGGGAAAGGCTACATCAGCGAAAACTGAAAGTCAAGGGTCTAAAATAATGGTCATGAACTCTAGTGGGAAATTGGTGTCAAAAAATACAATTGAATATTTTAAAAAATATATTGAACTTCATAATGAGATAAACAAGGAACTAAAAAAGGAAATTGGCAGGATTGAGAATGAGAATATTGTTGAAACCCCCTCCTAGGAAGAAACCCAAAATTGAACAACCGAGTTCATGAACTCACGAACTTACAGTGAATACCTAACTTAGCACCTACCCTAAATATATATTAATGTAATCTCTCCCGGTTGCGGGTAGGCTCCTCCCCCAACGAGGGCAACATCGGAAATGGTATGATGCGGACTCCGGAATGGTCGCTGACACATTAAGCCGCTGTTTTTGATCTTCCCTACGACTGAGTGAATCTTGGTGGTCTCCAAGGCTTCCTGAAGTGTCATCGGAGGTAAAATGGAAGGCAGCCGCTTGGCTAACATTGTCTTTCCGGCCCCTGGCGGACCTATTAGGATAATATTATGCCCACCGGCAGCAGCAATTTCCATGCAGCGTTTTATACTTTCCTGTCCTTTTACATCAGAAAAATCAAACTCCGGAAATTCAAGCGCTTTGTGAAATTCGGCCCGAATGTCAATAACCGTTCGCTCCAAAGGAGTTCCTTTATCAAAATATTCGATTACCTCTTTGATATTACCCACCCCATATACTTCCAAACCTTCAACTATAGCAGCTTCCCTGGCATTCTGAACTGGTAGTATAAATCCTTTAAATCCTTCTTCCCTGGCTTTTATGGCAATGGGGAGTGACCCTTTTATAGGTTGCATGCTGCCATCCAGCGAAAGTTCGCCCATAATTATATACTGTTCTAAACCTTCTGCCTGGATTTGCCCCGAAGCAGTCAAAATTCCCAATGCTAGCGTTAGATCATAAGCCGACCCTTCTTTCCGCAGATCTGCCGGAGCGAGGTTTAGCGTAATTTTTTTACCGGGAATCTTGTAGCCATTATTCAGCAAAGCCGCCGCTATTCTGAAGTTACTTTCTTTGATGGCATTGTCCGGAAGGCCCACCAGATGATAACCAATACCTGTAGCTACATTTACTTCTGCGGTTATGGTGGTTGCCTCTACCCCAAATACGGCACTACCATAAACTTTTGTGAGCATCTAACTTTGCTTTGATCTTAGACTAATTCAGGGTGGCCCTTTAAACTCCGGACTGCCGTGACTAATATCAATCAATTCACTGTAAAGGACATGCAGTTGGAATTACAAAGTTGGAATTACAAAGTTGGAATTACAAAGTTGGAAGTACGAAGTTGGAAGTACGAAGTTGGAAGTACGAAGATTGAAATTGAACTTGAACTTGAACTTGGAAAACATACTTCGAATTTCGTACCTCGTATTTCGTATTTCGTATTTTAAGTAATCCTTATAAAAGCCCATTAGAGACGGATTACTCAGAGCCGGGGATAAATGTCAGTTTGGATTCTGAAGTTGAGATGATCTCTTCTTTATTCATCATCATTTTCCTAAACTCCCCTTTTACAAACATCTCTGCCTGATCCTCATAATGGTCGCTGAACGGATTTCCCGACTGGCCGGTAGGTAAAATACTGATGCTGTTTTCGATATCCGAAAAATCGATCACCCTTCTGGTAGAAGGGCCGTGTTTTACCTCAAACAGTTCGCTGTCGCCATAAGTAAATGCCATGTTATTGATTACCTCTCGCGTCCCTGTTGCCGGGAAAGGACCTACATTAAAAAAGGGGCGCATAGAAGCTACCTGCCCTATAGGGTGTCCGTGCTCTACCGTATGCACCCGTCCCCAAGTCCATTTAGTAGTATCTTCTCCCAATGCCGCCTGAAGCGAATCTATCGCCTGTACAAACGACCTGCTCACAATCTCTTTCTGATCTTCCGCAACAGTTTCCGTATGCACATTATCCCACCATACAGAAATGGGAGTATTTACCATGGGAGCAATTAATCGTTTGTGAAAATGCGTGGATAAAAACTGAGTAAACAATTCTTCCCCAAGCTCATCTTTAAAAGTATTTTGTAAGAGGTAATAAATCCATTTATGATAAACAGTTGCCGCCACACTTTCCAAAGGATAATCCCCGCCCCAGGCACTTAAATCGTCTACCAGTTTAATTTGGTCATCGTTTAATTGCTTAACATCTACAATTTTGGCAAGCTCTTTTACTATATCAGGGTTGACAGAGGAAGTGTGGTCGGTAATCATTTTACTCACCGCTTCCCTATCCCAATCGTTTTTTGGTTCCAATAATTCAACTATTCGCTTTGCCCTGTTCTCCGGCAGATAATATCCCGGGTATAATTTACCGCCTATTGGATCGGGCTGGTTATTAGCAGAGTACACATAATTCCAGCTGGGATTTACTGCATGGGCGTTCTCTGAAAAATCCAAATAACGCAGTGGTTTCTCCTTATCTGTAGTACCGTCAAGAATAAATTTTGTATGCACCTCATCGGGCATCTCGTATAATTTGGCGGTTCCCCACCAGGCAACATTACCCTCGGCGTCTCCATACATAATATTTAGTCCCGGAGCATGGATATTTCTCAATGCCGCTCTAAATTCTCCTATATTCCCGGCATGACTCACGCCATAAAAGGCATCCAGGTTCTTATTCTCGAGTTTTGTATAAATCCAGGACATACTAATGGGAGTTTCCCCGCGAATCTGATTGGCTATCCCGTTGAGCACAGGGCCATTCTTTGTCTTTTTATAACTGAAAACAACATCCGTAGTGTCTTTTACCTTGATATTCCTTGTTATGGTTTCATAGAAGTCCCAGACATTACCAGATTTATATTGTGTGCTATCATCAGGATTGGTTGCCTCGTAATAGAAATCGATATCATCATTCTCTAACATGGTAATTCCATAAGCCAATTCCCTGTTGTGCCCAAGCACCGGAAAAGGTATACCAGCCAAATGATAACCATACATCTCATAGCCGGGAGCAGAAACATGGGCTTCATACCAAACCGAAGGTTGAGCAAAGCCAATATGTGGGTCGTTAGCAAGTATGACCGCTCCATTTTTGGTTTTGCCCGGTCCAAGTACCCAACTGTTACTGCCTACAAACTGAGGTATCGGGAGTCCTTTCAGGGCTTCAGTGGTCAAAGAGGAGATTGAATTTTTGATTGTGTCGCCCTCAATTTCATTAAAATTCCGAATACGCGTGATACTTGTGTCCGAAGCTATTTGCAGGTCTTTTAAGTAAGCAGGTCCCAGCTTGTTTTTTATTTCGGAAAGCAAGGGATCTGTTTTATGGGCCATCGCAAATGAAAAGGCCATATATCCTATAGAATTGTAGATGTCTTTTAACTGGAATGCTTCCTTTTCTACCCCTGTCAAATAGTATTCTATAGGTGTTGGTCCTTCTTCAATGAATTTATTCACCCCGTTTAAATACGCCTGTGAAAGTTTGGCTACCTCGCTATCGGCATCCAGTTTAGACGCACTTTCCGCAGAAACTTCATCTATCCCCAGAGATAGCATAAAACGATCTGTATCTATCAGATCCTTTCCAAAAACTTCGGACAATCCTCCGCGTGCAATCCTTCTGAGTAAATCCATCTGCCATAACCGATCCTGGGCATGAACATACCCAAGTGCTCTAAAGGCATCTGCCTCATTCTGAGCATAAATATGTGGAATTCCGTAACCGTCAAAATACACTTCAACAGCTTCCTCAAGTTGGGTAAATTCCTTTTCGCCATCATAATCTGGTTTCAGTGTCTGAATAAATATAAAAGAGAAGATAGCTACCAATACTACAATCCCCATAAGTATCCATCCGAGTTTTTTAAGTTGTTTCACTGAGTTTTATTTGTTTAAAGATAGTTGTAATCTTTATATTAAAAAAGCCGCGGGATGTTATATTTATTGGGCTGAGGCCGTTTTTAGCTTGTTAATATTTGCCTGATAAACCTACTTTCTGATTTATAATCAGACCTTTACAGCCAGACCAATCCTTAAAAAACTGTACATCTGAGATAATGAAAAATGCAGAAATTATTTTAAAACAGATTGCTCCCGCTTCAGGGATTTTTTAATTTTAAATTGGCCGAAAGTTTATGATTTTCAAGACCGGATTTTAACCACTCCCTGTAGGTGTCACTATCGGTATTCTGGATGGCCGGACTCAGCACTTCCAGCTCAGGAGTAAGCAGTACATAATAAGGTTGAGAGGCCGCACCAAAATTCACGGTCTGAAAAGTTCCCCACTTTTCTCCGACGGTATTAATTGATTTAACCCTCCCTGTATCATATTTATAGTCGAACTGCTGTTCTTCGGGCAATTCCTTTCTATCATCCACATACAGGGAAATGAGCACATAGTCTTCTTTTATCAGGGGGTAAACATCTGGTTCGCTCCATACATTCTCCTCCATCTTTCTGCAATTAACACATGCCCAACCCGTAAAATCGAGTAATATGGGTTTATTCACCTTCTGGGCATAAGCCACCCCCGTCTCAAAATCTTTAAAGCAATCTATTCCTAATGGGCAATCGCTATCCTGTTCAAATACGCTGTAAAAATCGGGTGGCGGAAAACCGCTTAATTGTTTTAAACTGCTTATCCCTCCCATTCCCAGGATGAGGTAGAGTGTAAAAAGTGCGCTAATAAAGCCTACAACCTTTCTTGGAAGGGCTATTTTTTGTTTTGGCCCCTCATGTGTAAATCGTACCACGCCAAATAAATACAAGGTCATTAACAGAGACAATACAATCCATAGTACCAGGAATATTTCTCGTTTCAAAAAACCCCAGTTACCTACCAAATCAGCGTTTGATAAGAATTTGAGCGCCAATCCCAACTCCAGAAATCCCAGCACCACTTTAACGGTATTCATCCAACCACCAGATTTGGGAAGCGAATTGAGCCATGCCGGGAAAAGTGCAAACAATCCAAATGGCAAAGCCAATGCCAAGCCAAAGCCCAGCATACCCGCGGATAAATTTGTGGCAACATCCCCTACGGCAAGTGTTGTACTTCCCAATAGACCTCCAAGAATAGGGCCGGTACAGGAAAAAGAAACGATGGCCAGGGTAACCGCCATAAAGAAAACTCCCAGCCCCCCTCCTACTTTAGTAGAGGCTGCATCCATTTTGTTGGCCCAGGAATTGGGTAATGTCAATTCGTAATACCCAAAAAATGAAAATGCAAAAAACACAAAAACAAGAAAGAAGAGGATATTGAGCCAAATATTGGTTGCAATGGTGTTTAGTATTTGTGAATCAACAGAGTCGAATAAATGAAAAGGCAGACTAAGCAGAAAATAGATCAACACTATAAAAAATCCATAGAGCAAGGCATTGGCAACACCTTTTGATTTGTTTTTGGAATGTTTGGTAAAAAATGACACCGTCAAGGGGATCATAGGGAAAACACAGGGGGTGAGCAAGGCAATTAATCCTCCTATAAATCCAAGTCCAAAAATCATCCAGAGGCCCGAAGCCCCATTTAATCCTGTACTTTCATCGGTTAGCAGTATATCCTTATTTTTCAGGTCCAGTTTTAAAGCGGCACTCATCGCAAGGCTGCGATCATCCACCGTTTTCTCGTTAATCACAACGGCCTCCCCTGTTAATGAGAAACTAAAGGCCTGATCCATGGGTATGCAAACTTCCTTACATACCTGATAAAACAGCTCCACATCTATCTGGGCAAGCTCGGCTTTTAGAAGCTTTATCTTTTGAATAAAGACAGCCTCTTTTTTAAAGAAGGTCTCCTCCACTTCAAAGATGTCACTGTATTCTTTTATGGTCTCACTTTCTTCCGTAATACCCTCTAATTCATAATCTTCACCGGCTTTTAGAAAAGTAAATTCGCTGGGAAGAGAACCTCCCTCATCTGTAAATTGGGAATACACATGCCAGCCTTCTAAGATTTTGGCCTTAAAAATCAGTTCAAAAGTGTCTTCGTCTAAGGTTTTGACCTCATGAGACCATAATACCGGGGCATCCTCCGTTTGTGAAATACCAGGAGTTCCTATAAAAAGCAATAATAAAACCAGCCATTTTAAATTCATTCTACCCACCTAAATTTCAAAATCTTCTTTGTTTCCCCTGAAACCTTAAATCTGTCATCAGCACGTCTTCCTATTACCCAAACAATTTCCTCAGCCGAGCATAGCAGCCACTGCGATTCTTTGGAAATCAGATCCATTTTCTCATCCTTAAAGAATTTGGAGATTTTCTTCCTTCCTTTCATTCCCAGAGGATAAAAATAGTCACCATTCCTCCATTTCCTTACATATAGCTTATCATTTAACGTTTCCTTATCAACATAAAGTATGGTTTCAGCAGTTTCTGTGATTTTATCCACGCTGGTCTGCAGTAACCGAACAGCTAACTCGGTATTGGGATCATCCAGGAATAAAATTTCCTTTTCTTCCCTGACGTCTGGTATTTTTTGCAGTAAAAGGGCGTCCCTGTCCTTTATAAGCCTGTGTGTTGCAGATCTCACTTCCTTACCGCTAGATGTTGTTAGCAGTCCTGATACATCGTCCCATGCGGTAAAGCCATATTCCCTGAAGAGGGCATGGAGATAGGCTTTTAAAGGGTTTAGGGTACTAAGGGACGCAACTGAAATCCTGAAATGATTATTATAAGGCTCAAATAGCGCTTTTTTTACATCGCTTATATGCCGTTCAACAAGAGATGATGTACCCTCAAGGTACTCCAGAGTTTTAGCAAAATTCTTGTCAAATGTGGGGTGCAGTTCTTTTAATTTTGGCACTATTTCATGCCTGATTTTATTACGCAGATATTTGGTATCCGCATTGGTGGCATCTTCTCTCCATGCTATTTTATTCTCCCGGGCATATTTAAGGATATCTTCACTGCCGTAAGCCAGTAGCGGCCGCAGAACTGAAGTAGTTCGTTTCGGAATACCGCTTAAGCCATCTAGTCCTGTGCCTCTTGATAAATTGATGATAAAGGTCTCCAGATTATCATCCGCATGATGTGCCGTTACCACAAAATCATAGTGGTTTTCCCTCAGCAATTCCGCAAACCAGGAATACCTGAGTTCTCTGGCAGCCATTTGAAGTGAAACTTTATTTTTATTTATATAACTATCTGTATCAAAACTAGTTACTAAACATTCAGCCTTTAATTTTCGCCCCAAACCCTGCACAAACACTTCGTCTGCCTCGCTTGCCGCTCCTCTCAATTTAAAGTTACAATGTGCAAGGGTAAAATTCAATCCGCATCCTGAGCATAAATGAGCAAGCACTACGCTGTCCACACCTGCACTGCAGGCCAGCAGAAAGGGTTGTTTTAACAGCTCCGGGAAGTTATTTTTTATATGTTGTTTAAATTCTTTTAGCACCTGTCAAAAGTACTTAAAGTTGTTGCCGTAACCAATTCCGGACGGTTTCCAATACAGTTTCCGCACAAAAGTCGTTATGCAGTTCGTGATAAGCGCCTTCGTAAATTTGAAGCGTGGTTGTGCTTGCGTTCTTATGAAATTCACGGCTTCCTTCCACATCAATAATCGGGTCTTCCGACCCATGGATCAATAGCGCTGGTAACCTTAGCTCGTCTGCCCTGCTTATCGCCTCTACCCCAGCCCTTATCATCGGAAGACTATACATAGGACTTACTTTATCATGAACCAAAGGATCTTTCTGATATTTATCAACTTCTTTACCGAGTGTGGAAATCCCGTTTGGATCCAGTCCGGATGGCAGGGTTAATGATGGCATAATAGATAACATAAGCTTGCCAAGCAGCAGCTTCCATTTGGGCGGAGCAAAGGCCAGTCTTAGATAAGGGCTGCTTGCGACGATTGCTTTTACCCTTGATGGTCTTTGTATGGCATAATTCAAAACCAAATTCCCGCCCATACTATGTCCGTAAAGGAATAAGGGGACTTTTGGGAAAAGTGATTTGGCTTTAGACATTACCATTTCCAGAATATCCAACAAGGCATTGTAACTGGGGCAATGTCCTCGTTTGCCGCCAGAAGTTCCATGCCCGATATTGTCATAAATAACTACCGCCAAACCCTCGCCCATCAGAGCGGGAATTACTCTTTCCTTATAGCGTCCGGAATGCTCTCCAAAACCATGAACTATTACAACGACACCTTTTGTTATAGTAGGCTGGGTGTAATAGCCACAAATCACTTCATCATAAGCCTTAAAGGAAAAATCCGTGAGTAGCACCTTTTAAATTTAAGTGTTTAATATTATTATCTATTCTTCTATTTTGTTCATCGACCTAGGCCTCCAGCACCTGGCGCATCGCCTTAGCTTTTAGCAGGCACTCTTCATATTCTTTTTCAGGAGAAGCTCGGGAGGTAATGGCACTGCCGACAGAATAGGAGACAAATTGATTGCTGTGGTTGTAAAGAATGGATCTGATGACCACATTAAAATCGAAATTATTCTCCGGGCTAATATAACCCACAGCACCGCTATACAGTCCTCTCTTTGTAGCCTCGAGTTCTTCAATTATTTTCATAGCCGATACTTTCGGAGCTCCTGTCATACTGCCCATTGGAAATGTTTCTCTAATTATATCCACCGGATTTTTGTTTTCCGTAACTCTTGCGGTAATGGTAGAGATCATTTGGTGTACCTGTTCAAAGGAATATACCTCACAAAGTTCTTCTACAGCGACGCTTCCCTTAAGCGCGCTTTTAGAGAGGTCGTTGCGAACAAGGTCTACGATCATAATATTTTCGGCTCTTTCTTTTGTATCCTGCTTTAAATCATTTTTGTGTTTAAGGTCTTCCAATGGATGCGAAGAACGTTTGGCGGTTCCTTTGATTGGTTGCGATATAACCAGGTTACCCTCTTTTCGCAAATAACGTTCAGGGCTGGCAGACAACAGGTATTTATCTTCCATCCTGATAAAAGCGGCAAAAGGTGCTTTGGATATATTATTAAGCCTATTATAAATTTTTAAAGGATCAATAACCGTTTGCTCTGCAAAAAATTCCTGGCAAAAGTTGGCTTCATAAATATCTCCCCTGTAAATATGTGCCAGCATTTTTTGCACCTGGCTGTAGTAGGCATCTTTAAATATTCTGAGTTTGATTTTAATCTCTGCTCCATTTGCGCCAGTATCCGGATTAATGTTCAGTTGAGAAATCTTCTTAAAATCGGACTCAATTTCATCAGCAACCATATTGAGATAATTGAATTCAACTCTTTTGCCCTTAATCGAAATAATTTTCTTGGGTTGAAAAAAGTAGAGGTCAGGAAAATCAAGCCCGTCCGCATTTCCTGAACTGAGCGCTTCCACATCATTTTTTAAGTCATACGACAAATATCCAAATAACCAGTCGCCTGTTTGTTGCTGATATTCTTTTAGACTATCAAAAGCATTTGTATAATCTGTTTTCAGAGAAGTAAGTGCATCGACCGCCAAAATTTCGTCATAACTCTGATAATTGGTCCTGTGCCCGTTACTCTCCAGCCATACCATTTCCTGAAATTGCGATGCCCACTGAAGCATGCGGCTCTTGAAAGCTGTTGAATAATCTAAATTATATGCGACTTTTTTTCGCAAGACATCTACAGTTTGGACAAAAATTCTTCCAATGCATTTTTATGTTGGCTGGACAGCTCTTCATCCAGTATACCTGTGTCATCATCAAAATTCGATTTAAAATTCGGGAAAGAAAAACTGACAATTATTTCGGCACCAAATCTGGGTAATATACTCTTACTATACTCAAGTGAGCCTATGGCGCCCCTCCCACCGGGGGAACAAGACATAAGCAAGATTTTTTTATTATTCAGGAATTTGCGTTCCAACCTGGAGAGCCAGTCCAAAAGGTTTTTATAATATGCAGACGGACCGCCATTATGCTCATTTACCGATATTATGAGTGCATCAGCATTTCCTATATCATCCTTTAACTCGATTAATGAGTTGGAAAAGCCATTTTCCCTTTCCACATCTTCGCTGTACATCGGGAAAGGAAAGTTGGTCATATTTAGAAGTTGAATTCCATGATCATTGATTAAACCAGTTGTATATTTCACCATCCTGAAGTTGATAGAAGTTGATGAATTGCTTCCTGCAAATGCCAATATTTGAGCCATAAATTCGTTTAAAAAGTTTGAGTAACGAAAATACCTCAATTACACCTGAATTGCGAGCATTTTAGCTAATTTTGCATCGAAAACATCCGAAGACACTGTTAAACAAGTATATAGGAAGTAGAATTTTGAAGAAAGAATATAAGACCAGAATCAGATTATAATTTAATTCGCATCCTATTGGAAAAAAAAGCAGCCAGATTATATTTTATTGATGCTATGCGGGCATGGGCAATCCTCATGATGCTTCAGGGGCATTTTATCGATGGCTTGCTAGACAATGTTTTTAGAGACCCATCAAGTATGACTTTTGGGATATGGAAATATTTCAGGGGTATTACAGCTCCTGTTTTCTTTACCGTATCAGGTTTTATTTTTACCTATTTAATGATCAGGGTACCTCAAAGGGGTTTTGAGAACCCAAGAATTAAAAAAGGGGTTAAAAGAGGCTTGCAACTTTTGTTAATTGCTTATTTACTAAGACTAAACCTGTTTGGTTTGTTCAAAGGAATGCTTTACAAATCCTTTTTCCTGGTAGATGTCCTGCACTGTATAGGACTATCTATTTTAGCGATTATAGCTATTTATCTGCTTACTCACAGGGCCAAGAAGATAATTTTCCCTTTGGCTTTGCTGGGAGTTACGATGCTGTTATTCATTTTTGAACCGGTTTATAAACTATGGGATTTAAGTTACCTGCCCAATGCGCTGGTTAACTATATCTCTAAGGCAAATGGTTCCGTATTTACCATCATCCCATGGTTGGGGTATACGGCATTCGGAGGATTTTTAGCAACAATATTCACACATTATAAACATGCCAAAAACCTTTATCTGGTTGCTATTCCGGCAGCGGCAATAAGTGGATTATTGCTTATCTACTTTTCATCTCAATTGTTTGTATTGCTTTCGCAATGGAGTGGTATTGAGTTGTTCAGGGCAATCTACTCCAATAACTATCTTTTTATCAGACTTGGAGATGTACTGGTAGTATTTGCCGTCTTCATGATGTTCAGGGAATACCTGAAAAACAAAACACTATTGCGGATTGGACAGAATACCTTATCTATCTACGTCATTCACTTTATAATACTCTACGGCAGTTTTACCGGCTTGGGATTGTATTATTACTTTAACCATTCCCTGAGTCCGGAAATTGTGATCCCCGCAGCAATGGTTTTTATGTTCGTTTGTTCTTATCTGGCGCTGACATACGATACTTATGAACTGAATATTAAGGCGGTGTTTAACAAAATTCCCGGACTGGCCCGCACGGCTATAGCACCGGGTTACAACGGGGTAAGCAGGGCATTAAAACCTTATGTCGCCCGTTTCCTAAAGGCATTAGGGATGGTTAAGAGTTAAAACTGTTGCTGTAAATGAGCATTGATCAGCTATAGTCATCAATCTAAAAGAACCACATCCTCCTAAAAACTTGCAGTGCTTAACTTGTATTCCTAAATATGCAATGCCCTGTCTTCAGTAGCGGCAAGTGCAGCTTCTTTTACCGCCTCTGCATAGGTGGGATGCGCATGACTCATTCTTGCGATATCTTCGGCTGATGCTCTGAACTCCATAGCAGTTACGGCTTCGGCAATAAGGTCGGCGACACGGGCACCTATCATATGCACCCCAAGGACCTCATCTGTTTTACTATCAGCCAATATCTTTACAAACCCATCAAGGTCCATACTTGCCCTGGAGCGACCTAAGGCCCGCATTGGAAATTGTCCTGTTTTGTAGTCTATTCCGGCTTCTTTCAACTCCTCTTCAGTTTTACCTACTGCGGCAACTTCTGGCCAGGTATAGACAACCCCCGGGATTAGGTTATAATTTATATGTGGTTGCTGTCCGGCTAATTGCTCTGCCACCAGACTTCCTTCCTCTTCGGCTTTATGGGCAAGCATTGCTCCTCTTACGACATCTCCTATAGCGTAAATATTGGAGGTGGAGGTTTGCAGGTGTTCATTTACTTCAACCATGCCCCTGTCTGTTATTTTTACTCCGGCGGCCTCTGCATTAAGTCCGTCTGTATATGGCCTTCTGCCCACAGAAACCAGGCAATAATCTCCTTTAAAAACAACTTCCTCTCCTTTCTTGTCATCAGCTTTGACAATCACCTCATTCCCTTTTCTTTCTACCGATTTCACCTTATGGGAAAGGTTAAACTTCATTTTTTGTTTTCTCAACACTTTCATCAATTCTTTGGAAAGTGCCCCGTCCATCCCGGGAATGATCCGATCCATAAATTCCACGACAGTAACTTCAGCACCCAGTCTTTTGTACACCTGTCCTAATTCCAAACCAATGACCCCTCCTCCTATAACGATCATATGCTTAGGAATCTCTTTGAGCTCCAGTGCCTCTGTCGAAGTTATAATACGTTCCTTGTCCAATTTGATAAAAGGCAGGCTCGAGGGTTTTGATCCTGTAGCTATTATGGTGTTTTTTGCCTCTATTGTCTGTGGTTTGCCCTTGTCCTTTGCTATCTGAATATGTGTGGCGTCTACAAAACTACCCAGACCTTCAAATACATCTATCTTATTCTTATCCATAAGGAATTGAATACCCTTGGTTGTCTGATCTACCACCGCCTGTTTCCTGGAAATCATTTTTTCCAGATTTACTTTTACCTCGCCTGGTATTTCAATCCCGTGTGCCTCAAAATGAGATATGGCATCTTCATAATGATGGCTTGAATCTAACATGGCTTTGGAAGGAATACACCCCACATTTAAACAGGTACCTCCGAGGGTACTATACTTTTCAATTATTGCGGTTTTCATACCTAATTGGGCGCAGCGGATGGCTGCAACATAACCTCCGGGACCGGAACCTATTATAGCTACATCATATGAACTCATAATATCGTATTTGTTGGTGTGGAATCTTAATAAGCAAACTGCTGTATATCTGAACTACAAAAGTACGAATGTTTTGTGTTTGAACAAGCAGACGAACTCATTCAAAATTGTGAAGAAAAAAGCGTGTTAATTATAGATCTGAATTGAGGAAAACAATCAAGAAAAAACCGGAATCATCATTTCTTTTGCTCCTAACGCTTCCAGGAATTCTTTAACTTCGATTGCATCATCCCCCCCTTTTACAGCATGGTGTAGCAGGGTAAACCCATGAGGTCCAAGCGCATTAAGTGTGTTGGGAAAGGCTGTAAGCATCGGTTTTACTATTTCCATTTTACCAAACAGACAGGCAGTAAAAATATTGGCTTGTGCCCCCTTATCCAGAAAATACTGAACAAGTTCCTTATGGCCTACATGGCTGGCCGCTCCTAAACCCGTTTCAAAATCGCCATTCTTCCAATCGTGGGCAACATTCAATAAGGTTGGATATTCTTCGAGCATTTCTTTAACCTGATCCATTTTGCCATGAGAAACCCTTACAAACTCTTGTACCACCAGTTTATCAAAAGGAGTGCCGTCTTGTGGCTTAAATGATATTAAAGGAGCTGCTGCCATGATTAAACCTGTTCCTGCCGCTGCTTTAATAAATTGCTTTCTTTTCATTTTTGTTGGTTTATTATCAAAAAGTACTCAATTAGTTTTTATATGAATGGCTGTTTAACAGGATTTTATGTCAAGTTTATGAGTTACAGGGAAACAGCAGTGGTATGTTTTACTTCATTGATTGCAAAAGAACTTTGAGTACTTCCGATATTGCTTATCGCCGTGAGCTTAGTGACCATAAAATCCCTGTACTCCTCCATATCCCTTACGTGGATTTTAAGGATATAATCATAATCCCCGCTGATGTGATAACATTCTGCAACCTCCACTAATTTTTGTACTTCTCTTTCGAACTGCAGCACAAATTCTTTAGTATGCTGTATAAGTTTGACATGGCAAAAAACCAAAAATGCCTTATCCGCTTTCTTAAGGTTGAGCAATGCCACATATCTGCTGATCACTCCTGATCTTTCCAGGCGTTTAATCCGCTCATAAACTGCGGTTGTTGACAGACCAAGATAATTTGCGTATTCTTTTGTGGTCTTCTTGCTGTCTGCCTGCAACAAGGACAATAACTTAATATCAGCGGTATCTAATTTCATAGAGAAATATTTTCGTTATTAAACAGATTAATTTCTAATTAAATTAATAATATTCTATAAATATAACTAATTATAGATTTATATTCTATATATTATTATTTAAGTTGACATTTAATCTATATGATATTAATTTTGATGATTAAAACTTGAAATATGCGATATAAAGCTGCCGATAAGGTATTAGACCTGCAATATTTTGGTGAATTTGGCGGAATCAATCCTTCCATTTCAGATTCTTCCACCTATACCTTCTTATCTGCAAAAACCATGTTCGACACCTTTGAAGGTAATACGGAAGGCTGTTACCTTTACAGCAGGCACTCCTCCCCTTCTAATCTCTACCTCGGAGAAGCCCTGGCGGCTCTGGAAGGAACGGAAACCGCCAATGTATATGCCAGCGGTATGGGTGCAATTAGCAGCGTCATTTTGCAGTTGTGCAACAGCGGGGATCATATCGTAAGCAGCAGAACGATTTACGGCGGAACTTATGCTTTTATGAAGAATTTTCTGAAGAACTTCTCAGTTAAAACCTCCTTTGTGGACATTACCAAACCCGCGGCAGTTGCACGGGCCATTACTTCCAATACTAAGATGATTTATTGTGAAGGAGTCAGTAATCCTTTGCTCGAAATAGCAGATTTAAGTGCCCTGTCGCGACTGGCAAAAAAGCACAATATTCCATTGGTTGTGGACAATACCTTTTCCCCCCTGTCCATTGCGCCTGCAAAATTAGGTGCAGATGTGGTAATCCATAGCCTGACCAAATTTATCAATGGCAGCAGTGATTGTGTTGCAGGGGCGGTATGTGGTACAACCGATTTTTGTCTTAGCCTGAAAAATGTGAATAATGGAGCCGGAATGTTATTGGGGAGTACCTTAGACAGTAAGCGGGCAGCATCTATCCTCAAAAACATGAGGACCCTTCATATTCGCATGAAGAAACACAGTGAAAATGCCCAATACCTTGCTCAGAATTTTGAAAAAGACGGTCTTAGAGTGGTTTATCCTGGTCTCTCCTCTCATCCGGGTCATAAAATCATGAAAAAACAAATGACATCTGAGTACGGCTTTGGTGGTATAATGACCATAGACGTTGGCAGCCTTCAGAATGCTAATGAACTGATGGAGCTAATGCAGAAAAAGAACCTTGGTTATCTTGCCGTAAGCCTCGGTTTTTACAAAACCCTTTTTAGTGCTCCCGGCACTTCCACTTCTTCAGAGATTCCCTTTGAAGAACAGCAACAAATGGGACTGACAGACGGGTTAATACGATTTTCTATTGGTTTGGACAATGATATTCACCGTACTTACCGCACCATGAAGAATTGTATGATACAATTAGGAATCCTCCGGGAGAAGCAAGCCTGCATCTGATGGTCTGTACAGGGAGGTTTGCACAAACGTGCTCAAAATCGTAATATTACGGGCAAACTAAGCAAACCATTATGGCCGCCAAAAAAAAGAACCCCTACAGACAGGATGAGCATATTGTCGAAAATATAGAATTAAATATTTGGGAAGCATTAATCCCGGTTTTCGCCCTGGTAGGGATGTTGGCTTACAATGTTTATGTCTTTGGTGATGATGCAATATCAGGGTCAAACCAGTTTATTTTGCTTTTAGGAGGTGCCGTAGCCGCCGTTGTAGGTTTTACAAATAAGGTGTCTTACAAACAAATGCTCGCAGAAGTTGCGGAAAACGTAAAATCCACCACCGGGGCACTGCTTATTCTGTTAATGGTTGGGGCTTTGGCCGGAACCTGGCTTATCAGCGGAATCATTCCGGCAATGATCTATTACGGACTTCAAATATTAAATCCAACCATATTTTTAGCAGCATGCGTCGTTATTTGTGCTATTATATCTATTGCCACAGGAAGTAGCTGGACCACAGCTGCTACCGTTGGGATTGCCCTTATTGGTATAGGAGATGCACTTGGAATCTCCCTGGGAATGACCGCGGGGGCAGTACTTTCAGGAGCTTACTTTGGAGATAAGATGTCTCCTCTGAGCGATACCACAAATTTAGCACCAGCCATGGCGGGAGGAGAGCTTTTTGGTCATATCCGTTATATGGCATTGACCACAATTCCTACCATTTTAATAACCCTGATTATTTTTATTATAATTGGCCTCAATTTGGAAACGAGTGGCAGGGCCGATACAGCATCAATCTTAAACGCTATCGATGCAACTTTTGACATCAATGGCTGGTTATTTATAGTGCCTTTAGTAGTCATTGCAATGATTATCAGAAAAACCCCTCCATTGGTTGCGCTATTAATAGGCACCTTGTTGGGCGGTGTATTTGCCCTATTTTTTCAACCCGATATCGTTGCCGGAATTACAGGTGCAGATACATTGACTTTTGAATCTGGTTACAAGGGAATTCTAAATGCCATTACTCGTGAAAATTCTATTGCCACGGATAACGAGGCACTTACTAAATTGTTTTTTGCCAAAGGCATGGAAGGTATGTTAGGCACTATTTGGCTTATAGTTTGTGCAATGGTTTTTGGCGGAGTTATGGATGGTATTGGTGCACTATCACGGATAACAAAATCGCTCTTATCATTGGCCAAAACTACTTTTGGATTGTTTGCCAGTACTGTTGGAAGTTGCCTTGCCCTCAATGTAACGGCATCTGACCAGTATCTCGCAATCGTGGTTCCAGGCAAAATGTTTGCAAAGGCATATGAAGACAAGGGATTAGCACCAGAAAATTTAAGCAGAACCCTGGAAGATTCCGGAACGGTTACTTCTGTTTTAATTCCGTGGAATACCTGTGGGGCGTATCATAGCGGTGTCCTTGGGGTTAGCGTCGCAGAATATTTTTTCTATGCTATATTTAACTGGATGAGTCCAGTGACCACCCTGGTTTTTGCCGGTCTGGGAATTAAAATCAAACAATTAACCACCAAATATGCCTAATTATTCTCTTATACCCATATGTAAATAGGAAAGTTTTACAGCTTTGTATTCCAATTGACTTTTTAATTTTTTAATTTCACACCGAACTTAAAACTTAATATTATGGCAACAATTGGCTTAGGGCAAAATCAGGTGGAAACCATAGGTAACTTACCCGACATTGGAAGTAAGGCTCCCGAATTTACATTGGTCAAAAGTGATCTCACGTCTGTTTCCCTTTCAGATTTTCAAGGAAAAAGAGTAGTAATGAATATTTTTCCAAGCGTAGATACCGGCACCTGCTCTAAATCTGTACGCAAATTTAATCAGGAGGCAGCGAAACTCCAAAACACCGTTGTTTTGTGTATTTCCAGGGACCTTCCTTTTGCGCAGGCGCGCTTTTGCGGTGCAGAGGGAATAGAAAATGTGATATTGCTTTCGGATTTCAGAGAGGGCAAATTTGGAGAAGACTATAAAGTGGCATTCAAAAATGGCGGGTTTAAAGGGTTACTATCAAGATCTGTTGTTGTTCTGGATGAAAATTTTAATGTAATCTATACTCAGCAAGTACAAAATACCGGTGACGAACCTGATTATGAGAATGCGTTAGAAGCCCTTAACAATGGCTAGAGAAAGCTTTCTTAAAAACCGGGTTAAAAGTGTTGGTTTTGCACTACGTGGGGCTTTACTACTTGTAAGAACAGAAGGAAGTATTAAAATTCAGGTGGTCATTATGTTACTGATCACGGCAGCCGGCTTTTATTTTGAAATTTCCAATATTGAATGGATACTGCAAATTTTTGCTTTTGCCCTTGTATTGGGTATTGAAGGGCTTAACACAGCAGTAGAAAAACTTTCGGATTTTGTGCAGCCCGAATTTGATCATAAGATCGGATTCATAAAAGATATTTCGGCCGGAGCTGTCATGATTGTGTCCGTTGCCGCCGCAATTATTGGACTGATTATTTATCTCCCTAAAATTTTTTAAGGTCGATGTCCTAAGCGCATCATTCCTAAATTTGTATTTTTGTCCCAATGAATAGCACGATTTAATGGCCAAAAGAAGAAAAAAGTCGACCCGCACAACTTCAAAAAAAGGGGGTTCTTTAAAACTTTCCAAGCAGAATAAAATTATACTGGGCAGCCTTTTGGTGGTACTCAGTCTTGCGCTGTTCTTTTCGTTTATTTCCTACTATTTCACCTGGCAGGATGATCAGAGCATGCTTTCAGAATTTACTGACAGAAACGAGGAGGCAAAAAACCTGATGAACAAATTCGGCGCCAGTGTCAGCCACTTTTTTATGTACAGGGGCTTTGGGCTCGCTTCTTTTATCTTTCCTTTTCTGTTGTGTCTGACCGGACTTTACCTTTTTCTGGGATTAGACCGCAAAGGACTTTGGAATAAATGGATTTGGGGTCTTACCTTTCTTATCTGGACCTCCATCGCATTAGGATTCTTTGCATATAATTCCCCATTATTAGGCGGACGTGTAGGATATGAGATGAACGATTTCCTTCAGGATTATGTGGGGAAGATTGGTGTGATGTTATTGCTCACTTTTGGTCTGATTGTAATTCTGGTACGCCTTTTTAAATTCAGCCCAGAAGCCATTGGAGCTTATATCAGAACAAAAAGCAGTGCTTTTAAGGTAGACCTCAAACCTAAAAAAGAGGTAAAAGAATCGGAGACTATTATCCTCCCAACAGAAGAAGAAACTCCTGTCATCATTGACACTTACACCCATAAAGAAGATATTCCCCCTTTAAATCCGGATGAAACCAAAAGTAAATCGGCTTTAAAGAACAAAGCAGCGGCTGAAGAAGACAATATTAAAATGGAAGTGGAAAGCATCAAGGAAGAAAAAGAAGAGAAAGATGTTTTAGCGGATAAGCTGGTTTCCGATTTTGGAGAGTTTGACCCCACTCTGGAACTTGGGAATTACAAATTTCCCCACCTGGATCTACTGGATCAGCACGGTTCTGCTGGCGGCATCACAATAAACCAGGAAGAGCTCGAAGAAAATAAAAACAAGATTGTTGAGACGCTTAAAAACTATAAAATAGGTATTGCTCAGATAAAGGCTACCATTGGCCCCACTGTAACGCTATACGAAATAGTTCCTGAAGCCGGGGTGCGAATATCAAGAATTAAAAACCTGGAAGATGACATTGCATTGTCCCTTGCGGCACTTGGTATACGGATTATAGCCCCAATACCAGGGAAAGGGACCATCGGGATTGAAGTACCCAATAAAAATGCAAGAACGGTGTCCATGAGATCAGTAATTGCTGCCTCCAAATTTCAAAAGGCAGAGATGGAACTTCCTGTTGCCTTCGGGAAAACCATCAGTAACGAGACATTTGTAGTTGATCTTGTTAAAATGCCGCATTTACTAATGGCAGGTGCCACAGGGCAAGGTAAATCTGTTGGACTTAATGCGGTTTTAACTTCCCTGCTATACAAAAAACATCCGGCAGAGGTAAAGTTCATTCTGGTCGATCCTAAAAAAGTAGAACTAACACTTTATAATAAGATAGAAAGGCACTTTCTTGCAAAATTACCTGATTCTGAGGAGGCTATTATTACGGATAATACCAAGGTTATTCATACGCTGAATTCGCTTTGCATAGAAATGGATGACCGTTATGAGTTGTTGAAACTGGCCATGGTGCGGAACATTAAAGAATACAACGTCAAATTTAAGTCGCGCAAACTTAATCCTAATGACGGACATAAATTTCTGCCCTATATAGTTCTGGTGATCGATGAATTTGCCGATCTGATTATGACTGCGGGGAAAGAGGTCGAAACACCAATTGCCCGTCTGGCACAGTTGGCCAGAGCAATCGGCATACATTTGATCATAGCAACACAAAGACCTTCGGTCAATGTGATAACAGGAATTATAAAGGCGAATTTCCCGGCCAGAATTGCATTCAGGGTTACTTCTAAAATTGATTCAAGAACAATTCTGGATTCTCAGGGTGCCGACCAGCTCATTGGTAGAGGCGATATGCTATTTACACAGGGCAATGATGTTACCAGGATACAGTGCGCTTTTGTGGATACCCCGGAAGTAGCCAAAATTACAGAATATATAGGATCTCAAAGAGCATATCCGGAGGCACATCTGTTGCCGGAGTACTCCGGTGAAGATTCTGGCACAGCTCTTGATTATGCAATTGAGGACAGGGATAGTAAATTTAAAGATGCAGCCGAAGTGGTGGTGATTGCTCAACAGGGTTCTGCTTCCCTGATCCAAAGAAAATTAAAACTCGGTTATAACCGTGCGGGCAGAATTATAGATCAGTTAGAGGCAGCAGGTATCGTAGGGCCCTTTGAGGGCAGCAAGGCAAGGCAGGTCCTTGTTTCGGACATGTATGCGCTGCAGCAACTCTTAAGTAATGAAGGTAAATAGCTATTTTTAACCAATGGTATTGAGCAATTAGCTATTTTGAAGTGAGATTTAACTAATGAGACAACAAAATACAATGAAACGGATTATACTACTTTTTTTAATCGCCATGGCAGGCAACCTGATGACGGCACAAAATTCTGATAAAGCAAAAGCGCTGTTAGACGAGGTATATAATAAGGTTAAAAGCTACGATAATATTTATGTCGACTTTAGGTTTGAACTACAAAATACAGAGGCGGATATTAATACCGAAACAAGGGGTGATGTTACGATGTCGGGAGATAAATACCTTTTTAATTCATTGGGCGCCCAACAGATGTATGACGGTACCAAGGTGTATACTATTGTTCCAGAGAATGAGGAAGTAACCATAGAGGACAAATCGGAGGATGAAAATGCCATGACTCCTTCTAAAATGCTGACATTCTACAGACAGGGTCATAATTATGACTGGGATATTCTCCAGAATGTACAGGGACGAAAAATCCAGTATGTAAAGCTTACACCCATCGACACAAATTCTGAAATTGCTTCAAGACTACTGGGAATAGACATTGAAACCAAGCATATTTTCAAGCTTATTGAAACCGGAAAGAATGGTACCAAGACAACAATTACTGTTAATTCTTTTAAAACAGATCAGCCTTTGTCAAATTCCTTATTTACTTTTGATGAAAATAAGTACCAGAACGACGGTTACTACATCATAAGAAATTAGCCAGTTGCGCATATTAGATACTTATATATTAAAACGGTTTCTACTTAATTTTTTCAGTTCGTTTGTCGTGTTGATGTTTATCTTCATATTTCAGACGATCTGGCTTTTTATTGACGATTTTGCCGGCAAAGGTCTGGACATTGTGATCATTGGAAAGTTCCTCTTTTACCTTATGCCAAACCTTACGGAAAAGGTACTGCCACTTACCGTCTTACTTTCTTCTATTCTTACTTTTGGTGCTTTTGCAGAGAATTATGAGTTTGCCGCAATGAAGGCTTCCGGTATTTCGCTGCAAAGGTCTATGTTGAGTCTTATTTTTTTTGTAACCATTCTCGGTGGGGTAACTTTTTATTTTGCCAATAGTGTTATCCCTGCTTCAGAGCAGAAAATCTACAATCTCAGAAAAAATATTGCCACTGTAAAACCAGCGGCGGTGATTGAAGAAGGGGTTTTTAGCGATTTTGAAGGCATGAATATTAAGGTGGATAATAAACATGGGGAGAATGACCGCTTTCTTGATAAAGTTATTATTCATGAGAAATCACATCTTCAAAAAAACAATAAAGTCATCAAGGCTAAGACCGGAGAACTGGTTAGTAGTGAGGGATCCGAAATTATACAGCTGATACTTACCGATGGCCATTATTATGAAGACATTATTCCTACAAATAAGGAGAGTAAGCGAAATTTCCCTTTTACCAGGGCAAACTTTGAGAGTTACACCCGTAACATTCTTATTCCTGAGAATGATCAGGATCTTGAGGAAGAGCGGAATGTGAGAACAGACAAAATGAAAAATATCTCCAGGCTTACAAAGGATATCGACTCTCTTAAAAGAGGTAATCTGAATGCTGTCCGTGCCTTTTCCAAAAATATATCTAACAGAATGGGGGTCTTTGTTCCCCTGGTTACCAGGGATACAATAGCAAAGAAGAAAAGTAAAGGAATGAAAATTGATTCGTTGACAGTGGCCCAAACCGTCAACGATGCCAATAAAGCTACTGATACGGCAAGTAGCATTGTTAAGCTGCCCAAAGAAGTAAATAAAATCCAAAAGGAAAAACCTGCAGACATCGCTGGTGTACTGAATTTGTACCAGGAATGGCAGCGGCAGCAAATTATAAATTCCGCTAATAATAATGTTTCATCTATTTTGAATTCGGTAAATGGCAAGAAAGATGAATTAGATCGGCGTTATAAGATTACCAATATGCATATTTTGTCGCTACACAAGAAATTTGCGCTTGCATTTTCATGTATAATATTATTTTTCGTTGGTGCACCGCTTGGGGCAATAATCAGAAAGGGCGGTCTTGGGCTTCCAATGGTTATCGCCATAGTATTATTTTTGGCCTATTATTTTCTTGGGGTCTTTGCAGGTAATTATGCCAAAGAGGGAAATATCCACCCTATTCTGGGAGCATGGCTATCTACCTTAATAATGTTACCTTTGGGGATCTTTTTAACAAGAAGGGCAACAGCAGATAGAGGTTTGACAAGTTTCGGGCATATAATCGATTTCTTTAAAGACCTCTTTAAAAAGAAAACTAAAGCAGGGGCAATATGATTGCAAAGATGGAAGAGAAAATTCAATTGAATACCGTTGAAGAGGCCATAGAGGATATAAAAAATGGCAAGGTTATTATTGTAGTGGATGATGAGAACAGGGAAAATGAAGGAGATTTTATTGCAGCTGCCGAAATGGTTAGCCCGGAGATGATCAACTTCATGTCCAGACACGGTCGTGGTCTGATATGTGCCCCACTCACAGAGGAACGTTGTGAACAACTGGAACTGAGTATGATGGTTGAGAACAATACTGTCTTACATCATACCCAATTTACAGTATCTGTCGATCTTATCGGACATGGATGTACTACGGGAATTTCTGTTCATGACCGCGCCAAAACCATAAAGGCGCTGGTAGCAGAAGATACCAAACCATTCGACCTGGGAAGACCGGGACATATTTTTCCGCTGCGGGCAAGAAACGGGGGCGTATTGCGCAGAACCGGACATACAGAAGCAGCCGTTGACTTTGCAAGACTGGCAGGGTTTTCCCCGGCAGGTATTCTTGTCGAAATTCTTAATGAAGATGGCACCATGGCTCGTTTGCCCCATTTGGTTGATGTGGCCAAAAAATTTGATCTAAAACTGGTATCTATCGAAGATCTGATTGCCTACCGCATGAAACACGATAGCCTGATAGTCAAAAAGGAATCTTTTGAAATAAAGACGAGATTTGGCGAGTTTAACTTTCATGCTTATCAGCAAACCACCAATGACCAGGTACATCTGGCGTTGACTAAGGGTAGTTGGGAAGTAGACGACCCTGTGCTTACAAGAATTAATTCCACCCTGGTAAATAACGATATTTTAGGCACTCTAACGCATAATGCTGACAAAAAGCTCGACAATATGTTCCGCCTTCTGAACAAAGAAGGAAAGGGAGCTATTGTCTTTATCAACCAGCAAAGTGAATCCTTAAATCTGCTGAAGCGAATTAGCGGTTTAAAAGAGAATCAGGCCAAAGGAATTATGAAGGCTCCCAACATAGAGATGGATGCTAAAGATTTTGGTATCGGAGCTCAGATTCTGCACGATCTAAATATCAGTAAAATGAGGCTGATGACAAATACGCAACAGACAAAACGTGTTGGTATTATTGGTTATGGTTTAGAGATTGTAGATTACTTATCATACTAGAGTATTTCCTTTAATACGGTAACCATTCCCGAAGCTCTGTTACGAACTTCTTCTTCTGTCCAGCCCAATTTGATGAGACAGGATATATTTCTACCCACCCAGTGATCCGACTTGGAGAAATCTGACCGACTGTAATCGGGTATGCCTGTTGTAACATCTTTACTAAACGGTCCTAAAGAAGTTAGTTTTTTAAGGTGATCCCATTTTGTATGATAATGCCAGTTGTTATCAAACCAATAAAAACAGCCATCAATGCCTGCCTGGCCTAAAGCTAGCTGCGCTTTTTTGGCTTGCTTAGCTGTTGGAAGGAAGAAGCTTAGGAATGAGTAATTCTCTACCCCTGTATTGGGCACTTTTCTAAATTCAATTTCCGGAATACTGCTTAAGGCTTCTTTTATAACGGAATAATTCTTTTTTTGAATTGCTATAAATTCCTCCAACCTGGAAATCTGTGCAAGACCAACGGCCGCATTCAATTCGGATATCCTGTAGTTATACCCAAGAAACGGATGCCCTTCTGCCCCTCTGTCTGTCCCAATATGATCGTGACCATGGTCCGAGTAATGGTCAGCATTTCTGTAAAATTCTGAATTGTTGGTAATTAGTGCCCCTCCTTCTCCGCAGGTGATTGTTTTTACATAATCAAATGAGTAGCATCCAATATCCCCATAACTGCCAAGAGCTTTTCCCTCATAACTACCACCGATTGCCTGGCAGGCATCTTCGAGCAGAAGAAGATCATATTTCTCGCATAGTTGTTTAAGTGTTTTAAGATCGCCCATTGAACCACACATATGTACCGGCATTATCACCTTGGTTTTTTCGGTAATCGACTTTTCAGCTGCAACTGGATCCAGGGTAAGCGTATTATCAACATCTGCCAAAACCGGAACAGCCCCAAGGGCCAGCACCGCCTCAAAACTTGCCACGAAAGTAAAGGTGGGTAATATCACCTCATCCCCTGCCCCTATACCGGCACTGGCAAGCCCTACGGTCAGGGCCGCTGTACCGCTGCTCAGGAGTTGAGCATGCTTTACCTTCATTTTGTCTTCAAGGGCCTTCTCCAATTCACGGGCCTTCCATTGACCTTTCCGCATCCCATCAAAACCATAACGCATCAGTACCCCGGTATCCATTACCTGCTGCACCTCTGCCCTTTCTTGTTCGCCAAATAATTCAAATCCCGGCATACTCCAAATTGCTAATTGTTTATTGTTTATTGATATTTGATTACTCTATATCGATGACGCTGTCGGCGATATTTCGTCTTACTTTTTTGAGGTCAGAGAAGAAATCATCCTCTGCTCTGTAACCGACGGGCATAACCAATACAGTTTTTAGTCCCTTTTCTTTTAATCCAAGCAGTTCATCATAAGCATGAGGAACAAAGCCTTCCATAGGACAGGAATCAATTTTCTCCACGGCGCATATAGTAAGCAGGTTGCCCATTGCCAGATAGGCCTGGTTTTTGGCCCATTCCTGAATTTGAGACGTATCCATCTTTTCAAAATTATCCATCATTGCTTCCTTAAAAGGATTCAGTATTTCATCGCTGGTGCCCCTGATTTGCTTTACCCTTTCAAAATAATTGCTGATGTACTGGCCGTCTACCTTAGTTTCTGTACAAAAAATAAGAAGGTGAGACGCCTGAGCAACCTGTTGCTGTTCCCAGCTGTGTACCACCAACTGTTTTTGCAATTTCTTGTTACTCACCACGACCATTTTAATAGGTTGCAAGCCATAAGAAGTTGCAGTAAGGTTAAAGGCATTTTTTAATTTCTGTATCTGTTCCTGGGACAGGCTGCTGTTTTCATCAAATTTTTTGACTGCATAGCGCCATTCCAGATGTTCAATTATATTTTCCATTTTTCGCTATATCTCGTTAAGACTTCTACTGCCGCGGCAATAGAATAAATAATGATGTATAATTATTGGAGGTAAAGGTAAATTCAATTAAAAAACCATAGTTTAATTGCCATGATTACCACCATAACCACCAGAAAGGTTTTAATAAATCCATCCCCTTTATTTACCGAAATTCTGCTGGCCAGCCAGGCGCCTATTCCATTGCCGACAGCCAGGATTAACCCTACTTCCCATATCACCTTATCATTCAGTACAAATACCGTTAGAGCCGCCAAGCTGTATATAAGAACGACTGCTACTTTTGTGGCATTGGTCCTTACCAGGGTCATCTGATTTACATAATGTAAAAATAATATAATAATAAAGCCCAAACCAGCATTGATAAACCCGCCGTAGATGCCAAAAAAGAAGAAGGCTATGATTCCAATCCAGAGGTGTTTCCCAGTGGTTTTTTCCTGCAATTCCTCCATCCTGATTTTAGGCTTGAAAATAATGATCAGTACCACTATAATCATAATAATGGCGAGGATCCTGTTAAAGGTTTCTCCTTTTATGTCTACTGCTATATAGGCCCCAATTATCGCCCCAAATAGTGCAGAAATACCCAGGTAAATATTAAACGGATAAGTAGAAACGCCTTTGCTCTTAAATCCGGCTGTTCCCATAATATTCTGTATAACTACAGCCACCCTGTTGGTACCGTTGGCTACACTGGGAGGCAACCCAAGGAAAATGAGCACAGGAAGTGAAATTAAAGAGCCGCCACCTGCTACAGTATTGATAAAGCCCACTGCAAAACCCACAACAACTAAAAGAACATAATGGTACCATTCCTCCATTGGGCAAAAATACAGGACTTGATCAAATTATCGACTTTTAGACGCAATTAATAGTCAAAGCTTGGTAGTAATTGAAAAAGGGTTATATATTTGCACTCGCAAACGGAGGAATGGCAGAGTGGTCGAATGCGGCAGTCTTGAAAACTGTTGAGGGTCACACCTCCGGGGGTTCGAATCCCTCTTCCTCCGCAAAAGAAAACCCGCAACGAAAGTTGCGGGTTTTTTAATTCCAAAACCGTTGAAAATTTATTTTCATAAGGTTGAGGGATTAAAAAACCAGCAAGCGCAGCTTGCGTGGGTTTTCATGCTTGCTCAGGATTACTATATGGGGATGCACGAGCGAAGAGAGTGAATCCCTACCGCATCAGCTGGCCCCTCAGTCCAAAGCCAAGTCATTGGCTTTTTCTATCGGTCCGGATGCACGAACGAAGAGAGTGAATCCCTACCGCATCAGCTGGCCCCTCAGTCCAAAGCCAAGTCATTGGCTTTTTCTATCGGTCCGGATGCACGAACGAAGTGAGTGAATCCCTATCGCATCAGCTGGCCCCTCATTCCAAAGCCAAGTCATTGGCTTTTTCTATCGGTTCGGATGCACGAACGAAGTGAGTGAATCCCTATCGCATCAGCTGGCCCCTCATTCCAAAGCCAAGTCATTGGCTTTTTCTATCGGTCCGGATGCACGAGCGAAGAGAGTGAATCCCTACCGCATCAGCTGGCCCCTCAGTCCAAAGCCAAGTCATTGGCTTTTTCTATCGGTCCGGATGCACGAGCGAAGAGAGTGAATCCCAATGTTATATTCCGACTGCGCTCAATATGACAAACAAAATGTAATTTTCAAGCAAGCGCAGCTTGCGTGGGTTTTCATGCTTGCTCAGGATTACCCTTTGGAATAACGAGCCGCCGGTTGGCGGTGAGTAATCCAGCCACATCAGCTGGCCCCTCTTACTAAATCCATATAAGTCAGAATCAATTACGAAGTCTTATCCCTCTTGATATTCCTTTTTATCCGCTATATTTAATTGTTAAAGCGCATAATGCACTTTATACTTAACTTAATATCATCATGACCAACCAAAGACCAGATGATTAAATTTTTCCGCAGGATTAGACAAGGCCTACTAACTGAAAACCCGCCCAGAGGTAACGGTTCGGTACGGGCGGGCAAATTCAGTAAATATTTGCTCTATGCCGTTGGTGAAATATTTCTTGTGGTGGTTGGCATTCTAATAGCATTGCAAATCAATAATTGGAATGAAAAGCGAAAAGAAAGCATTACTGAACAAAAAATGCTTCATGCATTGCATGAGGATCTACTTATCAACATTAATCGCTTAAATGATGATATAGCCTTAGAGCATAGAAGTATTAAACAGGCAAATAAAATTGTTAACCACTTGGATGAAAGAAAACCCTATTCACCGTCTTTGGATATAGTCTTTGCACAGGCACTTTACTCTCCAGATATCATAATTTCGAAATCGAGCTATGAATCCATTAGATCAATAGGATTTGATATTATAAATTCGGATTCGCTACAGCGAGGTATAATCAATTTGTTCGATGTGGAATATGCCCAGTTGATTGCTGAGACCGTAAGATTGGAAAACCAGTTTTGGCCATCGTCTGTACTTCCCATGATACACAAACATTTTCGAGAATCAGAATATCGTAAATTAACTCCTATAAATTATGAGGCTTTAATGGAGGACACAACTTATAAGAACATGGTGATGCACAGAACACATTTTAGAAGACTAGCTTTGGATTTAAAAACCAAGGCTTTACATCATACAGAAAAATTAGTTGAAATGATAGACAAAGCAATAGAAAAGGGATAAAGGAACTACTATTCTGTAAACAATATAATGCTCCCAGGAACCTTATGCTGAAAAGAACACATTTTCCCTATAAGAATTTTGTCATCATTATAATGGCACTTGCCTGGATGGGTTGCAGAGAAAAAACCTCAGAAGATATAGCTCAAATAAGGCCAAATATTGTTCTGATCCTGGCAGATGATTTGGGTTTTACAGATCTCGGCTGTTTTGGAAGTGAAATCCGTACCCCTAATCTGGATCAACTGGCCATGTCTGGCATTAGAAATACGGCTTTTTATACTGCCCCTACATGTTCCCCTACCAGAGCGATGTTGCTTAGCGGTGTAGACAATCACAGAAACGGTTACGGGACCATGGAGGGCGATTGGGCGCCAAATCAGCTTGGTGTCAGAGGGTACGAAGGATATCTGAATTTTGATGTGGTCACTTTTCCAAAATTACTTCAGGCCAATGGCTATCATACAGCAATGGCAGGTAAATGGCATCAGGCGCTACCCCCCACAGATACCAGACTTTGGCCAGATCAAAGAGGTTTTGATAGGTCATTCTCTTTATTACAAGGAGGCGCTGGGCATTTTTCGGATCAGCAAAAATTATTCTCTTTCTTTGAAAGAAGCTGGTACCAGGAAGACGGCGCCATAGTGGAAAAACTGCCGGAATCTTTTTATTCCACAGATTACTATACCGATAAAGCGATTACTTACGTTGATGAAAGCCGATCATTAAAGAAACCTTTCCTCCTTTATTTAGCGTACACCGCTCCACATTGGCCACTTCAGGTCCCGGATAAGTTCATAGATCTTTATAAGGGAAGATATGATGCGGGATATGAGGTACTGGCAGAAGAGCGCATGAAAAATGCAAAGAAGTTGGGCCTGATCTCCGAACATCTAAGGACCCCTCCCCTTTCAAAAAATGTAAAGCCCTGGAATGACCTGACAAATGAGGAACAAAAAAAGTCTGCGCGCATCATGGAGGTTTATGCTGCTATGATTGAACGTTTGGATGCGAACGTAGGAAAACTTGTGGCACATCTAAAATCTACAGGGCAATATGAGAATACATTGATCATTTTTATGGCGGATAATGGTGCAGAAGGAAACTCGGTTGCCTCCATAGTGGACACCGGAAAATGGGTGGCAGAAAATTTTGACAACAGCCTTGGGAATATCGGAAGAAAAGACTCTTACGTATACACCGGGCCTTCATGGGCCCAGGTTAGTTCTTTGCCGTTTAAATGGTACAAAAGTTTTTCAACCGAAGGTGGTGTTCGATGCCCTTCTTTTATTTCATTTCCAAAATGGAAGGAAAACGCTGGGATAATCAATACTAATTTTATTTCGGTAAAAGATATAGCCCCTACCATCTTAGACCTGGCCGGCGTAAAACCTCCGGGAGACGAATTCCAGGGCAGGAAGATCTACCCGATAGATGGTATCTCCTTATTGCCCTGGTTAGAGGGGAAAGAAACCTCTGTGCGTAAAAGTAATGAGGCCCAATGCTGGGAACTCTATGGAAGAAGAGGCGTTTTAAAAGGAGATTGGAAAGCAGAGTTTTACCAAAAACCCCATGGCAACAACCGCTGGGAACTTTATAATCTAAAAAATGACCCTTCCGAATTGAACGACCTTGCAAATGATTTTCCTGAAAAGATTAAAGAGTTGATGGCCGATTGGAATGCATATGCTCTGGAATACGACGTGGTACTGCCCAGTGAAAGAGTAGGTTATGGTGATGACGATTACTGGCGACAGGAATGACTACCAACGAAGCTGGCCCCTCATTCCAAAGCCAAATCGTTGGCTTTTTCTATCGGTCCGGATGCTGGATCCCTTTAATCCTCAATTGCCTGAACGACCTTGGTTTCATATCCTCCCAAAATTTCATCCCATTTGGGATTGTTGTACGCATTAGTCAATAGTATCAATACCATATCATTCTGTGGATCGATCCTGAAATAAGTTTGCCAAAATCCGTTCCATCCCCAATGACCTACATTTATCCCATCCGCATTTTCTATCATTCGTACTTCACCACCGTATCCAAATCCTATTCCCTCACCCAGCCTCAACGTATCGATTTGATTCGCAAGCATTCTGTCTACGGTCGAAGTCTTTAAAATTTGTGCCTCTCCCAGCGTTCCTTTGTTGAGAATGGCGCTGGCAAATTTTAAATAATCGTTCGCCGTGCCAACCAAACCAGCCCCGCCAGCAAAATAAGTTTTTGCCCCAGAGATGGCATAATCGGTGACAAATATATCCGGTAAGTTTTCGTCTACGTTCGGTGTAAGCCATACATCCACCAGCCTGCCCGCCTTTTCATCCGATAAATAAAATCCGGTGTCATGCATACTAAGTGGCTCAAAAATGTTTTCTTCGAAATACGTGTTCAAAGGCATCCCTGAGACCTTTTCTACGATATAGCCCAAAATATCGATGTTGGTTCCATAGGTCCACGCCTCCCCTGGTTGGTGCATAAGCGGAGCTTTGGCCTGCTTAGGGATATTGGTCTCTAGCGTTAGCGTATCCTTGGTCCAGGCTTCCACAAAAGCATACTGCGGATAGATGGCGCCAGCTACCGGGTGGAAAACGGCATACGGGATTCCTGAGGTGTGTGTTAGCAGGTGGTGTACCGTTATCTCTCGTTCTATGGGAACGGAAGTGAAGGACGAATCTTTTTCGTTAAAAGTCTCCAATACCTCAACGTTTGCAAATTCCGGAATGAATTTCGATAAAGGGTCATCGGTCGAAATTTTGCCTTGCTCAATCAATTGCATAACGGCGGTTGATGTTATAGGCTTGGACATGGAAGCAAAACGAAAGATGTTGTCCACGGACATTTCTTCGGACTTCTCCCGATCACTGAATCCAAAGGCCTTTTGGTAAATGATTTTGTCATTCCTGGCGATCAGCGCCACTGCTCCGGAAATGAACGCCGAATCTATCGCCCATTGAACATGCCCCTCAATCTGGTTTATTTCTTCCTGATCCAGGCCGTATGCCAACGGATCCACTTCTGGAAGTAGAGGGCTTGCATCTTTGGAATCGGAACGTGACGCACAGGAAAAAATAAGTGCTATAATAAGAAGTGTAGCTAAGGGTCTCATGAATTCTGATTTTTTCGTAATTGAAATTAAGTATAAATATGGCACCAAATTCGCAAAACCTTAAAAAATTGAAAATGCCCTGTAAAAGGGAATTAGTGTCGCAAACACAAATAGATATCCTCGTTCTCCAAGAGCGTCTCAATAGCCTCTGTCAGCAAAATGATTAGGTATAAATCCTTTTGTACTACTCTGCACTATGCTAAAATTTTAAATAGCAAGGTGATTGAGAATATGAAGATGCTGAAGGAAAAGTTTAGCATCATGAAAAAATCAAAAACATCGAAAGGATATCCTAATTCATAGTTGTTAGCATTCCTGACCATTGACATTTACAGCTTACACTTTATTTGTGTTGATTAATATGAACTAAATAAAGTCTTTGGAACCATACGGGAAATGGGTATTCACCTCTTCCCTACGAAATAAATCGTAATATATATTGGACAGTTCAGGTTTTTGATTATATTTGACTACGATTATTATCGTAGGTATAACTATTGAAGGATGAAAAAAGACACTCTACCCACCAATGCAGAACTGGAAATTCTGATACTCTTATGGGAGAATGGAAGTTCCACTGTAAGGCAAATACACGATCAAATTCTTAAAAATAAGAACACAGGCTACACTTCAACCCTTAAAATTATGCAGAATATGCATGATAAAAATATGATTTCCCGCAGACTCAAGGAACAAGCTCATATATATTATCCCCTCTTAAAAAGGGAACAAATTCAAAAGCAAATGTTAGGAGGTTTTGTAAATAAGTTGTTCAAGGGTTCTTCCAAAGAGCTCATACTAAGCGCACTAGGAAACCAGGAAACAACTTCTGGGGACATTGCTGAGATTCGTGAAATGTTAAACAAACTGGAAGAGAAAAGAGATATACTGTAATGGAACATTTTATGACTGCAATAATGTGGACACTTTTATCCTCTTTTGTAATTGCCTTAATTGTTTGGATTCCTGTAACAGTTCTTTCTTATGTGTATAAAATCTCTAAAGGAATCCGCATAATTAAAATTGGCGGGGTGATGACTTATACTTTACTCATTCTAATAGTTTTATTGGACCAACTGTCTTCGCCTTTATTCATTTCAGAATTACCATTGAAAATTTATCGCCTAGTTTTTGCAGACTTTTTCAGCCTTAATTTTCAGATGGCCGGAATAGTCAGCATTTTAAATAATGTCATTGTTTACATATGGCTTTGTGGATTAATCTTTGGATTGCTCAAGTTTGGAAGAAATCTGTACCATCTTCACACGTTACTATCTACATCCGTAACCGCTACTAATAAGATGGCTATTCAAACACTAAAAAGAATATCTTCGGAATTAGGGATTCGCCGAGAAGTTAAATTACTTATTTCTCCATTAATTACAACACCTTATACGGCAGGTGTGCTTAAACCCATAATTTACTTCCCAATAGGCCTGATAAGTGGAATGAGTTCAGCTGAATTAGATGTTGTCCTCAGGCATGAACTGGCCCATATCAAAAGATATGATTTTCTGGTTAACTTATATTTAAAATCACATGAGATTATTTTCTTTTTTAATCCAATTCTCTTGATGCTGATCAAAAATGTCAGAAAAGAAATGGAATTTACCTGTGATGATACTGTTCTCAAAACTCATAAACGTCTTTTTTATGCACAAACTTTGTTGAAACTCCATGAAATTAAATGTAACAACAAATTACTATTAGGCATCAAAGGAGAAGCGTGCGAATTTAATATTCGTATTCGGCGAATTATTTCCAGGCAGATTGGTATACAACCTCACATTCGGAACTTGCATAAAGCGAGCATCTTTTTCCTTTTATTAATTTCAAGTCTGGTAATACTTAAATTATCAATGCCGAATCTGCCAACTAACGCTACCATATATACTTATATTACAACAGAACCGACGCATCCTGATGAATTAGCTCCAAATGGTCATACTCCTTCCTTTATATCCCTCAAAAACAATATTTCACCTCCTGGTGTTTCTGATTACGGAAAATTTATGGACGAAATAAATTCGAAACTCATTAAGGATGGTATCATCAATGATGGCAATCAAAAGATTATACTACGTTTTAAGGATTCCAATATCATTAAGGGTAAGGAATTATTAGGGGAAAGGTATAGTAAGTATATAGAGCTATTTAGAAAGAACTATCCGCCTTTATTTGATAATAAGGTTTCAACCTGGCTCTTTCACACCTAAATATAACCATAAGTCGTATATATATTTTTTCAAATCTCTTAGAATGTCAATTCCAAATAAAGTAGTTACCATAATGAGGATTCTTATTTTTATCATTTTTTTATTTGCCGCTATTAACATTCAAGGGCAGTATCAGCAAATTAAAAAGATTTACCCCTGATGAATTAAAAATAAAACCTATTATAATGAAATTTCAAAAACTCATTAGAATGTTTTTACGCTTTTTGACTTGTTTAACACTATTGTTGAGCAATGCATGTGGGTATGAATTATCGGATTCTTTAGCTAATAATAAGATTACGGAAGTAGAAAATAATTTGCAGTCTGTCATCTACATTAATGGAGAACAAAAGTGGAATTTACGGGACCGAATGGCACATTACGGGGTACCAGGCGTAAGTATAGCCGTCATTAAGGATTCTAAAATTGATTGGCTCAAAGGCTATGGAATTAAGGATAGTATATCAATGGATTCAATAACAGAGAATACCTTATTCCGTGCCGGATCCATTAGCAAACCCATATCTGCATTTGCGGCCCTTAAAATGGTTGAAAATGGGATTCTCTCCATTGATTCGCCCATAGTTGATAAGTTGCATTCGTGGAAAATTCCCGAAAATAATTTTACTACAAACTACGATATTACGCTCAGAAATCTGTTAAGTCACACAGCCGGGTTTAACTACAGCGGTGGAGGTGGCTATGAGCAACCACCGTTTCCAAAACTTCTGGAAGCATTAAATGGAACATTTCCGGCTACTAACGAAGCTGTCAGGGTTGTCGAAAAACCCAACAAGCGACATCGATATTCGGGCGGAGGTTATTCCGTGATGCAACAACTAATGATCGATGTCATGGATCAGGACTTTGAAACTATAACGAAAAAGCTGGTTTTTGATCCTTTGGAAATGACCAGCAGTACGTTTAAACAGATCCCATTACCTGAAGAATTACATCAGAGAGCCGCTATGGGTCATCTGGAAAGTAAGCAGGCTATCATCCCAAATAAAAGTTATTACGATCCCATGCTGGCACCTGGTGGCCTATGGACTACTGCAGAGGATTTGGCGAAATTTGCAATTGACATTCAAAACAGCCTGAGAAATAATTCGGGTAAAGTACTTTCACGTGAAACTGTAATCGAAATGTCGACGCCCTATTTAAGCGATTCATACGGATTGGGAATTGTAATAAGGAAAAAGGGTGAAAGTGAATACCTGTTGCACAATGGAGCTGCACCGGGATTTACGGCTCATATGTTCCTGCACCGAACAGATGGTTATGGCCTCGTGGTTTTGCAAAATGCCATGGAAGTATCACTTCTTAATGAAATAGACCGGAGTATTGCCGATGCTTACGGTTGGGATGGATTTCTGGAACCGTCTTACACTAAGATTGAAATTGATAGTACAGAATTTAGCCGTATAGCTGGTAAGTACAAATATGGCTTTGATAGGTTATACAAAATATTTAAAAATAAGCACCAACTTTTTATTCAATATTTAGGCTCCTCCCCTATTGAACTTGTTCTGATTGATGAGAATACCTATGTAAGGCGCGACCGGACTAATAGATACAGCTTTATAGAACAAAAACAAGGTGAAGATTCGGAAATCCATTGTGTAATTACCCTTGAGAATGGAAAAAAAATTTCGAATAATCGACTTGGACCCGAAGTGGTTTTTCCTTCGGAATGGGTAGACTCGAACAACTTTGAAAAAGCTTTTGTAGCATATAAAGAAATGCTTAGTCAAACTCCGGATGTCAGTGATCAGGTAATGAATCGATTGATAGATTGGGGAATTAATATCGCATACCAGGACAGGGAATTTGAAAAAGGTATTAAGATTATCAGATTGAGCACAAGGTTATTTCCTTCTTCAGCTAAAACATGGGTGAATTTGGCATGGACCTATAATGAAGCTGGGGATGTTGAACTAGCTGCAAAGTACTATGCCAAAACATTATCCCTTGATCCGTCGAATGAATTCGCACAAAGAGAACTTGAATTGCTATCCAATTAAAATCGGTCAAATTGTATTTCCAATTTTCTCAAATTTCGGAACTACAGAAGACCGATTGGAACTGTCAACATAGAAATAAAAACCAAATAAACGCCGCTTGCGCCGCCTTTTATACTTGCCCAGGATTGGTATTTGCTTTTGAGATTCAACAACGGCGAGAATAAACCTTACCACATCAGCCGGCATTTCAACTTATAAAATTAGCGATTTAATATTTGTTTAAATTTGTAAGAACTATACTTTTTAGATTATGTATGATTTTTATTCAATAATGAAAAGTGAAATTGTTTTCAATAAATTTCAGGTGAACGATTTACTTTTTGTTGAATATAAATGTCCCCTAAAACAAGAGGTAGTTGAAGTCTGGTCTCAATATGATCATATAGTGTATATCTTAAGTGGTCAGAAAACCTGGGGTACAAGAGATAATTCCTGGACAGTGCATAAAGGAGAAGCCTTATATATTAAAAAAGGGGCTACTATTATTAAGCAAAAATTCGACGAGGAATTTTGCATGCTTGGTTTTTTTGTAACAGATGATATCATAAGGGCCTCTTTAAATAATATTATAAAAAACAGTCCTATTAAGAATATTGAAGGAGCCAATTCATTCGTTGTAGATCGTATAAATATTGACAATCAGTTGGAATCGTTTTTTCAGTCAGTACTAGGATATTTCCATGATAAGAGCAAACCACTTGAAAGTATTCTGGAATTAAAGGCAAAAGAACTACTATTAAATATTATCCATAGCAACCAAAATTTAAAAATTGCCTCATATTTAAAGTACATTACTCTAAATGAATTGCCATCCTTACCTTTTATAATGGAGGCAAATTATTGCTATAATTTAAGCCTTGAACAATTTGCTGAATTATGTAACCGAAGTAAATCCAGTTTTAAAAGAGACTTTAAAAACCACTACAATTCTTCTCCGGGCAAATGGCTTCTTGAAAGACGTTTATCCCATGCCGAAAATCTAATTAAAAACAATTACGACAATGTTTCGCAAATAGCCTACGAATGCGGTTTTGAAAGTCCGGCTCATTTTAGTCGTACATTTAAAAAGAAGTACGGTATTTCTCCTTCTTATTATAAAAAAACTATCATCTAGAACGATTTTTCATTTTTGATCTTCTCGGTCATATAATTGACCCTTAGAGTAATCCCGCTACGCTAGTTCCTCTATTCCTTTGCATAAAAGTTAAAACTTATGATAGCGAATAGAGAAAAAATTTCCTGGACAGAACTGACCAAAAAATTAGCTGAACAATTTAAATCAAGAGCAATTGATCACGATCACAGTGGAAATTTTGTCCATAAAAACTACAAGCAATTAAAGGAGCACAACTACTTTTCTGCCATGATTCCAATTGAGCTTGGTGGCGCTGGTGTTTCACATGCGGCTATGTGCGATTGTATTAGGATAATTGGGCGATCCTGTGGTTCTACCGCTCTTGCTTTATCCATGCACCAGCATTTAATCGCTGCCAGTCTATGGAAATATTATCAGGACGGTTCAAATAAAACCATGCTCAAAAATGTAGCTAATCATGAATTGATACTAGTAAGTACCGGAGCGCGCGATTGGCTCGAATCAAATGGTCAGTTAAAAAAGACAAAGGGCGGTTATCTGTTTTCAGCAAAGAAACACTTTGCCAGTCAGTCAGTTGCTGGTGATTTGATCGTAACCAGTGGGGTCCACAATACTCTTAAAAAAGAAAATCTGGTACTTCATTTTGCCGTTCCTACAGATGCAATGGGAATAACCTTATTAGACGACTGGGATGTAATGGGAATGAGATCTACCGGGTCTCGAACACTTGTTTTTGACAACGTATTTATCCCGGATTCAGCAATTACACTTGAACGACTTCAAGGTGAGTATCACAATGTTTGGAATGTCGTTCTACCTGTAGCTATGCCTTTAATTATGTCAGCTTATGTCGGAATCGCCGAAGAAGCGTTTCGGCTAGCTACTGCAACAGTTAAAGGGAATTCAAGAAACCAGGGTCACGTCAATTATATAATAGGAAAAGCGTACAACACAAGAATTATGGCAAAGACCCAGTGGTTAAGCATGATTACGAGCGCAAATAATCTGGGATTCAATCCAAGCAATAAACTTTCTATGGACATCCTTAGCCTAAAAACTAATGTTGCCGATGCTTGTATCGCAACCGTAGGTCAATGTATGGATGCAATCGGAGGGCAAAGTTTTTATAGGAAAAAAGGCATGGGACGACTATTCAGGGATGTCCAGGCGGCAAAATTTCATCCTTTGCCAAAATGGGATCAGTATGCATTTACTGGGGAGATGATTTTAAATAACAATAAATAATAAAAATGGAAGCAATAATAATTATTCAAATCGTATCGGTGTTCATCAGTATAGCAGCACCTACTATCTTTTATTTCATACTTCGTGAAGGTATTAGAAAGTCAAATTTTAAATCCAACGTAAAATCGAAATATATAACGATTTTACTTACAACTGTATCAGCATGGGTGGCCTTAGTATACTTTTTGACAGCAAATGATGTATTCGCATATAGTCCTGAAGAAATATTTCCAAAATTTTTATTCGGGTTGTTGATACCTGTTGTGATTGTTCTAGCACTTTTTGCTAACAAAAACTTCAAAATGATATTAAGTAACATCTCCTTTAATAACCTGGCTTTCGGACAGTTATGGCGTGTGCTGGGTGCAGTTTTCTTTTTGGTCGCCACTTCAGGAATTGGCCCTATTGAATTTATCAATTCAGGAATTGGTGATGTTACTACAGGATTAGTTGCTCTAGTTGCAATTTGGGCTTTATCGAAGAATTTAGGCTGGTCAAAATTATCCCTGTGGGCATTATTGTCTATCGGTATTACCGATTTATTGGTTGTCCTATTTATACTTCTTACAAAATATCCTATTTGGAGTGATGCAGTACCATCAACAGCTATGGCAGGATCTTTTCCAATGATGCTAATTATAGGGATCGCTGCTCCAATTGCCTTATTACTCCACTTATTTATGCTAAGGAAGTTGATCATAAGATATAAAGGATAATACGAATTCTGATTAATTAAGATAAAATGAAAACTAAAAGCACATATTTCACACCGGACTTCAGGATGTTTTTTGAGGATTTAAAAGTGAACAATAATAAAGAATGGTTTAAAAGGAACAAGCATCGATATGACAATCATGTAGCCCAGCCATTCAACGTATTTATAGATCAAATTCTAAGAACCATACAAAAACAGGATAATTCTATCAACATCACAGTAGATGAAGCTGTATTCAGAATACACAGAGATCTCCGATTTACAAAGGACAAATCTCCTTATAAAATTTTCAAATCTGCGTTGATCAGTCCAAAAGGAAGGAAATCAAAGGAAGTGCCTGGTCTCTATCTGGAGATGGGGGAAGACCATATTAAAGTGGCCGGTGGATGTTTCAAACTGAACAGCAGACAAATAAGTAAACTTGAAGACAACTACGAACCTATAGAATTGATTACCAATAAGCCGGAATTTATTTCCTGCTGGGGAGAACTTATAAAGAATAAGTATAGTCTAACCTACCAAACTCAGCTTCCTTCAAATCTTCTTACTAGCAATATCCTTGACCTTAAAATACAAGCCTATTGGCAAAAATTGAAGCCGGTGATTGACAATTTTAAGGAAATATTACAAAGCGATATTTAATTGAGTATTAAACTGAACAGAATAAAGAATCAGATAATGGATACAAGAAAAAATCTTAAAAACAGAACTAACAGATTTGTGGTCAATTGGGCCAAATTTGTAATAAAAAGGAAATGGTATTTTTTAATAGCCACATTTGCACTGGTACTGGTTTTGGGTTCCCAGGGACAGATGAATTTTGACGGTGATTATCATGTATTTTTTAGTAAATCCAATCCAGAATTAGAGGCCTTTGATGCTTTACAGGATAAATATACTAAAGATGACAATGTTATTCTTGTTTTATCCCCTGCGGATGGAGATGTATTCACCAGGTCCAATCTTAGCGCGATAGAGGACTTAACATCACAATCCTGGAATACTCCCTACTCATCAAGAGTAGACGCCATTACAAATTTTCAGCATACAAGTGCCCGGGGCGATGATCTATATGTCGATGATTTGTCTTACAACTCAAAGGATAAAAGCGACATTGATGTTGATAATATAAAGGAAATAGCGTTAGGGGAACCAATGTTGTTGAACCGTATTATAAATGAAGATGGAAGTGTTACCGCAATTAATATAACTGTAAGATTACCAGGAGTCGATAGTGCCATGGAAATTCCGGAAGTGACCAAATATGTAAGAAATATGGTTTCGGAATTTAATTACAAATATCCACATATTAAAGTGCATACTTCCGGCCTTGTACCCTTGAATACCGCATTTTTTGAGGCTTCAATGAGAGATATGGGATTAACTGGAATAATGTTGATTATTGTCATCCTTGCTACATGGTTACTTACAAGAAATATCCAAAGCACAATTGCTACCCTTGTAGTAGTGTTGTTTTCAATTACAAGTGCATTGGGCTTTATAGGGTTGGCCGGGATTAAACTAACACCCCCTTCCTCAGTATTTCCAACTATGATTTTAACGCTCGCAGTAGCAGATAGCATCCATATTCTTATTTCAATGCTTCAAAAAATGCGAAATGATGGAATGGATAGAAATGAAGCATTGACAGAAGCTATGAGGCTTAATTTCATGCCCATACTAATTACAAGTTTGACGACTATAATTGGTTTTTTAACTATGAATTTCGGTGATGTTCCGCCCTTTTGGGATTTGGGAAATATAACCGCATTTGGTATGGCAATGGCATTTTTGTTTTCAACAACAACTTTGCCCGCATTGATGGCGATTCTACCTCTAAAAGTCAAAGTTAAAACGAACAAGCCTAATTACGGCCTTAACTGGTACACAAAATTAGCCGGGTTTGTTGTAAGACAACCTATAAGAATATCTATTTTCTCTTTGATAATAATAGGAGGATTAACCTATTTGGGAACGCTTAATTCCTTTAATGATGAATTCATCAATTATTTTGATAACAGCGTTGAATTTAGATCAGACACGGATTATATAAGTCAGAATTTAACTGGGGTGTATAATGTTGAATATTCTATCGGCAGCGGGGAAAGTGGGGGAATTAACAACCCGGAATATTTAGGAAAATTAAATGAATTTGAAGATTGGTTGTACCAACAGCCCGAAGTAGTACATGTAAATGCCTTTAGTGAAGTGGCCAGACGAATTAATCGATCAATGCATGGGGATGATGAAAATTTTTATAAAATCCCAGATACAAGGGAAGAAGCTGCTCAGTATCTTCTTCTTTATGAACTGTCTTTGCCCTTTGGATTAGATTTAAACAATCAGATCAATGTAGATAAGTCAGAAACAAGGGTTACAGCCACGCTCAAGAACATTGATAGCCCCAGTATGATAGCCTTTGCCAGGCGAGGTGAAAATTGGTTGCAGGCTAACACCGCTGCACCTATGCATGCTATTGGTGTAAGCCCTATGCTAATGTTTTCAAAGCTGGGATTCAGACAAGCCAATAGTATGCTCAAAGGCAACATAATGGCGCTTATTTTAATATCCCTTGTACTTATGCTTGCACTTCGTAATATTAAACTCGGATTGCTAAGTATCATTCCCAATGTAGCGCCAGTATTAATTGGATTTGGAATTTGGGCCCTGTATAAAGGACAAATAAACACAGGTATGGTCATAGTCTTTGGTATGACCCTGGGGATTATTGTTGATGATACGGTACATTTTATGAGTAAGTTTCTCAGGGCGCGCCGTGAATATGGCTATGATGCCAGACAAGCTGTAACATACGCATTTGAAACGGTAGGGCAAGCCCTGGTTACTACAACTTTGGTATTATTAGCGGGCTTTGCTGTTTTGTCCACTTCTTCTTTTGCACTAAACAGCTATATGGCAAGAATAACAGTTGTCATCATTGTGGCAGCATTGATAATTGACTTTATGCTATTGCCTTCCCTACTCATTTTAACAAGCAAGGAACGAAAAACTACGGGCGTTAAAATAAAATATCGCCGTATGCTTCTCGATAAATGAATTTATTAATCTTAAATCAAAAATAATGAAACGCACAATTGTATTAATCGTAATGTCTATTTCTATTGGCTTATCAGCACAAATGGAAGGTACCCGAGGTCTTCAAATAGCGAAAGCAGCAGAACAAGCCGACCTGGGATTTAAAAGTTCAACCACTAATTTAGAAATGGTTTTAAAAAACAAAAATGGACAGGTCAGTGAACGTGAATTGACTATAAAAACACTTGAACTTACAGCAGACGGAGATAAATCCTTGATAATTTTTAACAGCCCTAAAGATGTCAAAGGTACTTCTACCCTAACCTATACACACAAATTGGTGCCTGATGATCAATGGTTGTTTTTGCCTTCTATTAAGAGAGTTAAAAGAATCTCATCAAGTAATAAATCAGGTCCTTTCGTAGGAAGTGAATTTGCCTATGAGGACCTGTCTTCCCAGGAAATCGAAAAATACAACTATCAATTTTTAGAAGAAAATGGGAATCTATTAATTGTGGAGCAATATCCCTTGGATCCAAAATCGGGCTATACCAAAAGAGTGGTTAGCTATAATCAGGATTCTGGTTATCGAATAGAGACGATCAAATTTTATGATAGAAAGGGCGCTTTGCTGAAAACTCTTATTTATAGTGACTATAAGTTGTATGAACATAAATTTTGGAGGGCATCTACCCTTTCTATGACAAACCATCAAAGTAATAAAGAGACTATCCTGAAATTCTATGATTATGATTTTAGTGTAGAGCTTTCTGATGAAGATTTTACCCAAAATGCATTAAAAAGAAGTTAGGTGTTTTTGTTTTTAGGTTGTAATCGAAGAAATCGGGAACTGTCGATTTAAGTTCCTGATTTCTTTCTAAAACTAGAGGTAAATGAAATTTAGTCTAATCATATTATTATTTTTTCCCTTGCTTGGATTTAGCCAAGATCAACATGGAAGATCAGCGTCGACCCATACATTCGAATTGGATCTCGAGGCCGAATATAGAATGTTTTATGACACCCCGGCATTTACCGGACAGGAAAATCAATTTCCATCTTTGGCAGTTCGACCAAAGTATTCTTTAGAATGGGATAAAGGTTATCAGAGCATAAATGTCGAAGGTTTCTTTAGGTGGGATAAAGATCGTGCCCGAACACATATGGATATTAGGGAGATGTTCTATCAGAAAGTCAAAAATAATTGGGAATTAAGTATAGGTTCTAAAAAGATCTTTTGGGGAGTAACAGAGAGCAATCATCTCGTAGATATTATTAATCAAACAGATGCCGTTGAAAGTTTCGATGGTGAACAAAAGTTAGGTCAGCCTATGGTCCATTATTCTTTAAATACGGCTTTAGGGACCTTTGATTTAATTTATATGCCTTATCACCGAAAAAGATCATTTGCGGGAGAAAAAGGTCGATTCAGATTTCCAATTGTCATCGATTCCGATGACCTGAAATACCAGAGTGATGCTAAAGAATGGCACCAGGATTTTGCAATACGTTATAACTATAGTTTTGACTTTATAGATATAGGGTTATCTCATTTTTATGGTACCGGACGTGAGCCCTTTTTTCAATTTGACAATCAGGGTAATATAAATGCACTATATCCTATTATTAGTCAAACCGGATTGGATTTGCAAATTACTCAAAATGCCTTCTTATGGAAATTGGAGTCGATATACAGATCAAGTGATTACCAAGATTTTATTGCACTCACAGCTGGATTAGAATTCACTATAAGTAATATTAAAAATTCAGGGTTAGACATTGGATTAATTGGGGAATACTTATATGATGACAGAGGTCAGTTAGCCTTGTCTGCTTTGCAAAATGATATTTTTTATGGAAGTAGAATTGCATTCAATGATACGCGGGATACAGCTATATTAATAGGTAAAATAGCAGATCTTGAGTCTGGCGGCAATATCCTGAGTATAGAAGCTACAAGAAGATTAGGTAATAGCTGGAAACTCGAAATAGAAGGGAGGGCATTTAATAATATTGATGAGAATGATTTGATCCTTTCCAATTTTAAAAATGACAGTTTTTTAAGGGTTAATCTGATTAAATATTTTTAAACGAGGATTTAGAAAATCAAAAGTGAAGTCTGGTCATAAAGATAACAAATATGAATTTCGAAACTAAATACTTAGACGAGTTAATCACCATGCGAGAAAAAGCAAGGTTGAATAAAAATTGGGATTTGGCAGATAAAATAAGGGACTATCTCGACACCAAACATATTTTTGTTTTTGACAAAAAGGAAGGTCTGTTAATCTATCACAGATTAAATGGATCCAGGCAAGATTTAACTGAAGAGCTTAAAGCAAGCTCACGCGCTGAAAAGATTTTTGATGCCTGGTTATTTTCTATAAGATTAAGTAAGGATTTTAAGGGTGCTTCTTAGTATTGCTGTATATCCCTGACTCCCTTTATTTATGCCATAATTATAGTCGTAGCTTAACCCTCATCCTAAAAAAGAAATATCACTGTTCATACAAATATACTCTTGATCTAAATTTAGATCATAAAAACTTACAAGTTCCTTTTTCTCAATTCCGATAATGCATAATTCGCCGCCCGTGCAGTAATAGCCATAAAGGTGAGTGTCGGATTTTGAGTGCTGCCACTGGTCATACAGGCACCATCGGTTACAAAAACATTTTTACAATTGTGTAACTGGTTCCATTCATTTAATAAGGAGGTTTTGGGGTCCCGCCCCATTCGTACACCCCCTACTTCATGAATATCAGAACCTGGTAATGCATGGGTATCTCTTGCTTCAATATTTGTAAAGCCCGCTTTCTCGAACATTTCAATGGACTGTTCCACATAATCCCGGGTCATTTTATCATCGTTCTCTGTCCAGTCACAGGATACGACCAATTGCGGTATACCGTACTTGTCCTTTAAATCTGTATGTAAACGAAGATGGTTCTCTGCTATAGGCACACATTCTCCCATCATCCAGGTACTAATACGCCAATTATCCCATTCGGGATTTAGCAGATTATCTCTTAATTGGTCACCAATTATACCCTCAGTTTCAATTTTTTTACCTCTGTATCCGGCAACTCCTATGGCATATCCACGTAGAAAATCTGTTTCCTGCTTAAATACGTTTCTAAACCTGGGCATATAGCCATTACTTGGATTTCCTCCATCTGTTCTTTTATCCTTGAAGCCATTAAATTCAGCACTCGCCTTACCCCTGTAGTTGTGCCATGTGATATATTTTCCCAATAGTCCATTATCATTTCCCAAACCATCAGGAAATCTTTCGGATATTGAATTTAAAAGTATGGCGTTCGAATTAAAGGTTGAGGCATTGACAAAAATTATCTTTCCATAGAATTCGATCATTTCACCGGTATTGGCATCAATAACCCTAACACCAACCGCTTTGCCCCTTCTGCGTTTTTTGTTATTATGAATGATAGAATGCACTACTGAATGCGGCCTTAACGTCAAATTGCCGCTTTTTTCTGCCCATGGGAGTGTAGAGGCATTGCTACTAAAGTAACCACCATAGAGGCATCCCCTGTTGCACAAGCGTTGATTTACACATTTAACTCTACCCTGTGCTTTGTGAATGGCTTTCGGATCTGTTAAATGAGCACACCTCCCTTGTATTAAGTGACGGCTATCTCCATAATTTTTTTTAAGGCTTTCTTTATAGTATTGTTCTATACAACTCAGTTCAAATCCCGGCATGGTAATACTGTCTGGTAATTCTGCCAGGCCATCATTACCTCCGGCTATCCCGGAAAAACGTTCAACATGGTCATACCATGGCGCCAGATCTTTGTAGCGTATTGGCCAGTCTACTGCAAATCCGTCCCGGTCCGGACCTTCAAAATCATAGTCGCTCCACCGCTGCGTCTGCCGGGCCCACAGTAGCGATTTGCCCCCTACGTGATAGCCTCTGAACCATCTGAAAGGTTTTTCCTGGACAAAATCCTGCTCATCATCCTTTAATTGCCAGTGCAGCGTTGATTCTCTGAGCCTTCTGGCATTCTGGTGATTTACCCTTTTTTCTAACGGAACTGTTCCCCGGTAATCAAATTGCCAGGGGGCCTTTGATGCTGTAGGATAATCTTCGGTATGCTTAACATCACGACCCCGTTCCAGCACTAAGGTCTTCAGACCTTTTTCACAAAATTCCTTTGCTGCCCAACCGCCCGTTGCCCCCGATCCTATTACGATGGCATCGTATGTTCTTTTCTTTTTAGTGTCTATTGCCAGATTCGCCATAGTTTCAACTATTTATATCTATGCAGCCGTAAAAATGTCCTGGTGCTACTTTGTAATCATAATATTTCATCAACACTTCCTTTGAAGTTCTGAATCCGCGGATTGTTTCTCCTTTGATCAGATCAAAAAAATCTTTTTGTGCAATATTGTCAGATGTTGATCTTGGCAACAAAACTGACTGCCGTTCAAACTGACCACAGTCAGCATAAGGTTGCTTATATATTTCCTGGGCGGATGCTGTCAGTGCATTTAGCTGAGCCTTGATATTTTCCTGTATTTCCGGTTCATAACAATCGGCTAAAAGTCGCTGAAGGAATTTATCAGTTCCAACGGACAATGCGCCGATGGTATCCCCTGCCGGAATAATGGTGTCCACCACGGCAGCAAGAATTTCTTGCTCGGCAGATGTAAAAATGGATGGAAGCGCAATTTGATCCGAGCTCCATTCGTTTGCCCATGCCGGCAAAGCCACCATTCCTACAGATGCCATCATCAGGTTCTTAAGGGTGTTTCGTCTGTTCATTTAAAATATGGTTGTGATTAAATAGCATTCAATATGGTAAGTCGTGCTTCAAGATTAAAACATTTAGCTACAAAATGAATTGCCCTATTCAGCATAACTTATAAATATACTGAATAAATGAATCAGATCTGTTTAGGGCATTCAACCTAATGCCGATTTTAATATCTTCGATAACTCATACGATGTGCAAATGAATCTATCCAGAAAATTGGGACTTGCTGAAAATAGTAAACTATTAATAATCCATGCTGATGATGCCGGATTGTCACATTCCGAGAACAGGGCTACAATGGCATCGCTTCAAAAGGGTATGGTTAATTCGTATAGCATCATGGTTGTATGCCCCTGGTATTATGAAATGGCCAGCTTTGCAAGAAAGCATCCGGAATTTGACTATGGAATACACCTGACACTTACCTGCGAATGGGAATACTACAAGTTTGGTCCGATCTTACCAATTTCAGAAGTACCCAGTTTAGTTGATGAAAACGGGCATTTCTATAAAAAAAGAGAACTGCTTAAAGAAAATGCGACGGCAGAGGACGTAGAAAAAGAACTGGATGCTCAAATAAAAAAAGCTCTGAATTTTGGACTAAAACCCAGTCATATGGATTCGCATATGTATAGCGTTGGCGCGAGTCCTGAGTTTTTTACTATTTACAGAAAATTGGGTGAAAAATATGAACTCCCAATAATGATCAGTGAACAGTTGATGAAAATGGTGGGGCTGAACCCTGATCAGCATATCAGGGAAGATGATCTGTTGATACAGCAAGTCCATTGCGGTATATATGACTATTTTGAATCCGGAACATTGGGTGATTATTATTCAGATGTTCTCGATAATCTGGTAAGCGGTTTAAATATCATTTTAATCCATCCCGCTTTTGACGATAGTGAAATGCAAGGAATTACTGTGAATCACCCGAACTTTGGGGCTGAATGGCGGCAAATAGATTTTGAGAGTTTTACCAATCCGCAAAACATGTCCAAAATCAAACAAAATAATATCGAATTAATCAGCTGGAGTGATATTAAAAATGGCAAAAGAATAGCTGGCAACAATGGCTCTGAAAATCTATAATAATTAAGAATGATTTCTGATTTTATGGAATCTTCCAGTTTCCTGAGTCATTTTTAAGTAACTTCTTCCCAAATTTTTGAAAACAGCCATTAGCGACCCCCGGACTATAATCAGGAAAGATTAAATCAACAATTTCAAAAACAGCAAATGGAAAAATGGTCAATTGGGAAATCTGCGACACTGACAGATCTGGCAATGTGTATAAACGAATACAGGGTGCGCACCGTAGGTCTTTATGCATGTATTAGAGTAGGTGTTAAAATTGGCAATAAGGTCTTATATCCGGACATGATTGTAATGATAAACTGCGGCAGAAACAAGCAGTGCAACCCGGATTATGAAAACGATTATTTTGTGGGTCCGCCGAATTTTGTATTGGATATTCACGAGAACACAAAATCAGCATTTATAAAGGAAAGAAAAGAGTTATTCGAAAATGCGGGGGTTCAAGAATATCTCATTGTGAATGAAAAACTCACAAACATTGAGTGGAACAGATTGATCAATAATAAATTCAAAAAGGTTAAACCAGACAGGGAAGGAATCATTAAGAGTACTAGTCTGCCCGGTTTATGGATACCAATTGACGCCCTAAAAAAAAGAGATAACTGGAAAATAACAGCATGTATAGAACACGGAATCTCCAGAAGAGAGCATCATGACCTTATGGATTCTATTTGGAACAAAAATTAATCAATATTAAAGTACCAGACGTCATTTTTCGCCGCTCCTGCGATGATCCAGAGTTTTTCATCAAAAACCAGTGAGGCGAAGTTGTTTCGGGCGGGATACGAATTTACCGGGGTCACGTCTGTCCAGCTAATGCCATCCTCACTGTACCAGATATCATCGGTAGCCGCACTTCCTATTGTCCAAAGTTTGTTTTCAAAAGTCAGAACGCGATGGCCAAAACGTTTTGAAAAATTGGCATTGAAGGTTTCCTCGGTCCAGGCGATTCCGTCCTCACTACCCCAAACATCGTTTAGCGGGTTTTCATTTTCATCCAGTCCGCCTATCACCCATAATTTACCATCGAAATCTGCTGCCTGGTGAAAATTTCTTGAACCAAAGGCCGCATTATCTGATTCCAATTGCCAATTGCCTCCACTTTCACTGCTCCACACATCATTTAGTTTTACAGCACCATTGGTAACACCTCCTATAACCCACAGTTTATTATTAAAAACAGTTACCGTATGTTCACCACGTACGGGAAACTGAGTAGTCCCCACTCCACCCACTACCTGTTTCCAGTCAGTACCATTATCGCTTGTCCATACATCATTCAGAAATCCGTTTTCCCCACTTCCACCAATGATCCATATCTTGTTGTCAAAAACCACGGCTTCATGGAAAAAACGTTTAGGAAATATTTCTGTGTCTTCAATGAGCGGTTGTGCCCAATTAACCCCATCGCTGCTGTTCCATATTTCGTTGGTGGCGTTTGAAGTTGAACCTCCCAGTATCCAAAGTTTATCATCAAAAAAGACAGCTTCATGACCCGTCCTTGCTGTAAAATTAGCATTAGGGGTAGCTTCTACGACCGTGAGCGACAAGGTTTCATTTTTTGGAATCACATTGTCCATTTCAATGCTGGTAGCATCATCACCACTACAACTGACCAATAAGATGGTCATTGCCAATACCCAAAAGGGATAATTCCTGTTTAAATAATTTCGTTTTGTTTTCATAATCTAATCTCCTATTGGAATGTTTGTTTTAATTATTTTAGCCTGCTCCGCACCGTTTTTTTTGCCCGATAACCAGAACTGGTTATCTGTATCATGGGCGATCCCTCCCAGGCTATCGAGTTCACTAACTTTGTAGGTGGCCACGGTAAAAAAAGGATCCAACTGACAAACATTGATGTAGTTATTGGTGCAAGCGTACAAATAACCATTATCAGAGAAGGCCAAACCTTTTAGGTCCATATCAATATCGTAGTCTTCCATCTTTTCGCCTTTACTGTTTAACAGTACAATCTTCTCGTCACTGGCCACAACATACTTTCCGTTGGCTAAAGCGATACCCGTTATTGGGCTGTCTAAAACAACATCATCGGCGAATACTGACGCCTGTTGATGTGTAAAACTGTATTGATATACATTGTCATCAAATGGTAACGCATAAAAAGATTGAAAGGGAATAAAGTACTTAAAAGCTGTTATTGGGACATCCTGCATTAAGGTATCTATTGTCATTTCCGTATCCGGATCAATGACAAAAAGCCCAGGCGATTCCCCGGCACCCATCAAAAGATGATTATTTAGGAAATCAAAATCTGTCAGGGCATTTATCGGGGAGACAAAGGAGTCCATTGCTGTAACTGGACTCGCCCAGTCATCTTCAGAAAAACCGGGATCTTTTAAGAAAACTTCATCCCCTTGCATAGATAAGAGAAACAAACTATCCCCGTTTATTCTATAAGGAATAACATCCGAAAAAGTAAAATTTGATTCCGAGCTTTGGTAGGGTCCGGTGACCTTATCACGGAACTTGTACAACTCGTGTTCTTTATATAAAGTGAGTTCCTTCTCATTAAATTCGAGATAGCGGATATTCTCAAACGGCAGACTGTCTGCATAGCGCCATACCCCTAATAACGGCTTTTCCGGATCGGTTTGATTCCCCGGGCTGTTATGACCGCTAGGATCTTGCTGACCTACTCCTTGATTTAGCTGGTCATTGCCCTTGCTGCAGGCCGCTATTAGCAGCATCAAGCTTCCATAAATTAAAATTTTTGTTTTCATATTTTTAAATTTTAGCCTTTAATACAGAGAATTCCGGGAACTACGTCGATCTCCGTGTCCCCTACTTGGCATCACTACTATGACAGTCTTATTTTGATCGTCAATTATTCCGGGTATATCTACAGTGATCCCGTCTTTGTCTATACCAACAAAACGAAAACTTATCATTTGCTTTGCGTTACTTTTTATAGGGACAGGATCATCTTTACTGCAAGCAATCAACAAAGTGAGAACTGCCAGCACTAAATATTTTTTAACCGATTTCATATTTTCCATTTTTTATTCTAAGTATCGTTGTTAAGTTGCTCTTTCGGGACGCAACTACCTCTGACACAGGCGGTACTGATAGGGGTAAAATTAGTTTTGTAAGCATGTCAATGCTAATAGCGATGTCTCAAAAAATGACTGCATTGTCTCATGATAGGTTTACTGTCAAGCTTGTTAACGAAGAAGAAGAATTGTTTAGATAAATATCAGGTATTGCCCAATAATTATGGGCCTGAATAGCTATTTACCGGCTAAAATGAAGCTGAAAAACCAAAGAAACTGTATTAGGATCTCGTATTTCCTTTATGGAACTTTGACGGGGCCACCCCGTAAAATTGCTTAAAGCATTTGGCAAAATAGGAGAGGTTATTAAAGCCTACCATATAAGCTACCTGGGTAACGTTCTCGCCTTGTTGCCCTAAAATCTGTGCCGCCCGTTTTATGCGGAAGTTGCGTAGCATTTCTCCCGGGGCCTCATTGGTAATGGCCTTAATCTTTCGGTGCAATTGCGCCCTGCTCATTGCAAGAATCTCCTGCATTTGCGGTATTCCGAAGTCGGGCTCCGAATACCGTTCTTCCAATAGATCAAGGGTTTTTTGTAGAAATTGTTCATCCAGTGAAGTCACAGTTACCTCCCTGGGGTTTATGCTTTCACTTTTGGAAAACAGCTCTCTGAGTTTAGTGCGTCCTTCCATTAGAGATTTAGCCCGAACCTGTAGTTCTCTTGCATTGAAAGGTTTTGTTAGGTAGGCATCAGCTCCGGTTTCGAGCCCCTCCAATTTGTTTTCGATACCCGCTTTGGCTGTCAGCATGATTACGGGAATATGGCTGGTGTTAATATTCCTTTTTAATTTTTTGCAGAGCGTAATACCATCCATTTGGGGCATCATTAGGTCGGTAATTATAAGGTCCGGGGAATTTTCCCTGGCTTTTTCCAATCCGTCTTTTCCGTTAAATGCTTCTATAATGCGATATTTCTCTAGCAATTGTTGTTTAATGAAGTAGCGCATATCGCTATGGTCCTCAATGATAAGTACCCTGGACAATCCTTTATGTTTGGATTTTTTTGATTCCTTAACCAGGAGACTATCAAGTTCTATCTTAGATTCACCGATAGGAACTTCGGCGTCTTCCTTTTCATATGTTTTAATTTCCTCGAACGGAAGGGTTATCCTAAAAATGCTTCCTTTTTGATATTCACTTTCAACATGAATGGAGCCACCCTGTAGATCCACAAGCTCTTTGGTCAATGCCAATCCAATGCCTGTGCCCTCCTTTTCCCTGGTAAAACTATCGTCTACCTGATAAAACCGGTCAAAGATGTGGGGCATTTTATCCGAAGGAATTCCGTAACCAGAATCGCTGACTTTAATTTCCAGATTACCATAGACGTACTTTGCATAAAAACCAATGGTGGCTTTATCCGGACTAAACTTAAAGGCATTACTCAATAGATTGTAAATGATCTTTTCCAATTTGTCCCGGTCAAAGGAGGCCCATAGGGTCCGGGAAGGTATTTTGATATGATAATCAATATTTCGCTGTGCTGCATGTGAACTGAAAGAAGAAGCCGCAGCCCTAAGACATTTATATAAGTTGCCCTCAGAAGGTTCCAGGCTTAGACTTCCGAAATCTAATTTTGAAAGATCGAGCAATTGATTGACCAGTTTTAATAGTCTGTTCGCATTGCGCCGTATCATTTTCATATTAGAGGTACTTATTTCATTTTTACGAGCTTCCTCCAATTTTTCTATGGGCCCTTTGATCAGAGTTAGCGGTGTTCGGAATTCATGAGAAATGTTGGCAAATAATCGCGTCTTCATTCTATCGACGTCTTTCAACTGCTCTGTTTGCATTTGTAACTGGTGTGTCTGGCGTTCTAACTGGCTGTTTTTTTGAATAATCTCAGTAGTTCGCTTTCTGACAATGGTTTCCAGGGCCAAATTCTTTTTAAGCAGTTGGCGAGATCGCCATTGCATCAAAAGAATTATCGCCAAAATCGCTGTTAAAATATAGAGTGAATAGGCCCACCAACTCCTGTACCAGGGCGGGAGTATGGTAAAGATAAAACTGTCTTGTCCTCCCACCTGCCCATAAACATCTTTGGATCTTACATTGAAAGTATAATTGCCTTCAGGAATATTTGTATAATCTTTTTTGGTTTCCAATGTCCAACCAGACCAGTCTTCGTCAAATCCCAAGAGCTTATATTGATAGGTGTTAGCATCTTCCCGATAAAAACCGGGATTTGCAAATTGAAAGCGGAACCTATTATTTTTAAACGGTACAATTACACTTGAATAATCATAAGATCCTGAACGGAGCAGGGAATCTTCTTTATATATCACCTTGCTAATTAATGCATTATTTGGTATATAATTTATACTTACATCTTTTAGATCATGACGTATAATTCCATTTAATCCGCCATGCCATATAACACTATCTTTGAGCTCAGCGAACATGGATATCCCTATCAGATCGCTTATCCTTTCTTCTTTAAGATCTTCTGTCTTGTATTGGTTGTCCGGTAGGTTCCATGCAACTAATTGTTTTGGGCGGTCAACCATATCAGACATACTAAAAAAAACATTTTCACCCTCATCCACATGATTGATAAAAATGCTTTTTCCGGGCATTCCAAAAGATTTATTGAGCGTGCTATCAGCAAAAAAGCTATTCGATTTTGAATCAAATCCATAAGTTTCCCTGCCATTGTTCGAAACAAAGAAAATTGTGTCATCAATTTTGTAAAGGTTTCCGGTATCTCCTGGTAAACCCTGAGCGGATCCATATTTTTCGCTTATGGGGTTTTGTAAACCTATAGCCATTTCTTTGCTTTTAAAGGAAACTTTCCATAACCAGTCTTCACTTGTTTCCAACCATAAATCACCCGTCGATTCTTCAATAATGGTATAAGTGGATCCATTCACACCTGCAATCTGGCCCTCATCATGCCAGTCACCATTTTTGTAATATATCGATCCCAAGCCATCTGCCAGCGATATAAAAACCCTGTTGGTATCCAGTTCAGATCTTAGAAAAGCAGAAGGGTTCCAATTTCCAAGGCGACTTACGATATTATTCTTAAGTTGATACACCCCATTTTCATCGGCAACCAATAGTAGATCTTCAAAAACCAGGAGATCCCATATTTTATAGTTCATTCCCAAGACTTGTTTAAAGGACGAAGTACCAAATTCATCTGAGGTCAGGTAATACAGGCCATTGCCGTTTCCTGCGTAAACTTTGTTTTTAAGCCTGGTGATTACATTACAACGTGTTGTTGCCCCTAATTCATTAAAGTTCGAAAAAGGGTTTGGATATTCTATTTTCGAAATCCCATACCCGAGTGCTGCCCATAATATCCCTGATCTGTCCTGAAACAACGATTGTACAGTTAATGAAGCCAGGGTATCGTCTTTGTTTAAAGTGAGGAGTAATTGTCCCACATCATTTATAATCGCAATTCCACCACTAACAGTGGCCAGAGCAAAGCTACCATCATTGAGTTTAATGGCATTGTAGAGTGTATTTTTGGCAATAAACTCATCAACTTCTGTTTTAAATGGAACAATTACATTATCCCGATATGTATAAAAAGCATTTATAGTTCCGATTAACAGATCGTCTTTTGATAATGGCAATATTGTTCTTACTAACTTATTGGCAAAAAACTCGCCATTAGGAAGAAGTTCGAATGTATCTCCATTTATAAATCCAAGTCCTACTCCGGAACGTGACTGAAATAGCTTATCGTCCACCTTAAAAGAAAGATCGCTGGCTCTTCCCTTTGTTTTCCATACTTTAAAACTTCCATCACTCCATCTGAAAAGCGCATCTGCAGCTCTGAAGTAGACCGCTTCTTTGGCTGTGTGAATTTCCCAAATAGTGGTAAAATTTTGATCCTGCTCATCCAGAAGTGAAGACAAAGACACATAAACCAATTTACCTAAATTATCCGGTTCCAAATACCCAAATTCACTGGACGCACCAACATAAATATGGTTATTCTCGTCTATAGCGATAGATTTTGCATGGCCATGGTTTGGTAATTCTATAACCTCCCAATTCACCCCATCATACATTAATACCCCGTCACCATTAGCAAAATACAGGATTCCTGAACTGTCTTGTACCGTACCCCAATTTTGGGTAAAAGCATTATAATCATCAGGTGTATAATTTTGGATAAACGGATATCCGCTTTCCTGTGTTTTTCGTGGAAGTTCCCTTGTTTTTTCATTTTGGCCGAAAAGGAATACCTGGCCAATAATTGTGAAGTAAATGAAAAGTAAGTTATGATATCCCATATTGCATAACCTTAGTACTACTAAAAATACGATGAAAATTCATATTGCATACAATCCCAGTCAATTACACCAAAAATTGCATTAGCTGCTAACACTAATGTCTCAAAAAATAACTGTCTTTTGATAGAAATCTAACTTCTTAAATGTGGATTGGATTGAGAAAGAAAAGCAGCCTAAAATTTTATTGATTGTAAGTGCCACATTTTACAATGGTGTTTATAAACAATGGAATTCGAATAAGAAGTACATTCACCAAGCCTTAATAAATTGCATTCTAAGGCACTAAATCCAGCTGCTAGTTTATCCAAATATTTCTTGTTTTTCAGGGATTGTCTTGTGGGTAAACGAACATAAAAGGATCCGAAGATACCGCGGAGCCAAAAACTCCGAGGGTCCCTTCTCTAGTGGAATGCAAAAAAGTGGGCTCCACAAAGGGATTCAAAATCGACTGCAACTGGTCATCCAAATCCTTAAAAAATGCAGCAGATTTGTCATCAAGTGATAACAGATATACTGTAGCTTCGTCTCCTTCGCGGTATTCATAGGACACTTCAATATTATGTTCCGCCGGCAAACCGTCATTCCCGGCATCACAAAAAGTACTAAAGTTCAATTCTATATGAAAATAGCAGCTATATTTACCGCTTAAATTATCCGGTTACTGATGCAAAAAGCACTACTGATTGTGTTTCTAATATTGAGTACTTCAATTGTTAGAGCACAGCAGATTACAATATCAGGACAGTTATTGGACGCGACTACAAAAGAATCTTTGCCTTTTGCGAATGTAGCCGTTAGTGATAATTTAAATGCTACTTTAATTACAGGCACAATTACAAATGAAGATGGCCGGTTCGAAATTATTGGCCTGGCACCGGGAAATTATCTCCTGAATTTTTCATTTATAGGATATACTTCTGTAGAACAGCAATTTATTTCCGGTGGCCTCAATACGATCTTTGATTTGGGTAAAATTGAACTTTCACCAAGTGTTGAAGCCCTGAGAGAGGTAGAGGTTGTAGGGGAGCAAGCAACAACAAATGCAGAACTGAATAAGAAAACTTTCAGTTTAGAGAACAATATTGCTCAATCTGGGGGGTCTGTGCTAGACGCGATGAGGGCCATGCCCGGTGTAAGCTTTGATCAGGAGGGTAAAGTGGTACTTCGGGGAAGCGATAAGGTAGTTATTTTGATAGATGGTAAGCAATCCAGTTTAACCGGATTTGGAAATCAAAAAGGTCTTGCCAATATCCCGGCATCAAATATTGAGAAAATAGAAATCATCAATAATCCATCTGCAAAGTATGATGCTAATGGTTTTGCCGGTATCGTCAATATTATTTATAAAAAGGAAAAGCAAATTGGACTTAATGGGGATATTGGGCTTTCCTTTGGACTAGGTGCCCTTGGAAAGAGAAGAGAAGACACAAACACTGATCTAGGGTCTTTTAATGTTAATCCCAAGTTGATTCCCAGTCTTAACCTGAACTATAAAAAGGACAATATAAACTACTTTCTCCAATCCGAATTTATTCTACAGGAGGCGCTTCCTAATAATGAGTTTACTACCCGTAATTACGATGATGGCAGAAATGTCATATCCCAGGTACCGGAGAATCGCGAACAATTAAGGGCCATTATCATTGGTGGAATCGATTATGAACTGGACGAAAATAACAGTTTTACTTTTTCAGGACTTTATGATCGCGAAAAGCATATAGATACAGCACAGGTAGCCTTTATAGATTTGAATTCAAATCTTCGGAACCGTTATTACAATTGGCGGGAAGAGGAAGTTACCCGTTACATCAACGCAGCTGCTAATTACAAGCATAATTTTAAACAGGCCGGTCATACCTTTAGCGCCAACATCCAATACACCCAGGGTCTGGAAGATGAAACCTACTCACTTAACGACAGTTCGGCTGTACGCATAGGCAGGGACAAAACCAACATCCGTGCGGTTGAAAATACTACAAGTGTCTCTTCTGATTATGTCAGGCCTTTAAAAAGCGGTCGTATAGAACTTGGTGCCAAATTACGCATTCGCAGACTTCCTGTAGACTATACAATTACGCCTGGCATCCAATCTATTATTTACCCTGGACTGGGTACATTTTCCGATTGGGGTGAAAATCTTTATGCAGGTTACTTTAACTATTTATTGGAGAAGGAAAAGTACGATGTAGAAGCCGGAATGAGAGTTGAACAAACCGATGTATTCTACGATCTGGATCCCGTAAATAGCTATTATCCCAACAACGACAAATATGATTATTTTGAGTTTTTCCCCAGTGTCCGACTTACCTTAAAGCTTAATGATTATAACAAACTATCCGTTTTCTACAACAGACGGGTAGATCGGCCGGGCGAACCAGAATTGAGGATTTTTCCCAAATATGACGATCCCGAACTTTTGAAGGTGGGCAATCCCTATTTACGACCTCAATTTACTGATGCCTTTGAGCTCGCCCACAAGTATTCATGGGGTTCGGGATCTATCTTTTCAGCTTTATATCACCGACTGATCAATGATCAGTATATGCGTATTTTTAGCATTGATGATTCTAATCCGGATTATGATATTATCAACCGAATTTACCAGAATACCGGTAGTGCCACCAATTCTGGTATTGAATTATTGGCTAGCCAGGAGCTAACAAAAGATTGGAAGCTTTCAGGAAACCTTAATTGGTATTCGAACAGAATAGACGACTTTCAGGGCACTTTATTATTTCCTTTTGTACGCCCTTTTGACATTGAAAAATCTACCAACAACGCCTGGAATGCCAAGATTAACAGTGAATTTAATTTACCATGGGAACTAATGGCTCAAATTACAGGCGTATACTATTCAAAAAAGAACATTCCACAGGGTGAGGAACTCGCCCGTTCTTCCATAGACCTGGGTCTTAAAAGAGACCTTTGGAATAAGAAAGCGGAACTGACTCTTTCCGTAAGCGATTTATTTAACCAATTTGGTATCCGTCAAAAAATAAAAGGTGATGGTTTTTCCGCACTTTATGAGAACTACTATGAAACCCAGGTGGTAAGGCTGGCGTTAAAGTATAGAATGTAGCTCAAATTATCGGCTACCTTACCCTTAGACATCCCATATTAAAAATAATACCGGGTGGCTATTATCTTCTCATATTTAAATTTTTCCGTACTCTGTTAATCGACGCATTAGACCCTGCCCCACCCTGGACACGCCATAAATATGCAGAAATAGGTGAAAGATTACTGTTGTGAAGGACCAATTGTAAATAATAAATTTTGTTTAATATTTATTATAGATAGTTCAACATTATTTACCTTTATGGCATAATCGTTTATTCTATTATGGGCGTGTATATTTGGAAATAAAATTAAAAAAGTGATGTTCGGACTATTTAAAAAGAAAACGGAAAAGGAAAAACTGCAGCAACAGTACGCCAAACTGCTAAAAGAAGCGCATACCCTCTCTGCAACAAACAGAAAGATGAGCGACCAAAAAACGTATGAAGCGGAGGAAGTTATGAAACAAATAGAACGACTCGGCTAACCTCCTTTCCTAAATGAGTTTTACCAAAACCCTTACGGAAAGAGAACTGGACCGTATTATAGAAATGGCCTGGGAGGACCGTACCCCTTTTGAAGCAATTCGTTATCAATTCAAATTAGCTGAAAAAGACGTGATTATCCTGATACGTACCCATTTAAAAGCATCGAGTTTCAGACGCTGGAGAAAACGCGTCAATAGTGGGGTGAGTCAAAAGCAATTAAAAAAACGCCATCCGGGGATGAGCCGCTTCAAAAGCTCCATATTGAAGTTCTTGCCGGCATTCATTTTTCTGGTGCTGTCCTTATTGATTGTCTATTTACACCTATATTAAGAAGATACTGTTAGGAATCATTAAACAAGTTAATCATCATCAGCATTAGGAGTCCATTTTGATGTAATTCCTACATTATGATCTGCTCTATTAGCACAATTTTGTTTTGTTACATTTTTGAATGTTGAACTGTAGCCACCTCTCATTTGAACCACACAAGTTCCTAATTTTTCTGCCATGATCTTAATTATTATATTTTTATAACTGCTTGATAAGCTAATATATAATTACATAATTATTTGCTTTTCTTTCTAATTAATTTTTTGATCCTTGGAGAACTTGTGAACCACAAGGTGAAGCCACTCAAAACAGTGATCAGGCCCATTAGAGAAAAACCTCGCAGCAAATAGGTATTGAAATTATCCCGTTCTATATAATCCATGGTGTGCGTCATCCATAAAAAATCGAACCAGCGCCAATTACGATGCCTCACTGTTTGAAAGGCACCATTTTTCAAAGTTATATAGGCTTTCAGATTTTCCGGGGTTGTATAAGTGATCTCATAAGCAGGTAGAGGTCTCCCCCTATATTCGTGATGTGGCCCTACCTCATTAATTTGTTTAACAGAAGCTATTTCTAAATAAGGTTGCATATAACGAGACGCCACTTCTAAGGCCTCATCCTTTGTTATTTCTTCCTTTAATGCCCCGGTATGGGCATTATACAAGCTGCTATTATTTATCCAATAATAGGGTTTCCCGCCAATCTCAAAAAGTTCCATGGAAGATACCTGTCCTATGTTTTCCAAGTTTGAAGTTCCAATAAGCCCTGAAAATTTGTTGGTTTCTGGAGGTAGTTGTTTAAAATGATCCCCGTGAATTTCATCAATATCTGTCCAGCTAAAATAAAGACCGCTGATGGTCCACATTAAAAATTGAACCCCAAGAAACAGGCCCAGATACCGGTGTGTCTTACGAATACTTATGGCTGTTTTACGTTTTATCATCTGTTAATCAATTATAGTAGATCTGAGTCTCAGGGCATTGGCAATTACTGAGACCGAGCTAAAACTCATAGCGGCAGCAGCAATCATAGGTGAAAGCAATAACCCGAATAAAGGAAATAAAACACCCGCAGCGATAGGCACGCCCAGGGTATTGTATACCAGAGCAAAGAACAGATTCTGTTTAATGTTTTTCATTACTTTATCACTTAGGTTCCGCGCTTTGACTATCCCCTGTAAATCTCCCTTTACCAATGTTATACCGGCACTTTCTATGGCGACGTCTGTGCCGGTACCCATAGCGATCCCAACATCACTTTTAGCCAGGGCCGGGGCATCGTTGATTCCGTCGCCTGCCATTGCAACTATGTTACCTTTAGCCTGCAGTCTTTCCACTTCTTTTAACTTATCCTCAGGGAGCATGCCCGCCTTAAAATTCACCAGCTTCAATTCTTTCGCCACCGCTTTTGCCGTATTCTGATTATCGCCTGTGAGCATTAGGACGTCCATGCCTTTTTTCCTTAACGCCTCAATTGCGGCTTTACTCGACTTCTTGATTTTATCTCCAATAACCACAAAACCTTTTACTTCAGTACCTACAGCCAGGAAAAAAACTGTCTTGCCCTGATTTTGATAGGCCGATGCCTTTTCCTTCAGGTCTTCCAATACATTTACCTGAGAATATTCCATCATCTTGTTATTCCCAATAGCCACCTTATTGCCTTTGACAAAGCCTTCTACCCCTTTACCGATTATGGCCTTAAAATTGTCAGCTTTTAAAAATTCTGTTCCTTTTTCCCTGGCATATTCAACTGTTGCAGCGGCCAAAGGATGTTCACTCATTTGATTCAGGGATACTATAAATTGCAATGCTTCCTTTTCTGTAATTGAAGCTGTTGATATGACTATTGTTTCCACCGCAGGTTTACCTTCTGTAATGGTACCTGTCTTATCTATAATCAGCGCATTCACTTTTGCCATTTTCTCTAATGCGGCTGCATTCTTTATCAATATTCCGTGCTGCGCTCCCTTGCCTACCCCCACCATAACAGACATTGGTGTTGCCAATCCCAGCGCACAGGGACAGGCGATGATCAACACTGCAATTGCATTGACCAGCGCATACACATACTCCGGTTCCGGGCCCCACAGTGCCCAGATTCCGAAAGTGACCATTGCAATTAAGACTACAATAGGCACAAAATACCCCGAAACTTTGTCGGCCAGATGTTGTATAGGTGCTTTACTCCTGCTGGCATCGTTGACCATTTGAATAATTTGGGAAAGCAATGTATCAGCCCCAATCTTTTCAGCTTTCATCAAAAAGGACTGATTGCCATTGATCGTGCCACTGCTCACCTTGTCTCCTTCCACTTTATCTACCGGAATTGGTTCTCCTGTAATCATAGCCTCGTCTACAGCGCTTGTCCCCTCTGTCAATTTCCCATCCACCGGAATCTTTTCCCCCGGCCTTACTCTAAGTATGTCTCCTAATTTTATGTGATCGATACTTATTTCCTCCTCCATGCCATTTCTGAACCGAATCGCTTTATTTGGCGCCAGTTTCAAAAGTTCCTTAACCGCGGAATTTGTTTTACTATGTGCCCGCGCTTCTAATAACTGTCCCAATAGTACCAGGGTAAGGATCACTGCTGCGGCTTCAAAATAGACATGAACATTTCCTGATACCGTCTTGAACTGGTTTGGAAAAAAGTCCGGGAAGAACATTCCAAAAACACTAAAAATCCATGCCACACCCGCGCCGATACCAATGAGTGTAAACATATTAAGATTCCATGTTTTGATACTTCGATAAGCGCGCTGAAAGAACATCCAGCAAGCATAGAAAACAACAGGAAGAGAGAGCCCTAATTGAATCCAGTTCCAATTCCTCTGATCAATGATTTGGTACAAGGGGTTATCTGTAAGCATCTCTGACATCGCAATCAAAAAAACAGGCAATGTAAAGGCCGTAGCTATCCAAAACTTCTTCAACAACTTTTGATAATTGAGTTCTTCCGAAGATAGATCGGGTTTATTTGGCACCAGCTCCATTCCGCAGATGAGACAGTTACCCGGCTTATTACTAACAATCTCAGGATGCATCGGACAAGTAAATATGGTGTCAGTACCGTGAACAAGTTTTTGTTCCTCCACTAAATCCATCCCGCAAACCGGGCAATCCCCGGATGCATCATAAGTCTTCTCTCCTTCGCAATGCATGGGGCAATAAAAAGTTCCATTTCCCTTTTTTGCGGATTTTTCCCTTTTCTTCGGAGAGCCATGATGTTGTTCGTCTTGCAAATGAATACTATATCTGCCGCCATCAGCTTTTAAAGCCCTTTGAAATTCTTCAATGGGGATATGATTTTTCATTTCTATATGGGCCACCGCTTCTTCCAAATCGACCTTTACATATGAAACCCCGGCTACTCTGAGAAGTATTGCCTGCACATGATTCTTACAGCCATTACATGTCATTCCCTGAATATGATCGCGATGTTTCATGATTTTAGTGATTGCCGGTCTGTTTTGATATCTCACTTAAAGTCTTTATAATCTCTGGGGTTACCTTCATCCCCGGAAAGAATAGTGATTTCATTATGGTTAACCAAAATGGATAAATATATATATGCTCTAGCCCATAACAAAAATAGTTCTTATTTATAGGAAAAGATGCAGCGTTTATCTCCTTCTTGCTAAACAAGGAAAAATATAGATTTCATAAAGAATTGCCTCTTGTAAAACCTCTCGATTCCAAATTCTTATACGCTGTTAAATAATCCTTAACAATGTATAATTGATCACGTTTCGCGATAATTATTTCATCAGAATATGATGAATATTTGTTATATTATATTCACAAATCACTTTGATATAATTCTGTCGAACTTCCAAATTAAAAACTATGGCAAACACAAAAACACAATTTAACAGACGGAGCTTTTTAAAATCGACAGCGCTCGCCGGCGGTGGTATGTTACTGGGATTCAATTGGCTTTCAGCATGTAAAATGAGCCCTGAAGTGGTAAATGGATTACCAGAAGCCTGGTTCGGAATAAACGGTTATTTAAAAATAGGGGATAATGGGCTCATAACGATTATGTCTCCAAACCCTGAAGGAGGGCAGAACGTAAAAACTTCAATGCCCATGATCATTGCTGAAGAACTGGACGTGGATTGGAAAAATGTAATAGTGGAACAAGCCCCCCTGGATACCACATTATTCACCCGGCAGTTTATTGGTGGTAGTCAGGCAATCCGCCAGGGTTGGGAAGGTCTCCGGATGGCCGGCGCTACAGCAAGACAGATGCTTAAAGCAGCGGCCGCACAGGAATGGCAGGTAGCTATTGAAGAAATCACAACGCATGCAGGAGTGGTATATCATAAACCCAGCAACAAATCAGCAGGATATGGAGAAATGGCGTCAATCGCGGCTCAAATTCCCGTTCCGGAGCAGGTACAACTTAAGGATATCAGTGAATTCAAAATTATAGGGACATCGTGTAAGAATGTAGACGGTAAAAAGATCGTTACCGGCCAACCGTTATTTGGAATAGACACTTATAGGGAAGGGATGTTATTTGCCATGATTGTACACCCGCCGGCTTTTGGTTTACAATTAAAATCTATAGATGATTCCGTCGCAAGAAGTATGCCCGGTATAAAAGACATTTTTACCATAAAGGTTTTTAATGATGATTATGAAAAGGCTTTTTTTGACACCCGAACATTTAACGAACTGGCAGTTATAGTCGGGGACTCTACATGGGAAGTATTAAACGCCAAAAAAGCTTTAAAAATAGCGTGTGAACCAATTAGCAGTGCTACAGAGGCAAGAGATCGATTTGGCCGAAAGTACATGGAAACAACTCCTGCCGGACTCGAAAATACCACAACACATATCGAAAAGATGAAAGCTATAATGGCTAAGGCTGGTGAAATACAACGTAAAGACGGCAACCCCGAAGCTGCCTTCAGAGGTGCTACAAAAATTGTTGAAAGAACATATACTGCTCCTTTTCTGGCTCATAATTGCATGGAACCCATGAACTTTTTTGCACATGTTACAGAGGAAAAAGCAGAACTTATTGGGCCACTGCAAAAAGCAGAACTTACAGAACAAACCCTTGCGGCGCGATTAGGATTACCCCTTGAAAAAATTGACATTCAAATGACGCGCCTTGGTGGTGGATATGGACGCAGATCCTATGCACACTGGTTAGTAGAAGCCGCCCTTATCTCAAAGAAGATGAATGCCCCAATAAAGCTTATCTATACGAGAGAGGACGAAATGACAGCCGGGATATACAGACCGGCATATCGCGCCACCTATCGGGCTGCCCTTGACAAAAATAATAATTTGACTGCCTTTCATGTTAAGGTATGTGGAATACCGGAAAGCCCGCTTTATGCCAACCGGTTTCCCGCAGGAGCAGTGGAAAACTATCTTGCGGAGGATTGTACAATAAACACCAATATTACCGTGGGTTCCTTCAGGGCTCCACGATCTAATTTTATGGCATGTGCAGAACAATCCTTTTTGGATGAAGTAGCGGAAACAGCCGGAAAAGATCCGATTGCCTTTCGTCTGGAACTTCTGGATCGTGCTAAGGAAAACCCTGTGGGCGAGAACAATGATTATGATGCTGAACGTTATGCCGGAGTACTGGAGTTGGTGAAAGAGAGATCGGGATGGGGGACGCAACAAACAGGATTACACAGGGGTGTATCGGCCTACTTCTGTCATAATTCTTATGCCGCACAGGTAGTGGATATGAAATGGGAAGAGAACAGACCTGTAATTGAAAAAGTTTACTGTGCAATAGATTGTGGCATAGTCGTTAATCCGGATGCCGCTGTCAACTTAGCTGAGGGTGGAATTATTGACGGAATTGGCAATGCGCTTTACGGAAGACTGACTTTTAAAGATGGGGTGCCACAACAGAGCAACTTTGATAAATACCGTATGATAAGAATGAGCGAAGCACCCAAGGAAATAGATGTCCATTTTGTAAAAAGTGATATTAGCCCTACTGGTTTGGGTGAACCTACCTTCCCTCCTATTTTTGCAGCAGTTGCTAACGCCATGTACAAGGCGGGCGGGGAGCGCAAATACCAACAGCCGTTTTTGTCTTAACTTTGACCGTTCAACAAAAAGTCTCGGCGGGGATGCTATTTACCACTTTGGTAGCCGTGCCAGCACTTATAATGCCTTATGGTTACGGTCTCAAAAACGATTTGGGCCAATATTTATTAAGTACACAAAACCGTCCCAGGGCGTATGAAATAATCTTGGAATGATCAAAGAATTAAAAGAGAGTTACGGTCAAATTTTTGAACCTGAACTAATTGATGAAATAGCAGAAGTAGGAATATTTAAAGAAGTCCCTGAAGGGTATAAACTTATGGACATCGGGCAGTACATCAGGTCTATGCCCCTACTCATATCAGGTGCAATAAAAGTAATGCGCGAAGATAAGGACAGTGATGAACTGCTCTTGTATTACCTCGAAAAAGGAGACACCTGTTCTATGACACTCACATGTTGTATGGGTGATGCAATTAGTGAAATCAGGGCCATAGCAGAAATGGACACCACACTAATTATGGTGCCTATTCAGAAAATGGATGAATGGACGGCCAAATACAAATCCTGGAGAAATTTTGTATTCGACAGCTATCACCACCGTCTAAATGAACTGCTTCACACCTTAGACAGTATTGCCTTTGATAAGATGGATATCCGTTTGATCAGCTATCTTAAAGAAAAGGCCCGGATTAACAAGGAGGATATCATTCATAATACCCATCAGGAGATAGCTTATGATCTCCACAGTTCCAGAGTGGTAATTTCCCGACTGCTCAAAAAACTGGAACAAATGGGAAAAATAGCGCTTCATCGCAATTACATCAAAATTTTAGATTTATAGCCTCTGTAACCAAAGTTACTGTCTGTGCGATCCCTAGGGATTAAATTTGTCATCAAATATTTTCTGATGCCGAAACGCTTTTTCCCCATTCTTCAATGGCTTCCCAATTATAAAAGGGCGAGCCTTTCCGGCGATATAAGCGCGGGCTTAACGGTGGGTATAATGCTGATTCCACAGGGTATGGCTTATGCCATGATTGCAGGCCTTCCCCCGGTATTTGGCCTTTACGCCTCACTTATACCGCAGCTGATCTATGCGTTCATGGGTACTTCCAGGCAACTGGCCGTAGGCCCCGTTGCAATGGATTCATTACTTGTTGCCTCGGGCTTGGGCGCACTGGCAATTTCGGGCATAGATGAGTACATCGCCATGGCTGTTTTCCTGGCATTATTCATGGGGTCCATTCAATTGGGGCTGGGCCTTCTTAGAATGGGATTTCTGGTTAATTTCTTATCCAAACCTGCTATCAGCGGCTTCACTTCTGCCGCTGCCGTCATAATTGGCTTAAGTCAGTTAAAGCATCTTTTAGGCTTTACAATAGAAGGCAGCAATCAGTTGTATGTCTTACTAAAAAATGCTGTTATAAATATTTCCCAGACCAATATAATTACACTCATTATAGGACTTGCGGCTATAGTCCTTATAAAGCTCATTAAAGGTATTCATAACCGACTTCCGGCAGCTTTATTCATCGTGGTCCTTGGAATTTTTAGTGTTTATGCATTTGGACTGAACAATTTTGGCGTTCAGATTGTCGGAGAAGTACCAAAGGGGTTGCCGGCATTTAAGGTCCCCGCAATAGAATATTCACGGATTTCTGAGTTGGCACCTATAGCGCTGACGCTAGCCCTCATAGCCTTTATGGAGGCAATATCTGTAGCTAAGGCGGTGGAAGAAAAACATGATGATTACGAAGTGGACGCTAATCAGGAGTTAATTGCGTTGGGGACTTCAAATATAGTAGGATCGCTATTTCAGTCTTATCCCACCACAGGTGGATTTTCAAGAACTGCCGTTAATGAACAATCCGGCGCCAAATCTGGAATAGCTCCATTGGTAAGTGCTGCGGTGGTTGCTCTCACCTTGTTGTTCCTTACTCCCGTATTTTATTATTTACCTAATGCCGTACTGGCGGCGATAATAATGGTGGCGGTTTTTGGATTGATCGATTTTGAATACCCCATTACTCTGATAAAACACAGAAGAGACGAATTTTTCGTGCTGCTGGCCACTTTTTTAACCACCCTTGGAGTTGGTATTAAAGAGGGAATACTACTGGGTGTTTTAATTTCATTGCTGTTGCTTGTCTACAGAACTTCCAGGCCCCATATAGCGATCCTGGGCCGTATCAGAAATACAAATTATTTTAAGAATGTTGCACGCTTTCCGGAAGACACTGAGGTCTTTAATGAATTTCTCATCGTTCGTTTCGATGCTCAACTTTATTTTGGCAATAAGGATTTCTTTAAAAAGGAACTGATGAAACAATTCAAAGACCGGGAACAGCAGGTTAAATATATTATCCTAAATGCTGAAGCCATAAACTATATTGACAGCAGTGCTGTGTATATGTTAAGGCAAGTAATAAGTGAATTTAAGAGCATGGGTATTAAATTTCTTGTATCTGGTGCGATAGGGCCAATAAGGGATATCTTTTACACCAGCGGTTTAATTGAAGTTATTGGTAAAGATAATTTATTTGTAAAGACAAGTGAGGCATTTCAACATTGCCAGACTATGAGCCAGAAGACTGCTATTGAAGATAAAATTACTATGCCATCAAAAAAATTACTTGTGTAACCTATGTAACTGTAGGGTAGAAAATACAAAATTACATTTGTCTTATAAACTTCTAAAATTGAAACAGATGAAAATAGAACAGATTTATACAGGATGCCTGGCACATGCGGCATATTATATTGAAAGTAATGGAGTGGCCGCAGTATTTGATCCCCTTCGGGAAGTGCAGCCTTATATCCAAAGAGCTGAAAAAGACAAGGCGGTCATCAAATATGTTTTTGAAACACATTTTCATGCCGATTTTGTGAGTGGGCATTTAGATTTAAAAAAGAAAGCCGGCGCTGAAATTGTCTTCGGACCCGGGGCTAAACCGGCCTATGAAGCCACTACTGCCAAAGACGATCAGATCTTTGAGGTTGGTGAATATAAAGTTCAGGTTATCCATACCCCTGGTCACACTATGGAAAGTACTACCTACCTCTTAATTGATGAAAAAGGTAAGGAACATGGCATTATTACGGGTGATACTTTATTTATCGGAGATGTGGGTCGTCCCGATCTTGCGCAACATGTAGTTTCTGAATTGACCGAAGAAAAACTTGCCGGACATTTATTTGATTCGCTACGTAATAAAATATTGCCGTTGAGCGATGATTTAATTGTTTATCCCAATCACGGTGCCGGATCTGCCTGCGGTAAGATGATGAGTAAGGAAACCACTGATACCCTCGGGCATCAGAAGAAAGTGAACTATGCCTTAAGGGCTGACATGAGCAAGGAAGAATTTATAAAGGAACTACTTACCGGCCTTACCGCTCCTCCCGCCTATTTCCCTCAAAATGTTTTGATGAATATTAAGGGCTATGAAAGTCTTGATAAGGTTATGGACCGGGCAACAACCGGGCTTTCTCCGGACGCATTTGAAGCAGCGGCCAATGAAACAGCTGCTCTCGTATTGGATACACGTGATGCCGAAGATTTTGCAAAAGGATTTATCCCCAATAGCATCAATATTGGTTTGGAGGGTAGTTTTGCACAATGGGTGGGAGAAATGATCCCCGATGTGCGGCAAGAAATTTTACTTATCACTTATCCGGAGAAAGAAGAAGAGGCCATCACAAGGTTATCCAGGGTAGGTTATGATAATACTATTGGATATCTAAAAAACGGATTCGATTCCTGGAAAGAATCTGCTAAAGATTTTGAAACTTCGGAGCGGATTTCTGCATTGGATTTGGAAAAGAAAAGCAAATCAGGACTTCCTTTACTTATCGATGTTCGTAAAAAAAGTGAATTCGATTCTGAGCATCTGATCGGCGCAATAAATGTTCCGTTAAACGAGATCAACCAGCATTTAGCTCAGTTTCCAAAGGATAATCCGTTTGTTATGTATTGCGGAGGAGGTTACAGGAGTATGATTGCGGCCTCCATTTTAAAACAACGGGGATGGAGCAATTTTACAGATGTTATCGGAGGTTTTGACGAAATTGTAAAAACCGGTCTGCAGAAATCAGATTATGTTTGTCCGTCCACAATGTTATAATCAAAGCACTAACCATTTTGAAAAGGCCCGTCTGTTTAAAGACGGGTCATTTCTTTATATAGGCCCGTACAATGTGGCCAATTGCAATTTGTAATTCCGCACAAATGATGCAATATTATTCGGATATGTAACACAGGTTACTTTAGGAGCAGATTGAACAATGTACCTTTAATTAAATAAACTAATTCTATGTCGTTTTTAAATAAACTCTTTGGTGCTGAAAATGAAAGCAGGGATAAAATCGTAATTTTAGAAAGAGCTAAATATGCCGATGCTATACTGCTGGGCAATGTTCAATTGGTGGATGTTCGCACCCCAAAAGAGTACAATGATGGTCATATCAGAAATTCCATCAATATTGATTATTACAATACCCCTGAATTTCTGGAGTTTTTTAAAAAATTAGATATGGAAAAACCCTTATATATTTACTGCAGATCCGGGGCAAGAAGTTTGAAAGCAGCCCAAAGATTGGTGAATATGGGATTTAATAAAATCTATGATTTAAAAGGAGGATTTATGCGTTGGGGATAATTCTTATGGAAGCATTTTGATAAAAACCGAATTATGAAACAGCTATTAGCAGCACTGTTGATATTGATTACCGCTTGTAAGGAGGGCAAAAAGTCCGAAATGATGCCAGTCCCCAATACTCCACAAACTAGAATCACCCAGTCAGAAAATAACCATCCAGGGAAAATGATCCTGGAATCAGAATGTTATATCTGTCACAATCCACGAGCCTCGGAGGAAAGTATGATTGCACCTCCAATGGCAGCTATCAAAAAACATTATATCACATCAAATACAAGTAAGGAGGAATTTACCGCAGCCTTAATGAATTGGGTTAATGACCCTGAACAGAATTCAAAAATGCCCGATGCGCTGAAAAAGTTTGGCATTATGCCCTATATCCCATATCCCGAAGATGCTATTGCCCAGATAGCGGAATACCTCTACGATTATAATATCGAAAAACCGGATTGGTATGATGTAAACTATCAGAAGCAGCAAAATTTTGGGAAAGAAGCCGGGCAGAAAACCCGGGATACCCAATCAAATTTGGTGAGTGCAGGATTGGAATACGCTGATGCTGCTAAGAACCAACTGGGTAAAAACCTGATCAGGGCAATTGGAGAAGAGGGAACTTCGGGAGCCATCGAGTTTTGCAATACGCAGGCGGCAAAGTTAACCGATAGTGTATCTATTATGAAAAATGCCATTATTAAAAGAGTTTCTGACAAACCAAGGAATCCTGCTAATATGGCTAATCTGGAGGAATCTGGATATATACGCTATTACCAGAAGTTGATAGCGTCCGGAACAAAACCGAAACCAATTGTAAAAACTGAAAAAGGAGAAGTAAGTTTTTATTATCCCATTACCACTAACACCATATGTCTTCAATGTCATGGAACACCTAAGGAACAAATTGTAACTGGTACGCTGGCCACAATAAAAAGACTATACCCGGACGATAAAGCTATTGGTTACAAAGAAAATGAAGTGCGAGGGCTTTGGGCTATCAATTTTGAAGAAGAAAGTATTGAGTAATAGCCAGGTAAACGATTGTAAATAAGGCTGATAAAAAAATCCTGTCGGCAGACCGATTCTGAATTGAAATAAGTACGTTTGTTTTCCTTGATATAAAAAAACTAATTAAATAACCATTTAAAATACCTGATTATGAAAAAAAACATGGGCGGCCTAGACCGCGGAATCCGAATTGTGGCGGGCTTAATAATTGCAGCTTTGTATTATTATCAGGTAATTGATGGAGTTTTAGGTAATGTGCTTTTGGCCCTGGCAGCAATATTCTTAATTACCAGTTTTGTCAGTGTTTGTCCAATTTATGCTTTATTCGGAATAAATACGTGTAAGGTTGAGAAATAGCAGCCATCTGTATTGGAGTTACCATAATTTTTTCGAGGTTCTAAACAATTTTCATTCATTTTAAATTCGTCTCTGAATTTCCCGCCTTATGTAACCAATGTTACTGCATAGTTGCCAGAGTCAGATTACCTTTAGGGAAATATTAAACATCAATTTAAATGAATACACATCATCAGGTACTTATCATCGGTGGCGGCACTGCAGGAATTATGGTGGCCTCACAACTACTAAGGCAAAGGAATGCACAGGATGTTGCCATCATTGAACCCGCAGATACGCATTATTATCAAGCCGCCTGGACTTTGGTTGGTGCGGGTACTTTTAATTATGAGAAAACGGCCAGACCCATGTCTTCGGTTATTCCAAAAGGAGTTAAATGGATAAAGGATAGGGCAACCGGATTCGACCCGGAAAAAAATACAGTACACACTGCAACCGAGGGTGATATCACCTATAATTATTTGGTAGTTGCCCCGGGGCTGGCTTATGATTACAGCCTGGTGCCCGGCCTGGGGGAAGCCATGGATAAAGGCGTCGTTTGCAGCAATTATACAGACCCTAAGCATACCTGGAATGTTATTAAAAATTTTAAGGGAGGAACGGCTCTGTTCACTCAGCCCGCCACACCCATTAAATGCGGAGGTGCTCCTCAGAAAATCATGTACCTGGCAGAGAGTTACTTTCGAAAAAGCAGGGTGCGTAAAAAAACCGATGTTGTTTTCGCTACCAGCGGGACCATCATTTTTGGCGTTGCGGAAATTGCCGATACTCTAATGAAAGTAGTAGACAGGAAAGATATAAACCTGAGATTTTATCACAAATTAGTGGCTATAGATGCTGAAAAGCAGATTGCCTGGTATGAATTGGGCAAAGCTATAATGGATGGTGGTTGTATAGTATCCTCAGATGATGCGTCCGAAACACTGGAACTGGACGATGCATTTCAGTACAATTATAAGGATGTGAAAGTAAGCAGGGATGGTGACCGCTATGGTATTCATTACGATATGCTACATACCGCACCTCCTTCTGTAGCTCCTGGATTTGTAAAGAATTCTTCGCTTGTAAATGATGCAGGCTGGCTAGATGTTAATCATCATTCACTACAGCACAATAAATTCCCAAATATTTTCGGATTGGGTGATGTTGCTGCACTGCCTACCGCCAAAACAGCTGCCGCAATCCGTAAACAGGTGCCCATTGTAGTGGATAATATTGATTTATTGATTAAACAGCATAAGATGGGTGGTATGAGTTACAATGGATATTCTTCTTGCCCATTGGTTACCGACTATGGTAAAATGGTCCTGGCCGAATTTGATTATCAGAATAATTTTACGCCGGATCCCAAACTGAAACAAATGTTGATTTCAGATTCTTCCAAAGAACATTGGAGGCTCTGGATACTTAAAAAATACGGACTACCCTATTTATACTGGAATAAAATGATGAAAGGAAAAGATATATAACTAACTCAATGTTCATCACTTTTTTCACTAATCCGATACTTATTTTATTAATCATCTGTAACAATGGTTACAGTTTAATAGGATCTTAAGTCATTTCTTTACAATCAAAATAACATTATATGAATTGGATATTTGACCCCTGGCCATGGTACATTTCCGGGCCAATTATTGCGCTGATCATGTTTCTGCTTTTGTTGATGGGAAAAAATTTTGGGATGTCTTCTAACCTAAGAACCCTTTGTACCATCTGCGGTGCAGGAAACAAAACCTCATTTTTTAAGTTCGATTGGAAGGAACAAAAATGGAATCTCATTGTGGTTTTAGGAGCAATTATTGGAGGTTTTATAGGAGCTCATTTGCTTTCAGGGGAAACTGCGGTTGCCATTAACCCGGCTACTGTGACCGAATTAAAATCGCTGGGTTTCAGCAGTGCCGGCAAGGCATATCTGCCTGCTGAATTATTTGATTTAAATGCATTATCTAATTTTAAAAGTCTTTCAATTCTGACTATTGGGGGACTGCTGGTTGGTTTTGGGGCACGTTATGCCGGAGGATGCACTTCCGGACACGCCATATCCGGATTAAGCGATTTACAATTGCCTTCTTTAATCGCTGTGGTCGGATTTTTTATTGGTGGCCTGATAATGATTCACTTTCTATTTCCTTTAATTTTTTAGCAATATGAGAACAATAGCTTATTTATTAATCGGGATACTTTTTGGCATTACTATAATTAAATCAGAAGCTGCCTCATGGTTCCGAATCTACGAGATGTTTAGATTTGAATCCTTTCATATGTACGGGATTATTGGTTCTGCATTGTTGCTGGGGGTGCTCGTGGTTCAATTTATTAAACGAACCCGGTTAAAGTCGTTCTACGGTGAGAAAATTATGTTCCACCCCAAGGAGATGAGTGTTTACAGATATATCTTGGGAGGAATCTTATTTGGATTTGGATGGGCCCTCGCCGGGGCCTGCCCAGGGCCAATGTTTACTCTTGCAGGGGCCGGATATCTATCGATTTTAGTAGTGATCGCAGCCGCTATTCTGGGAACTTATTTGTACGGCTTACTAAAAGACAAATTACCCCATTAAGTAGGATTTTAGTTTTGCCGATACCTTGGTTCGGATATTGTATACATTCTGAGAGCAATCAGCACTGTAGTGATTTGTAAGTAATGACCATTTACTTATTGCGGCCTATCTAAATAGTTAATTCGTATTTTTATGATCATTTAAATACGAATGAGCCGCTTCTGCTGATGAAAATAAAAATGAAATACCTTTTTTGGTGTATCGCTCCCTGTCTTCTGATTTTTGGGGCATTTGCTTTGCATCAAAACACCGCTGATACCGCTGTACTTATCCCTGAAAATAATTCCTTACCCAGCAAACAACAATTGCGGCGTAGTTTTTTTGAAAAAAGAGAAGTGCTTATGGTCTATAACGCTTCCAATGAGATGCTGGTATTGAAATACAGGAATCTTATAGAAAGTATACTACCAATTACAGCTAATGGTTATAGGTGGAATATTTCAATTAAACATAAAGAGGCCAAGCTGCTTACCGAGCAGGACATCAGTGACAACATCCTATTTTTGGTGGGCACACCGGAGGGTGGCCCCTTATTTAAGCGCTTGCTAAAGGATGTTCCTATAAGGTTTCGGGCTGGTTCTATTGAATACGGCAATAGTAAAATCAACTCAGAGAATGCCATGTTAATGGTTGGTTTTATTCCCAATCCTGTAAATCCGTTGTTACCAATGAGTTTTCTTACGGGTACCGATGAAGAACAGCTGTATTCATTTTTTGAGTCAAAAATAAAAGAGGAAGGACGGGGAATTTTTAGACAAAACCTGGATTTTAATATTTATAAAAACAATACAAGGGTTGTTTTGGGCAACTTTGATGAACAATGGAAAATAGACCCCACAACCCTATTTGATTTTTCAAATAAAAACAAGTTAGTTTACCGGTCGGCACACTTCGATTTTATTTCTCATCAGGATTCCATTTTAGCAGAAACGGTACATACTATAGCCGACGCTGCAGATAAGACAATGGATAATATCCTGGATTTCGTTGGGCATACAGGCGACTTGTCGCGAATGCAATATCATATTTACAGCAGTGCAGAAGAAAAAGGTCTGATTACAGGCAATACCAGTCAGGCTCATTTTATGGCAGAAGAGGGTGCAGTACATACCGTAATCAACAATAAATACAAGGACAATTTTATTGAGAAAGAAAATGCATTACTGATATCGCGCTTACTTGGTACTTCTAAAACATTGGCCCTAGAGCGGGGCCTTTCTGTATATTTTACAAAAAAATGGCAGCAAAAGGGATATGTTTACTGGTCTGAGCGTTTATTCAGATCGGGTAATGCACTTTCTCTTAAGGAGTTGCTTAATAACGATATCGTTGAAATAGAATCGCCACTGATCACAGATTGCCAGTCTGCATCAGTGGTGGTTTTTCTTATAGATGCCTGGGGAAAGGAAACCTTTTTAGACAGATATGGTGATTGGATTCCGACGAAAGAGGAATTACAACATTTAGAACCCAAGTGGCAAAATTATCTGGCACTCCTTGCTTCTGATAAAACGAGGAATAGGACATCACCACCTGATTTGGCATATTTAAAAGGATTTAATTTTGCTCATGAAGGTTATGGCATATATAATGGATATGCATCTGCCAAGGCCACTGAGGCTATAAATAAACAAAAAGAATTGGGGGCAAATGCCCTTGCACTTATTCCCTACAGCTACATTCAAAACATCAATGAGCCAGCTCCTTTTGGTTTTAGCAGCAGGGCAGGATCCGAAAATGATGAGGGCGTGGTACACTCGGCCTACGAAGCCAAAAAACAAGGTATGTTTACACTTTTAAAACCACAGATATTTGTGGGCAATAGTTGGCCGGGGGATATTGAAATGCTGAACCAGGCAGACTGGGATAGTTTCTTCGATTTCTATTACAGATGGATACGACACTATGCTTTTTTAGCTGAGATCCATGAAATGGACGCTTTGTGCATTGGTGTAGAATTTACCAAAGCTACGATGAACCAAAGTGATAAATGGCGTGAAATAATCCATAAGACAAGGGGACTGTTCAGGGGTAAGCTCACCTACGCTGCCAACTGGGGGGTCGAATTTGAAAATATATCCTTTTGGGACGAATTGGATTTTATAGGCCTCAATTGTTACTACCCGTTGAGTAAGAAAGATAATCCGACTAATGAAGAGTTACAGGTTAAATTCGATACTATAAAAACGAAGATCAATACTGTTTATTCCAGGTTTAAAAAGCCCATTGTATTTACGGAAATAGGATTCAGGAGCATAAACATGCCCTGGAAAAACCCGCATGCCCAAGGTGATGACAGTTATAATGCGGAACATCAGCAACGCTGCTATGAAATTGTCTTCAACGGAATTGAAAATGAGCCGTGGTGCGGTGGTATTTTATGGTGGAAATTTCCAAGTTATCTGGAATACAGAGGAACTCAAAACGCCGCGTTTACCCCCAATAACAAACTTGCTGAAAACACTGTCAGAAAATGGTTTTCAAAATAAAAGGAAAGCAATTTGATTACTTACCATTTAAACTAAATTATCCTTGTACTTTTCATAAAAATCGCTGAATATTGCAGTCTTAATATGTAATACCCTGCTATTTTATTAAGTATAGGGCTACAATCCGTCTTTTTATTAATATCCTTAGGTAAGAAATAATTAATTTAACTTAGCCGGTTTTAGGCATTCAGAGCAAGTATTTAATCTAGTACATCATGCAGCAAAACATTCCTACAGTCTACAATATGGAGTTTACAGACGGTATTCGTCATCCACAACTTTTTCTTTGGGATGCATGGTCCTATCACGAAAATGGAGTGATACACCTGTATTGTCTTGCAGTGAACCGTATTAAGGATGATGGCACTGCACTAAATCCTGCTGAACGCAACTCATATCCCTTTCATATAAGACATTTTAGTTCCGTGGATGAGGGGAAAAGCTGGAAGGACGAGGGAAGTTTTTTGAAAGCCAGAACCGGCGAGGGAAGACATGATTCCAAAACAATTTGGAGCGGTTCTATTGAACTTTTGCCAGACGGGAGAAAATTGACAGCCTATACAGGAATATGGGAATTAAATGAGGACCGCTGTTTTTTGCAAAACATTTCATTGGCCATCTCAAATGATGGTCAAACCGTTGACCAGATTGCTGATGAAGCTGTGTCTTCTCCTATACGGGACTGGAAATTAATAACCGATCTGGGTTACTATCTGGATAGCCCGGACAGAATGGGCCACAATGACGGAGAAAATGGAGGTCCTATTATGGCATGGCGCGATCCTTTTGTATTTATAGACAATAACCAAAAGATCCACCTTTTCTGGGCTGCTAAAATTGGCACTCATAAAAGTGCGATGGCCCACGCCTTGCTCGAAAAAAATGGTGATTTGTTTCGCATCGCCCAACTTTATCCACCTGTTACCCTCCCGGATGGTGATAATTTTACTCAGCTCGAACTTCCTAAAATTCTTTACGACAAGATTGAGAAACGCTATTATTTGGTGGTTTCCACCTGCAACCGGCTTTATGAGGGTCAATCGGACGAGGAGGTAGACAAGAGTGTAAGACTGTACAAATCTCACTCAATTAATGGCCCTTGGGAACCTCATGGGAAAAAGGGCAGTATTATTCTCAGGAAAGAAAATCTTTTTGGCCTTACTGTTCTTAAAACCGATTTTGAAAACAACAGACTGCTGTGCATAGCACCATATACCGATGCGGCGCCCAAAGAGCTTAGCCTCACATTCTCAACAGCATTCTATATTAATCTTAATCCTGTGGAAGTTTTATTTCCCTGAGCGGTTTGACAAAATATTTCATGAACTGATAAGGAAAGATGAAGCATGTTTTTAATCAATCTAATTTGTTTCCTAACCATTGACCAGCTGTACCAATTTTAGCCGGCTGTTGATCCCAATTTTGGAGTAAATTCTATGGGTATGATCCTTTACAGTCTGTAAGCTGATAAATAGTTCGTTGGCAATTTGCTGATTGGTCATCCCCTTACAGATTGCCTCCACAATTTCTTTTTCTCTTTTTGTTATACTGTATTTTTCATAAAGCAATGCTTTTTTTTCTTCACTGGGGCTACCCGCAAACACTGGTATGAATATAATATCTGCCTTAACTTTTAGATAGAACAACGGAAAGAAATTAGATAAAAAATATAATAGCATAATAGGAGCTACCAACCATATATCTGAAAATAATAATGGTAAGAGCACTGACCGGATGATGATCCCAAAAAACATCAAGAATGTGAAATTCCTGATTATCACTTTCTTAAACTCCTTGAGTGATGCTGAATACTTAAAGGCCACAATTGCAAAGAAGAGCATTAATGCAAATTCAATGAAGAGCATCAACCCCATCTCAGCAAAAGCCAACCGTTCGCCCAGAAACCACTCTGCCTGGTAGAACATTACATATATACCCCAAATCAATGGGATTATTCCGGTAAATAAGATTATCACAAATACGGACCGTTTTTTTCTTAGGCCCGACTCAGTAATTGAATAACCCATTCGGACCAGCATTATCCATGAGATAAATAGAAAAGGGACACCAAGAATTGGCAAAAAATTCGCGACCATTGAGATCATATTGTTATTTGTGCCAATGGAAGCAAGTAAAACCCGCATAAGTATCTGCGCCCATATCCCATAAAAGGCAAAAGCGTAGAAGGTGACCAGATAATAGAAATATTGTTTGTGAAATAAAGTGTTATATGAATGGATGAATTGCCTGGAAATCCAAATCCCTGCAATGGCGATTGCAAGACAAAAAATAAAAACCACTATAAACGCAAGGCTTAGCAAGTATTGTTTATTTATAAGTTAAAAGTATGTAAATGTGCTCAATACCCCTAAATACCTTAGTAGTGATTTTATATTCAATACTAAAGTTGGCATGCTGTTATGATTGAACCGTGTACATTTATAACAGTTAAAATTCTTAATACCATGGACAAAGTAAAATCTGAACGCACTCCTGAAGCTTCTGTTAATGGCAGTTATAGCTATGCATGGCAGCAGCTATGGAAATATTTTCTCTATTTCTTTCTCGTAGCCATCATTGTTGGCCTTCTCGAAAGTCCGGCATCCGTAGTTCGCGAATCCGAAATGGAAAATACTCCTGTTGCCGTACTGTTAAAACTACTCTCTGGTGCTTATCTGTTGTTGGTATTTCCAATAATTAAATATGGAGGAGACCTTCTTTTCCTGAGAGGTATCCGAAATGAACCTATGGACATGTATGTGCTATTTGAGGGCTTTAAGAAGAACTATCTCAATATTGTCCTGTCAAATTTACTAACCTTCGCTATTATTGGTATGGGAATAGTCTTCTTTATTATCCCGGGAATAATTTTTGCGTGCAGACTGGTTTTTGTCTCTTACCTGGTAATGGACAAAAATCTGGAACCTATTGCTGCAGTAGAAAAGAGCTGGGAAATGACCAGGGGTCATGGTTGGCAGATATTTGGGATGGGATTGTTGGCGATTCCATTGTTCATTGGAGGATTATTATGCTTTATTGTGGGTGCTTTAATAGCTGTACTTTGGGTAAAAGCTACTTTTGCAGCCTTCTTCCACGCAGTGGACATTGAAGATCAGCGATTAATGGAACCATAATTCCTGGCTAAATGCCTTCTTCCGGTGCAGAACTATTTTCATTACCCCTATCACTATCAGTAGAAAAGAGACCAAATGGCTTCTTGCTTCATTAGATATGGCCGGTAACAATTTCTTGTTTAATTCTGTATTAATTGAAAGAAATTTATGAACTTATACAGTTATAAAATAAGTTTGGTTGTGGTTTGGTTGCAATAAGACAGTTACCAGACATATAACTTTAATCTCTGTGTGCATATCTACTATGCCAGCCCATAAATATTTCGCCATGTTAAAAAATCTGTTTTTTTTATTCCTCGTAGGCATTCTGCTTAACTGCCAGGCACAAACTAGCCTTAGTGAAGAAGTCATAGACAATATTAATTTACGCATAGAAAATGGCAACAATACGGGTATTGTTATAGGTATTATTGATAAAGATGGAGCTCGCTATCACAGTTTTGGAGTAAAATCGCTAAAAACCAATGAACCATTAGATGAGAATTCTGTTTTTGAAATTGGCTCTATTTCCAAAACTTTTACAGGGCTCTTATTGGCCGATATGGTATTGAAAGGAAAACTTAAATTGGACGATCCTTTACAAAGCCTGTTACCAGTCGGCCTCAACGCTCCAACTAGAAATGGAGCGTCCATAAGCTTGGTAAACATGGCTAATCATACCTCTTCATTACCCAGAATGCCAGACAATTTTAATCCATCTAATCCTGCAAACCCATATATAGATTATTCCGAAGAACAGCTGTTCGACTTTTTAAATTCTTATGAACTCACGCGTGATATTGGAAGCAGGTATGAGTATTCTAATTACGCTGTTGGACTTTTAGGCCATCTTTTAGCCTTAAAGAATAACACTACTTATGAAGATTTGATGGTAGCGGTCATAGCCGATCCACTTGGGATGGACAATACCAGAGTTAAATTTAGTGATGAAATGCTAACAAATCTTGCTATGGGTCATCGCGGACGTATTCAGGTAGAGAATTGGGATTTGACCACCCTGGCCGGAGCCGGCGCAATCAGATCCACAGCTGTAGATATGATAAAGTATGTGGCAGCCAATATGGGAATTGAAAAAACAAACCTCTACCCTGCCATGCAATTGGCTCATAAGAACTCCAGAACCGAGGGGGCCGAACCTATAGTTGGCCTGGGTTGGCATACCCAAATACTGGACGGGGACAGCATTATTTGGCATAATGGCGGCACAGGGGGTTATAGAACATTCGCCGGCTTTACCGAAGACGGGAAGGCAGGCGTTGTGGTATTGAGTAATTCGTCAACGGGAGCTGATGATTTAGGAATACACCTGTTACATCCTAAAGCTCAATTAAACAAAATTAAACCTTCAATTGGTGCTAAAATGCAAGAAGTTATAGATAGTGAAGGTGTTTCAGCTGCACTCGAAACGTATAAAGAATTGCGAAAAAACCCGGCAGATATATATGACTTTTCAGAGAATCAACTGAACGATCTGGGATATTATTACCTGGCTAAACAAGAACTTGAAAAAGCACTTGCCGTATTTAAATTAAATGTAGAGAACTATCCTGAATCTTCCAATGTATATGATAGTTATGGGGAGGCATTTTTAGAACAGGGAAACAATGAAAAGGCAATTGAAAATTATAAAAAATCGGTAGAGATCAATCCTGGGAACCAGGGTGGTCTTAAAAAGTTGAAAGAATTAGGGGTGCACGCAGACAGCCTGATAAAGGAAATTATTATAGATGAAGACATTTTGGCAAGTTATGTAGGTAACTATGAATTGGCACCTGGTTTTATTCTTTCGGTTACCCGGGATGGGAATCAAATGAGTGCCCAGGCCACGGGTCAACCCCAGTTTCCTATCTTTCCTAAATCAGAAACAGTCTTTTACTTAAAGGTAGTAGAAGCGCAATTGACCTTTAATCGAAGCGATGATAATAAAGTGGAAAGTGTTACTTTATTGCAGGCGGGGCAGACTTTAATTGGCCCTAAGTTGAATGAATAGTCAGGAGAATGCCGCCTTAGAAATTAGACATTTAAGCTGTTAAGATAAAGGCAGGGTATTTAATCCAAAGAGGCTGCAATTCAAAGCAGTCTCTTTTTTTATCACAAATGATTAAACTGCTGTGTGCAAAAAAATAAAAGTTCTAAAAGATGTGTGGTTCTATGTGATTTTTGTTTTGTTTATCAATTTTAATCGACTAAGCATGTGATGAGATTAGATTATAAAAGTTTTAGGGAGGAAGGGAAGATCATATTGGCAGAGTTTAATTGTTCACCTTCTCTTCACTTACTGCAAGAGCAACAATATTATCAGGTAATCTGGAGTAGAAAAGAAGCTATTACGATAATTATTGATGGCTACAGGATGTTGTTGGAAAAGGATCAGGTGCTATTCTGTACTCCCTTGAATGTGCTCGAAATACCGGAAAATAGTGATGGCCTGAGAGCATTACTTTTCAATAGGGAGTTCTATTGCATCCGGGATCATGATGAAGAAGTGTCTTGCAATGGATTTCTCTTTTTCGGTTCTTCACACCCTACAACAATACAACTCAATAGCAAAGAAAAGGAGAGTTTCGAATTGATGTTTCGCTTTTTTAAGGAGGAGTTCAATACAAGCGATCAAATTCAGGGCGAAATGCTTCGATCCCTCCTCAAACGATTGCTTATTAAGTCGAGCAGGCTGGTCAAAAAAGAACTTCCATCCCGTGATATGCCCAGCTCTCAATTTGATATAATAAGAAAATTCAATCTTCTTGTTGAACAATATTTTCGTCAAAAACATACGGTAGCAGATTATGCCGAACTCCTACATAAATCGCCCAAGACTATTTCTAACCTTTTTAATAAATACAGTAATAAAACGCCACTGACTGCAATCAATGAACGTATTCTACTCGAAGCTAAAAGGTTGCTTTTATACTCCGATAAAACTTCTGAAGAGATTACCTACGAGCTCGGTTATAAAGAGGCCGGTCACTTTTCCAAATTTTTTAAAAAACACATAGGCTACAGCCCTATGGAGTTTAAAAAGAAAAAGTTCAGCAGCTCCTCATAATTATTGCTTGTATAGGCATAATCACATATACACTTACTTCATCTTTTATTCACAGCTTAGTGAAACAGTCGTTAATCTGAGAAAAATCGTCCCGAAAAAACCAAATATGCTCTCAATTTCCTGCAAAGGGAATAATGGACAACTTATCGGGAAGAACTTATATGTTTCTGCCCTTAATACCTTACCATCTTTGCAATGTAATTGAGGTAAGCATTGGGCATCCTCGAAGTAAAAATTAAGTTTAATAAAAAAATAAAATTATGAGCACATTTAATGTACCTACTAAAGATGAAGTAAGTAGTAAAAATCAGGCGATTTTTAATGAATTGAAAAAAACTGTTGGTTTTGTACCCAACTTGTTCGCCACCTATGCGCACAGTGAGAATGCATTGGAGAACTATTTAACCCTTTCAAATGCCAAAACCTCATTAAAAGTTAAAGAGAAAGAGGTTGTAAATCTGGCCGTAAGTGAGGTAAACGGCTGTAATTATTGTTTATCTGCCCATACTGCTGTTGCTGGCATGAACGGTTTTACACCTGAGGAAATTCTGGAATTAAGAGCAGGAGGCGCGTCCTTCGATAACAGGCTAGACGCCCTGGCGAGGCTGGCCAGAAACCTGACCGTAAAAAGGGGAACAACAGATGCTGAGGTATTGGAAAATTTCTTTGATGCCGGTTGGACGAAGGAGAATTTGATAGACACCATCGTTTTGGTGGGTGATAAAACTATCTCTAACTATATTAACAATGCAACGGAAATTCCAATAGACTTTCCTCTTGTGCAACCTCTAGAAGCCGTTGTTGCATAATCTAAAAATCTCTAAGTGAAATATATTAAATAATTAAGATGAAAAAGATAATAATTATACTGATTATGGCCTTAGGAACCACTATAAGTTCCCTGGCACAGGACAAAATGATGAAAGAAGCTCCGGTAAAGACTATTGCCCTGGAACAAATTCCCGGTGAATTTACTCAGAAACAACTTACTTTAAACGCCGGCACCTACGTTTTCGAGATTTCAAACAAGAATGTAGGACATGATGTAGGTTTTGTTTTGGTACCCAAAGGAAAAGATATTGCGGATCCGGACAACCATATTCAATCTGCCTATGTTACTAAGGCAGTTTCGGATGGAATGACACAAAATTCGAAACCCACAATTCTTAGTAAAGGGGAGTACTATTATTTTTGTCCCCTTAATCCAACGGCAACAGATAATGTTTTGATGGTGAAGTAGTATGTTGATTTTTTGTTGCTTTAAGGCTCCTTCGGGAGCCTTTTCTTTTTTGAATAAATAGCAATATATCTCATTGCGAAGCCATTTATCAATAATGTAGTGCCCGACAGTTCTTTACAATCACATAAAATAAGCTTTACTTTTTAATATTAAAACTAGTTTTCCTTGCCCTGATAATTACTGGGGACATACAATTCTACAATCAGAAACCACATAAAGATGTTCACGAATTACCATCAGGCAAATTCTTAAATCTGGTAAAATTTGTTTGTAAATTATCAGAAAAAGGCAGGGCAGAATCCGAAATATAATATCAGAAGATGTTGAAATTCTTTTTCATTTCTTATGAATAATTTATCGATATATTCATAAATGACCAGGCTATTTCAAAATAAATCAATAGTAAAGCGCTATAATTAAACTCCCGCTCAGGAATTATTTTATCAGCTTTCAAAGCGCCCGGAAACCCCAATAAAACTTGTAGGAATACTTCTTCTGAGAGCTGTTCAATTTAGGTAGTTTATCGTCGAAATTAATACCTTGAACCAAAAACCTATGAAATTTTACTAATAACAACTCTAAAAGAAATGCCCAACTTTGGACTTTCTAAGAACTCAAAATCTTATCTCATGAAGAAAGCTACTACCTACAAAGCGGCCTTTATATGTATCTTAACTATTTTTTGTTATACATTATCCGCACAAAATTTAGAAATGTCTGATAATTCTTTTGCCAATGTAAAAGAAACAGAAAAAAGAAAGAAAGACTATTTGCAGTTAAAGAGTCTCGGTTATTCAGATCAGGAAATTTTCGAAGATCTGGGAAATGTCTACTTTATGAGCAAGAAGTTCGAGACTGCTGTTTTCTGGTATACCAAATTAGAGGAACTCCAAAAAGGAGACGGGCTGAGTAACAGCTACCAGGAACGGTTCGAGTTTGCGAAAGCAAAAATAAACCAGTGGCATGTTTCTTCTAAAATGGATCAAAGAGACTGGGTGGCCGTTATACAGGAAGAATACCTGATAGATCCTAATTCGGACGATCAGGAATCTCAGGATTATATAGCGAGTACATCAGGTTCGCTGGAACTCCATGATAAAGTGGATCAATTTTTCGATGCGCAGATCAATACTAACAATAGTGCGGTATCGCTAAATTCGGAAACGGTTAATGAAAATGCTCCACATGAAGCACCTATGGCCGTTTCTGCAAATGGTAGAACCGCTTATTTCACAAAAGCTGAATACATAAAACCTACTACCGGCCTTTTTTCAAAGAAACAATTGGTCCATAAAATATACAGGGCAGAAAAGGTAAACGGACAATGGCAAAACCTTAAACAGGTACATTTAAGTCCTAAAAACTATTCTGCTATTCACCCCGCAATTTCAGGTGATGGGAAGAGATTATTTTTTGCCTCTGACATGCCTGGTAGTTATGGAAAATTTGATATCTATGTTGCCGCGATCCACAAAGACGGATCTCTTGGAATTGCCAAAAATTTAGGTGAAAAAATTAATAGTAAGAAAAATGATCTTTACCCGAATATGGTAGATGGCACAACCCTGTTTTTTGCTTCGGATGGCAGGCAAGGTTATGGAGGAATGGATCTCTATATGGCCCAGGTCGGACAAAGAAAAGTGCAGTGGTCTGTTAATTTAGGCAGCCCAATAAATAGTGATAAAGACGACTTTTCAATTTTTCTCTCTGCTGAAAAAGGAAAAGGTTATGTAATGTCTAACCGCGGTAAATCAGAAGGAACTGTAGAAAGGGTTGCATTCTCATATGCCACCAAGAGAAAAAATACCACTAAGGCAAGTATGGAATACAACCTACTGGAGGCCTTAAACACCAGTTCAAAAATAGACTACTCCAATGCCTTTTTTGATGACGAATAAAAGGTGAAATGCATAAAGCCATTTGCACATTCTGCTTTGATTGAGGCATTGAATTACTCAAAAAATTTGATCCTTAATTAAAGATTACAGAGACAATGACGCTGATACCGATAATAAATACTATCGGAAGACATGGAAATACAACAACCCAAATTTTCGCTAAGATGAGCTGTAATACAACTTTCTTAAATAAGATCTGTCTTTTTACCGTATTATACGTGGTATTGGGTCTTTCTGCCGCCTTTGCCCAGGAAACCCAAACCAGTACTACCGGTTCAAAAAACACCTATCACAATCAATTATTTTTTAATCGATTTTTGATAAATCCAACATTTTCCCTGGTTCGGGAAAACAAGTCCTATCTGAATATTCTTCATAGAAATCAGTATGCTACATTTGAAGACAATAGTCAGAATTACTTCCTTGGATTCAGCAATAAACTTAATGAGAATACCGCTTTGGGAATTGGCGTTTACAGCCAGTGGTCAGGAGTGATTCAGGAATTTGGTTTTAATGCCAATTACGCTCATTCTATTAGGCTAAGCACAAAAAGTAAGCTTACATTTGGCGCCAATGTCACCTATTTTAATGAGGGGCTGGACCAAAACAGAGTTATCGCTACCACTGAAGACCCAACGCTATCGAGGTCGCAGAAAGAAAGTAAAGTGGCCATTCAACCGGGGATCACACTTTCTGTAGGGCGATTTGATTTTGGCATATACGCAGAAGACCTATTTAAGTATAACCAGAGTACAAACCTCTTTTCAACAAATTTAAACGACAAAAGCCTCAAAGCTTCTTTGCAATATACACACAGTTTTGAGTCAAATTACGGATTATTCGCAGATGCCAGATTAATGCCATTGTTACAACTTGGAAGAAATCAGGACAACAGTCTGGCGTACATAGGCGCACTTTTATTAGACCTGCCCAAGTATGGTTGGTTGCAATCTACCATGGACAGTGAATATGGTATGTCCGTTGGTTTAGGTTTTAATCTTAGTAAAAAAATGTCCCTTGGATATTTGATGGAAAAAGATATTCTGGATAAAGATGCCGATTTTGGCTGGAACCATGAGCTGTCTTTGGCTTATACCTTTAAAAATGATGGCGGTCCATTGGGTATTGCAGATATATCGACAGATGCTAAGATAGACGGTATCATCAGAAATTACGAGGAACAGATTCTACAATTAAAGGCCGAAAATAAAGCGGCGCTTGCATCCAATACCAGGACATCTGTCAAAAACGATGAAAAAAATTACGCTCCCGGATCGGAAATTAAAACCTCGGAAGTTGCAGCTATTGAGAATTCAAAAAAATCAACTTCTGATAAGCGAGCCAAGCGCAAGCAGCAACAGAATACCAGGCAGGAAAATTCATCTGATTATGAAAGCTCCCTGGCCTATCAAAATAGTCTGATTTTGGATGAGTTGATTATCAGACAAGACTCTATAGAAAATGCCCGTAACACAGAATTTGAAAAAAGGTTTGAAACCATAGTACGCTTCCTGCGTAAAGACATTGAACGTACCATCAAAGATAATATTCAGGATAATCGCGTACCGAAAACATTGCTGGCATCTAATGATATGCCCTCCGAAACAGTCGTATTTAACGGGCAAGTCCATAGAAACTATGCGAAGGTCGACAGAAATGTAAGGCAGGCTGAGAAAACTGCGAACGCTAACACAAAGAAAACGAAATATGTAATAAATAATGATAAAAGTAAAACAGCCCAAAATTTGAAAACAGATCAACAACTGGATAGTAAATCGAGTGTAGATCCAGAAGGTTCCAAGCATAAAGAATATGCGAAGCTACCAATCAAAGTATTAAATCGGTCAGATATTGCCGGGGTTGAGCCTGGTTATTATTTAATTGCCAATGTTTATAAGAACAAAAGGTATTTGAAGGCTTTTGTAAACGACTTAACGAAACAAGGTCTTAATGCCAAGCAATTTTATAATCGTGAAAATGGGTTGTATTATGTATATCTGGCCGATTTTAAAATGAAAGAAGATGCCAAGACAGCCGTGGTTTCCAATTTATCCGGAAAGTACAGTGAAGAAAAATGGATAATGCAGGTTTCAGATCCTGTAGCTACCGCCGAAATTCAATTTGACGATTTATAAGATGCCAATGTTGTATTAGTCAATGACGGTCTTTGTTATGCTGCTTTCCTAACCGGGAAAGCAGCGGCAAGACCATCGGATAATTAAAGATCTATACCCAAATAAAACAATATAATCCCAGGGAAAAGTTTAGTAAGAAACGGATTTCACAAACCGACCGGTAGGTATGTCTGGCTTAAGTTTTTGAAACGTTAAAACTAAGCGCATTTGAACGAAAATACGTACGAAATCTATGTTAAGGCACCTCTTTTAAGTATATTTACTGTAGAAATATATACAACCACATTTTCTAACAACCCAAATCCCCTACTCAATGGAATTGTACCTCAACCCCGACATCAAAGACAGTGCAAATGAAAGCTCAACATCATTTGCCAAACTCACAGCCTGTACAACACAAAAAGACAGGCGAGAACAAAAAGAGTCCTATTCTTTTTTAAACCTCAACTTTAGGCACGGGCCTGTACTCAGATGCTGCTAAATCTGTGAGGCAGAAGACCCTGATTAAAAATGTCCTAACACCCAAAAGGTAATAACTTCTTTTAAAAATTATTCAACACTTTTTAATGTAAGTGACTGGTGTTCAGTGTCTAGTAATTAGGTTTCAACTGCTTTTCTGTGAATTCTGTGATTGCAAATTTTGTAACCGCAGCAAGCGAGAACATTTTACAGACAAAAATTTGGATCTTCCTCAACAGAAGATCAAAAGATATACAACCCAAATTCTATTTAATATGAAACCAGAAATTTTAAAGATTATCGTTGTCGATAACAATCCGGAAATTCGAGAATTGTATTCAGCGTATTTTGAGTCTTATACCGATTTCAATTTGGTTGGTTCCTACAGGTCCGTAACCGAGGCCCTGGAGGATTATCAAAATACATGTCCCGATATGATTGTCTCGGAAATTACAATGCCAGATATGTGTGGTATTGAAGGCATGGAACTTTTTCGCGAAAAAGACCCCAGTGTAAAAATTATTATCAATAGTGATCAAAGCGATTTTGAATTTATTAAAAGAGCCTTTAAAAATGGTGCTGACGGGTACCTGACCAAACCCGTAAGTAAAAAACGACTGCTTCGAGCACTTAAATCAATTCGTAATGAAGGTGCAATGATAAGCAGCGATATAGCAAAGAAGGTTATTGCCATGTTTCAACGAAAAACATATAAATCGTTCTCCAAACGGGAAAACCAGATTATTGAGCATTTATCACAGGGAGCGACATATAAAACAATAGCTGATAAATTGTTTGTCACCACAAGTGCCATAAATTTTCATATTCAAAATATCTATTTAAAACTGGATGTAAATTCCAAATCCGAAGCGCTTAATAAGCTTCAGGAATTAGAATTGTCCTGATACAATGGATAGACCGCTGTAGATCTCCCTATACATTTAAAACGGAGTAGATCACCAGGGCATATCCATATTGCTAGCTCAATTATTCCCAAGGCATTTTGGTCCTCTTTTGGACCAAAATGCCTTTTTTATAAAATATACCGGCCATTTCCCAGGAATAAATAAGTTAAAGCTTCTGGGATTACCTACTTTTTTCTATCTTCAACTTTACACTTTTAATACGTATTTGTATAATGGCCGAATATCATGTTGCAGTTCTGGGACCTATACCCCGAGATCATATCACTACACATCATGGAGAAATAATAGAAAAGTATGGCTGTGCCACTCATACTGCTATAGGTTTAGCCAAATTATTGGCAGAGAAGGGTACGGTTCACCTGGTATCTCACGTGCGTAAGATAGATGAGGGCCCTATAAAAGAACTTCTTAGTAATTATCCGAACATTGATACCAGCTTTATTACTTCCGAAGCAGACCAGGGCGATGTAATACAATTAAAGTTTGTTGATCAGAACAACAGATTAGAGAAACAAACCGGTTTTATGAACCCCATAATCCCTGAAGACCTTAAAGATCTCTTGCATTGTCACGCCTTTGTTTGTGTACCGATAACAGACTATGAGGTGCCATTGGAAACCTTAAAATATATCAAGGAAAATAGTGAGGGCACCATTATTTTTGATGCCCATGGCCCAACCAATACGACAACTATACTCGGAGATCGACTCATAAAATTTTGGATAGACAGAGACCAGTGGCTCCCCTATATTGATGTATTAAAAATGAACCTGGAAGAATCCAAATGCTGCTGGTTCGAAAAAGAATACCGAACAGAAGATCTCAAACATTTTGATGAAGTTGGTACAGATCATTTAGCGACACTTGCCGAACACACCCTTGACAATGGGATTAGCTGTCTTATTGTAACATTAGATGCCAAGGGCGGAGCAGTATTTTTTAAAGAAGACGGGCAGGTAAAACAGGAATTTGTTAAATCTGTCTGGGTAGAAAATGTAGTAGACACCACCGGATGTGGTGACTCCTTTGCAGGCGGATTGGGCTTTGGTCTCTTAGAGGACAAAACTAACTACATAAGAGCGACAAAATATGCCAATTCCTTAGGCGCACAAAGAACGCAGGGAAAAACCTTTGATGTATTCAAATCAAAAAAAGAAACCGATCAAATGATCCTGGATACTTACGGCAGTATTTGATATAGCTACTCAAATTTTTAAATTACCTGAAACCCATAGGCATAGGGATCATCATCGTCTATGGTGATAGTATTATATCCATAAATCCTGGCCCACCCCTGAATACTTGGACTGATGGCTTGAAAATCTGCTAATTTTGTTCTCTCCTCCACTCTGCCTACAAAGCTGCTGCCGATATAACTCTCATGAATAAATTCTTCTCCAACTGATAGCCGGCCATCGGCAAACCACTGTGCCATTCGCGCTGAAGTGCCGGTTCCACAGGGCGATCTGTCAATGGCCTTGTCTCCGTAAAAAACAGCGTTCCGGGCTGTACTTTCGGGAGAAATTGGAGTTCCCGCCCACAAAATATGGCTAACATTTTTTATGGTACTGTCTTGAGGGTGTATAAATTGATTCTCATATTTAATATTGATATTCCTTCGGATCTCCTGACTAAATCTGATGAGATCCCCGGCATGATAATCCTGAATTCCGCTAAAATTCTTTTGCGGATCTACTATAGCGTAATAATTTCCCCCATATGCAACATCAAATTGTAGTCCTCCGAGTTCAGAATGGTCTATTTGAAGCCCCCTGGCTGCCAAATATGATTTAACATTCAAAAATTTTACCCATTTCACTTTACTATCACTCTGCTTATAACTTATCAAAACCAGGCCGGCGGGAGTTTCCATTCGCAAAAGCCCGGGTTTTTTAGGTTTTATCAGCCCTTCCTCAATTGCTATGGTAACTGTTCCGATAGTACCATGACCGCACATGGGCAGACACCCACTTGTTTCAATAAACAAGACCCCAAAGTCGTTCTTGGGATCTGTTGGAGGATACAATATGCTTCCGCTCATCATATCGTGTCCTCGGGGTTCAAACATCAGTCCTTTTCTAATCCAGTCGTATTCCTTAATAAAATGCTGTCGTTTTTCACTCATGCTCCCACCGTGAAGTTCAGGGCCACCCTCTACTACCAGTCGGACGGGATTGCCACAGGTATGGGCATCAATACATTTATATGTGCTTTTATTCCCCATTTGCAGCTATATATGCTTGTATCCTTTCTTCCAAAATAGAAAGGGTCACAGTGCCTTGTTCGAGTACAACTTCATGAAAATCACGAATATTGAACTTTTCCCCCAATTGTTTTTCGGCTCTTTTTCGCAATTCCCTTATCTTCAATTCTCCGATCTTATATGAAAGTGCCTGGCCAGGCCATGAAATATATCGGTCTGTTTCCGTATTTATTTCATGCATGGATAGGGCGGTATTGGAAGCCATAAAATCAATAACCTTCTTGCGCGACCAGCCTTTGGCATGTATCCCAGTATCTACAACCAATCTGCAGGCACGCCACATCTCATAGGTTAATTTTCCAAATTGCTCATAAGGAGTTGTATACATACCCATTTCTTCGGCAAGAAATTCCGTATAAAGTCCCCAACCCTCTCCGTATGCCGACAGGTAAAGTTCTTTTCGGAATGAGGGGATACTATCTCCTAATTCTAAATTCAGTGCGCCCTGCAAATGGTGCCCCGGAACAGCTTCATGCACCGTAAGCGATGGTAAAGTATATAAAGGTCGACTGGAAAGATTGTAGGTGTTCACCCAATAATAACCGGGATCCGTACTTTGGGCCTTGGTCCCTACATACCTGCCACCTGTATATTTTGGTGCAATTGCGGCAGGTACCGCAGCTACGCCATATGGTTTCCTTGGAAGTTTTTTAAAAAATCTCGGCAGTTGTTCATCTGCTCTTTTCGCCATATCACGTGCTATCATTAGGAGCTGTTCAGGAGTTTTGGCATAAAACCGTTCATCGGTTCTCAGGAAACTAAGAAAATCGGCAAAACTCCCTTTAAACTCCAACTCTTTAATGATATTTTCCATGGATTCCTTAATCCGTGCTACTTCCCCTAAACCAATGTCATGAATGCTATCTGCTGTATAAGCTTTACTTGTGGTGTAGTAATTTATTCTGTTTTGATAATAATCTGTACCTCCCGGAGTCTCGGAAACACCAATACTCATGCGTGTTTTGGGCAAGTACTCTTTCTCGAAAAACATTTTAATTCTTTCAAATTGAGGAATTACAATATTTTGAATACTCTTTTGCGCCTCTGACAGTATACTATCAACCTGGTTTTCGCTTAGCGCTTTTGGTAAATTTTCAAAGGGCGAATAAAAATAATTTTCTTTAAAATCAGACAGGATATAATCGTTGTAGGAAGACTCGTAACCCTTAAAAATTATTTTGGGTTGCCCAACGCCTTTAAGCAGGCCAGCTCTTAAATTTTCTAAATGCTGATCTACAAATTGGGGTATGGCATTTAACTTTCCCAGATACTCTTTCGCTTGCTTATAGTCTGTTATTGGCCGTACGATATATGGCAGGCTGGCATGAAAACCAGCATCGGACAGCAAAGGGTTTAAATAACGTTCATATTCGTAAAAATCTATCTTTTCCTGAAGTATGAATCCAAGCAGTTCTGCCGATATCCTATCCGTTTCGGTTAATTCATTCCTCTTCAAGGCATTGAGCTCCCTGATTGTCCTGGAGGCGAATTCTGCTTCTTTTTTAAAATGAGTTGCCGTAAACAGTCCTAACGGATACTCATCCTTATCGTATCCTTCATAGGCCTCATACGCTATAATTAGCTGCTGTAGTTGAGATAGATCATTTTCTCCTTCAGGAGTATTACAACCGCTGAGCAGTACCACTAAAAGGAATCTCCTAAGGTACTTCATTAATTTACTGCTTTATATTTCTTCCTTTGTTTGCTTCTGATTTACGAGCCGGGAAATTTTTAAAGGATTTTCATTTTTTAGGGCATCGGGCAGTAAGCTATTTGGCCAGTCCTGAAAACTAACTGGTCTAACCCATCTCTTAATGGCATCTATACCAACTGCTGTAAATCTGCTGTCTGTTGAAGAAGGATACGGACCACCGTGATGCATAGAGGGGCATACTTCTACCCCAGTAGGAACTCCGTTGTGGATTAAACGTCCAACTCTGTTTTGCAAGGCTTTTACAACCCCGCTACTGGAGCTTAACTCCTCAACTTCTGCAACAATCGTTCCGGTGAGCTGCCCTTCGAGTTTGGAAATTATTTCTTCTAATTCTCCCATATCTTCGGCCTGTACAATCAATGAAAAAGGTCCAAATACTTCCTGATGCAGGGTGGTGTTATTCAGGAAAGTTTTTCCATTTACAGTAAGCACGGTTTGTCTTGCAAAATTAGTGGGTACTTCTTCTGTGTATTCAGCGCTAATGCTGGTACCCTCCTGGGACGTGGCTAATGCCCTGTTCTTTTCATATGCCCCAATAATATTAGGGTGTAACATACTGGAGGGCTCTTTCTTTATAATTTCTTCGGAGAGCCGGGCTATAAAACTATCCAACTCCTCCCCTTTCAATCCAAGCAATAGGCCAGGATTAGTACAAAATTGCCCGCTCCCGAGAGTAATTGAGCCCGCATAGGTACCAGCCCAGTCCGTTCCTTTATTTTTCAAGGCCTCAGGAAGAATAACCACAGGATTAATGCTCCCCATTTCGGCAAATACAGGAATGGGTTCTTCCCGCTTGGCAGCCAGGTCAAATAATGCCCGCCCTCCTCTAATACTTCCTGTAAAACCAACTCCTTTTACACCGGGATGTTCCACCAGACTTTTTCCTACTTCTATGCCACTGCTGTTTAGATTTGAAAATACTCCGTCTGGCATTCCGGTTTTTTTGGCGGCGGCAATAACGGCAGAAGCAACCAGTTCCCCGGTACCTGCGTGCATTGGATGACTTTTTACAATTACAGGACAACCTGCCGCCAGCGCAGATGCCGTGTCTCCTCCAGCAGTAGAATAGGCCAGGGGAAAATTGCTGGCTCCAAAGACCACAATGGGGCCCAGGGGCATCAACATTTTTCTGATGTCCGATTTTGGTATTGGCTCCCTGTCTGGTTCTGCAGTATCGATGGTAGCATCAACCCAGCCCCCTTCTTTTAATAGATTAGCAAAAGAGCGTAACTGGCCCATTGTTCTCCCTCTTTCTCCCTTGGCTCTGCCTTCCGGAAGTCCGGTTTCTGAACAGTATGTGGAAATTAATTCATCTCCTAATTCCAATATTTCGTCAGCAATGGCTTCCAGGAAAGCAGCTTTCCTGGAACCAGGGATATTGCTGTAATCCTTAAATGCCTCTTTTGCAAGATCTACGGCCAGCTGAATTTCCTCATCCGCAGCTTCGTGAAATATCGTTTCGTTTTCGCTGTTAAGGATGGGATTAAACGTTTGATAGGTTTTTTTTCCTATTGCAGATGGTGTATAACCTATATAATTTTTTCCGTGTGTCATAGTATTGTTCTAAGTTCCAAATTTAAGAATTAGTAGCGGTATACATTGCTATGTTTGGCCTGGTTTTCATACTGTCCTCAATAATTTTTATAACCCGCTCGCGTTCAACACCTCTAAGAGGCAATCTCGGGGCTCTCACATTTTCTGTGCCTATACCTGTTGCCACCTCTGCAAGTTTAATATTCTGAACCAGTTGTGGACTTATATCAAGCTCCAATAACGGCATAAACCACCTGTAAATTTGAATGGCCTCAGCTATCCTACCCATTCTGGCTAACTCGAAAATTGCCACTGTTTCGGCAGGGAATGCGCAGACAAGACCGGCGACCCATCCGTCTGCTCCTATTAAGAGGCTTTCGAGGGCAAGAGTGTCTACGCCGCATAATATTTTTAACCGATCATTAAATCTATTTCTGATTCGCGTGATATTGGTGATGTCTCTGGTAGACTCCTTCACCGCTTTAATATTATCACAGGTCAATAAATCTTCGAACATATCCAGACTCACTTCAATTCCGTAGTCGATCGGATTATTATATATCATTATTGGTAAATCTGTATTCTGCGCCACCTGCTTAAAATAGGTCATAGTTTCATAATCATCGGCCTTATAGCGCATAGGAGGTAACATCATCAGACCCGATGCTCCAAATTTTTCTGCCCTATTTGCTGCCGTTATAGCCCCTCCTGTAGTCTGTTCAGCTATATTCATAATTACAGGAATCCTGCCGTCTACAAAATCAACAGTTTCTTTGACCAATACCTCCTTTTCAATGTCTGTTAGTGTGCTGGCCTCGCCAAGTGTTCCTCCCAAAATAATGGCGTGAACACCCGCATTGAGTTGTGCCTCAATATTAATCCGGAACATTTGAAAGTCCAGGGTATCATTCTTAGTGAATTTTGTAGTTATTGCCGGCATTACACCTTCCCATTTTACTTCCATACGATGCTTTTTATATCACAAAAGTAAATATCTAAAGACAGTAATTCTACCTGAATATTGTCCATTTTTAAGACTATTTTACCCCTATTTAGTAATTAATTTCTATTTTAGAATAATATACGCGTAATATTTTGAAGATACAACCATTTAAAATTCCGAAACCGCTAAGTGAAAGATTAGTGGTACAGACAGACCGTTCGCCGCGTTTCTATGATAAGCTTCACCAGCATGAAGAAATTCAGATTAGCTATATACTGACAGGATCAGGTAAACTGGTTATAGCTGATAGTGTACATCCGTTTAGGTCAAAAAACCTTTTTATTATTGGCCAAAAATGCCCGCATGTCTTCCTCAGTAATCCTGATTCAGAAGAATCACATATGATTTCTATTTTCTTTACCAAAACGTCCTTCGGGGATCATTTTTTTGAAATTCCCGAAATGGAACAAATACAGGATTTCTTTATCAGATCTGATGCTGGTTTTAAGGTGACTTCAGATATAGCTATGCCTGCCGGACTTATTGGGCAAATAGCGATAACAGATAAGTTCACAAAATTTCTGATATTTTTGAAATTGCTACTACTGCTCTCGAATGCAGATTACGACGTATTAACTGGATTTGTTTATCCCAAAAAATTATCCGTGAATGAGGGTAACCGCATGCAAACTGTTTTTGATTTTGTGATGAACAATTTTCAGCATGAGATTACTCTGAACAGGGTGGCAGAAATGGCCTTTATGACGTCCAGTGCCTTCTGCCGGTTTTTTAAACTGCGTACCAACAAAACTTTCTTTCAATTTCTTATAGAATTAAGGATAGAACATGCTTGTTTATTGCTGGCCAGTGATTCTTCGCTGCCAATTTCAGAAATTGCTTCATTATCAGGATTTAGCTCTATATCTAATTTTAATAGAAAATTTAAAGGCATCAAAGGGGAAACACCTACTACTTATTTTAAAAAAATCAGGAAAAGGAGTGTCTGAGAATATTTATATTCCTCTCTCAAATTGTTCATTTTCTTTTCACTATTTTTGTGGAATTTTCAATGTTATATCCTATAATTATGAAGAAAATATTACTTCTTGTCCTGGGCTTATCTCTGGCCTGCAATTCGTCTCAGAAAACGGTTACCCCAACCGAGGGTATATCGGACAAAGCTGTACAGCTTGAAGAAACTGCTGAAGACTTTGCTGCAACCATTACAGAGAACGAGTTACAAGAGCACTTATTCATCTATGCTTCGGATGAGTATGAAGGTCGGGAAACAGGTGAAGAAGGTCAGAAAAAAGCGGTTGAATACATTAGAACAGCATATCAGGAATTAGGTATACCGGCGGCAAAGAAGGACGGAGATTATTTGCAAAGTGTACCCCTCGAAATGGAAAAATTGCCTACTGGAACTATCACTATAAATGATGTCATATACTATATTGGAGAAGAGTTTGTTACGATTAAGAGTTTAGTAAGTCAGTATGACGAAATCATCTATGCGGGCTACGGTATTGAAGAAGATGAATATTCTGATTTCAGGGGATTGGATGTAACAGATAAGATCGTACTAATGAAGTTCGGGGAACCTGTGAATGATGATGGCACCTATGTGCTGTCTGGTAATAATGAGAAGTCTGATTGGAGTAATATTTCAGAAGCAATAGGGAAACGCAGATTATTGGCGAAGTCTAAAGGCGCTAAAGGGATACTTTATTATGACCAGGCAAACTACTCCAGATATACCAGTTCTTACAATTCTATGAGGCGCAATAAACCAGGGAATATGGGTATTAAATCCGCTACCAGAAATCCCGTGATATTCTATCTGAGTAAGGAAATGGCCAACGCGATTTATTCCGGAATTGAGGCAGATACTGAGCCGAAATCTCTGAAAGTTAATGCCGTATTTGAACTGAGCACCAATAATGATGAAATCTCCACCGAAAATGTAGCTGCAATACTCCGGGGCTCAGAAAAACCGAATGAATATGTTATAATTTCCTCCCATTTAGATCATATTGGAGTCACTGCAGACGGACAAATTAATAACGGTGCGGATGACGATGGATCTGGTACAGTTGCCATGTTAGAAATGGCTGAGGCATTTAAAAAGGCTGCGGATAAGGGATATGGACCAAAGAGATCAGTTGTATTTTTACATGTTACGGGGGAAGAAAAAGGCTTATTGGGCTCTCAGTACTACACAGATATAGATCCCATATTTCCGCTAGAACATACAGTAGCCAATTTGAATATTGATATGATCGGAAGAATAGATCCTAAGAGAGACGGAGACAGGAATTACGTTTATCTTATTGGTTCGGATAAGTTAAGCACCGATCTACACCAACTTTCAGAAGAAATCAACGAAAAATATAGCGGTCTGGAGCTGGATTACAAGTATAATGATGAAAATGACCCTAATCGCTTTTACTACCGAAGTGATCATTACAATTTTGCAAAAAACAACATCCCCATTATTTTTTACTTTAATGGCACCCATGAGGATTACCACAGGCCGGGAGATACTCCTGATAAAATTAATTACGACCTTCTCGAGAACCGAAGTCGGCTTATTTTCCATACTGCCTGGGCAGTGGCGAACAGGGACCAGCGGGTAATTGTTGATAAAGCCTCCAAATAAGGTCTACTAAGATTCTTTAAAAAGATAAATCCCAACTGTTCAGGATGGGATTCGGGTTTTATAATTAGCAATTGATACACTACAAAAAAGGTCTCAACTTTATCTGCGACCTGAAAATTTAATCTGCACAGAAAATAAGGCCCTCGGCGCGACTACCCTTTGGGTGCAAGACCGGGCTTACTCGCGCTTCGCTCTGCACAGGCTACTCGCCCTACCCCTATTCCCTATATATAAAAAAAGATCCCGTAAATAACAGGATCTTAATTCTCGCTTTTAGGGTGGAAGACCGGGCTTACTCACGCTTCGCTCTGTACAGGCTTCTCGCCCTACTGTTATTCCATATACATAAAAAAAGATCCCGTTTAAAACAGGATCTTAATTCTCACTTTTAGGGTGGAAGACCGGGCTCGAACCGGCGACCCTCGGTACCACAAACCGATGCTCTAACCAACTGAGCTACAACCACCATTTGTAAGCGGTGCCAAAGGTAATTTTTTTTAACTAATGTTTCAAAATAAATGCACCGATATTTTGAGTAATTATATTCTGCAAAAGTTGGTAAAAGGATTAGTTCCCAATTCAGCTCTGTTCAATTATGGTCAAATCATCGGTGAAATACACAAAAATTAGGATAAAACACACAATAATTGGCATTTCACAACATAAATTAGATGAGGGTTTAATAGCAAGCTATTTTTATACTCTGATTATGTAGTGCAAAATAATGTCCCTGAAAAGTACCTACTTGCCTAAACCCCCAAGAATGCTAAGAAGTCTAATCCTTCTTACAACGATGCTCGTTTGCAGCATACAGCTCTGCTTTCCACAACAAAAAGATCATGAAAAAATCCGGGAGCGAATTTCCAGGCTACAATCTCAACCAAACTTTTCTGTCCAGGATAGTGTTTACATCGAGCTTCTGAACGAATACGCAGGTAAAATGCGGTATTTAAATGAAGATAGTTTATTGCTGCTGGCCAAAGAAGCACTCCAATACAGTAAAGCATCAGAATACAAAAAGGGTCATAGTGAGGCGCTTTTTCGTATAGGCGATTATTATTCGGATAAGGGTAAGAATGAAGAGGCCATTAAGAATTACAACGAAGCCTGGGACATTGCCAAAGAAATCAAAAACATTAAACTGGAATTAAGAATACTTAATAACCTTTCCAGTGAATATGGCTACAAAGGTGATATAGCCAAGGCATTGAGTGGGTATTTGGAAGGCTTGGAATTAGCCGAAGACACGGATAACATGGAAATGCAATCCATTCTCAATGAAAACATTGCCAGTCTTTTTGCCACCCAAAAAGATTACAAACATGCTTTAATATATTACAATAAAGTAAAAAAAATTAATAATGAACTAGGGGATGAACTGATTAATGCCGAGACTTTCAGCAATTTATCATCGCTACAGGCAGATATGGGAGAGCTAGACTATGCCATGTTCAATATAAATAAGGCTATTGCAACTTTCGAAAAAAAATCGAGCCCGGATTGGCTGGCCTTTGCTTATGAGACCAAGGGAAAGGTGTATTTGAAGCAGAATAAATATAAATGGGCCCTTTTCTGGTATGAACAAAGCGATTTATTACATAAGTCCCTGAATGATGCCAGAGGTAAGATTGACCTGTATAACGGTATGGCTGAGGCCTATCTTGGACAGGGCAGAAATATATTGTCAGAAAGATATGCTCTGGAAGCCTTTGATATTTCAAATCAAATTCAATTTTTAGAGGGCAAGCAAAAATGCGCTAAAACCCTATATATTATCAATAAGGATAAAAAGAAATTCTCCACTGCCCTATCTTATCACGAAATGTATCAATCACTTTCAGATACACTTTCGAGAAATGAGAACAAGAAAAGCCTTACTATGCTGAAGGTTAAGACAGAGCACGATAATCAAAAACTGGCACTGATTGAAGAAAATGACAGAGCGTTGGCGAAACAACAAAATTATGTCAATGCTGCATTAGTAATACTTCTGATCTTCGTAGTCATTACATTTTTGGTTCACAGAGGACAGAAAATTCAAAAAAGGCTCAATATAGAATTGAAAAGCAATCAGGAGATACTCGAAAACAGGGAGACTGCTCTAAACGAAAGCAACGAGACTAAAACCAAACTGTTTTCCATTATTGGTCATGACCTCCGAGGCCCCATTGGCGCTTTACAAGGCCTGTTAAAAATGTTTAAGGACGGAGAGATAAGTAAGACCGACTTCCTGGAATTCATACCAAAATTAAGAGACGATGTGGATCATATCTTTTTTACCCTCAACAACCTCCTTTCCTGGGGTTACAGTCAAATGAACGGGGCTGTCACCAAACCTTCAGTTGTGGATATTGAATCCCTGGTCGATATGAACATAAATTTGTTGTCAGAAATAGCGGAGAACAAATCCATTAAAATTGTCAGTGAAATAGCTGCAAACACCGTTACCTGGTCCGATAGTGATCAAATTGATATCGTTATTCGCAACCTCATCAGCAATGCATTAAAATTTACCCCTGAGAATGGTATGGTCACTATAAAGTCTGAACAAAAACAAGATCATTGGGAAATTTCGGTTATTGACACTGGTGTGGGTATGGATAAAGTGACCCAGGAAAAACTGTTTGCAAAAAACGCCAATATTACTACCTATGGCACCAATAATGAAAAAGGTACAGGCTTAGGGTTGTCTTTATGCAAAGAAATGGTTGAAAAAAACAACGGAACTATCTGGGTTGATAGTAATCTCAGAAAGGGAAGCACATTCTACTTCACCCTGCCCAAAGCGGAAAAAAATTACAGCAAAGCCAGTTAAAATATATCGCCCAGACTGTTAATAACAATATTCCTTTCCACCGTAAATCCTTCTGCCTGTTCAACACCAACTAATCTGCCAAGGTCCCTGGCCCGATAATCTATACTGTCGGCAAAATTCTTACTACTTATGGGAGTGTTGGGCTCTTCGCTATTTGGATCATAAAACTGAGAGGTATAAGCAGAAACGGCCTCAATCTTCCTATCGATAAAGCCAGAAACATCCACCACGAAATCGGGACTTATGTTATTCCATTGAATATAGTGATATACATTTTTTGGTCTCCAGGCCTCCTGCCATTGATCATCCACCGGAAGTTTTGTGTCTATTTTTGTAAGCCCACTAAGGAAACAGGCATCACTTACTAATTTACTTCCCTTTGCATGATCAATATGGCGGTCAGATACAGCATTACACAGCACTATATCCGGTCTGTACTTTCGTATCATCTGAATCACCGCAATCTGATGTTCTTTATCGTTTACAAAAAAACCATCTGCAAACTCTAAATTCTCCCTTGCCGTAAGCCCCAAAACCCTGGCCGAGGCGGCGGACTCCTTATCTCGCAACGCAGCAGATCCTCTGGTTCCAAGCTCTCCTCTGGTAAGATCAATAATTCCAACTTTTTTACCCTTGCTTATTTCTTTTGCTATAGTTGCCCCTGCCCCTAATTCTGCATCATCCGGATGAGCACCAAAAACCAAAATATCTAGTTTCATATAATTTATCCTCAATTATTTTTAAAAGAAATTTATCCCTTATTTAATACATATGTTTTTGTAAAGTCATTGCTCCCTATTGCAAAATTATATTCCACTATTGAGCGACAGCCGATACCGATTTTTTTACTTTCCTGATGGCCTGTTCAATATCTGCTATCAGGTCCTCTATTTCTTCAATTCCTATTGAGAATCGAATAAGACCATCTGCGATACCCTGTTTTCTGCGTTCTTGAGCGGACAATAAAGCATGTGAAGTCTTGGCAGGTGTAAGCACAGTGCTTTCTACCCCGGCTAAACTCATGGAGGATTTAATTAGCTGTAGAGATTTCTGAAATGTATAAGCATCCAGCCCCTCCTTTAATTCGAACGACAACATCCCTCCAAAGCCATTCATTTGAGCAACAGCAAGTTCGTAATCGGGATGAGATTTGAGTCCGGGATAATACACTTTTTGAATATCGCTATGTTCTTCTAAGTATGTTGCCATAAGCAGCGCATTCTCGTTTTGAGCCTTCACCCTTATTCCCATAGTTTTAATACTTCTTTCCAGAAGCCATACCGTATATTCACTTAAACTTCCTCCCAAATTTTTTGCAAGCTCAAAAATCTTATCCAGATATTGTTGAGAAGTTGCCACGGCACCGGCGCAAATATCTGAATGACCTCCCATATACTTGGTCGCACTGTGGATGACAATATCAATACCAAAATCTATGGGGTTCTGATTAACCGGACTAGCAAAAGTATTATCTATCATGCTTATCAGATTGTGCTTTTTGGCTAGCGCGGCAATTTTGCTCATATCTGTAATGGTCAGCAAAGGATTTGATGGAGTTTCAATATACAGCACCTTTGTGTTAGGCCTAATCAAAATTTCAAAATCTTGTGGGTTTAATCCTTCGGTAAAAGAATAGGAAATACCGTATTTTTCAAATTGTTCCGTTACCAGGTTATAGGTGCCCCCATACAACATATTCTGAAGAACAATATGATCCCCGGCACTTAGAAAAGTTAGTAGTGCAGTACTTATGGCAGCCATACCACTTCCAAAAATAAGTGCGGCTTCAGCATGTTCCAGCGCCGCGATCTTTTTGCATAGACCCTGTTGATTTGGCGTGTTAAAATACCTCGGATAGCGTTTGATGTCCACATCATCAAAGGCATATGAAGTTGACATATACAAAGGAGATATAGCCCCTTTATAGGTGTCGTCCTTAATTTCTCCAATATGGGTACATATGGTGTTTAATCCCTTCTTTTTTCCTTCCATAGCAATCCAAATTTAGCTGCCTTAAAGTTACAAAATTAGACTATACCACTACTTTTTTCCAATGACCTTTGCGAAACCATATAATGGCAATCACAGAAAGCAGTACTTCGGCTAAAGTAATGGCCATAAACACACCCAATGCCCCAAGTTCAAAAGTGATTGCTGCCAGATATGCGAAGGGCAACTGAAATATCCAAAAGGCTATGAAATTAATCTTTGTCGGTGTCCTGGTATCCCCAGCGCCATTAAAAGCCTGAGAAACCACCATGCCGTAGGCGTAAAATATATAACCTGCCGCTATGATCTGCAGACAAAGAGCTCCATTTTCGACCACCGCAGGTGTGGCATTAAACCAGGTGACAATCTGCTTTGCAAATAACAGGTAGAACACAGAAACCAGCAGCATAAAGTACGCGTTGTACTTACCAGTGAGCCATACAGATTTTTCTGCCCTTTCGGGTTGTTTAGCTCCTAAATTCTGGCCAACCAGCGTGGCTGCGGCATTGCTCATTCCCCATGCTGGCATAATTGTAAACATCATCACCCGGATTGCAATGGTGTATCCGGCAAGTACTTCACTGCCAAATTCGGACATCAGCCGCATTAAAAATACCCAGCTCGATGTTCCTATAAGGAATTGAGCAATTCCACCCATAGATACCCTTATAAGGTTAAGCATCACCCCAGCCCGTAAGACCAGATCCTTAAAACCAAGTTTTATTCGACTCCAGCCAAAAAATAGGATAGCAAGCTGAAAAATCACCGCCGTACCCCTTCCAATATTAGTGGCTATCCCAGCGCCCATTACCCCGTATTCGGGTACCGGTCCCCATCCAAAAATAAATATCGGATCCAGGATTATGTTTAATCCGTTAGACAATACCAGGGTCCACATGGCCATTGAAGCGTCACCAGCCCCTCTGAAGATGGCATTGATCAGAAAAAGTAACAATATGGTTATATTCCCTCCAATTAACCATTGAGTGTATCCATAACCTTCTGCAATCAGGTCGGGTTCGCCCCCCATTAAGCCAAGGATTTCTTTGGCGTATAAAATACCTATTACACCAACGCAAAGCGCAACCAATACCCCAAGCATAATAGCCTGCATAGCAGCTTCACGTGCACCTTTTATATCCTTTTCTCCAATTCTTCTTGCAACCACCGCTGTGGCAGCCATACTGAGGCCAATTGCCACTGCATAAACCAACGTTATGACAGATTCTGTAAGGCCGATAGTTGCAACGGCATTGACACTCACCCTGGATACATAGGCAATGTCGACCACCGCGAAAATAGATTCCATCATCATTTCAAGGATCATAGGTATTGAAAGCATAAATATTGCCTTACGTATACTACCTTCAGTGAAATTATTTTCCTTACCTGTGACGGCAATAATAAATGAATTGAATAATTTTTTAAATGTGAGTTTATTTTGTGTCATTATAGAATTAATTATGTTTTAGAGAAGAAAAATGATGTCTTGTAGCTGAAAGAATGCCGAACTACATTTCAGGTTTAAATCCTATGACATCTATGATTAACATAATTCTATAACTTCATGATACTGTAAAGATCAGAAAAAAATTGAATATTTAAATAAAAGAGTTGAAATATTTTCCCGAGATCATCATTCTTACACTAAATGCAGCCCCTTGTCGTTAGTATACAATAGTAAGGCTCCCTTAATCTGCCTAAATCTTTTGCTATGAAATTTAACAAGCTTGTTTTATGCCTTTTGCTGGTTGTTGGGTTACTATCCTGTTCCAAGGAAAGTAACGAAAAAACTGTTATTGACGAGGAGGGAAATCAACAAACGATTGACATTTCGGCAAATAAGAAATCGGTTGGTGATTCTGCCAATGATATGCTTTCCCAGGAAGATTTTAATTCGATTATTTTCGAAATTTTTTATGTTTCAGGATTGGAGCCAACGAACGCCACAATAAACAATTTTCAAACTTTTCTGGAGAACAGGATCAATAAACCAGGGGGAGTACAAATCGAATTAAAGGAAATAGCTTCCCCTGCACAGGATGTTTATTCTATCGAGGATATCCGCAGCATGGAGGATGACATAAGAACAGCTTATAACACTGATGAGAAAATTGCTGTATTCGGGATCTTTCTGGATGGGGAATATTCCGAAAACACAGAAGACGGCTCTGTTTTAGGGGTGGCCTACAGAAATACCTCTTTTGTGATTTTTGAAGAGACCATTCAAAGTTTTAGCAATCAACCCCTGGCGCCGAGCACCTCCGTTTTGGAAACTACCGTTTTAAACCACGAGTTTGGTCATCTATTGGGACTTGTAAATGCCGGAACCGGCATGGTAAATGATCATCAGGATGTTGCCCACGGAAGACATTGTACCACCGAGGATTGCTTGATGTATTGGACCGCCGAAACTGGCGAAGGGCTCTTAAATATGCTCAGTGGCGGAAGTATTCCTTCTCTGGATGAACAATGTACAGCAGACCTGCAGGCAAATGGTGGCAAACTATAGTACACTCACTATTACTGAAATTTCTTTTGGTTAATCTAACTTAATAGGTCCTTTAGAATCTTTGGTTATCAGCCAGCGTTCATTTTGAATCGACTTATAAACGATTTCATAGTCGAGCTCTTCTTCTACTAATAACCGGTCCAATGCGTTTGTTATCAGCACATAATCCCTGGAAGAATTGGTAACAGCAAAAATATTGTATATGGTGTTTGCCGGTATTGCCATTCCCTTATCCAAAGTTGAAGATGAAAAATTTCTGATGCTATCTAGTTGAGGTGCCCTGTTTATTAAAAACGAATAGATGTTATTATCGAAGTTACTTAGGTCATATTTTTTAGTTTGGTGAATCATTGCGACCGACTCAATAATTGCAGGTCCTACTCCATGGTTGTGAAGATTCAGTTTAAAAGTCTGTTCTGCGCCATTATGCGTATCCGTAACAGCCATATAAGGCAAAATGGACAGGTAATTCTGCTTTTTCATCAGATTGGTCTGGTACATAAATATGAGCAGCGTAACAAAACTCATTGTCATGGCAGACAGGCTTAATATTTTATCAGAATTCCATTTGAACTTAATTTTAGTCATTATGCCTTTTTTAATTGGTATCCCACCGAATTTAATAAAATTGTAAGCTAATGATCCAAAGAGAATTTATCTACAGAATTTAATCTGTTCGATGAAATTTTACTTGTAGTTGACTTTATACCGCCAATAACTTATAGCTCCTAAAAGTAATACCCCTATCGCTGTATACCATATAAAGGCGGGTGTAATTACCTGTGCCCCACTTGCATAGCTATGCAAACCAACCAGATAGAAATTAACACCAAAATATGTCATCATAATACTACCGAATGCCACTACGGTCAGGAAATTAAACGTCCACCTTCCCCTTAGCCCAGGTACCAACCTGGTATGGACCACAAAGGCATATACCATTATAGAAATTAGAGCCCAGGTCTCCTTGGGGTCCCATCCCCAATACCTGCCCCAGCTTTCATTGGCCCACTGACCTCCTAAAAAATTTCCAATGGTCAGCATGATTAGTCCGACAGTAACACTTAATTCATTAATGATGGTCAATTCCTTTAAATTGATCTCCATTCGCTGCTTGTTCTTTTTACTGGTAAGAATGATTAGCAAGAGCGATACAATACCCAGAATCATACCCACTGTCAAGGGGCCGTAACTGCCTACTATCACAGCAACATGTATCATAAGCCAATAACTGTCCAGGACGGGAACAAGGTTGGCGATTGAAGGATCTACCCAGCTCTGATGTGCAATCCATAATAACATAGCCGTTACAAAAGCTGCAGCGGCAATAGTCATCTCGCTTTTTCTGCTAAATAAAAGGCCCATTCCAAGTGTTGCCCATGAGACATACAAAATGCTTTCATATGCATCGCTCCAGGGGGCATGCCCGGAAATATACCAACGCATTCCAAGACCTACCGTATGCCAGATAAAGAACAGGAATATGGTGCCTTTGAAAAAATAGGTGGCTACCCGCCATATTTCCCTTTCCTTAAAAATTCTGAAGATCAGCACAAGAAACATCAGAATACCAACCAGCGCATAGTATTTATACAATCTATTAAACAGGTCCAATCTGTTGTAGATAACTTCAGCCTTCACTTTTTTATCTGAGGGTAGGACCTCGCTCCCGTGATTTTTCTGATTTTTATGAAAAGCAGCCAGCAGCTTGTTGGCCTCAGAATAGTCACCGGATACTAAGGCCTGTTTTACCGACATCAGGTAATATGGTACCGCATTTCTAATAAAATTATCGTAAAGAGAATCGGTAACCTGATATTGCCCGCCCCTATACTCTAAAGCAGATATCCATTTGTTATTGTCATCACTGAGCAAAGGGAATATTTTAATAATCTCGCCGCTAAGCGCCCTATCCAGGAGACTAAGTCTGAAATATGCATCTTTAAAATCTTGCTGAAACTTATTTGGATTATTAGTTGAAAATGCCTCCTGTAGGTATGGACCTAATTTGTTTTGGCCTTTATCATCAAAAAAATCGGTTGCCTTAATATTTTTCTGTCCTATAGGAACCCCAATTATTTTCCTGATACTATCGTTTTGGGCCTTCTTGTCTAGTGCTATAAATTCTGTGTTGTACCAAAGTGCCGGATTCAACATCATTGATATAAAAACCTGATCGGCATTGAGATCCTTATAGCTGCTTTTAAAGCTCAATTTTCTAAGCAATTCTGAAGAAAAAGTATTTATAGGCTTCATCCGACCTCCCTCATCCTGTATGACCAATTCACCGAATTTTGCCGCGTGTTCCGCTGTTACTATAGTCGTACTTAAGAGCGAATCTAACTGTTGCTGTGTGGGCGCCACCGTATGATCGTGACCATCATTCTCACTGTGTTGTTGCGCATTTAAACTCAACATGCCTGCCAACACAAAAACAGCGGCGAGGGCAGACTTTTTCTTTTTTAGTTTTTCAAGAGAATCCCCCAGATCTTTAAAGCGGGTTTTCCCAAAGAACATAATTCCCATTAAGCCCGTGTACAAGAGAAAATATCCAATATATGTTATCCATGTGCCCCAAAAATCGTGATTTACTGATAGCACCGTTCCCCTTTCATCCGGGTCGAAACTTGCCTGAAAAAACCGGAAGCCTTTATGATCAAGAATATGATTCATATAAATATCATAGTCAAATGGCCGTTCATCCTCCACAGAAATTTTACTCATAAAAGAGGCATATCCCTTTTCTGTCCCAGGATACTTTTCAGCAATAAAATCGTGAAGTCTAATACTAAAAGGCAGCTCGTAAACCTTAGATCCATATGCTAAAGTAAAATCGAGTCCCCCCACGCTAATCTTATCAGAAAAATTTGCAGAGCCTTTGCCTCCCAGAAGCTTTTGTTGTACGCTTTCCCCGTTCGAAGAAATCTCTACCACCAATGCATCCTGAGTAGCTTCGGTCATCTCGGAATCCGGCACTTTTACAATTCCAAATTCCCCTTTCGTTAAGGGTTTGGGAATGACGAATTGCATTCCTCCAAGATTATAGAGCGACCGTAATTGCAGGGTTTGCATGCTGTCCTTGAGCAATTCTCCCTGAAACTGGTCTGCCATTCTCATAAAACTCCCTTCAAATGGCGATAGGATCTGGTAGCTGCTATCATTTACTACAATGTTGACAGCTCCTTCGGTAGGATTGTTAAGGCTAAATAACATATTGTGGATATTGGTAATCTTACCAACCTCCAGGTAGTGCTCGTGTCGATTGCCGTCCCCGGCTTCTACAATTTCTAAAAATTCGGTTCCATTCTCATCAGGTATCAAACCCTGCTTTGCGCCGGCAATAAAATCGACATAGGATATCGTAAATTCCTGACCGTCAAAATCATTGTTCCAGGGTAAGGAAGATTTAATAGCTTCAGCGGTAACAATGAGGTCATCCTCCATTGGTTTTCGCTTTGGTTCGCCATTAATCTTACCATCCACATATGCAGTCAGAAAAGTTTTATCAGAATAAAAGACATTTTCCGAATTTCCCTCTCTAATGGGCATCATGCCTTCAAAACTAATGTAACGGGTTACGAAGGCGCCAACAATGATCAGTATCCACGAAAGGTGCAGGAGTAATACCGGCCATTTTTTCCAGCGGAAAAGGCGATATCTAAACATATTACCAATAAAATTGATAACAAAAAGACCCATAATCCCCTCGAACCAACTGGCATTGTAGATCCAAATCCTTGCTGTCTCAGTACTGTACCAACTTTCAATAAAAGTCCCAAATGCCATTGCCGTTGCAAAGACAATAAACAATACCGCCGTTAAACGGGTGGAAAAAAAGATCTTTTTGAGTACTTCGGTCATTGAAGTGATACCAATTTAGTTTTCAGGAGGCAAAAATACAGTCTTTTTGCCACTTAAAGGTGCTTAATGTGTTTTAAAAACTCAAAGCGTATTGTTAATTCTTTCTCAACTGCACCCCTGATAAAAATTGTACTTTTGGGGATGCTTTCAGTAGTCCTCATTGGAACCGGAAATGTAGCCCGGCAATTATTCGATGCTTTATCTAACAGCAATGACTTGCAAATTCTGCAGGTTGCGGGAAGAAATAAAGAAGCCCTGAAATACTTCAGTAAAACCACAAAAACTACCTCTGATTTTAATAAATTATCAGATGCACATGTATATATTATTGCTTTAAGTGACGATGTAATAAGTGCTGTATCAGAGCAACTTAAAATTAAATATAAATTGATAGTTCACACCTCAGGAAGTATTGCCATGCAACCACTGCCAAACAACAACCGGGCAGGGGTCTTTTATCCGCTGCAAACCTTTAGCAAGAACCGTAAGATAGTTTTCAGGGAGGTCCCCATCTGCATTGAAGCAGAAAATGAATCTGATGTTTTGCTGCTGAAAAAATTAGCCGGATTTTTGAGCAATTCTGTATACAGAATTTCATCTGAACAAAGAAGTGCGTTACACTTGGCCGCTGTATTTGTAAACAATTTTACGAATCATATGTTTACTCTAGCAAATGAAATTTGCGAGGAACACCAGTTGCCTTTCTCGGTTCTAAAACCATTAATTCTCGAAACCGTTAAAAAAATTGAAGATATGCCGCCTTTGGAAGCCCAAACCGGACCAGCCAGACGCAATGATAAAAGCACCATGGAGAAACACAAGCAATTATTATGGAAGGGCGATCAAAAGGCAATCTATTCAGCATTAAGTGAATCTATTTTAAAAACTTATGGAGAAAAGTTATAAGGAATATTTAAAGAATATCAGCACTTTTGTATTCGACGTGGATGGTGTCTTAACAGACGGGACGCTGATAATCACATCAGAAGGTGAAATGCTCCGCAAGATGAATGTTAAGGATGGTTACGCTTTAAAAACCGCACTTCAAAAAGGTTATAACATTTGTATAATTACCGGGGGCACTAATGAAGGGGTGCGATTGAGGCTAAAAGGTCTTGGTATTACGGATATTTACCTGGGAGCTCACCATAAGGAAGACCCCCTGAAAGAATATTTGGACATATACGAAATAGCTCCAGAAAATGTACTTTATATGGGTGATGATATGCCAGACATACCCCCAATGAAGTTAGTGGGCCTTTCTAGCTGTCCTCAGAATGCAATTCCTGAAGTAAAGGAGGTATGCGATTACGTGTCCCATAAAAATGGAGGGGATGGTTGCGTTAGGGATGTTATTGAGCAGGTGCTAAAGGTTAAGGGAGATTGGTTTCAAAATTTCAGTGCTGCCAACGATTAAACGCCGTTTTAACGAATCACAAAATCATAATCGCCAGTCTTTCAGCTTCTTGATCCTGGTTTATGACAAATAGCTCTAAATGCTAAAAGAAGTACTAAAAGATTATAAACTAATACTTGGTTCCGCATCGCCGCGCAGGGGGGAATTGCTAAAACAAATGGGGCTTACTTTCGAGACCAGACCATCTGTGGCAAAGGAGATTTATCCGGTAGAACTGAAAAGGCACGAAATCTCTGACTGCCTGGCCCGTCTAAAAGCAAAGAGTCTCATTTCTTCTCTAAAGCATAATGAAGTTTTAATTACTTCGGATACCGTAGTCTGGCACAATGGGGAATCCCTGGCTAAACCCAGAAATAAGAAAGCAGCTTTAGAGATGCTGAATAAGCTCAATAACGGGAGTCATGAAGTAATCACCTCGGTTTGTCTCACGACGGTAGAGCATCAGCAGGTGGCACATGCGGTCACAAAAGTTACATTTGGCCTGCTTACCGAAGAGGAAATGGACTATTATATAGCACATTTTAAGCCCTATGACAAGGCAGGGGCTTATGGGATACAGGAATGGATAGGACTTATTGGAATAGAAGGGATAGAGGGGTCTTATACTAACGTGGTTGGGCTCCCAACACAATTGGTTTATACCATGCTCCTGGATATGACCGCAATATCCAAACCATAATGGCGCAATTTACTGTATGGGATAACCCATTTTTAGAACCTCTGATTTAGCATTCAATTTAATTTGCTTATTTCATTCTCTATTTCTTCAATTAGAAAATTATCTATTATCAATAACCGTTCTTCGACCAAGTGACCTATCCAAACACTTTCATAGATAATTTCCTTTAAACCGGCCTCGAATCTGGGATTATCGATGATTAATTTCAATGGCTCTTCGAGTCCATCACTATTGTAGAAAACAGCACCCTGGTTTTTGAATTCATCCCGCCATTTGTTGATAACGTCTAAATATTTCTGGTTGAATTCTCCTTGAAACATTTCATAATAGGTCTTCAAGGCTACATTAAGTGAGTCGTTTTTCAGCAAAGAATACATACCGGAAAGTATTAGTTCATCATAGGCAACGGAACTTAAACCATTAAACGTCCTGCCCGATTCTAAAAAGACCCTGTCCACGAATGATTTAACGGCCGTATCCGGAAATGGCCCATTCCAATATAAAGTGTTTTCCTTATACGGGATTATGTACATATTATCTCTAATGTGATTCCTGAACGATACGGGTTGTTTGCCAGCTAATGTTAGCAGATGTTGAAGCGCATGTATCTTAAACCGTAATTGCTCTTTTTGATCGTTTAGATTCTGTTTGTCATCTTCCAGGTTATGAATTAGTGATTCCAATTTAAGTCTCAAAGTTGCCTTTATTTGCCGGTCTTCATTCCAATTATTTATTTGGAGGGCAATTAAAATCCCGACTACCACCAATACAATTTCCCCAATGGCGTACCTGGAGTATTTAAAGAATTGGTTTTCATTTGCCAGTTGTCTGCGGATTTTTCTGAAGAAATTAATCATAGAAAAGAGAAAATTGGTGGATTATTACTAATATAATCAATTATGAATTAGATAGTTATTGAATGCGATAGGGATTAGGTGCATAAAATATAATTGCATTATCACAGGCGAAACAGGTCCTATTCTAAGCTGGTAAGGCTCCCAACGCATTTGGTTTATAAAATGTTAATGGATATTGGAAGCTGATGGTTTTTGGGTAATTTTGATAGAAATGATTACATATGAAAAATTGGATCAGAATTGAACTGTTTGTTTTGTTATTTGCCTTGGCGGCTGCTAGTTTCAATTCCTGTAAGGAACAAAAATCAGAAAACAACGACGAGCTTGCCTTGAGTAAAGAGATAACCGATAAAACTCCCGGGAAACAACTCTCTAAAGAATTTAAATCCTACTGGTACGCCGGAGACGCGGAAGTCACTTCTTATAAATTGGAACAGGCAAGATATGGTGAGATCAGGGAAGGGCATGCCGTACTGATCTATGTTACTGAGCCATTTTTAGCAGATAAACAGGTAAAGGCAGACCAGAGTAATCCTCAAAATATCCCGGTGCTTAAATTAAACAGTACAAAAAAATACCTTACAGGGATCTACCCCTACTCTATTATGAGCAGTACTTTTTATCCCGTCTATGACAATCAGCATGCGATCAAGGTTACAAATTCTGTACAGGAATGGTGCGGACATGTTTATGCTCAGATAAATAACAGGGATAAATTTGAAATATTGAGTTATTCTTATTTTGAAAGTGAGGCAGATCAAAATATAAAAGTCGATAAAACCATCCTGGAAAATGAGCTTTGGAACAAAATTAGAATCGATCCCGCAAATTTACCAACAGGAGATTTACAGCTTATACCCTCTCTTGAGTACATACGTTTGGGGCATAAAGAAATTAAAGCCTATGCTGCAAAAGCCGAATTAATTGATGAGGAAGACACTTACTCTTATGAGCTGCACTACCCCGAATTAGAAAGGAGTCTAAAAATTACTATCAATAAGGAATTCCCATTTGCAATTGAGGGCTGGTCAGAATCGTTTAAAAGTGGCTTTGGTGACAATGCTAAGACGCTTACTTCAACTGCAACCAAAAATAAAGTTTTAAAAACACCATATTGGAAGCAAAACGGAAATAAGGATGTATTTTTGCGAGACAGCTTAGGCATTTAATACTATGGAAAACTTTGTTCTGGAATACAGAAGTGAACTGTTATGGACGGGAATTTGTGTGATCGCCCTGTTGATCCTAAAATTTTTAAGTTCAAAAACGATAAGAAAAGTAGGCAAGTTGAGCGATATTGTTGAAGCGAGAACCCTGCTGATCACAAAATATGTGTCCGTTTCTCTCACTGTACTAGGCATAGGAGTGCTGGCACTTATCTGGGGGATCGATTTCAAGAATCTAGGATTGTTTTTCTCCTCTGTATTTGCCGTTATCGGGGTAGCACTTTTTGCGACCTGGTCTATACTCAGCAATATAACGGCAGGTGTAATTCTGTTTTTCTCATTTCCCTTTAAAATTGGAGACAGGATAAAGATCTGGGATAAGGAGATCGATTTTGAAGAAACCTATATAATTGAAGATATTAAAGCTTTTCATGTGCACTTAAGAAAGAATAACGGGGAATTATTGACGTATCCCAATAATCTCATGATTCAAAAAGCCGTTACCCAAATATTCATTCACGAGGCTTCAGATGAAGGAAGTGAAGCACTTTAGCATGTTAAAGAAACTGTAAAAGTACGGTCCTAAGCCTCGAATATTTCTATATTTGAAGACCGACAAAACATCCTCATTATGCGCAAATTTCTGGTATTCTTTATTGGAATACTTATAGCTATACCCCCTGCCTCCGCACAAGCACCAAAAAAATTATCCTCATCTGAAGCGTTCCATTCACTCCAAAAACTGAATTTTCTGGGAACCGCCTTGTACATTGCAGCGCACCCGGATGATGAAAATACCCGCTTAATTTCTTATCTGTCGAATGAAGTAAAGGCCAGGACAGGATATTTATCGATTACAAGAGGAGATGGTGGACAAAATTTAATTGGCCCGGAACTACGCGAATTGCTGGGTGTATTGCGAACTCAGGAACTTTTAGCTGCCCGAAGAATTGACGGAGGACAACAATTTTTTACCCGTGCCAACGATTTTGGGTATTCCAAACATCCTAAAGAAACGCTTAAAGTATGGGATAAAGAATCTGTTCTAAGTGATGTTGTATGGGTGATAAGAAATTTTAAACCCGATGTCATTATCAATAGATTTGATCACCGAACACCGGGTGGAACCCATGGTCATCATACGTCTTCCGCAATGCTAAGCATGGAGGCATTTGATCTGACAGGCAATTCTTCTATATACCCGGAACATCTTATTTCTACTGAACCCTGGCAACCAAAAAGACTTTTTTTTAACACCTCTTGGTGGTTTTATGGAAGCCAAGAGAACTTCGAAAAAGCAGATAAATCCAATATGTTGAGTTTTGATACCGGGGTATATTATCCTCTCAAAGGTCTTTCTAACAACGAAATTGCTTCAATGGCCAGTAGTCAGCACCTCTGTCAGGGCTTTGGTCGACTTACCTCCAGAGGTAGTGAAAATGAGTATGTAGAACTTTTAAAAGGAGATCTTCCCGGGGACAAGGAGGATATATTTGACGGAATAGATACGAGTTGGTCCAGGGTAAAAGGCGGAGCCGCCGTTGGTGATATATTGTACGCTGTTGCCGATAAGTTTAATTTTTCTGACCCCTCTGTACACCTCCCCGAACTGCTCGAAGCGCACAGCTTGATTCAAAAAATAGAAGATCCACATTGGAAAAAAATTAAGACCAGGGAAGTTGAAGATTTAATCGTCGCTGTTTCGGGTCTTTATTTAGAGGCATCTGCGGAATCTGCCTATACCAACCCGGGGAATGCTATCAAAGTAAAGCTCGAGGCCCTCAACAGAAGTAATGCTAAAATCTATCTAAAATCACTGAGGATTGGTAGTAGCACAGCAGCTGAAAAAGACATTGAACTGGAAGCAAACATTAGAAAGAATTTTGAAATTGAATTAAAAATTCCAGAGAATGCCGATTACAGTAGTCCCTACTGGCTGGCAGAAAAAGGAAATCTGGGCATGTATAAAGTGGATGATGCAAATCTAATTGGCCAGCCCGAAACTCCACGCAAATATGTTGCCACCTTCGATTTGGAAATTAATGGCAGTTTAATTAGTCTCAGCAGAGCTGTGGTTCACAGATATTCCAGACCGGATAAAGGGGAACTTTATCAGCCATTTGAAATATTACCTGAAGCTTCTTCGAGGATTGAAGACAAAGTGATCATTTTCGCAGACAGCAGTCCAAAGCAGATTCCGGTAACAATAAAAGCCCTGAAAAACAATCTGAAAGGTGAAGTACAATTATGTTTCTCAGAGGGGTGGACGGTAGAGAAAGAAACTATTCCTTTTGAAATTTCAAATAAAGGAGAAGAAAAGACGCTCATTTTTACCCTCACACCACCAGAAACAGAAGATGAAAATTATATCACGCCCATTATAAAGGTAGCAGGAAAAGAGCTTACCAAGGAATTAATAAGTATAAGCTATGATCATATTCCTACCCAGAGCGTTCTGTTTCCGTCAGAAGCAAAAGTAGTAAGGTTGAATATTCAAAAAGCAGGTGAACATATTGGTTATATAGCTGGTGCCGGAGATAAAGTGCCAGAGAGCCTTGAACAGATTGGGTATACAGTGCATCTGATAGATCCAACCGATATCCAGGCAGGCAGTTTGGATAAATATGATGCGGTGGTAATTGGGATTAGAGCATATAATGTGGTCCCGGAACTGAAATTTAAGCAAGAACTGCTTTTTAACTATGTGCATCAGGGGGGTAATCTGATTGTACAATACAATACCGCGGGAAGGTGGGATAGTGCCTATGAAAATATAGCACCCTATCCTCTGAAATTATCAAGAGACAGGGTAACAAACGAGAATTCACCCGTAGAAATCATTGCAAAAAACCATGCCCTGGTCAATTTCCCCAATCCAATCCTGGCCAAAGATTTTGATGGATGGGTCCAGGAAAGAGGATTGTATTTTCCTGATGAATGGGACCCTAGTTTCACTGCTATCCTTTCGATGAGCGATGAAGACGAACCCCCTACAAAAGGTAGTCTGTTGGTAAGTCCGCACGGAAAAGGCAATTATATCTACACCGGACTCAGTTTTTTTCGTGAACTCCCGGCCGGAGTGTCAGGTGCCTACAAGATATTTGCGAATATGCTATCACTCGGAAAAGATAAGGTGGATGCAGAAAATGATATAAAAGGATAATATGCGACATAAATTGGTTTGGAAAAAAGAGTATACATTAGTGCTCATCCTCAATTTCATTTATATTCTGGTTTTTTATTATATAATGACTGCAAACGCTTAGAATGGGAACTCTCGACTGGATCATACTTTCTGGCACATTGCTTTTTATTGTAGGCTATGGCGTTTGGAAAACAAAAGGCAGCAAGGATGTGGATGATTACGTCCTTGGCGGTAAGAAAACCAAATGGTGGACCATCGGACTTTCCGTAATGGCCACCCAGGCAAGTGCAATAACTTTTTTATCAACCCCCGGTCAGGCGTTTCATGACGGTATGGGCTTTGTGCAGTTTTATTTTGGACTGCCGCTGGCAATGATAATCATCTGTCTCATTTTTGTGCCTCTTTATCACAGACTTAAGGTGTATACTGCCTATGAGTTTTTAGAAAACCGCTTTGACCTTAAGACGCGATCGCTTGCCGCAATATTATTTTTAATTCAGCGTGGTCTGGCCGCCGGTATTACGATTTATGCCCCTTCCATAATATTATCTGCTGTTTTGGGATGGGACCTTAAAACGCTCAACATTATTATAGGATCCCTGGTCATAATCTATACTGTATCAGGTGGTACCAAAGCCGTAAATGTTACCCAAAAACAACAGATGTTTATTATTATGACAGGGATGTTTATCGCCTTCTTTTTTATTTTGGGCTATCTCCCTGCTGATATTACTTTTGGAAAAGCCCTGAAAATTGCCGGGGCAAGTGATAAACTGAATATAATAGATTTCGAATTTAATACCACCAGCCGTTATACCCTATGGAGCGGACTTACAGGCGGTATGTTTTTGGCACTTGCCTATTTTGGGACAGATCAGAGTCAGGTGCAGCGTTACCTGTCGGGCAAATCTGTCAGGGAAAGTCAGCTCGGTTTAATTTTTAATGGCCTCTTAAAAATCCCGATGCAATTCTTCATCCTTTTGGTGGGAGTTATGGTTTTTGTTTTTTATCAATACAATCCTTCTCCTCTTAATTTTAATCCGGTGGCAACCAATGCAGTTCTGGCTTCTGAATATTCAAAAGATTACAAATTACTCGAGGAAGACCACAGGGAACTCGAAACAGAAAAGAAAATTGCGCAGGATAGGTTTTCAGCAGCTCTGGAGCTCAAGGAATATGCAGCAACCATGGAGGCAAAGCAAAATATAATCGCAATTAATGAAAGGGAAAAGGCCAAAAGGGAAACCGCAAAAACGATTATAGCAATGGCAGATGACGCTGTTGAAACTAATGACAAGGACTTTGTTTTTATCCATTTCATTCTTAATCACCTGCCACAGGGGCTGATCGGATTACTATTGGCAGTGATTTTATCTGCGGCAATGTCTTCCACAGCTTCAGAACTCAATGCGCTGGGAACAATAAGCGCCCTGGATCTTTACAAAAGAAATAAAAAAGGAGAATTTGATCAGAAACACTACGTGACAGCATCTAAGGCATTTACGCTTTTATGGGGTATTGTTGCAATAATTATAGCCTGTGTGGCCAGTCTATTTGATAATCTTATCCAGCTAGTCAATATAATTGGCTCCATTTTTTATGGAAATGTTCTGGGGATATTTCTGCTGGCTTTCTTTTTTAAATTCATTCGTGGCAATTCCGTATTTGTTGCAGGGATAATTACTCAATTGATTGTGATTATGAGTTACAGCCTGGGTTGGATGTCTTACCTCTGGCTAAACGCTTTTGGATGTGCCCTGGTTATACTACTGGCATTTCTATTGGAAGGTTTGGAACGCATGTTCAATAACCCGGATTTGAAAACATAAAAAATCCCGGTGATCAAACCGGGATTTTTAAATCATTACAAGAAGGGATTTTTACAATGCCCCCCATTCCTTTAAAGAATCCTTATTCATTTTAACAAAATCTGCATTTCCTGCAGCTTCTGCAACTTCCAAGGATTTCTTGGCCGCCTTGATCGCACCAGCTTTGTCGCCACTTTTAGCGTAGATCAGGGATTGTTGTCTCATGATCCAGAAAGCTTTATCGTTCTGCGCAACCGCTTTGTCTATCCATTCTTTTGCTTTCGCAAGATCCTTCCCTTCCTCGAAAAAGTAAGATGCAGCGGCAAAATAATCGTTTCCTGACGGACCTGCCATGACATTTTCAATACTGGCTGTTGCTTTTTCGGCTGTAGGAACTGTGAATGCTACTCCAACATATGTTTTTTCCCAAAGCATACCGAGTGTAGCGCCGTTATTGGTAAGGTCATCAATAGTCATTGTAAAAGATTGTACATCCATAGGCATGGTGTAGACCTCAGCCGTTGCTTTGGCAGCTACTTTACTTTCGTCCCATTCCTGCGGTGTGCCTCCACCGTTGTAATCCGTATAGAAGACCACTTCCCAGGAAGCTGTACCCGGTTTAGTAAAAATAGCATAAGTGCCTGCTTTAAGCGATTGTTCTCCTATTTTCACATCATCACTAAAAGTAATTTTAGTTCTCGCGTTGGCACCGGTCCTCCATAATTTGTCATAAGGTACAAGGTTCCCAAAAATGGTTCTCCCTTTCATAGAAGGCCTGGAGTATTCAACGGTTACGTCTGTTAGCCCAACAACCTGCTTGATTTTTGCAGCCGGACTTGGAGCTGGTGTTGTAATTTGTGCCTGTACTGCAAAGGAAAATAACGCAGCACAGAATAAAATAGATAATTTCTTCATTTTATAATGGTTTTTTATGTTCTAACAAAACTAGTCATATTGATGAGTTGCATTTGTTAAGAAATCCCTAAATAAGAAGTGAAAAAAGAGAAAACTATCTTAGAATAAACGGCTTGGCTATAGTGCGTCCCTGAATGTAAAACGTCAGATAATAAACCGCAGATCGGTATATCGATAAATCAATGGCAGTGGATACTATTTGGTTTGCATGAGTATTGCTTATTCTGCGTCCGGTTACGTCAAATATTGCCCTCCCAAATACTTCTACATCCACGTTTAATACGTATTGTAATTCTTTGCTGCCCTGAGGGATAAAAACAATCAATTCTTCGCCTGATTCAGTGCTTTGAGGGGGGTCAGAAGGCGGTGGTTCTTCAGGATTCTCTTCCCCGGCGATCTCGTCTTCAGTATTGAACCTAAACAAGCCTGCATCGAGTGTGATGGGGGGATTATCATTGGTAAAACGCTCGGATGAGAGGTAATAGGTGTTCTCATCGGTGTAGCCAATACTCTCTACCTGGGCAAACCCGATTGGAAGTGGAATTTTCTGCAATGTACTATTAAATGTAAAATCGGTGGTTAATTCGTCCATTCGCAGCAGAAAGGGCTGAAGTTGCTGACTGTACCCCACCAAAAACAATACGCCGGAGATCACATTGTAAGTTGCGCCGGTAACAAGTCCGTCACTAGGATACCCTCCAAGATTGACCGCCGTATAAGAACCAGGTAATTTCGGGATACTGTAAGCCACCGTACCATTACTCTGCCATTGTTTCGTAAAAAGGATCAATTGGTTATCTAAAGCGATAAAAGCTTCCGCATCCCAGTCACTGTTATCGGCACCGCTAAAATCGGTCTGGTCTTCATAATTAAAATCTATCCGGTCTGCCATTACACTATCCGAAGAAAGATAATCTGTTTTGGAGATTCTATAAACTACCAAATCCTCTCTGGCTCCAAGATTGTTCCCAAAATCCCCAATATAAATATAGTTTTCATCCTGTGTAAGATCTTCCCAATCCACGTTAACAGCATTTACAATGGTAACTGTCCTTGAAACGGTAAGGCTCAGGGTGTCCAATTCATATAAAAAGGCAGAATTCCCCGAATCATTATGTGTAATTAATTTGTCATTAAAATAGATTAGGCCGGAAGTTTCCGATACTGCGCCGGGTAGGGCTCCAATATTGGTAACATCCGCCTGACCCAACAGAGGATAGCAAATAAAAAACAAGAAAACATATGTGATTCTGGCAATCATAGCAACAATTCACCGTCCAATGTACAAAATTGTCGCTGCCGGAACGAAAATATTAGATGAACATCAATCCTTATGGGCTGCAGCCATAGAAGTAGGACTTAATTTCTATAGGATAATTCAAAACATTAAGTTTTGTTTAATCTTTTATATTTTTTATTAAACATTTTTGTAGTTATTTTTGTAAAAATTTTATTGATGAAATTATATCAGTTGCATGCTACCCAAAATTTGCCCATTTCGCAGAAAACAGCGTGGGAATTCTTCTCTAATCCGACCAATTTGAAAAACATTACCCCTGAGAGCATGGGATTTAACATATTATCCGGAGATGATCGTGTTATATTCCCAGGTCAAATTATTACATACAAAGTTTCTCCCTTCCCCGGATATACCACTAAATGGGTTACCGAAATTACACATGTACAAGAAGGTACCTATTTTGTGGATGAACAAAGATTTGGTCCATACACCTTATGGCATCATAAGCACTTCATTACCAACATTGCCGGCGGGGTAATAATAGAAGATATAATAGACTACAAGCTTCCGTTGGGGATTTTAGGTCAAATTATGCACCCTATTATCGTAAAAAAACAATTGCTTAAAATATTCAATTACAGAGAAAATAAGTTGTCCGAACTTTTTGGAAGTATTCCAGATACAGTAGGAAATTTGACACTCAAAACAATATAATATGAAGAAAAACATACTGATGATTGGAGGTTCCAAGGGCATAGGGCACGCTATTTTACGAGAACTCGATCAGGATAATAATATTTATGTTGCTTCACGAAGCAACGAAAATCTTGGCCAAACAAATTCACGGCACCTTCCTTTTGATGTACTAACGGATGATCTTGACTGGTCTAAATTACCAGAGGAATTGCACGGATTTGTATATTGTCCGGGAAGTATAAATCTTAAACCTTTTAAGATACTGAGCGCGAATAATTTTGTAGAGGATATGCAATTGAACTTTTTTGGTCTTGTCAGAGTCGTAAAGGAAGTTATACCCAAAATGGTTGATGGATCTAGTATGGTATTTTTCAGTACCGTTGCCGTTGGCACGGGAATGCCATATCATGCGAGTATTGCAGCGGCTAAAGGTGCAATCGAAGGATTTGCAAAAGCCCTGGCTGCAGAGTACGCTCCAAAAATCCGGATAAACGTCATAGCCCCTTCTTTGACAGATACGCCACTTGCCGGGCGACTTCTCAATAATGACAGAAAGCGAGAAGAAATGTCCAAAAGACACCCGCTCAAACGGGTTGGCCGGGCAGAAGATATTGCCAATAGCGCTGTATTTCTATTAGATGAGAAAAGCAGCTGGATGACCGGACAAGTCATTAGAACTGATGGAGGCATTTCCACTATAAAAATAGATTAGTTGCAGCAAGAAGTAACAGTTTTCTGGTTTAGGCGCGACCTACGTTTGGATGATAACATTGGCTTCCTGGAAGCTTTAAAATCCGGCCATTCAGTACTACCAATATTTATTTTTGATCCTGAACTATTGGAACAGTCGGCTAAAGACGATGCCCGTGTCACCTTTCTCCATGAGACACTCCAGAAAATGCGTAGGAAACTCCAGGAAAATCATCAGAGCTCGATCGCAATTTATCATAAAGCACCGATCGAAGTTTTTCGTGGCCTTTTGAATGATTACAATATTAAACTGGTCTATACAAATCATGATTATGAGCCTTATGCCAAAAAACGGGATAACGAGGTAAGTGAGCTGCTCAAAGAACACAACATTGAATTCAGGACATCAAAAGACCAGGTAATATTTGAAAAGGATGAAGTGGTTAAAGAAGATGGGGATCCCTATGTGGTGTACACTCCCTATATGAAAAGATGGAAGAAAATCTTTCGGCCAGACAATCACCTGAACATCAATTATACAGGCCAATTCCAGTCTAACCTCATTCAACATAGTCGTCTTCCATATCTGTCTCTGTCCGAGATAGGTTTCGTAAAATCTTCACTTTGTATCCCGGATTATGATGTGACCCCTACCCTTATACAAAACTATGAGGCCACCAGAAACTTTCCTGCCATGGACGGTACTTCGCACCTCGGTCCACATCTCCGGTTCGGTACTGTTTCTGTGAGAAAAATCATGAAAAAAGCTATTGCTGAAGAAAATCAGGTTTTTTGGAACGAATTGATCTGGAGAGAGTTTTTTATGCAGATTCTTTGGCATTTTCCCCATGTCGTAAACAATGCTTTTAAACCTAAATACGACCGTATTAAATGGAGAAACAATGAAGGTGATTTTAAAAAATGGAAAACCGGAAATACCGGTTATGCATTGGTGGATGCAGGGATGAGAGAATTAAATGCTACAGGGTATATGCACAATAGAGTACGAATGCTTACTGCCTCTTTCCTTTGCAAACATTTGTTAATTGATTGGCGATGGGGTGAAGCTTATTTTGCTCAAAAGTTGCTCGACTATGAAATGGCCAGTAATATTGGGAATTGGCAATGGGCAGCAGGCAGCGGTGTTGATGCCGCTCCCTATTTCAGAATATTTAATCCGATGACTCAGATCAAAAAGTTTGATAAAGATCACCAGTACCTAAACCGCTGGGTGCCAGATTTAGGGGCACATAGTTATCCTGATAAAATGGTTGATCACAAAATGGCCAGAGAACGATGTCTTAAGGCTTACAAAGAGGCACTGCAATAACCATCGACCCTTTTTAATTTTTTAAACTCCGATTATTTTGACAGTTGATATTCTAACTCCCTTTTTTCTGCAAGTCGGTATTTTAAAGTATTTAAATATCTTAAAGCGTTGTTGTCGTCATAATCTGTGTACGACTTAGCAGCCCATTTCATCGCTGCATCCAGATCACCATTTATCTCATTGATTATGGCCATATTATAACAGGCACGTCCGGCTACCTTAGTTTTTGGATGCCCGAGTTCTTGTTCCCAAAGATCTGCAGCTCCGTTCCAGTCGCCTGCCTGGGCCCGTCTCTGTGCAATTTTAAAATTATCTGTCCCACGAACATAATAATCACGCGCAATTCGCTTATTGAGTGGTCTTAGCCTGTAAGCATAGCTAACACCCATGTTTTTGCTTATTTCAAGGACAGCTTCTTTTCTGCCAAGAATAGCCTCAAAAGCTCTGACCGGATTTATCCCCTCCCCTTTTGAAGAGACCAAATCATACGTACTGAATTCGTCTAAAACCAACTTGCTTTGCGGGTCATAGATTCTCCACCCATTTTTAATCTGGGTATTCAGCGTAAGACCATGTGCAGGAATCTCAGCTTTTATTCCCAGGTCGTTGGGAACTGTCATCGTAGTGAGCTTGTAATGTGCCTTGGTGTCTGTATCATAGAATTCAAGAGAAAAAATGGCATCCACGTCATAGGTTTCACAGATATCTTCTATTGTATTCCAGGCTAAGGAAGCTGGTAGTATTGCCAATCCGCCCCTTGCTATGTCCGGGGCATCTATGACAACTATCTCTTCAAACCTACCACTTGCCGTAAGTTCATCGAACAATCCCAAGACCGCTCTGTCTGCACCTTCTTTGTCTAGTTTGAGCCCCTCAAGTGAAAGTATCTGGTCAATTTTGTCCAGTGTTTTGTTGGCTTCTGAGGCCGTACTTCTATTTATAATACCTATTTTTTGGATATCGGAATTAACGAATACTGGCGCGGGTTCAATCGCATTCATTGTGAGCCTGTTTGTAGAGCTACAACTCGTTATTAACAGGCAAAAGGCTATACCTTTAAGCATTAGGTTAAGATTTTTCATGGGACTACTATTAATTATCTTATTATTAAACAGATGCCGCCTTAAAAAATTGTATTCTTAAGCAAAAATTATACTTCTTTTTTGATGCAACAACAGAAATTATAAGCCCTTTTTTTTAGTATATTTAATAGCGTAAATATTTAGGGTTAATTCAATTAAATGGCTATAATTCCAAAATATGTCTGGCAATAAAACAATTCCAAATTCGGCTTCTGTCACAGATTTTTTAGATAAAATTACGAACCCCCAGAAGAGAACGGATGCCTATTTCCTGTTAGAACTTATGAAAGAAATAACCGGAGAAACTCCTGTTATGTGGGGTCCGGGAATAATTGGCTTTGGCAGTTATCATTACAAATACGATTCTGGTAGAGAAGGTGATATGATGTTGACGGGGTTTTCGCCAAGGAAACTGAATTTTTCATTGTACATTATGGCAGGTTTTGATCGCTATGGAGATCTCCTGAAGAAACTTGGCAAACACGGTACAGGCAAGTCCTGTCTTTACATCAAACGCATTTCCGATATAGATATCGAGGTATTAAAAGAGCTCATTACAACCTCCTATACATATTACCAAAAGAAGTATAATGGCTAATTCAATTAATTCAATATGCGAAAATTAATATTAGTTGCGATGCTGCTGTTCCTTGGACCGTCAGTACTTGCACAAAAACTTAACTCAAATAAAAAGGCCGTTCTGGCCAGCATCGAGAAACATGAACAGGCACTAATCCAGATAAGTGATTCTATCTGGGCATTGGCCGAAGAGGCGTTTCAGGAGGTAAACTCGTCCAGGATTCTGGCAGATTATGCACAAAAAAATGGTTTTACAGTAGAAAGAGGAGTCGCAGAAATGCCAACCGCATTTGTAGCGACATACGGTTCTGGCAAACCAGTAATAAGCGTCTTGGGAGAATTTGATGCCTTACCGGGAATTTCACAAAAGGCACAACCCACTAAATCTCCATTAAACCAGGGTGCAGCAGGCCATGGCTGTGGACACAATTTATTTGGTACAGCAAGTCTGGGTGCCGCAATCGCGGCAAAGGAACTTATAGAGCAGGGAAAACTAAAGGGGACTATAAAGTTTTTTGGAACACCATCTGAAGAAAAATTTTTTGGTAAAATCTGGATGGTCAAAGCTGGCTTATGGGATGGGGTTGATGTAAACCTTAGCTGGCATCCCGGGGCTTCCACAGAGGCTGATGTTCAAAGTACTCTCGCCCTTGTGGATTTTAAAGTTGAATTTTTTGGGCAGGCTGCCCACGCCTCTTACGATCCCTGGAACGGGCGTAGTGCTTCGGATGCACTGGAACTTTACACTACAGGGATAAATTACTTTCGGGAACATATAAAGCCAACGGTACGCATTCACTATCATATTCAGGACGGCGGACAGGTTGTTAATGTAGTTCCGGATTATTCTAAAATATGGGTTAGAGTAAGAGATACTAAACGCAGCGGTATGACTCCGGTATATGAACAGGTTCAAAAGATGGCTGAAGGAGCAGCGATAATGGCTAATGTTGATTATAAAATCTCCCTGATTTCAGGTATCTATGAAGTATTGGTTAACCGAACCGGGGGAGAGATTATGCAAAAAAATCTGGAACTTCTGGGTCCTATTACCTATACTAAAGACGAAATTGACTTTGGGAAAAAAATACAGGAAGCTACAGCTAAACCCCAACTGGGTATGGATAGTAAAATAAAACCACTGGAAGCAACTAAGGAGCATCCCGGAGGTGGTTCCACCGATGTTGGTGATGTGAGCTGGAATGTTGCCAATATTAATCTCAGCGTCACCACTGCTCCCAAAGCCACTCCCTGGCATTCCTGGGCGGTTGTTGCCTGCGGAGGCATGAGCATAGGACATAAAGGAATGACCTATGCTGCCAAAGCCCTTGCTATGACCATGGTAGATCTCTTTGAAGATGCAAAATTAGTGGAGAAAGTTAAAAAGGAATTTACAGAGCGGAAAGGTGAAGAGGTCTATGAGGCCATAGTCCCGGACGGACCACCCCCAGTTGGAGGATGAAGAAAAAAAGGTGTCAATATTTTTCTCAGAATGAAATCCAAGTTTACCATATGATAGACCTGATTTTAGTTAATAATACAGAAGATAAACAGTATGAAATAGCAACAGGAGATCAAATTGCCAAAATTGAATATATAAGGGCTGGCAATAAAATTTACCTGACACATACCGAAGTGCCTTTATCCTTGAAAGGTAAGGGCATTGGTTCACAACTGGTAAAATTGGTATTGGAAGATATTGAACAAAAAGATTTAACACTAATTCCGCTATGCCCTTTTGTTGCTGGCTATATTAAAGATCATCCACAATGGAGGAGATTAGTACTAAAAGGAATAAATATCAGGTAAAATGGGAGATAATGAAATTGTAAAGGAGTATTCAAACGGAGAGCTAACAGTAGTTTGGAAACCAAAACTGTGTATTCATGCGGCGGTCTGCGTAAAGACTTTGCCCAACGTATATGATCCGAAAGCCAAACCCTGGATAACCCCGGAAAATGCAAGTACGGATGCCCTGATGGCCCAAATAGACAAATGTCCGTCAGGGGCGCTGAGCCATTATATAAAAAATGATAAAACAAATGAAAAAATGAGCGATGACAGCACAAAAGTTGAAGTAGCCGCAAACGGACCTTTATTGGTTCACGGCAACCTGGAGGTAAAAAATTCGGACGGGGAAATAGCCACAAAAAAAAGAACCACAGCCTTTTGTAGATGTGGTGCTTCGGGCAATAAACCCTATTGCGATGGCAGCCACAATGAAATTGGATTTGAAGGTTAACTAAAGTGGCACAAATATGAGAAAAGTAGGAATTTTTATTGCCGGTATGGCCCTGCTTCAATTTACCACTATTGTGTTAGCCCAGGATCACCCTCTTTCGGTATTTGATCCATTAGTCAATTATACCTGGACAGCCGAAGGTAAATGGGGTGATGGGAGTCCCTTTAAACAGGAAGTTTATTTCGAATACGATTTAAACATGCAACTGATTATGGCCAATTCCAAAGGATATACCAATGTCGAAAGGACCTCCTTTGGGAGGCGTAATCACGGTATTCGCCAGTATGACAGTCTTTCCGGGAAAATCGGATTTTGGGAATTTGATGTTTTTGGCGGGGTTACTATAGGGGAGGTAATTCCTATGGGTAAAAACATTTTATACCAGTACGACTACCAAAACACCAGAGTTACCGATATGTGGGAATACGTTAATGACTCTACCTATAATTTTATAGTAGGAAATTTTAATAACGGAAAGTGGGAACAACGATTTCTTGAAGCTCAATTTATCAGAACAACCCCACAAATACACCTTAAACATTATGGCGAAAAACTGGCTGGCAGTTGGAGTGCAAAAGCCTGGGACGGGCAACTTAATGAAGAGTGGATGTTTGATGGCAACAAGCTATTGTCACAACACGCAGAGTATGTTGAAAGTGGAACCGTTATTTATAAAGCAGATTCCAGAATGGAAAAAGTTAATCAGGATTTGATCATTTTCAGTGTTATTGCCGGCAATAATCCTAAAATTTTTAAAGCGAGTTCCGCATCTGATACATCTATCACCTTTGAGAATACTGAATACGGCTATCCCAATAAACTTATTTATAGATTTAATGCCGATGGTACCTATCACCGGACAATAAGCGGTATTGAAAATGGAGTGGAAAAAAGCTATATCTTTGAATTTAAGAGGTCAGAATAACTCGCCTCAGATCGTCATTCAGTTGGCATCAAATACCAACGCATTTTAATTATATCCTAATACTTACTAATCTGTTACAACTCATGAAAAAGTACCTTTGCTTATTGTTTACTGCGAATTGCTTGCTTCTAAGTGGCCAGTCGTTCGACTTTCAATACGACCACTATTCGTTAATCGTAAAAGACCTTGAGAAAACAGGAGAATTTTATGCAGACATCCTTAAATTGGAAGAAATACCCCACCCATCAGCAAGCAGTGGATTTCGCTGGTTCAGGATAAAAGGTAACTCTCAGCTTCATTTGATAGGCAAGGACAGTGTAGCTATGGAGCACAGCAAAAGTGTTCATTTATGTTTGGCGACTCAAAAATTGGATGCTTTCATCGATCACCTGAAGGCCAGAAACATTCCCTTCTGGGATTGGCCCGGCAAAGAAAATGCGGTAACCAATCGGGCAGATGGGGTGCAACAGATTTATGTAAAGGACCCGGAGAACAACTGGGTAGAAATTAATACTGCCGTTCATTAAGAAGAAGTTTCGAGCACCAATTTCCAAAGTAAGAATTTAAAAGAAACAATCTTTTTGAACCTCCGTAAGAATATTTTTAAATGAGTAAAGCTATTAAATCTACATTCCAATTAGGTTTTCCATGGGAAACCCAGGATCCCTTTTTGTTCTGTGTTTATCATTTGGATCATTATCCTAAAGGAAATGAAGATATGGGACCCGCTGAATCACTTGAAGGGAGAAATCTGGGGAACGACTTTGCCCCAAAAGATGGCTGGCGGATGTATCACGGAAATACAATCCCAGGATTTCCTTATCATCCACACCGAGGTTTTGAAACCATTACAATAGTAAATAAAGGATTTTGCGACCATTCTGACTCCCTGGGCGCCGCAGGCAGATTTGGTTTGGGAGATGTACAATGGATGACTGCCGGACGCGGGGTGCAACACTCAGAAATGTTCCCCTTGTTAAATACCACAGAAGAAAATCCGCTGGAGTTATTTCAAATCTGGTTGAATTTACCCAAATCTAAAAAATTTGTCGATCCCCACTTTAAAATGCTCTGGCATGAAGATATTCCTGTAATAGAACAAGATGGTATAAAAATTAAGGTAATAGCTGGAAGCTATAATGACGTTAAAGCAAATGATCCGGCACCCGACTCATGGGCTGCGGACGAGGCCAACAAGGTGGCTATTTTAAACATTCACATAGCTCCGGACAAAGAATTAATATTAGACGCCGATACTGCAGGAATTAACCGAACACTCTATTTTTATGAAGGCGATAAAATTGAAATTGAAGGTGCTGTCATTACTCCGGAAACCGGAATTGAATTAAATCCGGAAATCCCCACCAAAATTCAAAATGGGAATAAAGAGGCTCATTTTCTAATGCTTCAGGGCAAACCAATCAACGAGCCCGTAAGCAAGTATGGCCCTTTTGTCATGAATTCCGAGGAAGAAATCCAACAGGCTATGCAGGAATATCGCCTTACACAATTTGGTGGATGGCCCTGGCCACACCCAGACAATGTGCATGCCCGAAATCGCGGTCGCTTTGCAAAATATCCTGATGGTACCTTGGTGGAAAAGGAAGTGCCTTAAAAATTCAATGAAAATGGTGCTTTAACTGTCAATCAGATTCTGGTGATCCTTGCCCCTATCGCCCTTAGCCGGGTATCAATATTCTCGTAGCCACGGTCTATCTGTTCAATATTGTGAATAATTGATGTGCCTTTGGCAGACAAGGCTGCAATTAGTAGTGAAACCCCTGCCCTGATATCCGGGGAAACCATTGTGGTCGCTTTTAATGTAGACTTAAAATCGTGTCCGATAACAGTAGCCCTGTGGGGATCGCATAATATTATCTTGGCACCCATATCTATTAATTTATCTACAAAAAATAAACGGCTTTCGAACATTTTCTGGTGAATAACTACTTCTCCTTTGGCCTGTGTGGTCATTACAAGGATAATACTCAGCAGGTCTGGTGTTAATCCCGGCCATGGTGCGTCTGCCACGGTAAGAATAGAACCGTCAATAAAATTTTGAATTTCGTATCCATCTTTATGTTCAGGAATAAAAATATCATCTCCCCTCCGTTCTAACCGGATCCCCAACTTTTGAAATACCGTTGGTATTTGACCCAGATCATCCCAACTTACATCCTTTATTGTCAGTTCGCTCTTCGTCATTGCTGCTAGGCCAATCCAGCTCCCAATCTCAATCATATCCGGGAGCATGGTATGTGTGGTGCCACCCAGCTGCTCAACCCCGTCTATGACCAATAAGTTAGATCCGATTCCACTGATCCTGGCGCCCATTCTGTTCAGCATCTTACATAGTTGCTGCAAATAAGGCTCACAGGCTGCATTATATATAGTGGTCTGCCCTTCGGCCAGCACTGCTGCCATAACAATATTGGCAGTTCCTGTAACAGAAGCTTCATCAAGCAGCATATAGGTACCCTTCAGTTTTTTAGCTTCAACACCGTAAAAGCGTTCTTCACTGTTATACCTGAATTCTGCACCTAACTTAATAAAACCTTCAAAATGGGTGTCCAATCTGCGTCGGCCAATCTTATCACCACCGGGCTTCGGGATATAACCTTTACCAAATCTGGCAAGAAGCGGGCCCACCAGCATTATGGAACCCCTTAATCCGCTTCCATCCTTTTTAAACTGCCCGGAAGTTAAGTATTCCAGGTTCAGTTCATCTGCTTTAAAGCTATACATTCCCTTATCCTGCTTTTGTACTTTAACACCCAGATCCTGCAATAACGCAATGAGCTTGTTGACATCAACAATATCGGGGATGTTGCTAATAGTCATAGTCTCAGGAGTCAGTAAGACTGCACAAAGGATTTGGAGGGCTTCATTTTTAGCTCCTTGTGGAGTAATCTCGCCATGTAGTTTATGGCCGCCCTCAATTTTAAATGTTCCCATTAAAGGATGAAAAAGTTAATACCGTTTTTTACCCCGGTTATTGTTTCTTTGAGATTTCTTTCCAGAACCACCTCTGTTCGATTTAGAAGGGCGGTTTTTTAGAAATTGCCCGCTGTCTGTCAGGTTTTCACCATCGGAAGCTAAATCTATCTGCCCGTCGCTCAATTCTAAAAGATGCTTAAATATGACCTGGTCATCGACAGTATCTTTGTTCCAATTGAGGTAACATTTTTTCATATGGTTGGCGATTGCATACTCCAGTCCATCTCGCATATCGCCTTTTTCCCATTTAATAGCCACATCTATCATTCTCTTGATATTATTGCCATAAAACCTGTATTTGGGATGGTTCTGTGGATATTCAAGAGCTTCCGGTCTGGCCTGAAGCACCTCTTTACTGGTAATTGGGAAAGGAGATTCCACGTCCAATTTAAAATCGGACATAATAAACAGCTGATCCCAAAGCTTGTGCTGAAAATCCGGGACGTCTCTGAGGTGAGGCTGTAAATTACCCATAACACTTATTATTGACTGGGCTATTCTATTGCGCTTCTCATCGTCCTCTATGGAAACAGCATGATCTACCATTTTCTGAAAATGCCGGCCGTATTCCGGGATAATGAGCTTTGAGCGCTCGGTATTATATTCTAGGTTTTCTACTTGATTCAAATGAAATTGTATTTTGATTAATTTCTCTGGAGAGAAGGAAGTACTTATTAACGCCTGCAAATTAACAAAATTATACTACATATCCCATTTTATAAGGATATAACACCTTCTATTTTGCCTACTTCCTTATATTTCCGAATAACTTCATCAGGGTTGGCAAGGTTTACAGTGACAGAAATGCTGGTATATTTTCCTTTTCTGGATTGTTTGGATTCTATTACCGCACCAGTATTATCGAATATCTTATGAATTTGATCTATTTTATCCTTATCTGTCGGAATAATAAATTTATAAAGATAATCTGATGGCCAGGGGGTGTTAAGTAAGAGTTCTTCTTTGAGTCTTTTGTAAAATTCCTCAGACTTTTGGTTCTCCATTAAAAAACTTTTTGCAAATATACACCTTAGTGGATTATTTTCCAGCCTTCAAGGTATTCATTACTTTTGCCAGTATAAAATCACAGTATTGATCCCGAAAAGAATTGTAATTACAGGAGGTCCCGGCACCGGAAAAACTTCAGTTGTGAACGCCCTGGAAGCAAAGGGCTTTTACTCCTTTCATGAAATTATTCGCTCTATGACATCTGCGGCCAAAAAGGAGGGCAAAACTGAAGACTTTGTAACCAATCCTCTGGCGTTCGTAGCTGATCCATATTTATTTAACCAGAAATTATTGCAGGGGAGAGTGGCCCAGTTTAACAATGCTTCTTCCTTAAAACAGCCTGTAGTATTCTATGACCGGGGCATCCCTGATGTATTGGCCTATATGAATTATTTTAAACAGGAATTTGATACAGAATTCACAACCGCCTGTTCAAATAATAAATACGATGAAGTTTTGCTACTCCCTCCATGGCAGGCCATCTACAAATCTGACAATGAAAGGCTGGAGAATTTTGAGGAATCGATTGAAATCCACAACCATTTGGAGGCAACTTATAAGTCTTTCGGCTATGATCCAAAAATTGTCCCTGAAGGTACAATTGAGGAACGTACAGCCTATATATTAAGTACACTAATTTCTGACAATGATTGAAGAACCAGCGGCCATATTAGAAAAATATTGGGGGTTTTCGGATTTCAAAGGGTCACAGAAGAGAATCATCGAATCTGTACTTTCGGGATCAGATGTTTTGGCATTATTACCAACCGGTGGTGGTAAATCTGTTTGCTATCAAATTCCGGCAATGGCTCAAGAAGGTATTTGTATTGTTGTTTCACCACTAATAGCACTCATTCAGGATCAGGTAGAAAATCTTAAGCTAAAAGGAATAAAAGCTCTGGCACTGACAGGTGGGGTATCCTTTGAAGAGGTAAGTGATATACTGGATAATTGTTTATATGGGAATTATAAATTCCTGTATTTATCGCCAGAGCGATTGCAGCAGGAGTTTGTTCAGGAACGGATAGCCCATATGCCTGTAAATTTGATTGCGATAGACGAGGCCCATTGTATCTCACAATGGGGAAACGATTTTAGGCCTGCATATCTGGAATGTGCATTTCTGAGAACACTTCATCCCAAATCCCCTATTATGGCTCTTACCGCAACTGCTACGGCTAAAGTGGCCCAGGATATTATTGAAAATCTAAAACTGAGGCATCTGGAGACTTTTAAAGATTCCTTTTCCAGAGAAAATATATCCTATCAGGTACTGAATGAAGAAGATAAGCGATACCGATTAAAACTACTCTGTAAGGACACAACAGCCAGTGGAATTGTTTATGTGCGTAGCAGAAGATCGGCCGAGGAGTTAAGTACCTTTTTAAATCATCATGATATTAGTGCAGCATATTTTCACGGAGGAATAAGCAGAAGTGAAAAAAAACAAAAATTGGAACAATGGCTATCCAATAAGAATAAAATCATGGTAGCCACCAATGCATTTGGAATGGGTGTTGATAAGCCCGATGTTTCTCTTGTAGTACATTTTCAAATCCCGGACAGTATTGAAAATTACTTTCAGGAATCCGGAAGAGCCGGAAGAGATGGTAATAATGCGGCAGCTGTTGTAATCACAAATGAAAATGATGAACTGCAGTTAAAAAGGCAATTTCTAAAAGTATTACCAGACCTGCCTTTTATAAAATTGTTGTATAAAAAATTAAACACCTACTTTCAAATTCCATATGGCAGTCTTACCGCTGAAACCCTGAGGTTCCGCTTTAACGAATTCTGTGATATATATGGATTTAATACAATTCTGGCCTATAACGCATTACGCATCCTGGATCAGAACTCCGTAATTGCACTGTCTCAGGCCTTTTCGCGAAACACTAAACTGCGGTTTCTTGCCTCTAAAAAACAATTATTTAATTATTTGGAGAAAAACCAGCAGTTAGCAACAACTGTACAGGTAATACTAAGGACTTATGGGGGTTTATTTGATTTTGAGACCAAGATTAATATGCATTTACTCTCTAAAAAAACAAGTTTACCCGAAGATGAATTACACCTTACATTAGAACAATTACATAAAGATGGGATTGTGGAATATCAGGCCCAGCATAGTGATCTGGAAATAACATTCCTGCTGCCAAGGGAAGACGATTTAACTATTAATGCCTTTGCGCGCAATGTCAAAGATTACCTAAAGACCAAAGAGTCTAATGTGGCCAGCATTCTTGCGTATATAAAAAATACCAAGGTTTGCAGAAACCGTCAGTTACTATTATACTTTGGTGAAAAGACAAATGATAATTGCGGAAAATGCGATGTTTGTAAGGATAGAATGAAGAAAAATGGGAATAATCAGCAAGATATTATGAAAGGCATTATTAATTTATTAAAGAAAGAAAATAAATCATCAAGGGTACTGATTACGGAAATGCCCTATGAGAGCTCCAAAATTTTACTAGCACTCCAAATGCTTTTGGAGGACAGAAAAATTTCAATTAATGCCCAAAACCAATATATACTGAATTAAATGAGGGATCTACGCATACTTTTTATGGGCACTCCGGACTTCGCCGTAGCCACACTACAGAAACTGATTGAACATTCCTATAATGTTGTTGGCGTGGTCACAGCACCTGACAAACCTGCCGGAAGGGGACGAAAATTAAAAGAATCAGCAGTCAAAATATTTGCAAAACAAAATAAGCTTAGAATATTTCAGCCATGGAACCTCAAAGACCCCTCTTTTGTAGATGATCTAAAAACGGCAGAATCTAATCTTCAAATCGTGGTTGCTTTTAGAATGCTGCCTAAGGTAGTTTGGCAGCTGCCCGAGTTTGGCACCTTTAATCTTCATGCTTCCCTGCTACCTGATTACAGAGGTGCAGCTCCAATTAACTGGGCAATAATTAACGGGGAAGAAACTACCGGCGTCACCACTTTCTTCATTGATGAAAAAATTGATACGGGCGCAATTATTCTTCAGGAAAAAGTGAGCATCATTACTGAGGACACTGCAGGTACTTTGCACGACAAATTAATGCTCAAAGGCGCTGAGCTGGTTTTAAAAACGGTTGAGTTGATACAGCAAGACAAGGCAACAACCAAAATCCAAAAGACAGCGGAAGGCGTTGAACTAAAATCTGCGTATAAAATTCACAAGGATAGCTGTAGAATTAACTGGAACTGGTCAATGTCTCAAATTCAGAATTTTATTCGGGGACTTAGCCCCTATCCTGCTGCATGGACAATTATAATTAATGATGCAGAAGAGATACACCTAAAAGTATACACATCAAAGGCCGAACCAGAAGAACATCAGTTGAACATCGGATCAATAGTATTAAGTAAAAAGGAACTAAAAGTAGCCGTGTCAGGAGGATTTATTTTCATTGATGAAATTCAATTAGCAGGTAAAAGAAAAATGAGCATAAAAGATGCACTAAACGGACTAAAATTATCAAAAAAGGCACATATGGTCTAAACCCCTACTACCATTGGGCTGCGAGAAAGGTAAAAATTGCCCTACTTTATCAACAAACATTTCAAGTTATCAACAAAATCGCTGATTTCCCTTGATTTTACTTGCGTTAACCGCAAATCCCTATAAATTTGTTCAAGCTTTGAAATTATTTAACAACAATTAATTTAATTGAATTATGAACAAAACAGAATTAATCGATGCTATGGCAGCTGATGCTGGCATCACAAAAGCAGCCGCTAAGAAATCTTTAGAGTCTTTTTTAGGTAATGTTGAGTCTTCTCTTAAAAGAGGCAACAGAGTATCTTTAGTTGGATTCGGATCCTGGTCTGTATCCAGAAGAAATGCAAGAGAAGGAAGAAACCCTTCTACCGGAAAAACTATCCAAATTGCTGCTAAGAATGTAGTAAAGTTTAAGGCAGGTTCTGATTTGGCCAGCTCAGTAAACTAGTCAACCCTTGGAAAATATATTAAAAGCACTTCCTTTTGGAGGTGCTTTTTTTAATTCCGCTCATTTTTGTTATTTATAAGATTTATCTTATTTTTAGTTAGGCATCTTGGATATGACAGAAGTAAAACCAAATAAAGGGATATTATTGATTGCAGAACCAACCTTAACCGGGGACGTCTCATTTAACAGGTCTGTAGTCTTACTCGCAGAACACAATGCAGAAGGTTCTGTTGGCTTCATATTAAATAAACCGCTGGACTACGATATTAGCGACCTTGTAACAGAGATTAACGTACCTTTTCAGGTGTTTAACGGAGGTCCTGTTGAACAAGACAATCTATATTTTATTCATAAAGTGCCCCATCTTATAGCTAATAGTATTGAAATTTCTGATGGCATATACTGGGGGGGCGATTTTGAAACCACGGTTGATCTGATCAATAATAAAACCATCACGGACAGCGACATCCGTTTTTTCCTGGGTTATTCCGGATGGGCTTCTCTGCAATTGGATCAGGAATTGAGCTCCAGATCCTGGATTGTGGTAAAAAATAAATACGAAAGCGACATTATTCAAAAACCCACGAATGCTTTTTGGAAAGAAAAAATGCTCGAACTTGGCGGGGATTATCTTCTCTGGTCTAACGCTCCGGAAAACCCGGCCCTCAATTAGATAGTTGTTTCACCCTCTGGTTCAGTTTTTCTAAGAGGTAGTCTGCTATATTACTACCGTACTCAGCCTTTCTGTACTTACTGATAGATTTAATGCCCACCGCAGTATTAGTGATAAATAATTCATCAGCTTTCTGGAGTTCAAAAGGCGAAATTGACTCTTCCTCAATCTGGTAAGTTTCGTCCTGTTTTATTATAGCTATTAGCTGTTTCCTGATAATACCGTTGAGGCATCCATCTTTAAGTGGAGGTGTTTTAATTTTCTTGCCCAAACATAAGAACAGATTTGCATTTAATGCTTCGACAACCTGTTTGGAATTGTTTAGTAAAAGGCAATTGTCATAGTTATTTTCTTTGGCGTAGATACTACCCACCACATTAATTACTCTATTGTTGGTCTTAAGGTTGGAAAGCATATCGGCATTTACAAAGAAGTCCTTAAAGAGTTCAACTTCATAAGGCGTGTCTTCCTTTAGGTAGAATGAAGCTGTCAATGGTTGCGTTTCCACAATAAAGGACACTTCATTATTTTTGGGCAAATACAGCCCGCCATTATTTCTAAAAATCGAAAAACGGACACGCGCAGGAGTGTTGGCAAGCTGGTTTGCAGCTAAACATTCCCGGATTTGCTCCTCCATGAATTCCATGGTAAAATTCATTGGTATTTCCATCCGAAGAATCCGCATTGATGCCATCAGCCTCAGATAATGCTCCTCCATAAAGAAGACTATGCTGTTTGTTGAACGCATGGTTTCAAAAAGTGCATCTCCGTACTTTAAACCCCGATTGTGTTGATTTAAGAAACTGGAATCATCCGGAACCAACTTACCGTTGAAATTAATCATGTCCTCTTGCCGTTTTAAGATTGCTAAGTCAAAAAGTGACTCTTAATCGATTTGATAAACCAAACCCAACTATAAATAAATCAATTATTACAAAAACTTTAGCCCAATTTCAATTCATAAAAAAAGCCTTGAAAAAATCAAGGCCAAATATACTATTATTTAAGTGGGATTATTTAGACCCCAGTACTTGTTTAAGGTCCGCTACCTGATTTTCCCAAAGCATTTTAGCCTCGTCCATTTCGTCTTCTTCTGCAAAATCTGTGATAAACAAAGAAACATCCTTAGTAATTTCGTCCACAATTATTTTCAATTCAAAATAACTGTCATCCTCATTTTCTTCCCATGCAAATTTTACAAATTCGTCGCTTTTCCTTTTCAATAATTTTGCCTGTTCTTCAGAATCGTCCCAGATAAAATTAAACGTTTCTCCACGTGAGTTAACATTATCTGCAAACCATTCCGAAAGCCCTGATGGGGTTGAAAGATACTGATATAACAACTGGGGTGAAGACTGTATTACAAACTCTAATTCAAACTTGATTTTATCCTGCATTCTCTGACTGATTTATTATGGACAATATATATATTTCTATATGATAAAAAAATAAAACCGCAAGAATATTTTTTGACGGGCTATTTTTGATGGACAGGAAATTTAACTTTATATTTGCAGCCGCTTTAAAAAGCTTTTGGCGAGGTAGCTCAGGCGGTTAGAGCGCAGGATTCATAACCCTGAGGTCGCGGGTTCAATTCCCGCTCTCGCTACCAAAACCCTTTCATTTTTATGAAAGGGTTTTTTATTTTATACGGATGTTCCCGGTTTACGTATTAAACCCTTCTAAGTTTAAAAAAATTTATACTAGCTATCCCGACAATCTAAAATAATATCTTCCCCTCCCCGGAGGGGATTAAGGGGTGGGTAATAGTATAAGAAAATTAACTTTACCGAAATTAGACCCGCTTGCTAAAGCCCTGAGCAATTAATAAATTTACCAACCCAAAGTAGTATGACTAAGAAAAAAACAAAACAGATTCTGAGGATAGCGTTAATAATTGCATCCATATCCTCCTTATACTTTGTACCATGGCTATTGGTAAAGGCTTGGATACTTCCACTACCGGATACGGTTCAGGAACAGTTAGATGAGGCCATTGGACATGGGTTTGACGGCATGATTGTTTATGTGGAACAAACCGGTAATCCACCTCAGTATTTTGCTTCGGGCTGGCACGATCGAGAATCCAGAATACCAGCCAAACCTCAAGCCCTGTTTAAGCTTGCCAGTATCAACAAGTTATACGATGCTGTGGCTGTAACCAAATTGGTAAGCGATGGACTTCTTTCTCTGGATAAAACCATCGCCGATTATTTACCGGAGCTGGCAGGAAGAATAGAAAACGCTGAGAAAATTACCCTGAGGTTGATGGTACAGCATAGAAGTGGCATTCCCAATTTTACGAACGCCCCAAACTTTTGGGCTGCTCCAACAGAGACCTATGAAGAAAGTCTCGCATTGATTCTGGACAAGCCGGCCAACTTTAAACCCGGTGAAGACTATGAATATTGTAACACGAATTACCTGTTGATCAATAAGATAATGGACAATACACTGGGTTATCAGAACTTCCAATTCATTCAGGAAGAAATTCTAATACCACTAAATCTTAACAATACGTACGGTTCGCTAAGTGAAGTAAATTTAGAGGATGTGATGAGTGGCTATCATGTTGGACATCCCTTTGATTTAAAGGCAGACGAACATGGCATGTTAGCCACAGCAGAAGACGTGGGTACTTTCCTTAGGGCTTTGAACGATGGATCTTTGTTTGAACAGGGAGAACAGGAAATATATTCCTCCATTTACAAATATGAACATGACGGTTGGGTTCCGGGATACCAAAGTTTTGCCAAATATCATAAAGACCTCGATGCTGTTGTTATTCATTTCTATAGCACAACCGATCCTAAACTGTATAATTGGAACTTGTCAGAAATTGTAAATAATAGAATTGTTAAAATACTTAAAAAGCAAAAAAGCCTTCAATAAAATCAATGGCTCAAAAGTCGCCTAACGGTTGAACTGAATAAATTGTAAATGAAAAAGGCGAGTAAAAGTAGTGATCGGAGTATTAATAATTACCACTTCTTTTATTCTGGGAGTAGGTCTGATTGTGTATCGATATTTAAACGAAGTTGAGTTCGATGATATTTTTAGGGTAGCTACCATTTCAATTTCCGTTATATTGTCGCTGATCTTCGTACTGCCAGGGTACTTTAAAAGAAAAGAAGTATAAAACACAGCAATGTGCAAAATGAATGATAGCTGGCCATAAACAGCTGTGTTGGCAATAATTATGAACCAAATTAAATATTTACTGACTTTAGGTCTGATCTTAAGCAATCTTGGATTGGCTGCACAAGACACCCTGAACATGAATGATGTTTATATGGACAATCTGTTAGTGTTTAAAATCTCAGACGGCGAAAGATTTACAGGAATTGCCCAGAAGAAGCGGAAAAACGGACAACTTGTTAATGAAGATAAATTCGAGGATGGAGTTGTACGTTGGACAAAATTATATTTCAATACCAAAAAAAAGCTTTTATCTGATAAGATAGTATATCACAAATACATATTATGGGAAGATAAAGAAAGAATACGATTTAGACTTTCACAAGATACTTTGCACATTAAAACATATGATGAGAAGGGCAAGAAATTATTGATCCGGGAATATGAAAACAACAAAGTGGTTTATAGCTGTGAGTATAACGGAAGAAAAAAACACGGAAAAGAATTCTGTTACGACGAAGACGGCAATGAATTGATTTTCCATTATGTGAATGGTAAAAAACAGAAGGTCAGGAATGTCAGGTTGTACAAAGAATAACCCTTGTAGCCAATTGATATTTTTCAATAACGAATAGAAACCTAAGCATAATTATTCTATTCCTTACAATCTCTCCGGTAATCCTGATAAGCCAGGAAAAGCAAATGGATATTGAAAAACTAAGATCAGGAATGATACAGGACGTGCTCGATATCGCTGCTGAAAATGAGTTAAATCTTGACTTCACAGACGACTCCATAAAAGAGGTAGAAAAATACCTGGCAGCATTACATCAACATTATATTTCAACGAGAAATGATGAAGGCCTACCGTTCAAGTACAAAATATTAGTAATAGAGAATACTGATTAAACTGCTACGACCTTAAAGCTAATACCATAAAAACGTTTGTCGTGTAAGACTTAAGTCCGTCATTCAGTTACCAGGAGCGCTCCTTTCTCAAACTCCAATCTTCCAAACACTATCTTCTAATTGCTCCCGAGGTGTCCCCTTCCATTAAACTTATAACGTTTTCCAAAGACACCATATTTACATCACCTGGAACCGTATGTTTCAGAGCACAGGCAGCCGAAGCAAAATTCAAAGCTTGTTCATCATCATCGTAATGCAAAAGCCCGTAAATTAGACCGGAAGCAAATGCATCTCCGGTACCAACTCGGTCTATGACGTGAGTGATATTCAAGGTATCGGTTTTAATATACGCTTCCCCGTTCCACATTTTACCCCTTATTTGATGGTGGGAAGCACTTAAGGGGGTTCTGTTTTTCCCCACCACTTTCTTAATTCTTGGAAAGGCATCCATAAGCTCTTTGGCTGAAAACCGAAATTTACCACCCAACTGACCGAGCCCAAACATCTCATGAATACCGCGGCTGCTGGTAATCACAATATCACAATTTTGCACCAAATCCGGCATAACTTCCTGCATGGTTTTCCCATACTTCCACATGTTTTGTCGCGAATTAATATCACCCGAAACCATTATACCCAATCTGTTAGCGGTTTTAATCGCATCTAGACAACTCATAGCAGCTCCTTCCGAAATTGCGGGAGTAATCCCTGTCCAATGGAACCAATCTGCATCTTTGAGGACATCTTCCCAATCGATCATTGAAGGTTCTATTAAAGAGAAAGAAGATCCTTCCCTTTCATAAATTACTACACTGGGTCTGTGAACCGCGCCTTTTTCGAGAAAATACTTGCCCAACATATCACTGCCATAAAAAACGTGTTCGGTACTCAACCAATGTTTACGTAAAAATTGTGTGGCTGCCCTTCCAAGTGCATTATCCGGAAAACGGGTAACGTGGCCGGCTTTCATGCCCAGATAAGCACATGAAATTGCTACATTCGCTTCACCGCCGCCATAAACAAGTTCGAAGGAAGTAGCTTGCGAAAATTTTGAATAGCCCGGTGGGGATAAACGCATCATTACTTCACCAAATGTTATCAATTTTTTAGCCATACTATAAGTTTTAAATTAATAAGGTTGAATATTTCTTAATTAAGTTTCCCCCCAATCGTATTTAGATTAAAAGTTGCACTTAATAATTTCTCATTATAAACAAGGACAAACTGGCAGAGTGCGATGTATTGAATTACAAAAAATTGATAAACAGACAGCTCCGTAAATCCTGTCCAATTCCCCATCCTTTTCATGTTAAAAATTTGAAAGTTAAACAAATATACATATATTTGGTAAACCAATCTGGTTAACCAATTTATTTTTATATGAAAAATCACAATTTCTTAGTCATTTTAGTAGGGGTATGTGGCACAGGAAAGAGCGCTGCAGGTCAAAAATTAGCCCAGAGATTGGAGGTTCCTTTCTTTAATGCGGAAAAATTACCCGCTTTTAATGGACTACCTGACGGTAAGCTACCTCAGGACGTGAATCTGGAAAAATGGTTGATCTCCATTAAAGAATTGATTGCCAAGCAATCTACTCTTAAAGGCTGTGTAATTTCCTGTTCGGTATTGAAGAAAGAACAACGTATGATGCTGGCTGCCAATATCGATCATGAGTTAGATTGGGTTTTTATGAGCGGTTCTTATGAATATGTGGCACAGCGGGTTGAACAAATGGAGGATCATGACCGGCCTGCTTCTTTACTGAAAACGGACTTCGAGAATCTGGAAATACCAAAACGGGCTTTGACTGTAGATATCACCTATTCCGAACAGGAAATTGTTGATACTATATTAAAATACCTTGCGCGTAAATACGGATGATCCACAGGCTTTTGATTATATTTTTCAGAGCGTGGAATAACCGCTTCCTTTGACCAAAAACAGATAGATTTTTATCCGTAAATTAGAGCTGCAAAACCTAATTCTCCGGACGTATTACTCAGGTAGAATTTCAATAAGCAAACATCGGAGGCGGCATGCCGGACTGGGTGGAATACCTGGAATTTATTTGCCCGCACTTTACAAGGCCAAGACCACTCGCAGTAAGTTATCAAATGAAACAAACAAGGCTCAAAAATATTTCAGATAAATATTTCTACGAAGCCTGGGAACTCTATGAACAAGCCTTTCCATTAGAAGAGCGACGACAAAAGGATGCCCAGATCGGGGTTATGCAACACCCTAATTATCATTTTGATATTATGACCAATGACGAACATTTCATTGGGTTTATTCTATGGTGGGATTTCGAGACGCTTAACTACATAGAACATTTTGCTATATCGGCCCAACAAAGGAATAAGGGATTCGGAAAGTTAATTCTCAAAAAGTTTATGGGTAGCGATGACAAACCAATACTACTGGAGGTTGAATTACCCCATTCCACTATCAATCAGCGCAGAATAAAATTTTACGAAAGAACAGGCTTCAAACTCAATCAACATTACTATGAAATACCTCCCCAACATGAAGGCCAATCTCCTATGCAATTTCTACTGATGTCTTATCCTTCCTTGTTAACAGCTGAAGATGTTGAACGGTTCGTAAAAATATGTCATCCCATTATTTTCAAATTCTAACCACAAATCTGGCGGAAGATCGGGGAAGCCCGGGCCCAATTTCTGGTCATTGCGCTCCATACAATTAAATTCCTACCTTTAGGTTCAACCATACCAACCAATGCTCGTTGCTTCCATATTCTTATATATTGCAGTTACCCTTGCCATAGGTTTTTGGACTTCCAGGCGGGTAAAGACCACCGAAGATTTTACGTTGGCCGGAAAGAGCCTGCCCATGATACTTGTGGGTGTTACAATATTTGCCACATGGTTTGGGCCTGAATTTATAATGGGCGTTCCAGGACTTTTTGTGGAAGAAGGGATAATGGGTACCATTACGGATCAGTTTGGGACCTTACTTTGTCTTTTTTTAGTGGGATTCTTTTATGCCAGGCAACTTTATCGAATGAACATTGTCACTTTAAGTGATTTTTTCAAATTACGTTATGGGAAATCTGTAGAACTCGTAACCTCTTTAATATATATTTACACTTATTTCTTTTGGATAGCTGCACAATTTGTTGCCCTGGCCTATCTCTTTCAATCTATATTAGGTATTTCTATCCCCTTCGGAATATTTCTTGGTGCGGCCATTGTGGTTATCTATACCTATATAGGTGGTATGTGGGCGGTAACATTTACCGATTTATTACAAAGTACACTTATCGTGATCGGACTGCTAATTGTCTGTATGAATATTCTGGATGAAACCGGCGGACTGGCTCCGATCTTTTCGGGCCAACCGGAGGGATTCTATAATTTTTTTCCGAAAAGTGGATTATCTAATTGGTCAGACTATATAGCCATGTGGATGGCATTTGGTCTTGGGGTTATCCCTGCACAGGATCTCTATCAACGGGTGTTCTCGGCTAAATCGGAAAAGGCAGCAACGAATGGGGTATTCTTAAGCGCCTTGCTATTATTTACTATAGGGGTAATACCTCTTATTATAGGCCTGGGAGCTGCAAAGCTGCACCCTGAATTGATGGGAAATGACCATGGACAAAATTTAATTCCTGATATGGTTGCCCAACATACTGGTGTACCGGTCCAAATGCTTTTTTTCGGAGCTCTTATTTCTGCCATCTTAAGTACATCTAGCGGGGCAATGTTATCACCGGCAACCATTGTTGGAGAAAATTTAATTAAACCCTACGCCCCTGATATTTCTGATAAGAGGTTACTGCTGTTAACGCGAATAAGCGTGATTGTAATTGCCCTTATATCCTGTCTTTTTGCTCTTAATGACACTAATATTCACGGTTTGGTGGTATCTTCTGCTGTCCTTATAATGGTCTGCCTTTTGGCGCCACTGACCTTTGGTTTATACTGGAAAAGAGCGACTGTTTTTGGAGCTTGGTTGTCCATGATATCAGGTGCTTTGGTCTGGGCAGTCTCCAATTATATGGATACCATCATACATCCAACCATATACGGGACTTTAGCCAGTTTTATAGCGATGGTACTGGGGAGTATATTGCGCCCCGATGCCCACAAACACAGGCAAGGTATTAATTAGAAGTGATGAGGCTCTCTTCTGAATTCATTGACTAATTGTATTGCGGATGATAGCCACTTCTTCGGCGCTTACGTCATCCTGATGATTGTTTAAGGTGCCCTTAACGTAATTTAATATTTCTGCTATTTCCTGGTCGTTTAACGATACAGCAAAGCCAGGCATAACGGCATTATACATCCTATCTTTAACTTTCACCTCTCCTGTTAAACCATTAAGTGTCGTCTCTATCAACTTATTCTTATCGTTCACCCATTCTGTGTCAAGTATTGACGGAACAAAATCAGCTATTCCCTTGCCGCTGGGCAAATGACAGGAAGCACAATGTTGAACATATAATTTTGTGCCTGGTATCTCAAAATTAATACGCTCTTGGGTAAATAGTCGAATTTGTGCGGAATCTTCACCAATTATGGTCACTTCAGGATAATCGTCTCCGCCATTTGCAATTGGTGATAGCTTAATTATTCTGTCATTTCCATCGATTGGAACATTTTCATACATCCAGGGATGGCGGTTAATGTGCCAATCCGTATTGCTGGTGATCAGATAAACATCTCCTGAGGAGGAAACACACAAATCGCGATACCTGCCAAATTGCTTTTGCAAATAGATTTTTTTAGAGATGATTTGCTTTCCAGAATCATCCAGGCTTAACACCTGTAAGGAACGACCCTTTAAACTCGTGAGCAATAAACTGTTTTGCCATTCCGGAATTGACGGATGATCATAAAAATCCAATCCGGCAGGTGCGATCGTTGGCGTCCAGGCAATAAGCGGTTCAATTACTGATGTTGTATCACAGTAGCTCAGCTCATTCTCTTTGTCGCAAAAGCCCTCCACATAAGGCCAGCCATAATCGCCCCCGGCTGTGATAAGATTTAACTCATCATCATTATTAGGGCCGTGTTCTGATATGAATATTTTGCCATTGGCATCAACCAAACCCTGAGGATTCCTATGCCCCATTGAGTAAAAATAACTGCCTGGAACCGGATTGTCATCCGGTACTGAACCGTCAAGGTTTATTCTCAGCACCTTACCTGTAAGCACCTTTTTTTTATGAATGCCTTCCCGATTTCCGGTATCTCCGAGAGAAAAAATAAGCTTGTTATCAGCCGAGACCACAAGCCTCGAACCATTATGATGGCCACTGCCGGGAATATTGGGCAATATTGTTTCAGGATCTGATAATGTCTCCTTATCAGGGAGGAAACGATAGCGAACAATCTTAGACCTGATGTTACTCGATCTGCCCCTATGATCTATTTCGACAATGGTAGAATCAATATATGTATAGTGGATGTATACATATGGATCTGTATTAAAATCCGGATGCAAAACCATTCCAAGTAGTCCTGGTGTTCTGGAGAAATAAACATCTGGTAAGGATAACACTTCTTTAATTTTACCAGTGGCAGGATTTATGCGTTTCACAGCCCCTTTGTGCTCCGTAAGCCAAAGGTGATCATCCGGGCCCCAGGCAATTTCCCATGGTTCATCCAGATCTTTAGCTACTTCACTGACGAGCAGTCTTGATCGGTCCAATTCCAGTATCAACCATGGCGTTCCATAAAAAGCCTCACCTGGCTTCTTAGATTTCTCCATTCCAGTACAGGACAGCAGCAATAGAATCAAAGCGAGGAGGTACAATTTCTTGTGTTTTTTATCTTTCATAACTAGTCTACAGATGTTTAAATAACATTTTTTTTGCTTTAAACAGAAAGGTGTTTGCAATTTATTGATAATTACGACTTAATAAAATAAAACTTCGCAGAGTAATAGCTATAATCGATTGTGGCAGATTTCCGGGACGAAAATCCTCGGGCATTTACTAACTTAGGGCTGCTGTAGAAAAGTTTTGTTCGCCAGAGCGCCAATTCGCTTACTGCTATTGCAGAGGATGTCCACAACATACCATTACCGAGCGGTTAGTGGCAATAAAAAAACAAAAAGTGATTAATAATCGCCAATCCTGCCTTCTGGTCTCCTGCAGTTTTAGTATTGAAGATGGACACATAATGGATTGGATTTGACTCCCAAGAGTCCAAATCGTAAGAAACACTAGAAAATGAAAATTGATATTTTGAAAAAGAGCGACCTGAATGCCACAGTTCAGAACCAAATATCTAATTTATTTAGACAATTAAGCGAAGATAAAACTCAGGTTGGTCTGAACGAATTGCTCGACAATAAAAATCAAATTACGATTGCCTACTGTGTTGATAATGAAGAAATTATAGGAATTGCTTTGATGTGTTCATATAAGGTTATTTCAGGAAGGAAAGCTTGGATTGAGGACGTGGTTGTGAACTTAAACTCAAGAGGCAAGGGTATTGGTAGAAAACTAATAAATAAATTACTCGAAGTTGGAAAAGAAAAAAACCTAACCGAAATCCTTCTTTTCACTGAAGAGCACCGCACACTTGCTATTAAATTGTATACAGATTTGGGTTTTAAAATTAAAGGCAGTAAGATGTATACGCTCAAAATAAAATGACAGAAAGTAATTGTTAAAGGTATTTACAAGAGATTTTTAATATGTTTTATGTTCTGCCAGAGAAAGGCTGGCAGTTTCAGTATACATTTTAAATAGATTACAAGCATGATAAAAATTAAATTGCCAAAGGCTCCCAACTCCATTCAAAAAGGAGTCCCATTAAAGCTTGTACTCGACAAAGCCGCTGTGACCCAGCTGGGGAAGAATATTAAAAGTGCAAATCGTGAATTCAATTATGAAGGTTTTGTACAAAGAGTTATGCAAGAAATTGACCCTCTTAGCCTGAAAGAAAGAGGATCCTTTATTGCTGAAGTTTTACGAGAGTATCTGCCGAACAACTATTCCGAGGCAATAGAGATTATCCTTAAGTCTCTTACTCCTCCCCTGTTGGAGACAGATAATCTAGGTCTTTCAGGCCTGTTCTATATGCCACATGTGGCTTTCGTTGCTAATTATGGTCTGGACAAAAAATACAACAATGATACAGATCCATTCGATACTTCTATGAGAGCCCAGTACGAACTTACAAAGCGGTTTACCTCTGAATTCTCTATCCGTCCATTTCTAATTGATCAGCCCGGGCGGACTTTCGATGTTTTATACAAATGGATGGATGATCCGGACCCCCATGTTCGCCGGCTTTGTACTGAGGGAAGCAGGCCCCGCCTGCCCTGGGCACAGAAAATTTCTTCATTGGTGACAGATCCGAGCCCATCTTTCAGAATACTCGAAAAATTAAAGAATGACGAAAATCTTTATGTAAGAAGAAGTGTTGCAAACCATGTTGGGGATATTGCAAAAGACAATTTAGCGATTGCATTAGAAATCTGTGAGAGTTGGTTGCCCCAATCCTCAAATGAGCTCAAATGGGTGGTTAGACATTCACTAAGGCACCCTGCAAAAAAAGGAAATAAAGAAGCCTTGAGAATTAGAACTTTGGCAAAAAAAGTTTAATTACGGTAGCCAAAAACCCACTATTAATTGTAGTGTTACTGCCCAATAACTCCGAATTCTATTTATAAGTACTTTGATTGGGTATTAGTATGGGATTAGACGTTATTATTACAAAATAAATTGCGCTGAGGCAATTGCCCTTGAACTTGAACTTGATCTTGAACTTTCCCTTGAACTTGATCTTGATCTTGAACTTGCCCTTGAACTTGCCCTTGCCCTTGCCCTTGAACTTGATCTTGAACTTGCCCTTGAACTTGAATAAACAGCCCAAAAAGATATTAAAAACATGGCCCCTGGCAAAGCCACAGCAAATGTCTGGCAACCTCTACAACATGATTTAAATCATAGTAAAGGCAAAAACACCTTATTAGTTTTGAGTAACAATTAAAATTTTACTCATATGACAATACACATTCAATATCTGCATATGCCAGAGAGAGATTCACTAAACGAGATTGTTGGTCGACATCTTCAAAAATTGGCCACTCAGTATCAATTTCTAATCAGGTCCCAGGTCACCTTCAAACTGGAAAACAGTCATGATAAAAATAATAAGGTCTGTGAAATAGAATTAAGCGCCCCGGGGCCAAGGTTGTTTGCAAAGGCCATCGAAGATAATTTTGAAAAAGCCGCCGCCAAAACCATAAACGAGCTTAAAACACAACTAAAAAAACGCAAAGAAAAGTTCATTAGTCATAAATAATTTATTTGATAATATCGGCAGATTCGATTTAATTAAATACTTCTTTAATACTATTTGAGGAAAATTCCATTCCCGGTTATGTTTTGAAGAAAATGCAACATTTCTAAATAAGCAACGGCAGACTGCAGCCTTATCATATGAAATCTTTAAAAATTTATTTTCTGGGCGCATCGGGTACCGTGACCGGTTCAAAGTTTTTTCTAGAAACGCCTGAATGTAATATGCTGATAGATTGCGGGATGTTTCAGGGACTAAAAGACCTAAGGCGACTAAATTGGAATCCTCTTTCTGTCGATCCCAAAAAAATAGACGCGGTACTGCTCACCCACGGGCATTTGGATCATACGGGCTATTTGCCCAGATTAGTAAAAGAGGGGTTCAAGGGAGTAATATTTGGAACAGCACCCACATTGGCCATAACCCGGATTATACTCCTGGACAGTGCTAAGATTCATGAAGAGGAAGCCCGGCGCGCTAATAAGGAAGGCTATAGCAAGCATCAGCCGGCATTGCCTTTTTATACTGTAAAGGAAGCAGAACGAGCTATAGACCAGTTTCAATCCAAAGAGAAAGATGAATGGATACAGCTCTCGGAGCATATCCGCTTTAAATTCAACTATAATGGTCATATTATTGGAGCAACATTCATTGAACTTGATATTTTTGGTAAAATTTTCGTTTTCTCAGGGGATATAGGTAGGGAAAAAGACCAACTGCTCTACCCTCCCCAACGTCCAAAATGGGCCGATTATCTCTTTCTTGAAAGCACTTATGGCAATAAATTACATCCCGCAGAAAATGTGGACGAAAAAATTGTGGAATTGGTACAACAAACAATCCGAACAAGAGGTAATTTGATTATCCCCTCCTTTGCTGTAGAACGCCTACAATCCCTCATGTACACCCTTTGGCAACTTTACAAAAAAAATAAGATCCCGAATATCCCTGTTTTCATAGACAGTCCGATGGGTAATAATGTACTCGACGTATTTGAACAATATCCTGATTGGCATACACTCAGCACAAAAGAATATCAAGCCCTTTGTAATCATTTCAATATTATAAGTTCCTATGCCGATACATGGAAAACTATAGATGATCCCAGACCAAAAATTGTCATTGCAGGCAGCGGCATGGTTACCGGAGGAAGGATACTCACCTACCTGAAGCAACTTATAGACGAACCATCAACAACTGTTTTAATGGTTGGTTATCAGGCCGAAGGTACCAGGGGGAGACAACTTTTGGAAGGCGCACACGAACTGAAATTTTTCGGGAAATACTATCCCGTAAAGGCCAAAATTGAACATTTTGAGAGTCTGTCCGCCCATGCAGACCAGCAGGAATTATTGAACTGGATGAAAGACATCAAAAATATTCCTGAAAAAGTTTTTTTAATCCATGGTGAACCTTCTGCCCTGGATACTTTAAGGCTTAAAATTCGCGATGTGTTCGGATGGCATGTACACATTCCGAGGCTGGAGGAAGTACGCGAAATTTTATTGTAAACAATTCAGCTTAATAAAGCTGCATGTAATATCAAGGTGCTTAATAAAATTAACATTTTCGAGCTATGTAATTACCCTAATTTCAGTGACCTGCAATTTAATGGGCAACATTAATTATATTTATAAAGGCCACCCAAAAGAAATAACCAAAACCAATACAAACATTATGAAAACCTTTATGATTCTAATTAAACTGCGATTGCATTTTTCGGTATATATAGTTTTACTATGTTGTATTCCGATTATTCAATCCTGTAAATCCGAAAAAAAGCAGACAGAGATTATCACAGTTGACGAAGAAATAGAAAATGTCGTTGAAATTGTCACCACTAATATGGACTTCCAAATGCCCGATAGCATCAGCTCTGGTTGGAATACATTTAGGTATAAGAACCTATCTCCCCAAACGCATTTTTTTCTGGTTGACAAATATCCAGAAGGAAAGACTTCAGAGGATACCGAAAAGTTAGTTGCTCCGGTATTTGACAGTGCTATGAAACTAATTATGGAAGGAAAAACAGATGAAGGATATGCCGAGTTTGCAAAGCTTCCCGAATGGTTTGCTGATGTCATATTTTTAGGCGGATCAGGATTACTATCACCGGGACAGCATGGGGAAACAACAATGAAACTGGATCCCGGAAATTATATTATTGAATGTTATGTAAAAATGAGTAATGGTGTTTTTCATACTTCCATGGGGATGACAAAGGATCTTGTGGTAACTGAAACCAATTCGGGCAATGAAGAATTAAAGGCAGAGATTGAAGTCAGCATCTCCAGCACAGCCGGAATTGAATTTAACGACACCATAGCTACGGGAAAACGCATTTTCTCTGTTTATTACAAAGATCAGATCGCCCATGAAAATTTTGTTGGTCATGATATCAACCTCGTTAAACTTGCCGACAATGCCGACCTTGAGAATCTGGAAAATTGGATGAATTGGGCCGATCCCAATGGATTGATAGAACCCGCGCCATCTGATGCAACCTTTTTAGGAGGCGTTAACGATATGCCGGCAGGAAGTAAAGGATATTTTACGGCCAATATGGTTCCCGGCCGCTACGCCCTGATATCCGAAGTGCCCAATACAACCTCCAAAAATATGTTTAAGATTTTCAGTATTACGGATTAAAACAGAGCATACAATTAAGTGTAAAATATTTGGTCGGAAGAACACCGATTACCAGCGGCTTATAAGTCGTTAAAAAGATTAATTTTCTTATTAACTTAATGTGGCTTTAGGATCTGGTATTAATCATTAATTTAAATTAAATGGAAGAAACAGCAGGTTTAGATAATTATCTTGAAAATCATTATATACATCGCAGTAACTGGTTAAGGGCTGCCGTTCTGGGTGCCAACGACGGCATACTGTCTACCGCCAGTATCGCGATAGGTGTAGCAGCAGCAAGTGACTTTAGGGAGCCTGTTATCCTGGCGACCTTTGCTGGCTTGGTTGCAGGAGCCTTATCAATGGCGGCAGGCGAATATGTCTCGGTAAGTTCGCAAACCGATGTGGAAAAAGCCGATATAGAAAGAGAAAGGCAGGAACTGGAAGAAATGCCCGAATTAGAGTTACAACGTCTGGCTGAAATTTATATAGAAAGAGGTCTTCAGCAAGAAACAGCACTTACTGTTGCCAGGGAATTAACAGCACACGATGCCCTTGGCGCCCATGTCAGGGATGAATTGGGCATCAATGAAATAAGTCAGGCCAAACCCATACAGGCAGCTCTGGCCTCGGGCGGGGCTTTTACCGCAGGCGGGGCACTCCCATTATTTGTAGTATTATTGGTCCCTTTATCCGGAATGGAATACTTTCTTTATGCCTCAGCTATCTTCTTCCTCATCTTGCTGGGGGCTGTATCTGCAAAGGCAGGAGGTTCGGGCATCTGGAAAGCCATTATTAGAATCACTTTCTGGGGTACAATTGCAATGGGTCTCACTGCCCTGGCTGGGTATATATTTGGAGTTAATATTTAAAAACAATATAATTCCAATCGAGCTTCACAGCACATACTTAAATGTTGTAGTCAACTGTAATTCAATATAATTTACCTTCCCTTTTTTTATTTAAAAGGCTATTTTTAATCACTCCTTAAAGAAATTCTCCGAATAAAAATATTATTAATATGACTACAATGAAGGCGGCGATTCGCAGAAAATATGGTTCTCCGGAGACTATTCTCATCAAAAATATGACGCAACCACTTCCGGCAAAGAACGAAGTATTGGTTAAAGTGTATACGACCACCGTAAACAGGACAGATTGTGCCAATCTTACCGCCAAGCCTATTATTATGAGGTTTATATTAGGGTTCTTTAAACCAAGGCGAATTGTTTTAGGAACAGATTTTGCCGGAGAAATTCTGAGTATCGGAGCAAATGTAAAATCGTTTTCAGCGGGTATGAAAGTGTTCGGGTTTAAAGATACCGGTACAAATTCACAGGCAGAATATCTAACAGCAGGCGCAGATGATCTATTTGTCATACCATCTGATCTTAACTTTAAACAGGCAGTAGCCAGTATAGAAGGAGCACATTATGCCTATACCTTTATCCAAAAGGCAAAACTAAAATCCGGTCAAAAAATATTTATAAACGGAGCAACCGGGGCCATTGGCTCCGCCCTTTTACAATTGGTACGCCAATACGATGTTGAAGTTGATGCAAGTTGTAACACCAAAAACCTGGCGCTTATAAAATCTCTCGGAGCCCAAAAAGTTTATGATTATACCAAAGAGGATTTTACAAAAGACCTGCAGCAATACGATTTTATATTTGATGCTGTTGGTAAGAGTACTTTTGGAAAGTGCAGGCACTTACTAAAAAAAGGCGGACTTTATATCTCATCAGAATTAGGGCCTTATGCTCAAAACATATTCTTTGCACTATTTACTCCAATTTTTGGGGGCAAAAAAGTAATCATCCCTGTGCCCTACCTCATGAAACAATCCATGCCGTTTATAATCGAAGCACTGAATAAGGAAATATTCCGCCCGGTGATCGACAGGGAATATCCCTTAGATCGTATTTCTGAAGCCTATGCTTATGTTATCAGTGGTGAGAAAACTGGGAATGTCGTAATTGATATCCGGCCTTAATATATCATTGAGCATACCGATTATCTAAGGGAAAATGCATATATTTAACTGAATTGCAACAAGATCAACTGCTTAAAAGGATACGGTAGCCGAAGTGTTTAAATGGACCTCGCTCCCTGGACTTCCCGGGCAGTTACTCGCCTCCCTGCGCTATTCCCCGACAGTCTGGCTCGATACTTAAATTCATGTTTGCTGCGCACACTTACTTTTAAACAAAGGGCAGATTCATGAGTTTATACTTTGTATTCACAACAGTGGAGCCTGGCAACCACCCTAAAAAACGGGGCGCAATCCGAAAAGCCATATGAGTAGGAATTCTTAAAACCAAAAACAATGCAAGCTATTCTCGTACAATTTAATTTCCCCGATACAGATAAAAGTGTTTATGAAGGTGTCACGAAAGACCTCGAGGCAGCAGGATTAGGTAATATTCCGGCGCGACTTTATCACGTTTCCGCCACTTTAGGTAATGGATGGCACGTTACAGACGTATGGGAGTCCGAAGAAGCGTTTAACAAGTTTGGTGAAACCATGGTTCCCCTGCTTGTAAAGAATGGAGGTACGCCAGTTGCACCAACGATTATTCCTGTTCATAACATAATTATACCCAATTAAAATTATTAATACCCAACACAGGTATTTTGTAGCAATGCAGTATTACTGTTTTCCCTTTATAACTTTTGGATACAGTACAGGAGAATTAGTTGCCTGTTTCATGCTAATAATAAGGTCACCTGCCAGCTTTGGGACCAAATAAAATATAATAATAACCTTAAAAATAAAATCAAATGCCATTTTTTAAATCCTTAGGTCTGGAAGACAAAGTTCCACATGCCTTCGCTAAATTCAATACAGGAATCGAGAGGCCATTAATAGATCTGCATCAGGTATTAATGAGAAGTACCGATTCTCCTTTTACTATAGCCCAAAGAGAATTGCTGGCATCATTTGTTTCAGGCACCAATGCCTGTAAATATTGTACAGGAGCGCATACGGCAACAGCTGTCGAATTTGGGGTAGATGCCAACTTAATTGAAAGTTTGCTCGGTGATATTGATACTGCAGATGTAGATGAGAACATGAAACCAATTTTTAAATACCTCAAAAAACTGACGTTGGAACCTACAAAAATTGTACAGGCCGATGCAGATGCCGTATTTAATTCGGGTTGGTCAGAAAGAGCCTTGTACGATGCTATAATCATTTGCTGTACATGGAACTTTATGAATCGATTTGTAGAGGGGCTGGGCCTTACAGTTATTCCGGAACAATTTGCCATGGAAGGGAAAATGTTATATGCCGGTTATGACAAAATCTATGACCATTTTGAATTGAAATAACCGAACAATCAATGAAACATCGAGTCACTTTTTCTAAACCGCTAGAATTACAAAAATTCTTAACCAACATAAATTTGTTAAACACATGACAATTAAAATACGGCTTGCTCAACCCGAGGATGCAGAAAAATGTGGTGCTATTTGTTTTGAGGCCTTTGCGGCATTCGCAAAACTACATAATTTCCCTCCTGATATGCCAAACCCTGAACAGCCAACGGGTTTGCTTAAACATCTAATCTCACGCGATGATTTTTATACAACAGTTGCAGAAATTGATGGTAAAATTGTTGGCAGTAATGTGCTATGGGAGAACGGAGAAATAGCAGGTGTCGGACCAATTACCGTGGATCCTTCAGTGCAACACGGTTCTGTGGGTAAAATACTGATGACAGATTTACTCGAACGCTGCAAGTCGCAGGGCTTTGAAAGTGTAAGGTTAGTACAGGCGGCCTATAACAATATTTCCATGGCATTGTATACCAAACTTGGTTTTGATGTAATGGAACCGCTTAGTTTGATGAACAGGAGGCCATTGAACATGACAGTGCCAGGATATGAAGTGCGCCAGGCTACTAAAAGTGATGTAGAAGCGTGTCACACGCTATGTCAGAAAATTCACGGTCACTCCCGGAAGGGAGATTTGGCAGATGCGCTACACCAGCAGACGGCAACCGTGGTTGAAAGGAATGGTCAAATCACAGGCTACGCCTCCGTAATAGGTTTTTGGGGGCATGCTGTCGGCGAAACCAACGAAGATATCAAAGCACTTATTTGCGCGGCTACTGAGTTTGCTGGCCCAGGTATTCTTGTTCCAACGAGAAATGGGGATCTCATGAGGTGGTGTTTGGCCAACGATTTCAAAATAGTTCAACCAATGTCTCTTATGGCTTATGGCCCTTATCAACAACCTAAGGGTGCATTTCTGCCATCAATTATTTTTTAGTTGGATGTAGGATTAATAAATCAGGCCAACCAGGTACAATTGCATTAAAACAATTAACAAGCATAATTAAAACACAGATATTTCATGAACTGGCAGGCAATCACAACGGGCATTGAAATAGTGAGTCTTGTATTTATCCTAATTTCTGTTTTTTATCTTGGTAAACAAGTGAAACTTGCAAATTCACAATCCTCAGCCGAATCTTTAAAAGATGCCACACAATTATATGTGAAGCAATACAAGGATAGTTTTGGCAGTAGAAAGAGGGTGGCGTTTATGCGCAGGGCACTTAATGATTATGCCGCGCTAAGTCAGGATGAAAAAGGCTGTTTATTTGCAATTATACTGGGCTATATAGGGGCCTGGGATAATTTACATACAAAATATAAGGCAGGTTTTCTGGACGATGCTACCTACCACAGCATAACCATAGCATTTGCCAGTTTAGTGCAAACCCCTGGAGGTTTTGCATGTATTAAACAAATTGAGAAAGAGTTTACATTACCACCGTATATTATGAATAATACTGTGGCTAAGGAAATAGCAGGTTTTAATGTCAGACCATATACTGATTGCCTGGATTTTTTACAGCTACATACAGAGTGACGGATTTGAAAAACCAATATAATAATGCCATTATACATTAAGCGCCTAAAATTCTTGTTTAATCGCAATTTGCATTTTATTGTTATGGGCATATTTATACTATGCGCTGCCTGCAACCAAATGAGCGAACATATTATTGATGACACCGCCGGTTTGAATGGCGGCTTTGAAGTAGCTAAAAACGGACTTCCGGTAAATTGGTTAATATACAGTCCGAATACCGTCCCTGAGGCTGAATTTAAAATTCTTCTCGATACTTTGATCTTTAAAGAAGGCCGGCAATCCCTGAAGATTGAAGTGGAATCCTGTTTGTCTGCTGGGGGTTGGAAATCGCCAGGATTAAGCAGGCAACTCGATGTAGAAAAAGGTAGTGTCTATATGCTTAGCTTCTGGGTTAAGTCCTCAGAAGCAGAATTTATAGTCAGGGCAGGTGGGGTTTCGGCCATGTCCGGTGATATGAAAAAGCTTGTACATAGCAATGAGGATTATGATGAATGGACATTTTTTGAATACAGCATCCCTATATCAGATGAATTCAGCGAATTGAGAATGGAAGTCAATATTCTGAAACCGGGAATTTTCTGGATTGATGAAATAAAAATTGAAAAGGAATAGATTCACTCTCGGAAGTTTTTTATTTTCATAGGTGGTAAACCAAAATATGCTACCATGAATGATATATTACGTACCCCGGCCGACCGGTTTAATAATTTACCCGACTATAATTTCCTGGAAAATTATCTGGAGGTAGAAAAAGGTCTCAGGCTTCATTATGTAGACGAAGGAGATGAGAACAATGCCGTTGTTCTGCTACTTCACGGTGAGCCCAGCTGGTCCTATCTTTACAGAAAAATGATACCCATACTCTCCGAAAATGGTTTCAGGGTTATAGCACCAGACCTTATCGGTTTTGGCAAATCGGACAAATTTCGAACTCAAAGCAGCTATTCCTACCAAAAGCATCTTCAATGGATGACTACTTTTATTAACCAGCTGCAACTAAATAAAATAATACTTTTTTGCCAGGACTGGGGAGGCCTCATTGGGCTTAGAATAGCTATGGAACTACCCAACCAGTTTATTGGGATTATCGCATCAAATACAACTTTACCTGTTGGTAATCCGCCCATGCCAGAGTCTTTTATTAAATGGAGGGAATTCTCTCAGAAATCGCCCGATTTTGACATAGGGAAGGTATTGGATATGGGCACTGTACAAGAGCTCAGCACAGAGGTAATCGCCGCTTATAACGCCCCATTCCCCTCGGAGGAGTACAAGGCAGCCGCCAGGATTTTTCCGATGCTTGTGCCTGCCGAAGAGGATGATCCGCAGTCATTAAAAAATAAGGTAGCCTGGCAAAAACTGAGTCAATGGAAAAAACCTTTCCTGACAGTTTTCGGGGATGCAGACCCCATAATGAAAGGGGCCGAAAAGGCATTTATCAAACTGGTTCCCGGAGCTAAAGATCAAAATCACCAGATACTACCAGCCGGACATTTTATACAGGAAGAGCAAGGGGAAGCCCTGGCTGAGATAATAGTGGAATTCTATAAGTCCAATCAATAAGTATTATAACGGGTGAATACACTTAAGATAACAACAGACCCAGAGGTTACACAACTATTTGAACGGTATCCGGAGCAGGTTAAAACTAATATGTATTACCTGAGACAACTGATTTTGGAAACAGCCAGGGAAATTGAGGATATTGAGAAAATAGAAGAAACTTTAAAATGGGGAGAACCCAGCTATCTGACCAAATATGGTAGTACAGTCAGAATTGACTGGAAGGAAAAAAACCCGGAAAAGATGGCAATTTACTTTAAATGCACCTCCAAGTTAGTCCCTACCTTTAAAGCTGTATATGGCAAGACCTTCTTGTTCGAAGGCAATAGAGCAATTCTTTTTGATCTCGGTAACAAAATTCCTGAAACCGAATTTAAGCACTGTATATCAATGGCATTAAAATATCATAAACTAAAACACCTCCCGCTTTTAGGAGCATAAAATGTGCGTGAATCAATACAAATAATTACACCTTTACCAGGCCATTATCCCTTTCGCTTAAGTTCGAATGTATTTTAACTACATAGAATAGTTAAATCCTATTATCCAAACCATAGTCGTGTATTTCATCGAAAAATTGAGCTTTTCATCTGTTGGCATTTGAATATTGCCTATTATTGTAGTCCAAATCTTATGTAAAACTTATGCATGGCAGCATTCAAAACAACTTCACGGACGGGTAAATACCCATCTTACAAATCTCTTAAAGAAACTTACTATATGGTGTAAACCTATAAGGAGTTCTTTAGCTGATCATGTCTGAAATAGACCTGAAGAAGGAGAGTACGTAATAAAGTGAACAAAACGAATAGCGCCATTTATAGGTTTCGTTTGACTGGGTTGAGACTATAATCCCCAATTATAGTTCCAAATCTTAACATGAACTTAATCTAAACCTACGAAATGCGCTTTATCAGAATCCCCCTGTTAGCAATATTTTTGCTATCATCTTACGGCCTGTTTTCTCAGGCCACCGTCTCGGGCGAATTACGCAAGTGGCACACCGTTACTATACATTTTGACGGTCCTAATGCCAACGAGAACAGCGGTACCAATCCGTTTTTAGACTACAGACTAAACGTAAATTTTACCGGCCCCAATGGCGAAACATTCGTAGTCCCCGGATATTTTGCGGCAGACGGAAATGCCGCCAATACAGCTGCAGTCTCCGGCAATAAATGGGCTGTAAAATTTACTCCCAGTCAGACCGGTCAATGGAATTATTCCGCTTCTTTCAGGACCGGAACTAATGTCGCCATTAGTCTTGATGCAAATGCCGGAAATACCACCTCTTTTAATGGTGCCACAGGAAATTTCAATATCAGTTCTTCAAATAAATCGGCCCCCGACAACAGAGCAAAAGGCAGGTTAAATTATGTGGGGGAACGCTATCTTAAGTTCGAAGAAACCGGGAAGTACTTTTTAAAAGCTGGTGCCGACTCACCAGAAAATCTACTGGGTTATGGTGAATTTGATAATACCGTTAACAGCAAGAACTGGGCACCTCATCAGCAAGATTGGAATAACGGTGATCCCAGCTGGCAGAATGGTAAAGGGAAAGGACTAATTGGAGCCATTAATTATCTCTCAGAGAAAGGGATGAATGCCTTTTCTTTCCTAACAATGAATGTAATAGGCGATGGTAAAGATGTATGGCCCTGGGCTGCAAGTAATCATGGAGATCTGGATGGGAATTCAGGTGCGGATGCAACGAACAGGACACATTATGATGTATCAAAGCTGGCCCAATGGGAAATATTATTCAGTCATGCCGACACTAAGGGAATGTACCTGCATTTTAAAACTCAGGAAACTGAAAATCTCCAACTTCTTGACGGGAATCAATTAGGGACACAAAGAAAATTGTACTACAGGGAATTGATCGCAAGATTTGGGCACCATTTGGCGCTTAACTGGAATTTAGGTGAAGAATTTGATATCTACAATGCAGCTCTTATAAATTCATATGCAGATTATATACGGGCTGTAGACCCATATGACCATCATATAGTAATCCACTCTTATCCAAATGCTCAAAACCAATTGTACAATCCTTTATTGGGATCCTCGAGTCAGATTACCGGACCGTCGCTACAGATATCCATTGATAATGTGCATGAAGATGTAAAAAGATGGATAACCACTTCTGCAAACGCAGGTAAAAAATGGGTAGTTGCTAATGATGAACAAGGACCTTATCAAGCAGGTGTTAACGCTGATGCCAATTATAGTGGGGAGCAAGGATCGCAGCCAGATAACCGTGGCAATGTCCGTAATAAAGTTTTATGGGGCACATTAATGGCCGGAGGCGCCGGAGTTGAATACTACTTCGGGTATCAAACCGGTGAAACAGACCTTACCGCCCAGGATTGGCGAAGCAGAAGTACCAAATGGGACGATGCCAGGATTGCCTTGCAATTCTTTAATGAACAACTCCCATTTTGGACCATGCAATCTGATGATGCGGTTACCTCAGCCAATAACGACTACTGCTTGGTTAAATCCGGAGATGTATACGCCATCTATCTTCCTAATGGAGGGTCTACTAACCTTAATCTGTCTAATATTTCCGGAACCTTTTCAGTAGAATGGTTTGATCCCCGAAATGGCGGCAACCTTCAAAACGGCAGTGTTCAGGAAATCACCGGTGGCGGTAGCAAAAGTATAGGTAATCCCCCAGGAAGCACATCTTCTGACTGGGTAGCACTAATAAAGAAAACAGAAGGAAGCTCTGGTGGCGGTGGTGGAGGTGAACCTAATAACTGTGAAGCTCCCTATGAATCCAATAATGGTCTGGTAATTATTGAAGCAGAAAATTTGGAAACTGCTGCTGGTTGGAGTACCCATTCTTCTGTTGCCGATTATACTGGTGCAGGCTATCTGGAATGGGAAGGTGGCGATAGTTTTAGTACACCGGGCAATGGACTAACTTCTACTCAGATTAAAATTAATGAGCCCGGGACCTATCTGTTCCAATGGAGGAACAAAGTTGGTCATGGCACCAATATTACCGAAAGTAATGACACCTGGCTAAAGTTCCCTGATGCCTCTGATTTTTTCGGTGAGAAAAGCAACGGGAGTATCGTTTATCCAAAAGGCAGCGGAAAAACACCAAATCCGAATGGTGCCGGTTCTGGTGGCTGGTTCAAAGTTTATGTGAACAACCTAAACTGGACCTGGTCTACCAATACCAGTGACAATGATGCTCACAAGATATATGTAACATTTGATACAGCGGGAGTTTATACAATGGAAATATCCGGCAGGTCTAACCATCATTTAATTGACAGAATAGTTCTTACCAACGATTTTAATAACGGAACAAATCTTTCTCTTGAAGAATCTAATTGCGAGGGAGGGCAAAATCCAACGATTGATGTAAGTGGAATTTCAATTTCCCAGTCAGAGTTAACCTTAGCAGTAGGTGCCACCTTTACTCTTGGAAGCACAGTTTTACCGACAAACGCCAGCAATAAAACTGTTTTCTGGTCTACTTCGGATAGCAGCGTGGCCAGTGTTGATGCAAACGGAACAATAACAGCCTTAACTGCAGGTACCACAACTATTACAGTCAGAACAGAAGATGGAAATCACACGGCTACCGCAACCATTGTGGTTACTGATTCTTCGGATCCTGACCCCGATCCGGAACCAGAACCGGAGCCAGAACCGGAACCAGAACCGGAACCAGAGCCAGAACCGGAACCAGAACCTTCCACAGATTGTGAGGCCGACTTTCTAGCCGTTAATAATACGGTCGTGATTGAAGCAGAGCATCTGAATGTCTCACCCGGTTGGACGCATAAATCGTCTGTTGATGGGTTTTCAGGAAGTGGCTATATAGAATGGGAAGGCGAAGATTATTTCACTAATCCGGGGAATGGTCTTATTACAACTACAATTGATATTAAGGAGGCCGGAGTGTATTTATTTCAATGGAGAAATAAGGTTGGTATAGGAAGCAATTCAACCGAGAGTAATGACAGTTGGCTTCGATTTCCTGATGCGTCTGAGTTTTACGGCCAGAAAAATTCTGGTGAAATTATTTACCCAAAAGGAAGTGAAAAAAATCCATGGCCCAATGGAGCGGGCACTGAAGGATGGTTTAAGGTGTATTTGGATACTGGCATAGATTGGACCTGGTCTACAAACACCAGTGATAATGACGCCCATGATATCTATGTAAGGTTCGATGCGCCAGGAGTTTATACCATGGAAATATCGGGTAGATCTAAAGGGCATATCCTGGATAGAATTGTTTTAAGCAAAGACGTTAATAATCCAATTGACCCGGAGCTCGAAGAAACACAATGCGACAATGCGAAAAACGCCGGACCCAGCCTTCAATTGGAAAATTCCTCTGCCCTGGAAGGTGAGATTATAAATTTCGATATTCATTTATCTAAAATGAGCCAGGAAACCATCACATTTGATATTTCATTCTCCAATGAAACTGCCGGAAACGAAGATTATATAGCTAATATAGAAGCAGTTACCTTTGAACCCGGTGAAACTGTTAAGACCATAAGTGTTCATACAAGACATGATAATACTGCTGAAGAGGATGAGACATTTATAGTAGGTGTCAGTGAGGTTAAAAACGGTGTTTTGCAAGATTATTCAGATACTGCAATACTAACGATTATAGATGAGGATGCTCCCTTGAGTATTTACCCCAATCCGGCCAAAGCCAATAACAGTGTACATCTGGAAGGTCTCATCACCGGCAACTATCGCCTGGGAATATTTTCAATGTCCGGTGAGCTCATTCAGAGCGAGCTTATTACTGTTCAGGGAACTTCTCACGAGGTGGTTCTTAGAAATATGGCAAGAGGATTTTATATTATTCGCGCAGCCGGAATTCAAAAATCATTTAGCGGTAAACTTATTGTACAATAAAGGTTGGTTTGATTAAAAGGGCAATTATTAAGATTTGCCATGTTTTGATTGTGCGGGATATCCCTTGTGGGTATTCCGCACTTCAATTTTATACCTAAACTGCCGACTTAATCCATACTTTAGACAGAAGAAACCAAAAACAATTGGGACATTTCCAATTATAATTCGTCTTATCCCGATCAAGGTTTTCGCCACAAGGCGGCCGTATACCAAATAATAAATTAGGAATGTGTTAGTGAAGCATTTTTTGTAAATTGTATATACTAATTTTTCATTCAATGTCACAATCCCGACAACTTGCTGCCATCATGTTTACTGATATTGTGGGGTATACAGCTTTGATGGAAAGGGATGAGAAGAAGGCATTCCGTTTACTGGATGATAATCGTGAAATTCAGCAACCCCTGATTGAGAAATTCGGAGGTAAGTGGTTAAAGGAAATGGGCGATGGAATTTTAGCAAGCTTCACCACAGTTTCAGATGCGGTTTATTGTGCTGGTGCCATTCAGAAGGCTTGTGAAAATAACCCGGCGCTTTTTGTTAGAATTGGGATTCATGAAGGTGAGGTTGTATTCAAAGATGAGGATGTTTTTGGAAGTGGGGTCAATATTGCTTCCCGCTTGGAATCTATTTCACCTGTAGGGGGCATCCTGGTTTCGCATTCAGTTTACCGGAACATCAAGAATAAAGAAGGAATTAGCGCAAAATTTCTAAGGGAAGAATCACTTAAGAATGTAGATGAACCCATTAAAATTTATCAGTTAAATGTAGAGAAAGATGAATCACCTAAGCAACATCCAATTCCTATAAAACACTCACCCAGGTTGGCAGGAGGGAAAGTAATGCTAGTTGGTGCAGCGATAATTATCTTGCTTTTGTTCGTTTATCTTGGCTATCGGTACGGATTAAAAGAACCTCAAAGCTCGCCCATAACTGCTGTCGAGGCCGATTTTAACAAATCTATTGCGGTTTTGCCATTTGTGAATATGAGTAATGATCCTGAACAACAGTACTTTAGTGATGGTATCATGGAAGCCATTCTCAATGATCTCTCTAAAATCAGTGAACTCAAAGTTATATCTCGTACTTCGGTAATGCAGTACCGGGACACTAAAAAGACCATGCCTCAGATTGCAGAAGAACTTGGAGTAGCCTATTTGTTGGAAGGCGGTGTTCAAAGTTCTGGTGGGAAAGTCAGGATCAATGCCCAGTTAATTAATGCTACCCAAGATGCCCACGTGTGGTCGGATAATTATGACAGGGAGCTGATCGACATTTTTGAGCTACAAAGCGATATCGCTCAAAAAATTGCTTTTGAACTCAATACCGTCTTGTCCCCAGTTGAACTAAATAAATTACAGCTACATGGTACAAATGATCCGCAGGCTTATAATTTGTATTTGATGGGTCGTTATTTCTGGTACCAACGCACTGAAGATGCGATAAGAAAGAGCATTGATTATTTTGAGCAATCTCTGGCTATAGACCCGGAATACGCTCTGGCTTATGCCGGATTGGCCGATGGCTTTCTTATATCAGAAGTTTATGGTTATTTACCCCAGAAGACCGGGTTCCCTAAAGCCAGGGAGTATGCAGATAAGGCACTTGAAATTGATCCTAATCTTGCCCAGCCATATGCCACACTCGGCACCATTGCCAAGAGAGAATGGCAATGGGAAGAAGCTGAATTAAAACTTAAACGATCTATTGAGTTAGATCCCAACTATGTTATGGCCCGTCACTGGTATGCAGAATATTTGTTTGTTTTCGGGCCCTCTGATAAATTGCTCGAACAAATTAATACTGGACTAAGGCTAGACCCCTTGTCTTTTCTAATGCAGTCACAACTCGCATATTACTATTTTGATGAAGGGGAATTGGATAAGTCGCTTGAGGAATTAGAGATGCTGCTGGAGTTGGATCCATTTGACCTTAGATATTCTTACCAGTCAATGTTCTTGATTTATGCAAAACAGGGAAAAGAGGAAGACGCATTTAAAAGTATAAAAAAGGACTGGGAAGTACATAACCAAATGCAGGAACAAGTACAATTAGCGGAGAAGGTATTCAAAGAGCAAGGTTTTGATGCCTTTATTGAATGGTTGATAGCATATAAAATTGGTTTACCCTATCAATGGCCCATCGACGTTGCAATATTATATTCACTGATTGGAGAAAAGGATCTGGCATTGGAATGGCTAGAAAAATCATACGTGCAAAGAGATATGGATCTACCAGAGATGATGGTGAGTGGAGCATTCGAGAATCTTAAATCCGAACCACAATACCTTGAACTGTTAAATAAAATCGGAATTAACAAGTAGTTACCTAAGCTCAAATACAATGAGATCCAGCCGGTACCAGTTACGCCAACTGAATTTAACCCAGAGATCCCCTGTTTATACGGTACATGACGATTATTTCCGTAGGATATCGATAATTAACTTCATTGTAGCTTTCAGTACTTAAATTTATAATCCTCAAATTTCTCGCAACCTTCCTGCTGGCAGGCTATTGGTTAAGTTAAAATGCTGTTTGTTGTAGTCCAACTTAGTATTAAGACCAGCCAATGAAATGAAAGCAAATTGGATCAGAAACACAACAGAGTTTAGGCTATATCTAATAGTCCTAATGGTCTCTTTTTGCTATGAAACAAATTATTCGCAAGTGGCTATCCAGGGTGAGCAGCGGATATGGCACACCACTACCCTGCTTTTTGACGGGCCACAGACTTCAGAAGAAAATTTAAATAATCCGTTTCTCAATTTCCGGTTCAATGTAACTTTTACCTCCCCAACGGGCACAACATTCCTCATCCCCGGTTATTTTGCAGCTGACGGTAATGCAGCCGATACCGGAGCTACTTCTGGCAATAAATGGGCAGTGCATTTTACTCCGAACGCAACTGGCATCTGGGCCTATTCGGCCTCCTTCAGGACAGGGAATGAAGTAGCAGTCAGTCTTTCGCCCTTGGATGGTATCCCAGTTTCTTTTGATGGTTTTACCGGTAATTTTGAGGTTGTACAATCCGATAAATCCTTGCCGGATAACAGAGTTAAAGGCAGATTAAATTATGTTGGGGAACGCTACCTCAAATATGAAGGAACGAACAATTATTTTATAAAAGTAGGGGCAGATTCTCCTGAGAACTTACTTGCCCATAAGGATTTTGACAATGCCGTAACCGCCAAAGATTGGTCGCCCCATATTGCTGATTGGCAACAAGGAGACCCTGTCTGGCAGGGAGATAAAGGCAAAGGTTTAATTGGAGCAATAAACTATTTGGCCTCTAAGGGTATGAATGCCTTTGCTTTTAATATGTTTAATCTGGATGATCCAAACACCAATAATGACGGCGGAGATAAGACTATCTGGCCCTGGTCTTCCACTAACATACCTCTTATGGAAGGATCTGATCCCGCAGCTGTCAACAGCAGAATGCGCTATGATGTTTCCAAACTGGCACAGTGGGAAGTGCTATTTGCCCATAGCGACACCAGGGGAATGTTCTTACATTTTAAAACACAGGAACGGGGTAATATGAAATTACTGGACGGCGGCGATCTGGGGGTGCAAAGAAAATTGTATTACAGGGAAATCATTGCGAGATTTGGCCATCACCTGGCCTTAAACTGGAATCTGGGAGAAGAATTCCACATTTACGATCCCGATCTGGTAAACAGGCTGGTAGATTATATCAAAGCCATTGATCCATATGATCACTTAGTTGTTCTGCATACATTTCCAGGCCAGCAAGAGCGATCTTATAACCCCCTTCTCGGGACCAGCAGTGGATTAACAGGTGTTTCGCTTCAAATAGATATTTCTAAGGTTCACAATGAGGTTAGAAAATGGAATGAGGCTTCTAAGGCCAGCGGTAAACAATGGATTGTGAGCAGCGATGAACAGGGGCATTGGAAAGTTGGTGTAACCGTGGATGAAGATTATGCCGGGAGTCATGGTTCTGAACCGGATAACAGGATTGCAGTAAGACACAGGGTATTATGGGGTACATTGATGGCCGGTGGTTCTGGGGTCGAATATTATTTTGGTACTCAGACCGGAGAAACAGATTGGTCTTCTGAAAATTGGAGAAGCAGGGAAACAAAATGGGAAGACGCGAAAGTAGCGTACGATTTCTTTAATACTCATATCAATTTTTGGGAAATGGAATCTAATGACACCTTAACTTCCTATTCCCAGGATTACTGTCTCGCACAAATCGGGCAGGCCTATGTCGTTTATCTGCCTGGCGGAGCTACCACAGATCTTGATCTTACGAATATAAATGGAGATTTTACGGTCAAATGGTACAATCCAAGAAGCGGTGGCGCTCTTATAAACGCAAATATAACTGCGATAAGCGGCGGCGGTATGCGTGCACTTGGCAATCCCCCTGGAGATATTAACCTGGATTGGGTTGCCTTAATAAAAAGTGAGCAAAATATGACAATCCCTGTTGAGGGAATCTCTGTATTACCCAATGCCCTATCACTTATGGAAGGCGAAATAGTTCCAATTAACATGCAGATCTCTCCCGCTAATGCATCGAATCTGGATGTAGTCTGGTCCTCAGACAATTCAAGCATTGCCACAGTAGACCAAAGTGGTGTACTGACTGCAGTTACAACAGGAAATGCAACCATAACGGTAAGAACTTTAGATGGTAATTATACAGCAACTATTGAAGTTGAAGTAAATACACAGCCAAACAGGATCGACAGTTTTACGCTTATAAATTCCGGGAGTAACACAGATCTATTGGTGCTTACAGATAATCTGCATCTTGATATCTCTGTTTTTCAGGGAATGCTGTATAATATTCGGGCCGATGTCCCCGGAGAAGAAGTAAAGAGCATTGTAATGCAACTAAACGGGCCAGTGTCTAGAAGCTGGACAGAGCACCAGGCACCGTTTGCTTTGTTTGGAGATCAAGCCGGTGATTATTATGGGGTGGAGCTACCTGAGGGCACCTATATGTTGTCCGGGACACCTTATACCGGTGCTGAAGCCACGGGTGAACCGGGCCCGGAGAAGATAGTTACTTTCACAATTTCAAATTTCATCGAGGAGGCTAACCAGCCGCCAATTACCATCTCACAGGCAACACCTTTAAGTGGTTCTCTTCCTTTAAGGGTAGATTTTAACGGGACCTATTCCTCTGATGATAATGCTATAGTCAATTATTTATGGGACTTTGATAATGGTACTACTTCTACCTCAGCTATTGACACTCATACTTTCACCGAAGCCAGGAGTTATTACGTAACACTTAGCACAACCGATGCCTCTGGCCTTAGCTCCACTGATACTCTTGTCATTAGCGTAAGTGAGTCCGATATAGACACATATTCAAAATTCACCATGGTGTCGGGAACAACTAATTATGATCTATTTGATATCGTGGATAAAATGCATATCGATGCTGATACCCTATTAAATCAGGCCGTTAATATCAGAGCCAGTTTTAATACTGATCTTGCGCAAAGTGCAGGCTTTATTTTAAACGGCAAGATAACCAGGGCCTGGACAGAAAATGAGGCTCCTTACATGCTTTTTGGTGATAATTCATCAAAAAACCAGGGACAGATACTCCAACCAGGTACGTATATCCTGGAGGCCAGGGCATACGGTGGCAAACAATTAAGTGGAAAGCTCCTGGAATCAGTTGCGGTTGAATTTCAGGTGGTTACGAGCTCCGAAAATAAAGATGGTGATGATCCCAAAGACGGTATCGGAAATGTCCTTAATCAGTTTCAGGAGCTTAAAAAGGGAGCCATAAAATTGCATCCAAATCCGGCAACCTACTTTATCAATGCTGAAATAATAAATAGCACTGCTGAAATATCTAAAATACTCATTTACAATATTTCTGGCAGTCTTGTTCAAAGTTATAGCGAAACCAGTACTATTTTGCAGGACAAAGGTGTTTACAAAATTGACACAGCTAATCTCCCGGCAGGTATTTACCTCTTAAAAGCCTATACAAGTACCTTTTCCACTTTTCACTATAAGTTAGCTGTGAAGAACCAATAGAAAATGGCAATTGTTTTTAAAAAGAATGCGTCTTAGGCTTAAACTGATTATTGGGCATTTAAATAATCAAGAACATTTTTTTGAATCCTGTTCTGGATATTACTGACATCGGCTTTAACAAATGTCTCTCCGGTTATGTTCTCATAAAGCTCAATATAACGCTCGGAAACGGAAGTTATATATTCATCGGTCATTTCCGGAACAGTCTGGCCTTCAAGGCCCTGAAATCCGTTGCTAATTAACCATTGACGTACAAATTCCTTTGAAAGTTGTTTTTGAGGAGCTCCATCGGACTGCAGACGTTCATAAGAATCAGCATAAAAATAACGAGAAGAATCCGGGGTGTGGATCTCATCAATCAGTACAATTTTTCCGTCCTTTGTTTTTCCGAATTCATATTTTGTATCTACTAATATGAGTCCCCGCCCTGCTGCAATTTCGGTACCTCGTTTAAAGAGTGCTTTAGTATAGCCTTCCAAAACTTCATAATCTTCAGCTGAAACAATGTTTCTAATAAGAATTTCTTCCCTGGAAATGTCCTCGTCATGATCTCCTTTTTCTGCCTTGGTAGCAGGGGTAATAATGGGTTCCGGGAATTTATCATTCTCTTTCATACCATCGGGCATTGGCTCCCCACACAGCACTCTTTTTCCAGCCTTGTACTCCCTGGCAGCGTGACCGGAAAGATACCCTCTTATCACCATTTCAACTTTGAACGGTTCGCAGGCTATTCCAACAGCCACATTAGGATCTGGTGTAGCAGATAACCAATTGGGAACAATATCGGCGGTGGCATCCATCATTTTGGTGGCGATCTGATTTAATATCTGTCCCTTATATGGAATTCCTTTGGGCATCACAACATCGAAGGCAGATAACCTATCAGTTGCAATCATTATAAGAAGATTACTTCCCAGGGAATAAACTTCCCTGACTTTTCCCTTATATACACTTTCCTGCCCCGGAAATTCAAAGTTGGTAGAAATTATGGTGTTGCTCATGCTGCTTTTCAATTCTGATGCTCAATGTTTTTATAGGCATCAATAACTTTTTTAACAAGGGTGTGCCTGATAACATCCTTATCATCCAAATACACTATTTCTATCCCCTTAACGTTTTTGAGGATCAAAATGGCTTCTTTAAGTCCTGAAATTATTCTCCTTGGAAGATCTATCTGTCCCGGGTCTCCGGTAACCATAAATTTGGCGCTTCGCCCCATTCTTGTTAAAAACATTTTCATTTGAGCATGAGTGGTATTTTGGGCTTCATCAAGGATGACAAAGGCATGGTCTAATGTTCGGCCCCGCATAAAAGCCATCGGCGCTATCTGTATAGTACCATTCTCTATATAGTGCGTAAGCTTTTCTGCCGGAATCATATCTCTCAGGGCATCGTAAAGCGGTTGCATATAAGGATCTAATTTTTCCTTTAAATCACCAGGCAAGAATCCTAGATTTTCCCCTGCTTCAACCGCGGGCCTCGTCAGAATAATGCGCTTTACTTCTTTATTTTTTAACGCTCTGACTGCAAGGGCTACCCCTGTATAGGTTTTTCCTGTACCGGCCGGACCAATTGCGAAAACCATATCATTAATTTCAATTGCATCCACCAATTTTCGTTGATTGACGGTTTGGGCTTTTATTAATTTTCCGTTGACCCCATGGACCAAAACCGCCCCGCTAGATTCTGAAGAAGACAAGTCATCTACACCATTACTGGTCAGTACTCTTTCAATTACGTTCTCATCTAACTTATTGTATTTCAGAAAGTGCGATGTCAGCATGTTAAAACGTCGATCAAATTCTTCCAATAATGGCTCATCACCATATACTTTAATCTTGCTTCCGCGGGCAACAATTTTTAATTTTGGAAAGTATTTTTTTAGCAGATCAATGTTTTCGTTCCTATGTCCAAAAAACTCTCTTGGGCTAATTTCGGTAAGTTCTATCTTCAGTTCGTTCAAAGAATTGTCCGGTTTAAAGTTGAAGCCGTCAATTAAATTTCTGCCGGCTATTTTTTTGTGTAATTTTGTTCAACAAACTTAAGTAAAAAATCACTTTACTTAAGTTAAAAATATCAACAGAATTGCATGGCAGTTATCACATTGACTACTGATTTTGGACTAAAAGACCATTTTGTAGGAGCCATAAAAGGAACAATTTACAGGGAGTTGGCAGATGCAAGAATCGTTGATATTTCCCATGAGATTAGTCCGTTTAACATCCACGAATGTGCCTATTTGCTTAAGAATTCTTATAAAGCATTCCCGGAGGGCACAATACATATTGTAGGAGTAGATTCTGAGCCTACCACAGAAAATCAGCATATTGCTGTTCTGGTTGATGGTCATTATTTTATCAGTGCTAATAACGGGGTGGTAAGTCTGATTACTTCTGAGATAAATCCTGAAAAACTAGTGGAGATTAATATCCCTAATCCAATTCACGGATCATTTCCTGTATTAGATGTTTTTGTACAGGTGGCCTGTCATATTGCCCGGGGAGGTACCCTGGATGTGGTAGGAAAACAATTTGATCAATTAAAAGAACTAAAGGAATTTGCGCCGAGAATAACGGATAATGGCAAAACAATAGTAGGAAGTGTAATTTATATAGATAATTATGGGAATGTCATAACCAATATTAGAAGAAGTTTATTCGAGGCTTATAGAAATGGAAGAGCATTTACAATCAACGCCAGGAATAAGAAAATTTCGGAAATACATCACAAATACAGCGATATCATAAATTTTGACCTGGAAAAGAACCAGCGCAAAGGGCCGGGAGACCTGTTGGCTTTGTTTAATTCATCCGGATATATAGAATTGGCCATCTACAAGAGCGATCTGAATACGGTGGGCGGGGCCTCCAGTCTTTTAGGTCTGGATTACAGGGATACTATTCTGATAAATTTTCTATAGATGATAATACGAATTGTAAAACTGAGTTTCAAAGCAGAAAATATTACTAGTTTTAAGCAACTATTTGAAGAAACAAAAGATGGTATTAAAAATTTTGAAGGCTGTAGTAATTTAGAATTGTATCAGAGCATTGAAGACCCTGGTATTTTTTTTACCTACAGTTACTGGAATTCGCGTGAAGATTTACAGGCCTACAGAAAGTCAGATTTTTTTAAACAAGTTTGGCGCAGAACAAAATTACTATTTAAAGAAAAACCTCAGGCCTGGAGTCTGAAGAAAATCCAAAACCTCACTTAGATATGCTGGCGATTTTCAAAAGAGAATTAACCTCCTTCTTTGCTTCTCCCATAGGCTATCTGGTCATTGGCATGTTTCTTATATTAAACGGGTTGTTCCTTTGGATATTTAAAGGGCAGTTCAACATCTTTGATTATGGATTCGCCGATCTTAGTAAATTTTTTCTTCTGGCGCCCTGGGTATTTCTATTTCTTATTCCGGCAATTACGATGCGGAGTTTTTCTGAGGAGAGAAAATTGGGTACGCTGGAGTTGCTTTTTATTAAACCTTTGTCTGTCTGGCAAACAGTTATAGGAAAATTCCTGGGAACATTCACCTTGGCTCTGGTTGCAATTGTACCCACTCTGCTTTATGTGCTAAGCATTTCATCCTTGGGCATTACAGAGGGTAATGTGGATATCGGATTGATATGGGGTTCATATTTCGGACTCTTTTTTCTGGTTGCTGCCTATACGGCAATGGGATTGTTTGCTTCTTCTATTACCAATAACCAGATTGTGGCCTTTTTGGTGGCAGTACTACTTTGTTTTGCGTTTTACTACGGTTTTGAGGCAGCAGGGACATTATTTTCAAATGGCAATACAGCTTTATTTGTTGCTGGTTTGGGACTGAAGGCACACTTTGAGAATATTGGCGCCGGAGTGATGAATTCCCGGGACCTTATCTATTTTATTAGTCTGACAGTATTTTTTCTCTACACCGCCGTTATTCACCTTAACAACCTGGAGCGTTAATGAAAAAGGCCGTTTTATTTTCGATGCTCAGGGCTATTATTTTCCTTCTTTTAATTAATACAGCAGGGAATTATTTCTACTTGAGATTTGACCTGACAGAAGATAAAAGATACACCCTTTCCCAGGCAGCGCTAGACGCCGTAAACACTCTTGAAAATACTGTTGTGGTGGATGTGCTGCTCGAAGGCGATGGATTACCGGCAGAATTCGTAAGGTTAAGACAGGAGACCAAACAAATATTGGAAGAGTTTGCCTCTGCTAACAACAATATCAAAATTAATTTTATGGATCCGCTCCAGGATCCCGCCCAGCGAGAAGTAACCATGGCCCAATTGGAAGGCATTGGACTAAAACCCGCAAATGTTACTACAGAAGAAAACGGCAAGGTATCTCAGGAACGACTTTATCCGTGGGCAATGGTAAGTAATAACACCAATTCTGTGAAGGTGCCCCTTCTCAAGAATAAATTAGGAGCAAACATGGCAGATCGGGTAAATAACTCGGTTCAAAATCTGGAGTATGCGTTTGCCGACGCATTTAGTAAACTTGATATTAAAGAAAAGAAACGCATAGCAGTGATCAAGGGCAATGGTGAGCTGCCCGACATTTCTATTGCAGATTATCTCAGCGCTATCAGGGATTATTACAATATAGGTGCCATCACCCTGGATTCCGTAGCCACTAATCCCCAAAATGTGATGGATCAACTCAAAACATTTGATCTGGCCATTATTGCAAAACCTACAGAGGCCTTCACCGATGCGGAAAAGTACATATTGGATCAATATGTTGTTGATGGTGGTAAATCTGTCTGGCTGGTAGATCAGGTCGACATAGAATTAGACAGCTTGTTTAATCCCAGGGGAAGTGCAATGGCTTACCCCAGAGATCTGAATCTTAACGATTTTTTCTTTAGTTACGGCTTGCGAATTGATCCTGTGCTTGTGAAAGACCTCTATTTTACACAGATTGTATTAGCATCCGGCGAGGGCAATAGCGCCCAGTACAATCCTGTGCCCTGGTATTATAATCCTATGGTTTTTTCGAGGAATAATCACCCCATTACCAATAACCTGGAAGCCGTACGATTGCAATTCGCAAATACAATAGACACTCTGAATAACAGCAATAAAAAAACCATCCTATATTGGAGTTCCCCATTGTCAAAACCGGAAGGTACTCCTAAGCATATTAATCTCGACATTATAAACAACCCTCCGGATAAGGAAGATTATAAGCAGGGGAATCTGGCATTGGCCGTACTTGTTGAAGGAGAATTTTCTTCTGCTTTTGTCAACAGGGTCAAGCCGCTTAAGTTGAATGGTGTTAAAGAACAGGGTGAGTCTAATAAAATGCTTGTGGTTGCGGATGGAGATATCATAAAAAATCAACTCAAGGATGGAATTCCTTTAGAATTGGGTTTTGATAAATGGACAAATAATTTTTATGGAAACAAGGAATTTCTCATAAACGCAGTCAATTACCTGCTCGATGATGACGGACTTATAAACATTCGGAATAAGAAAGTGACCATCCCCCTACTCGATCAGAATAAAATAACGGAACAAAAAACAAAATGGCAACTGATTAACATTGGCCTGCCTGTGCTGATCGTTATTATTTTTGGAATAGCTTTTAACTACTTAAGAAAGAAAAAATACAGCAGTTAGCTGTTGATAAGTTTGTTTTATTCAATTGGACATTTGGGATATATTTGTTTTATTGGAAATGCATGGCCAAGGTAAATAAGAGCCTTAAGTAACTTAGAATAACCACGAATGAAATTTATAATATCTAGTACCTATTTATTAAAACAACTTCAGGTTTTAGGTGGGGTTATAAATAATAGCAATACCCTTCCCATTCTGGATAATTTCCTATTCGACCTAAAGAAAAAAAAGCTAACCGTTTCAGCTTCTGATCTGGAAACCACTATGAGTTCTGTTTTGGAGGTAGATTCTGATAATGAAGGAACAATAGCGGTACCTGCACGCCTCCTATTGGAGACTTTAAAAACCTTTCCCGAACAGCCTCTTACCTTTGTGGTAGAAGATAACAACACTGTTGAAATTAGTTCCAATCATGGAAAATACGCTCTGGCGTATGCCGACGGTGCGGAATTTCCAAAGGCTGTTGAACTAGCCTCTCCAAGCTCTACCACCCTCATGGGGGATATTCTGGCAAGCGCAATCAACAAGACGATTTTTGCAGCGGGTAACGATGATCTTCGCCCTGTAATGAGTGGGGTATTTTTTCAATTTTCTCCGGAGCATCTGACTTTTGTGGCTACCGATGCCCATAAGCTGGTAAAGTACCAGCGATCAGATGTTAATGCCAGTCAGGTTGCCGAATTTATAATGCCGAAAAAACCGTTGAATTTATTGAAAGGTATCCTATCCGGAAGTGAGGAAGATGTTTTAATAGAATATAATGATAGCAACGCTAAATTCAGTTTTGATAAAACTGAACTAATCTGCAGGCTTATCGACGGTAAATATCCAAATTATGAGGCGGTAATCCCGAAGGAGAATCCAAATAAACTCTCAATTAGCAGGAATCAATTCCTGAGTTCCGTAAGGCGTGTTTCTATATTTTCCAATAAAACCACACATCAGATTCGGCTAAAAATAGCAGGCGCAGAATTGAATATCTCCGCAGAGGATATCGATTACAGCAATAAAGCAGAGGAACGCTTAACATGCTCTTACCAGGGAGATGATATGCAAATAGGGTTCAATTCCCGTTTTCTGGTAGAGATGTTGAATAATCTAACCTCTGAAGAAGTTTCTTTGGAAATGAGCCTACCCAACAGGGCAGGTATACTTACTCCGGTAGATGGCCTGGATGAAGGCGAAAACGTAACTATGCTCGTAATGCCGGTGATGTTAAATAACTAAGCTCTTTTAGACATACACTTAAAAGTGATTAATAATAACATTTGTTTTCATTAATTGGTATTTCTCTGTAAATCCTGAATTTTTTGTCTACCCAGCTAATAGGAATTATTAAACTAGAATCAAGTTCGGCGTTTTGTGTTTTGATTAGCCTTCCATTTGTCCAATAGCATAACTCAATTCCACCAACCCCTAGTTGTTTGAGTTCAGTAACTCTTTTTTGTAGTTCATAAAAAACCAATTTTTCATCTTTTCTCCATCTTAGTTGTTTTGCGAAATTGGTGTGGTAATTTTTGCATGGAATCACAATATCTGTCTGGGTTTTCACAATATTGATGTTTGGCATAAATAAATGATTATTACTTTTCCCATGAGTCATTAGTCCTGAAAACATACCAAAACTCTGATGAGTCTTAAGTCCTAAATAGGGTGAAAATCCATTCAATATCAATATCAGTGGAAATATAAAATAAGGTCCTGATAATCGGGTTCCTGACCTGGCAACCCTTGTTCTGGGAAAGGACAGCACGAAATACAAAAAAATCGCGCTATAAATTAAAAATGGAAACCAGCCTATGACGCTTCTGATATTAAATCCCAGTGACCAATCCCTGTCGGTGTTTCGTGAAAAACTGCCTAATTCCATTTCAATTAGCGGATAAAAATTCTTTAATACATATAGAATCGGAATTAAAAACACCAGGCCTAATATTACGCCTTTGATATTCCTATTAACCAAGCCGAATCTTGTATAAACCTCATAAATTTTGTCAATGAAGCTATCCGGAAGAAATAGAATATAAAGCGCATAAAGCATTGGGGTAAAATGCCAGAAATAAACAAAACCTAAGGCACCATGTAATAATATCCCGAGCAAACAACCTATCCAGGCAAACCGTCGCCACAGAAGAAGAATCGGAATTAGCATTTCTAATATTAAGCTCGAATATATATTTATGTACCTAAAAATGGTAATGGTATCAGTTGATAACATCGTAAAATACGGAGATGCTATTTTATAATTCAGAACAAGATTCAACAGCATTGTCCCCCCGCATGACTCAGGTTGCAAATAATTCCAATTGAGCTTATGGAAGACTGCGGCGAAATATAATATTACCGTAAATGATATAAGAATGGGTTTTAAATAGTCAAAATTTCTTGTTCCTTTTGAATAAGCATTGCGGAAATTGAGACAGAACAATATAATTATGGTTAAATCGACATAGAAGGCGAAGAAAGCATGATTACCTGTATTGGGAGCATTAATTAAATAAACGCAGGCATGAAACAATGAAAACAGTACCAACCTAATTTCTTTGGCAGGATTGAGTAATGCGTAACATCCGGCCAAGATTGTCAGCACTGGAAATATTCCGGATACCAAATCACTTCGGTGAATCATGTGAAAAAATACTGCCAAAACCCACATTACGGTAAACACAGTATATCTCTTTGAAATCTTATCCATGATTAAAACCAATCGACTCGCGGGTACATTTTATTTAATCTACAAATTTTAGTTTTTGCGCTTGCGCAGTACCATTTTTGAATGGCAGCGCACAGCAATGCACTTAAAATATTGGGTTATACAAACACCAAAGTTGATTTTTACAGTTCCCGGACAAATATTTAAACGCAGTGAGAAGTAAAGAATTGTTAAAATGTTAAAAAACTAATCCGTCATTAGCATCCTTTAGCTCAATGGCATTACGGCATATAAAAAATGCTCCGATGTTTTCGGAGCATTTTTTGTGTTGCGTTAAATCTTTTTAAGATATAAAGCGAATCGTCAAAAAATAACTTGGGGGCTCTCCATTATTCGCTTTTATTGCATTCACGATTGGCATTACAAATCCCAGTATACCTACCCCAATTAAACCAAGTATTCCTAATCCTAGTAATAGTATTGAAGGTATACTGATAATTATGTATAAAATTAAGCTGAGTTGAAAATTGATGATAGATTTCCCATGCTCATTCATTTCTTCTACTGTGTTGCGGGTTGTTAGCCATATAATTAAGGGGGTGATTAATCCGCCGAATCCGATGACATAGTGTAGTAATTGAGTTAAATGCGTGACGACCAGTAATTGCCTGTCAGTCCGCATTGCCGTTGATTGATTGATGACTTCCATTTTTATAATTTTAAGGGGGTTACACTAATAAGTAGCAAATTGATCTGAATTGTTACATTACTACTTAAATCTAAAACTCTGGTAACCTCGTTAAATCACTGTTCTACTGCTTTTTAAGTAATTTTTTAAGTTTTTCCCTATCCCTGGCAACAGTAGTATTAAGTTTCTGGATTTTTGTCTTTGACCTAGCTTTGTCTACATCAGAAAGTTTTCCCTTTGCTTCATCCTTGGCTAACTTACCTTCTAACTTAATTATCTTAGCCTCATTCTTCTTAATGTCTTTCTTTTTATTGCTAATGGCTTTAGCGAGCTGCTCTTCTTTCTTCCTTTCTTTTTCCGCTTTTTTTGCGTCCTTTTCAGCTTTTTTAATCTTTTTCTCCTCCTTCTCAACGGCCTTTATGACCGATTTAGCTTCTTTGGCATCTCCGGCTGCAACCACAGCGGGTATTGCCGGAGGAGTAGACTCCTGAGCCTTTAAGGTGCAAACATTCATAATGAACACCGCCAAAAGGGAAATCAAAATACTTTTCATAACACAGTGCTTATAGGGTTTTTAAGTATTCCCAAGATACGTAATTAGTGTCATAAAAGCTCAATTTTACCCCCTTACCGTCTATGTTGTTTTCCCTATTTTTGTCATCTAAACAACAAGATGAATACCAAAGATACCATTGTTGCCTTAGCCACCCCTTCGGGAGCCGGGGCCATTGCCGTAATCCGGGTTTCGGGAGATCAGGCAATTTCCATAGTTTCCGATTGTTTCCGTTCTGTAAGTGGGAAAGTGCTGAGTAGGCAAAAGACACATACCGTTCATTTGGGATTTATAGCCGACGGCAACAAAAGTCTGGACAAGGTCCTGGTCTCTTTATTCAAAGACCCGCATTCCTATACAGGCGAGGAAGTAGTGGAGATCTCTTGTCATGGCTCTGCCTACATACAACAACAAATTTTGCAACTATTAATAAGACGGGGATGCAGAACGGCCAACCCGGGAGAATTTACACTCCGCGCTTTTTTGAATGGCAAGCTCGATCTGAGTCAGGCAGAGGCAGTAGCGGATCTTATCGCCAGTGATAATGAGGCTTCACATCAAATAGCCATGCAGCAGATGAGAGGTGGTTTTAGCAGTGAAATAAAAAGGCTGCGGGAAGAATTACTAAATTTTGCATCGCTGATCGAATTGGAGCTCGACTTTGCCGAGGAAGATGTTGAGTTTGCCAACAGAGACAGGTTTAATGCCCTGCTTTCTGAAATAGTGGAAGTACTTAAAAAACTCATAGATTCTTTTGCCATTGGTAATGTCATAAAAAATGGGATCCCTATTGCTATTGTAGGGGAACCCAATGTAGGGAAATCAACGCTTTTGAATGCGCTGCTGAATGAAGAACGAGCCATTGTATCAGAGATAGCGGGTACCACCAGAGATGCAATCGAAGACGAAATATCGATTGGCGGAATAGGGTTCAGATTTATTGATACCGCTGGCATACGCGATACCATAGACGTTGTGGAGAGCATCGGGATCAAAAAGACTTTTGAGAAAATTGAACAGGCCCAGGTAGTGGTTTATTTAGTAGACAGTAACCAGCTGGCAGTTAGCAGTCTCAAGAAGTTAAGACAGGAAATTGAACGTTCAAAGCATCAATTTCCCAATAAACACCTTATCATAGTAGCAAATAAAATAGATAAAATTGACAAAAAGACCAGAGAAAACCTCAATGTTAACCTGAGTTCAGTCGAAGGAATTAAAACCTTGTTCCTTTCGGCAAAAACCAGGGAAGGTGTGGAAGAGCTAAAAGAAACACTACTGAATTTTGTGAACACCGGGGCTTTAAGGAATAATGATACTATTGTGACAAATTCCCGGCATTACGATGCGTTACTTAATGCGCTACAGGAGATCCAAAAAGTGCAGCAGGCTATGACCGACGGCCTTTCAGGAGATCTAATTGCCATCGATGTCAGACAAGCCTTATACCATTTTGGCGAGATCACCGGGGAAATTACCAGTGACGACCTTCTGGGAAATATTTTTGCGAATTTCTGTATCGGGAAGTAATAATTAAGTTCTGTTTAGGAACCATCATGCCTAGAAGCACATTGCACGCCACTTCTGTACACTACAAGAAAATCTATTTTTTTATTGGTATCAATCGCCACAATTGCTCGCTCCGCAACCAAATACTAAACCAAACGATTATGCCAAAAAAAACAGGAAAAAGAATAAAACCTATTACGTCTCTATGTAAAATATGCGCCACTACTGCCCCACCGAGCCAGGCTGTAATCAGGATTGCTCCTAAAACCGATGTTTTTGGAATGGCGTACAGAAGTGTAATTATTAATAAAATCAACCCAAAATAAAATATGGCTGATTCGGAAAAACCAATAGTCGTGGCGCTCTCAACCGCCATGTCTGTCTTAAGCAGATATTGAACTGCTCCCTGTAAGAACATAATTATTACTAACCCCTGCAGAATGTACGAGGTCCATAAACGGCCTTTTGAAAGTTGTTTTTTCGTCTCCATATTGTCTGTTTTAAAGTTTTAAGTAAAATAGTAAAAATCCCCGGCCTGGCTACTAAATTGTGGGCAAGGAGGAATATTGAACCATACGCCTTCCGTTATACCTTCAGATCTATTTATGCGCTATTAAATGATTGCAAATTACTGTATATATTTGATTTACTGATCATTACTTATATTTTTTTGCATCAAAACCCAAGACTTTTAAGTACGCATATTAAATTAATCCAGCAAGCCTGATTATATGTTTAACCTTTTGGTTAAACCAAAAGTTAATTAACTTTGTCTTGAATTTTATTTCTAATAATTATGTTCAAATAAAACAAGATGGCCCTAAAAGAACAGAAAAAAGATACTGAAAAAGAAATACTGGAGGCTGCCAGGAAAGTATTTATTGAGAAAGGCTATGCCGGTGCCCGTATGCAGGCAATTGCAGATGAGGCTAATATCAACAAAGCCATGCTTCATTATTACTTTCGCTCAAAAGAAGCACTCTTTAATCGTATTATGGAAGGTGCTATGGGGATTATGGCCAAACAATTTATTCCTGCTTTATCAGGTGAGGGTACAGTTATGATCAAAGTAGAAAGATTGGTGGATGGTTATACAGAGGCAATTATCAATAATCCCTATATTCCAATCTTCGTTTTAAACGAGTTATCTCAAAATAGAATGAAATTTCATGAAAACCTGCGCGAAATTTTGCATACCCATGAGATCTTCCCCAGGTTTATAGCGCAAATCCAGGAGGAACAGCGGCAAGGACTACTAAAAGAAGTAGCCCCACACCATTTTATTCTTACGGTAATGTCTTTGATAATTTTCCCGTTCATTGCCAAACCTATCTTCGTTAATATCCTTGAAATTCCGGATGCCGGCTATATGGATATGATGCAGGAACGCAAACAAATTATCCTGAATGTAATTCGGGAATCCTTCCAGAAATAAAGTAGATTAACCAAATGGTTAAATTAATCGGTTAACTTGATTTAGTTTCCTTATATTTGCGTTAACCAAATGGTTAATTTATCGTCAATTCGAAAACTATGGGAATTAACTACAAAAACAGGCCCCGCAAGATGCCAAATGAAAAACGCCTTATCCTAATCTTGCTCTTGTTGCTGGCGACCTCAGCGCAGCTATGGTCACAACAAACAGCACTACACCTGGAAGACGCCTATAAAATGGCAGCGGCCAACTATCCATTAATAAAAGATGCCCCCCTACTCCGTGGTATTTCAGAAGCCAATATGGCAATTCTCAACAAAAAGCGATTACCTTCTCTGCAGCTTGTTGGTGTGGGCCAATTACAAAATGAAAACATAACCATTGGCGGTCAGGATCCCAACAGCCCCCTGATCCAATTACCGTTGGAGAGTTATCGGGGCTATCTGGACCTCAACTACCAGCTTTTTGACGGCGGATTAACAAGGGCCGGGAAAGTAGTAGAATCATCACAGTTGAAAGTTAATCAGCAAGCACTTCAGGTTAGTTTACGAAATCTTAAGGAGCAGGTAAATAATTTATTCCTGACCTTATTATTGCTTCAGCAGCAAAAAGGTTTATTGAATATTTCTATGGACAATATTGCTTCAAACATCAACATATTACAAGCGGGATATAATAGTGGCACCGTACTTGAAAGCGAATTGTCCAAACTTAAAGTCCGTAAAATTGAATTGGAATCAGAGGAAATAAGTTTAAAAGGAAACATTGAAGCGAGCTTAGAAGTGCTTTCCAAACTCCTGGGGACCCCTGTAACAACACAAAGCGAACTCATTTTGCCTGATGCGCTTTTTGAAACGACTAACTCAAATATTTCGCGCCCGGAACAAGAATTATTCGATTACCAGACCAATTTTCTTGAGGCGCAGAAAGGAAAAATAGACGCAGGCAGATTACCCAAACTATCGCTCTTTGCACAAGGTGGTATCGGCTACCCAAATCCTGTAAACTTTGCTGATATTTCTACATCCACATACGGTTTGGGCGGACTTCGCCTGAATTGGAATATCATTGATTGGGGTGTGGCGAAAAAAGAAAAAAATAAGATCGATTTGCAAAAAGAACAGATCGCCGTGGATCGAGAAGTATTCGAATTCAACATAAATAAGCTTGAAGAAGATTTCCTGAAAAAATTGGACGCTTTGGACAGTCAAATAAAAAAGGATGAACAAATTGTCTTACTCCAATCCGAAATCTTAAAACAAAGTGCAGTACAATTACAAGAAGGAGTAATTAATGCCAACGATTACCTTTTACAGGTTAACGCTGAACTTGCTGCAAGGCAACAACTGGAATTACATCTGGTTCAAAAACAAAAATTACAAATTGAATATCTAACCCTTTTCGGAAAACTATAAATTATGCAACAACAAGTCGTTTATTTTCTGTTTCCTGTACTGACGTTATTTCTGCTGGCCTCCTGTTCTTCAAAGGAAAAATCTGATGCTTACGGAAACTTTGAGGCTGTTTCAGTAACCGTCAGTGCCGAAGGTACCGGCAAACTAATCACTTTTGAACTACAGGAAGGTCAGGAATTAAAAAATGGCATACAGGTAGGAATTATTGATACAGTGCAGTTATACCTGGAAAAACTTTCAGTCGCTGCAAAACTCGACGCCCTGAATGGGAAACTACAGGAAGCTGCGCCTGAAATTGCTATTCTTTTAGAACAAAAACAGAACGCCTTACGTGAACGTAATCGTACAGAAACACTCTATAAAGAAAAGGCAGCAACTAAAAAACAACTCGACGATCTCAACGGACAGTTGGATGTGCTCAATCAACAAATTAATTCTACAAAAAGCCGCATTGGTATAGCCAATAGAGGTATTCTTTCTGAACGCAAACCACTGCTGGCGCAGATTGAAATCATCAATTCAAGGATTCGGGACCATCAGATAATAAACCCGGTAGACGGCACAGTACTCACAAAAATTATGGAACCATCTGAATTCGCGAGTATTGGGTCACCTCTTTATAAAATTGCTGATCTGGACCATTTGAAACTCAGGGCCTATACCAGTGCAACCCTGTTACAAAAAACAAAGTTGGGCGCTATTGTAACCGTATTGATCGATGATGGTGATAACGGATACCGGAGTTTAGAGGGACGCGTAAGCTGGATTTCCGGAGAAGCCGAGTTTACACCTAAGACTATCGAAACCAAAGAGGAACGCGTGAATTTGGTTTATGCTTTGGAAGTGGATGTTCAAAATGATGGCAGTTTAAAAATTGGAATGCCTGCAGAAGTAAATTTCGATAACATTTCTGATTAAAAAACAATGCCTGCAATTGAAGTTAAACATATCAGCAAATCATACGGAGCAGTCCAGGCACTTCAGGATATATCCTTTAGTGTGGAAAAAGGCGAGCTCTTTGGTCTTATTGGTCCTGATGGTGCAGGAAAATCTACCTTATTCCGAATCCTTACCACCTTATTATTACCGGAGCATGGAGAAGGGTATGTGGCTGGTCACCCTATTGTAGGTGAATATAAACAAATCCGAAAAAAAGTGGGATATATGCCTGGTAAGTTCTCCCTATACCAGGACCTTTCTGTAGAAGAAAACCTGTCCTTTTTTGCCACCATTTTTGGAACGACTATAGAAGAAAATTATGATCTGATTAAAGACATATATGTACAGATAGCCCCTTTCAAAACCAGGTTGGCAGGAAAACTCTCGGGAGGTATGAAACAGAAACTTGCGCTCTGTTGTGCCCTGATCCACAAACCCGAAGTCCTGTTTTTAGACGAACCAACAACCGGTGTTGATGCCGTTAGTCGTAAGGAGTTCTGGGAAATGTTGAAAAAATTGAAACAAAAAGGCATCAGTATATTAGTGAGCACCCCCTATATGGATGAGGCCAGCCTCTGCGACCGGATTGCGCTTATCCAAAATGGCAGGATTCTGACCATCAACACCCCATCCGGATTAACAGAAGCCTATGATCTGCCACTATATGCCTTAAAATCTGATGATACTTATGCACTGTTGACTGCACTCAGAGACCAGGCTTTCACCAGTAGCGTACTGCCGTTTGGTAGTAGTTTACACCTTACTGTTGAGGCAGCAACCCCCATTTCACAAATTGAGGCCTGTCTGGCAGAGAAAGGATTTAAAGACGTGGAGATCCAGAGAATAGATCCATCAGTGGAAGACATATTTCTTGAACTGAGTCGCCCAAAAACATCAAATTTTAAAGCAAATGGATAAGGTGATACAGGTAGCAGGTCTGACAAAGCGATTTGGTGATTTTACTGCCGTGGATAACATCACGTTTGAGGTTAAAAAAGGTGAAATATTCGGTTTTCTGGGAGCAAATGGGGCGGGCAAGACTACAGCCATGAAAATGCTTATCGGTTTGAGCAAACCCTCCGGGGGCGGAGGTACCGTTGCCGGTTTTGATATCGCACAGGATCACGAGAAGATTAAAAAAAGTATTGGCTATATGTCCCAGAAATTCAGCCTGTACAATGACCTGACTGTCAGGGAGAATATTCGATTTTATGGAGGAATTTACGGCCTTAACAAAAAAAGTATAAAGCATAAAACCCAATCTATTTTAGAGGATCTTAACCTGAGTGAGGTTGCCAATACGCTTGTGGCTTCCCTGCCTCTTGGTTGGAAACAACGATTGGCATTCGCAGTTTCCATGGTACATGATCCAGAAATTGTTTTTCTGGATGAACCCACCGGAGGAGTAGATCCGTTGGTGAGAAGACAGTTCTGGGAAACTATTTACGAGGTTGCGTCAAAAGGGCATACCATTTTTGTGACCACCCACTATATGGATGAAGCAGAGTACTGCAATAGGGTGTCTATCATGGTAGCCGGAGAAATTAAAGCCCTGGACACTCCCGAAAATTTAAAAGGACAATTCAACGCAAAATCTATGGACGAGGTGTTTTTACAACTGGCGCGATAGCCGGGAAATATGCTTATAAATTAATACGCCAATGTTAAAAGTATTCAGGGCATTCGTTAAAAAGGAGATTTATCACATCCTCAGGGATAAGCGCACGCTGCTCATTCTCTTTGGAATGCCTATTGCCCAGGTACTCATTTTTGGTTATGCAGTTACTAACGAATTTAAGGATGCCAGGATAGATGTGCTCGACCATGCCAAAGATCAATATAGTCTGCAATTGATTCAGCACATTCAAAGTTCAGGAAATTTTTTATTGAATCGAATACTGCATTCTGAAAAAGACATTGAAGCGGGTTTTAAAGCAGGTACTTCTAAGCTTGTAATGGTTATTCCTGAGAATTTTTCTGTTAATCTGAACAGCTCTAACCCCATTGCTTTACAATTAATCGCAGACGGGTCAGATCCTAACCATGCTAATACTCTGGTACAATATGCCTCTGTCATGATCCGGGATTTTCAACAGGAACAAATGCATCTTTCTGACAACCCGTTTCAGCTCAGGGTAGCAACCAGAATGCTCTATAATCCGCAGTTGATAAGTGCATATAATTTTGTGCCAGGCACGATAGCCCTAATCCTTTTGATTATTTCGGCCATGCTCACCTCGCTGACAATTGCCCGGGAAAAGGAACAGGGTACAATGGAGATACTGCTGGTATCACCCCTCCCACCCTTGCTGATAATATTGGGTAAAGTGGCGCCTTATGCCATACTATCATTTATTAATGCAGTGCTCGTTCTTATCCTTGGGTATTTTGTATTTGGTGTACCCGTTGTAGGCAGTCTGGCGTTGCTCTTACTGATGTGTTTGCTTTATGTGATTACGGCTCTGTCGCTGGGCACACTCATTTCAACTGTTTCAAAAACACAACAAGATGCTATGCTACGATCCCTAATGGGTTTGATGATGCCCACCATGATCTTGTCTGGTTTTATTTTTCCATTGGCGAGCATGCCAGTGATTTTGCAGTACCTGGGCCATATTATCCCGGCTACTTATTTTATCGAAATTTTAAAGGGGATTATGCTCCGTGGGGTAGGAATCAATTTTGTGCTCTTTGAAGTTGTGGTATTGATCGGGATGACGTTGTTCTTCCTCTTCGTGACTTATAAAAAATTCAAAATTCGATTGGAATAAAGAAAAGATGAACGTATTACGCTATCTCATACAAAAGGAATTCATCCAGATTATCAGGAACAAGGCATTGCTTCCCATGATGACCATTTTACCTATTGTACAGTTGATTTTGTTGTCGAATGCTGCATCTAACGATGTGAAGAACGTAAATCTGGTGCTGGTAGACCGGGATCAATCGCAAACCTCACGTTTATTAAAGGGAAAAATAGCCGCTTCGGACGAATTCTCTATCGTTTCGTTTGCAAGCAGTAACTCCCAGGCCATGCCTTATTTACAGGCAAATAAAGCAGATATTATCCTGGAAATACCAAACAAATTTGAAAGAGATTTTTTGCGGGGTGATGGCCCAAAAATGCAAATGCTGGTCAATGCCATAAACGGACAGCAGGCAATTGTAGGCTCCGGATATTTGAACAATATCATCAGGTCCTTCAATGAGGATATTTTAAAAGATGCCCCGGTACAACTTATAATGAAAGTTGCTCCCAAGGCGATTGTACAAATTGCCTCCAGAAGCTGGTATAATCCGGAATTGAAATACACCCATTTTATGGCTCCGGGTATTCTGGCCGAGATAACTGCGCTGCTGACGATTGTACTTACTGCAATGAACGTGGTACGTGAAAGAGAGTTGGGCACTATTGAACAGATTAATGTAACTCCCATTAAAAAATGGCAGTTTATACTGGGCAAACTGATTCCTTTTTTAATCTTAGGCCTGGTCATCCTGACCGTTGGAATTCTAGCAAGTAAACTGTTTTTTGACATTCCCATCAGGGGGAGTATCCCGCTGATTTTTGGCTATGCTATCGTAAATCTTGTCGCAGTTTTAGGTTTTGGCCTGCTGATATCGAACTTTGCGGAAACCCAACAACAGGCAATTTTTATCGCCTTCTTTTTTGTGCTTATTTTTATTCTAATGTGCGGTCTGTTTACTCCAATTGAGAGTATGCCAAAATGGGCCCAATATTTAACCATCCCGAACCCGTTGGCTCACTTTATCTCCGTTACGAGAAAAGTTTTGATGAAAGGGAGCGGAATTGCCGATATAAAAATGGAATTTATCTATACCATTATTTTAGCCATTGTTTTCAATACGATGGCAATATGGAGTTATAAAAAACAACAATAATCTACATTAATAAAAAAGTGAAATGAAGAAATTTCTAATAGTTACCGCCAAAATCTTAGGAGGATTAATCCTTCTATTATTGTTAACCTACCTGGTCTTTCTGATTAAGTGGAAAATACAATCATCATCCAATATGAAACTAGTCGGTGAGGAAGCGCCCACCTTGACAATAAACGGAAGTAGTTATCGCGATTTGAATAAAAATGGAAAACTGGATACTTATGAAGATTCAAGGGCATTGCTAGAAGATCGGGTGGAGAATCTCCTTTCACAAATGCAACTCGATGAGAAAGCCGGACTCATGCTGGCTCATTTTTTAGGCATGGAAGAAGATGGTTCTTTACTTGAGATCCCAACAATCACGGACCCTTTCTCCTTTATGGCAGAAAGTACTTCGAGTACCATATTTAAACTCAAAATGAGCCATGTTCAAAACCTTGGAGGTACTTCTGCCAGAAACTATGCCAACTGGAACAACAACCTTCAAAAGTTCGCAGAACGCACACGCCTGGGAATCCCGGTTACACTTATTTCGGATCCAAGACATGGTTCTAAGGCAATGCCTGGTGCCAGCGCTGAAGCCAAATGGATTTCTGTCTGGCCTTCTCCCCTGGGGTTAGGAGCCATTGCTGATACGGTTCTGGTACGTGAATTTGGTGATATAGCCCGTCAGGAATATTTGGCAATTGGTATCAGGCTGGCACAACATCCTATGGCCGATATTGCTACAGAACCCCGTTGGGCAAGGGTAAATGGAACGTTTAGTGAAGACGCCTATTTGAGTGCTGCACTTACAAAAGCTTATATTTTGGGTTTTCAGGGCGATAGCCTGGGTCCAAATAGTGTATCGTGCCAAACCAAACACTTTGCGGGTGGCGGTCCTCAGGAAGATGGTTGGGATGCCCATTTTGAAAATGGTAAAGGGCAAGTGTACCCTGGAAATAATTTCGATTATCATCTGATTCCTTTTACAGAAGGAGCATTTGCTGCAAATACTGCGCAGATTATGCCCTATTACGGCGTTCCCAAAGGACAGGTAAAGGAAGAAGTGGGTTTTGGTTTTAGTCGGGAGATGATACAGGAATTATTGCGGGATTCCTTAAAATTTGATGGTGTTGTGGCCACAGATTGGGGAATTATTTCGGATATGGCGGTCAAGGACGCATCGGCCTGGGGCGTAGAACATTTATCAGAAAAAGAGCGGGTTAAAAAAGTGCTGGACGCAGGTTGCGATGTTTTTGGCGGGGAATATGTGAGCCAACATATCATAGACCTGGTTGAAAGCGGGGAACTGCCAGAATCCCGAATTGATATCTCGGTGAGACGAATATTGAGAGACAAGTTTAGACTTGGCCTTTTTGATAACCCCTATGTAGGTTTAGAGAAAACCGCTATAGTTGGCAATCCGGAATTTGTAAAAAAAGGGAAGGAAGCACAACGGAAATCAATGGTTTTGTTGAAAAATGATAACAATATATTGCCATTATCAGCAGACAAGAAAATATATATTCACGGGATGGAACAAACCGGTCTTGATAAAATGTTTCCGCAAATTGTTAAAGATATAGAAACGGCCGATGTCATTGTCCAAAAATTACAAACACCTTCATCTGCTCCGGAAGGTGGCGGGCTTCTGGCAAGGCTGATACCCCAGGGGCGACTGGATTATCCCGAGGATGAAAAAAACGAAATCCTGGCGCGTACCAATAGCAAACCTACAATTACAGTTTTAACGATGCAGCGCCCAACTGTGATTCCTGATATTAATGCGGCCAGTAAAGCAGTTATAGCTGATTTTGAATGTCAGGACGAAATTATCCTCGAAATGGTATTTGGTAAATTTAATCCCACAGGTAAGCTGCCTATTGAAATACCATCCTCTGTGGAAGCCGTTGAAAACCAATTTGAGGATGTACCTTATGATTCAAAAAATCCATTGTATCGCTTTGGACATGGATTAAACTATGAATAAAGAAGAGATTCCTTTATTGATAAAAACCAAATAAACATAGAAAAGAATTTGGCTGGCACATGGTTTTAATTACATTTTTGTCTTTAATCTAAACCCTAGTCCCGGGTTGGAGCACTACCCCACCAATCGGCATTGGGTTGAAAATCTGATGATAAAAAATCCCTTCGTTGCTTTTCTAAGCCAGGGAGTTGTTTTTTTAGTATTTCATTATCGTAAGCAGCTCTTTTATCTACATCAAATTCTTCATCTTTCACAGGGTATAATGCATCGACATCCTTAAGCCATTTCATTAATTTAAGACTAAGTGTATTTGTAATATCAGGATGAATGGATGCCAGATTATCCTGTTCATAGGGGTCGTTCCCTAAATGATATAATTCATTAATATTTTCTTCATAAAAATAAATCAACTTCCAATCGCCTTCTCTTATGACAGAGGAGGGGTCGCCACCCTGATTTCCGTAATGTGGATAATGCCAGTATAATGGGCGTTCTGGCAAGTTTACACCATCATTAATTAATGGTTTTAAACTGATGCCATCTGCATGCTGCTCAGGAAGCAGGTTTATTTGGGCATAATCCAGAATCGTAGGAAAGAAGTCTGCGCCGGTTACCGGATATTCACTTTTTCTACCATTTGAGTTTTGATCTGGTACGAATATCAAATAGGGTTCCCTGATACCGCCTTCCCAGTGGTAGCCTTTTCCTCCCCGAAAGGGAAGATTTGAAGTTGAAAAGGCATCTCCCGAAGCTACGCCGCCATTATCCGAAGTGAAGATAACAATAGTATCATCTTCTAACCCTAAACTTTCAAGAGTGCCTAAAACCAGGCCAATAGCATCATCCATCGTTTCTACAAGGCCTGCATACACCGGGTTATCCTGGGTAATTCTAATTGGTAGCTTTTTTTCCATAGTAAAGCCTTTATCTGCAATACCATTAGCCTCAGCTCTATCCCGATATTTATTCCACTTAAGTTGGGTAGTTTGTATGGGTCCGTGAACGGCATAAAACGATAGAAATGCAAAAAAACTGGAATCTTTATGCTGAGTCAGAAAATTTACAGTTTCATTTGCCAAACGCAATGAAAGATTTTCACCATCCTGCTTATGCTCTAATCTGGGATTTGTAAATGGTGCATAATAACCCCCTATCGGGCTACCACTAGACCACCCCCCTTTATTTATATCAAATCCATGGTCTTCCGGGTAAGACCCCTCATCTCCCAAATGCCATTTTCCTGCAAAAAAGGTTTTATACCCATTCTCTTTCATTACTTCGGCCAGTGTTGTTTCTTCCGGCGGCAGCTTATGCACATAATCAGCGGGCAACAGTTTATCGTGTCTGTTCTTTTTTCGCCAATCAGCGCCATGTTTTTCCCCAATCCAGTTTGTAATGCCATGTCTGGCGGTAAATTTGCCCGTCATGATAGTGGCCCTGGACGGACTGCATACTCTGCTGCCGGCATAACCCTGTGTAAATATTAAACTCTTTGATGCCAAGCGATCAAGATTGGGCGTCTGATAAAAAGTACTTCCTACGAAACTCATGTCCTGCAAGCCAAAATCATCTGCCAAAACAAAAAGAAAGTTGGGCCTTTTTTGTTCCTCAGTTTGCTGGTGAACTTTGTCTTCGTTTTTACAAGATGACAGTAAAATCAGGAATGATAAAAAGGTATACACTAATTTCATATTGTTGGTTTACCACAAATTTAGTTAAACTCCATTTAAGGGAATTTTCAACTTAAAATATGTTCTCTCGGGTACCGAAAGGAGAATGAAATGAAAAGTTCAGATGATAAAAACATGAAATATCAGGAGTACCGACTACGATTGTTTGGCTTGTTTTATACTTTTTTTAGGAGTTATTTTTTGTTTGATTTTCTTTTAATTCAATTATAAAAAATTCAGTAACTTCATCTGATCTATATATACACAATAAAATCATGGCAAATTTCTCATTAAAAATAAACGGAAAAACCGAAGAATTAGAGGTAGATGGCAGCACACCAATGCTTTGGGTATTGCGCGATCACTTAAAATTAGTAGGCACAAAATACGGCTGTGGCATTGCCCAATGTGGTGCATGTACCATACACCTGGACGATAATGCGGTGCGCTCCTGCCAATTACCCATTTCGGCTGTGGGCGAACAGGAGATTACAACAATTGAAGGACTGTCCGAAGCGGGTGATCATCCGGTACAAAAAGCCTGGATGGAAGAAGACGTATACCAATGCGGTTATTGCCAGGCGGGTCAGATTATGAGTGCTTCGGCATTATTGAAACAAAATCCGACGCCGACTGATAAAGAAATAGAAAACGCCATGAACGGGAATATCTGCCGATGCGGTACCTATACCAGAATAAAGAAAGCAATTAAAACCGCCTCTACTCAATAAATCTATTTATCATGACAAAGATTAAAACGCAATACAATCGCCGTTCATTTTTAAAGGTATCTGCTGCAGCTGGTGGAGGAATGCTTATAGGATTTAGCTGGCTCAATGGATGTAATACTGCTACCGCTGAAAAGACAGGAGTAGCCATCCCTAATGAATGGTTCGATATTAACGGCTATATCAAAATAGGTGATACAGGAATGGTTACGATATATTCCCCAAATCCGGAGATTGGTCAAAATATAAAGACTTCGATGCCGATGATCGTGGCAGAAGAACTGGATGTCCCCTGGGAAAATGTAGTTGTGGAACAAGCACCTTTGAATACCGGGTTCTACCAAAATCAATTTGCTGGCGGGAGTTTATCTATCCGCTTAAGTTGGAATGCTTTGCGTATGGCTGGTGCTGCCGGCAAGAGGATGTTAATGGAAGCAGCTGCAAAGGAATGGGCCTTAACAGTTTCTGATGTAACGGCCAGCGAGGGAGTTGTCAAAGAAAATAATGGAGAACGAAGTTTATCTTATGGTGAGTTGGCGGCAAATGCCGTAGGTATTGAAGTTCCTGAAGAACTTGAACTAAAGGCACCAAAGGATTTTAAATTGATCGGAAGCAGTAAGAAAAATGTAGATGGGAAACAAATAGTTACTGGTAAACCATTGTTTGGTTTAGACTTCCATCGGGATGGTATGCAACTTGCGATGATAGAACATCCACCGGCATTTGGCATGAAGGTCAAAGATTTTAATGAAGATGAGATTAAAGCAATGCCGGGAGTGACAGATGCTTTTATAATAGATACTTTAATTGAAGAACCGGATTGGTTTGATGAAAAGGGATTTTTTCAACTAATTGCGATAGTTGGGGAATCTACCTGGCAATTAATGCAGGCTAAAAAGGCGATAAAAGCCAATTGGGAAACCATAAGTACGCCAGAAAATTCGGAAATGCATCTACAAAAATTGGAAAAAGCACTTGTCTCGGGAGAGGTTCAGGAAAGCCGGAAAGATGGTAATGCTGATGCAGCATTTAAAAAGGCGGCCAAGGTTATAGAACGCGCTTATAGTGCGCCATTTTTACCCCATAACACCCTGGAACCCATGAACTTCTTTGCCAATGTCACGGAAAATTCGGCGGAACTCATAGGACCAACTCAAACACCGGAAGCCCTGGAAGGTTCAGTTGCCAAATTACTCGATTTACCGCTCGAAAACATAACTGTGAATATGACCCGTATTGGTGGTGGGTTTGGACGCAGGCTTTATGTACACTTTGGTCTGGAAGCTGCAGCCATTTCTAAAAAACTCGGAGGGCCGGTTAAGCTAATTTACTCCAGGGAGGATGATATGACTCAAGGGACTTACAGACCAACGTACAGATCTGTATACAAAGCAGGCCTGGATGAAAATAACAACCTTATTGCCTTTTCGGTAAGAGGTGCCGGATTACCGGAAGGTCCGGTATTCCCGAATCGTTTCCCGGCAGGCACTGTTGATAATTATTCTGCAGAAAAAATTAAGGCCGATACAAATGTTACCACGGGTGCATGGCGGGCTCCAAGATCTAATTTTACCGCCGGTGCGGAACAATCATTTCTTGACGAAGTTGCAGAAGCCGCGGGGAAAGATCCTATAGATTTTCGATTAGAATTATTTGATCGTGCGATAAACGACCCGGTAGGTGAAGAACATGAATACGAGGCAGAGCGATATGCAGGGGTTTTAAAACTGGTTAAAGAGAAAGCCAATTGGGGGCAAACACAAGAAGGTGTTCATCGCGGGGTGGCAGCATACTTTTGTCATGCTTCATACGTAGCCCAGGTTATGGATATTGTGATGGAAGACGGGCAACCAAAAGTTAAAAAGGTATGGTGTGCGGCAGACTGTGGTATTGTTGTAAACAGAGATGCTGCCAAAAATATTATTCAGGGTGGGGTGATCGATGGAATTGGCCATGCCATGTATAGCCAATTGACTTTTGAAAATGGTAAACCAAATGAAAATAATTTTGACCGCTACCAGTTGATCCGTCATTCACAGGCGCCTGAGGAAATCGAAGTTTTCTTTGTTGAAAACGAAATTGATCCTACCGGTTTAGGAGAACCCGGACTTCCGCCCGCAATGGCGGCTCTGGCAAATGCCCTTTATAAGGCAACCGGCAATCGATATTACCATCAGCCTTTTACTTCTGAGCAACCGGTTGTTGGGTAACATTTAATATAATTTACAGGCGGGCCAGATCCAAATAATTAAAATTTCAGGATTTCGTCCGCTATTTAATTATCAGCATTGGACATCTGTTATTTTTGGTGATTACTTTTTCCACTGTACTGCCCAATAAGGCAGCTATTCGGGTATGTCCCTGGGTCCCCATTAATACAATATCCACATCGTTATTTTTATCATTCAGGTAGTTTAGGATATACTGACTTGGCCAGTTATTGGTTTCTTCTATAAGTACTGTTTTAATATTACTTTCTGCAGTGTTATGTTTTTGAATGAATTTGTCAAAAGCCTCCTGTACAGTTGCCCTGGTATCTCGTTTAACCCGTTCTTTTGTATGCAGCATAGTATATGCGGGTAAATCTATTAGCTCATAGGCATGTAGACATGTAATGGAAATGGTTTCTGTTGAATTTTTTTGTAATGCCAGGGCAAATTCCAGGAGTTTCGATGAATGTTTGCTAAGGTCTACCGGCACCAGGATATTATTAAATTTGAAGTTGCTCTTTGCAGGAACGATCAAAGTATTGCAATCCAGTTTACGAACGATATTCTTAGCTAGAGTACAAGAACCTTTATCTTTCTTTCCTAGAGCAATAATCGTTGCTTGTTCACTGGCTAAAGTCGCTTCAAATGCAGGTACTACTTTCCCGAACAATACTTTTGCAGACTGGGAAGTAACTTTATTATAGGCATTGAGGAGGGGCATCATCTTCTCTTCTTTAAACCTGTTCGCCATAAACTTCAAATCTCCCTTGACGATTTTATTTATTTCACCAAAATTGTACAACATTTTGATGACGTGTAAATGCGTTACTTGCGCTATCGGGATTTTCAGAGCCAAAAAGTGTAGATATTCGAGTAATTTATGATCTCCCGAAGTGCCAGATATCCCTGCAATTATTTTTAATGAAGTTGCCATGTTTTCTGAAATAAAGAATTAATAGAGAGATTTGATTACCTGCCCGGTAATTCATCACGATAGTGCATACTCCATGATGAACAATTATCGGGCATAGGAATTTTTAGTAACTATATCTTCTAATTAAGCAAAAGTATCTGCAGATTAACATTTGTGGATGACCGTGGTGCATTAAATGTACCTCTTCCTGCGGCCCTGGCGAAAACAGTAATATAAGGTACAAAATTTTACAGCATGAATGTTAAAAATGTCGTTATTACCTTCATGCCATATGGCTCCTGCCCTATTTTATCAGCAATCCGCCTATTTGTTGATGTCTGCCTATAATAAAGATCGAATTTAATATTAAATGACTTTCAGCCACTACCATCCATTTATTTGAATCAGCCACATAGAACGTTTTATTAGCTATGAGATTTAAATCTATAAACACTACTTTTGCCCAGAAATCCGGTATTATATGTTCCATATTTTTGGTAAAAAACTATTTCTAATAGACCAGCTGCAGAAATTTGTGGATATCCACAATCACATCTTGCCGGGTATAGATGACGGGGCCAAAACTTGTGAGGATTCTATAGCACTTATTAAGGGATTTTCAGAGTTTGGAGTTACAAATTTTATTGCTACCCCCCACATAATTCACAATTATTATCCAAATACGCCCCAAACTATAAATCAATCATTTGAGCTTCTTAAAAACGAACTCTTAAAAGTTGATCTCAGGGAAGTTACAATTGCGGCCTCTGCCGAGCATATGATAGATGATAATTTTGAATCAATCCTGGAGAAGGAAGAAGTAATGCATATGAGGAACGACTACCTTCTTATAGAGATGTCTTATCTGCAACCACCACTCAACTTTGATACCGCAATTGTCAAAATTGTTAGTAAGCGCTTTTATCCAATTTTAGCACATCCTGAGCGCTATAACTTTTTGCATTATAAGCCAAGAAAATATACTCGTTTCAAAGAACAGGGTATCCTATTTCAACTTAATTTGCTTTCTTTAGGTGATTTCTATGGGAAAGAGGTGCTCAGAATGGCATTGAAATTACTTGATAATGGCTTAATAGATTTTGCGGCTTCCGATGTACATAACCTCCACCAGCTTAATTCATTAAAAGAACTTACTGTCTCCAGAAAAGTGCTAAGGCAAATATTGCCTGTTATCAATAACACAATAGAAACCTTCTATTAATGGTGATAGGAGTTAATTGATCTCTGAGCCAGAAAACCAGATTTTTTTTTAAACAAAAAAGGCCTGCTTTACAGCAGGCCTTTAGTATAATTAATTTTTAACTAATAATTTTAATAACAAGGGATCACCCTCATCCATTACAAGTCCAATATAATACAGGCCATCTCTTAAGGTGCCTATCGGAATTTCATAAGTGCCTCCGGTTACAAGAATATCCTGAGCCAGATGAGAGGCTACAAGTCGGCCACTTGAATCGTGCAGGTAAATGAACATCACAACAATTTCTGTTGGTTTATTGATCACCTGAACCTGAGCTATTCCGTCATTAGCCGGATTCTCAAGAATAATTCCTTTCATTTTACCTTCTTCCGGATCTACCCGTATTAACACAGTGGCAGTATTTACCAGACCTCCGGCATCTGTAACAGTAAGTGTTACCGTATATTCTCCCTCTCCGGTGTAGGTATGAGCCGGATCTACCTCAGTTGAAGTGGTTCCATCTCCGAAATCCCATTCGTAGGACGTGATTCCAAAATCATCAACGGAATTACGTCCAATAAAGTTAACCGTCAGAGGTGCAGGACCGGAAAAGTTATCTGCATCAATAACCGCTGTTGGAGGCATATTAGCAGACTGTCCTACAACAATTGTTATTGTTGCCGTATCTGTTAGTCCATCGATATCTGTTACAGTCAGGGTAACATTATAAGTGCCATCTGTGTTAAAGGTGTACATAGGATCTGCATCCGTTGATGTATTGCCACCGTCCATAAATTCCCATAGGTAACTTACAACGCCCACATCATCTGTAGAATTGCTGCCCGTAAATGATACGTCCAGAGGTGAATCGCCAGTTAATGGTGTGGCCTCTGCCACGGCAACCGGTGCCTGGTTACCCATAACAGTTATTGTAATAATATCAGTATCCATTAATCCTTCCCCATCTGTAACGGTCAGGGTCACATCATAGGTGCCGGGATCTGCGAACGTATAGATTGGATCAGCATCGGCTGAGGTATTTCCACCATCCATAAAATCCCATAAATAACTAACTACCCCTACGTCATCCGTGGAATTACTTCCTGTAAACGTTACTTGTAGCGGCGCATCGCCAGATAAAGGCGTGGCATCTGCCAGGGCAACAGGGGGTTCATTACCACCTGCGTCAATTACCGTTATTATTACAGTTGTTGTATCTTCAAGACCACCTCCATCTGTAACCGTAAGCGAAACAGTATAGTCCCCTGCGGTGGTAAAGGTATGTTCAGTATCTGAGGAAGTGGAAGTTGCACCACCATCGTCAAAGTCCCATAAGTAACTAATAATCCCAACGTCATCTGTAGAATTACTGCCGGTGAAGGTAACTTCCAGGGGAGCAATCCCTGAAGTTGGATCGGCCTCAGCCACAGCTACTGGTGGTTCGTTGTTAACCGGGTCATTCACAGATATTGTGACTACGTCAGTGTCTGTAAATCCTCCGATATCGGTGACTGTTAATTCCACATCATAAACGCCCGGGTCTGTAAATATATGGGCAGGATCGGCCTCAGTTGAAATTGGTGAGCCATCCATAAAATCCCATGAGTAGCTTACTATTCCAACGTCATCTGTCGAATTGCTACCAATAAAGTTAACATTCAATGGCGCATCCCCGCTAAGCGGTATGGCCTCTGCCACAGCTACAGGTGGTTCATTTGTGCCATCGCCTATTGTCCAGATAAACTGAACCTGCGAGTCTAAGGGTGGTGTACCATCATCTGTTACAGTGATTTCCACATTATAAGGGCTGTTTTCGGCTGCCCCGTTTCCTCCGGACTGTTGGGATTCCGGTGCTGCCGTTAGTTCAGCATCTGAATAACTCTGACCATCTACCTTGTACAGCGCAAACCTATCAATCGCGTGCCCAGCGGAGCGTTCAGAAATTTCCATGGTATAAACCCCTGCATTTTCAAACCGCACATAGATGTTATAAGGAAGATTATCATTGGTAAATGCCTGCCAGGTATAGGTTTCTGAACCACCACTACTTTTGTACACTTTAAAGTAGCCATTGCTTCCGGTACCGGCCGGTGTCGTACCTGCCGTTACCCTGGGACTTCCTTTAGGGAAGACAATATTGTTCTGGGCTCCTTCCAGTTCTGAAATCAATGCAGCCTCGCTTCCGGGACTTCCCTGATAGCCAAAGAACCATACCCCGTTGATATTAGGAAAGCGCAACCAATTGTCATTCTCTTCTGTGGGGTTGGATCCACTGTAGAAATTTCTCCAGTTGAACCTGTATACTCCCGGAGTGGTAATATTGATCTGATAAGGTATGGTGCCTCCATCCTGATTACTGAAATGATCGGTTCCTGCAATTATTCCGGTAGCTCCGCCAGCAGTTGTCAGACTCCAGTCTGGTACTACAACACCAGATTCTGCCTCTACAACAACCAGTCCGTTTTCTTCAAGAAAACCACCTCCGGTACCATCTTCAATGGTTCCTGATATCAATCCTGTATTTGGATCAATAACCAGGTTTGGTGGAAGCCCTGTGGCTTTATAAAGCAGATTTGTACTTGCGTCAGTGGCCTCAATCTGAAGGTTAACCACATCGTTCTCATTGTTAAACTGATTTCCCGGGTTAATTACATTAGGAGGCAGATTATTGTTAGATAATATGATATCAACAGAAGAACTATTTCCATAATTTATTGTTAGAACAGCATTCCTATCGGCCCCTGTGCCTGTCAGTTGCACCGATATAGTGTGCAAACTATTGGCATTCAACAACTGATTCGTAAGTTCCCCTGCCTGAATAACAAAATCTCCTGCATCTGGGCCAGAAAGAACCATTGAAGTTACAAACACCCCAACATTTCCGTCTACGATGGCCACTTCAATATCTTCGGTATCCCCATCGAGTATTTGTACGGCTGCCGGAGCCTGTACTGTACTCGCGGCACTTGGTGTACCTACAGGATTATCCTCGCCAAGGTATTCCATATTCTTTTGATTCCCGCCACCCTGTACAGGAGAACCTGCAAGGATAAAGATGCCATTACCAGACACTATAGCCTGAGTACCATGGCGCGGAGAATTAAGAGTTGCCATATTGCGCCAGGATTGACCAATCGGATCATATTCTTCAGTTACTGTAAGCGAAGGACCTGCAGTTTCTGTTTCACCACCTATAACGACTAGTCGATCGTTGAAATTCACAACAGATGCTCCAGCTCTTGTTGTTGGGATGTTCTGACCTGCCGGTAATGTACTCCAATTACCACCCACCAAATCGTAAACATCTACTTCCGGAATTGTTGGTCCGAAGGTTGATGGAAAATCTGTAATTCTACCACTGGCCAGATATAAATTATCTCCTATAATCGCAGCTGCAAAGTGATCCCTTGCTCTTGGGGCATCGGCAAGCTGCGTCCATATGCCTGTTGCTGGGTCGTAAACGTCGAACCAGGGAACATAACCGCCATCATGGCCATCAGTATTACCCCCAACCACATAAAACATATCATTATAGAGCGCCAGACCAGCAGAGCCTCTTCTTCTACCTGCCGGGATCTGAGGTCCCTGTATCCATTCCTGATTGGCCGGATCAAATGCCCAAATAAATTCGGCCGGAGCCTCATTAGGGAAGGCATTGTCCTTAAACATTCCTATAAGCCATATTAAGCCCTGATATTCAGTAGCCTGAAAATGATTAAATGCAAAGGGTGCGGAATTTACAAGGGAGCTCCAGCTATCGGACGTATAATCATAAATATCAACGGTTTGAGAATTCTCTCTACCTCCCATGAGGTAGAATTTATCCCCTGCCTGTACAAAAGAGTTCTCATGTCGGGCGGTATAATTCTCATCTTCGTCTTTGTCTACCCATGTCTGAGATATGGTCCAGGTAAATACCTGACTCGAAGGAGCTGAACCTATTTTTGTTGCTGTTACCACAACACTGTGAATGCCGTTATTATTAGGTCCTCCAGTCGTTGCTGAGGGGTCTATCGTACCAGTAATAGCACCTGAAGTTTCATTTATACTAACACCGGCAGGTTGTCCTGCAATATAATAACTGATGCTTTCCCCAGGATCGCCTCCTGTGGCGCTGGCAGTTAAATTGACAGCGTCATTTACATCATTTATCTGATTAGAAATACCACTTAATGTAAGGGTCGGGTTGCTATTATCAACTGATAAAATCTCAATGGCATTAATAATGGGATTTTCAACATCGTGAATAAAAAGAATGTTCACTTCACCATCTGTAACCGTTATTGGATACGAAAGCATTCCGCCCACTTCATGGCCGAATTGCGCAATCAGATCCAAATTGTCCTCTACCAGGACGCCCTCAATATTGATGTCGAATATGCGATCTCCTATCTGATCTGCGAATTCAAATGAATTTCCTACATACAGATTAACCACAAAATCTCCATTTACAACAGGAACAACAAATTCCATTTCGGGTGCATTGGGTACATCATAACGTTCCTGAGCGAACAATTGATCAAAGACCGTTTCGTCTACGTAAGCAGGTACGGAATTATGCCTGTTAGCATTTAGAAGTCCTGAACTAACCACAAAGCCCGTATTCACGGTATAGATTCCCCCATTGACCGCGCCCTGAGCATCGTTAAATCTCCAATCCGGGCCATTGTCTGTTGCCGTTACATTTGCACCACCGGCATTGATCCTGAATCCTGTGGGCACCACTATATTCCATTGGAAATTAATAGTAACCTCATCAGCGCTCGAAGCATCGTTGTCATCAACTGTAACTGATACAGAATAAGGACTGCCAGCCTCTGCACCTGCTGATATGGTACCGCCAATCTGACCGTTGGTTGGTTCTATTGTGATGCCGGGGGGAAGGTTGTTGGCTGTGTAATTTAAATTTCCGTCACCTCCCAATGCCTGTACAACCAGGCTGCCATCCAGTTGTTCGCCAACATTACTGGTTTGGTCCGGCACTTCAGCAACATATATTGGTAAATCCGCATTGGAGGCATTTAAGATTTCTATGCCATTGACAATAGGATTTTCGATAATGTCATGAATAAAAGAAATATCAATAGATCCGTCTCCGACATAAATAATATGACTCATAACGGCCCCGATTTCATGTCCGTAGGTACCGGATAGATCTATATTGTTTAATAAGGGATAAGTAAGCCCCTCTATGGAGGCATCAAAAATTCGTTCTCCGGCTTCAGATGTTCCTGGCCAACCGTTACCAATATATAAACGTACCTCATAATTGCCGTCCTGGGCCACAGGGAAGGAATAGGTCATATTTGGAGTCCCGGCAGAGATATCACCTCTTTCTGTATCAAAAATTGTTGTCGGTGTTGTCCCCAGATCCACTTCGGGTGTATAGCCTGTCATTCCATAACCAAAAGCATTATTACTACCTGGGTTTGTCAGGTATTGCGAATTATTTGCCGGGGTATCTTCTTCCCAGTCAATACCGCTGTCTATTGCACTAATTTGCGGTCCGCCAGCATTGACCCTGTAAAGAGCGATAGGCGTATTTGTGACATTAACCGTAAAAGTTTGCTCAACAAAATTAGTATCTGCATCTGTTGCCCTGATGGTAACATCAGAAACTGCTGCCGCAGCCGGATAGGATATTGTGAGTATGTTTCCGGCAACGCTAAGACCAATTGAAGGGTCTGTACCGGTGGCTGTAAAAGTCAGGTTCCCAATACCATTATCATCATCAAAATAGTTACTGAGATCAATATCTTCATCTGCATCATTTATCAATCTGTCAATGTCCGGAAGTGTCTGAGTAATTATTGGAGTTGATCCGAGTACATTCAAAAAGTCCCAGGTACCTTCCAATTCTACTCCGCCAGCTGCGGAAGTCCCAATGAATCCAACCATCAACTCTGAAGACGATTGTTGGATAGCAGTTAAAATACTTCCCTGCGCAGTTATCGTGGAGCTCATAGCTGTTCTTGTTCCCCCATCTATGGAGTATTCCAGAGTAACCAAGCCATTAGAAGGATCTACCACAAAGTAGAAAACAACATCTGTATTGGGCCGATTTGGAACGGGTATATTTAAATTTACAGCTGTTTGGGGAACATCATTAATTTCCTGCAGTGCAGAAAGACCGTTTATGTTCACCACAAACTTGATAAAATTGCTCTGGGTACCATCACCAATAAAGAATCCAAGTTCCCCACCTGATGCCGGGGCATTACCGTATAATGCCAGCGGGCCGTCGAAGTCCTGCAGACGACCAGAAACAGTGAAAATTCCGGTAGTCTGATCTACCTGAACACCGTACTGGTATCCTTTTTCCTGGGTATTTGTTGCCCCATTCGCCGTACCGGACGTCATATGAGATGTCATAAGTCCCGGAGCTCCCCCAAGAACATCATCAGGGTTTGGTCCCTGGCCTCGGTCATCAATCCAGTCTAACCAGTTTGGATTAGGGTCTCCATTATTCATTAGACCGGTTAGTCCCAATCCAAAAATACCGCCCAGACCCTGCTGGTCATTAAATAGTCCGTTCTGAATTGGCAGGTTAAATGCATCGCTACCGCCTGCATCAGGATCTCCCAGCTGCATGGGATCGTTCTGATCCAAAATGCCGTCATTATCGTCGTCTGTATCGTTCAGGTCGGAAACCAAAGGTGCCCCGGCCGACTTGTCAAAATCAGTAGGCTGAGAACCTCCGTTACACGGGTCTGTATTATTATCTTCTTCATCCTGATTGGTGTAACCATCATTGTCATAATCGTCGTTAGGGTCGTATCCTGGTTGTCCCGGATCTATGCAATTAACCAAATCGTCCGGCTCAAAAACCACAATCTTACCGTTGAGGGTTCCTGCCCATATGGTACCAGCAAAAGGATCAGTATCACTATTGCAACTAATGCCAAGTGCGTTTCCTCCGATTCCTGACAAAAAGTTGGCTGTAAGTGTTTGCAGCCCACCAGAACCATCCAGCTCTACCCTTCTCAGCACACCAGTATTAACTCCCGCAATTAAATTTCCCTGCATGGCTCCTCCAAAATTCGAAGCAGTATACTCGTCGATCCCATTGGTATTTGTCCCCCAGGTAACTATTGGATTATCGTCTGGCCCGTCCGGGTTATTAATCCCGGGACCTCTCCAATCACCTTCTACTCCGTTGGCTGCAGGTACTACCGTACTCCAGTTGGCCGGAAGACCAAGGTTGGCATTGGTAGTAGATCCTGGAGTAGAACCATCGGGATCGTATACCTGAGAGCGCCAAACCCCTCCATTGATACCATCATCTGTATAGAGGCCAGCACCGTTGGGATTGGCCCTTATTGGATTGGGATGCCCTCCGTAAAGACTTCCAAAAGTATAATTTTGTATATCTGTGGTCACCAATTGCAGGTGATCAAGGTTGTTAATTTGTTCTCCGCCGGAAGGCGAATTACTACCCGGTTCAGCAGGATCGTATTGGTTGGTTGCATTAATTCCGCCTTCATTTACAGGAAAGCCACCCCAGCTTCCATTGGCGCCGTTATCCGTAACATAGACTGCTCCACTTTCTGTGATAACAAAATCGTACGCATTTCTATAACCCGGTGAGAATATTTGTACCGGACCTGTTGGGTCTACAATTGCCTGGTTTAGTCCGTCATTGCCGCCGAAAGGATCGTTTACGTCAATTCCATTATATCCGGGAGTATCCGGATCTGTAATACCATTTGCATTTGCCCTTGTCGGATCATCCAGTGTGGGCAGGTCCAGGATATAATCCCTTCCATTACCATCTGTCTGTACTCCAAGGATATCAAGCGCATCCAGGTCAATAGACAACACAGCTCCTGACAGTGCATATTCACAGGTATATACAAAATTTTCGGATGGTGAACCGGCATTGGTATGTCCTCCCTGGGCGACAATCAGGTAATTAGTGCCACCTATGGTAGCTAATTCCAGGCCATTTGTGGCGTGATTTTCTTCAGATCTCGTCAGTCCCCTAACAATATCAACCACATCCCAGGAACTACCATTCCAGCTAAAACGGGTAATAATTCCAGAATTTGTATCCAAATCCACATCTCCATTACCTCCGCCAGAACCAGCCCCGATTCTGAAATCACTCGAACTCACATAAAAAACGGGGTTCGATGGAGTACCGCCAACCGTAATTCCGGTGGTTTCTCTACTGGTACAATCCCCGGCATCACCGCTACAAGCAGTACCGTCGTCATCGTAATTTATAATATCCTTTACATCAGTTAAGGTTTCTATTGCAATTACATCATAATCATTCAGGCCATTCCTCTGAACTGTTAGTATCTTGATTAAACCAGGGTATTCTGCAACATAAAGCCTGCCATCCGGACCATACATCAGGGAGGTAACACCATTTAGTGTCCCCATCCCATTCATGTCCAGTTCGCTCTGAGCGAAATTTATCTGTGCATTTAGGTCAGTAGATAATCCGGTAAAACAACTGATTAAGAAGCTTACGGCCAGGAGACGGATGTAAGCGGGGTTAAATTTATTCATAGTCCAGATAGTTATTTATAGCAATTCTTTGATTTTTACCCGAAAGTATTCAGTTTTGCCCCAACAGCAAATATAATCTATTAACAACTGAGAAGGGAATTACCCTACTGCTTTTCGTTTAAAATCGAGGGTTTATCGGTAAAGTACTATTCCCTGTAGTCAAGCTGCTTTTCATCGTAAAAACCATGTTTTTTTATCAATTTTTGACAGAATTTGAATCATTCCTCTTTTTTAATCAAAACAAGTCACAAAATTACGAATAATATTAAGGCATACTCATGATTAAAATCATGTAAAAAATGCATTGTTCATGCCTTCTGACTACCCATACGTAAAATTGTATCTAAAGGTTTTCTTTTTGATTAAAAAACCCCGAAAATATCGGGGTCTTTTTTCAAGGTTGGTTTTAAATTAAGCATCTAAAGTTTCCACCATTTCTTCTGTGATTTCCCGTAGCCATAACCGTACTTACCGCCATATCCCAGGTTGGAGGCTTTTACATCATTTACAACAAATGAAAGTCCTTTTATCTTTCCTTCATCCCTTAGTTTAATGGGGTACAAAACAGCCTTTTTATCTGTTACTCCAGCTCTGGTAACGTAAATAAGATGATCGGCATAATCACTAATCAGCAGCGTATCTGTAACCACCATCAAAGGAGCGGTATCTACTATGACATAGTCATAGATTTCTGACACCTCTCTCATTAAATGTTTAAGCCTGTCGCTCATAAGTAATTCTGCCGGATTTGGAGGTATTCTTCCAGAATAGACTACATCTATGGTATTGTGATGTACCAACATAGGATTCACGATATCTTTCACCTGCAGGTTATCATCATATAAGTACTCGGTTAGTCCGGCATCTTTATTTCTGCTTGGTTTTGAAAGCTTATCAATCTGACTGCCCATAAAAAAAGTATAGAGCTTTGGGTTTCGAATGTCTGCCCCAATGAGCAATACCTTTTTGTTTGTACTGGCAAGTATCATCGATAAATTTGTAGACAAAAATGTCTTACCCTCCCCCGGAACACTGGATGTGACATATACTACATTATTCTTACCGGATTTCTTTTTCGTTTTTATTAGGTAATCCAAATTGGTTCTTAGTATTCTCAAGGCTTCTGCCAAAACAGAACGATCTTCCTTAATCACAATCTTTTCCTCATTCTTAGCCATTTTTGGTATCTCACCAAGTACTGGCGTATTCTTAGTAATCTGTTCGAGATTGTGCATATTGTGAATCTTATTATCGAGCAGATCCTTAGCATATATAACTGAAAAAGGAATTAAAAGCCCTATAAGTATAGATCCTAAGTAAACCAATCGCCTTCGCGGTGAAACCGGTATTTCACTTGGATTATAGGCGTGATCAATTACCTGAGATTTTGGCGATTGGGAAGCTACAGCGATTTGAGCTTCCTCCCGCTTCTGAAGTAAATATAAATAAAGTGATTCCGTTGTCTGTTGTTTACGGGTTATATCCCTAAGCTCCCTTTCATTACCCGGGGCAGAATAAATTTTCGAATTGATAATGGCCTGTTGCCCGCTAAGCGTATTCACCTGCATCCCCAGATTATTGACCGTACTGTTTAAACTGGATTGCATACTTCTCTTCAATCCTCTTAACTGCTGATCCAGATTCTGAATGATAGGTGAACGCTCTGTAGAACTTTTGAGTAGCCGCTGTCGCTCCAAAACCAGTTGATTATATCGCTGGGTAGTACTGGCTATGGTCGGGTCGTTTAATCCAATATTTCCGGGCAATATATCAAAACCATCCTGCTGATCTACTATATCCTGCATTGAAGCGGCAATATCCAGTTGGGTTCTATAATTGGCCAGTTCCTGTCTGTTCGCTGCACCAACATTGAGATTGAGGTTGGCTTCTGAAGCTATGTCCGTAAGACCTTTACTCGTTTTAAGATCTTCGGCGGATTGGTCTACAGTAGATAGGCTTGAGGAAATACTCGTGATACGATCGTTTATAAATTCTGAGGTTCTGTCTGCAAGGACCTTTTTATCTTCAATCGCATTCTTATTATAAATTCTGATTAAGGCATTGATAATATCTCTTGCTTTCTCTCTTTTAGGATCCTCCAGTTTTATTGCTAAAATGTTAGAATACTCCTGAGGAATACTAATCTTTATCTTACTTTGATAGGCCTGGGCCACCATTGATATTGGTGTGACCACAACTTTTATTTTTCTATCCCTGTAGGCATTAAAGTTCTCTACATTTGGAAGTATTACCATATCCCCTATTGGCGTATCGATATTTTTACCGTATGCATAAACCTTAATAGGCTGATCTTCTTGCTTGCTATAACCAAATGTGGTAGATGAAGAAAGCGTCAAAAAGAAGGAAAATCGCGATTTATTTATAACTGAATCAGCGGCAATGAAATTGATTTTAACCGGTGGATTTGAGTACAATTCCGAATCGATGATGTTGCCCAATGCCATCACTTTTATATTGAGACCCAACTCTTTCACCACTTCCATAAAATTTGATCTGGAATTGATGATTTGTATTTCATCTTCCACTTTATTTGAACCACCTCCAAGGTTGAGTTCTGAAAACAGTTCTAATCCCGAACTGGCATTGTCATCGTCAATAATTAGAATTTTTGCTTGCGCTACGTACTCTGGTGTAGAATATCTCAGGTAGACAACAGCCATGGCAATTAGAATTAGAACGGAAAGCACAAACCATTTCCAATATTTTGTATACGATCTAATAATTTCCTTTAAATCAAGATTTTCTCCTGAGGAATTTTTTAAATTCAAATTCATTTTTTAATTAAAATTTATTCTAGTTATTACTTTCTTGTAAGAATAATGATGGTTGAAGTAATCAACAAAGAAGCGATAGATATTGCTATGTTAGCTCTACTATCAAGTGAAGCTGTGCTTACGGCAGATTGGTTGGGTTCTACGTAGACCACATCGTTTTGGGTTAAATAGTATACTGGAGAACTAAGTGCCTCTTTCCTAGTAAGATCAATTCTGGTGTATACTTTAGTTCCGTCAAAATCTCTAATGACCATTACATTATCTCGCATACCTTTAATATTTAAGTCGCCCGCCATTCCTAAAGCTTCTAAAATCGTGATCCTTTCGCCCACCACAGGGTAAGTACCTGGTCTGTTTACCTGACCTAATACAGTAATGGTAAAGTTTTGTAATCTGATGTTGATTATAGGATCCTTTAAATATTCAGCAAGCCTCTCTCTTATCAATACACGTGTCTCTTCAGGTGATAATCCGGCAATTTTAATTTTACCTATCACTGGGAAATCTATTTCGCCCGCCTGGTCAATCAAATAATCAACAGGTTCAGCGCGGACAGCCCCTTCAGCAACTCCCCTATACAGGTTAAACGGTGCACTGGCTTCATTATCTAGCGTGGAAACATAAATACTAACCAGATCATCTATTTTAAATTTAGGAGTAAAACTGTTTTTATCTACCAGCGTCTCAAAATTACCGGTATTCTGAAAATAAACCACCTCTTTTTTCGAACCACATGAAGTCAGTAAAATAGTTGTAAACAAGACTACAAAAAGCAAACTCAAAAGGTTTTTGGAATTAGGCATATGACGATTTTTTTTAAGTGTTTTTAAATTATTATGACTGAAATATTTTCTTAATTATTTTAGGATCAGTTTCCAAATTTGCACTATCATCCAATTTGCAGAACTCGGAGTTATTGGAAACATATTCCGGAACAATTTCTTTCATCAGTTTTACTGTATCGCCATTAAAAAACATGTTAGACACACATAGTTCATCGACTTTGGAACGAACCTCAGCATAATTTAACTCCCTAACCTTGCTTATCATGATCTTTTGATGATAAGTAGGAAGGGTATTTTCTCCGTTTGCCAACAATTCCTCATACAATTTCTCACCTGGACGCAGGCCGGTAACTTTGATATCTATATCTTCGGGGTATCTGAGCCCCGATAATTTTATCATGTTTTTTGCTAAATCGAAAATACGGACAGATTTACCCATATCAAAGATAAATATTTCACCCCCCTGGCCCATTGCAGCCGCCTCCAATACCAATTGTGAAGCTTCGGGTATAGTCATGAAATATCTTGTAATATCTTTATGTGTGACCGTTAAAGGCCCGCCGTTCTGGATTTGCCTTCTAAATAATGGTATGACAGAACCGTTAGACCCCAGGACATTTCCGAAACGGGTAGTGATAAATTTGGTTTTATTTTCCTGATGCATACAACTGATATACATTTCGGCAATTCTCTTGGTGGCACCCATAACATTTGTTGGGTTAACCGCCTTATCTGTAGAAACAAATACAAATTTATCCACATTGTAATTCAGCGATAGATCTACCAGCATTTTGGTGCCTGCAATATTCACTTTGATTGCTTCATAAGCGTTGTACTCCATAAGTGGTACGTGCTTATAAGCAGCCGCATGGAAGACAATTGTAGGTTTGTATTCCTGGAAGAAGGTATTCATCCTGTTCTTGTCTCTGATATCACCGACCATCGGAATAAAATTATGAAAGCCGTTTTGTTTGAGCTCCTGCTGCAGGTCGTACAAATCAGATTCTGCCTGATCGATGATTATCAATGATTTGTAGTCATAATTTGCTATCTGCCTGACAATCTCACTTCCTATAGAGCCGGCCCCCCCGGTTACCATTATAACCTGGCCTTTGAGTTGGTCGGAAACTTTTGATTTTTTAATGTTTATAGGCACTCTGTTTAACAAATCCTCTATCTGAACCTGTTTAATTTGAGAAAGTTTAAGCTCTCCATTAATCCAGTCTTCGACCGGGGGAACAATTTTTACCTGCACTCCGAAGTCTACAAGGCTTTCAACTATTTCCCTTAAGCTGTTATTATCAATATTATTAATGGAAACAATAATCTCTTCAATATCCCTTTTCTGAATAAAGTAGCCCGAAAGCTCACTTTTAGAGAATACTTTTACCCCATTAATACTTTTACCTACTTTTTTATTGTCATCATCCACGTAGCCCATAACTCTGGAATTACTTGCTGTATGGCTCGTAAGTGCATTATAGGTTAAAATTCCTGATTCGCCAGCTCCGTAAATAATTACATTTTTCGTAATCCTAAACTTCTTTACCAGATTGTAATACAGGGTTTTAAATACATATCTTGAGGCTGTAAGAATTATAAAACTAATTAAACTGTGTATTATAATAATGGACAGTGGTATGGTAAAATCTTCCATAAAACTAGACTGCCTGTTTACAATTACCAGAAATATTGTTATGATACTGGAAAGACATATTGCATTGAAGATATTGTATACGTCCCTTACACCGGTATGCCGAACTACGCCTTTATAAGATCCTGTCATTATGAACGCCACCAACGCAATTAAAGCCACAAATGGTAACTGTATAAAAAGCTTCTCTGTGGCAAAATTCAGAGTCAGGTTAAATCGTATCAAATACGATAAAATAAAAGAAAGGCATATTAGAATAACATCTATGCCTAGAACAAGCCATTTAGATGCATATCTGTGAGCATTGCTCATTAAGTAGTTTTTAAGCATGGGGTAATGATTTAAGAATTAAGGCTACTATTCTTTGTAAATCTTCTGATGATAAATTGGATCCACTTGGAAGGCAAAGCCCTCTTTCAAACAGATCTTCAGAAACACCATTAGTAAAATTTGGATAATCTTTAAATATAGGCTGGAGATGCATTGGTTTCCACAATGGTCTGGATTCAATGTCTTCTTCCAAAAGTGCCAGACGTATCATTTCTCTAATTTCGAAAGAAGGTGTAAGGATACATGTCAACCATCTATTGGAAAAATATCCCTCTGGTTCTTCCACAAATTCTATGGATTCCAGATGTGCTAAGTTGCTTTTGTAAAATTCAAAATTAGCTCTTCTGGCGGCAACTCTTTTATTTAACACCTCCATCTGACCTCTGCCAATGCCTGCAAGGACATTGCTCATCCTATAGTTGTATCCAACATGTGAATGTTGGTAATGCGGAGCATTATCCCTGGCCTGTGTAGCGAGGAATATTGCCTTGTTTTTAAATTCTTCATTTCTGCTAACCAGCGCACCACCGCCCGAGGTAGTTATAATTTTATTCCCGTTAAAAGAAAGAATACCAATATCGCCAAAACTACTGCATGCCCTGTCGTGAAATTTACTGCCAAGTGCTTCAGCGCTATCTTCCACTATCGGAATTTGGTATTTTTGTGATATCTCAAATATCTCATTCACTTTATACGGCATTCCGTAAAGATGAACTGCAATTATAGCCTTGGGTTTCTTACCATTAGAAATACGATCAAGAATAGCCTTTTCCAATAATTCGGGAGAAATATTCCATGTGTCATCTTCACTGTCCACAAATACAGGAGTAGCTCCCAGATATAAAATGGGATTTGCAGAGGCAGAAAATGTAAAACTTTGACAGATTACTTCATCTTCCTGTGAGACTCCAAGTAATTCGAGTGCAAGATGAATGGCAGCCGTACCGGAACTAAGGGCAGCAACATGGACATTTTCACCTACAAAAGATGCTATTGCCTTTTCGAAGAAAGTAACATTGGGACCCAAAGGGGCAACCCAGTTACTATCAAAAGCTTCCTTCACATAGGATTGTTCAGTACCTCCCATATGAGGAGAAGAAAGCCATATTTTTGTTGCGGTTATCAATTGATTACTTCTTTTTAAAATACCCTAGTATAGCCTTCATAATTTAGGTATCCCAGTAGGTCTTATTCTACTCTCCCTTATTAGGGACGCTAGTAAACACTTACCAATATACGAACTATTGCAGATAACAATACACATTTAACGTGTATTTATCGGGCAAATTTAAGCTGTAAAAGTAAATATACGGACTAAACCTTAATAAAATTGTCAACACAATTCGTCGAAGTGACTTTATTTTACGACTAGACGTAAATCCTTTTCTGTATGCCTAAAATATTGGGCTTTCAACAACCAAATAAAATAAACTTAGCCGAATTTTTAGGGTAGTTTATCGTCTTATACACATTAAAATGGTTTAAAAATCCCCCTCTTTGTGTTTTATGATTAATTTTGGCTTCTTATATAGTTTATTTGGCCTAAACAATTGCTGGCATTATAAATCAACAAAACAAACTTTTCTTAAATGAACATCCTAATTACCGGTGCCGCGGGCTTTATTGGTTATCATGTAGCTAAGAGATTGATAATTGAGGGACATTTTGTAGTCGGCATAGATAATATCAATGAATATTATGATCCGGATTTAAAATATGCCCGCCTGCAACAATTAGGGGTTTCTGAAACCGACGCACAGCATTTTGGCAACACTTGTTCCAGTTCAATTTATCCGGATAAATTTTCGTTTGTACGCCTAAATCTTGAAGATCGTATTGCCCTTCCTGCGCTTTTCGAAGCAAATAATTTTGAGGTGGTCTGTAATCTTGCGGCTCAGGCCGGAGTACGATATAGCCTTGAAAATCCGGAGGCCTACATCGATGGGAATGTCGTTGGATTTTTAAATTTGCTTGAGTGCTGTAGAAATTACGAGATAGCACATTTGGTTTATGCCAGTAGTTCAAGTGTTTATGGTCTGAATAAGGAAATTCCTTTTAAAGTTGAGCACAATGTAGATAAACCAATAAGTCTTTATGCGGCGACTAAGAAAAGTAATGAACTCATGGCCCACACCTATAGTCATCTTTACAAATTTCCTACTACTGGTTTGAGGTTCTTCACTGTCTATGGTCCCTGGGGCAGACCAGATATGGCCATGTACCTTTTTACAGATGCCATAGAAAATAACCGAAGTATCAAAGTCTTCAATCATGGCGCCATGGAACGGGATTTTACTTTTATCGATGATATTGTTGAAGGAGTTGTAAGGATTATACAAGATAAAACCAGAAAAAGGGGCCTTGTAAAAGATGGGTATAAGCTTTATAATATCGGTAATAACATGGCTGTTAAACTGATGGATTTCATAATGGAAATCGAAAAAAATCTCGGCAAAGTGGCAAAAAAAGAATTCCTGCCAATTCAGGCGGGAGATGTAGAAAAAACATGGGCCAATGTCGATGATCTGATTTCTGATTATGACTATCAACCCAACACCAAAATTGAAAAGGGTGTAAGCGCATATGTGGATTGGTACAAGAGCTATTATGGTAAATGAACTTGAAGTACGTCTAATATTCCTGCAATTCCACTCTTTTCGGACTTCCGATACCTAAATTTTGATTTAATTTGCATTCAGTATTTGGAACAATTTAATAACTTCTAAGGAAATTTCTTTCCTAATGACAACTAACTAAATGACAATTAAAAATTTTAAACTAAATCCCGATTACACAATATTAGTGACGGGAGGCGCTGGTTTTATTGGTTCAAACCTGTGCAGAACGCTTTTGAAAAACGGAAATAATGTTCGCTGTCTGGACAATTTTGCAACCGGGAAGAAAGAAAATATTGCGTCTTTTACAGATCATTCAGATTTTACTTTTATTGAAGGAGATATCCGAGATCTCAGCAGCTGTCAGCATGCGTGCACCGGTGTTGATTATGTCTTGCACCAGGCTGCATTAGGCTCGGTGCCGCGTTCCATAAATGACCCGATTACCAGTAATGAAGTAAATGTTTCCGGCTTTTTAAACATGCTCCTGGCTAGTCGAGATGCAGGGGTAAAACGATTTGTTTACGCGGCAAGTTCATCCACTTATGGTGATTCTAATACACTTCCCAAAGTTGAAGATGAAATAGGGAAACCATTATCACCTTATGCAATAACTAAATATGTCAACGAACTTTATGCGGATGTCTTTAGTAAAACATATGGTTTGGAAACCGTCGGGCTGCGATATTTTAACGTTTTTGGAAGGTATCAGGACCCTAATGGAGCCTATGCGGCAGTGATCCCGAAATTTGTTTTGCAATTGATCAATCACATTCCCCCAAAGATCAACGGAGATGGAAGTTTTTCCCGGGATTTCACCTATATAGACAATGTGATAGAGGCCAATCTTAGGTCTATAATTACATCCAATTCGAAGGCCGTAAATACCGTTTATAACGTTGCCTATGGGGAACGTACCACCTTGAATGAATTGCTGGAGTTGTTGAAGGACTATTTGGCCGAGTTTGACCCTGAGATAAAATTAATATCAGCCGTATACGGAGAAGAACGAACAGGGGATGTTCCGCATTCATTGGCCTCTGTTGACAAGGCCAGAACACTACTTGGCTACAATCCACAATTTGACATGAAAAGAGGACTTAAAGAAGCTGTGGCCTGGTACTGGGAGAATTTGGAAAGATGATTTTTTAAAGTATTATGGGCCATCACACCTCTGAAGATGAGTTGGGATGTGTTGGTTTCCTTCCAGGACTCTTAGCAGATTACTTATATTGCAAAGTTATATAGCTCGTTTATTATATGGATCAGCATATAAATTTTATTATTTTGCAATATGAAAAGGTTGAGAATTATCTTTATAATAATATCAGGAGTTTTTTTTTATACCATGCTGATTTCAGCTCTGGCACGCAACATTTATCTTAACAGAGATGGAGTGGAAAGATGGGGTGTCCTAGGTAAATCAATCCATTTTATAGCCGAAATTCCCACATTGGCCAAACAAAGTTTGGCGCCACTTAGGTATTTAATACCCAATTCTGAAAATAAATCGAAAAATGAGAAAGAACTTGTCTATCATGTGAATATTTTGGAAATCAATAATTATCCAGATCTCTTGATATCTTATAAGGGCAAAAAATTTGGTCAAAAATTTGACTTAATAGATCTTCAAACCGGTAATTTAATAAAGCGATGGGAACCAGATAATAAATTTCTTCTTGAGAAAGGATATAATATAGAAAATCCCCTTAGGCCGGCAAAAGGAAGTGATCTGCATTTTCGTCACCCGCTGCTTGATGCTGACAGCTCGTTGGTCATTACCGCTGAGCTTACAAGTTTAATTGCCAAAATAGACAGGAATAGCGAATTAGTCTGGTTAACGAATGATCGCAGATATCATCATAGCCTGGAATTTGATCATGAAGGTAACATCTATGTTTGTAGCAGGCCATTTCTGTCCAATAAATACGATTTTATGCCCAAAGACTATGATAATTACAAGGAAAATCTCATAGATGATGCGATAACAAAAATAGAATCGGATTCAGGTGAGGTGTTATTTAATAAATCGATAATTGAGATATTAATTGAAAATGGATACGAACGATTGCTCATAAGCAAAGGCCAAATAATAAGTGACCCTATACATCTGAACGATATTCAACCAGCGCTGAACAATTCTGAATACTGGAAGATTGGCGATCTTCTGGTTTCTTGCAGAAATTTAAGTACCGTATTTCTTTACAGGCCATCTACAAATAAAATTTTATGGCTTAAAGAAGGTCCCTGGTATAATCAGCACGATGCAGACTTCCTGGATGGAAACAAATTAGTGGTTTTTGGGAATGATGTGTTAAGAGAAGAAAGTGTTGCAGATGTTAGGATTATTCAGGATAATTTATTTTTTAGTGAAAAAAGATCTGTTAACGAAATTTATGTTTACAATTTTGAAAATGATACAATAGTTACACCTTACACCCAATTGATGAAAAATGAAGATATAAGAACACATACAGCAGGAAGAAGCGAAGTTTTGCAAAATGGCGATGTGTTTGTTGAAGAAACAACTGAGGGAAGAATTATATTCGGAGATTCAGTAAATAAGAAAATTGAGTATGTAAAACGAATAGACGATGAACATATCGCCCGACTTTTTTGGACTAGATTAGTGTATTAATCGATTTATAAAATCGTGACATATCTTCAGTGTTTTTATTTCCTATAGCTGTTGATGTTTTTCATTTAATGGCAAATGCAGGTATAGATAGAGCTGTTTCTTAGCGCTTAAAAAAAAGAAAATAAAGGCATGGCTCCCATTTTTGTTAAGTTGGACGCCCAGTATTATTTACCTCATCATTTTATAATACTTTATTAGGTCAACCTTAAAGGTAGACGAAATTGTTTGTATTATATTCATCAGCTTTTGCTACTTTTTGCAAGATTATTGAGAGTGGCAAAAAGCATTACCAGAGTAGGTATTCGCACGTACTGTCTCCCTCCTATTCTAAAAGCTTATATTCAAGGCTTGAATTTTCTTCAAAACGAAAATTTCTGAACTATGTCGAGTAATTAGTCTATCAATAGACATTTTTGATAATTAATCTCTTTCTTTGCGCTATGAAAAAACTAAGGATTCTTTTTATTATAATAGCCGGATTGTTTTTTTATTCCATACTGCTATCAGCGCTTACCAGAAATATTTACTTAAATAATGATGCCGGAGAGCGTTGGGGTTTTATAGCGAAACCAGTTAAGTTTATGGCAGAATTGCCATCACTTGCTAAACAAAGCCTGAAACCGGGAGAATTTTTGGTAAAAAATACTGAGGCCATAGACGGCCTGGTTTCTGAGATGAACGGTGTGCCAGAGGAATATCCCAGGTTATTGGTTTCTTATAAGGATGAAAAATTTGGGCAAAAGTTTGAGTTACTGGATATTAAGCGTAATAAAACTCTGAAAACATGGCTTCCCGATAACGAGTTATTATTTGAGAAAGCTTATAATGAAAATAATCCTGAAAAACCTTTAAAAGGAAGCGATCTTTACTTTTTACATGCCTTGCTGTCTCCAGATAGTTCTTTAATTTTTAGTTCTCAATTGACCAGTCTTTTGGTGAAAATAAATAAGGATAGTGAAATTGAATGGCTGAAAAATGACAAACGGTATCATCATAGCACTGAATTTGACTCAGTGGGTGATGTATATTCCTGTTCCAGGTCGTTTTATTCCAATGAATTCGAATTCCTTCCCCAGGATTATGAGGATTACAAAGAGGTATTGATGGATGACGAAATCACCAAAATAGATCACAAAACAGGAAAAACCTTATTTACCAAATCCGTTCTGAAAATTTTGGTTGAAAATGGTTACGAAAAACTCCTTTTAGGGAAAGGGCAATTCACGAGTGATCCTATACATTTAAATGATATTCAGCCTGCGTTATCAGATTCTGAGCACTGGAATAAAGGAGATCTTCTGATTTCATGCAGAAACCTGAGTACGGTATTTCTATATCGTCCTGATACTAATAAAATTTTATGGTTACAAACCGGACCCTGGTATAACCAACACGATGTAGACTTTCTTGACAATGACAAAATTGTTGTATTTGGTAATGATGTCATCCGTGAAGAAAGTGCAATTGATCCAAAAATAACCGAACGGAATTTATTTTTTAGCAACAAAAGACCTAACAACGACGTTTATATTTATAATTTTGAAAAAGATAGCGTTACAACTCCCTATACTAGGTTGATGAAAAAAGAAGGTATCAGCACCTATACCTCGGGTAGGAGTGATATTTTATCCAACGGGGATGTATTTGTTGAAGACACCAATAACGGAAGAATTATTTTTGGGGATTCAATAAACAAGAAAATTGAGTATGTTAAAAGAATAGACGATGAACATATATCCAGTCTTTTCTGGAGCAGATTAATATATTAAAATAAAAAAGTATGTTTTTATATTTAGGACCCGGCCTGGGAGGTGGGATTATAGCTGTTATTACAGGCGTATTTTTAACTTTTTTTGCTTTTTTGGTCGCCATTTTCTGGCTCCCTATTAAACGCTTTCTCGGATTTATCAAGAGCAAAAAAACAAAGGAATAATTGACTTATATACTTATTTTTGGCCTCACCATACTCTCCTGTATTATCTTTGATAATTTGGGAATGGTAAGCCTTGTCAGCAACCTGACAGCATCCTATAAATCTCAGATACAGGTTATGGGAAGTAAGGATTTGAACGATGAGGAAAAACAAAAGGCACTTATGAAGCAAGTGTCAAAACAATTAGGGTATTTGCTAAAACTTATAGGTAGTATTCTATTATTTATTGCGCCATTTCTTTTAATTTTCTTATTGGAGCGATTTTTTGCTGCCATAAATTCAGATGTACTTTATACATTGAATGGTATTCTGGTGTCACTTTTGGCAGTAGTGCTCTACATCGCTATAAAAAAACTATATGTCAAGTTACTCAAAAGCAGAGAAGAACCTTCATAAGCTCTATTTATCAAATTATTTTCTTTCCAAATCTTCACTTGAGTTAGAGGAAATTATTCATGGAAGTAAGGCCAAAAAGCATCCTGTTGAGGAATATGTTTTCATCACCGGTCTGGCCAGATCAGGGACCACAGCCCTGATGAATAAAATTTTCGCTACTGATGAATACGCTTCCCTGCAGTATTCCAATATGCCAATACTACTTTCTCCTAATCTTTGGAACAAAAAGCTAAAAATTGCAAAACATGAAAGAGCTCACAAGGACGGAATAATTATTGATGGAAATTCTCCTGAAGAATTTGACGAATATTTCTGGAAGGTATTTCTCAACGATTCTTATATCAAGGACGGACTGCTTCCACATGAGGTGGATGAAAAAGTCTTAAAAAAATATTTGACTTACGTTGCTCTAATCTGTCATTCCAAGGGGAAAAAGAAGTACATCTCCAAGAACAACAATAACATTTTGCGTTTATCCAGCTTAGCAAAGATACCGGAAAACCAAATTATCATTTTGTTCAGAGAACCTTTGACACATGCCTCTTCCCTTATGAAGTTGCATAAAACTTTTTCTGAAAATCAGAAAGAAGATCCTTTTGTATTGGATTATTTCAATTATTTGGGACATCACGAATTTGGACTGGATCATAAGCCGTTTCTATTAACCCAGGATTTTATCAAGAACAAGGACAATTACGGTCGGGACGATCTGAATTACTGGTTACAGATATGGATTAACTATTATGAGTACCTTTTAGATAATTTTGATGATCATTTGATGGTTGTCTCTTTTGAAGATCTTATAGAAGAACCAAATAAAGTTTTTGCTTACGTAAAAGAAAACCTTAAGATTACCTCTCTTATGAGCAGCGATAAAAAACACGTTCCGACTAAATATACTGAAGTTAGCTGCGATCTTAAGTTAAAGGATAGGGCCTTGAAAATATACGACGAATTGAGCACCAGAAAAGGCTATTAGTTTTATTTTACTTCATAGATTTTACATCACTCTTTTCCAATTTTGTTGTAGCTTTCACCAGAACACCATCTTGTATTTTAATGAGTTCTAACCTCAATAGCTAAAAAATTATCAGCTGATTGGAGCGCGCTATTTTTATCTGTAAACCGCACTTTAAAGTTTTTTCCTGCCATTTATCACCGGATATTATTAATTGAATAAATTTGAAAGTATTAACGCTAATTGAAAACCTGGATAGCATACAAGTCGATCGGTTTTTATGAAATTTAGCAAGGAGATGCTATGCTTCTTAGTTATTAATAAGCATCTTTACAAAATTTATAATTTTCTAAATTATATATAGGTTGTGGAATGAAGAAAATTGCCTTAATTACTGGAGTTACGGGACAAGACGGAGCTTATTTAAGTGAATTTTTGTTAAAAAAAGGATATGAAGTCCACGGCTTAAAAAGGCGCTCTTCTCTCCTAAATACAGACCGTATTGATCATCTCTATCAGGATCCTCATGTTGAAGATCGCAATTTTATATTGCACTATGGAGATATGACTGATAGCACAAATTTAATTCGTTTAATTCAGGAGATTCAGCCGGATGAGATTTACAATTTAGCCGCTATGAGTCATGTTCATGTTTCTTTCGAAATTCCTGAATATACCGCGAATGCTGACGGAATAGGAACATTGAGGGTGCTGGATGCAGTCAGGCTATTAGGTCTTCAAAATAAGACAAGAATATACCAGGCTTCTACTTCAGAATTATTCGGAAAAGCACAGGAGGTTCCTCAGTCTGAGACCACATCTTTCTATCCCAGAAGTCCGTATGGCGTAGCAAAAATGTACGCCTATTGGATAACAGTGAATTACCGCGAGGCATATGGTATGTTTGCAAGCAATGGAATTCTGTTTAATCATGAATCACCTGTTCGCGGAGAAACATTTGTTACAAGAAAAATTACCAGGGCTACAGCACGGATAGCTATGGGCTTACAGGATAAGTTATATCTGGGAAATCTGGACGCCCAAAGAGATTGGGGACATGCCAAAGACTATGTCCGTATGATGTGGATGATTCTTCAGGCAGAAGAGCCCGAAGATTGGGTGATAGCGACAGGTACAACAACAGCAGTGCGCGAATTTGTTCGCAAGAGTTTTGCAGAAACAGGCATTGAATTGGAATATAAAGGATTGGGCGTTGCTGAAAAAGCCTATGTTAAGTCCTGTTCTAATCCTAATTTCCAATTGGAAATTGGCAAAGAAGTTCTAGCTATTGATCCCAAATATTTTAGGCCTACTGAAGTTGATCTGTTGATAGGTGATGCTAGCAAAGCCAGGACAAAACTTGGTTGGGAACTTGAATATTCCCTTGACGATCTGATCAAAGATATGGTTCAAAGCGACATAAAATTGATGCAAAAAGAACAATATCTGAAAGATGGGGGATATAAAATATTAAACTATTTCGAATAAATGGCGATGCAAAAAAATGCTAAAATATATATTGCCGGGCATCGTGGACTTGTTGGGAGTGCTATTCTGAAAAATCTTGAAAGTAAAGGTTTTACAAATTTCATTACCAGAACACATGCTGAGCTCGATTTAACAGATGGCCTTGCAGTGCAAAAATTTTTCCGTGAGATAAAGCCAGATTATGTTTTCCTCGCAGCGGCTAAGGTGGGGGGTATTGCTGCAAATAATAATTACCGGGCAGATTTCATCTATGAAAATTTGATGATTCAGAACAATGTTGTTCATCAATCCTATTTGAATGGGGTGAAAAAATTAATGTATTTGGGCAGTACTTGTATCTATCCTAAAAATTGCCCTCAACCTATGAAAGAGGAATATTTACTCACAGATGTCCTGGAATTTACCAACGAACCATATGCGATAGCCAAAATTGCCGGAATAAAATTATGTGAGAGTTATAACCTGCAATACGGGACTAATTTTATTGCTGTGATGCCTACAAATCTTTATGGTCCAAATGACAATTTTGATCTGGAAAAATCTCATGTCCTACCCGCCCTTATCAGAAAAATACATTTAGGAAAGGCGCTGATGGAAGAAAATTGGGAAATAATAAAGGCCGATCTTAACCATCTGCCTATTAATGAAGTAAATGGAAATTCGTCAAAACAAGATATTCTTGAAGTAGTATTCAATCATGGAATCAGGAAGCAAAAAGATGGTGTCTCAGTTGACATCTGGGGCAGCGGTAAACCAATGCGCGAATTTCTATGGTCAGAGGAGATGGCCGATGCATGTGTATTCTTAATGGAGCGGGTCAACTTTATGGATACTCATAAGGTGAGCACAAAAGAAATAAGAAACACGCACATTAACATAGGAACAGGCTCGGATATTTCAATTCGGGATTTGGCCAATGTAATTAAAAATATCATTGGGTTCGACGGCACTTTCAACTTTGATGCTTCTCAACCGGATGGTACTATGAAGAAGCTTACAGATGTGACAAAACTTCATGCATTGGGATGGAAGCACCAAATTGAATTGAGTGAAGGTGTAAAAATGCTTTATAATTGGTATTTAAAAAATCAGGGAAAAGGTCGGCAATAAAAGTGATTAAATTTAGCTGTTTAGACTATCGGTTTTACCAGAAGTTCTAACCTGCCTAAACTAACATAAATCGATGATCATTTTATTGACCATCAAACCTGACTTTAATCCCTTAAATTTTGACGCTCCCTTATTACAAGGCTATTTCAAATATTTTCCTCAATGACACTAGGAAAATTAGTACAATACGTGCAGTTCATCGAATATTTTCTTAAAGCAATGTTAAAATACCCTACTGTGGTAGTCCATTCATCGTTTATTTACGTATTACAACCGATGCATCCCGGTTTTAAGGAACCGGAATGTGAAATAGCCAGGACTTAGTTTCACTTTCTTTTTCAGATAATAATTGAGTTTTTGTCTTATTTTTTTATATCTATGCAGTTCATCGAAAAAATGGCAATTTTTATCGGTATAAAAGAGTTACATTAAAAGGATTATTAGTTGAGTTAGAAACAGATTATATAAATTATCGCCCCTAAAATGAAATACCACCCCACCAAGATCATTAATTTGATTCTGTATTTCTTTATCCTAACAATTATTATTGCTTGTAGTAAAGACATTGATATACTCACTGATGCGGTACTCAATGACTCGGTTGCTAGTGTTGAAGAACGCGAAAAGGCAGCAGAAGAAGAGGAAGAAGAAGAAGAAACTGCTGAAGAAGAAGCAGAGGAGGAAGCAGAAACTCCGGAGGAAGAGCCGCCAGTGGAAGATGGCATGGAAGATGGATTTGAGAGCAGAATTACAGAATTTCCCCCTATAGATGACGCCCACGTTCAAAGCGGCAAAGGTTACAATCAAACAATCATACGACTCGATGAAAATAGCAGAACCTCTTACCTGAAGTTCGATCTTAGTCCTATTGAGGCTATCGGCGGCTACATCACTGATGCTACCCTAGAATTTACAATCAATAGTGATGAAGGTAACGGAACTATAAACATATATAAGGGTGTAGACAGTGAATGGACCGAACAGGAAATAGATAATATTAATGTTCCTGAGATTGATATTCTACTTGGAGCAATAACAAAAGAGTACAAAATTGGTAATACAGAAGAAGTAATTCTTAGCGCTTCGGATCTGATTCCCGAAAACACTACGCTGATTTTAGAGCATAATGAAGGAAATGATCTCGCGATTGCGTCAAAAGAACATCCTTCTAAAATTGGCCCTAAATTGGTGATTACTTACAATGCACCCGAAACTGCTGATGCAATTGTAATCGTAGAAGAGGAGCCGGCTCCTCCGGCAGAAGAAAACCCGCCTGAAGAAGAAAATACACCTGCTGAAAACGAAGCCCCTATGGCCATCGCAGATGCAACTCCGTCTAGTGGAGGAGTACCTCTGGATGTATCATTTACGGGAAGTAACTCTACTGATGATAATAACATAACTACTTATGCCTGGAATTTTAAAGATGGAGGAACAGCTAATACGGCTAATCCATCACATACATTTACAACTGTTGGAAGCTATGATGTAGTTCTGACCGTTACTGATGCCGAAGGTTTAACATCTACAGACACCGTGACTATAACGGTCAACGAAGAAAGCAATGAGGCTCCTGTTGCCCGTGCAACTGCTTCTCCGTTAAGCGGGACAGCGCCATTAGAAGTTGCCTTTACCGGAAGTAATTCTTCGGACGACAATTCTGTGGCGAGCTACGCCTGGAATTTTAAGGATGGTAGCTCTTCCAACAATGCCAACCCTACCCATACATTTAATAATGCCGGTACTTATGCGGTGGAATTAACTGTAACAGACGAAAACGGCCTGTCCGATAAAGAGACCGTGAATATTACTGTAAATGCACCGGTAAGCAATGAGGCGCCTGTAGCTGTGGCAAGTGCAAACCCATTAAGCGGAGATGCTCCTTTACAGGTACAGTTTAATAGTACTGCTTCTACAGATGATAATGGTATCACCAGTCGTTTATGGCAGTTTACCCCTAATGACGCTTCTTCACAGACAAATCCTACCCGTACATTTGATAATGCCGGGGTTTATGATGTGACCTTAACGGTTACTGATGCTCAGGGATTAACCAATACAGATACCGTTACCATTACGGTAAATGCCGGAGGTAATTCTGGTGGAGGAGGCAGTGGAGGTGGAAATTATCCTCCCGGGGCCGTGTTGGCATCTTCATTTGGTTTCAATAGTAACGACTCCTCTGATGCCTTTAAAGAAGCTTTACAATCCAATAATTCCGTTATAGTAGTTGATAAACAAAGTAGTGATTGGATTATTAAACCGACCAAGATATTTAGCCTTGAAAACAAGACTATTATATTTGAGGCTGGAGTCGTACTTCGTGCTAAGCCCGGGGCTTATCCCGGTTCAACAGACCAAATGCTTCAATTGGTGTATCCCGAAAATGTTACGATTGAAGGATATGGTGCAACTTTTAGAATGAACAAAAGCGAATATTCCAGTGGTGAGCACAGACATGCTCTGACTATTCAAGATGGTAATGATATCACGATTAAAGGCCTGGTTTTAAGAGACGCCGGAGGAGACGGCATACTAATTTCCGGTCTTCAACAAGGAACTTACTCGAACAATGTTACCATTGAGGACGTCACCTGTGTAAACAATAGACGAAACGGTTTAAGTATTACCAGCGGTCAAAATATATGGGTAAGAAATTCAGAATTTTTACAAAGTAATGGCCATAATCCTGAAACAGGAGTCGATCTTGAACCGAATTACGCCAATGACAGATTGGTCAATATTAATTTTAATAATTGCACCTTTTCAGGGAACGACAGCGCAGGATTTCAGGTAGGAACGAATTGGCTTACAAGTTCATCAATTCCAATTAGTGTTGTTGTCCGGGATTGTGAATTTAGCTATAATTCAAAAAGCCCTAACGGCAAAGCTGGTACTGAGATCATTTTAAGTCAAGGAAGTCATGGGAACCCTGTGAAAGGAAATGTGCTCTTCGATAGGAACACCTTCAACGGCAGCAATACAAGTATCCTTTTCAGCAAAAAATCTGCTGCTGCCTATGATGTTGAATTCAAGGATTGCGACGCCTATAACGTTGCAAAAAATAGCAGTGCGGTAATCAATCTGGAAGCTTCCAGTATTTCTAATACTTTAGGTGGATATAAGTTTACCAATTTCTTTATGAAGTACAATAACAATATACCCTTTATGCAGGTTAGAGGACCAAGTACCCTTACTTTTAAAAATGTTACTGGTAATTTTACAATTGATGAACCAAATAATAATCCGCTGAGTTACGTCGGAAGTTATAACCCATCAAATAATGTAAACGTTTCCATAAATTATAACCACATAAACTAGGATTATATATACCCATTTCAACCGGCTTTTTGAAATTGATTTTTTGGTTGATTTCAAATGCTATGTTTCATTGACTAATATCCTTATTTTTAGATTTATAGCTTTGTTTTTTACCACAATTTCCTCCTTCCCTGGTAATACTTTTTCATATATAACAGTACAACAAAGAAGCTGACCTCAATACCTTTATGCTTATAATGATTTTTTGTTCATTAATAAGTGTTAAGCCTGCATATAAATCGATGACTATATTGAAAAGAAACCAATAAAGTATAAATACTAAGGGTAGAATTACCAAAAATTATTCAATTAAAAGCATCTACAGTTTTGGTTATCATTTCACAGGCGCAGTATTTGTCAGTTTAACTGCCAATACCCTCAATCCGGACTTAAATAATGCTCATTTCAGAAAACTGAAAATAGCCCGAATACTGGCCATAAAACACCAAAAATGCTTTTTGCTTGTCGAAGAATGGGCAGTAAAGCCCGATTATGCACCTCTCCATATCAAGGTACAATGGGATCTTAAAATAACAATTCTGGAATTTAAATCTCACTGGAACTTACGGGTAATTTCCAGATTAACTCCTTCATTCTGTGCTGGATCATAATTGATATAATTAAAGTCCTTAACTTCTGGACCTAATATGGTGATATCCCCTACTATATTTTTCACATGCTTCAGTGTACCTAATCGAGACCCTCTGACCACCATAAATGGCACTTTAGAACTATATTCAATTAACATATTATTGAATGTATAACCCCCGAGAGGCCCTGTTGGTTTCTTGTAATTTGGGACTTCCAGATAAATCGGAGGCCAGGTTCCAGCTTTACAAATATTTTTCGCAACGCAATTGATAAAACTCACAGAATAAGCGTCTGCCCGTTTTCTACTATAAAATAGCCCCCATTTCGAATTTTCAATGGTGCAACTCTCAAATACCACTTCTCCTTTTACGGGATCATCCATATTAGATCCGATTATTATCTCCGCCGCAGTTTTGGGATGATCAATAGTATGATTATTACTTAAAAACGAATCTTTAAAGAGGATAGTGATGGGTTCAGAATTGGAAGTTAACCTTCCTAAGGCAATCATAATTCCAGAGTGATAGTTGTCTTTAAAGATGCAGTTCTCTACCCTTATATTGCTGATTACATCCATTTCATTATTTGGTTCTATGTCTATTCCTGCTCCGGGTAAAGTTCCTTTGGTATTAGAGAATGTTGAATTTGTAATTGTAATATTCTTTCCACTAATAATAGAAAGGCCCTGTCTCTTATTATTCACTGAACTTATATTGTTGATAATAATATCTTCAGAATAACTTCCCTTGCCCCATCCTGCGATATATACTCCATCTCCCCCGCTATCTTTTATTTTTAGGTCCTGGATTTTAAAATTTTTACAAGCACGCAAACTTATTGCATGGCGCCACTCCCCGTCAACGTATTCTTCCTTGTTCATACAAAAAAGACCGTTATTGCCAATAATCTGTATATTCTCACAGTTTATAAATGAAAAAAGGGCGTTATTGGTTTTTTGAAAAGCTCCCTTTTGTGCATACACCTCGGTCCCGGGCTCAAGAAATATAACTTTATTTCTGAGCTGTCTTAAAACCATGGGCTTTAGACTCCATGCCCTGGACTTCTTATCTATTATGATAGTGTCGTATTTAGAATTTAATGCATTCAACAGCGCCTGGGTAGGATGAGTTTTAAAACCATAGGAAGATGCCGTCACAGATTGCCCATGTAATAAAGAGCAACACAGGAATATCAAATAGCATGTTATAATTCTTGTATTTGGTATCCTCATATTTAAAGTTGTAATAAATTTTAAAATCATAAACAAACTTATCGATTATTCTATGACAATAGCTCAATAATACGTTTTGGAACCGATTTCCAAGTTGAATGCCAGGCTGCTATTCAATTGATCGAATATTAGTACAATTTAAATGAATTAGTAGGTCGGTTTGCAAGCTTTTGTCATCTTTGCTGCGCAAAACCTTTCAGAAGCATTTCTTTGATTATACGAAATACGGTATTAATAAGTTCTATTATATTAACAATATTGGAAATAGCCTAAAATAATGAACAAAATTGCAATAATTGGATTGGGATATGTGGGCTTGCCCCTGGCGCGCTTGTTTGCTACAAAATATCCGGTCATAGGATTCGATATCAACCAATCGAGAATTAACGAATTACAAGCCGGTACCGATAGTACCCTGGAAATAGAAGATGAGGTTTTACAGGCAGTACTACAAAATTCACCTGATATAGTGAAAGGTCTGTATTGTACAAATCAATTGGATAACATTAAAGACTGCAACTATTATATAGTTACTGTTCCAACTCCGGTAGACAGTACAAACAGACCCATATTAACTCCATTATACAAAGCGAGTGAGGCGATTGGTCAGTTTTTAAAGCAGGGTGATGTTGTAATTTATGAATCTACGGTATATCCTGGTGTTACAGAAGACGAGTGTGTGCCTGTTCTTGAAAAATTCAGCGGTTTAAAATGCAATACTGACTTTTACGTAGGATACTCACCTGAAAGGATAAATCCTGGTGATAAGGAGCACACTGTTGAAAAAATTCTTAAAGTTACATCTGGGTCAACCGCGGAAATTGGTAAAAAAATAGATGCCCTTTACTCATCAGTTATCACAGCAGGTACACATCTGGCACCTTCAATAAAAGTTGCAGAAGCAGCCAAGGTTATTGAAAACTCTCAGAGAGATATTAATATTGCCTTTGTAAATGAACTGGCAAAGATATTCAATTTAATGGATATAGACACTCATGATGTCCTTAACGCTGCAGGTACTAAATGGAATTTCCTCCCGTTTAAACCGGGACTGGTAGGGGGGCATTGTATTGGAGTAGACCCTTATTATTTGGCTCAAAAAGCCCAGGAATATGGTTATCATCCGGAGATTATTTTGGCTGGCCGTCGCATGAACGACGGAATGGGTAAATATGTGGCTTCTGAGGTGGTTAAACTGATGGTTCAAAAAGATATTAAGGTAAAAGGATCCAAGATTCTTGTCCTGGGTATTTCTTTTAAGGAAAACTGCCCGGATGTACGAAATACAAAGGCCGTAGATGTAATTCGAAATTTACAGAGTTATGGTACAAATGTGGTAATTTACGACCCCTGGGCAGCACCGGAGGAAGTTGATCATGAATATAAACTAGCTACCACCAAACAATTGCCTGCTGATACTTATGATGCTGTAGTCCTTGCGGTGGCACACCAGGAGTTTCTTGGTATAGATTATTCTAAAATCTTGAAAGATAAAGGGATACTATATGATGTAAAAGGTATTCTATCCAATAAATTGGTTAGTGGCCGGTTATAATTAAGGTTTGTACATCAAAATTGAGCATGATTAAGCAAAAAACACAGCAGATACTGAACTTGCTCAAAAAAACAATCAATCAGCCTATCTTTAAGAATGTGCTGATTGTCGGTGGTGTTTCCCTGGCCATTAAGGCTGTCGGCTTCTACAAGGAACTGATTATCGCACAAAAGTTTGGCCTCTCAGAACTTTTGGACACATTTTTAATTGCAATGCTACTTCCCGGATTTATCAGCACTGTTTTTCTCGGGTCATATAGTAATGTATTTATTCCCAATTATATAGCAGAATTAAGGCGTAAGGGAAATCTTGCAGCCTTCCAATCTACCAGCTTGTTAATAACACTGGCAATAGCCGGTTTTTTTATTCTCATCACCTTCCTGTTTACCGACGTCTATCTCTCCACTTTTTTTAGTGGACACACACAACACTACTACGACCTGGTCACTACTCAGTTGAGCTATATTTTACCATGCATCTTGATTTGGGCCATAAGCTCTCTTTTTTCAGGTTTACTGAATATTGCCAATGAGTTTGCCTATTCCACTTTTAGCGGTGTTTTTATGTCTTTAGGAATAATCATATCATTAGTCTTTTTTAGTGAAGTTTTGGAAGAAAGGGTATTGGTTGTTGGTGTGTTAGGTGGAAGTATAACCGGAATGTTCTTCTTGCTTTTTATATCTATACAAAAAAAGGTGCTCTTTTTTGGAAGACCCGATTTCGCAAACAAGAACATCATCCTGATGCTCAAACAGGTGCCGGTAAAAATATCATCATCGTTGATAAATGCTTTGAACCCCATAGTAGATCAATATTTTTCGGCACAATTGGTAATAGGGTCAATTGCGGCTTTGAGTTATGGAATTAAAGTTCCCATGCTGGTTATCGGATTATTTGGCATCGCACTCAGTAAAGTCCTATTACCTTATTTTTCAAAATTAACAGATAACCTTGAGCACGCATTTTTAAAACTCAAAAAGGTACTTTCCTATAATTTTGTAGTATGTCTTGGTATTGGTATTGTATTGTTTTTATGCTCGGAATTTATTGTGAGCTTACTTTTTGAACGCCAGGCTTTTACTTCTGAAGATACCCAAATAGTATACAGAGTGCAGGAAATGTATATATTACAAATACCATTTTATATATCCGGAATGATAATGAGCCGATATTTAACGGCGATTAACAGAAATAGTTTTCTAGTATTCGCGTCCTCCGTAAGTTTGCTATTAAATACCTGGTTAAATTTTATTCTAATTGATAGAATGGGTGTTCTGGGATTGGCCCTGGCCACTTCTCTGGTCTCAATAATAAATACTATAGTCATCTACACATATATTGTGAGATTAAACAGAAAATAGCATGTTCAGTATTATTACACCAAGTTACAACAGGGAAAATACCCTTCACAGAGTGTACGACTCATTAGTAGCACAGACTTACACACAGTTTCACTGGGTAATAGTAGATGACGCCAGCAGCGACAATACAGAGGATCTAGTTAATAGCTGGATACGCAATACCGATAAGTTTAAAATAGAGTACCATAAGCTTGCTGAAAATAAAGGCAAACCATATGCCTTAAATCATGGGTTTAAATTTTGTACAGAACCCATCACCATAATCGCCGATAGTGATGATTCTTTTGAAGCCAATACCCTAAAGGATCTAAAGGCAGATTGGGACGCTCTGGATAAGACCTCAACCGGGCGGAAAGTAGCAACAATTTGGACGCTCACCAAAGATGAGAATGGCAAAATAGTAGGTGACAAATTTCCTGAAGACGCATGGCGAGTTAATTTTCAGGAAAGGGTTCTAAAAAGAAAAAAAGGCATTGGTGGTGAAAAATGGCATAGCTGGAGAACCCATGTACTGAAGGAGTACACAATGTTTCACAACGACAATACCAAATACATTGGTGAAAGCGCAACATGGGAAAGAATTAATAAGGACTATGATTTTTTATGTCTCAATAAAGTGCACAGATTATATTGGCATTCCGAGGACGGTATAATGAGTTCAAAAAAGTCGACCCTAAAGACTTCGAAAATCAAATATTACACGGCCTGTTATCAACTAAAAGGAAATTCCATCAAGACAATAATTCGCTATGGATATTACAGGAATCTTGCTTTTGAATATTGCAAAGCATCATTCAATTTTCAGGATAAGGAATGTAAATTAAATGGTTTTAAGCTCCTGGGCTGTTATCTAATATTTTTGTTTCAACTGCCATTTAGAGCGATAAACAAATTGAGATGAGAATTTTTAAATATATAGTAGCAGCTTTTTTTGTCTTTAATTTACCGACATTCTGTCTTTTCGCGTTCGGATCGACTATGGGAAGGGTTGTTAGTATTCTTACATTTATCTTACCCATACTATATGCCATTTTTTCTAAGAATCTTGTAATACTAAAGTTTTTCCTAATAGTAGGCTTGAGTTATTTTCTCTTATCTGGTTTTCAGTTTTACTCAGGAGATGAATCCAACTATTGGGCATGGTTTATAAAATATTTGTTATTGGTTTTATTCGGAGCCGCAATTGTCTCGGATATTTCTAAAAAGGAACTGCTTATTATGCTCATAATCGCAGCTTCATCCGTAGTTTTCAATGCAGTATTCTTTTCTGATGACTATGGGCGCTACAGTGGTTTTTACCTCGATCCTAATGCCGCAGGCTCTGTTTGTATGGCGGGTTATGCCTTATCATTCGGATTTGAAAAAAGCAGGCTCAAGACCATTGCTCAGTTTCTTTGCACTTTTGCAGGTCTTATTACATTTTCAAGGACCTTTATTGTTCTATGGATCATTGTAAATCTCATCTCATTGAAGCTAAACCCAAAAAACATCAAGGTATTAGCACTTGGAGTTGTTGTTATTGCATTTACATTGTCCTTAGCGTCTTTCCTGAATTTCAACCCTATTCGTTTTAGTCAATTACAGTCTCTTGTTGGAGATGAAGAGGTCTCACTAGAAGAATTGAATGAGGGATCCAGAACGGCAACCTGGGCAAAATTTTATCCGTATATCTCTGAAAAACCAGTGCTGGGTCATGGTTTTGGCTCATTTCAGGGCGGAAATCAAATAAGCAGAATAGGGCCTCATAATTCTTTCTTATTGATCTGGGGCGAGGCAGGCATTATGGCTTTATTGGCATTCCTTGGCCTGCATCTTTATCTGCTGAAGAAAAGTCTTGTCATATTCTATCAAAAACCACATCTTTTTATGATGAGTATCAGTTTGATTTTATTTCTCATGACCAATCATAATTACTTTACGGCATATACTATCATTTTTATTTCTATGTGGATTTTTATTGAAACCCATAAAATTGTAAAAAATGAGAATTGACTTTATCATTAGTTCTCTTCAAGGAGGTGGTGCTGAGAGGGTTATGGTTATAATGTCTGAGTACCTCAGTAGTATTGGATATGATGTAAGAATAATTATCTTCTCAGATGTGGTAAAATACCAATTGCCAGAAGAAATAGCTTTGATTGTATTGGATACCAAAAGTGCTCAAAACCACTTGCTTAGAAGTGTAATAAATTTACGTAAGTATTACAAAATAAAGGATAACCGACCTAATATTATGGTTTCTTTTATAACTAAAAATAATCTAATCGCAATCCTGGTGTCTAAAATGCTTGCGATTCCATTGCTTGCCTGTGAGCACAGTAATTTTTTCAGGAACCAGTCCCCGGTTTTTCTAAGCAAGATTACCAAAACATTTTTCTACAGGTTTGCCGATCAAATCACCGTACTTACCACTTTCGACCTGCCGTATTACAAGAAGTACGGTATTGATGTTAAAGTTTTACCTAATCCTTCTACATTTAAACCTACAAGTAATACAAAGAACAAAAGGGAAAAAATAATATTGGCAGTTGGCGGTCTGGACAGATATCACATAAAGGGGTTTGATAATCTTTTAGAGGTTATGGCACCTATACTAAAAAGTAATAAAGAATGGAAACTGAAATTTGTTGGTGGTGGAGAAAAAGGAAAGGTATTCCTTTCTCAAATGGCTGAGGATAAAGGCATCACGGAGAATGTCATTTTCACAGGATTTAGAGAGGACGTTGCCAATATTATGAAAGAATCCAATATATTTGTTCTTTCTTCCCGAATAGAAGGAATGCCAATGGTATTGCTGGAAGCAATGTCACAGGGAATGGCTTGTATCGCATATAATTGCAAAACTGGTCCCTCAGATATAATAGAATCCAATTTTGACGGTTTATTAATAGAGGATCAGAATATTGAAGCAATGCGTGCAGGATTGCAACTACTTATTGATGAGGAAGCATTGAGAAATAAGTTAAGGTCAAATGCCGTAAAATCAGTTTCGAAATTCTCCATCCAAAGTATTGGTGATAAGTGGATTAAATTGCTTGATGATGTTGTTTCAAAAAAAAGAAAAGAATAAAGTCATTTATGGTATGAGCAGAAAAGGAATCCAAATGATATTTGGTTAAAGCATTCCATTCCACCTTGAATTTATCAAAAACACTCTGTACAAAAGGTGGCAGATTTAAATATTAAATTATGGCTGATAAATGATAGTATTGTTGAAGTGGACAAGGCCAGTATGGGCCATGTAACACAACAATTTGGAAAGTATTTATCTCAGGTAAATGGATCGAGAAATTTGTTTTTTTTAATTTTGAAAAATCCAGGTCAAAAGTACTGATGTGTATTTAACTTAAAGTAATCAAAAACTGATCTATGTTTGGCAAGATCGTCCGTTTTATTAAGCAAAAGTATTCAATGTCGACTCTTTCTAAAGTCGATTATGCCAGAAAAATTGGTGTAACAGTTGGTGAAAATTGCCGAATATTCACCCGTACATTTGGTTCGGAGCCCTGGTTAATATCAATTGGTGACAGAGTAACAATTACCTCCAGCGTTACCATATTAACACATGACGGAGCTACCTGGCTAATGAGAGACAAAAAGGGAAGGAGATATGCTTACAAAAAGACAATCATCGGCAATGACGTTTTTGTTGGTGTCAATGCTATTATTATGCCTGGGGTCATAATTGAAGATAAAGTTATAGTTGCGGCCGGTAGTATCGTAACAAAATCAGTTCCGTCAGGGAGTATCGTGGGAGGTAATCCAGCGAAGATAATTGGGAGTTATAATGACTATGAAAAGAAAGCATTATCGGAATTCCCGGCAGACAGTGATTTTGAACCTAAATTAGATTATAAGACCAATATCCTACAAAATTTGGATAAAAGTTCTAAACCTTTTTTGAAGCATTAAAAAATATAAAATTATACCTATAAACAATGAATTGCCTAAGTATGATTTAAGGTCCCAAATCAAAAAAGAAGAAACTATGATATGATGTGAAAAACGAATTGATTTGCCCGGTGGAAGGGCGCTTATAAATTTTGACCTATTATGCAGAGGTCAAACCTAATTCTACTATATCCGGATAATGCATATTTAAGTATAAATTAGACAAAAACAAGAGACAATTAATTCACATAAATTTAAAATAGAGAAACTAAATAATGAGTTCAAACCTGAGAGTTGCGATAGAAGCTTCAATAAGTGCCGGAAAGGCCATCATGAAGATTTATGACTCCGACAAGATCAAGGTAGATTTTAAAGAAGACAAATCTCCATTAACGGAGGCTGATTTGGCCTCTAATAATTGTATTATGAGTTTTTTAAAAGACTCCGTTTATCCCGTGATCAGCGAGGAAAATAAACTAATGGACTACCACATACGAAAAAAATGGGATGATTATTGGATAGTAGATCCCCTGGACGGTACCAAGGAGTTTATTAAAAGAAATGGAGAATTTACCGTTAATATTGCGCTTTGTTCTAAAGGGATACCTGTTTTGGGAGTTATTTATGTGCCCGTTGAAAGAACACTTTATTATGCGGATGTGCCTTCCGGAAAGGCATATAAAACCGTTTTGGATAAAAACCACTATACAGATAAAGCACTATTTGAAGATAGTGACCGCATCCATGCATCTGCATTGTCCAAAAATGCCATAAGGGTGGTTGGTAGTCGGTCACATATGAACGACGATACCCTCAAGTTTATTGAGGCTACAGAAAAGGATTATAAGGATGTAGCGATCGTCTCAAAAGGCAGTTCATTAAAGTTTTGTTTGGTAGCAGAGGGTAAAGCCGATGTTTATCCTAGATTTGCACCGACAATGGAATGGGATACAGCAGCTGGTCACGCCATATGCAATGCAGTCGGACTTAAAGTAATTTCCAGGGAAAGCAATAAGGAGTTGGAATATAATAAAAGTAATTTGTTGAATCCTCATTTTCTGGTTAGCAACTGATGGCAGATGTGTCGTATAAAAGGCATTTGGCCAAAACAATTACATGGCGAGCCGTAGGCACGTTAGATACTATACTTCTGTCATGGATCATTACAGGGAACCCCTTTACCGGCCTAAAAATTGGTTTTTCGGAGGTGGTAACAAAAATGATATTATATTATTTCCATGAGAGAATTTGGTTTAAAATTGGGACAAAAGAAAGCCGTAAAAGGCATATATTTAAAACCATTTCCTGGAGAATAATTGGAACACTGGATACATTTTTATTATCCTGGATAATTACGGGTAGTCCGCTTATGGGCGCAAAAATTGGGATGCTCGAGGTAATAACCAAAATGATTTTATATTACCTGCACGAACGTGCTTGGTACCGAATTAATTTTGGATTGGATAGGAGAAAAAGACTGAGAAATGAGTAAGAATATTGTGCCACATACCTACCGGGTTAACCGCGAAGAACGAAGACAGGCCAATGGTCATAGCTCTTTTCTTATATTCTTCACGGGACTTTCTGGATCCGGAAAGTCTACCATCGCAAATGCCCTGGAGATAAAACTTTTTATAGATGGTGTTAAAACCTATGTACTCGACGGCGATAATGTTAGAAGGGGTATCAATAAAGGATTATCTTTCAGCCCTGAAGACAGATCGGAAAATAATCGTCGGATCGGGGAAATTTCAAAATTGTTTGTGGAAGCCGGAATGGTAGTCCTGGCAGCTTTTGTCGCCCCTTATCAAAAAGACAGGGATTTTATTAGAGAGACTGTTGGAGAAGAAAATTATGTGGAAGTATTTGTAAACGCCAGTCTCGAAGTTTGTGAGCAGAGAGATGTAAAAGGACTATACAAAAAAGCCAGAAAGGGACAAATAAAGGATATGACAGGCATAACAGCTCCGTATGAACCTCCCATAAACCCAACGATAGAAGTTACCCATGAAGATTCTGTGCAGGAAGCAGTGGATATTATATATGAGAAAATAAAAAATAAACTTAGAGTTTAAAAAATGAGTAAGTACTACTTAAATTATTTGGACGAGCTAGAATCTGAGGCTATTTATGTCTTAAGAGAAGTCTGGGCGCAATTTGAAAATCCTGTAATTCTATTTTCGGGAGGCAAAGATTCTATTGTTGTTACACATTTGGCCAAAAAGGCTTTTTACCCAAGTAAAATACCTTTTGCCTTAATGCATGTTGATACCGGACATAATTTCCCGGAAACCATCAAATTCAGAGATGATCTGGTAAGTGATCTCGATGCGCGACTAATAGTTGGCTCGGTTCAAACATCTATTGATCAGGGAAGAGTAGCCGAAGAAAAAGGGAAGAATGCCACTCGTAATGCATTACAGATTACTACTTTACTCGATGCTATTGAAGAGAATAAGGTAGATTGTGCCATTGGTGGCGGAAGAAGAGATGAAGAGAAAGCAAGAGCTAAAGAAAGATTCTTTTCACATCGGGACGACTTTGGTCAGTGGGATCCTAAAAACCAGCGTCCGGAACTCTGGAACATCTTTAACGGCAGGCACTTTGAAGGAGAGCATTTTAGAGTATTTCCCATTAGTAACTGGACAGAAATGGATGTGTGGAATTATATCAGAAGAGAAGAAATAGAAATACCATCCCTCTACCTCGCACATGAAAGGGAAGTGGTCTGGCGTAACGATTCCTGGATTCCAAAATCAGAATTTCTTATACTTGAAGAAAAGGAAAAAATCGAAATCAAAAAAATTCGGTTTAGGACGCTGGGTGACATTACGATAACCGGAGGTATTGAATCTGATGCTGACAACATTGAAAAAATTGTGCAGGAGGTTTCTGCAATGCGTAAGACCGAAAGGGGTAATCGTACAGATGATAAGCGCTCCGAGACTGCAATGGAAGATCGTAAAAAACAAGGGTATTTTTAAAAGAACAATAGTAAAATGGAAATAAGTAACAATCAACTTTTGAGGTTTACCACAGCAGGTAGTGTAGATGATGGTAAGAGTACCTTAATTGGCCGACTTTTATACGATTCTAAGTCTATTTTTGAGGATCAATTGGAGGCAATTGAAAACACGAGTAAAAAGAAAGGTCACGAAGGCGTGGATCTTGCGCTTTTCACTGATGGCTTAAGAGACGAAAGAGAACAGGGTATTACAATAGATGTGGCCTATCGCTATTTCACTACCCCAAAAAGGAAATTTATTATAGCAGATACTCCGGGTCACATTCAATATACCCGTAATATGGTAACCGGCGCCTCTACCGCCAATGCAGCCATCATTCTCGTGGATGCCAGACATGGCGTAATAGAGCAGACCAAACGACATGCCTTTATCGCTTCATTGTTACATATCCCTCATGTGATTGTCTGCATTAATAAGATGGATCTGGTAGATTTTGATGAAGCTGCTTATAACAAAATTATCAGGGAATTTGAAGAATTTTCTTCAAAGTTATTGGTTAGGGATTTTAGATTTATTCCAATTAGTGCTCTTCTGGGTGACAATGTGGTGAACAGGTCCGAAAATATGCCTTGGTATCAGGGGGGACCTCTTTTGCATACGCTGGAGACCATGCATATAAGTAGTGATATAAACAAAGTAGATGCAAGATTTCCTATTCAAACCGTATTGCGTCCACAGAGAGAAGGGTTTATAGATTATCGCGGATACGCCGGCAGGGTAGCCAGCGGGGTATTTAGAACAGGTGATGAAGTGGCAATTATGCCTTCCGGTTTTTCTTCTACCATAAAATCTATAGAAGGGCCAGCCGGGCAAATTAATGAAGCCTTCGCCCCAATGTCTATTTCCATTACCTTAAATGACGATATAGATATCAGCAGAGGCGATATGATTGTCCGGGCAAATAATCAGCCCGAAGCATCACAAGACATAGAAGTAATGCTGTGCTGGTTGCATAACGATGCCGCAAAGCCAAGAGCCAAATACAGCATAAGGCATACCTCTAACGATCAAAAGGCCATGATCAAGGAAGTCATTTATAAAATCGATATCAATACCCTTGGACGAAAAACTGAGGATACCGAGCTTACAATGAACGATATAGGCAAGGTTAAAATCCGGACCACCAAGCCTTTGATGATAGATTCGTATAGAGAAAACAGAGTCACAGGTAGTATTATTTTGATAGACGAAGCTACGAACGAAACTGTTGCCGCAGGGATGATAGTTTAAATTGAGATATGAAGTTGATCTGAATATTAAACCAAATTTAAATTCTTCGGGTGCAATTGATCGAATACATTAAAATATTTATACTTGAAAAAAGAAGATTTGTTATATAAGCCGATAATTTTTATAGGCACTGGACGTTCTGGAACTTCAATAATATCGGAAATAATCATGCGTCACTCTGAGCTCGCATTTCCCTCGCAATATCAAAATAAATTTCCCAAAACAAATTCGATTAATTATATCAGAAGACTTTTTGACAATAAACTTTGGAGGATCCATGGGCAAAAAAAACAATTAAATAAAGTTAATTTTTTAAATAGATATACTTTCAATGCCGTTGAGGCTTTCAAAATGTGGAATGCTATAACTGAGGATGGCATAAACTTCAGTAGAGATTTTTTAATTGATACATCGGCTTCCGAAAGCGATAAATCAAATATTCGAAAATATTTTATAAAAATGATTCGAGGACAAGGGAAGACGCGTTTAAGTTTTAAAATAACCGGGCCTTCCAAAATAGAATATTTGTCCAGTATTTTTCCGGATGCCTTTTTCATTCGCATAATTCGGGAACCCATACCAATGATTAGTTCATTTTTAAAAAGCCCATTCTGGCAATCAAGAGGAGAGTCAAGACTCTGGTGGACTGGGCCTTATTCTTCAGGTGAGAAGAAATGGATTAGAGATGTGGGCAATCCCGTTGCAATTACGGCATTTCAAATTAAAAAAATTCTTGATATTACAGATATTGAATGTGAAAAAATTGATCCCAATATAAAGACGATTAAATACGCTGATTTCGTTTCTAATCCGAAAAATATAGTAAAAGAAATTTTAGAGTTTACTGAATTGCCCCACGATAAATACTGTTTTGATTATTTCAAATCTAATAAGGTTTATAACCGTAATAAAAAGGATGAGGAGTACTTTTCTAAAGAAGATTTGCAAATCATCCATGACATATTTCAGAAAAATGAATCTCATTTTTTGGAAATCTAACAATCGCTGTGCTTAACAGAGTGAATGATCCTAAAACAAAAATAATATTTATACTACCTAGTCTAAGGGCAGGAGGTGCGGAGCGCGTAGTGTCTTTTCTAGCTCAAAACCTGAACAAACAACTCTTTGTATGTGAGCTATTGATTCTCGAATCAGCAAATGATCAGGCCTATTCAGTAGACGATATTAAAACCACTTTTTTAAGAAAATCCCGTACACTTTATGCTGTACCAGGGATTTTTAGATATATAAGAGCTAACAGCCCACAGTTGGTTTTCAGTTCTATAGGTCAGGTAAATATACTCTTGGGCGCATTAAAGCCCTTTTTAGGAGGAAGCCGTATTATTGTACGAGAAGCAAGTGTAGGAAGTGAATTGGCCAAATACTCGTCAACAAAACCCAGTTATTGGCTAAGATCTATTATGCCGATACTGAGCTCCTTCGGATATAGAAATATCAATCATATTGTTTGTCAATCCAGAGATATGGCCAATGACTTCATCAATAATCGCAATATAACAGAGGATAAAATTACCATCATCAATAATCCCATCACCGGAAATTTCAAATACCATAAAAAAAAGCAACCTTCAAACGCTTACAAAAAGTTTATTACGGTAGGCCGTTTAAGCAAGGAAAAAGGACATGTCAGGCTTCTAAAGCTACTCGCAAAGTGTGATTTTCCTTTTACATACACGCTAATCGGAGATGGACCTGAGAAAGATGAAATTTTCGCTCTTATCGCCACACTGAATTTAGAAAATAAAATCACGCATATTCCCTTTACGAGCGAGATAGCTGATTACCTAAAAGAACACGATCTGTTTTTACAGGGTTCCTTTGTGGAGGGATTTCCCAATTCCCTCTTAGAAAGTTGTGCAGTTGGCACTCCTGTCCTGGCTTTTAATGCTCCTGGTGGCACCAAAGAAATAGTAGAACACGGGGTTAATGGGTATATGGCAGAGACTGAAGAAGAATTTTTAGAATACCTCAACAAGCCAATGATATGGAATCCATTGGAAATCATGGAGTCCGTCAACCAAAAATTTAGTCAAAAGAATATCATTCTACAATATCAGGCATTGTTCTTAAAAGTTTTACAGCAAAAACCATAAAATCTTAATTAGATTTATGCGTTATCAACAAGAGTACTTAAAAAATCTTTAGCTATACAGTTAAAATGAAACAAGGGAAAGTGCCATTGAAGATATTACATATTATAAATTCCCTCTATTCTGGCGGAGCTGAGAAGCTATTGGTAGATGCCGTCTTAAAGTATAACGAGATGGGATTAGGGTCTGAGGTGCTCGTTTTAAATGCCCGAAGATCTTACTTATATGATACCCTTGCTAATGAGCCTGGAATTAAGCTTATTCATTCGACGGAATCTAAAAGTGTTTATAGTTTAAAACACATCCGTACTATACGAAAATTGTTACCCCATTATGACATCGTTCATGTGCATCTTTTTCCATCACTGTATTGGGTTGCCCTGGCGAATATTTTAAGTTCTAAATCCGACGCCAAATTAATACTCACTGAGCACAGTACTAATAACAAGCGCCGTAAAAAGTGGTTTTACGGAGTTGTTGATCGTTTCCTTTACAAACAATTTCTTCATATAGTTACCATCTCGGAATCTGCCGAGAATAACCTAAAAAAACATCTTGGACCTTCTTATAAAAATATAACCACAATTAATAATGGTGTTGATCTAGAATTAATCGAGAACGCCATCCCCTACTCTAAGAGTGAATTTGGTTTAAAAGACAATGATTTTGTTCTAATACAAGTATCGGGGTTCAGGTATCCTAAAGATCAAATAACTGTAATAAACGCACTTAATCTTTTACCGGACAACATACACTTGTTGCTCGTGGGTGATGGTATTCAGCTAGAGCCTTGCAGAAATTTTGCGAATTTGAATGAACTAAGCTCACGAGTACATTTTCTGGGTCTCAGAAGTGATGTTCCAAGACTACTAAAAACCTCTGATGTTGCCATTCTATCTTCAGAATACGAAGGTCTTTCACTGGCTAGTGTTGAAGGGTTGGTCTCAGGAAGTCCTTTTATAGCAACCGATGTTCCGGGATTGAGGGAGGTAGTTGAAAATTCGGGCTTACTTTTTCCGTTTGGAGACCACAAGCGGCTTGCAGAACTAATACTTAAACTTTTTAAAGACAAATCATTCTATCAAAAAACTGTAGAAAGTTGTTTAGAGCGGGCAAAACATTATGATATTCAAAATATGGTAAATAGCTATATTGCACTTTATAAACAGGCTTCAACTAAGCATGAAAAAAATTATTAGAGTTACCACTGTAGCTTACTCCCTGGGAGGATTGCTCAAGGGTCAGCTGAAGTTTATGTCTGACCATTACGAAGTAATAGGTATTTCTTCTTCTGAAGATGGCTATTTAAAAAGAGTGATTAGCAAAAAAGAAGGGATAAGAGTTTTCCCGATAGAAATGACCAGGCAAATAACCGTTTTTAAAGATTTAATGGCTTTATGGAAATTGTTCTGGATCATTAAAAAAGAAAAACCCTTTATTGTTCATACTCATACCCCAAAGGCAGGTACAGTTGGTATGCTTGCGGCCTATTTGGCAGGTGTTCCCAATAGATTACACACTATTGCCGGAATGCCACTTATGGAGGCTACAGGTTCTAAAAGACGCCTTTTGGACCTGGTTGAAAAAATAACCTATAAGTGCGCCACAAAAATTTATCCTAATTCTTATGGATTGGAGCAATTTATTCTGGAAAGCAAATTTACCATCCCAAAAAAATTAAAGGTTATAGGTAAAGGAAGTTCTAACGGTATCGATACTTCAATCTTTGATCCGTCGACAGTCAGTGATTCTGAACTAGAGGAAATACGCGAGAGATATTCAATTACACCAGATCACTTTGTCTATATTTTTGTAGGGAGATTAGTGAAAGACAAAGGGATAAATGAGCTGGCGGCAGCATTTGAAACCCTTTGCCAAAAATATAATCACATTAAATTGCTTTTGGTCGGCAGATCTGAAAAGGAATTGGATCCCCTGGACAAAAAGACCATAAAAATTATAGCATCCAATAAAAATATTATTACAACAGGAACCCAAGACGATGTGCGTCCGTACTTAAAGCTATCAGACCTCTTAACATTTCCAAGTTACAGGGAAGGATTTCCAAATGTTGTAATGGAAGCAGGTGCCATGGGATTACCTGCGATTGTCTCAGATATTAATGGTTGTAATGAAATAATAGTGGACGGTAAAAATGGATTTATTGTACCTCCAAAATCGGAAACTGCCTTGTTAGAAAAGATGGAAGAACTTTTGTTGGCTCCGGAAACTTTAGAAGGGCTGGCCAACAATACAAGACAAATGATTAAGGATAGATTCGAAAGAACTTTCATTTGGGAGGAGTTATTAAAAGAATATAAATCGTTAGAGGAATAACAGCAATAATTTACATTCTATAAACGTTAAATTTTTACCCCCTAAGTATATTTTACAGGCAATTATAAAAGGTGATCAATAAAACAGGCCATTTAACTATAAATTTACAAGGAGCCAAATTAAGTAATTACCTTGCGCTATATAAATCCCAAAAATGTATAGATTGATTATAAAACGAATCCTGGATATTGTAATTTCTTTTGGGATGTTAGCCGTGCTAAGCCCTGTGTTCTTGTTGGTAGCCTTGTTATTATTAATTGCCAACAATGGCAAGGTATTTTTCTTACAAAAACGTCCTGGAAAGAATGAACGTATATTCAGCATCATAAAATTCAAAACTATGAACGATGCGAAGGATGCTGATGGGAATATTTTACCAGACAAAGATCGGATAACCTCAATAGGTAAGTTTGTTAGAAAAACGTCTCTTGACGAAATTCCACAACTGATAAATATTCTAAAAGGAGATATGAGTTTAATTGGTCCCAGACCCCTCCTAATACGTTATTTACCCTATTATTCTGAAGAAGAGCGTAAAAGACATGATGTACTTCCGGGTATAACCGGCCTTGCCCAAATATCTGGTAGAAATCACTTAAATTGGGATGAACGGTTAGCCAAGGATTTAGAATATATAGATCAAATGTCTTTTGTTCAGGACGCACGCATTTTTTTCCAAACTATTAAGAATGTTCTGAGTTCAAAGGATGTTGCTATCGATCCTCAATCTTTAATGCTGAGCCTCGATGAATACCGAAAAAAAGACTAATAACTCAGGCTGTACGCTGTTTTTGGCAGAAAATTAATAAAAAGTAAAACGCCAAGGACAGCCATACATAAGACCCTATGACATTAAATGCAACTTTAGTAAATAAAACCGTTTTGTGACCAACTAAAATATGATCAAAATAATAACAACCAAAACCGAATGGGAAGCAGCACTGAGAGATGTAGAGGGATACGATTTCTATCACAGTTATGACTATCATCACATATCAAAAACAGAAGGGGAAGAACCCATACTACTAAGCTATAATAGTCAGAATAGCGTAATTCTTTTGCCGCTGTTATTGCGAAGAATTTTTGATTCTGATTATTATGATGCAACTTCGGTCTATGGATATGCAGGGCCTGTGGGGTTGCTTATTGCTGAAAGTTTTGACATGGCAAAATTTCACCTTGATCTCAACACCTACTTCTCAGAAAACAACATAATTGCTGTATTCTCTCGTCTAAATCCCTATATAGCCAATCAGGAAGACATGCTTCAGGGAGTAGGCGAAGTACGTACTATAGGAAATGTGGTCAATATAGATCTTACTAAAACACTTGAAGAACAGCGATCTGCCTATAGAAGAGATACAAGAAGCAGGGTGAACAAAGCACGGAGATTATGCAGCGTAAGGCAAGCGAACGGACAAGAAGATATTGAGTCTTTTATTGAGATTTATACCGAAACCATGAAAAAACTTGAGGCGGATGAATCCTATTTTTTTGATAAGGAGTATTTCTTTAACTTTTTAAAATGTGATGGTTTTGAGACCGATATACTTCTTGCGGTACATAATGAAACAGGGGATGTAACTGCCGGTTCAATGTTCGTTAAAACAAATGATATTGTACAATATCATCTTTCGGGCACCCGACCTGATTATATGAAAATTGCGCCCTCCAGATTGCTGCTTGATGAAATGAGAATAAGAGCTACAGATGAAGGATATCACTATTTCAATTTAGGCGGAGGATATAAAAGTCAGGAAGATGCACTTTTTAATTTCAAATCATCGTTTTCAGATGATATCAGGCCTTTTAAAGTATGGACCTGCATTGCAAATCTGGAAAAATACAAGGAATTTACAGCCCTTTCTAAGGTCGAGGCAAATACCGACTTTTTCCCGGCATACAGAGGGTAGTGCACTGCTATATTTATTGAATCTTAAACCATTTTAATTAGCAGTATCAAACAAACAGGGATTAGGCATTTTGGCCGAACAGCCCTGATAAATACCTGAAATCCAATCCTATCGGCGAGATGCTCTTTATTTCAGGCTAATGGTGAGCAGCAATAATTATGTGTTCATCTCTTAATATTGATTAAAGTCAATAAAACAGGTACTCCGGGCGTTATCTTAGGGTGGCTTTGGTTATCGGCCGCGTTGAATAATCTATTTAATAATCATAAATTTGTAAGGTAGTTTAGTACCAATAAAAAACTGGCATGAATAATAGGGGTAAATTTGTAATTTCATTAGATTTTGAGCTCTTATGGGGTATGAGAGATCATAAAACCATAGATGATTACGGTGAAAATCTCTTGGGCGTTTGGGAAATGTTCCCTAAAATGTTATCTCTTTTCGACAAATACGATGTAGGTGTCACTTTTGCCACGGTTGGTTTCTTATTTGCGACTAATAAAGAAGAATTGTTACAATTCTCTCCCGCATCTAAGCCCCGGTATAAAGATGCTAATTTATCTCCGTATAACGGGCATTTTGAACTTGTACAAGCGACTGAAAAAGACGATAAATATCACTTTGCCTCTGAACTGATATCGATGATTCGGAAGCATCCGGCTCACGAAATGGCAACACATACATTTTCGCATTATTATTGTAATTCGGCGGGGCAAACCATCGAGGATTTCGGCAAAGATATTAAGGCCGCAATCGCAATAGCGGACAAAGACGGAATACAATTGGAGAGTTTGGTTTTCCCGAGAAATATGTACAACGAGGCATATATCAGTGTCTGTGAGGAAAACGGAATTAGCTCTTATAGGGGAAATGAGGAAGTTTGGTTCCACAAGGCAGAGACTAAAACTTCCAGGATAAAGGCAATAAGCAAGAAAGGTTTTCGCCTGCTTAATTCTTACTTAAACATCTCCGGTCATCATTGTTATTCGCTTGATGAGATGTCCAGAGAACGACCATATAATATTCCTGCCAGTAGATTTCTCAGACCATATTCTGCCAAACTAAAGTTATTTGAAGGTCTGCGTAAAAGTAGAATTCTGAAGAGTATGACTTATGCCGCAAAGAATAATCTCATGTTTCACCTCTGGTGGCATCCCCATAATTTTGGGACGCATCAGGATGAAAATTTAGCACTTCTGGAAGAAATTTTAGCGCATTATAAAAATTTAAATAGCAAATACGGCTTTGCCAGCATCACCATGGGAGATTTGGCCAAACAGTTTGATAAAAAAAATGAGTAAAAAAATTATAATGTTAGTGGGTCCCGGGACATCGGCTAAATATGTCTATAATGGCTTGAAATCTGATTTCGAAATTCTGCAGGTTATCAGAGCTGTAGGAGCTCCGGGAGGAAGATCAAAATTCATTAAAAGAAGGATCAAAAAATTGGGATACTGGAAGGTATTTGGACAAATCCTTTTTAAGCTAGGGATCGTAAAACCTTTGAATTACTTATCCAGAAGTCGAGTTGACATATTAAAAAGTGAATTGAATTTATCCGATGAATTTTACCCGGCAGATGTCTTGACAGATGTACCTCATGTAAATTCTGACGCATGTCTGAATACACTTCAGAAAATAGATCCTGACATAATAATCGTAAATGGTACGGAGATTATTTCCAAAAAAATATTGAATGGAGTTAGAGCAACTTTTGTTAATACCCATGTTGGAATTACGCCAAAATACCGGGGTGTCCATGGGGGATACTGGGCTTTAGCAAATAATGACAGCGAAAATTGCGGTGTTACCGTACATTTGGTCGATACCGGAATAGATACAGGGGGCATTTTGTACCAGGGTATTATTTCGCCGGGGTCTAAGGACAATTTTATAACCTATCCCCTACTGCAGGTTGCCGAAGGAATTCGTTTAATGAAAATGGCCATTACAGACATTATTAGCGATAACATTACAACCAAAAAAGGAGGTTCAGAAAGTAAATTGTGGTATCATCCTACCATCTGGAAATACCTCTACTTAAGGATTGCTAAAGGAGTTAAATAAGAAGGAATCAGAAGCTAACGGATGAAGTGATCCGGGTTTTTAATACTTAGATTAGATGAGTAAAGAGCAAAAACTAAATTGGGCCATCCTGGTTACAGGTTGGGGAAGAAATGCCAAGGATACCATTGAAATTTATCAGCAGGGTCTCCTTAAAAAATCAGAAATAAAGCTCCTCATTTATCAATCGCTGCCCTGTGGTGCGGCCGAAGCGGCCGAAAAAGCGGGAATAGCGAGTTTGCGCCTGTTGCGAAAAGATTATGACACTGCGGAAAATTACCAGCATTGCATCATCGAAGAATTAAAATCAAGAAATATTGATTACATCCTTTTATTGAGTTTTAAATACATAATCAGGCAAGAAATGCTCCAGGCCTTTCCCAATAGAATTGTCAATATACATCCTTCATTGTTTCCGAGTTTTCTGGCAACTACAACCGCCATTCAGGAAGCTCTGGAATATGGCGTACGCATTTCGGGAATCACCACCCATATCATAGATGATAAAATTGATGAAGGCACCATCTTGTGCCAGGAACCTATCCGGTTTGAGGAGAATGAAACCTTTGAAACTGCGTATCCCAAATTCGCTGAAACCGGGCCGAAAATAATTCTGGACACCATTAATTTAATCGAAAGAAAGTATTTCAACGACTAAAATGTAGCATGAAAATTCTTTTTTTACTCAGTAGGATAGAAAAAAGCGGGGTATGTATCCATACCCTCGACCTGGCCCAGGGATTGGTCAGTGAGGGACATGATCTATTGATGATTACAGGTGGAATTACCGATCCGGAAAATGCCTATTTAAAGGAGATCAAAGCGAATTTCGAGAATTTAGGAATGGAAATTAAATACTTTAAAACACCCAGAGGTAATCTTTTTAACAAGGCTTTTATTTCCCTTATTTCCATTATACGAATACTAGTTTGGATTAAGAGTTCCAAGGCAGATATTATTCATTCCCAGTCACCATATATGACTTTTCTTCCATGGTTGCTTCGAAAAAAATACCTTACAACGGTACACAACGTTCAACTGGTAAAGAACATAAAATACAAAAATCCGACAGCGCTTATAGCGATAAGCAAAGAGTCTAAAGAGTATGCCGTACAACAGCTGGGAGCTCGCAGAGCATCTGTTTCAATTGTGTGTCACGGAGTTTCAAAGCGTTATACAGAGCATTTATCCATTCAAGAGAAAAATGATCTAAGAAATCAGTATAACATCTCAGAGGATCAAACTGTTATTGGTTTTGTTGGCAGAATTACTGTGGAAAAAGGCCTGGATGTATTAATCGATGCAATTGATAATCACCTGCCCCCCGTATTAAAATCAAAAATTCATCTGGTTTTTCTTGGCGATTTCTACAGTGATTTTGATGAACAATTTTTGAATAAGGCTATAGCTGCTTCCGGAATTTCGGAACGCATCAGTATGGTCTCCTTCCAGGACCCGCTACCATTTTACAATATTTTTGATATTTTCGTGCTTCCTTCCAAAGTTGAAGCTTTTGGGCTTGTTTGTGTAGAGGCCATGTTATGCGGCAGCTGTGTAATTCGCACTAATACCAATGGTGCGCTGGATCAAATAGAGCATGGTGTTGACGGTTTTATTTTTCCAAATGAAGATGCTAAATCATTGGCTGAGATCATCCAAAAACTTATGGAAAACCCACAGCTGGCTGCCAGTATTTCGGGCAAAGGCTTTCAAAAAGCTCTGGATAATTTTACGATTGAAACCATGACCAGGAATACGCTCAAAGTCTATGAGAAAATAATTTGAATACCTGGAGCGTTAGCAATAGAGTAAACGCTACAATAAAGTGTATAGTACTGTTAATAGCAGTATACCCAATGATATAAAACTTATTCTTAGCAGCAGCAGCTAATAGCGTGTATTAATCTTAAAATTTAGAATTAAATGTTAGTATTTGTAGTTCCGGTTAAAAGTGAAAAAGTTTCCTCAAATTGGAAGGTTTTCTCCATTCTGGTAGAACGCACCATGAAATCTATTTGTCAGCAAACCTCACAAAATTTTAAGGTTGTAGTGGTGTGCCATGAGATTCCGGAGATCAATTTTCGGCACGATAATCTGGAATTTATACAGGTAGATTTTGATCCTCCCTCCACTAAGAGAATAGAGGATCCTAATGAAGTAGATCCAAACAACCCATATAGAAATGTTGCTAAAGAAGAAGACAAGGCAAGGAAGATAATGAAAGGCGTTGAATACGGTCGCAAGTACAATCCCGATTATTATATGGTGGTTGATGCAGACGACTGCATTAGCAAGCACATTGCAAAATTCGTAGATGACAACAAATGCCCGGAAAATGTCGGCTGGTATTTTAAGCAAGGATTTATTTATAACGAAGGAAGTAACCTTATTTTTCTCAATAAAAACACCTTTAATGTTCTATGTGGTACCTGTATCATTGTGGCTGCCGACTATGTGAATCAGCTTTTACCGCAAAAACCTTTTGTGGTTTTCACGCACGATTTTACAACTCTGAGTGATGGTACGGAAATGGAGCCCTTGCCTTTTACAGGAGCAATTTACAGTATTGCCAATACCGAAAATTACTGCAGTACCCCGGAGGCCGTTAAAAGAATGAATTCGTATAAAATTTTTGAAGGGGAATTTTATGTAAATATCATCAGGAAAATGAAGAAATACCGTATCAAGTATGTCAACCGTAAACTCAGGAATACGTTTGGGTTGCACAAGCTTGACTTCTCCAGTGTTTTTGAAAAAATAGAGGAATCATAAACTTCAAAAAGGACAACTTTATTGGATCTGGCCCAGGTCCCAGCCAGTCTTTACCAAAAATTTTAAATAGTCAGATTACATACGCCGGAATGCCCCGTCAATAATAAATACATCTTCGAGCTGATGCAGGTGATGTGTGGCTGCCAATCCTCTGGCAAAATTTGGTTCGATACCGATAATTCTATCTTCTTCGTATTCCTCCAGAGACAGGGTCTTGATTGCATTGAGGTTTAATCCGTATCCGTATACCCCTTTCGAATTATTCTGCGACGGACGTACAAGCTGATTATTGTAGTTGAAGATAGGGCCGGCATTTCTTCCTCCGTCAGAATTAATGATAACGGGGTTCTGATGATGCGCTTCTATCTTGTTAAACTTTATTGAATCTATTCTGTAGATATATAATTCGGCCATATGGTCATCATTAAAGCCTTTGTTTAAAAACAACCAACGCTGCCCCTGCCCGTCTTTGAAATAGGTCGCATCTGCCACTGATTCACCTTCAAACGCGGTTGAGTAAAGCGACCATTTATGAGGAAACTCAAGACATTTATATATTTCCAGCCTCTTATTTTTATGTGCTTCGGGCATTAAATAAATCTCCCCTTCTTCCTCAAAAATAAACGGGTATGAAAGATGATAATCCAGGTCTAAGATGTCTGTTACCTCTTTTATTTCATTCTTGACCACTTTCCCACAGGAAATTTTGCCTCTCCGTTCCTTATAGGAATAGTTTTCGAAAAAAACATAGGTCTCATCCTGATATTTGTACAAAAAAGGATCTGCCCAAAATTCGCCCTTGGGTAGTTTAACTCCTTTCAGTCTGAATAAGGTAGTATCAAATATAGATCCTTTACCAATAAACAATGTCCAGCAATTGTAACGAACTCCAAAAAATCTGTCCATAAGTTCCCTGAACCCGGTTCTGAATAAATTATAATAGAAGCTTATCAAATAACCCAACATAACCCAAACCGTTGGAACGCGATATAGGCGATTATAATAAATCGGAGACTTGGTTGGGTTAAACTCGCCCCGTTGAAGCTTATTCAGGTTTTTGAATAATAAGCTCACCGAATGCTCCAGGATTTTAGTATTGTTTTTTACGAACGAAAAGCTGGTATTGTAATGAGATTTTTCTATTACAAGTCCACCGTCTAATTCTGGTGTTAGTTTTTGCAGTGTTACACCAAGAACAGGTAGTTTTAAAATAATCTCCCAAAAACCGGCAGGTTCCCCCCTGTGAATTGCATTGTCGCCATGGTGAAAACTCCATATTCCATGAGTCGAAGCACTTAAGATTTCTCCCCGGATAATATTAAACTCGTGTCGCAATATAATATCCAGGTTAAACTTGCGCACACTATCGGCTTCTTCTTTGCTGAATATATCTAAATACCCTTTGCGCAATGGACTTAATGACAGGGTTTCTATTTCTTGTAGAAAGCGTATAATCTCCTCCCGATCAACTGTAGTTTTCCCTTTGAAGATCAGTGATTCTATCTTGGTTTGAGCAACAAATAACAATTTCCCCAGTAAGTTTCCCGCTTTCCAGGCCCGCCTTAATTTGCTTTTGGTAGTCTGAACCTCAGTTCTGCCATCTTTGATGAGTAAAACGAGTTCTAAATTAGGGTCTCTCCTGATATTGTCAATAATTCTTAATTCCCAATTTCTTAAAGAATCAAACTCTCTAATTAAAATTCCTATTCTCATTATCGTATTCAAATATGGTATCAGCCGGATATCCAGGTCTGAAGATTATTTAAATCTTCGCTCATCATAGTTATACCCGTCTGCTAAAATTCGTTTTCGTTCTTCATTGTAATTTGGACTAAAGATACTACGCCTCGCTTCAAAAAATGGAATTTTAATATTGTTAATATCCAAAACACAATGAAACAAATCGTCAGATACGAATGGTCTTTCCTTATTGAACTCAATAATTTCTGCTTTGGAGCTATACGAGGAAATATAGCTGTCTGACATCCAAACAACAAAAGGTATCTCAACATTGGCTCCTGGTATGATCCTGGCATAATCATGGCCAATTCTATTTTGTTCATCAAACAGGTTTTCACCGTGATCGGAGACATAAATTGCTGACGACATCCGTTGCTTTTTTGAAGAATTCTCCTTTAGCATATTTAATAAATTGTCTACCACAAAATCGTTATACAAAACAGAATTATGATATTCTGCTATCAATTTCTCACGATCATTCTGACCTTTAAATTTGGCAAAATCCGAAGGATACCTTTTGGAATAAGTGTTGTGATTACCCATCAAATGCAGCACTATGAATTTTGATTCAGCCTTATCCTCCAGGGCTTTTCTAAAAGGCTCAAACAATCTCGAGTCGTAAGATTTGTTGAATAATGCCTCCTGGGAGGAATTACTGCTAATATTCACAAATTTTGAGACATCTGCCTTCGAAGCAAATGAGGACACCACATTATCCCAGATACCAATGGGTGACTGATTGGAAATCCAATAAGTTTTAAAACCGGCAGAATGAAATACATCTATCAAATCTACGGACTCAGCAAATTTGACCTTATTCTCCAGGTTTATATTAGAAAGTATGGCGGGTATACTCAGGGTAGTGTACGAATGCGCCGAAACAACATCATTGTAAGCTATTAGATCTGTTCTTGTTTTTAGCCTGGGATTAGTATCCACGCTGCTTCCATAAAGCGACATATGATTTCTGCTGCAAGACTCACCTATAATCAAAACAAAGGTCTGTCCTTCCTTGCGGATATCTGCAACAACATCTATCCTTTGCAATTTATTTTCTGTAATAGCTAAATTGTATTGTTTCAATTCGATCGTTGTGGCATAGAAGACCTTAGCAAACTGCGGTACCAATTGGGTTTTGGGAAACAGATTGAATAAAATAACTCCCAGTGTGGTAAATGCCATCACAATGAAAAACAGTATCGAAAATTTGAGACGAAACCAGCTAACTTTAGGCGGATGCCTAAGTGCTATAATAAACAACACCATATATGGTAACAACAGCAATAATTCGCTATTGAATTTTAAATCCATAAAAGCGATGACCTCATTGTAATTAGAGTTAAAAAAATTAAGCAAACTACTAATTGTTAAGGGTCCTTCAAGTATTAACCAATGTCCAATTTCGAAAAATCCAATTATGAAATAATATATAGCAGCTATTCTGTAAATAAATTGCTTTCTGAATATATAATACGGAAAAGTGTTGGGAAGCATCCAGATGAGATTGACTAAAAAGGAAATGGGATGCACCAATTCATGATCAATAAATAGTCCTGTAACCAAAGGCAGCAATACCAGAAGTACCAGATATCTGGGAAAAAGGAATTTCAAAAAATCATGTCTATCTCTCTTGTGCCACATAGGCAATTGCTATTAGTAGGTCTTCATTCCTGCCCCGGAATTATTTCGTGCTAATTCAATTCCTTGTCGTGAAGAAATTGCCAATTAGTATTTTACCAGGCTGAATTCTGACCGTCTATTTGCCCTGTGTTCGCTTTCCGTGCAGCGTACGCCATCGACACAATGGTTGGTAAGATGTTCTTCTCCCTGACCTTGTTCGGTAAGTCGTTCTGCCGCTATACCACTGGCAACTAAATACTCAGTTGTGCGGGCGGCCCTGCGTCCTGATAGCCATTTATTATATTCATCGGTACCACGCGAATCTGTGTGTGATCCAATTTCTATATGTACAGAAGGATTCGTATTTAGAAATAGGACCATTTTGTCCAGTACGGTTTTAGAATCGCGACTCAGGTAAGATGAGTTAAGTGCAAAATATACTTTTCCCATATCCTCAATTGCGTTTTCCAGAGCACGTACTCTGTTCTTTTCAGCTTCAAGTCTTGCCTTTTCATCTGCGGCCAATCTATCAGCTTCTTTTTGCCTTAAAGCCTCTTCAATGGCCAGTTTTTCCTTTTCAAGATCCTGAGCGAGTTGAATAGAGTCAGCAACTCTTTGCAGTTCTTTTTCCATTCCCTGAATTAAGGCCAGTTTTGCCGCTCCTTTTTTAGTTAGTCCCTTTTCCACACCAAAACGATAAACAACGGCTGCAGAGTGTTGCAATTGCTTTGTAGCGCCTTCTTTTATACCCCATTTGCCCATGGTGTTTAAATTTAACCCCCATTTATCACTGAACCATGTGTTAAATCCAAAGCCTGTATTAAAAGTGGTTCTTCCCAAGCCTCCAATTGAAGAATATCCTCCACCGGCATGTATATAAGGATCAAACCAGGCTGTTTCCCCTACAACTTTATTCAGATCATAACTCACTTTACCATCAAAAGCAAAGTATTCTCGAAGCCCATCATTTATCTCTCCGTCTACCAGTTTGCCTACTTTATATCTGTTATATGACCCTATGGCCTCTATACCAAGCCCATTATCGTAAAATCTGCCTATACTCAGACGTGAAGGATAAGGAACCATGTTCCATGTCTCCTTAATTCGTAAAAAATCTGAACCAAAAGGTGTTGCTGAGTCGTCCACTATGTTTATACCAACACCAAGCACCCAGGAACTGGTTACGGTACTGTCTTTTGGAGTTAAACAATCTGAACATCCTGATTGGGCAATAGAAGTTCCTGCCCAAAGGCATAGCATTAAACTGAATATTACGTTGTAGGTCTTCATATGATATAAGATTAGGGGTATTCTGAATGTAAAATTATATCGAAAGGAGATCTGGCTAAAAAAAAGAGTATTAAATGCAGTAATATTCGATAGAATCCCTAAAAAATGAAAAACCGTGGTTATTTGAATTTCTCGAGTATAACTTCCTTATCGGTGAGTGACATGGTATATAGGCCAAATGGTTTGAGAATGGCTGTGGAAGTGGTGTCTGAGATTGTATTCTGTTTCTTAATTCCCAATGTGAGTTTATCGTCAGATTCGCTCACCATATAAAGTCCGGGAATATCACTATTCATTGTTTTTCCACTGCAATATATAACCACCATTTCTTTACTAAAGTCAATCTTAGGAACCGCAATCCCAGGCTTTCGTGTTTTATTTATTTCGATAAAGAAAAGTTTGAGCTCGCTACCGGTTCTGATAAGCTGTATTTCCTGTAATTCTGTTCCTCCATAATTATCTGATAATATCAGGTTTAATTCTTCAGAAACCGTTTCTGTATTGGTCTGATTTACAGCTGTTTTTTTATGGCCTTTGCAGCTTAAAGTAATAATTGCAATAAAAATAACTAAATATTTCATATACAGTTTAATAACTGCTCTTTAAGTTTGATTTATGAGCACGTTCATACATGGCTTCGTATATGGGTAAAATATTGGTGATATCGAATTCTGACGCCACCCTATAGGCATTTTCTTTAAACTGCAGCAAGGTAGTATCCTCCGTTAAGATTTTCAGGGAATTATTTATCATCCCATCTATATCCCCAACATCACTTAAAAACCCTGTCACCCCTTGTTTATTTACCTCTGGTATTCCCCCGGTATTACTAGATACCACCGCTACTTTGTTGATCATAGCTTCCAGGGCTGCCAAACCAAAGCTCTCGGTCTCTGAGGGCAGTAAGAAAAGATCTGAGAAACAGAGAATCCTGTCTATTTCGTTACTATTACCCAGAAATATGACTTTATCCTGTATTTTTAATTTATCACAGAGCATCTCTGCCTTTTCCTTTTCCGGCCCCTCACCTACCATTATCAACTTGGCAGGTATATGTTTCTGGATACCATAGAAAACACGAATCACATCCGGGATACGCTTCACCCTCCTAAAGTTACTAATATGAGTTACTATTCGCTCGTTATCATCCGCCATTAAAGAACGCTGGCAATCGGTAAACTCTGTATTGCACTTTTTTCGATCAATAAAGTTGGGGATTACTTCAATATCCTTTTTAATATTAAATAATTCAAGAGTTTGCTTCTTGAGGTTTTCAGATACTGAGGTTACTACATCAGATTTATTAATGCTGAAAGTAACGGCCGATTTGTATTCCGGGTGATTTCCAACCAGGGTAATATCTGTTCCGTGAAGCGTAGTTATCATTGGGATGTAAATACCTTGCTCCTCCAATATTTTTTTAGCCATAAAGCCGGCATAAGCATGGGGGATAGCATAATGCACATGTAGCAGCTCAATACCAAAATGCTTAATAGTATCCACTAATTTGCTAGATAATGCCAGCTCATATGGCTGATAATGAAAAAGTGGATATTCAGGAACATGTACTTCGTGGAAGTAGATATTGTTGCTTAATAATTCTAATCTTACTGGTTGTTTGTAGGTAACAAAGTGCACCTCATGTCCCCTGTTTGCAAGGGCTATCCCCAGTTCTGTAGCAACAACGCCACTTCCCCCAAAAGTTGGGTAACATACTATAGCTATCTTCATAGTTACAAAATTACCATTAAATTATACACCTAATTGATAAGAGAATCATAAATAGCCTTCTGAATTCGGGTCCTTAGGCCAGATTTTACAAGCAATCTGTTTGTGGCAGAAGGAAAGGTCCTGTTCGAAAGAAAAACATATACCAGTTCTTCATCAGGATCTGCCCAAGTATATGTCCCGGTAAAGCCACTATGCCCGAAACTCTTCCTGGAAACGCAACCACATGTAGGGCCCTTGTCTTTTAACTGGGGTTTATCAAAACCAACTCCTCTTCTAACCTCTTTATGACAGAAATAACATTTATTAAACTTTTCCACTGTTCTGTCGTGCAAGAATCGCTCTCCCCCATAAAAGCCGCCTTGCAAGTACATTTGCATTATTTTGGCAACATCATTTGCATTGCTGAACAAACCCGCATGACCACCTACTCCTCCCTGCATAGCAGCGCCCATATCGTGTACATAGCCCTGAATGGTTTGAAATCTGAAATAATTGTCCTTTTCGGAAGGGACAATTTTATTTATGGGAAACTTTTCCCTGGGGTTATAAGTCGTAGAGGTGGCACCTATTCTCTTATAAAGAAAATCATGTATTAACTTATCTAAACGCGAATTATAGGTGTCCTCAATGTATTTCTTTAAAACGTAATAGGCGACATCGCTGTAACGATAACGATTCGACTTTAATTCCTGTCTTTCAATACGGTTATAAATAGAGTCATTATAAGCATCACTCAGATACATTTTGTCCGTAACTTTTATTGAAAATCCGTCCGAGGGACTACTTCGGTAAAATTCCGAAGATGGTTTTCTCTTTTTATTCAAAGTATCGATATAGAAAGCGATCCATGCCGGAAGTCTTCCGTAATGACTAAGGGCTTTTAAAACAGTAACGTTTTTAAGTTCCGAATCAGCAAATGAAGGAATTAATTCCTGAAATGTTGAATTCAGAGCTATTTTTCCTTCTTCCTCCATTTTCATTACCGAGGGTAAAGTGGCCAAAATTTTTGTCAGGGAAGCCAGATCATATATGTGATCGGGGCCTATCAACTCATCGGACTCATAGGTGGGTTTTCCAAAACCCTTGTTATATATCACTTTCCCTCTTCTTGCCACCAGCACCTGTGCTCCCGGATACATAAGGGAATCCAGTCCGTTTTTCACCAACCTGTCTACTTCAGCTAATTTTTCAGAACTTACTCCAACACGCTCGGGTATACTATACCCTAGTCGCATCATAGAAGGAAGTGATATGCCTGTATTCACTGGAAATTCGGGATGTACCGAAACCGGCAGTCTTCCTGTGGCCGGGAGGGCTCCAAAAAGAAGCTGTGCCGTGCTCTCCTGAGCAGTTTGACTATTTTGATACGCCAGGACCACCCCATCGATATTATCAAAGTTAACAACCTCCAAAAGGGCATATGGCCGTGTAAATACAGAAAGAACGACGTTCGAAGTCCGTGCCCTTGCTATTTCCTGGAGCCAAAAAAGTTCCTTCTCAGTAAATTTATAAGACTTCCATGGGCTCTCATTGCTTTTATGCAACCCGATAATTATGAGGTTATAAGCGGACAATTTCTGTTTGAGGCCAACAATATCCTTTCCACTAACCATTGTGACATCTGCATATTTCTTCAGCGTATTCAAAAAAGGTTCATAATCGTCATCCCCAAATTTTACATAAGCTATTTTTTTGTTCTCCAGTTTTTTAATCCCCACCAGATTCACCTTATTCTTTACCACGGTTATGGCACTTTCTATTGCCTGTTGATAAAGAAGCTCATCTTCTGTGGTGTTTAGGTCCTGTATCAGACCATTGAGATCGACAGGGCGAAAATTGTGAAGTCCGACTTTATATTTGGCCATCAGTATTTTTTTAACCGAACTGGAAAGTCGATTTTCCGAGATCTTCCCTTTTTCATACTCCTCAAGAATAGACGCCCTGGCACTTTCAAGATCCTTTGGCATTAATATAATGTCGTTCCCGGCAAGGAAGGCATCGAGTGCAGTGTTGCCTTCTTTGCTATAGCTGGTAACTCCACTCATATTCAAAGCATCTGTAAATACCAGTCCTTTAAATTGAAGCTCGTCTTTTAGCAAATCCGTTATAATCTCCTGAGATAGGGAAGATGGTTTCTCTTTCCTGGATTCCAGAGCGGGGACCTCTAAATGTGCCACCATCACACTAGTAAGGCCTTCTTTAATTAATCGTTTAAATGGATACATCTCCACACTGTCCAGTCTTTCACGTGTAAATTCTATAACCGGTAAAGACTTATGGCTATCTACCGCAGTATCTCCGTGGCCTGGAAAGTGTTTGCCACTTGTTAAGACTCCTGCCCGGGCCATACCCTTCATAAAGGCTATTCCCTTCTGAGCCACATTTTCCCTGTCCTCCCCAAAAGATCTGTTTCCTATTATTGGGTTTACGGGATTAGTGTTTATGTCGATGTCTGGCGCAAAATTTATATGCACCCCTAGCCGTTTGGCATGTAATCCTATCCGATAACCAACCTGATTTACAATTGTGCTGTCCTTTATAGCGCCCAGGGTCATATTCCAGGGAAAAGCAAAAGTGGAATCGAGCCTCATGGCTAAACCCCATTCCGCATCCATCCCTATCAGCAGCGGTGTCCTTGAAACGTCCTGGTATTCATTTGTTAATCTGGCCTGACTCACAGGTCCCCCATTCGAAAAAATAACTCCTCCTATCTGATAGTTCTCTATTTGAGCCTTAATTCTGTCCGTATTGATTTTTTTGTCATTGGAAGCAACCATCACCATAAAGAGCTGCCCAATTTTCTGCTCAGCTGTCATGGCATTATAAGTAGCTGCTACCCATTTTTCTTGCGCAAGACTGTCAGCGGTCATCAAAGGATGCGATTGTCCCTTAACCAATAAAAAAGTGAAGCAAAATATATAAGATAGCAGGTAATTCCGCATAAATAGATTAATCTTAAGTACTAACTAAAAACAGAAAAAAATATTGCATTTCATCGATTTTTGCAGAAGTAGTGGGATTTGTGCGCTTTTTGTCGCACAGGATTTCTGCAAGAGCAAAATTACATAAATCTGGCATGCCAGCTTTCGGATGCCGGGACCTCCCAATGATTCAGGTATTCCCCCTTGTTAACCACCAAATGATTAAATACTACGGTATTTGGTGATACCGACTTATTCTTTGCCATTTTCTTAAAGTCGGCCAGAGGTTTATAAGCGATAAATTCGCCCTGTTTATAGGAGACATTCATCTTATCTAACAAATCTACCTTATATTTTTGTTCCAATTGCTGAATAAAATGAACCGAAGCATCAATTGAACAACCCGAGGCCGCAGCTAATTGCTGATCCAAAGCCAGGATTATAAATCGCTTATACCTAATTTCAAAACCAGCATTTAACTCTGCACCATGCGCGGTCCATTCTGCTATGAATGTATTTAATAGCGCTGATATTTCATTTAATTCCTGGTCAGTAAAACTCCTGTTGGCCTGGTAAATCCATATTCTCGAAGTTTCCGGCAATGTTTTAAAAGGGACTAGCATCTCTAATAATTGAAAATGATAAATAAAAAGTTATAAAGTGAAATTAATACTATATCACTTATGATCTTCCTTTTTTAACTTTTACTTAAAGGTCTTCCGCTTTTGCAATAAGTTCTGCAATATCCATAACGGTGACCGCTGTTTCTTTTTCTTTGTTTTTTATACCGTCAGTCATCATAGTATTACAGAAAGGACATGCCGCCGCTATAATTTCTGGTCGGGCCTCCAAAGCCTGTTCGGTACGTTCTATATTAACATCCTTACTGCCTTTTTCCGGCTCCTTAAACATTTGGGCGCCTCCTGCTCCACAGCAAAGTCCCTTTTTCTTGCAATTCTTCATTTCAACCAATTCCGCATCCAGCTTCCGGATTAATTCTCTGGGCGCTTCAAAAATATTATTTGCCCTTCCCAGGTAGCACGGATCGTGATAGGTAATACGTTTTCCCCTGAACTGTCCTCCTTCAAGAGAAATCTTTTTCTCTTCAAGCAGTTGTTTAAGAAATTGAGTGTGGTGCACCACCTCATAATCCCCTCCTAATCCGGGATATTCATTTTTTAAGGTATTAAAACAATGCGGACAGGCAGTTACCACTTTTTTGACTCCATAAGTATTCAATATTTCAATGTTAGTCAAAGCCTGCATTTGAAACAAAAATTCGTTTCCTGCTCTTTTTGCCGGGTCTCCCGTGCAACTCTCTTCAGTTCCCAGCACGGCATAACTAACGCCGGCCTTATTCAGTATTTTAACAAAAGCCTTTGTGATCTTCTTGGCCCTGTCATCGAAACTGCCTGCGCAGCCAACCCAGAATAATACTTCGGGTTGTTTGCCCTCGGCAAATAGCTGGGCCATAGTTGGCACTATTAGTTCACTACTCATGGGTTATCAGATTAGGATTCATTGGCCCAGTTTAATCGATCCATTTGATTAAAGGGCCATGGGGCGCCGTTATTTTCAATATTGCTCATCATATTATTCAGGTCAGACGGTGCAGCAGATTGCTCCATTACTAAATACTGCCGCATGTCCATTATGACCGATAAAGGATCTATACTTACCGGGCATGCTTCAACACAGGCATTGCAAGAGGTACACGCCCAAAGTTCTTCCCGGCTGATATAGTCATCCAATAATTGTTTACCGTCATCCACAAATACGCCTTTGTTGACCTCGAGGTTTTTCCCAACTTCTTCAAGTCGGTCCCTGGTATCCATCATTATTTTTCTAGGTGATAATTTTTTCCCTGTTTGATTTGCCGGACATTCGTCTGTACATCGTCCACATTCCGTACAGGTATACGCATTAAGCAACTGAATCCATTTTAAATCCATAACATCTGAGGCCCCAAATTTGTCTGGTACGGGAGTATTTTCTGCCGGAGCTGCAAACGGATCTGCCGTTGGATCCATCATTAGTCGTACTTCTTTTGTTACTGATTCCAGATTACCAAGTTGCCCTTTTGGGGTAAGTTTACCATAGAAGGTATTGGGAAATGCCAATAAGATGTGTAAATGCTTGGAATAATATAAGTAGTTGAGAAAAAAGAGAATACCCAGTATATGTAACCACCAGGCAGTGCGTTCAATAAGAACAAGCGTGTTACTATCCAGATTATCTATTAAGGGTAAGAATAGCTGACTTACAGGAAAAAAGCCCGCCTGGGTGTAATGAGCAACTCCCAATTGCTGTAACTGATAGTCCGAAGCATTCATACTAAGAAACAATATCATTAGTACAAATTCTATGTACAGTATCAGGTTTCCATCCTTTTTTGGCCAACCTTTCATTTCTGGTTTAATAAACCGCTGTAGCCTGATTATGTTCCTTCTCAGCCAAAATACAACCACAGCAATTATTACCAATAATGCCAATATTTCAAAAGCGCCTATTAAGAAATCATATAATACCCCCAGGGGTGCAAATATCCTGTGAGTACCCAAAAGCCCATCGATTATGATTTCCAGAACTTCAATATTGATAATTATAAACCCCAGGTAAACAACAATATGCATAAGACCGGCAATTGGCCTAACGACCATTTTTGTCTGCCCCAACGCAATCATAGCCATATTCTTCCAGCGCTGTGCTTTGTTATCTGAGTGGTCTGCCTCCCTACCCAGCATTATATTTCTTCTGAGTTTGCTGACATTCCTGACAAAGAAAGCAATGCTGAAAATCAATAGTATAGCGAAAAGGATATTGGGGAGATATTCCATTTACTGTTTGTCCAAATTTTCTGCCGGGTCTTTTTCGGGAAGCGTATAGTCCTTTTGTTTCTTTCCAAAGACCGAAACATTTACGTATCGCTTGGGATTTAACCTAAAGTCCTGCAACAAAAGATCCAATTCCCTGGATGCATTAGACAGGTTATTATACAGCTCCTCATTTTTCATCAATTTACCTAATGAACCTTCCCCGTTCTCCATTTTAGCAAGCATTGCGTTTAAATTGCCAATGGTTGCCTCAAGATTTTTCATGGTTTTTGTCAGCCCCACCTTTGAAATGGAATCCGATAGCCTGGAAAAATTTCCGGTAATTGTATTGATATTATGTATAGAACTGTCTAGTTGGCTCTTGTTGTTTTCGAGCAGTTCGTTTAAGGTGTTGGCGCTTTTCTGAAAACTGTTGACCATGCTATTAAGCCCTTTTATACTTTCTCTGAGGTTATATTTGGTCTGATCATCCAATACTTCATTAAAATTTACAAGCAGGGAATCTGCGTTAGAAACTGCCCCTTCTACCTTTAATTGCAATGGCGTTAAACGTTGTTGAACGAGTTCGGTAAGACCTGGCTTTGTTTCAGTGGCCAAAGTATCTCCGGACTTGGCTAAGGGCGCATTATCGAACACTGGTTTGATCTGAATTCCTTTGCCCCCGATAATTCCGGTGTCGTACAACTCTGCCTTACTGTTTTTAGAAAAATCGAATGAATTGTCCACAGAAAATGTGACCAGTAAGTTTCCGGAGTTGTCGTTAAACTCAATATGGTTAACTGTACCAACACTAAATCCGTTTATAGACACCTGTGTTCCGGTCTGAAGTCCGCCTACATGACTGTAAACGGCATAAAAGGTTTTGTTGTTATCAAATAGTGGCGTTGATTTAAGAAAGCTGAAGCCTAAAATAAAAAGGAGAATACCGCCAATTACTATAATCCCTGTCTTAATTTCCCTGGATAGTTTCAAAAGGATTTTTTTTGGGTTCCTAACAAAATTAGAAATAATTTTTTGAAGACCGGCTATTGATCCATCAGGTATTTCACCGCCTCGGGTACCGGAATGCGGACTCCTTCCTTATAAGCTACTATAAATGCCGTTTTATAGCCCTTCAACGCTGCATTTCGCTGTAATAATTCTGCTTGCTTGTATAACTTGACATTCCCATAAAGATATCTGAATAAGTTGTTATAAGGCTCTTTGGACAGCTGGTTTAAACCGTTGAAATCCTCGGAACGCAAAGGCAAATCCCTTGAACTTGCCAATAGTTGAACTTTAAAAACAATATCGGCCGAGGGTTTTTTGCTCGACTCAGTCTCCGCCTTCGCAGCTTCTTTTTCAACAATAGGGGGCGATTTCTTCACTTCCTCATTGTTTTTTACCGCGGCTATTTCTTCTGGAATTTCCTTGGCGGCTTCCTCCTTTGCAACAACGACTTCCTTCTCTTCTGGCTCGGATACAGCTGTGTCTTTGATTGGTTTTTCCTCTAAAGGTTGTTCTGTCTTCAATTCCTTTTCAACAGCCACGACTTCCTTTTTAGCTGTAGTTTCCGGATTTGTGATTACTTCAGCCGGCCTGTTGTTCTCAACTATCGTTTCTTCCTCAGGAATTATTTCTTTTGGAGTTTCCGTAGTTTTTGGTACCACTAAAGGAATTTCTTCTTTGTCGGCTACAGCAACAATCTGGTCTGGTTCTTTAATACCCGGAGTTTGAGAAACGATCCCCCGTACAGAGTTCTTGTAATTAACCACTGCATCTGCAATGGCTTTACCCATTTCTATCTGCCCTCTCTTGGAATTTAGATATCCGCCTTCCGATTTATTAGTTAAGAATCCGGTTTCTATCAAAACACTGGGCATAAACGTCTGGTGTAAAACTATAAATCCGGCCTGTTTTACTTTACGATCATTTCTTTTGAGCTTATTGGAGAAGTTCTCCTGCATCAATTTCGCAAGCATTATACTTTGATCCAGGAACTCTTCCTGCATAATGGTGAGGCCTATAATTGATTCAGGTGAGTTGATATCATACTCTGCATAACGGGTTTCATAATTGTCTTCAAGGTATATTGCAGAGTTTTCCTTTTTGGCAATTTCAAAATTTTGTTTGTTTGCATGAAGACCAAGAACGAAAGTACCCGCTCCGTTGGCATCTGAAGAATGTGAGTCGCAATGGACAGATACAAAGAGGTCAGCGTTGGCCTTATTTGCTATTTCTCCGCGAACGTACAGATCAACAAAGGTATCGTCCTTTCTGGTGTAGATAACTTTAATTCCGGGTTGGGCTGCCAGGGCCTCCCCTACTTTTAAGACAATTTTCAGGGCAATGTTCTTTTCCAGGTAGCCATTCCCCAGATTCCCGGGATCGTGACCTCCATGACCAGCATCCAAAACAACAATAAAGTCATTGCTGTCGGGGAACGAATTGTTTACCGTTGTAAAGGAAGTCAGTACCCCTGAAAAGACTAAAAACAGAAACAATATAAACCTCTTTAATTGCATATCAGATAGTATCTTCTTAAGCGTTTGCGTTGGTTAAATTTATGGTAATGTGCTGTAAACAGAACAAAAAATATATGTAAGTTTGATCTCCAAAGACCAAGCCAAATCGTTACAAAAATAGGATTTATAGCATTGCAAGCAAACAAACATCCTCTACTTTTACTGTGGCTGCTTCTCTTTGGCACAGTTTCCCTCTTTGCCCAGGAGGATAAAATTGAACCCCTCCCAATCATAGCAATCAAGGATTCGATTTCCGCTCCTATTTTTCGGCCCCCGGCAGCTAAGGACTCTGTGAATGCAGACTCTACAAGGATAGATACCATAAGTCCCCAGCAACAATTACTTACAGACAAGATCAAATATAAGGCCAAAGATTATGTGAGAATGAACCAAAAGGAACAAAAAATATACTTGTATAATGAGGCCGAAATTTATTACCAGGACACCGAGTTAAAGGCAGGTATTATTATCATGGACTATGTTAAAAATGAGGTTTATGCTGGCAGAATCAGGGATTCTTTGGGAAACTATAGCCAGCATCCCTATTTTAAACAGGGTGATCAGGTTGTGGTTCCGGATTCTATTAGATTCAATTTTGACACCCAAAAAGCACTTATCTGGAATTCGCGAACTGAACAGCAAGCAGGTCTGGGACAATTGGGTAGTGATGCCATGAAGGTCTATGCCGAGATTACCAAAAAAGAAAACGATTCTGTTTATTTCCTTAGCGAAGGAAAATTAACAACTTCAAAGGATACAGTAAATCCGGATTATTATATCCGTATCAGAAAGGCAAAATTTGTCCCTAAAAAAAAGGTGATTGCCGGTTATAGCAATCTTTATATTGTTGACGTCCCGACACCAATTGCCCTGCCTTTTGCCTACTTTCCTTTGACTGTAGGACGAACAGCAGGGATAATGATGCCAACCTTCGGGAACGACCCTAACAGGGGTTATTTTTTACAGGGAGGAGGTTATTATCTACCAATCAATGATTATGTGGATCTAACGTTAACCGGGGACCTCTATACCAACGGCAGTTATGGATTCAGGGCACAATCCATATATGCCAAGCGATACAAATACAGGGGGAATTTCAATTTCAGATTTGAGAATCAGGTCACCAGTCAAAAGGGGTTTGATGATTATAGCAGAGGTACAATTTACAATATACAAATATCTCATTCTCAGGACGCTAAGGCTAATCCAAATTCAAGATTGTCGGCCTCAGTAAACCTGGGTAGCAGTTCGTATTACAGAAATTCATTGCTACAGCAGAATCTACCCAATACGCAGGTAAATAACTTATCATCTTCTATCTCTTACTCCAAAACATTCCCGGCATATCCATCTGTAAATTTATCGCTTACAGCCACGCATAATCAAAATACTAATACCAATGTGGTAGATGTTACCTTACCAACATTACAGGCAAGTATGGAACGTATTTTTCCTTTTGCCAAGCGCGAAGGGCTAAAAAAGGGCATACTGCAAAACGTAAATTTTCAATATGATGTAAATGCCCGTAACAGCATCCGTACCAATGATGAAGATTTTCTTACAGCACGGATGTTCGACGACGCGAAAGTGGGCGCCAGACACCGGATTCCTATAAGTACTAACTTCAAAGTAGCCAAACACTTTAGTCTAAGTCTTGGGGGGTCCTATGAGGATGTATGGACACTGCAAACCTTTAACCAAAGATTTGATCCGGATACCCAAACTGTGGTCACCGATACCATTAGTGGTTTTGATCGATATAATCAATACAGTTTCAGTGCCAGTCTCGGTACCACGGTTTATGGCACATTTAACTTTGGGGAAGACAAAAAGATACAGGCAATAAGACATGTTGTCAGGCCTACTGTTAGTTGGGGCTACGCACCATCTTTTGAGCAACATTACGATGAATACTTAAATGAAGCTACAGGACAATCTGTTGAATTCAGCAGGTTTCAAAACACCTTGTATGGTGCACCGCGATTAGGTAAATCTAATTCCCTGAGCTTTTCTCTGGCAAACACCCTGGAAGCCAAAGTCAGGGATAAGGACTCAACGGCTACTGAGGCAAAAAAAGTAATGCTGCTCAATAGTTTAAATTTTTCTACCGGCTATAATTTTGAGGCAGATTCTCTTAAACTGAATCCAGTTAGTGTTACGGGTGGCACAAACATCCTGAATAACAAAATGTCCATAAATTTTGGCGCCAGTCTTGATCCCTATGCCATTGATAATAACGGAACTCGAATTAATACTTTCAATATAAACAATGGCGGAAGTCTGTTTCGATTAACTTCGGCCAGGGCCAATGTAAGTTACTCAATAAGCAGTGAGGATTTTAACAAAAGAGAGGATAGAGAAGAAGAAGACAGTGATGATCCTTATAGCGGTGCTAACTATGTAGCTTCCAGTGGTGGCCGGACCGATGATTTGTTTGGACAGGCAAATGATCTGAACAGAAGTAGTTTTGACGACAGGGATGAAGACGATATTGAAAACCCCGTCTATGGCACTAAAATCCCCTGGGACCTGCGACTACAATATGCGGTTGGGTACAGCAATAGCAACAGGCAAAACGAATTCAGTAATCATTCCTTAATGTTTTCGGGCAATATAAGTCTCTCACCCCGGTGGGAAGTAGGCGTTTCTTCCGGATATGATATAAAACGAAGAGGATTTACAGTAACGCAATTGCGCTTTGCGCGCGATTTAAAGAGTTTTAAAATGAATTTCAGCTGGACACCCTTTGGCACTTATGAACGCTGGAATTTCTTTATCGGCATCAAGAGTTCAATACTCGAAGATCTAAAATGGGAAAACAGGAGCCAACCCCCACAGCGATAATACAATAATCAATTATCAATAAGCAATTATCAGTTGAAGTGAACTCTGAACTTTGAACTTGAACTTGAACTTTGAACTTTGAACTTGAACTTGAACTTGAACTTGAACTTTGAACTTTAACTTGAACTTGAACTTTGAACTATGAAAAAAATAATTAATACCTCAAACGCACCTGCGCCGATTGGCCCTTACAATCAGGCAGTGCTTAGCGGAAACACCTTGTATATTTCCGGGCAAATTCCGATTGATCCTTTGAGTGGCGATTTGGTCAAAGGGGATATAAAACAAGAAACCATCAGATCCATGGAAAACCTAAAGGCAATACTTCTAGAAGCGGGGATGACGTTTAAGCATGTGGTTAAGACTTCTATTTTTGTTAAAGACATGCATCAATTTAGTCAGATAAACGAAGCATATGCAGGCTATTTTGAAGCAGATACGGCCCCTGCCAGAGAAACGGTAGAAGTGGCCAATCTACCAAAATTTGTCAATGTAGAGATCTCAATGATAGCAGTGAATGAATGATGGGTATAAAACAGAAAATTGAAAGTCGAAAACTATCTTCTTGGTTCCTTCCAATTAAATAGTCTCCTTGTGAAACTCTAACAGCCCTTCAATGGGTCTCTGTCTTATTACACCGAGTACCAGGTCGTTTCTTTCAATTACAACAGCAAGTTCTTCCCTCAAAAAATAAGCAATACTCCCTACAAAATTTATGGGCACTTTGGTAGCCAGTTCAAACTGCATTATATGGTTGTTGATAAATTGTTGAAACCCTTTATCTATAACTCCCTTTGAATAGGGATGATTTTTATGTTCCACAAGAAAACGTGCAAAAGTTGCCAGGTACGTATTCGGGTTGGGTTTTTTATATAAATTTTCCTTAATTACATCTGCATCCAGGTTGTATTCTTTTTCAAATTGCAATGCGAGGTCTTGTGGCATTTTATGGTAATAATAATCCCTGATCAACTTTCTGCCGAAAAAGTTCCCACTTCCATCGTCCATAGGAATATACCCTAAAGAGATGACTTTCTGAAAAAGTTGATGACCGTCATAATAACTGCAGTTAGAGCCAGTGCCTAAAATACACACAATTCCAGGGTGACCAATTTTAGTAGTAGAGTATATGGCGGCGAAGGTGTCTTCTTTAACCTCTATTTTGGCCTTTGGGAAGAAACTTTTGAAAATACCTCTCAGGAACTTTTTCATCCTGTTGGTCCCACAACCTGCCCCATAAAAATGCAAGCGACTTACTTTTCCGCTGTTCTTAGACAATTCAAAATTGTTAGCCAGCCTGTCCATAATAACATCAGCTGTTAATACCTCCGGACTCAAACCCAAAGTTTGTGTGAGAAAAAGTTGCTCTCCTTTTTCATCCATTGCGATCCAGTCTGCCTTAGTTGCGCCACTATCTACAATCAATATCATATGGTTGCATTAAAATGAAATATCCTTAAAATAAGCAAATTATTTGCATACTCTAAGGATACTTTTGGTTAATTAACATCAATTAAAGACCGGCTACATATACTGCCAGATCTACAAGCTTATTGGAGTATCCTGCTTCGTTGTCGTACCAGGAAACTACCTTGAAGAATTGTGGGTTTAGTTCCATACCGGCACCTGCATCCACTATACTCGTTCTGGTATCGCCCACAAAATCCTGTGAAACCACCGCTTCTTCCGTATAACCTAAAATTCCCTTAAGCGAACCTTCAGAAGCAGATTTAAAAGCTTTTTTAATTTCCTCATATGAAGTGGCCTTCTCCAATTTAACAGTAAGATCAACTACAGAAACATCTGGAGTTGGAACCCTGAATGCCATTCCGGTAAGTTTACCTTCAAGATCCGGAATTACCTTGGTTACTGCTTTTGCCGCACCGGTTGAAGCTGGTATAATATTCATCATTGCACTTCTTCCACCCCTATAATCCTTCCTGGATGGCCCGTCTACGGTTAATTGCGTAGCTGTTGTAGCATGGACTGTTGTCATTAAACCTTCTACAATACCAAAATTATCATTAAGGACTTTTGCTATAGGTGCAAGACAATTGGTGGTACATGACGCATTGGATACAATATTATCTGAGGCTTTTACTTCATCGTGGTTTACACCCATCACAAACATTGGAGCGTCCTTAGAAGGTGCTGAGATAACCACTTTTTTGGCACCACCATCAATATGGTATTGTGCAGTTTCCAAAGTGGTAAAAATACCTGTACATTCTGCAACTATTTCTGCACCAACCTCATCCCATTTAAGGTTTTTAGGATCCCTTTCTGCTGTAATTCTAACAGTTTTGCCATTAACGACAAGGTTGCCATTCTCTACTTCGACTGTGCCACCAAATTTTCCATGGACAGAATCGTACTCCAGCAGATAGGCAAGATGTTCTACATCTAACAAATCATTGATAGCCACAACCTCTACATCATCTCTTTTTACTGTGGCCCTGAATACCAGCCTTCCAATTCTTCCAAAACCGTTGATTCCTATTTTTAAGTTTGACATGTTTTTATATTTATTATTTAAATTATGTGCTCATTATATCAGAAACCCTAATAAGTTCCCTGTCTATTTTAGTACGACCGGTTATTGCCTCATCCATGGGGTAGAGCGTTATTTTGCTGTCCATTATCCCAACCATGAGATTGCTTTTACCTTCAAGTATTGTTTCTACTGCCTTTACGCCCATTCTACTGGCTAAAACTCTATCAAAAGCAGAGGGTCTTCCACCCCGTTGCATATGTCCCAGAACAGAAACCCGGACATCGTAAATTGGCAGGTGTTCTTCAACATATTCTTTAAGTTCAAAAACATTTTTACCAGTTGTATCTCCTTCTGCTACTACCACGATACTCGATGATTTACCAGATTTTTTACTGCGTTTCAAGGATTCCAGCAAACGCTCCAAACCTAAATCATGCTCAGGTATTAATACTTCCTCGGCACCGGCACCAACACCCGCATTCAGTGCAATATGGCCAACGTCACGGCCCATTACTTCGACAAAGAATAAACGATTGTGTGAACTGGCCGTATCCCGAATTTTATCAATCGCATCTACCACAGTGTTTAGCGCGGTATCAAATCCCAGTGTATATCTGGTGCCAAAAATATCGTTGTCAATAGTTCCAGGAATTCCGATAATAGGGAATTTAAATTCTTCATTGAATTTCAAGGCACCTCTGAAACTACCGTCACCGCCTATAACCACAAATGCTTCTATCCCAGCTTTTATTAACTGTTCATAGGCCATTTTTCTGCCTTTCTTGGATCTGAAATCATCACAACGTGCAGATTTAAGGATAGTGCCTCCCTTGTTTATTATGTTATTGACACTTCGGGCGTCCATGGGAACAAAATCTCCTTCTATCATTCCCTGGTATCCTCTGTAAATAGCAATGCATTCCACTTTTAGATATGCACATGTACGCACTACCGACCTTACGGCTGCGTTCATTCCGGGGGAATCTCCGCCAGATGTAAAAACTGCTATTCTTTTTATCTTTGAAGCCATTAAAAAAATCGAATTGCGAAATTAGCAAACTTATTGCAGAAAAGTACGGAAGAGCTTTATTATTTGCGATCCATTCAAGGCGAAATCGATATAGTTTCAGATTTTAATGATATAAGAGGCAAAAATGACGGAATTGGCAAAGTAGTAAAATGAATTACTTCAACTTCCTTTCTTTAGGTAAGAACTGGATCAAACTATCTTTACCCATAACTGCATTTGGCACCGCTACAGGAATGGCATCTTCTTCTTTTTCTTTTTGTTGGCCGACTGTACCAAAGATCTTGTTCATAAGTTCCCCGAAACTATTAAAATCTACCTCATAGGACAGTCCAATTCCCTGAGTATATCCCTGGCGATCTGCCAGAAACTGTTGAATCTCATTCTCCCGATTAAATATTTTGGCCCTCAGGGTCCCCTCTTCGTTTAGTAAAACCTGTACCTCTACATCACCTGCAACCACAGTTTCACTCACACCGCCTACCGGCACCCCAAACTTTCCGTTAAACAGCACTCTGTCGCTTATTCTGGTTGATACGGTTACTCCTATACGATTTTCGGTTTCCACGACATTGTTGGGATCCTGGTAACCCTGTTCATAAGAGACACCAAAATCTACTTTGTCATTACTGCCGCCCAGCACCTGGTTCAATAAACTTGTTCCGGTCTGTATCAGATTCCCGGTCACCGCCTGCTGTGTCAGACCGGTATCTTCGTTGACAAAAGTACCCTGTGCCAATAAAAATACCGCATTCCGTTCTTCTACCTGCGGGTCCTGTAATTTGTATTCCAGCTCAGATTTAACTATTGAGCTGGTACCGGGGAATTCAATATTAAAATCAATGTTTGGACGCTCTAACTCTTCGGTCAGCGATACCACCACATCTGTAGGTATTCTTCTAATAATCCCATCATTGTCTAATAATGGAGCAGGATTAGCACTTGTAGAGTAAACCGCCTCTAGCTGCAGTTGAGCGGCCAATGGATCACCTCCCCAATTAATTGTGCCTCCCGGTCTTACCGAAAATGTCTTATCAATTACACCGCCGTACTTATAATTGTATTCACCGGTCACCACAACAAAATCACCGAACATATTAAATTTTCCATTGGTGTTGATTTCGATTAATAAAATCCCCTCTCCGGTTCCTTTCAATGAACTGCCCGTTTTTTGATCGACAACAATTTCCACCTCAGCATCCGGGGTAATATTCAGATCGAACTGCATCTCTATACCCTCGTAGTTTCTCAGTGTCCTTTGGATATCAATCTGCTCTACCTCATCCTTATCAATAAAATTTATAAAGGAGTAATCCCCTACCGAAGCCACATCACTTAGAGGAATCTTTAAAGAAGAACCTCTGGCCGTAGACCCATCAAAGGTAATTGTCAGCGCATTTGTAGGGCCAAAGATCCTCCCGGTACCATTTACAAATCCGGTACCATAGTATAAGATCTCCTCTTCATACGGTGTATTTAGAATAAGGAAACGATCATTGTTGGTATCCAGATCAAGGTCCAGACTCCAATCGTCAAAAAAGGAATGTTTAATAGTCCCGTTCAGCGTAGCCCTGGTGTCCATTGCGACATCTGTAAGTCGAACCCTCTGAAAATCAAAGGTCTGATTAAACAGTCGCACTACAGAATTTGGGGCAAAGTCATAATCCACATTCAAATAAGGAATGGCCAGGCCGGCATTTTTCAGCGTTAGTAAGCCACTTATGTCCGGGTTTTTTATGTCCCCAATTATTTGGGCACTACCATTCAGTTGCCCCCTGATGTTGGTAATCACACCCTCTCCCAGGGGATTAAAAGGCTCCAGGTTAAATTCATTAAAATCTGCTGCCAATCTGGCCTTCGGCTGATTGTCATTGTTGGTTACTTTCCCTATAAGGCTGAATTTTTCCTTTTTATTTTCCGTAATGTCTGCGTTAACCGTGAATTCTGTAAGATCCCTGTTGCCAAATATCCCTATAGATAAATGCCCAAGGTCTATCCCATTGATCCCAAAATCAGAAATGTCCAGGTTGGAAGAAGGAAGATAAATATCGTCCTTTTGCAACACATTGAGGGTACCATTAATTTCCCCGCTTAACTTTAAACTGTCTATTGCTGGTGTAATTTTGTTTAGTGATACAATTTTGAATTGAAGTTCAAGGTCTTTATATGTAGAGTCCGCAAGCTGTCCCTTAAGTCTAATTTGTTCCCTGTTCTCATTATTCATTACAATTTCCTCTATCTGTATGCTGTCTAAAGTACTATTGATAATGACCTTATTTTGTCGGTTTCCATCCTTGTTCAATACCCATGTATTGCCTTTAAAACTGACATCTGATTTTTTTAGTCCTATAACAGATTTGTTTTCATCATTGAAAGTGTGATAGAAGTTTAGATTGTAACTGTCGTTATATTCGCTACCTCCCTTGAATTCTGTCCTAAAGAATAAGGTGTCTTTTAAGGTAGTATTGATTAAATTAAAGTCTTTTACGTCATAATAAATTGTTGAGACATCTTCAACGGAGACAAAAGTGTTAAACAAGGGATTTTTGTTATCTATCTTAACATCAATATTGTTTAGCACGTTGCCAAAGGCAGCAATATTCGGGGATTTGAAATTGAGTTTAAAATCGCCCTCATCGGCAATAATATTGCCTTTGATAAAAGTATTTGGTCCAAAATTTACCTCCGGAAAAAAGACATCAACTATTTTGTTATAAATCTTGAAGTTAAACGCAAGTTCTTGGCCTTCAGATATCTCAAAAGGCTTGTAATTGGTATAAATACTACCGATTGAGTTTCTTACCAATTTGCCTAACTCCCCTACTTTAAACTTTCCTTTCATATATCCGGTAATAATATCCGGGGAATTGATATCTATGGTCCTCAGTGAATCTGGTCCAAAGGAAGAAGTGATTTTAAAATCATCAAAATAGTAGTCCTGATTTACATTCTTGAAATTGGTCTTGGTAAACTTCACATCACCAACTATATTGTCTAGTGAATTCCCAGTGATATCCATACTTACATCCCCCTTAAAGATGGAGATACTGTCCTTGATAAAATTCAATTTCCTAAGGTCTGCATAGTCCACAGATGCAATAAAATTAAAGGTGTTTCTGGCACTGCCAAAATCTGCCAATCCCTTGAAATTAAACTTAAAATTTTCATCATTACTCACCAGGTTTCCGTCAAAAAGCTGATCTTTCAATACCCCGGAAACCTTAACATCATCATATTCGTAATTGTTGAAATTTATTTTATAGATATCCCCTATCACTTCAGTATTAAGACTTTTCTGGACAAATCCTTTTCCCTCTACATTTACATCCAGGGTAGCCCTGCCAAGTTGTTTGTTGTTCACAAAATTCCCGAGATCAAAATCGATAAGCGATACAAACCCTTTGTAATTAGCATTATCAATATTGTTGATTTCTGTGAGGTTCAGATCTGCATAGCTGCTGCCTATTGCACTGTTCAAATTTATTCTGGCATCGATAGAGGTTTCTGTGATAAGGGCATCCCCGCGAATGGTAAACTGCCCTAATTTCTGGGATGATGAAGGAAGTGTCCCTAAAATATTAGGTAACAATGCTCTTAGTTGGTAATAGCTGGTTGTGATATTTTTAATATCGGCATCCAGTACAAATGCATCCTTCTTGCTGAATAAATTCTTAAAGTTGAAATCTCCCCGGATTCCGGTATTATCCGATTGAAGAAACAATTGTTCTACGGTGAGATCGTTAAGCACACCTTTTATATTCGATGAAAAAGTAACCTCCTTTTCTTTTCCGAATTGGTCGTACAGCATATTGACTTCATCAAAGGCAACTGTTGATTCTGTAAAGGAAGCTGTTAAATTTACCTTGTTTAAAAAATTGGCAAAATCTTCACGATTATAATCAAAAACCAAATTTCCTTTCAGGTGAGATTGTGGTGTTTTTATATTTAGTGAATCAAAACGCATTTGTTGCTTTGTATACTTAAATGAGGTAGCCAAATTATCCAGATGTATTCCCTTTTGACTATCCAGAGAAAGTGAGTTCACAATGGTGATCACTTCCGGTCCGATAATCTCAAAATCACTGGCTTCTATATTCAACTCTCTAAAATTCAGTGATTCCTGTTTTTCTAAATTTTCATCAATAAGCCTGAATCTGCTATCGCTGATCTCCACGTCCGAGGAACTAAAATAAAATGGCGGTGTACCGGGATCTCTTGGCTTTCCATCATCCAGTTTATCTATAAAAAAGCCCAGATTGGTATCGTTCTCCCCAGCATAGGTTTTAAGCTTAAAATTGAGCTGTTCAATCTCTATATCCCCAAATTCCAGACTGCCTTCAATAAGGTGTCTCATGCTGAGTATAGATGTGGTTAATTCCTTAATGTAAAAAAGCGTGTCCTTATGGTGGTCTTCAATGTAAATATCTCTTAACGAAGTGTCCCAGGAGATGAGAGAAACCCTGAGTCGTTCCACGTTTATATCAGTGCCAAATTTCTCATTGATAGACTTTGTTGCGTATTTGGCAAAGCGTGTTTGCACCACCGGCAACGATAAAATTACAGTCCCCAAAACACAAATTAGCAGCAGGGCCAACAGTGTTCTAACCAATATTTTTCTCAGTTTTTTGATAGGGCTTTATGTTTTACCTTTGTGCAACCAATTTTTGTTCCAAACCAAGGTGGAAAATCAAAAAATTTACATTCTGGCTATAGAATCTTCCTGTGATGACACATCTGCTGCTGTGATGTGCAATAACAAAAAGCTTAGTAACGTGGTAGCTACACAACAGATTCATCAGGAATATGGAGGTGTTGTACCGGAACTAGCCTCCAGAGCCCATCAGCAAAATATTGTTCCTGTGGTGCACCAAGCATTAGCCACAGCAAATATCGATAAAAAACTAGTATCCGCCATAGCATTTACGCGCGGACCTGGACTTTTAGGCTCCCTGCTCGTGGGTACTTCATTTGCAAAATCGCTCTCATTGGGCTTAAAAGTTCCACTTATCGAGGTAAATCATATGCAGGCACATATTTTAGCTCATTTTATAGAAGAGCCCGATTGTAAAATTCTGGAATTTCCGTTTCTGGCTTGCACCATAAGCGGTGGGCATACCCAGATAGTGCTGGTTAAAGATTATTTTGAGATGGAGATCCTTGGAGAAACGCTTGATGATGCCATTGGGGAAGCCTTTGATAAAAGTGCTAAATTACTAGGTCTTCCTTATCCCGGCGGTCCGCTAATAGACGAACATGCCAGAAATGGTCAGCCAAAAAAGTTTCCTTTTCCTATTCCAAAAGTTGCCGGTCTTAATTTTAGTTTCAGCGGTTTAAAAACAAGTATTAAATATTTTGTTGAAAAGGAGACCGGCGCTAACCCAAATTTTGTTGAATCCCATCTGGAAGATATCTGTGCTTCTATCCAATATACAATCATTAAAATATTGATGCAGAAACTAAAGAAAGCTGTACAACAAACAGGTATTAAGCGGGTTGCAATCGGGGGCGGGGTTTCTGCAAATTCGGGTATCAGAGAAGCTTTGAAAATGGCAGAATTCTCAGAGGGATGGACCACCTATATACCTAAATTTGAGTACTGCACCGATAATGCAGCCATGATTGGGATTGTGGGATATCTGAAGTATTTGGAGCGCAACTTCACAGGACGAGATGCCAGTGCCGCGGCAAGGTATGTTCTAGGTTAATTATTTGGATTTTATGATTGTATTGTTAACTTAGGGAACTTATATCTTTAACCAAGCAAACCTGCCTGTATATGTACCATTTAAAAGCGTTTTTGCGAAATCCCGGACTTTATCTGGCAGGTATTTATTTTACACTTTTCAAAAAAGTTTTTGCCAAAAATGGGATCACCATCCATGTACCATTTCAGCTAACAGATGTGCCTTTCAGGGGCAGGTTTATGCAAAACAAATATGAAAAGGAGGAGGCGACACATCTTTCTCAATATATTTCGCCCAACGACAGTGTTTTGGAATTGGGATCTTGTCTTGGTTATGTTTCCTGCCTCACCAATAAATTACTTCAGAACAAAGAACAACATGTAGTTGTTGAAGCCAATCCTAATTTAATACCCTGGATCGAAAAAAACAGAGAAGAAAACAATTGCCTCTTTAAAATTGAACATTGCATAATCTCATTAGAAAAAAAGAACGAATTCTATATCCATGAATTGATAGTAGGGGGAAGTACAAAGAGGAAAACAGCACATAAAATAGCTGTGGAAGGCACCACATTTTCTGCCCTGGAGAAAAAATATGCAATGGGTTTTAATACCCTTATAATGGATATTGAAGGTGGGGAACTAGATCTGTTTCGGAAACACCGTGATGAAATCGGTAAATTTCAAAAAATATTTTATGAAGTGCATCCATTTGCAAATATCCTCACAATAGAGGAAGCATTGGAATGCGAGAAGATTTTAACAGATCTGGGCTTCAATTTATTATTAAGGGACGGCAATTTTCAGGTTTGGGAGAAGAACGATAATGGTGCTTCCTGAAGATTAAAATTAAAAGTGTTTAACTTAAAATAACAGCATGCAGCTTTTTTATAACCCCGATTTAGACAGAAGTTTTAAGCAGTTCCCATTTGGCCCTGACGAAAGCAAACACATTGTCAAAGTTTTAAGGAAGGTTGCGGGAGACGAATTACATATAACTAATGGAAAGGGTTATTTGTTTAGAGCTAAAATTATAGTTGCAGACGCTAAAAAATGCCAGGTAGAAATTGTTGAAACTGTAAAGAGACATCAAAAAATGCATTGGCTGCATATGGCAGTTGCCCCGACAAAAATGAACGATAGATTTGAGTGGTTTCTCGAAAAAGTAACAGAAATTGGGGTTAATGAAATAACTCCGATTATATGCGAGCATTCCGAAAGAAAAATTGTTAAACAGCAAAGAATGGAGCGGGTGATCCAATCTGCCATGAAGCAATCGCTCAGGGCCTTTTTACCCCAATTAAATAAGGCAGTAACATATAATGAGTTTATAGAAAAGGAGCATAAGGGACTTAAGTTTATCGCCCATTGCGGGGATGAAGAAAAAGTAGAATTAAAACGGAGAGTGGCCGCAGATAAGGACATTACTATCTTAATTGGGCCGGAGGGAGATTTTTCCTCTGAAGAAATTAAACGTGCCTACGAAAATGGCTTTCTTCCCGTGTCTTTGGGTGAAGCAAGGTTGCGGACAGAAACTGCCGCTATTGTTGCCTGTAATACCGTAAACCTCATTAACAATATTTAAGTCTTTAAGATTCAATCAAAAAAAATCCGCATCCCTTCAAAATCGCTTTGAAAAAATGCGGAATAACTAACAACAACAAAACCTTTAAACCTTTTAAATTTTTATTCATCCGCGCTAAGGTCATAAGCATTATTTACAACGCGATTATTGTTACATTTGGGATTACGTATTAGGTCGAAATTTTATGAAACTTCTTACCTGCTTATTCTTATTTCTTTGCATGCTCACAGCAGCCGCTCAGGATATTGCTATTTTAAAGTACAATGGCGGTGGGGACTGGTACTCCAATCCTACGGCCTTGCCTAATCTAATAGCATTTTGCAATCAGCATATTAATACAGAAATAAATCCAAAACCTCAAACAGTTGAGGTAGGTAGCAGTACCATTTTTGAGTTTCCATTCTTACATATGACAGGCCATGGAAATATATTCTTTAGTCAGGAAGATGCTGATAACTTAAGAATGTATTTAATGTCCGGTGGCTTTTTACATGTAGATGACAATTACGGAATGGAAACCTATTTAAGGAAAGAATTATTGAAGGTTTTTCCAGACAAGGAACTTAGCGAACTCAGTGCAGAACACCCGATTTTTAATCAGGAATTTAACTTTCCTAATGGTTTACCCAAAATCCACGAGCACGATGGTAAACGGCCTCAGGCCTTTGGGATAGTTCATGAAAACCGACTGCTTTTACTATTTACTTTTGAGAGCGACCTTGGCGATGGATGGGAAGACCCGGAAGTTCATAATGATCCGGAGGACGTTAGACAGAAAGCACTAAAAATGGGGGCCAATATTATTCAATATGCGTTTAAAAATTAGGTGATGACTTCAAAAATTATATCCCAGGGAATTCTGCGGGCCGTCGGTATTATCATAGGTGTTGTGCTACTGCTTTACTTTTTATATGCCATCAGATCCGTGCTTGCCTATTTGGCAATGGCAGCTGTTGTAGCTCTCATCGGTAGGCCAATAGTTCTTTTCATGAGAAGAAAGCTAAAATTCCCAAACTTACTGGCCGTCATAGTGACAATGCTAATCATGGTGGGAATGTTAGTGGGAGTTATAGCGCTGTTTGTACCCTTAATCACTGAACAGGGGAAAAATCTTTCTTTGCTCAATATTGATGAACTGCAAAGCAACCTAAATACCCTGTATCAACAAATTACGCTATATATTGGGGCATCCCCGGAAGCGGTAAATGAAATCATAAAAGACGCCGATTTTGAGAAAAACGTCTTTGAAGGACTAAATCTGGGCTTTATACCAAATATTCTCAACTCATTTGTCGATTTTCTGAGTTCTTTTAGTATTGGTCTGTTTTCAGTACTGTTTATTTCATTCTTTTTCCTAAAAGACAGTAAACTTTTTCAGCGGGGCTTACTCACTTTTATGCCTCAGAACAAAGAGAATAGTATGGTTAAATCAATAGATAAAATCAACGGTTTATTATCCAGATATTTTGTTGGTCTGTTACTTCAGATATTTGTTCTATTCGTTATTTATACTGTTGTCCTGTTAATTGTTGGCATTGAAAATGCCGTGGTAATTGCCTTCCTCTGCGCCCTTTTCAATATTATACCTTATGTAGGTCCGATTATAGGTGGCGCATTGATGATATTTTTGACAATGAGCAGCAATATTGGAATGGACTTCAGTACGGTAATTTTACCAAAAACCGGCTACGTTTTAATAGGATTAATTGTGGGTCAGCTTGTAGATAATTTTGCCTCCCAACCTATTATTTTCTCGAACAGTGTTAAGTCGCACCCACTCGAAATATTTCTGATAATTATAATTGCGGGACTTCTTTTTGGAGTGGTCGGAATGATAGTTGCCGTACCCGGTTACACTGCAATAAAAGTGATTTTAAAGGAATTTCTTGCCGAAAATAAGATTGTTAAGCGACTTACATATAATTTATAGTTTAACTTTGAATAAGAAGCTATTAAATACTGGTGTACAATCTTTTATAAATGAAAATTTGAATGCTGACATCGTGTCAGTTTTACTAAAAAAGAGTCCCTTTGAAGGTATTTCACCCAAAGAGCTCGCCCAGCAGATCGAATCCAGAAAAAAATGCAGATCCAAGCTCCCGGAATGGTATAATACAGAGGGCATCTACTATCCAAGAAAAATCAATATTGAGCAATGCTCATCCCAAATAACGGCTGCTTACAAAACTGAAATTATTGACGGAAAATCAGTGTTCGATCTCAGTGGTGGGTTTGGTGTTGACAGTTATTTTTTCAGCAGGAAAATAGCGGGCGTATGGCACGCAGAAATAGACGAAGAGCTTGCTGAAATTGCAGCTTATAATTTCAAAAAACTGGGAGCAAATAATATACACTCTTTAAACACTGATGGGACAGTTTATCTAAAAAACAATAAACAAAAATTTGACTGGATTTATATAGACCCTTCCAGGCGCAGTGAGTCGCATAAAAAGGTTTATAAATTATCAGATTGCCATCCTGATGTAGCTGCCCATTTAGACCTGATATTCTCAAGGACCAAAAATGTTTTGCTAAAAACTTCACCTCTACTCGATATTTCTGCCGGAATAGCGTCTTTGCAGTTTGTATGGGAAATTCATATTGTAGCTATAAATAATGAGGTAAAAGAGGCGTTATGGCTACTGCGAAGCGGATTTAACGGAGAAATCACTATCAAAACCATAAATTTCCTTAGAAACAGTAAGCAGCAATTCGAATTTAAAATAAATACTGAAAAAAAAGCAGTTTCAAGTCTTTCAAACCCTTTAAAGTTTCTTTTTGAACCCAATGCTGCTATTATGAAAGCAGGAGCCTTCAAACTAATTGGAAATCAATTTTCTCTTAATAAATTACATGAACATACTCATTTGTATACTTCTGACCATTTAATTGAATTTCCCGGGAGGCGATTCGAGATACTTGAGAATATTCCCTACAACAAAAAGGCCCTGAAATCCCTGGGATTGAACAAGGCAAACATAAGCGTGCGTAATTTCCCGGAATCCGTAGCCTCAATACGTAAAAAATTCAAAATAAAGGATGGTGGTACCACCTATCTTTTTTTTATCAACGACTGTAATAATGAATATAGAGTGTTGCTATGTTCAAGACTTTGAGGAATGGAATAAATCGCTATCTTAGAAGGGTATTTAGACCAACAAAACATCAGCTTAATTATGGATTCAAAAAACTTTAATATCAACAGAAGGCACTTTTTAAGAGGAGCCACAGCTGCAGCGGTACTTTCTTCATTTGGAATGTATGGTTTTGAAATAATGAACCGCGAAAAACCCTGGCGTGTGGGGCTTATAGGAACTGGCTGGTATGGCACCAGTGACCTGTTTAAATTAATTCAGGTTGCCAATGTCGAGGTGATTTCTCTTTGCGATGTGGATAGTCGTTTCTTGAATGAAGCGGCCACTTTGGTCTCCCAAAGGCAAAAATCTGGCAAAAAACCCAAATTGTATTCTGACTATAGAAAAATGCTGGCCGAGAGTGGGTTGGAAATTGTTTTGATTGGTTCACCGGACCACTGGCATGCATTGCAATGCATAGAGGCATTGAAATCAGGAGCACATGTTTATGTGCAAAAACCAATCAGCGTGGATGTCATTGAAGGTGAAGCAATGGTAGCCGCTGCCAGGCACTATAATAAAACTGTACAGGTTGGCACACAAAGAAAAAGCACACCTCACCTTATACATGCTAAAAAGAACATAGTGGATGCCGGTTTATTGGGCAAGGTCTCTCATGTGGAAATGTGCTGCTACTTTCATATGCGCGCCAATGGCAATCCTCCTTTAGAAAAGGTTCCGGATTTTCTGGATTATGAAATGTGGACAGGGCCGGCCCCATTAAGGCCTTATGACGGCTTACCACACAGAAGATGGTGGCGTACTTTTATGGAATATGGCAACGGAATTATGGGAGACATGTGTGTTCACATGTTCGATACAGTTCGCTGGATGTTGCAGTTAGGCTGGCCAAGTCGAATAAGTTCTCAGGGAGGTATTTATGTTCAAAAAGATGGAAAATCCAATATTGCTGATACCCAGAGTGCCGTGTTCGAATATGACGGATTAAATTGTGTTTGGCAACACCGTAGCTGGGGTACTCCTGCTGATCCGGAATATCCATGGTCATTTAAATTATTTGGTGAAAAAGGTACATTATCGGGCAGTACCATGCAATATGATTTTGTGCCACATGGAGATGGGGAACCCATTCATATGGACGTGGTATATGAAAAAGAAAAATATCCGGAAGACTTAATAGAAAAGGACAATGAATTAAATGCCGCTCCGGCGACAAGACTTCATATGCTCGATTTTCTTGCTGCTATAGACAAGGGCACTAGACCTGTGGCTGATATTGAAGAAGGACATATTTCCTCTTCCAGCTGTATTCTAGCTAATTTATCTATGGATGCCGGAAGGCCACTGGTTTATGATCCGGAAAAAAGGATAGTATTGAACGACCCGGAAGTAACCGCTAAATTACAAAGAGCCTACAGGGCTCCATGGGAACATCCCCACCCTGATCAGTTTAAATAAGAAGTCTATTCAAGATTTTCGATCCATTCAATCAGGCGGTCCGTCCACCCCCTAAGATATACGTCTTTTGTGGCCAGGGAGAAGCCGTGTCCTCCTTTTGGATAAATGTGTAAGCTAGCAGACACCTCTTTTTTTCTTAAGGCCTGGAAAAACAGTATGCTATTATCCGGGACTACTCCTTTGTCGTCAGCCGCATGTACCAAAAATGTGGGAGGAGTGTGCTCCGTGACCTGCAATTCATTTGAAAAATGATCTACAAGTTCCTTGGAAGGAGCCTCTCCTATCAGGGCTTTCTTTGATCCGAAATGGGTAGCGGCATCGCTAAATGAAATAACCGGGTATACCAGCACCATAAAGTCTGGTCTGGCACTTAATTCATCAGTACTATCCTGATTGGAATATACCTTTTCCTCAAAATGGGTTCCCAAAGTGGAAGCCAGATGCCCGCCTGCAGAAAATCCCATAATACCAATATTCCCATCCTCAATATTCCAGGAATCCGCATTGGTTCTGACCATTCTTATAGCCCGTTGGGCATCTATAAGCGGCACCTTATGTTTTTCACTAACAGACGCTGATGTCGGTAAACGATATTTCACCACTATCCCGGCAATCCCTTTAGAATTTAAAAACTTGGCAATATCGGTTCCTTCCCAATCATAGGCTAAAATATGATAACCACCCCCCGGAAATATTAGAACCGCACTGCCAGTGGCATTGGCTTTTGACGGAAGATAAACTTCAAGGCTGGGCTGCTGTACTTTACTGATTCTGACAATATCCTCTTTTACAACAATCTCCTTTTCTGAAGAAGGTACCCTGTTGGGGATATTATCGGCTGGCCACAATGGGATAATAGTATCCTGAGCATTGACACTGCACATACCTACAATTAATAAAGAGAATACAACTCGCGATTTCATACCTAAATTGGATTTAATAAATTTTTAATTTAAACCCGGAATGGGTTCTCCTGCTTGTATTTCTTTCCCCTGCCAAATAGCACGCCCATTTTCGTATTGTAATATCCGTGCTCCACTGCCAATCTCCGGGAGTTTGTTCTTTTTTGGAATCCATTCTGACAGTTCTCTGACGACAGATTTCAATGAGGCGTCTGGTAAAAGATTTCTCCATTCATTGGGGTCATTTAAAAGATCATACAATTCCTCACTGCCGTCCGCATAGCGAATATAACGCCACTCATTAGTTCGTATGCCATGATTATTATAATTATTGGTGGTAATTGCCGGCCAATCCCTTTTTGCGTTAAAATCTTTCAATTGAGGTGTGAGATCATGACCTTCCAACTCTGGTTTCCCTGGCAGTCTACAGATAGTATTAAGCGTAGGGTAAATATCCAGGAGTTCTACAGGTTCTGAACATTCAACATTAGTAGCTATCCCCGGACCAGCAAAAATCAATGGCACATGAGTAGACCGCTCCCAAAGTGTATTCTTGCCGGAGATTTGTTTCTCGCCAAGGTGAAAACCGTGATCCGACCATAGAACAACTACTGTACTTTCGATGTTCGCGCTTCGTTCTAACGCATCCAAGACCCGACCCAGCTGGGCATCAACAAAACTTATTGAAGCCAAATAAGCCTGTACAAAGGCGGTATCCTGCTGTTTCTCCTGCATCCATTTCCAACGAGGTTCCGGAACATCCCAATGATTATACCAGGAAAATTTCGGAGTATCCTCCCTGTCATTTTTTAACATTGGCGGCATAATTATGGAGTCTTTTCCGTACTGCTTAAAATATGCTTCAGGAGCATAAAGTGGTACATGTGGCAGAAAAAAACCAACCGACAAAAAATAGGGGCCTTCGGGTTTGGAATCGATAATGTCAACTGCCCAGCTCGCAACTTCCCAATCTGCCGTTTCTTCATCTTTAAGGGGAAAGCTTCCCCAATCGACCCAGGGGTTATTACCTCCAGGCGTCTCACCGGCCAATTTTTTATCCGGGTGTTTCCTAACACCAGCGGGAGGTCCCAGACTATCAAACTCCTTATCATCTGTTTGTCTTCCGTAACCGCCATGAAAAATTTTGCCTGCGGAATAAGTTGTATATCCATTGGCAGAAAAGTGTTGTGGTAGAGTAACGATATCCTTCCGACCATTCACCTCCCGGATCCAGGGCGATAAACCATATACTCCCGTGGTCGAAGGGCGTAGCCCTGTAAGGATACTTGTCCTGGACGGATTGCAGATTGGCGACTGGGCATGTGCATTGGTAAACAGGGTGCCTCTCGCTGCCAATTTATCGATATTTGGAGTTTGCACCTGAGGATGTCCTTTTAAACACCCAACCCAATCATTGAGGTCATCTATGGCAATAAATAATACGTTAGGGGTTACGCTGCTCACCGTTTCGCTTTGAGTAGGTTGTTCTTTGCATCCCGATAGCACAGCCGATAGGGCTAAGAGAACAATGATATATAATTTAGCAGCTAATAGATTCATTTCTTTGATTATTTACAGTCCCATTTAAAATCTGCAACTTTATCGTTCGATGCAGTAGACAGGTTGTAATGCCACCATTCTGTTCTGATCGACCAGAAACCGTATTTTTCCATCGTTTCCTTCAGTATCCTCCGGTTTGATAATACTGCTTCAGGAAGGTCTGTATTATCGTGATACGCCCTTCTGCCAAAAAAATCAAAGTCGGTCCCCATATCCAATTCTTCGCCCTCCAAATTTACCAGGGTAATATCTACGGCACCGCCTTTGTTATGGATGGAGCCTTTAGCGGGGTTAGCCACATACTGGGGGTTTGGAACAATTTTCCACATTTTATACTGTACAGAATTGGGCCTGTAGCAATCAAAAAATTTAATTTTATACCCTTGTTGCATCATATCTTTGTTAGCGGCGATCAGGGCCTTTGCCGTCTTTACCCTGGTGTAGCATTCCGGGCAGTCATACACTTTGGCTTTTAGAAAATTATTCTCAGTGGCGTAACGCAGATCATAAACAAAATCCTCACTGAAATCGTCCAGGCGGATAAAAGTGGTGTCTGCATAATCCTTAAGTAACTTCAATGGTTCCTCTTTGATAAGCACGGTATTAGAAAGGGTATCTGTAACTATTATAGACTCTTGCTCATCTGCCGTGGTCTTACTGTTTTTCTGCTGCTGTCTACAGCCTAAAAAAAACATAAGTAAACAAAAACAATATTTCTGCCCTAGGGAGTACGTCCTGTTCAGAACCATTTTTACATCCATTTATTTGGCCTAAAAGATACAGTTAATTTTAGATAAATCATTTAAGGCTTATGTTGATAATTATAGGTATTGTGTCAGCGTTTAATGATTTTTATAAAGTACCTTTATTGAAGTAGCTAACGCCAGACCCGGAGAAATAAACGCCAATGAATTATAAAGTTATTTTACCTCAACTTCTTATTCTTCTAACTCTTTCCTGCAAGGAACAAACAACTGATAACAACAAGTCCGCAGAAGATAAAACTGTTGCCTGGATGTTAGGATTTGAGAAAACCGAGAAGAATCCAATTATGACCGCGGATTCAAGTTTCGTTTTTATGGATCCAATAACCGAACAATTACAGCAGTGGCAAAAGGCCGATGTGTTTAATCCGGGCGCCATTGTTCGCAACGACACTGTGTTTATGTTATTCCGGGCGGAAGACAACCCTGAAGCTATTCTGGGGGGAAGAACTTCGCGTATTGGCCTTGCATATAGTGAAGACGGTATCAATTTCACCAAGTATCCAGAACCGGTACTGTTCCCGGAATTCGATGAGTTTCAACAATGGGACCATCCCGGAGGTATTGAAGACCCCAGGGTGGTAGAAACCCCGGGCGGTAATTATCTGATGTTGTACACCAGTTGGAATAAAAAAGTGGCTCGCCTCTCGGTGGCGGTCTCTTCTGATTTGAGAAATTGGAAAAAGCACGGACCCGTATTTAAAGAAAGTGCCGGAGGTAAATTCCTGGATATTTGGAGTAAATCAGGAGCAGTGGTTACAGAATTGGTCAATGGCAGATTAATTGCTAAGAAGATTAATGGGAAATACCTGATGTATTGGGGGGAACTCTTTGTTAACCTGGCTACATCTGCCGATGGGATAGATTGGGAACCCATGCTAAATTCAGAGGAAGAGCTTCTGCGTGTTTTTGAGCCCACTTTAAACGATTTTGACAGCCACCTTGTAGAGCCGGGGCCACCCGCTTTATATACAGAAAATGGTATACTGTTATTTTACAATGGAAAAAACCTCAGCGGAGAAGGCGCCAGTGATCAGTATCCGGAAGGAACCTATTGTGGCGGACAGGCTCTTTTTGATAAGAATGATCCTTCAAAGCTCCTTGCACGGCTCGATACCCCATTTATATGTCCCAGTCTGCCTCATGAAATTAGCGGGCAATACCAGGCAGGTACAACTTTTATAGAAGGTTTGGTTTATTTTAAAGAGAAATGGTTCATGTATTATGGCACTGCTGATTCCATGGTGGGACTCGCGGTGAAACAGTGAGCAGTGAACAATGAGCAGTGAGCAGTGAACAGTGAGCAGTTAATAGATTCAGATGAATTTTTGTGTATCATAATTTCAAATCAACTATGAGACTATTTTTTCGGATATTTTGGGTTGTCAGTATTTTAATTGGCGGCACCTCCTGTAAAAATAGCACTGACAATCAAATTACCCTAAATAAAAGACCGCCAAATGTAGTCCTCATCCTTACAGATGATCAGGGTTGGGGTGATCTTAGTATTAATGGCAATACTAATCTGGCAAGCCCCAACATAGATGCCATTGCACAAAATGGCGTTTCCTTTACAAACTTTTATGTACAACCCGTTTGTTCCCCTACAAGGGCAGAACTCCTAACCGGACGCTATTTTTCCAGGATAGGAGTTTATTCTACCTCTGCAGGTGGTGAACGCTTTAATCTCGGTGAAACGACTGTTGCAGAAATCTTTAAGGAAGCGGGTTATGCTACTGCAGCATATGGAAAATGGCACAGCGGTATGCAAGCCCCATATCACCCAAATGCACGTGGTTTTGATGAATTTTATGGATTTGCATCGGGCCATTGGGGCAATTATTTTGACCCCATGTTAGAACACAACGGAGATATTGTAAAGGGAACAGGTTTCCTGGTGGATGACCTCACCGACCACGGTCTACAATTTATATCAGAAAATCAAAACCGTCCTTTTTTTCTGTATTTGCCCTTAAACACTCCACACAGTCCAATGCAGGTTCCTGAGAAATATTGGGATAAGTTTAAAGACAAGGAACTATTGATGAAACACAGGGACAGTACAATCGAAGATATAAATTTCACCAAAGCAGCGCTTGCCATGGTGGAAAACATAGATTATAATATTGGCCGAATTTCTGACAAACTCAAAGAATTGGAGCTGGAGGAGAATACAATTGTCATTTTTTTGACAGACAATGGCCCTAACAGCTGGCGATGGAATGGCGGTATGCGTGGAAAAAAAGGTAATGTAGACGAAGGAGGAGTCAGAACGCCATTTTTTATTCAATGGAAAAGCGTATTAGCTTCAAATAAAGAAATCCCTGAGATTGCAAGCAGTATTGATCTGTTGCCCACCTTAACTTCACTTGCCGGTTTAGGTACGGAGACAAAAAATCCAATAGATGGTGTAAGTTTAAAACCTTTACTTATGGACCAACATGTTGTATGGACAAAAAGGCATGTATTTAACCATTGGAATGGGAAAACAAGCGTTCGAAGTCAGAAATATCGGCTCGATAATGATAATCAATTGTACGATATGACCAATGACAGGGGCCAGCTGAATGATCTTTCCGCAAAGTTGCCCCTTGTTATGGACACCCTTATTACAGTTAAGGAGAATTGGTTATCAGAAATGGCTGTAACTGCGCCAAAAAACAACAAAAGATCATTTCCGCTGGGGCATCCTGAATTTAATATCACTCAGCTCCCTGCCCGGGATGGAATTGCCCATGGAAATATTAAAAGGAGTAATAAATATCCTAATGATTCCTATTTTACCAACTGGAAAAGTGTAGATGATTTTATCAGCTGGGACGTGGATGTATTGGCAGAGGGCCTCTATGAAGTGATACTTTACTATACCTGTGCAGCAGAGAATACAGGAGTAACTTTGCAGCTCAGTTTTAAAAATAGTCAGGTTTCCAAAGAAATAACACTAACCCATAACCCTCCTGAAACAGGTATGGAGCACGACAGGGTGCCTCGAATTGAGTCCTATGTAAAAGATTTTAAACCAATTTCCATGGGCAGTATCCAACTTCAAAAAGGACAGGGCCAATTACTACTTAAGGCAGAAGAACTTAAAGGTGAGGAAGCAATTGACCTAAGGTTATTGCTATTTAAAAGAATTCAATAAATAGCTACTCTACCTCAACCTCCAGCACTTCACTATCCTCAAATCCAATTCTTACAGCTTTGGCCATAAACGACTTGTCATTAGGAAGTGGATCGTTAAAGAATTGCCAGATAGAATCCTTTGGTTGCTTCCAAATAATAGTCGCGTCAGATTGCTTTGAGAATAGCCTGATCTTTCCCTCCTTGTCTTCCATTTCTAACGCAGGCAACTGTTGTGGTTTTCCGTCTGGCAGCCATTTGGCCATTAATTCCTTTTCAGGATACTGTCCTAAGTCGTTCGTGTTTTTTATCCAATCCTTAAGAACATTTCTCAGCAGATCGAGGGTATCCTTAAATTCTTCTTTCCCGGCCAAATTGACATATTCAAAAGGATCTGCCTCAAGGTCATATAATTCCTCTTCGGGTTTTGGTGTTCTGAACCAAAGTGATTGCAAAGAATCCAATTCGTTCTTTTCCCATAGCTCGTTTAACTGCTGCATCATGGGCATTTGTTCGCGGTATACCACCGGTAAGGCATTGCTGATCTCTGTATTAAAGTTTTTAATGTACTTAAATCGCTGAAACCTTACTGCCCTAATACGGTCTACCATCCCATCAAATCGATCAGAACTGAAAAATACATATTCGGAGGCAACTTCACTGCTGTAATCCCCGAATTGGGCTTTCCCCTGCATAACTTTGGGGGGTTCAATCCCTGCAAGGGACAGCACTGTTGGAGCAAAATCGACAAAACTTATAAACCTATCGTCATAGTCATACTTTTTCTGGTTGTCCTGAAATTTTATTACCAACGGCACTTTTACACCTGTCTCGTATAAAGCGCGTTTATGCCTTGGGAAGGGTCCCCCATGATCGCCATAAAAGAAGATAATACTGTTCTCATAAAGATCATCCTCTCTGAGTTGTTTTATTATTTCTCCAATTTGGTTATCGAGCCGGATAAGGTTGCTATAATTTACCGCAATATCGTGTCTTATCTCAGGAATATCAGGAAAATATGCAGGGACATTTACAGAATCGGGGGATACTAATAGTTCATCCTTACCCCTCTTCCAAATCTGTGACTCATGACAAACATTGAAATTGAAGACAGAAAAAAATGGGGCATTCCTGGTTCTGTTTCTCCAGTGTGCATCGGGACTGCTTTCGTCCCAGGCTACACCCGTTTTTCTGAAATTATAATCTTCTTTAGAATTATTGGTGCAGTAATACCCACGCTGTCTCAGGTATTCCGTAAACATTTTTACTCCCTGCGGAACTACAGGCGAATAGCTGGGAATTTCCAAAGTTGGTTCATTATCAGTTCTATACGCATTGTATGTGCGCATATTATGTGTTCCCAGGGTTGTAGGGTACATCCCTGTTATTAAGGCGCTTCTGGCTGGTGCGCAGACTGGCACTGGCGAATAGGCATTATTGAAAATTACCCCTTCATTGGCCAGAGCTTCCAGATTTGGCAACGAAATGGTACTATCACCATACATGGGGAAAAAGTCGGGCGACTGATCCTCGGCTACCAACCATATTATATTAGGCCGCAATTCATCTGGCAATTCGGTATCATCCTCACATCCAAACTGCGCGGAGGTAATTAATAAAACAAGAACTGCACTTAATAACCTCCTCATCGGCAACATTAATCTAAGCTTTTGAGAAACTCAAGGCTCTGAGGTACCTGTTCCACAACTCTTGAACATTCATCCTCTATAAACATGTATTCCATCCCCAATTCTTTCGCTTTTTTAACCACTCCGGCAATATCTACCTGACCTGTACCGAGAACCACGTTTGTCTCTACATCCTCGTGACCCGTATTATTCCCTTTAACTCCTTTTTCCATATCCTTAAGATGCAACAGCACAAATTTTTCAGGATATTTATTTAATAGTCCCAAAGGATCGGCGCCCCCGTGATGCACCCAATAAACATCCATTTCAAATGCAAAATCCGTTGCCTTTTGAGCCATAAGATCAAACAAAGTACCATCTTCATATGGCCTGAATTCATATCCATGGGCGTGATATGCCAGGGTCATCCCCGCAGCTTTAATCTTTTTACCGGCCGCATTAAAAACTTCAATTGCTTTTTCTGTATCGGCGATTGTAAAATTATCTCCATCGTGCGGAATCCAGGCACACATCACATAGCTGGCCCCAAATTCCTTACCTGTTGCAATAACTTTATCCACATTTTTCTGAAGGTCTTCAAAACCCGCGCCAACGCTTACCACTTCTAAATTCCTGGCAGCGATTTCCTTTTTATAGTCTTCCATGCTTAAACCGTAAGTGCCTCCTCCTTCCAGTTTGGTGATACCCCAGGACTGAATAATATCCAAAGTACCGGTAACGTCTGTCTTAAACTGATTTCTGAGGCTGTACAATTGCAATCCCACTTCCTGAGCACATAAAGTTGCTGAAGAAAATGAACAGCTAATTGCAAGTACGAGTAATGTTATTCTTGTTTTCATAATTCTTTTTATTAATGTTTTTTGATATTACTTTCTGATAGTATCTATTCCAGACCTTTTAAATAATTCAAACTCATAGGTACTTGCTCTACTACCTTCGAAGATTCATCTTCAATAAATAGATATTCAATACCCATTTTTTTTGCTTCAGCTACCACGGCGGCTATATCGATCTGCCCCGTGCCAAGAACCACATTTGTTTCCACATCAGATTCACCGCGATTATTTCCTGCCACGCCTTTTTCACAGTCTTTTAAATGCATAAGTTTAAACTTGCCTGGATATCGCCTAAGCCATTCAACAGGATCCTCCCCGGCATGGGCGAACCAATAAACATCCATTTCAAAATCAAAGTACTCCGCCTTTTGGATCATGTCATCCATGAGGGAGGTCTCTTTGTAAGGTCTGAACTCATATCCGTGCGGGTGATAGACAAGAGTAACTCCGTTTTCCTTTAATAACTTCCCCGCTTTGTTGAATACTGCTATTGCTTTTTGATTGTCTTCAACCGTATAATTGCTGCCATTATGTGGAATCCAAAAGCAGACCAAATATCTGGCACCATAATCCACTGCTCTTTCTGCAGCTGTATTAGGTTGACTTTCAAGTTCATCGAATGCAGCACTTGCGCTGACAATTTCCAAATCATATGATGCGAGCAGGGCTTTGTATTCCTTCATGGTATAGCCCTGGGTGCCATCATTACCATCTTCTAGTTTAGTTATTCCCCAACTCTTGATTTTAGCAAATGTACCCGGGACATCTTTTTTAAACTCATTGCGAAGGCTATAAAGTTGAAGACCTATCTCCTGTGCTGTGAGCTGTCCAATCATCAGGCTAATACATGCAAGCGAAATTGTTTTTTTAAATTTCATCCTGTGTCTATGTTAAAAGATTGCCTTCATCATCCCATTCGGCAATAACCCCGCGTTTGCTCTGATCCACACATCTGGCAATCCATTCTTCATCATATGCCAGGCCGTGCTGATCCAAGACATCCTGTGGAACTCCGTCCCAGACATTTGGCATATTTCCCTTATAGCCCAAATCTTCAATCCCAATCTTAGAAGTATAATAACCACTTACCGTATGATTTCGCATCAGTGCAAAAAACTGAATTTCGAGCAGTTGATCGCTCATAGGTACGTTAGGTTCATAGAAGGCAATTGTGTCGAGTATCTGCTTTTGTTTATCTTCAGGGGTCGCTTTAAATTCTGTTCCGAATTCCGTATTGCTCTTATGGTCTAACCACATGAGGCCACCTCTGAAAGTTGTTTGGAGATGAGGCATGTCTTTTGCAATAAACTCGATAAACTCGGGTACCCCTGCTTCCACGATACCCCCTTTTTCATCGGGCGGTAAAATCAAATTGCACAATACGATAATAGTTTCCATTTCGTGCTCATTAAAAAATTGCTCAGCATCCAGTTCGGCGATTAATTCCAGTTCTTCCGGAGTTCTGCCAAAATAGTGCTCAGCTGCATCGCCGATTGTGGAATCCTCTGCGGTTTCTGGTCCCGGCTTACAGCCATGGACTGCCAACCCTCCGGCGACCGAACCAAGGATAATGGATTTTATACTATTTCTTCTGTCCATGTTCTAGATATTTTGTTGTTTCAATTGTTCTACGATATACTCCGATGCCCTCCATGAGAGTGCCAGAATTGTCCAGGTACAATTTTTATCTGCCTGTGATGTAAACGGACCCGCATCTGTAATAAATACGTTGTCACAATCGTGCAACTGCTGGTATTTATTAGTTACTGAAGTTTTAGGATTGTCTCCCATTCTGGTAGTACCCACTTCATGAATAATATTTCCGGGATTATGCAGCCCGTAATCCTGTTCTTTGGTTGGAGTATCACCGAGAACCTCTCCGCCCATATTATTAATTAGCTCTTCGAAAGTTTCTTGCATATGTTTCGCCTGTAGTCGCTCATAGTCCGTCCATTTATAATGGAATCGAAGTACAGGTATTCCAAATTCATCTACTACGGTCGGATCAATTTCACAATAATTGTCCCTTTGAGCTATGGACTCCCCTCTACCCCCAAAGCCAAGTACCGAACCGTAATACTTCTTGACGTCTGCTTTGAGTCCTTCACCATAACCGCCGGTAGGAAGACCGAAAAACTTGTTAAAATCATTAGGGTTAAATCCAAAACCATAATTGGGCATTCCCATTCCCCCCCATACTTCTATATGATATCCTCTTGGAAAGTCGAGGTCCTTATTGTCTAACCACCAGGGCGTATACACGTGCATACCCCCAACCCCATCTTCATTATAGGAAACTTTCCTGTTCATCAAATCGGGTATGAACCCAGCCCGACTGCTTCCGGTAGAATCGTGCAGATACCTGCCAACAACGTCGCTGCTGTTGCCCAGACCGTTCGGATGTTGTGGGCTTTTAGAATTTAATAGAATACGGGCAGTACTACAGGCCGATGCTGCAAGTATTACCACTTTGCTCTTCAATTTATATTCCTTTCTGTCCTCTCTATTAATATAGGACACGCCGGTGGCTTTCCCTTCGGCGTTGGTCGTCACTTCCCTAACCATAGAATTGACATAAAGGTCTATCTGCCCCCCGTTCTTCTGTGCCGGGAAGATAAGACAAGAACCCGCTGAAAAGTCGGCATAAACCTGACACGACCTTCCGCATTGTCCACAATAAAAACAAACGCCTCTGTCCTCGTTGATCTTTTTGGTCAACATCGAAAGGCGACCGGGTATAACCGGCATTTTAGATTTTTTTGCTCCTTTTATATAGTACAGTTCATGTAGTCTTGGTTTTGGTGGAGGAAGAAAAAATCCGTCAGGATCGTTGGGTAATCCTTCATTTGTTCCAAAGACACCAATTAATTTATCCAGTTTGTCATAATAAGGTTTAACATCGTCATAACTAATAGGCCAGTTATCTCCCAGACCATCCACATCTTTATGTTTAAAATCCTTTGGTCCGAACCTTAGGGAAATTCTCCCCCAATGATTTGTTCTGCCTCCGAGCATCTGTGAACGATACCAGTCAAATTTAGTACCATCTTTATGTGTATAGGGTTGCCCATCAATCTCCCAGCCTCCATAGGCCATGTCCCACTCTCCGAATACTCTGGTTGTACCGGCACCTCTTCTTGGTGATTCGTAGGGCCATTTTAATTGGGTTTGCTGTTTGGGATCGGCCGGGTCAAAATACGGACCTGCTTCTATTACGGCCACTTTTAGTCCGGCATCCGCCAGAATTTTAGTAGACATCCCTCCGCCTGCCCCCGATCCAACGATTATAGCATCATAAACGGTGGACGATTCTTTTATCTGCATAGTTTGATTTTAGTTGTGCTGTACAATTTATAAAATTGATTAAGAAAAAACTACAACTTTCAGCAGTCAATAAATTTATGAAGACTTATACATTAAAATAAGAAGGTAAAATCTCACTTAATTAACATATTAGCCAAACATATTATTAGTTTATCATAATATAATTTACATTATTAATAATTTAGTGGGGTGTATATTATCATATTATTATTTATGTGGGGTATTTTTTTGAATTTGATAAATCTTATTCGCGGCATTGATTCCGTTGGGTATTTTTTAAGATATTAGCACCGCCTAAAAATGCTCTATACCTTATTATAGTATATATATTAAATAATGGGACGGGGACCAGTAAAATAAACAGGCACGGGCATAAAGATTTAACAAAAAACAATTTGAAATCTCAATTGATTCCATATAATTTTACTAATATTATCAAAAATTTATAGCTTTTTTTAACATTTGAACGCAAACGTTTGCGTGCTTTTTTATTTAAGGCTATGAAACTCAATTATTTAAAACTAACTAAACAACAAATGATTATGATTCAAAAAAGTGATTCTCATTCGTTAAAGCCTTGCGCGAGAAAGCATATTGCAGACCTCACCAAGGTTTTTTCTATGCTTCTTTGTCTTGTAGGTTCTTTTGCGATGGCAGCAGGAACGACAAGTTTTGAAAAGATTAAAACAGTGGAGGCCTTACAATCTACCATCACCGGTACAATTACCGATGAAAATGGTGTGCCGCTCCCCGGAGCAAACGTTGTGATTAAAGGTACTTCTACCGGAGCAGCTGCAGATTTTGACGGAAATTATTCCATCGCTGCAAATGCGGGAGACGTACTGGTATTCACCTACACTGGTTACAATTCGAGTGAAGTAACAGTGGGTGTTGATACTGTAATTAATGTATCCCTGGCAGAAGGTCTTGCTCTGGATGAAGTTATTGTTACAGGATATACCACAGAAACCAAACGTGAAACAACTGCTGCTGTATCAATCGTAAAAGCAGAGGAACTGGCAGCAATTCCTTCTGGTAACATTGAGCAGCAATTACAAGGTAGGGTAGCAGGTGTTACCGTACTAACCAATGGACAACCAGGTACCACCAGCCAGATCAGGGTTCGTGGTTTTGGAGCCTTTGGAGGAAACGAACCATTGTATATTGTAGATGGTGTTCCTGTCGGTGGAACAGATTTCCTAAATCCGGATGACATTGAGACCACTACTGTATTAAAAGATGCTGCGGCAGCTTCCATTTACGGAGCAAGAGCGGCAAACGGTGTTGTGGTATATACTACCAAGCAGGGTTCAAGGAACAAGAAAACTGAGATTACTTTGAATATTTCAAGTGGTCTTACAGATCCAAACGCGGCCGGCGCGCCTAAAAACCTGAATCCTCAGGATATGGCGGAGTACACGCACATTGCCTATCGCAATAACGCAGCTGCTACTGGTACTGCTGTACAGTATACACACCCACAATACGGGCCAAATGCCACGCCAACTTTCCCGGATTATCTGCATGCGGATGGACAAAACGGTGTAAATGCAGCGGACATCAACCTGGCACAGATCCAGGCAAATTACGAGGCTGATCCTGAAAACGTATTCTTGATCAGGCCTAATCTGGAAGGAACCGACTGGTATAGAGCTTTAACCAGGGTAGCACCATTAGTAAGGGTAAGTCTTGGAATTAATGGGGGTACTGAAAGAGGACGTTTTTCCTTTGGATTTAGCTTGCAGGAACAGGATGGTATCTTGTTAGCAAATGATTTTCAGCGGTATACCACCCGATTCAATTCTGAATGGGATATAGCTCCATGGCTTTCAATAGGTGAGAATTTTCAGGTTACCTACAGATCTGTACTTGGTGGCTTTGGAGGTGATGGTGGTGTAAGCGGTGCAGATGATGAATCTGTGATCTTATCCGCATATCGTATGCCGACAGTTATTCCTGTTTTCGACGAATTTGGTAGTTTTGCAAGTACGCGGGCAGGTGGTTTCAACAACCCTCGTAACCCTGTACGTCAGCAAACATTGAACCAGGGTGAAGACCTGGGGTATAGTATTGGAGGTTTTGGAAACATCTATTTATTACTGAAGCCTGTTGAGGGATTAGTTATACGATCCAGTCTAGGAGGTAGTTATGGCAACAGCCATTTTGTTAACTACGGATTCCGATACCTTGGTGATTCTGAACCTGAAGCCAGTAACTCTTTTTCTGAAGGTAGCAACTACTTCTATCAGTGGACATTTACAAATACCGCCACTTATGAAAAACTATTTGGCAAGCATAAATTAAAGGCCTTTGGTGGGATTGAAGCATTAAACACAGGTGCCGGAAGAAATGTTAGTGGTAATGGTATCAATCCGTTTTCTACTGATTTGGATTTCCAGAATTTAAGTGTTGTTCAAAGTCCTAACGTTCAGAGTTTCCAGTTTAAAGGGGTAAACTTCTATTCGCTATTTGGAAAGCTGGATTACAACTGGGATGAAAAATACTACCTTACCGGAGTGCTAAGAAGAGACGGTGCATCGCGTTTTGGTGGTAACAACAGATATGGTACTTTCCCCGCAGTTTCAGGTGCATGGAGGGTGATTGCCGAGCCATTTATGCAAAACCAGGATGTCATCACTGACTTAAAGTTCAGAGGTGGATGGGGACAAATGGGTAACTCCAATAATGTGAATCCAAACAACCAGTTCTCGTTATTTGCATCTGACAGAGGAAACACCTTCTATCCGATAGACGGTCAGAACAGTGGAGCCAATGAAGGATTTGCACAGAGCCGTATTGGAAACCCTGATGCAAAATGGGAAACAAGTACAACGATAAACGTTGGATTTGACGCCAGCTTCTTTAACGATAAACTGGAATTAATCCTTGATTGGTGGCAAAAAGATACTGAAGATCTCTTATACCAGGTACCACTGGCAGGGGTTACAGGAAACTTTGCTTCAGCACCTTCTGTAAATATTGCTAAAATGAGCAATAAAGGTGTAGATTTCCAGATCGTTAACAGGGGTAATTTCTCTGAAGATCTATCTTATACTGTTACTTTGAACAACTCTTTCCTGAGCAATGAAATTGTTTTCCTTGCAGACGGAATTGATTTCTTCTCTGGTAATGGATATAGAGGTATCAATCCCATCAGAAATGCGGTAGGTCAACCTATATCTTCTTTCTTTGGTTATAAAGTGGCCGGCTATTTTAACAGCCAGGCAGAAGTAGATAGTTCTCCTGCACAGGATGGAGCTGGTCTGGGTCGATTCAGATATGAGGATGTAAACGGTGATGGAGTAATTACTCCGGATGACCGTACTTTCCTCGGTAGCGCTGTACCAGATTATACAGGTGGTGCTACTATCAATCTGAGATATAAAAATCTTGAGTTTGAGACTTATTGGTATGCCTCGATTGGTAACGAAATATTTAACCAATCCAAATGGTTTACAGATTTCTTCGGAACCTTTGAAGGATCTGCAAAAGGACAGGCAGCCAAAAAGTCATGGACTCCTGAGCTAGGAAACAATGCAGCCGCTCCAATCTGGGAAAGTGCTTCTAACATTAGTACGAGTGGGGCAGAAAACTCATGGTATGTGGAAGATGGTTCTTTCTTAAGACTACAACGTCTTGCTTTTGTATACAATTTTGATCAGAATTTGATCGAAAGCTGGGGCTTAAGTAAGTTTAAGCTGGGTATTTCGGCTAACAACATATGGACTATAACTGATTATAGTGGTTTAGACCCTGTAGTGGCAGGTCCTGACACCAATTTTGGTATAGATGTAGGTAACTATCCTGTAACACCTAGCTATATAATGAGCTTGGAAATAGGACTTTAATCTTTAACCAACTAAGATGATGTATAAATTTTTTATATCTTTAAAACAAAAAATAACTATGAAAACTATGAGTAGAGTAAAGAAACTTACCCTCTGTGTGATGGCACTGTTGATGGTGTCTGTCTCCTGTAGCGACGAATTTCTCGAAATTGCACCCACAGGATCTCTTGCGGATGCACAAGTAGGTACAAAAGCCGGTATCGATGGCCTTTTAATTGGCACCTATGCTGCCCTTAACGGGGTTTTTGGAAACCGCTTTGAAGGACCAAATCACTGGATCACCGGATCTATCCTAGGGGGAGATGCGAATAAAGGAACAGATGCGGGAGATTATTCCTCGATCAATCCTGTTCAGCGATTTGAGCACAATTCCACCCAGGGAGACCTCAACAATTTATGGAGAGGTCGTTTTGAAGGAGTTGGTCGTGCTAATGCAGTACTTGCTGCGCTGGCAAATGCTACGGATGTGTCACCTGGAGATGCCACAACGATAGCAGGTGAAGCGAGAATGTTAAGAGGTCACTTTTATTTTGACCTTAAAAAACATTTTAACAGTGTTCCTGTATTTGATGAAACACTATTACCTACAGAGGTGATTGAAGTACCTAATACTCCGGCCGTTTGGCCGCAGATTGAGGCTGATTTCCAATTTGCTTTTGACAACCTTCCTGCAAACAACGGAGCGGGTAGAGTAAACAAATGGGCCGCTGGTGCTTATTTGGCAAAGGCATATTTGTTTCAGGGTAAATTTGCCCAGGCCAAAGCCATGTTCGATGATGTAATCGCTAACGGGACAACTTCTGATGGTCAGGCTTACGCCTTAGTGCCCGATTACGCTGAGATATATAATGCAGAGAACGACAACCACTCAGAATCTGTAATGGATGTTGAATCTGCTAACAATACCGGAAGCGTACAAAATGCAAATGCATTTGATGATCTTAATTATCCTTACAACACCGGTCCTGATGGTCCTGGTAACTGCTGTGGATTTTTTCAGCCAAGTATAGAATTAGGAAACTCTTTCAGAACAGATGCTAATGGTCTTCCGTTATTAGATGGATCATATAATGACCCTGCCAATGCTGTTGCCAATAACTTTAAGCATGTTGTAGTTGATGGTAATGACGAAGGAACTTTCGTTGAAGATGCCGGGAATTTAGATCCACGTATCGACCATTCTATAGGAAGAAGCGGTATTCAATACCTGGATTGGATAGAACATCCCGGATCTGCATGGATTCGAAGTTTCCCATACGGGGGCCCTTATTCACCTAAAAAGTACATTTACTACAAATCTCAGGAAAACACCTTTACAGATGGTAGTTCATGGACACGTGGATATGCAATTATGAACTATACAATTATTCGCTTTGCTGACGTACTCTTAATGGCAGCCGAAGCGGAAGTTGAGGCAGGTTCATTAGAGCAGGCCAGAACATACGTAAATATGGTTAGAGCCAGAGCTGCTTTGGCAGAACACTGGGTAAAACATGCTGATACAGGTGTGGACGAAGCCAATTACAACATTTCTGAATACCCTGCTTCTGCATTTGCCGATCAGGCGTCTGCGAGAACTGCAGTACGTTTTGAAAGAAAATTGGAGTTATCCGGTGAAGGTCATCGTTTCTTTGACCTGGTTCGCTGGGGAATCGCTGCTGAAACTATTAACGCATACCTTCAATATGAAGGGCAGTTCTTAGTAACTAAATTTGGTGGAGCCAGCTTTACAGCAGGTAAAAACGAATATCAGCCAATTCCACAACCACAAATAGATATTCAAGGATCTGACATATTAACTCAGAATCCCGGATACTAATTCGAAATAGTTTATTATAAAAGGCCGCAAATATTGCGGCCTTTTTTATTTGTCAAATTGCGAAGGTTCTTGCATTTTTGTACGTTGCTTTGTAATACAACTTAAAAAATGAAAAAACTTAATGCCGAAGTAGTTACAGCCCTGCTCCTACTCTGTTTGTCGGGTTGCAATAATGTACAGGAAAAGAAACAGTTGTTTCAAAATATTCTTAGTCAGGATTCCGGATTAGACTTCAATAATGCGCTGACAGAAAATGACTCTATTAATATCCTGGATAATGAGTTTGTCTACAATGGCGCAGGAGTTGCCCTGGGTGATATAAATGGAGATGGCCTGGATGATATCTTTTTTGCCGGAAACCAGGTAGATAACAAATTATTTCTCAATCAGGGAAAATTAAAATTTAAGGATATATCTGACCTATCGAAAATTGGAAAACCGGATTCGTTGAACTGGTCTTCCGGAGTATCTATGATCGATATTAATCTGGATGGGCGTTTAGACATTTATGTTTGTAATACCTTTTACAAGGACAGTACAAGGAGAAAGAACCTGCTTTATATAAACCTGGGAAATAAAGAAGGGGAAATCCCCGAATTTACGGAAATGGCGGAAGCCTACGGAATTGCAGACGAGACTTACTCTTCCCATGCCCAATTTTTTGATTACGACAATGATGGCGATTTAGACCTTTTTATAGGTGTAAACAGAATTGAAGGGATAAATCCCAATCAGTTTAGTCCGTTGACAGATGACGGCACCTCGCTCAGTAAGGACAGGTTATATGAAAATAACTCGCCCCAGGGAAGTCCACACCCGGTGTTCAAAGAAGTTACAGAGCAGGCAGGGATACGTTATCACGGCTATAGCCACAGCACCCTTATACACGATTTTAATGAAGACGGCTGGCCAGACATCTATGTTGCCAACGATTTTCTAAGCAATGACCTGGTTTATATTAACAATCAGGACGGGACATTCTCTAACCGGGCCGAGGATGTTTTTAAACATTTTAGCCTTTCTTCCATGGGTAGCGATATTACCGACATAAATAATGACGGTACAATGGATCTTTTTACCACCGAAATGCAGCCCTATTACAACAAACGAAAAAAGTTATTCCAGGGGCCCAGCAGTTATCAAAAAGAAATATTTACCAGAAAATACAATTACAATTATCAGTATACCCGTAATACATTACAGCTAAACATGGGAACCAATCCGGAAACCGAACTGCCAATCTTTGGTGAAACGGGGATGTTTGCCGGCATACAGGAGACCGACTGGAGTTGGGCGCCGCTATTTGCGGATTATGATAATGATGGTTGGAAGGATTTACTTATCACAAACGGATTTCCAAAAGATGTAACAGATCGGGATTTTGGCGATTTCCGGGTAACTGCCAGCAGATTGGTCAGCAAGGAAAAACTAATCTCCGCCATTCCGGAGATCAAGATTCCAAATTTCATGTTCCGTAATAAGGGCGACCTTACCTTTGAAGATGTTACAGCGGATTGGGGATTAAATTTTGGCACCTACTCTAACGGTGCGGCCTATGGAGACCTGGACAAGGACGGAGATTTGGACCTGGTGATCAATAATATTAATGATCCTGCACTTCTTATGGAGAATAAGGCTACAGAATATTACCCGGAAGCAAATTTTCTTCGTGTAAAATTAGCAGGGATAAGACAAAACCCTGATGCCTTTGGAAGTGAAGTGACAATTTATATCGATAGTGTCCAGATAAAACAATCTTTACTATCAGGAAGGGGCTATCTATCTAAACCAGAAAATGTCTTGCATTTTGGACTGGGTAAATTTAATGAAATAGATTCTGTGCGTATTACCTGGCCAGGTGGAAAAACTCAGACCGTAGTTGATTTCAAAATCAATGAGGTATTGGAGGTAAATTATGATCCTTTAAAAGTTAAAAAGCTGCATCCTTCCATTAGCAAAGACTACGCACTTATGCAGGAAGTCTCAGGGAAATATGGACTGGAACATGAAAGTTTGGATCATGATTTTATAGATTTTAATTTTCAAAGAACCCTGCCCCATAAATTCTCCCAATATGGCCCGGCTGTTTCAGTAGGCGATATTAATAATGATGGCCTGGATGATATCTTCGTCGCTGCAAGCAGAAATTTCAAGGAAAAATGGTTCCTGCAACAGGCTGACGGATCTTTTGTGCAAAAAGAAGTGAATTACAAAAAGCATGAAGAATTAGAAGAGGAAGATGCCGGTACGTTGTTGTTTGATGCAGATAGTGATGGTGATTTGGATCTCTATATTGCCAGGGGCTGTGCACAATATCCTGTAGGACATGAGTATTACCGTGATTTACTATTAATAAACGACGGTGAGGGTAATTTTATAGAAAATAAGGATGCCCTTCCCGGTTTAAAAACAAACTCCTCGGCTGTAAAAGCAGCAGATTATGACAGAGATGGGGATTTAGACCTTTTTGTAGGGAGCAGGGTCCTCCCCTTTTCGTATCCAAATCCGGACAGGTCTTATATTTTAAGAAATGACAGTAAGAACGGTACAATTAAGTTCGTTGATGCCACAGCAGAAGTCTCAGAAGATTTAAGTGCTCCCGGATTGATAAGTGATGCTATTTGGACCGACTTCAATGGGGACTTTTGGCCAGACCTCATCCTGGCAGGAGAGTGGATGCCCTTGCGCTTTTTTGAAAATAAAAATGGCGTATTGCAAGATGTCACCGCTTCCACGGGGATACAGGATAAATTCGGATGGTGGAATAGCCTTTTGGCAACAGATATTGATAATGACGGGGATATAGACTATGTAGCCGGGAATTCTGGTGAGAACATATATTTCCAGGCTAATGATACCCAACCGGTGAGATTATATGCCAAAGACCTGGATGATAATGGAATGACAGATCCCCTGATCTCCTATTACCTGCGTGACAGTATTGGCACCAAACAAGAATATCTCTACCATCCCTGGCAGGATGTTGTAAAGCAATTCGCAGGAATACGCAAAAGATTCAATTCCTTTGGGGCATTTGGAGCCTCTACTTTACCGGAGATGTTCCCGGACGGACTACTGGATGACGCCGAGGTATTTTTATTCAACTATATGAAAACCTCCTGGGTAGAGAACCTCGGAAAAGGTAACTTTAAGATGCATGCCCTTCCAATCTCCGCACAAATTGCCCCTGTTTATGGCACATTGGCGACAGACCTGGACGATGATGGCTTTACGGATCTGCTTCTGGTAGGTAATGATTATGGTATGGAAGTGCAGCAGGGAAGAGCAGATGCTTTTAGCGGCCTGGTTCTAAAAAATACCGGAAGAAAATCATTTGCACCACTATCACTGGAAAACTCGCATTTCTTTGTACCCGGTGACGCCAAAGCGTTGGTTGCCGTTGATCGAAATGACAAAAATCCTTTGTTTATTGCAAGTCAGAACAACGACTCCTTGGTTGTATTTGAATCTACCAGGGCCTACAATACAAATAAAGTACGCTTGCAAAACAATGAAGTTAAAGCTAAATTATTATTGCAAGACGGCAGTGAAACAATTCAGGAATTCTATTGGGGAAATAGCTTCCAGTCACAATCGAGCAGAATAATTTCTGCAGGAGATCGGATCAAAGAAATCAGGTTTTACAATAATACAGGAAAGGAAACCAGAAAATTGAGTTTCCCGCAAACAGGCACCTAATCAGTGCTCATTTTTGTGTTTAAAGTCTCCGAATCTGTATTTTACGGTACGTTTCAGAGGTATTTGCATCCCGTTGGTTTTTTCTAACCAGTCGTAAATAGCTGTACTCATCGTCTTTGCTATATCCTGCTTATCGGGGTCGGCAATAAGATTGTACATTTCTTCAGGGTCATTTTTTAGATCATACAATTCATTTCTATCCCAAATCCCCTGATATTTAATGTATTTATACTGATCTGTACGCATACCAAATACTGTTGGGGTCATTGGAAAATCATATTCCCAATAATATTCATAAAAAATTTCTTTACGCGATGTGGCACTGCTGTCTCCCGTAAGTATTGGAATAAATGATACTCCCGGCATATTTGCAGGCTGCTTTACCCCTGCTTCTGCCAGTACAGTTGGCCCAATGTCTATATTCTGTACCATTTGTTCCGGCTGTATTCCACCCTCAAACAATTCGGGGCATCGCACCAGTAGCGGAACTTTTACAGATTCTTCATAAAAATGCCGTTTATCTATCAAACCATGCTCTCCCCAGCTAAAACCGTTATCTCCCATATAAATGACCAGAGTAGATTCATCCAGCCCCTCCTTTTTTAAATATTCCATAACCGTTCCCACGCTTTCATCCACTCCGAGAAGCGTTTCACAATAGTCGACCACCATGGCATGAAAATCCTTGTTGTCGTGATACATATAATCTACTCCATGCCAGCTAATCCTCTGGTCTGCAACCCATTGCGGCCATTTAAGATCGCGATACTCTCCGGTTTTAGTCTGATCGTAAGTTGCCGGAAGCGCAATTTTATTGCCCTTATATCGTCCTTTATGACGACGGGCTGGCTGAAAGCCGGCATGTACCGCCTTATGAGATAAATACATAAAGAACGGCTTCTTTTTATCCCGTTTATCGAGCCAATCCACCGCGTGTTCTGTCAGCAGATCTGTAATATAGGTAGAGTCTTTATAAGCTACCCTTTTACCATTAATGTTCAGCGTTGGGTTGTAATATACCCCCTGCCCCGGAAAACTTTCCCAGTGTGTAAATCCGGGCTGGGGTTCATCCCCATGATCTCCCATATGCCATTTACCAAAGAAACCTGTTTGATAACCCGCCTTTTCCAGGTATTGGGGAAAGTAAGTCAGGTTTCCGGGATCCGGGGCCTGATTATCAATAATGGTATGTGTGTGTGAAAATTGTCCGGTTAAGATAGAGGCCCTGCTGGGAGAGCAGAGCGATGTGGTCACAAAAGCGTTGGGTAAATAAGCACCTTCAGCAGCCAGTTTATCCATATTGGGAGTCTGCAGCCAGGGTACCTTCCCCGTAAAACCCATATAATCATATCTGTGATCATCAGTGAGTATAAAAATTACATTACGAGGCTTCTTTTTATTATCGACGGAATTATTTGACTCGTTATCACTTATGTCACTATTTGCATTGCTGGCATTTAAAAAAGCTGTACAACAAATGCAAATAAAGCATAAAACAATTTTGAAGTATTTCATTTTTCTGAATTTGGTTTAATTTATCCGTTTTATCAAAACTTAAATAGTTGTTTCCCTCCTAAAAAGGAGGGATTTAGGGAGGTGTAGAATTCTTTTCTTCAAACTCAAGAATATAGGTTTCAATTGCTCTAAGGACGTTGTCCATATCGTTCATAACCTGGTAATCAGAAAATCTTAATACACAAATTCCCAATTCATTTAGTTTTTTAGTCTTTTTAGTATCTTTTTCCCAAACTTCGAGAATTTGGTGAGAATATCCATCACATTCAATTGCAAGCTGTAGTTTGTTGCAAAAGAAATCAACTATAAAATCACCTATTGGCTTTTGTCTGTGAAAATCATACCCATACTTCTGATTTCGCTTAAGTTTCTGCCACAATCGGATTTCTGCTTTGGTTGCATTGTTTCGAAGGTTACGAGCCAATACTTTTAGTCTGGGATTATATGTTACTTTCATTGTATTTACCGCTATATTCTCTAAATTTTACTTTATTCTTTACACACCCCTTTATCCCCTCTTTTTAGAGGGGAAATATCTCTAAACGTTAATTAGGACGCTCTATCACTATTAATGACTCATTCTTTACGGCTTTGGGCAACAAACCATTCGTACAATTCCTCTGTGGTATACGCCTGTACCCATGAGTTGTGGCCTACACCTTCGTAGGACGTAAATTTTACATTATACCCCATCGACTGCAATTTATTCACCATTTCATCTGATTCTGAATAGGGTACGGATTTGTCCGCTGTTCCGTGGAATACCCATATAGGCATCTCCTTATCTATCCAGGAAGCGTAAGGTAAAGGTGTCATCCCGCAAATCACTGCCATAGCTGCAAATTTCGCCGGATATTGTACTGCCAACTCCCAGGCGGCACCTCCTCCCCTGCTCAGTCCTGTTAAATAAATCCGGTTTTTATCTACGCGGTTGTTTGCAACAATGGTATCGAGCAATTGCATCACGGCTCTTGTGTTCCACCATTTTTTCTTGTGTGGGTTTTGGGGTGCCAGAATAAGAAATGGAAATTGCTTGCCTTCCGCAATTAGTTTAGGAGGCCCGTTAGACTTTAAGGTAGCCAAACTATCGCCAGATTCTCCTCCCCCGTGCAAAAAAAGCAACAAAGGAAATTTTTCTTTTTCCATCTTTTTATAGTCCTGCGGATAATAAAGGTAATACCTCAGATCTTCAATAGTTACGGTCTTCTCTATATCTTCGATCAAATGAGAGGTTTCCTGGGCTGCACAACTATTAAAAAGCAACAAGCCAATTACAATTAAACAGCACCTACTCATAAATTTGCATCTTTCATTTCTAATTATTGTCCAATGCCAACTGTATTGAAGCGGCATTAGGTGTTTGTATGTAGCAGAAATATTTACGTCTTCTAATATATCATTTTCTGCTTAAGTAGCTAAGAAAACAGCATAGATATATTCAGATGAAATTGCAAGGTTTAATTTCCATTGGTAAAGAAACAGCATTTACTCTCACAAGCATTTATCGCTAACCTAATGTGCCATTTCGGTAATTTTACTTCAAGTACAATCTGTGATTGACCAGATTTTATGTAACTTTCTAAAGGGACCAAAAACATATGATGATTAACCACCAAAATTTAGTACCAAATTACCGCTTATTCCACGCTGCTTCGTACACTAATATCCTAAGCTGTTAATATGAGTCAGCATCTAAAAAAGATTACGGATCTCATCACAAAATCCGGCTCCCTTTCTTCAAAGGAAAAGGCTTCTCTGTTGAAAGAACTGAAACAGGCGGAAGTTTCAGGGAATAAGACAGCAAGTCAGTTATCAACTCAAAAAAGGGAATTGGAAATAGAAGCGGCACTGGAAAAAGTCAGAAGCCGTACGATGACCATGCACGAAAGCTCTGAACTGGCAGAGGTAGTTTCGGTAATGTATAATGAAATGGAAGCACTCGGCCTTGCGAAATGGGGTTGCGCTATCTTGCTATGCCACGAAAAAATTAAACAATTCGAATTCTGGCTGGCGCAGGAATCCGGCTCAAAACTTTCCCGTAATTATTTTGTAAATGCCATGGGACATAAGGTCTACAAAAAACTGTGGGCTTTTTGGAAGAAACAAGGTGGGACCAAAACATTGCATCACCAGGATGAAACAAAAAGGGAGTTTGATGAATATTGGCTGTATAAAACCGATTTTAAGCACCTTCCGGAAAAAGTCAAGAAATCTGTGCTTGATAAAACCAATGTTTATCTTCATTATGCGAGTATGCGCTATGGGTTGTTAAATGCTACGAGTTACGATAAATTATCTAACGAACACCTTGGTTTACTAGCCCGTTTCGCTAAAGTTTTTGAACAAACCTATACCCGTTTCCTAGACCTGAAGAAGGCAGAAGCCCAGGCCAGGGAGGCCCAGATAGAAACGGCCCTGGAACGCATCAGAACCCGGGCACTTGCAATGCGAACCTCCGATGATCTCTTAGAGGTTTCAAAGATATTGCGGGAGCAGATGGGGAAGCTTGGGCAGGCAGAATTGGAATCGGCCGTTGTACAACTTTACCCAGATTCTGCCGATACTCTTGAGGCCTGGTATGTTTACCGAGCGCCTGATAATCCAAATAGTAAGATGGTGGCTGACAAAGCCTCTGCACCTTATAATTCCAGCTGGAACACCAGGGAAACAATTAAAAAATACAAGTCTTCAGCACAGGAATACACGATTGTTCCCAATAAAAAACAACTTCTTGAATGGTATAGGGTGCTGGAGCAAATTGCGCCAGAAACGGTGGAGTATGATAAAAAAGGAAGGATGATAGTTCCTGATGTCCTTTATTATCATTTTTCAAAATTTTCCGGTGGGGCCTTACTGATGATCACAAATGAACCCCCTTCAGATGAGGCCATAGAATTGCAGCGACGGGCGGCTAAGGTATTTGACCTGGCCTACAGAAGATACAAAGACCTTCAAAAAGCAGAGGCTCAGGCCCGCGAAGCGCAGATAGAAACTGCTTTGGAAAGGGTCAGAGCAAGAACCATGGCCATGCATAAAAGTGAAGAACTTGCAAATGCAGCAGTGACGCTTTATGAAGAACTTAAAAAGCTCGGTATAACTAATTTCCTCAATTGTGGTTTCGTAGAAGTAGACGAAAAAAATAACACTCAGCATGGCTGGAATACGATGCCAGATGGCGGGAGTGCAGATGGGTTTATATTACCCTTAAAGGGCGATGCTGTTTTAAACAAAAGGTACAAGGCATGGAAAAATAAGGAGGCCTTGTTTTATCAGTCGGTTGGTGGAGAAGCCCTTAAAAAGCACATGGGGTTTGTGAATCCAACATTGGGATCAAAAGAATGGGTCTCCATGGTAAATAAAAATTTTACAGATCCTACGTTATTTTACTGCTGGAATTTTAAGCATGGCTATTTACATATTGTAAGCAGTAAAACTTTTGATCGGGATGAAGAAGATATAATTTCACGCTTCGCCAGGGTTTTTGAACAGACCTACACTCGCTTTCTGGACCTGAAAAAGGCAGAAGCCCAGGCCAGGGAAGCGCAGATAGAAACTGCTTTGGAGCGGGTCCGCAGCAGAACAATGGCCATGCAGGATAGCTCGGAATTGGCAGAAACTGCTGCGCTAATGTTCGACCAACTAAAACAACTTGGGGCAGAATTATGGACATGTGGGTTCGCTGTTTGTAATAAAGAAAGCGAAGTGGTTAAAAAATGGATGTCCAGTCCGCTTTCAGGTCAATTATTTGAACCTTTTTTGATACCATGGACAGCAGATCAAGGAGAAAAGGCCATGTATGATGCCTGGAAAAAGAAGGTGCAACTGCATACCTATATTAAGGAGGGCGCAATACTAGAGAAAACTTACAAATCCCTTATGCAGCTTCCTTCGTTCCGGGAAAATTTTGAAAAAGTGCTGGAGTCAGGTCTTTCCTTTCCAACATGGGAGAAAACACATGTTGTTTACTACAGGTATGGTTATTTACATATTGTGGCAACCAAACCCTTTGAGGAAACTGACATATTTATACGTTTCGCCAAGGTATTTGAACAAACCTATACCCGATTTCTCGACTTAAAAAAAGCAGAGGCTCAGGCGAGGGAAGCACAGATAGAAGCGGCATTGGAAAGAGTTAGGGCCAAATCAATGGCCATGCATAAAAGTGAGGAACTGGCTGAGCTTTCCCTTGAATTGGTAAAACAGGTTCAGGCGCTGGGAGTGGCTACCTGGTTTTGCGCATTTAATATTTATGATGATGATCCAAAAGGCTCATTGGAATGGGGCAGTAATGGTAAGGGTACGTTTCCCAAATACAGAACTCCAAGGGAAGGCATATTTCTTCGCTACTATGAGGCCGGGGAAAGAGGAGAAACATTGCTGATCAATGAAATAGGTGAGGATGAATGTCCAGCTCATTACGAATATTTATGCACCTTGCCCGGTGTAGGAGAACAGTTGCTCAAAATGAAGGAATCGGGGATTTCGTTTCCGGCTTCACAAATTGATCATGTAGCCTTTTTTAAATATGGGTACATACTATTTATTACCTATGAGCCAACACCTCAATCTCACGATATCTTTAAACGTTTTGCCAAGGTATTTGAACAAACCTACACCCGTTTCCTCGACCTGGAAAAAGCCGAGGCCCAGGCGAGGGAAGCAAAAGTAGAAGCTGCCCTTGAAAAGTTACGGGCGCGGTCCATGGCCATGCAGAAGAGTAATGAATTAGCTGATGCGGCAAGAACATTGTACCAGGAACTCTACAAGCTCGGGATTACCAATTTTGTCACTTGTGGTTTTGTTGAGGTAGACGAAAACAGCAGGTTTCAGCAAGTATGGGTCACCTTACTAGATGGTGACCTTGCCGAAGGATTTAACCTTCCCCTAAAAGGCGATCCCATTTTAAACAAGAGGTTCAGGGCCTGGAAAAAACAGGAAAAAATATTCTATCAATCAGTTGGTGGAGAGGAACTCAGGAAGCATATAGCCTTTGTAAATCCGACATTTAGATCCAAACAAATCGAGACCATGGTCAGAGAGAATTTTCCGGATCCCACCCTGTTTTATTGCTGGAATTTTAGCCAGGGATATTTGCATATCATAACAGATAAAAAATTTGAAGAGCAGGAAGCACAGATCATCTCAAGATTTGCCGGTGTGTTTGAACAAACCTATACCCGTTTTCTCGATCTTAAAAAAGCAGAGGCCCAGGCCAGAGAGGCGCAGATTGAAGCAGCTATGGAACGCATTCGCAGCCGGGCAATTGCTATGCGGAGCTCGGATGAACTGCTTGAAGTGGTGCTCGAAATACGAATTCAAACTGATACTTTAGGACAGCAGGACCTTGAAGCAAGTGTACTACATTTATATAGTAAAGACACCCCCTTCTTTGAATCCATGTCAGCCATACGTACCGCGGGTGATGAAGGGAAAATAACCACTCACAGGTTGCAATTTCCTGTGGATGCCACTCCGGAAATCGAGCAAATGATGGAAAACTACTGGGCCGGCCTTTCCCAGTATACTATCGAACTTAATCAGAAACAAATGAAAAGATGGGGGAAGGTACTTGAGAAGTATGCGCCCGAGATCTTCAGGCAGCGCAATCAATTTGATGAGGAGGAATTAGTTGCTGACAGAAAAGAATATTGGAACTTTGCCGATTTTTCAGGAGGATCCCTTTTAACTGTAACCTATGCCCCTCCTTCAGCTGATACAAAAGAATTGTTCAGGAGATCAGCCGATGTTTTTGACCTTGCCTATAAAAGATATAAAGACCTGCAAAAAGCAGAAGCGCAGGCTCGCGAAGCTAACATAGAGGCATCTTTGGAAAGGGTACGGTCCCGAACTATGGCCATGCAGCAGAGCCATGAACTATCTGAGGTGGCCATTTTGTTATTTAAGGAAGTAAAGAATTTCGGATTGGACTCCTGGGGCTGTGGATTTAATATCTGGGAAAAGGACGAAAAAGCTTGTACTTCTTATTTTTCAACCGGCGACGGCCTGATAGAAGGAGCCGAAATCCCGCTTACGGAAGATCCGATTTTCAAACTTTTTTATGAGAGCAAACAAAATGGTGAAGATTTCTGGGTCCGCGAGATAAAGGGACAGGAACAGATTGCACATCATAAATACATCAGTAAGATGCCCGGCTTGGGAGAAAAACTGCAATCACAGCAACCTCCGGCATTTCAGATAGATCACGGGGTTAATTTTAATCACGGGAATCTGATTTTTATTACTTACGAGCCCTGCCCGGAAGTACACGACATCTTTAAGAGATTTGGGAAAGTATTTGAACAAACCTATACCCGCTTTCTCGACCTCCAAAAGGCCGAAGCTCAGGCTAGGCAGGCCCAGATTGAAGCTGCTATGGAACGCATCAGAAGTCGCGCAATTGCAATGCGCAGCTCCGATGAACTACTGGAGGTAGCTCTCGAAATACGGATTCAAACAGACCTATTAGGACAGCAAGACCTTGAACTCAGCGTGGTTCATTTGTATGAAAAAGATGCCCCCAATTTTGTGTCGCTGGCAGCCATGCGCACCCCTGGAACTGAAGGGGAAATCACCACGCATAAAATGAAATTTCCGGTAGATGCCACTCCTAAGATTGAGCAGATGATGAAAAACTACTGGGCCGGACTTTCTCAGTATACGATTGAACTTGATTTTAAAGCGCGGGACGAATGGCAGCAGGTCTTGCAGACAGTAGTCCCCGAGTTATTTGACCAACGTTTACAGTTTGATGAGGAGGCAATAGCAACTGAGAAAAAAGAGTACTGGAATTTTGCAGACTTTTCCGGTGGCTCACTTTTGACTGTCACTTACTCCCCACCAACAAAGGAAACCAAAGAATTGTTTCGCAGGGCATCAGATGTTTTTGACCTGGCCTACAAAAGGTACAATGACCTGAAAAAAGCCGAGGCCCAGGCCAGGGAAGCACAGGTAGAAGCCTCTCTGGAACGCGTACGCAGCCGAACCATGGCCATGCACAAAAGTGAGGAACTATTAGATGCTGCGGATATTCTATCAAAAGAATTGATACGATTGGCCATCCCCCATTTTATGAGCGGTTTTGTACTTATAAATGAGGAGAGTAAAAAACAGGAAGTCTGGATGGGTGTTCCTGATGATGGAAATAAGCTCAATTTTTACTTACCGTTGAAGGGAGATGCCATACTGCGAAAAAGGTATGAAAGCTGGAAAAAGAGGGATACAATATTCTATCAAATGGTTAAGGGAAAGCAGCTTGCACGTCATTTGGATTATGTGGTGGAATATTTTGGCAATGAAGAAGCCATGGGATTAACCAATAATTTTCCCGATCCCATTATCTTTTATTGCGCCAATTTTAAAGAAGGGTATTTGCACATACTTTCAGAGGAAATCCTGTCTGAGGAACAGGAATCAACATTGGTGAGGTTTACCAAAGCCTTTCAGCAGACCTATACTCGTTTTCTTGATTTAAAAAGAGCTGAAGCCCAGACAAGGGAAGCCCAGATAGAAGGTGCGCTAGAAAAGATCCGTTCCAGGACCATGGCCATGCAGCACAGTAATGAATTACCCGAGGCTGCCAATTTATTGTTCCTGGAAGTGCAGGCGCTGGGTATCCCGGCATGGAGCTGTGGATATAACATACTTTCAGAGGACAGAAAATCGAGTACCTGTTGGATGAGTAGTGAAGGAACCATTCAGCGTTCTTTTCCTTTAGTATTTAAAGGAGAAGATACCTTTATAGCCTGGGCTGATTTTCTCGATAGAGGAGAAACATTCTTAATCCAGGAATTAGAAGGTCAGGCAATAGAAAGTCATTATAATTATATGAAGTCTTTGCCCGAATTGAAAGCTGTGTTTAATGATCTGGATGATGCCGGACTCAACTTACCCACCTATCAAATAAATCACCTTTCTGTTTTTAGTCACGGCTTTCTTTTGTTTATCACTTATGAAAAGGTTCCTGAAGCACATGAGATCTTTAAACGGTTTACCAAGGTTTTTGAGCAGACTTATACCCGATTCCTGGATCTTCAAAAGGCCGAAGCCCAGGCAAAGGATGCCATCAAACAGGCCTCATTGGACCGGGTGCGGGGCGAGATTGCCAGTATGCGAAACACCACAGATTTAGAAAGCATAACACCACTTATCTTCAACGAACTAACCACTATTGGGGTTCCCTTTATCCGCTGTGGGGTTTTTATCATGGACCAAAGCACTAAAATTGTAAAGGCCTACCTCTCCTCCCCTGAGGGTAGATCATTGGGTGTTCTAAACCTGCCTTTTGATGCCAACACGCTTACTTCTGAGTCTGTTGTACACTGGCAGAACAAAAAGGTGTATAAAGAACACTGGAGCAAGAAAGACTTTGTTTCCTGGAGCAAATCCTTGATGGATCAGGGATATATAAAAGATACGAAGACATATCAGGGCACCTCCGAACCTCCGGAATCTCTTGATCTTCATTTTATCCCTTTTGAGCAAGGGATGTTGTATGTAGGCAGTGAAAATCCATTAACTCTTTTTCAAATAGATTTGGTGGAAGCGCTTGCAAAGGCTTTCTCTGTAGCTTATGCCCGCTATGAAGATTTTGTACACCTGGAAAAAGCCAAAGCAAGTACGGAAAAAACCCTTACCGAACTCAAGGCCACCCAAAACCAATTGGTGCAGTCCGAAAAAATGGCCAGTCTGGGGGAACTAACGGCTGGTATCGCCCACGAAATAAAGAACCCGCTGAATTTTGTAAACAACTTCTCTGAAGTCACCAGGGAACTTGTGGAGGAATTGATGGAAGAAATAGCAAAGGGAGATACCAAAGAAGTAAAAGAAATCGCAGACGATATCATCCAAAACCTGGATAAAATTGTGCATCACGGAAAAAGGGCCGATGGTATTGTAAAAGGCATGTTACAACACAGCAGACAGAGCGATGGTTTAAAAGAACCAACCGACATTAATACCCTTGCCGACGAGTATGTGCGTTTGGCGTACCATGGCCTACGGGCCAAGGATAAATCATTTAACGCCACAATACTAACCGATTTTGACCCTACAATTAAAACCATTGATGTGATACCCCAGGAAATTGGGAGGGTCATCCTGAACCTGCTCACCAATGCCTTTTATGTGGTGGCCGAGAAGTCATCTTCAGGTGAAACCTCAGAGGACATGGAGTACGAACCCACCGTGGCCATAAGTACCAAAAGGAAAAAGAACAGCGTAGAGATAACAGTAACAGACAATGGCAATGGCATCCCTGATAATGTGAGAGAGAAGATCTTTCAACCTTTCTTTACCACCAAGCCTACAGGGCAGGGCACTGGCCTTGGGCTAAGTATGAGCTATGATATTGTTACAAAGGGCCATGGGGGGCAATTAGAAGTGGAATCCGAGAAAGGAAAAGGAACTACTTTTATAGTTTCATTGCCAATTGAATAACAAAGCTGCTGATTAACTTTTTTGATAAGATCAACAAAATATTTTATTCTAATTTTTTTAAATAATTGAATGATCTTTTAGTGTTTTATAGCTTCATACGCCCATCCTTTAAAATATACTTATCTTTAGTAAGATAGAACATCAAAAAACCACAAGTAAAAATAACCAGAATTGACTTACTCCCCCTATCGTAAATAATCTTTCAGTTCAGGGTAATTAATTTGGCAGACTGACTTCCTTTTAAAATGTAATGTGGATATGGTTTCAAATCTGCCCTCATTTGTAAGATATACCTGTTTTACTTAGTTATGTCAAACATGATCAAACAATTCGGCTTCGCAATCCTGATCACTTTTATTGTATCCAGCTGTACAGAATCGCAACCGGAGCAAAGTGTTGTTGGTTTTAAACCACCAAAAGTTGTGGAAGCCAAGGGATATGTGGTGCCTGCTGAAAAGATGGCTCCACCTAAGGTAGTAGCCGTTCTTGATAATATCAAAAAAACCAAAGCAGGTAAACCTAAGGTTATTAAACTCAAAACCGACAGCTCCGTGACAGTGAATTCCAGAGTGCTCTTAGTTGGGAGTCCGGTAATCGCTACTCCGGGACAGGGCGGTTTTCTTCCTCCAAAAGTTGTGCGCGCAATCGATAGTTCCTATATGGCTGGTCTTCCGGAAATTGTGGAAGTGAAAGATTTTTATAGTCCGAATATCAATCCGGAAAGTTTTAGTTCACTAAGCGTTGAACAAGGTCTTCTATCTACTACCATCAATAAAATTATTCAAGATAAGGCCGGTAATTTATGGATGAGTATATGGGATGGAGGTGTTAGTAAATATGACGGGAATTCACTTACCCACTACTCTATGAATCAGGGCCTGAAAAGTAATTTAATATTTGATATACTAGAGGATAAAACTGGAAATATATGGATCTCTACTATAAATGGCTTACATAAATTTGATGGGGAAATGCTGACTTACTATTCCACTTTAAATGGGCTAAGCGGTAATTTTGTTAGTTGTATACTGGAAGACAGTAAGGGTTCTTTGTGGTTTGGTACAGAGGACAATGGTATTAATAAATACGACGGTAAAACATTTACTCATTTTACAACTGCACAGGGGCTGAGCAGTAATTATGTAACTACCATAAAAGAAGACCAAAAAGGTAATTTGTGGATAGGGACAAGAGGAGGCGGAGTAAGTCGCTTCGATGGGCATTCCTTTAACAATTTTAATTCGGAAACAGGTTTCCCTAATAACATTGTTAATATTTTTGCTAATAATAAAGGTGAGGTGTGGATGAGTGCATTACAAAATGGATATATTAAATATGATGGAGAATATTTTATGCAGTATTTACCTTTGGGACTTAAAAGCGGGTTAGGAGAAATAATGGAGGACCAAAAGGGCAATTTATGGTTTGGTTCTAATTCGGGGATTTACATATATAATAGGCAGACATTTACTCATATTGGAAAAGAGGATGGTCTAAGCAGCAATTTGGCCTGGAATCCATTTGAAGATCAAAAAGGAAATATTTGGATTGGCACTGTGGAGGGCTTGAATAAATACAATGGTAATATATTTAAACACTCATTTGCCGAACAAGAATTAGATGATTTTGCAGTTTATAGTATACTAGAAGATGAAAATAAAAGTCTTTGGCTTGCTATTGGCACAAATGGAATTGCGAAGTACGACGAGATGTCAATTTCATGGTATACCAAAGAAGAGGGATTATCTGCCAATTCAGCGGCCTGTTTATTGAAAGATAGTAATGGTAATATTTGGATTGGAACCTATGACGGCCTGAATAAATTTGATGGTGAAGCCTTTACTACATATTCCGAATCTGAGGGTTTGATCTATCCGGTAGTAATTAGCATGATGGAAGACAGTAAAGGTAATTTATGGTTCGGCGGGCCCTTGGGGATCAGCATATTTGACGGAAACTCATTTCAACATATTACAATGCGTCAGGGACTTTGTGACAATGAGATCAATTATATGAAAGAAGATGTTGCAGGTAATATTTGGATTGCAACCAATAGAGGTGTTGATAAATATAATGGTAAATCTTTCACCCACTATGGCATGGCAGATGGTCTTGGCAGCGAGTCTGTAAAAAGCATTCTGGAAGACAGTTACCAAAATATTTGGTTTGGAACTACCAATGGCATTTCAAAATATGATGGTAAGTATATAACCAATTACACTACCGCGCAGGGGCTAAGTCATAATGTAGTTAATAGTATTATGGAGGATAAGGAAGGTAATCTCTGGTGCGGTACTGTGAATGGCCTAAACCGAATGAGATCAGATGCTGAGGTAAAAAAGGGTACTCCTTGGTTTCAAAATTTTACGTCTTCGGAAGGTTTCATGGGAGTTGGGAGCAGTGATAATGCAATGATACAAGACCGTGATGGAGACATCTGGATAGGAACCGGATCGGGCTTAACAAGGTTCATGCCTCAGGAAGTAACCCCGGACACCATCACCCCCAACATTCAACTCACAGGGATCTCACTGTATAATGAACCTATCAACTGGCTAGAATTGGAAAAGAAGAAGGATACCAGTTGGGTATTAAACAATGGGGTTCGCGTTCATGACCTCGATTTTAGCGGGACAAGCAACTGGTATTATCTTCCAAAGGAGCTAAAATTGGCTTATAATAATAATTATCTCAGTTTTAAGTATGATTGTATAACCACAGATAGACCCAAAGAAGTAAGATATCAATACTTTCTGGATGGATTGGATAAAAACTGGAGTGCCTTAACAAAAAAACCGGAAGCCATCTACAGCGATTTAGCACATGGAGAGTATACCTTTAAAGTCAAAGCAATGAACAGCGAAGGGTATTGGAGCGATGAATTAAGTTATACATTCAGGATTAAACCTCCATTCTGGTACAGTTGGTGGGCCAAAATTATTTATGGACTTTTCTTTATTGCCGGATTAAGAATGGTACATCTCTACCAGAAAAAAAGGGTGCTTCGCATAGAACGAGTTAAATCGCAAAAGAAAGAACTGGCCCAGGCCAGAGAAATAGAAAAAGCCTACACCAGCTTAAAAGCTACACAGACACAGCTTATACATTCTGAGAAAATGGCCAGTCTGGGGGAGTTAACAGCCGGAATAGCCCATGAAATACAGAATCCCCTGAATTTTGTAAACAATTTTTCTGAAGTAAATACCGAACTTATAGAGGAACTGGAGCAGGAAGTAACAGCAGGGAATATTGATGAAATAAAAGCATTGGCGAAGGACATCAAAGCCAATGAAGAAAAAATTACACACCACGGCAAACGGGCGGATGCCATTGTAAAGGGGATGCTACAACACAGCCGCAGCAGCAGCGGTGTAAAAGAGCCCACAGACATCAACAAACTCTGTGACGAATACCTGCGCCTGGCCTATCACGGCCTACGGGCCAAGGACAAGACGTTTAATGCTACCATGGAAACTGAATTTGACAAGACAATCAGTACAATAAATATTATTCCCCAGGATATTGGGCGGGTTGTCCTGAACCTGCTTACAAACGCGTTTTACGCAGTCAATGATAAATCTAAGGATAGTATAGAAGGGCAAGAGAAAGACTATGCACCCACTGTAACTATAAGCACAAAAAAATCCAAAGACAGCGTTGAAATAAAAGTGAGTGATAATGGCAATGGTATCCCGGATAGTGTCCGGAAAAAAATATTCCAACCCTTCTTTACCACTAAACCTACCGGGGAGGGCACCGGCCTGGGCCTAAGCATGAGCTATGACATTGTTACCAAAGGGCACGGAGGAAAATTAGAAGTGGAATCCAATAAAGACATAGGTACCGTTTTTACGGTTTCATTGCCAAGCAAACAGAAATCTAAATGAGATTGAGCGTTTTAAAAATTATAACATCAAACAACAGCACAACATGAAAATATTAGTTGTAGACGACGAAAAAGATGTACAACTCCTTTTTCAACAACGGTTCAGAAAAGAGATCAGAAGTAAGAAATTACATTTTGCTTTTGCATTTTCGGGAGAGGAGGCGTTAACTTATTTAAATGAACTTAATCATGAAGCGGTACTCATCCTTTCTGATATTAATATGCCGGGAATGAGTGGCCTGGAACTTTTAGAGCAGATTAAGAAAAACTTTATAACCCCCCCGCCTGTAGTAATGATGATTACTGCTTACGGGGATCAGGATAACTACGACACTGCCATGAGATTGGGCGCAGATGATTTTCTAACGAAACCCGTGGAATTTGGTATCTTAAAAGAAAAATTAAAAGCATTACTCTAATGGCTAAAATTTTGGTGGTTGATGATGAGACCGACTTAGAAGTACTCATCAAACAAAAATTCCGCAAACAGATCAGGCAGAACGAATATCAATTTGTTTTTGCCATCAATGGAAAGGATGCTCTGGAAAAACTCAGCCAGGAGCCTAATGTGGATATTGTATTGAGCGACATCAACATGCCCGAAATGGACGGACTCACCCTACTCACCAAAATAAATGAAACCAATCCGCTCTTAAAATCCGTCATTGTTTCTGCCTACGGGGATATGGAAAATATCAGGACCGCAATGAACCGCGGGGCTTTTGATTTTATTACCAAACCCATCAATTTTGAGGACCTCACAATAACTGTTGAAAAAACACTGAAATATGCAAAACAGATAAAAGATACTTTACAGGCAGTTAAGGAAAATAACATCCTGAGGATGTATGTAGATGAAAATGTCCTGAGTTTTATGGGCAGTCAGGAATATGAATCTACCATCATGGCCAATGAAAACATCGAAGCTACGGTCATGTTTATAGATGTATGTGGTTTTACTGCTATAAGTGAGAGTACCCCGGCTGATAAGGTGGTAAATATGCTCAATACCTACTTTGACGTAATGGTGAAAGAAATCATTGCCCAGGAAGGCCATGTGGACAAATTTATAGGCGATGCCATTATGGCCGTGTTCAGAGGGGAATACCATTTAGACAGGGCTATTGATGCAGCATTGGCTGTTCGTCAGAAAATTAACGGCCTTACTACTACTAAGGGGGTTTCAAATTATAGCCCCAAGGTATCAATCGGTATAAAATGCGGGGAGATGATCTCCGGGAACATCGGCTCATCAAGTTTAAAGCGCCTGGATTATACCGTAATCGGAGACACGGTTAATACGGCAGCCAGACTACAGGATGCTGCTGAAGAAAATCAGATTTTGATTTCCGCTTATTGCTACGAACAGATAAAAGAAGCTTTTAAGTGTAAAAAACTGGATGATATTAAAATGAAGAACAAAGCTCAGGGACTATCTGTCTATGAGGTGCTTGAGTGATATTATATTCACTCTAACTCTGGTGAGCCAAAAGGAGCGCGATTACCAATTGATTAAATGCTATATTCGATCTGCTGTGTTGTAAATAAATAACATAGTATTTTATAGGTATCAAAAAGAAAACCAAATGAGTAAAAGGAAGACTATCACCCCAATTAGTATCATTTGCATGCTTGTTTTTATAGTAGCTGCGAATGCATTAGCTGCTGTTAATAATCCGGACCGCCATTTTGTAAAAGTAGCAACCGCCGTAATTAATGATACTATCCAATTGACAAAAGTAAACAGCATTTCATGGGATGATTTTCAACCTATTGGCTGCCAGATAGAAAGACCTAAACCGAATCAGATTACGATAAAACTAGGTGCCGGACCCAATATTCTAATGCTTTCAAGCGATAAACTAAATCAATTATCAGATGATAACTGGATGTCATTCCTGAGAGAATGCGATGGAAAAAGTGCATTAGGTATCAGTCTCTTATTTTGGGCCAAGGGCAATACGGGCAACCGCCCAGACCTGACTATAGCCGAAGGTATTTTCCCCGGATTACCGTCCAGACGGGCTTTTCCTTTAAAGTTACTTAGAGAAGGCAGAGGAACGCCTAAGACACCCGGATCTTTGATAAGTTTTGCATTTGGTGGTGGTTTACATTTAGACGAATGGTCCAGATTTGCTATTTCATTAACCGATTTTTATGGGGAAGAAAATCGCACAGTCACTCTAAAGGATTTTCAATTTACTACACAAGAACCAGCTTACCCGGTAGGTGATCAGATTATTGTTGATGAGGTTGGTCAATGGAAACAGGCTTCCTTTAAAGACAAGTTCCAGAATGCCGGGGAAATGATCTCCTATTTAAAAGCTGAAGCAGAAAAAGATTTACCAGAAAGAGCATCCGATATTAATAGCCATTATGGGGGAATCAAGGAAAAACAATTTAATGCCAGCGGGTTTTTCCGGACACAGCATGATGGTAAGCGATGGTTTTTAGTTGATCCTGAGGGTTACGCATTTTATAGTGTGGGAATCGACATTATTGGTACTGGTATAGGTGGTAATGTTGAAGGGATTCGTTCTCTGCATGAATGGTTGCCGGAAGAAGATGATATCAAATATACCGATGCCTGGGAAATGGCAGATTATATTCAGGATATTAGGTCACCCACAGGATTCAGTTCACAGAATTTGTTCAATTATGGAGTGGCGAATTTAATCAAGGCATTTGGCTCGCAATGGCATGATAAGTGGTCAAAAATAACGGCCAGGCGATTAATAGAATGGAATGTCAATACAATTGGCAATTGGTCCGATGTTGATTTTGCTAAAAAAAGTAAAACACCTTATGTAATGACTATGGAAGGTTTTCCAGGAACTAAAAAACGTATTTTCAGGGACTTCCCCGATGTATTCAGTCAGGAGTATCAAACAACATCAAATGAATTTGCAGAACAATTGGCCAGTGTTAAGGGCGATACCTATTTAATCGGTTATTTTATGAACAATGAGCCTGGTTGGGCCTATGTGCCACAACTAAACCTTGCCGAAGAGCTACTGTCTCAGGGAGAAGGTTTTGTTTCAAAAGCAACCCTGATAGCATTCCTTTCAAAAAAATATAATCAGGATATTTCTGCTTTTAATACCTCCTGGGGTACGAGTTTCGCCGCTTTTGAAGATTTGAACACTCCTGTGCGAAGAGCCGCAGGACTATCCGAAAATGCGGATACCGACCTGAAGGAGTTCTCAAAAATAATGCTCGAAGAATACATTCGGGTTCCGGCTATTGCAGCTAAAGAAGTTAACCCCGATCATTTAAACCTGGGTATGCGATGGGCCTCGAGCGCATTGCAACAAGATTGGCGTTTTGCCGGGAGTCAATATTTAGATGTCTTTTCAATAAATAATTATTCGGATGATCCTACCGAAAGATTAAATATTGCTGCTGAAATGTCCGGGGGCATGCCTGTACTTATTGGGGAATTTCACCATGGATCTATGGAGGCGGGTCACCCTACCTTTGGAGCCCGATGGACCAGGACCGAGGCAGAACGTGCAATTGCGTATAAATATTATGCCGAAAGAGCTGCCAATCATCCTAATAGCATTGGGATTCACTATTTTGCCTTTCATGATGATCCTGTTTTAGGCCGGTTTGATGGCGAAAATTTTCATCATGGATTTGTGACTATGGGTCATAAACCTTATACAGATTTTATAGATGGCTACAAAAAGGCCAATAAGGAATTGATAGATGTTTTGCTAAACAAACGTGATCCTATTGAAAAATACCCGGATGACATGGTGCGTTTTATACCAATGTCTTTTTGATGTGGCCGACTTATAACGGATTAACTGACCCAATGAAAAGGCATACCGGATTATCCATTTTATAGACGGCTGCTTTTAACTTGACGAACTTTCTATGAATGGGGCAATTTATCGAGTTATCCTCCTCCCTACCATAAAATATCCGACCTTTAAGCTGTAATTTTATACCAGATTGTTTTTCACGATTTAGTTTAAAACTGCATAACATCGATTTCTATGAAGACCGAAAAAGACTTTGAGATTCTATCCCTGGGTGTAGCATCTATACCATCACCGTTACAATTGAGCAAAACCACAGGGGACAAAATTCATAATTTTGTTAAAGAGGACAATCGAATTCTACAAGATGTTTCACTGGCCGAATTCAAGAGATGTCTGGAGAAAAAAGAATTACCTGCCTGTCTCGAAAAAGCCGGGCCGCGTGAAAATATTTACTTCGATCCAAAAAAAACCACCGCTGCTATTGTTACTTGTGGCGGACTTTGCCCGGGTATCAACAACGTAATCCGCAGTTTGGTAATGGCGCTTCATTATTTTTATGGGATTAAAAGAATTATTGGCATTCCTTACGGTTATGAAGGCCTTGATCCCGAAAACGGACATGAACTTATAGAACTTAACCCTAACAGTGTAAAAGACATACACGAGTTTGGAGGAACTGTCCTGGGATCATCACGGGGCGCACAAGCCGTTCCTAAAATGGTGGATAACCTTGAAAGAAATGAAATTAATTTATTATTTACTATTGGTGGGGATGGTACATTAAAAGGGGCCAATGCCATAGGGGACGAAATTGAAAAGAGAGGATTAAAAATAGCTGTAGTTGGTATTCCCAAAACAATAGACAACGATATAGAGCTGATTGATAAATCCTTTGGGTTCGAGACTGCCTTTGATGTTGCAAGCCCTATCATCAGGGACGCTCATAACGAAGCCACCGGCGCCTATAATGGAATTGCCATCGTTAAATTGATGGGACGGGACAGTGGTTTTATTGCCGCATCGACTGCTCTGTCTATGCCAGTAGTTAATTATGTTTTGATACCCGAAATGGACTTTGCAATGGATGGTGAAAACGGTTTTTTGGAAACTTTAAAAAAACGCCTTAACCATAAGCACCATGCTCTAATTGTGGTAGCCGAGGGTGCAGGACAACATTTATTCGAAAGTCAGGATGCGGAAATCAAGGACGCCTCTGGCAATATTCAGCATAGAGATATAGGTATTTTATTAAAACAGCGTATAAAGAATTATTTTGACGCCGCCAGTATTAAAACAACCATAAAATATATCGACCCCAGTTATATAATCAGAAGCGCCCCGGCCAATGCCAACGATAGTATATTTTGCAACAGGCTGGCATACCAGGCCGTACACGGGGTTATGGCCGGTAAAACTAAATTTGTGGTTGGCATGGTAAACAATCGTTTTGTTTATGTACCTATTTCAAAAGTTGTAAACAAAAGGAAAAAAATAGATCTGGAAGCGGATTTTTGGTTTGCAGTTCTGGAAAGTACCGGACAACCTATAAAAATGAAACAATTTACCAAGCAACCTAGATAATTGTGTACGGATAATATTGCCGAAAGCGGGAAACTACTCTAATTCCTGCCTATCCGGCCGATTTCTCTATCAGTTTTTTAGTAGCTAAGATGCCTTCTTCATTACTCAAATAACCTTCCTTGCCATATGCATGCATCAGGCCGCCTTCGTATTCAATACCCACAATTCCGTTAAAGTCCGATTTTTTGATGATCTCAAAGATGCGATTAAAGTCCATTTCAGTTTCATTGCCATCAGCATCAAATTTATGTGTCTTTGCGCTCACACCTTTTGCATAAGGCATCAGTTCTTCAATTCCCAGATACATATCGTACTGTTCCAGACATTTGGTATTCATATACCCGGCCAGGTCCATGGTCTCAGGTTTAGTGCGGTTGATACAGAAATTTCCAAAATCCGGAAGTACCCCCGCCCGTTTATGATTTACCTCTTTCATGATCCCCGCAAGCCATTTTCCATTACAGGAATGCCCAACATGGTTTTCTACTATAATATCCATTTCGTTCTGTTCGCCGAAATCGAGTAGTTTGCTATATCCTTCGAGAGCGGCTTCGGCCACTTCTTCTGCTCCCCCGGTTTGTTCTATGCTTCCCAGGTTTACCCGTATTGAATTACATCCCAATATTTTAGCGGCATCCACAAACTTGAAATGGCTTTCCACAGCATGCTCTCTTTTAACTTTATCCAGGTCTGCTATGTTTTCGTCATCAACCATTATCAGGTTGTTTACCACGCCCAGATCGTCGGTCCGGATTTTCAATTCCTTGAAAAAAGAATCATCCTTCATCTTATCGGCAAAAAACATGGATACATACTCCACGATATTGACCCCAAAATCATTTTTCGCTCTTGCCGGAAATTCGAGTGTATCGTGTTTCCCGGTAAAAAATTCTGAGGCCAGAGAGAATTGCGCCAATGAAATATCATAATTCATTGAAGCTAAGCCATTTGAATATACGTATTCTGGCAAGGTGGTCAGCAAACCTGCCCCAATAGTTCCCATTCCTAATTGTCTGATAAATTTTCTTCTATCGCTCATAATGTCTTGTTTAAATTTTATACCTTTTTTCAAATTGGGCTATTTAAATCGATTTCCCAGCCAGGAAAAGGATATCCTTTGGATTCACAATACTTTTATCATAACCATATAAACTGGCATTGATCATTGCCAGGCCTATTTGGGCGCTATTGACCAGAGCGTCTGGCCATATCTTTTTAATTAGCTTAAGCAACCATGTAAGATTATTAATCAATATTCTGTATAGTTTGCTGCTTGGTTGCACTCCTTTAACAGGGATAATTGCACCCGGCCTGAACATAAAGGCCTGTTTAAAACCCATTTTCAATAAATCGTTTTCTGTCCTTCCCTTAACCCGTGCCCACATACTTCTTCCCTTCTCGGTACTATCTGTTCCCTGTCCGGAAACATAAGTCAGTGTCATTTCGGGATTTAATTTATTCAATTCTCTGGCAAGCGACATGGTAAAATCATAAGTCATTCTGGTATAATCAGCTTCCTTCATCCCTGCTGAACTAATGCCCATACAAGCAAAGCAGGCATCATACCCCTTTAACTTTTCCGATATTGAATCAAAGTCGGAAAAATCCTTATGAATCAATTCTTTTAACTTAGGGTGGTCCATAGCCAATCTTCTTCTTGAAATGGACAAAACCTCTGATATTTCAATACAGTCCAGACATTCAATTAGCACCCCTTTTCCTACCATGCCCGTAGCTCCTGTGACTATCACTTTCATAACAATAACGTTAAACTTAATATGAGTAACTCTTTTTGGAGTTTTATTCAATACTGTCAAATTTTCCGGCCCAACCTACTGCATTTTTAAGTATTTTCAAATGATTTGGTTGCTCAAATGCACTGGCTGCATGACCTAAGGCAGAATAAACCACACGCCCTTTATTTAAAGGATGGTACCAAACGATGGGATGGTCATCGCCCATACCAAAATCCTTGTCCGAAGCTAAAAACTTTATATTACCACTCGGATTCATCTTGGATTCGTCAACTGTATACAATACCGAAGAGCCATTGTCTCTGGGATTGTCATAAAACATATACCATTCCTCATCGTGCTCCCAGGCGCTAGAAAGTGATACAGTAATAGTCGAATCCCCTTCCTCTAAATGCATCATTGCCTTTTGGAATTGGGGATTCATGGTATGATGGGAAAAGTGAGCGCCTATTACGTTATCCTCGTACCAGTCCCAATGATGGGAACTATCGCCCGAGGCATGAATGCCCACAAAACCGCCGCCATTTTCCAAATAATTTTTGAAATTCTCACGCTGTTCTTTGTTCAGTACTTTACCACTTGTATTGTTCCAGATGACCACATCAAATTTTTGCAACTGTTCCGGGTTAAACACGGCTCCATTATCAGTAGTATAGAGTGCCCAACCGTTGTCATTTGCCATTTTCTCGAATGCCGGCAAGGAAGTCTCAATGGCTTCGCCATGCCTGAATCCGTTGGTTTTAGAGAAGAGTAAAACAGTGTTTCCTTCCAGCTTAGCCGGTAGTTCTGGTGGGGTTGTTTCATAGAAATTAAACCCGTAGGTCACCTTATAAATAAAAAGTCCGGCTGCAACTACCAGGATCAGAATGAGTCCTAAAAGTGATAAGAGAAAAATTTTAAGTTTGCGTTTAATTGCCATAGTTAATTTTCGTTGTGATTTATAAGTTTTTTCAAGCCTGATTCTATAGGTAGTACAGTGCCCCCATGACCTTTAGACGCATCTGTAAATAGAGCATCTGTCTGGATTCTGATAGCTTTCCCGGTCATACCATCCAATGCCAGTTGAGCCAAGACCGAAAGATTCTCGGAATGTGGTTGTACTTCCTTCAATCGCTCATACCTCTCAAGGTCATTATTTTCTGTTAATTGCAAAGATTGAGGACTATCTTCTATATACTTATTTGGCAGACCAAAAGCGGGAAGTAACTTTTTGTGATTTACCGACCAGGTTTTTAACTGCGCTTCAATTCGGGTCCTGGCGGCGGTATCGTCATTTTCTAACCAGGCATCGACATCTTTGTTAAAGGCGTATGCTACATAACTTTCCGGTCTTGCAGCATCCACGATCCTGTCTAAAGCTGTAGTGGTGTATAGTTGTGGTTTATAAATCAGCATCCGATTAAAAAACTCATCTTCCTGTAACACATCAACTAAAGTCTGTAAAGGTTCCTGATAGGGTTCCTCAACAATATTTTGTATAATTTCCGGGCCACTTTTTTTATGATTTATTCCCAATTGCACAAGGCCATCGTCTAAAACCATGAGCCTGCGGTACATATCATCCAAATTGGCGGTCAATACCGATGGACTCCATAATTTCTCAGCAATAACCGCCGCTCTTGGCCAGATCCTTGAATCTATGGTTCTATTATCAACCATTTCGCTCCATTGGCAGGCTTCGCCACCCAAAATGTTTTTTTGTTGAGTTTCGGTCAGCGGTTGGATTTTCTCGAACTTGGGTAAGGCCTCCCCTTCTGGCATATCACTGCCTCCAGTCTGCTTTCCTTTAATATCTATGGTAAACATGGCAATACTGGCCTGACCGTGAATTGAATCTTCCCTGGAGGTTAGTTCATAGTTGATAGTACCTACAGAGGCCTCAGCCGCGAATGTCATTTTTTGCCCTTCAATCTGCACATTGGAAAAGTCTGATGCGGTATCCATAAAATTCATAACCCCCCTGAGGTTATCACCTTCTCCGAAAAAATAAACATGGCCGTCTATTTCCGTGTCTTGAACATAAAGTGTACACTCATAACCTTTCCAATTGGTGGAATCGATATCGATAGTGACCGCTCCCGTAATCTGCATGGGATCAACGGTATAGTGAAAGGAAGCAGGTCTTTTATGATCTAAATAATATCCCGCCGACAACACTGCCTTATTACCAGATCTGGCGACATCCCAGAGCGACTTATGTGAACGCCATGATTGTACAGCAATACCTTCTTTTGGCAGATCGGGATGTAAAATCTCGTCCCAGCCCATCATGAGTTTACCATGTTTTGCAACAATTTTTTGAAGGCGAATATTGAAATAAGCCTGCAATTCATGAGGGTCTGCTATATTGTTTTCTTGCATGAATTTTTGGATTTCCGGGTTTTCTTCCCACTGTTTCGGCTTTACTTCATCACCACCAATATGCAGGTATTCATCGGGGAAAAGTTCAGCCATTTCCCCAATAAAGCCATCCAGAAAATCATAAACCTCATCGCGGGTAGGATCCATAACCGGATCGAGAATACCAAAGACCGAATCCAAAACATAGGGACCCGGGGCACTGGCTAATTCTGGGTAGCCCACGAACCAGGCAGTAGTATGACCCGGCATATCAAACTCCGGAATTACACGGATACCCAAGTCTGAGGCGTATTCCACAACTTCCTTAATATCATCCTGAGAATAAAATCCTCCCTGAGAGCCCATCTCGTGTAGCTTTGGGTATTTTTTAGACGCTACCCTAAACCCCTGATATTCTGTCAAATGCCAATGTAGTACGTTCAGCTTTACCGCTGCCATCGCATCCAGATTTCTAAGGATAGTTTCTTTGGAAACCCAGTGTCTTGCTGCATCTATCATTAATCCCCGCCACGGAAATCTCGGATTATCCTTTAAAGTCAATTCGGGAAAAACCCAGATGTCATTTTCTTTTCTTGCCAATTGCAGGAGAGATTCCAATCCGTATAAAATTCCTGTGTCCGAATTTGCGCTAAGTTCAATTTCAGAACCGCTAATTTTAAGGGAATACGATTCGTCATCTTTTAAAGAAGGATAGTTGTCATTCGCTTTTTTGCAATCGATTATCAATTTGTTGCCTTCTTTGGCTTTCAATGGAATTTCTGTAATGTTACCCAATCGGGAATAAAACCGACTTAAGCCTTTCTCGATTTTATTACTACTAATTCCTTTTATTGAATGCCCAAAATCGATATCGATTTCAAAAGTACCAGTGCCAAGTTCCATTTCGGAAGGAAGTGGTATCAGGGTAATTTGTGCCCTGTCTTCATCAGAAATCGGCGGGGGTGCAGGTTTTAAAAACCCGAACCAGGCTATAGCGGCAGCTACAATTAGGAGTACAACAATGACTCCGAGAGCTTTTAAGAATTTTTTCATTGCCAGGTCTGTATTATTTGTTCCAAGCTTTTATTTAAGGGGCTTGTTCGAAAACTCCAGCCAATCAACTATCCCAACTAGAGCTCCGGCGTCTTTATCTTCGGTTTTAAATACAACATACAGATCGTGTCGCCCGCTTGCAGATGTATTTAAATCAGTTTGGAATTCCTTTAGTCCAAATTCGGTCAGGCCAACTTCTATAGTAATCTTACCTAAAATTTCGCCGTCTATACTTCCCAGTCGGAATTCCACATCACCACCTTTAACTATGCCTGCCGCAACTGCAAACATACCATTAACAGCTTGTACTCCGGTCAGGTCCATATCCCTGAACATAAAATAACCATCTTTTGCCCCTATAGCAATTCCCATCGGTTCATCTATGCCAGGTGCTGTGCCTGCCGGCAGGTTCATTTTCATAGTAGAGCCTTCATCAAATGATTCCGCCTCTACTTTAGGATATCTAAGTAAGTAGGTCTGCTGTGCATTTAGACCCTCTATTTTACCACCTCCCATATCCGTATAACTTGCAGTCAGAACATACGTGCCTCTGGTTTTGCTACCAATATGCGCATTACTGGAATATGATCCGGAAGGAGGGTATTGTGATTTTACGGGTGCTGCAGATTCGGACAGACTAAGAATATAATCAACCATTTGTTTGGCTTCCAACGGACTCAAATTGGGATGTGCAGCCATAGCAACTTCGCCCCAATTGCCACTTCCTCCATTTATAATTTTACCTGTAAGCATTTCCGGGGCCTGCTGGTTCGCAGCATATTTTTCTGCTATATCAAAATAAGAAGGCCCAATAGACTCTCCTTTTTCCTTATGGCAGGCCAGGCAGTCAGAACTGTTAATTAGCGATTTACCTATAGAACCATAGGCTGCATCGGCCATATTTGCATGATTTTTTGCCGCGAGTACCTTGTCACTTCCTTCGGCCAAATAATCGAAGGATACAATTACCCGTGAAGCATCAAGAGTGCCATCCGAAAGTTTACCGTCCTCTGCATCGCTTACATCTACCTTGTAATCTATATTCACCGGAGCATCGGGCCAATAGAAACTACCGTTCCCCCCGCTGATTGCCCAGCTAAGTTCCGGAAGCTCATTCCCGACCATTACTTCTGTTTCAGTACCAGACACCTTGCCTTCGGAATCGGTTACTTCCAATTTTACTTTATATTTTCCGGATTCGGCAAAGGTGTATACAGGACTAATTTCGGTCGATTCTTCCCCAGTATCTCCAAATATCCACTTATAGTTCAAGGCATCTCCGTCGTAGTCGATCGAATTTCTTCCGTCAAAATTTACGGTCATGGGATTTGCCCCTATTGTCTTGTCTGCCGCAATTTCGGCCTTTGGTGCCCGGTTGCCTTTGATATAATCAATACGGGAAAGAGTAGCGTCTACATTCTGTGCAAACCATCCTGAGCCATACTCTAAAATGTACAATGCCCCATCCGGACCAAATACCATATCTACGGTGTTATGGAACTTCATATTGGGAACTATTTGAGTCATCTTGTCCATTTCACCGGTTTTCGTAAAGGAGACTGCAAAAATCCAACCCCGCATCCATTCGTAGGCCAGAAGTTTCCCGTCAAAGAATTCCGGCCAATTGCGACTGCTATCCAAATGGTCCTCACTGTAATAAACAGGTCCGGCCATAGCACTTCTCCCACCGGTACCCACGGCAGGAAATTCTTCTGAAGTGGCATAAGGATAATAGATCATAGCGGGCTGCGCAGGAGGAAGTTCCTGTAAACCCGTATTGTTGGGGGATTCATTAATTGGTTTTAACGAATCAAAAACAGCGCCCGTGGTATTGGCGGCGAAATCCCGGGTATGATACGCTTTGTTGTCGGCCACAAAATGGGGCCAGCCAAAGTTACCCGCTTTCTGTGCCTGATTAATTTCGTCATGACCTCTTGGCCCCAAGTTTACGGAGTCAGTACTGGCATCCGGACCAATCTCGCCCCAATAAAGGAATTTTGTTCGGGAATCTACCGAAATACGATAAGGGTTTCGATTACCCATTACATAAATTTCCGGACGAGTTTTAGGAGTTCCTTCCGGAAATAGGTTACCATCGGGAATACTGTAGCTTCCATCCTCCTCCGGTTTGATACGGAGAATTTTTCCCCGGAGATCGTTGGTGTTCGCGGAAGTTCTTTGAGCATCAAAAGCAGTTCTGTCCCCACGGTTGTCAGTAGGCGCATAACCGTCTCCCCTGGGACTGGCATTATCCCCGGTGGCAAGGAAAAGATTCCCATCTGGTCCAAACTCCAGGGAACCACCAGAATGACCATCATGTCGTTGGGTGGCGACCTGTAGTACTATTTTTTCAGTATCGAGGTCTAGCCGGTCGTTCTTAAGTTCAAAGCGTGACAGATTATTCTGATCTTCGCCCTTGTTTTCAGCATAGTAAAGATAAACCCAATTGTTTTCCGCGTAATTGGGATCTACGGCAAGGCCCAGCAAACCATCTTCGGCCCCGGAATATACATCCATAGTAAGAATTACGGAGTCTTTACCCTTTTCAAGGTCATATATATGGACACCTCCCTTTCTTTCGATAAAGATAATTTTATTGTCGGTCAGAAAGTCGAGCTCCATAGGCTCATTGAGGTTTTGTGTAAAGACAGTTTTGGCAAAACGGTTTTCCTCCGGTACCAATTCTGAATATGCCTTACTGTAATCCACTGGTTGTCCCAGACCAATTGCATATTTTATACCTCCCAATAGATGGCTTAAGAATTTGGATTCCGAAAATTGTTCGTTGGTATGGCCCATGGCTGTATAAAAAGAGCGCCCGCCGTCGTACTCCTTGTACCATGCAATTGGATGATTGGCACCATTAGTTCCTCCTTCATAGGTAGACTCATCAACGGTCATTAGCACCATATTTGCAGGATCAAGAGCTTTAAAGTTGTACCATTCGTCTTCCACGTTCCAGGAATCCGGGAGCGAATCCGTTGAAGGGTGATTTGCCTGCACTACATTTACTGTACCCTCCTGAACATTGGGATTCATCGGATGGCTGTCAAAATAGGCCCCGGCCAATTTACCGTACCACGGCCAACCGTATTCTGTGTCGGTTGCCGAATGGATGCCTACATAGCCGCCACCAGCCTGTATAAATCTTTCCATCTGACTTTGTTGCACGGGATCCAGTACATCACCAGTTGTATTTAAAAAAACAACAGCCATAAAGTCTTTCAGGTTATTTTCATTAAAGTCGTCAGCATTCGCTGTAGTGACCACCGTAAAATCATTCCTGCTTCCAAGCATTTTGATTGCCTCGGTTCCGGCGGCTATTGATTCATGTCGGAAACCTTCGGTCTTCGAAAAAACTAAAACCTTTACTTCGGCCGGTTTGAACATAAAATAAGCCACCACTGCAATAATTGCCAATAGTATGCCTAGAACACCAAGAACCCTGAAGATTCTCCTTTTTATCCTTCCCTTTTTTGAGCTGGTCATTTTCGTTAGAATTTATTAAATGAGTAATTTTCACTCAAATATATAAAAAAAAGGATACCATTTACAATTATATAATTTATATTCGTTTTTTAATCAATTATTTACGCATTCGGAATGGCCCAATTAGCACAGGAGACAATTGAACTGATAAGAAAGGAATTTCATAGGTATATTCCTCAATTATCTATTAACTGTGTTATTTTCAGATTTGATGGTGAAAGCTTACAAGTGCCGGTTGTTCAACCGGTTCAGGCCGACATTTGGACTATACCCGGTGGTTTTGTATATCAATCGGAGGATATTGATGTTGCCGCTAAAAGGATTTTATTTGAACAAACAGAACTGGATAACCTTCTTTTAAGTCAGTTCGGTACTTTTGGATCGGCCAAACGCGAATTTGCACAGGAAATCGGAAGTTTTGTCGATCTTGGATTTCCCAAAGATCTCGTCAATTGGATTTCCCGGCGATTTGTGACCATTGGTTATTACAGTATTGTAGGTGGGGAACAGACCAATTTACAAACCGGTCCTTTTTTTAAGGAAGTTAAATGGATTGAAGTACAGAAGTGCAATACGCTTGCCCTGGATCATGCTCAGTTGGTTTCTGAGGCATTATTGTCCCTTCGTTCCGCCTTGCAAAGCAAGCCATTGATTAGCAGCTTTATGCCCGATACTTTTACAATTCCTCAATTGCAAAAACTTTACGAAGCCATTCTAGGGCGAGCAATTGACAGAGGAAATTTTCGGCAACGGATATTAAAGACAAAAATCCTGAACAAAATTGGAACCAGCAGGGAGAAAACACCGAACAGGCCTCCAATTTTATACCAACTGGATAAGCAGAAATATTTGGATTCCCTGACGCAGGACGTAAAGTTGGGGTTTTAAGGTGCCAGAATCAGACTGGCCGGATCACACCACCAGAATTATCCAGGATTAGCTGCGGTGATCCCTAACCAACTACATTACTGAATTCATTCCTGACTAACTATTTTGAGATTCATTGTGCGAATAGTAATATATTTATACCTCTATTCCTAACCGAAAAAGTAAGCTATGCTAACTCCACGTATTTCACTGCTCATGCTACTTGTCCTTCTATGTTCTCCATTGCATATTAAAGCGCAGTCCCATGAATTTATTGCGAAGGAAGGTAGCTTTGGTATTGACAAGACTAATAAAATCATTGTTTGGCACATAGGTGCAGATTCTAGCCTAATAGGTAATAATCAAAAAACGAGTATCAGCTTCGATAATACGGTCAAAATAGCTATAGGAGCTTCTCAATTATCGTATTCCGTTCCTCTGCATTTCTTATACTTGGATGACCCATATACTTTATACATTACGAGGTTTCCTGTTATCAATATGGTTGTGGAGGATCAGCTAAAGGACAATTTAAAAATTCCAGGGAGGTTCAGTTATTTCCATAAGGATAACTACTTAAAAAGTGTTATAGGCATAGAATACCGGGGAAATCTCTCTTTAAGCTTTCCAAAGAAGTCCTATGATCTGGAATTTTGGACAGATAGCATAAATAGAGAAACGAGAGATGTGAAATTTAAAGGTTTACTAGTAGACGATGATTTGATACTCGATGGCCTTTACAACGAACCTTTGCGACTACGATCATTTATGGCTACAAAGTTGTGGAAGGATATTCATAAACCATATTACTTGGAGAGCGAACCAAAAGCTGAGAGCGGGTTTGATGTAATCTATGTTGAGGTATTTATAAACCAAAAATATGAAGGTATTTATGCGCTGTCAGAAAGCGTAAGCCGTAAACTACTTCATCTAAAAAGAAATGAGGATCGCAAAATACGTGGTGAGCTATTCAAAGCAGCTTCATATGAGGGCGCTCCGGGTTTTATTAAAGCTCCCGATTATAACAATGTATTTCCTCATTGGGGAGGTTTTGAAATGGAATATCCAATTGTAGATTACCGTTCGCATTGGGAGAATCTCTTTAAGCTGGTAGATTTAGTGGTTAACGGAGACGATATAGAATTTGCTAAACAAATAACCAAGGAAATTAATATCGATAATGCAGTCGATTACTACTTGTTTGTCAATTTGTTAAGAGCAACCGATAATTTGGGTAAAAATTATTACCTGGCCAAATATGACGAAGGGGAACCCTACTTTTTCGTTCCCTGGGACCTCGATGGAGTAATGGGTATCATACAGGATGGCAAACGGATAGCGACCACTGATGATATGTTGAATAACGGACTGTATAACAGGCTTTTAAAGCTTAGCCGTGAAAGATTCAGGGACAAGCTGAAACAGCGCTGGAATACGCTGCGAAAAACTGAATTTAGCAATGACAACCTCTTTGGCACCATAGAGAGAATATATAAGCAGATGAATTCTGAAAAGATTTATGAGCGTGAGAATATCATCTGGCCCTTGGAAACAGACAAGTCAGACCATTACGAATATCTTAAGGATTGGCTTAACAACCGGCTGATTTTCCTCGACCAGCACTATGAAGGTATGTAACTATCGTTTTAAAGCCTTTTTATTGCCCAGATCATCTAAAGCATATTCGCGCTTACCTTCAATCAGCAGACCTTTAGTTTTACCAGAAAATTTTTCAGATCCGTGATGTACATCTATCATTATAACTTTTCCCTGATACCCCGTTGAGATCTCTTCTACCAGTGTATGGCCAACAACTATTTTTTTTGTATCATAATATGATAATATTCGCTTTAGGTCAACAGCCTGAATTTTATTGTGGTGTAAATTCTCCAATACAAGACCACGAAACCAAAATGGTCCTTTGGGACTATACAAGAAATCGTTTACCGTATCTTTCATAGTATCCTCGTGATGAAATCCTGACCGTAGCCTGTTGTTTATTTCATCCAGCGACAAGCGGTAATCTAATAATTCCGGACTAAGGCCGGCATGTACGAAGGTGTAATCCCCAATCTTTTCTATTACGTTTTTTGTGGCCATCCATTTGCCTAATACAGAACGACCAGAGTAAAGATACCGGAGTGCTGTTTCTCTATCATCTTCGCCACTTATTTTTTGGGCAACCTTAAGGTATTTACTCCTGTTATACCTATAGTCACCATGGAAATTCATTATTTCATGGTTCCCCAGGATAAAATGTACCTTCCCTCCTATTGCACTGGCCTGATGTTCCAGTTTATAAATAAGCCATAAGGTCTGTGTAACATTCTTTCCCCTATCGACAAAATCTCCCAGCAGTACTAAATGATGCTTGCCAAAAATCCAGTTGTGATTTTCGTCTATGATATTATTAGCCTGTAAAAAACTACTAAATGCATTAAATTTTCCTTCGATATCAGATAATACCACAAGTTTTTCTGGCATGGCATAACTGCTTTCGGGAATTTCAAAATCGGAATTCAGCGTCAGATAGAATGCATCTTCGGATGCGTTGTTGGCACGAACAATTAAGGAGCCTTTTCTAAACTCACTCTCAATTATTAATTTGCTGTCAGCACTCACCCTATATAGGGTGTCATTAACAATATAAGGTCCGTCTACCCCGTCCAGGCCAATTGAATTTACCAAAAGAGTATTTTTTTGATTTCCCAAAGGTGGTTTGGGTTCTATTGAGGTGTTTTGTCCTAACAACCATGGGGAACTCATGATCATCAAAATAAGTAGTGCTGTACGAAATCGGTTCATATATTTTAATCGTTGAAGTACCCCTTAAGGTATTTACCCCCTATTTTCAATAAATGTATTTTTTAATTCATTGTACAGTCCGAAATTCAATTATAAATAACAGAGCAAAGATCATACCCAAATTCTGTTTTTAGTATGGAACAAAACGGTAATAAATATAAAGGTACTAAAGCTTATGGATCCTGAAAATACAGTGATTATTTATTTGTAATAGAATGGCTTCCCGAATCTTTCATTGTAAATCCCAGAATTACCTTACTCCTTCGCAAAAGCATCCACGAGCGGCTCGGTGATCCTTGGCTATCCCCTGTGCAAATGCAATGGATTACCTCATTACTCTCGGTGATCCTTAACCCTCAATGTTGCAAATAGGACCCAACGAAAAAGCTAGATCTTTAGCTTTGAACACAGGGGCCAGATGATACGACTGTATTAAGCAGGATTACCTGCGGTGATCCTTAACCCTCAATGTTGCAAATAGGACCGATGAAAAAAGGCAACGATTTGCATTTGGATTCAGGGGCCAGATGATACGACTGTATTAAGCAGGATTACCTGCGGTGATCCTTAACCCTCAATGTTGCAAATAGTAAACCAAGTAGCTTCGCTACTTCGTTTTGTATTTCCATACAATTATGAAAGCCGGGCTTTCAACTTTTCTGGAAATACAAAACCACGCCAGATGGCGTGGTTTACTGAGTGTCGTGATCGCGACAGGATTCGAACCTGTGACCGTCTGCTTAGAAGGCAGATGCTCTATCCAGCTGAGCTACGCGACCTATATTGCGGAGCGAAGCTGCCTGTCCGACGAAGTGAAACGAAGGCGGAAGCTACGCGACCTTTTTTGGCGGGCCTGCCCGCCGAAGCAGCTTTATGCTGCGTAGGCGGGTGCAAATATACAACTAACATTGAAAATCAAACAAATTGAATTCAATAAAACTTCTTTTCTTTATTGGGTCACAAGAAACGGAATTACTCCAATACATACTCATTGACTGCCCAATCTTTACAGTAATCATTTCTATTTTTAACCCCAATAGAATCTACCGAACACTAATATTCGTCACACTGCTAATTTTCATCTATCAAAAGCCGGTTTTTGATTTTAGAATATTCTTAAATTGGCTTAATTTGCCCTAAAATCAACAACCATAATAACATTTATAACCAAACCATCTAAATGAATACACTCCCTAAGAAAATTTTGGTTACTGGCGTAGCCGGTTTCCTTGGCTCAAACTTATTGAGCAAATTGTTAAACGAGGGCCATAATGTTGTGGGTATTGATAATCTTTCAATGGGAAGTTTAGATAATATCGGAACCAAAATAACCCACGAGAATTTTATCTTTTTAGAGAAGGATATCCTTGAAAAATCGACCATTGAATCGCTGGATACCGACTTTGATGTGATCATTCACCTGGCAGCATATAAAATACCACGCTACGGAAAAGCAGTGGACACCCTTAGAATAAATTCCAAAGGCTGCGAAAACATGCTCGAATTTGCCCGAAGTATTTCATGTAAGTTTGTATTGGCATCCACTTCAGATGTATACGGAATGAGTAAAGATCTGCCTTTTGTAGAAGATGGTAATTGCGTGATGGGCGATTCTAAAGTCCCGCGTTGGGCATATGCAGTTTCTAAATTATATGATGAACACCTTGCACTGGCGTATATGGAAGCCTATGATTTTCCTGTTGTTATGCTTAGATTTTTTGGATCCTATGGTCCAAATCAGCATTTATCCTGGTGGGGAGGACCACAATCTGTTTTCATCGATTGTATCCTGAATAATAAGGACATCCCTATACACGGCGATGGCCAACAAACAAGAACATTCACCTATGTAGATGACACCATCAATGGTATTTATGCAGCCGCCATGAAGCCCGAAGCTAACGGGGAAATATTCAATATTGGTGCCGATCAGGAAATAACTATTCTGGAACTGGCAAAAATATTAAAACGAATTGCGAATATGGATACCGATACAAAAATTACGCTCGTCCCTTATGATCAAATCTCGGTCGGCAGAAAATATCAGGATGTGATGAGGCGAGTTCCAGATACCACAAAAGCTCAAAAGATATTGGGCGTTAAGGCAAAAGTCTCATTGGAAGAAGGACTGCGCAAAACTTTTGAGTGGCAAAAGAATATCTCCACGGTAAAAAGCAACTAAAATGAAAATTGCGATCATAGGCGGTGGATTTATGGGCCTGGTTCTGGCGCATAAGATCTCAAAGACCTCTGCCAAGGTCAAAGTATTTGAACGGGACACCCAGCCCGGTGGTTTATCTACCTACCATAACTACAACCACTTTATTTGGGACAGATTCTATCATGTGATATTACCTACCGATGCCGATTTAATAGGATTAATCGAAGAAATTGATTTGGGTGACCAAATAAACTGGAGGCGATCAATGACAGGGTACTATGTACAAAATAAATTCTACTCGATAAGTAGTCTAAAAGAGTTTCTACTCTTCCCGCCGCTTGGCATAATCGACAAAATAAAATTAGGGTTTACCATCTTCTATGGTTCAAGGATCAGAGATTGGCGGTCACTGGAAAAAATATCTGCCAAGGCCTGGTTGATTAAGACAGGAGGGGAAAAAACATATAAAAAATTCTGGTCGCCTCTTTTACTTGCCAAATTAGGAGAAAACCATGAAAAGGTTTCTGCGGTATTCATTTGGTCGTATATAAAAAGACTTTTCCAGGCACGTAGTTCTGCTGCACAAAAGGAACATATGGGCTATGTCTCCGGAGGCTATAAAACTGTTTTTAGCCGATTGGAAGAATTACTCCGGCAAAATGATGCCGAATTGCTATTGGATTGTTCAGTCAAAAATATATCTCCCGATCCCTCAGGAGGTCTGAGACTTTTTTATGAAGACAAAGAAGAACATTTTGACAAGGTGATTTTTACTGCCCCTTATAGCGTATTGGAAAAAGTAGCTTCACCAGCGCTAATAGAAATCTCCAAAAATCACAATACAATTGAATATCTCGGCGTAATCTGTATGGTAATGATAACGGAGAAACCACTTACCCCCTATTATGTATTAAACATAGCGGATAATGAAATTCCTTTTACAGGGGTAATAGGAATGAGTACACTGGTAGATCTGGAGGAGACCAATGGTAAATACATCACCTATTTTCCAAAGTATGCCACCCCTGATGATCCATTCTGGCAAAAACCGGACCAGGAACTTGAAACTATTTTCTTAAAAGGGATCCAAAAACTATACCCCGATTTTAGGGAAGAAGAGGTTAACTCGGTCTTTATTAACAAGGCCCAAAAGGTACAGCCCCTGCAGATCCTTAATTACTCTGAGCTAATTCCAAAAATACAAACCAAACATCCCGACTTCTATGTGCTGAATACCTCTCAATTTGTCAATGTCACGCTCAACAATAATTCGGTTACCCAACATATCGCCAATTTTATGACTAATTTCAATAAGGAATTACAACCAGATTCTGATATCAATACGCATATTTAGCATGAGTAAACCGCTAGCAAGTCTTTCTCTTGACCTTGACAACCAATGGTCTTACATGAAAATTCATGGAGAGGACGGATGGGAGGATTATCCTTCTTATCTCGATATTTTTGTTCCCTATGTTTTGAAAGTGCTGGAAGAACTGGAATTGAAAATTACATTTTTTATTGTTGGACAGGATGCTGCATTTGAAAAGAACCATTCAATGCTCAGGAGCCTGGCTGAAGCCGGGCATGAAATTGCCAACCATTCTTTTAAACATGAAACATGGCTGCATTTGTACACTAAGGATGAGATGAAAAATGAGATTGATAAGGCACACGACATTATAAAACAGGTTACGCGAGAGGAACCCATAGGATTTCGAGGGCCTGGATTTAGCTGGAGTAATACTTTGCTCGAAGTTTTGGGGGAAAAGGGTTACGTCTATGACGCCTCTACCCTGCCCACCGTCATTGGTCCGCTTGCCCGATTTTACTATTTCAGGACATCTAAACTGACAAAGGAAGAGAGAAAGGACAGAAAAGAGATTTTTGGAAAATTCTCGGATGGTTTCAGAAAGTTAAACCCTTATTTCTGGAAATTAAAAAATGGTGGCCGTTTGCTCGAATTACCTGTGACAACCATGCCGGTATTTCGCATTCCATTCCATCTAAGTTACCTGCTTTACCTTAGCAATATCTCTGATGGTTTAATGATGTTCTATTTAAAATGCGCTATCTATTTATGTAAAATAACCAAAACTGAACCCAGTTTCTTATTGCATCCTTTGGATTTGATAGGCGGGGATCAAATTTCCGCTCTTGCCTTTTTTCCCGGTATGAATATCAGCAGTGAAAGAAAGATCTTCATATTTAAGAAAGTTATGAAGGTATTGCACAAACACTATACATTGGTTCCTATGAATGAGCACGTATCGACTATAATTGATCGTGGCAGTATTAAATCAGTGCCAATAGGCAACTCTATTTCTTAAGCAGTTTTATAAACAAATTAAATGAAACACAATTTGGCAGCACTTTGAAAAGTCTTTTTAAGCGTATTGTTCCATCAAATTTCAATAACCTGTTTGGTCTTGCTAAACGACTTATACAGTCAAAAAGCACTGCCGGAAGGGCTGCTATGCTTTATTCCATATTGGGAATACTAATGATTCCCCTGGATTGGTGTTTCCAATTTTCGGAAAGAAAATTATACAAGAAAAGCTCCGAACCTAAATTGCCATTAATTTTTGTTTGTGGCCCTCCCAGGAGCGGAACCACCTTGGTTTCACAAGTATTGATCAAACATTTGCCAGTCTCCTATTTTAATAATCTGACCAGTATATTTCCAAAATCGCCTATTGTTGCAAACAAAATATTTGGTCGATTTACTAAAAAAAATAATACGGACATAACATTCAAAAGTCTTTACGGCAGAACTTCGAATATTTGGGCTCCCAATGATGCATTATATTTATGGGACAGATGGACCGGTGCAAGTCGTGAAGAAATACCAAAGGAAATATCCACAGTCAATCGCACTGAGATGCGGAATTTTTTTGGTGCTGTTGAGCAAAATACAGGAAAACCATTGGTAAATAAAAACAACAAACTAAATACCTATGCCAATATGATTGCCGAAATACTCGATACGGCCTATTTTATTTGTTTAGACAGAGATCCGGTGTTTCTGGCGCAATCGCAATTGATTGCAAGCAGATTTATTCATGGGGATGAAAATACCCCTTACGGGCCTCGATTTGAAGCCATTAAAAAAAATCAAAATGCCCCAAATGTTGATGCTGTTGAGCAAGTGTGTAAACAGGTAATTATTCATAGGGAAACAATGTATAAGCAATTAAACTTGATAGGTGAGAAACGCTTTATTATAGTACCTTATGAAGACTTTTGTGCGGATCCTGCAAAATGGGTATGCAAAATATCTGATGAAATTTTGAAGCATCGCCTGGACCCGGAAATGATACGGAAAGACCTGCAGCCATTAAAAGTATCAAAGAATATAAAAATTAATGAAGTAACCTTTAAAAAGATCGAAAATACTTTTAACCATCTAAATATTTCAAAATGATGCAACCAGATAATAAGGACATTAAGGGAAAACCACTGGTTTCCATTATTATTCCGGCATATAATGAGGAGGCACTAATTGAAAAGAATATTATTATTCTGTACGCGTATTTAGAAACGCTCAAAAACCAATATGAATGGGAAGTTTTGGTGGTAAATGACGGTAGTACCGATTTAACAGGATCCTTAGCAGAATCGGCGGCTAAATCCTATAGTAATATGGCGGTCTACCATCATAGAACTAACCGCAACCTGGGCACTTCCATGCGTACCGGTTTTAATAACAGCAAAGGCGAATATGTCGTAGTAATGGATATTGATCTCAGTTATTCACCAGAGCATATTGGTAGGTTGCTCACAAAAATAGAAGAAACCGATAGCGATATGGTGATCGCATCTCCTTATATGAAAGGAGGAAAAAATACTGGTGTTCCTTTTGTCCGACTTGTATTGAGCAAAACGGTTAACTTTTTAATGCGAAAAGCTTCGAGACTTAATATTTATACTTTTACAGGGATGGTAAGAGCCTATAAAGGCGATTTTGTAAGAGCGATTAACACCAAGTCTACCACATTTGATATCAACCCGGAACTCATATTCAAAGCTTATATACTAAGGGGAAAGGTGTTAGAAATACCTGCACATTTGGATTGGACGGAGCAAAATAAATTAGGTAAAACCAGGACATCAAGTTTAAGAATTGTAATGGGGATTTTTAATGGTTTAGCCAACAGTTTTATCTTCAGGCCTTATGCGTTTTTCTGGATAATTGGATTCCTTATTTTTTTGATTTCATTATATATTATTGTTTGGATATTTATCAATACATATCAGTTCTATCCGTTGACAGCCGAAATGGCCAGCGGTTTTGAGGAAAGGTTGACTATTGCTGTTTCGGAGGTATACAGGCAACGACCTTATTCATTTGTGGTAGGCGGAATTACCTTAATTATTTCTATTCAGTTACTCGGATTGGGTTTTCTCTCTCTCCAAAAGAAAAGATATTTTGATGAATTATTTCATTTAAATTCGTCAATTCTCAAAGCAACAAAAGAAAAATAAACAACTATCAATACTATGGGATTCTCTTCATCTTTTAATAGAATAAAGCCCTATTTACCTCTTTTGCCAATATTATTGCTTCTATCTGTGGCTGTACTTACAAGATCTGATACCTATTCTGAAACATTAATCGCAGATGAGGCTAAATTTTATACACATGCAGAGAATATTACCCGGGGCTTTTATTCCGATTTGGAAAATCCCATTTTTAAGGAAGGTCCTGGTTATCCTTTATACCTCACTTTATCAGTAATTGCCAATCTGCCCTATTCTGTAGCCAGATCGTCAAATATCATACTGCTGTTTATTGCAATTTGCTATTTCTATATGATTTTAAGACGGTATATCAGCAGGAGGCCGGCGATTATCTTAACTTATCTATTCTCGCTTTATCCTCCCATGTTGCGATGGGCAAATCTGTTGTATGCTGAGTCATTTATGTTACTACTTCTTCTTGGCTTTTGCTACCATTTTATCCGCTGCTTCCATAAGGAAGGAAAATACAAAATGCACTTTTTTTTATCAATGCTTTTTCTGGGACTTCTGGCATTGACAAAAATTATTTTTGCCTATGTTACGATCGTTGCTTTAATAGGCGCTCTACTATTTATACTAATTCCTAAAATTGATAAGAAATTCCAGCTTAGAAAAACAGTACTCATATTCATTGGTGCCTTAGTGTTTTTTAGTCCCTATGTGGCATATAGCTATCATATTACTGATAAATTTTTCTACCTGGGAATGCATGGTGGAATTATCCTGTATTTCCGATCTACGCCGTTCGAACATGAATTTGGTAATTCTTTTAACAGGGGACACATACTAAAAAATAAAGGACCTGTCTTGCGCAGGGATGTTACTGTCAATACCGATGTTCTTAAGCAAAATCACAGAGAATTATTCGTCAGTATCGATTCCCTGAGTTGGATAGAAAAGGACAGTGTTTTTAAGGTAAAAGCAATTGAAAATATGAAGAAGTATCCTAAAAAATACTTGGAAAACACCATAGCCAACGTATCGCGGATTTTTTTTCACTTTCCCTTTTCTTATCGGATTCAAAACATGGAAACCCTGGGCTATTTGATTCCCAACATTTTCATTGTCGTATTAGCAGTACTTGGAATTTATCCGGCAATAATCCGACATAAAATGATCCCTCAGGAACTTCTAATTTTACTATTTCTAAGTCTTATTTATTTGGGTGGACATACCCTGTTAGGAGGAAGAGGTCGTTTTTTGATCCCGGTGGTACCGATTTGGATAATCTTTTTCTCTTTTATTTATTTTAAGATTTTGCAAGTAAAACTAAGAGATCCTAAATCGCCATAATTTTAAAATTAACATATTGTAAAATTTCAAAAAGATATCGTTTGGGTATATCAAAAACTATTCATCAACTTCTATTAAACAACCGGCAAGTAACGCTATTTATAATAATCGGATTTGCATGCTATTTAATAGGGTTAGGCTTGCTGGTTGTAGCTGTAGAATGGCTTAAGCTGGAAGTGAATTTGGCCAATATATTAACCTCGATTATTACCATTTTTATTTGCTATTTGTTAAATGCAAAATATGTGTTTACCGGAGGTAGATATTCAAGAAGAAAAGAGATTCTGGCATTTTATATATTTTCATCTTTTGGATTTTTGATCAATGTAGGTTTGATGTTTATTTTGACAAAATTCCTGTTGATTTGGTACGTATTAGCCAAAACCACGGTGGTCCTTGCTGTGGCAATATTCAACTATTTTACAAGAAAAAAATTCGTTTTTCTTAATTAGTTACAGAAATTGTTGATGTATTTGATCCAATCCTGTTTCATACTTTTTGAATAAGTGCGGCAGCAAACAATTTTAATCTGGGGCAACAAGTGCATAAGAATTTTGACCATAGTTGGCATCTCCTGGTCTTCTGGTAACTATACGTAAGGTTCCCATCGATGTATTTAGCTCGTCCATGCCTGCTGCTGCCGAAGTATCTACAAAATTTTTGTCTCTCCACTTCCATTTATAAATGCCCCACTTCGCATACCCGCCCAAAGGATACGAACTATAAAGTGTTCTTTCTTGCGAATTGTACACTTGATTGCCATTTATCCACACCGTATAAGAACCTGTCGATTCAGTTCCATGAACCAGATGTACCACAATATTATAACTATCCCCAGCGCCAGGTACTATTCCTGTTCCCGTGTATTTATGGTTGTTGGGGTTTTGCGCTGCATTTACGACCACTATTTCGCCTGGAGTAAACGGTTGTCCACTCATGCTGGCAGCTGCAATCCAAAGGCTAACCGGCGGAGGGTTTCCTGCCTGATCATTGTCATGTAATTGCCAGAACAACCATTGAACCCCATCAACCTGGTAGTTATTCTCAAAGCGATAGTTCCATCCAAACCAGGTTTCCGTTCCTGGTGGGTGATCCACATCGCTTGGATTTTCTCGTATTTCAGATCTATAATTATAATTGGAATTACACCAATTTTCCGGAGCAGGACTTGTTGGGTTTACCTTGAAATAAAGTCTATCCCCAGACCGCGTAACCATTCCGATATTGCAATGATTGCTAGTCCTTAATTCACCATTGCTGAAAGGGTTAGAATCTTTATTTTGCGCCTCAGTTATTTCTATATCATTCCAACACCAAACCTTATTTCCACTTTCATCGGCTCTTCCCCCACCTGTACTACAAGGTATATTACTCCCACCGCCTCCTCCCGGCGCTTCATTGACAGTAATGCTAACGTTATCTGTACTGGTTAAACCTTCGGCATCGGTTACGGTTAATTGGGCATTATATACGCCTGGGGAAGGATAGGTACGACTTGGATTTGGAGCAGACGAGGTATCATTGTTTCCAAAATCCCACAGGTATGACGTTATTGCCTTCTCGTCTGTAGACGCTGTTCCCTGGAAGTTCACATGGAGTGGGGCGTCACCAGAAGTCGGATTTGCACTGGCTACCGCAACAGGAGCTTCATTCGGAGATTGAGGTTGGGTAACTGTTATGGTCAGAGAAGCTATATCTGTTAATTCATTTTCATCGGTCACCGTTAATTCAACATCAAAGTTTCCGGCGGTGTTAAATGTGTAGGTAGGGTTGGCATTGGCTGAGCTTCCTCCATCTTTAAAATTCCAGGCATAACTTACAATTCCATTGTCATCAGTAGAACTATTTCCGTTAAATTTTACCTCCAAAGGAAACTCTCCCGAAATCTTATCTGCATTAATAATAGCAACAGGCCCTTCATTAGCCTCTTCATTTACATTAATTGTTACGGTATCCGTAGTACTCAGGCCCTCCGCATCAGTGACCAAAAGCACTGCTTCAAAGCTGCCTATTTCATCATAGGTATGACTTGGATTTGCTGTATTGGCCGTATTGCCATCTTTAAAATCCCATTCATATGTAATAATGGCTTTATCATCTGAAGAATTACTGCCGGTAAAATTCACTTGCAAAGGTACGCCACCACTAGAGGGGGAGGCGTCGGCAATCGCCAAAGGGGCAGTATTCTCAGCAGGGGTATTCTCTTCTGGTGTGTTTTCCTCAGCCGGTGGAGCAGGTTCCTCCTCATCAATTACTATCATATCAGCAGTTTCGGGAGCATTATACCTGATCACAAGCTTGGGACCAATTTTTGAAGGATGTTCTTTAGAAGCAAAAGCCAAATCGTTCCCTTCAAAGTGCTGTAAAACAAGTGACGTATTTTCCGGAAGTAAATTGGTGGCGCTCAGGGATACTTCTTCAGTATTCCCTATTTTATATTCCTTGGTTACCGAACCTAACAAGATATCAATATCCGGAACATTACTATTATCAATTTCCTGCTCTGTCCAATCGCTATTCAATCCTTTATGGATATTAACTGTACCATTACCTTCATCACTGTCTATAGTAAATTGAAGTGTGGCGTCGGTAATATACCCACCGATAGCTTCAATTGGGCTTAGGTCGAATTTTAGGTAAGAGGTTCTGCTGTCTTCATCCAGGCGAATTATGGTTTGGTCAAAGCCCATACCGCCTTGAACATAAGCATCTTCAATAGGTGGGAATTCTGTAGATCTACTCTCAAATCCAACCTCCATGTCGGTCTCCTCCATAGGTTCTTCTGCCGTAGATTCCTCTTCTTCATTGTCGGTACCTTCTTCTTCAGAATTCTCGCGTTCTTCAATCGTTGTTCCAGTATCTTTGATTACAGCATTCGTAAGTATGTCTATGTCATTGCTGCAGGCAAGTATTATCGCAAGAATAAATAGGTACATGAAAATTTTATGGCAATATACACGTAAGTTGCTCATAGTCGTAGGCTTAGGGAGCATAAAGATCATAATTATGCTGCTAAGTAGGACGAAATGTTCACTTTTTTCGATGAAATACACTCTCAATTAGAATCCAAAAGAAATTTACCTTTTCATTATTGCATTTTTCCCCACAATCTATTGCGAAACCGAATAGTAAAAATTAGTTTATTCAGAAAGTGTATTTTTTAAAACAGCAAGAATTCTAACCTAAAATGCGTTTTTAAATTGTAGTAATATGGTGAAGAGTTTATCCAAAAAGGGGCATATATTTTAAAAAAAAGTATAGGGAGGCAAGTCCTTAATACGAGGCCGATTGTAGCATTTCGGCCAGTATTCTGTCTATATCATAATCGTATTCAAAATCTGGATAATGGGATCTGAATTTACGGATATCAGAAATATACCACATATGATCTCCTGAACGTGCATCCTCCGAAACCGTAAATGAGATTTCTTTTCCACTTATATCTTTGATTTTTTTAATTGCTTCAAGAATGGAAATATTTGAGTTTCTTGATCCTCCCATATTGTATACCTCCCCTATTCTTGGGTTTTGATAATAATGCCAAAACGCATTAATTAAGTCTGCGCTATGAATATTGTCCCGAACTTGTTTCCCTTTATAACCAAATATAGTATATGGCCTGTCTTCCATAGCACATTTAATGAGGTAAGCAAGAAATCCATGGAGTTCTGTGCCCTTATGTGATGGCCCTGTCAAACACCCTCCTCTGAACGCTACTGTTTTCATTCCAAAATATCTTCCATATTCCTGTACCAGTACGTCTGCGGCTAATTTACTTGCCCCGAATAGGCTGTGTTTAGACTGATCTATGGACATAGATTCATCTATTCCATGTTCATAGAATGGGTGATCTTCATTAACCTCCCATCTGTATTCCAGTTCGGTCAGTGGTAAACTATTTGGGGTGTCACCATACACTTTGTTTGTGCTGGTAAAAATGAATGCGGCCTGGGGGCAATATTTTCGGGTTAATTCTAATAAATTTAATGTGCCCGTAGCATTGATCGAAAAATCTGTAAACGGTTCTTTAGCGGCCCAATCATGTGATGGCTGAGCGGCAGTGTGTATAATAACTTTTATATCAGAATTATACTTCCCGAACAATGCTTCCAATTTCGCAATATCCCGGATATCAATATTGTGGCTTTGAAAATTGCCCAGTGTATCATTTAGCTGGTTCTTAGTGGATATAGTACTGGCATCGACACCAAAAAAATAACTTCTCATATCATTGTCGATTCCAATAACAGTGAACCCTTTTTGATGAAAGAACCGGCAAGCTTCACTACCAATTAATCCTGAAGAACCTGTTACTATAGCTATGTCCATATTTTATAGTATAAATTTTCTATTACTGAACTCTTATTTATATTATTAGCAATTTCCAATCTGCAAAAAACTTCGAATTTTTTAGACGCATTACGACGCCTGTGTTTAATTGAACTGACCAATCGAACGAATAAATTGCTTTAATATTTGACCGTGTTTGGTGTAATCAAAATTTTCCAACCCCATTTGTCGGCCTTTGATTCCAATCTCTTTAGATTTAACCGGGTTGTCCAGGATAAATTGCATCTTTTCCGCGAATAGACCCACTTCATATTCCTCAGCAATTAACGCTGTATTCCCATCTATAAAATTGTAGTTTTTAATTTCCCCAAAACACGTGGTTATCATAGGTCTACCCGATGCTAGGTATTCCCCTATTTTGTGAGGAAACCTCGCTTCATCCTGAACTGAAGGCCTTAATGGTATTAATAAGGCCGACGCATTTGTGAAATAACCTGGTATGTCCTGATGATCTACATTGCTAATTAGATTGATGCATTTTTTATTTTTGGATATATCAATTCTTTGAATCACTTTATTTAATTCGGCCTCACTGCCACCTAAAATCAGTTCGAAAATCACCTGTTTATCGCGTAGCTCTATTTTGTCAAAGGCATCCAATACAAAATCGATTAACTCAAAATAAGAAGCTGCACCGCAATAAAGAAAAACAATTTCTTCGTTGTCATGGGCTGTGAGATTGAATTTTCTAAAATCACATAAGATAGGCAGTTTTAAAAACGGCTTTTTTGGGGAAAGCCTTTTGTAATAATCCATTAACTTATTACTGATGGGCAGTGCAGCATCTACAATTCTTATGATATGGTGATCAAAAATATAATCATTTAGTTTTGTTAGCCACTTTTCTCTTCCTTTCATTGCAGAACCGAGTTCAACAAAATTCAGGACCAAAGGAAATCCTATTAAATTTGCATAAATTCTGTATCGCATAACATGAAAAGCACTCATATTAGAAATTATTGCTGCTGTAATATTGTTGCATTTCTTCAGGTTTCTCAGATACTTATATTCTCCATACATTCCTTTTAATTTCTCAAAATTCCTTTTAATAAAGCTTTTTGGTCTGTAGACGGATGTCGAGGTGTAAATGTAATGGATGCCTTCAAAAATTCCATTTTCAATAAACTGCTGCTTTTCATTATCCTGCCACACCCCTTTTCTGCATATTACAGTGACTTGTACTCCGGCTGAATGCAAAGATTTTGCGACTAATAGCATTCTTTGGATAGCTCCCAGGCCAAATGGAAAACCGTTTTCACCTAAATAGACAATGTGGTCTTTTGTATTTTGGATATCTTTTTGCAAAACCAATTAAGAAGAATTAATACTGTAAAATATTGGAGTCAAGCGCCTGAAAATCTAACAAAAATGAATGTACTGACAAAAAGATCGGGACTCGCAAAATAGACAAAAGATTCCTATTCACTGATTAAAATGCGACGAAATTAAGAACATTTCGGTTAAATTAACCCAAAGCCCGGAAGGACCGATCAATGAAGATTTTATTTTCTTGAATTAAGCCATTGGTCTAAAAATATTAAGGACCAGATTTTTAAATTAAAATCGCGCATCCCTCTGTCATGACCAGTGATAATTTTTTGTACATAGCTTTTGTCCAGATAGTCATATAACGGGCTGTTTGTATGTACAAGACGGTCATTTACATATTCCTTCAGATCTTCTTTAAACCAATGTTTTAAAGGCACTCCAAAACCTTGCTTTTTATGAGAAATGATTGAAGGTGGCAAATGATCTTTCATCGTTTTTTTAAGAATATATTTCTTAATTCCTCCTTTTAGCTTTAAAGAAGAGGGTATGGTAGCAGTAAGTTCGGCAAATTCATGATCTAGCAGTGGTACTCTTACTTCAAGGGAATTCTGCATACTAACCCTGTCAACTTTAGTTAGTATATCATCAACCATATAACGCTGCATATCCATTTTTTGCATATTAAACAGAAAATCAGACTCCTGAGAATCTGTAAAACATAACGCCCTGTTAAATTCTGCAGGCGAGTTTTTTAATATTTGCCAGGCCTCTTTTTTAAAAAGTTTTTTTCGCTCTTCCATTTGCCATATCGCCTGATAAGCCGGAATGCTATCCTTTGGTTTTGAAAGATAATATGTCAAACCTTTACCCTTCATACTGTTGGGAATTGCATGATGCAATCCTCCCCAAAAATACTTTCCAACTGCGTGGGGTAAAATATTGAAGTTTCGCAACCTAACCATCTTTTGGTATTTGTTGTACCCGCCAAATAACTCATCTCCCCCGTCACCAGAGAGTACAACCGTGACAAATTCACGGGCAAATTTGGAAACGAGGAATGTAGGAATGGCAGAAGTGTCGGCAAAGGGTTCATCATAGCTATCTACCAACTTTGGCAACAGCGTTACAGATTCTGGCTCAACGATCTGTTCATGGTGTTCGGTATTATATTTTTTAGCTATTTCCCGGGCATATTTTAATTCATTAAATTCTGCTTCCTTAAATCCTATAGAAAAGGTCTTTACCGGGGTTGAAGAATGTTTTGCCATTAATGCTACAACCGTACTGGAGTCTATACCGCCGCTGAGAAAAGCTCCTAATGGTACATCGCTCATTAAATGAGATTTGACTGTCTCGGATAATTTGTTTTCTAATAAAGAGCGCCATTCCTCTTCAGATTTGTCATAATCCGGCTGATATTGAATGTCCCAATATCTGCTGATCTTAGGTCTTCCATTATGCCCTATTTCTAATGTATGAGCTGGCTTTAACTTTTTGATATTCTGATAAATTGTTCCTTCCTCCGAAGAATAACCATAAGTAAGATATTGGTCTAACATCGGGAGCGACAAATCGGAATAATCGCTGGTAACGCTAAGAATACTCTTTATCTCCGATCCAAATACAAACTGATCCTTATTCAGGAAGTAAAAGAAGGGCTTAATCCCGAATCGATCCCGTGCACAAAAGAGTTTCCTTTGCCGTTCATCCCAAATAGCGAATGCGAACATCCCTCTAAGGTATTTAACACAATCAATTCCGTATTCTTCATAAAGATGAACAATAACCTCAGTATCCGAATTGGTCTTAAAAAGATGACCTTTTGCAAGCAGATTCCGACGTAATTTGAGGTGATTGTAAATTTCGCCGTTAAAGACAATCCATACTGTGCCGTCTTCATTTGATAATGGCTGATGACCTGCATCCAGATCAATAATACTTAATCTCCTGAAGCCCAGTCCTATGCTTTTTTTCAAATAATAGCCACTGTCATCTGGTCCCCGATGACGAATGAGTCTAGTCATTTTATGGATTTCATCCTGAAGGACTGGCTTGTTTATCTCAAAATGAAGCTTTCCACAAATTCCGCACATTAATATTCCTGAGAATTAAATTAAAATCAAAAAATCTAAGTTAATCTAATTTAATTAATTGTTCACCGAACATTTTGCGGTTTGACCTCAACTTATAATTTAAATAAGTATCTTAAACCAATGGTTCTAAAGCGTCAATAAATATTTTAATTGCTCATAAGTGTAGATGAAACGATTTTTACTCTCTTTATTTATTATACTACTTTTTTATCTTCCGTGTTATATTTCAAATGATCTATTAATTGATCTAACACAAGAAGACGGGCCATATGAATATACAGGCGCTATATTTTTTTTATTTACTGCAGGTGTATATTTCATATTAGCTATTTATCCGAAAAGATATAATGACCATAGTAAAGAAAACCGCCGTATAACAAGAGTATATTTTTCCATATTGGCACTTGTTTTTGTTTTTGCCTTTGGTGAAGAAATAAGCTGGGGACAGCGCATTTTTAATTTTGCCACTCCTGAGGCAATTAAAGATATTAATCTGCAACAAGAATTCAATTTTCACAATTTGGAAATATTTCATGGTAAAACTGCTGATGGTGAAGAAAAAAAAGGCATACTGGCTTTATTAACCTTACATAAGATATTTTATTTGTCATTTTTATTTTACCTCTTATTCATTCCAATTTTATATAAAACAAATGCAAGAGTTAGGACATTAATAAAAAGAATCCATCTTCCCATACCTCAAATCATTTTTGGTCTACTATTCATTTTTAATCTATTTTATGATAATATTCTAAGGGCAATATTCAGCGATCTGGATGGGCATGGAATAGTTGAAATCAAAGAAGTGGTTATTGCGCTAATCCTTTTGGCCTTTTCAGTTTCACTGATGCAGAATAAACCTAAAGAAATTAATAGAACATAACTAAATGGTAACAATGTTAATTTAGCATTGTGAACATATTTCAACGATAAAATCAATAAGTCAAAATAAAAAGTGAATCCCCTATTACAGGCTAATAATTAAAAAATTATCGAGCAAATTTTTAAACAATTACAGGTGCCTAGTTGATATGTATCCATAAATGTGTTGCCCATAATTTAAAGTAATACAATATTATGGCTAACATGCCTTACCTCTGTTTTTAACCGCATATTTAAATGAAATTAGTACTACTTATCGATAACTTGGCCAAAGGTGGGAAGGAAAGGAGAATGATCGAATTGATCAAAGGATTGAAGGATAAATCAGATATTAATATAGACCTTGTCATTTTCAAGAATTTAATTGAATATACAGAAATTTATGATCTTGGAATTACAGTGCATATTATTGAAAGAAAGCCAAAATACAACCCTGTCACACTATACAAACTCTATAAAATATGTAGAAAAATACGCCCGGATATTATACACGCCTGGTCTAGCATGTCAGCCATTTTAGCTTTCCCGACAATAGTCCTTCTAAATATTAAATTAGTAAATGGCAACATTGCGAATGCAACAAAAAATCTTAGTATATGGAAGAAGGAGTTACTTTTTGCCAAGTTTTCGTTCCTATTTTCAAATATAATTGTGGGGAATTCAAAAGCAGGTTTAAAGGCATATGGGGTTCCTAAAATGAAAAGCATCTGTATTCCAAATGGTTTTGATTTTAATAGGTTGACAGTAATTGAAAAGGAAGAAAAAATAAAGAATAAGTACAATGTCAAAAATAATTACGTAGTAGGTAAAGTTGCAGCTTTTGCCGATAGAAAGGACTATGAGACCTTTATTGCTGCGGCACATGAAATTGTTAAAGTCCGAGATGATGTCATTTTTTTTGCAATAGGTGATGGTCCTAATTTTGAAAGGATTGTAAATAGTGTTCCTGTTGGTCTAATTGATACAATAAGATTTACGAAAGCAATAAGCAATGTTGAATCGGTTGTCAATATATTTGATATTGGTGTATTGACAACCAATACGGAATTTCACGGTGAAGGAATATCCAATTCAATTTTAGAATATATGGCGCTCAGCAAACCTGTAATTGCGACTACAGGTGGAGGAACAAATGAAATTGTGATCGATCGGGTTAGCGGGTATCTGATTCCCCAAAAATCTGCATCTGATTTGGCTAATAAAATATTAGAACTTTTGGATAATCCCGAAAAAGCGAAACAGATGGGTGCTGCCGGCAGAAAGCGTATAGTTCAAGATTTTAACTTAAAAAAAATGACTGCTGCATATATGGCAATTTATAATAAGTTAATTGATGCAGAAAATTAATTTTCACAATCTGATGACAGGTAGATTAAAGAATTTTAGAATAACCCATCTACCATAATCTCAACATAGGTGGAGCATGAAGTCGTTCAATATTTGGCATGTTTAGTAGGATTAATTTTATGATATTTAAAAGATTTTAAACTGAAATTATATAGAAAAGTTTTATGAAAATATTCTGGAATGATATTAAAAAGATGTCTACAAAGGAACACAGTTATTACTGGATAGTACCTTCGGTACTAATGAGTGTTTTTATGATATTTTATTTTTCGGAGGTGCCGCCGCTGGTAAGTTTAATCTGTCCGCCGGCAAATCGGGAATGGGGACTTTTAGAAAATTTACAGCTTGTAATTATCTTCTGTATTTTGTTATTATCAATTTATGCTTTTTTAAAAACAACGAATATAATTCAGAAATTAGGGTTTATAGTTATAGGCTGTTTCACATTATTTATTTTTTTAGAAGAAATGGATTATGGGAAACATTTTGCCCAACTTATTGGTGGTCAGACAGAAAGCTACTTAATGCAATATATTCCGGATAAAAGTATACATGGTCAAGGAAACAATGCTATAAACTTTAAGCGTATTGTTAAAATTATGATCATTTTGATTTTCATAATTTCTCCATTTTTAAAGTCCAGAATCAAGAATCCGTATTTACAATATTTAATACCACAAGCCAGAATAGCAATTGTTGCGGTATTAACTATTGTGGTACTTTATGTTCCCCGCTATATTGTTGAATCCGGATTGCGTAAAGATGGTGGTCTTGGACGAAACATTGCTGAGTTTTCAGAAGTTATGATGTATTATGTATTTCTGATTTACCTCTATCAATTAGTCTTTGTAAAGCAACATAAATGGCCTTGAATAAATAAATAAAATAATTGGTTGTTGCATATTATGAAAGGTTCCAATTAGCTATTTTTAAAACATTAAAATCGAAAGCTTAAATCCAATTCCTGAATTGTTTTTAATAATTTCCATATATCATTTTATACAAGTTGTCGATATTGACAAATAAAGAGAAAAGGGGCCATATTTATTGGTATTTGAAACGCTTTAAAACCATGTCATTAGTAGAAATACTACACAGGGTTCAGGGGTATGTCAAAAAGAAGCATGACCAGTATTACATGACCAATTTTCTTCCTACCGGTGTAATTAGTACTTACCCGAATCCAATACTTTTTCTTCCTGAACTTCAAAGTGATATTCAAATAAAGGATTATAGTATTTTTGGTGCACCTTTAGAAATCGACAAACCTATTAATTGGCATCTGGACTTTATTAATAAAAAGGAATTTCCAAAGAAAATTTCATTTTCTATTGATACCCGGACCGGAAAACATGGTAATGCCAAAGTGGTATGGGAAGTTAACCGTCTTCAGTTTCTACCATTAATTTGTATCAAATACCATCAAAGCAAGGATATTGCTCATCTGGAACAGTTTCAGGAGATCATCAAAAGCTGGATTGAAGCTAATCCATACTTGATGGGAGTAAATTGGTATTCTAATATTGAAGTAAATATCAGAATTATAAACTGGTTTTTTTGTTGGGAAATACTTCAGGTAAATCAACTGATCAATGAGAACAAAAAATTCAGAGAATTTGTTGAACAAATATGGTTGCCTTTGATAGAATTGCATGCCATACATTCCTTTAAATACCCTTCAAAATTCTCATCTGCGAACAACCATTTGATCGCCGAAGCAAGTGGCTGGTTTATTGCCGGTAGCTACTGGTCATTTAAACAGTCTTCAAAATGGCGGAAAAAAGGTAGACAGGTTTTGGAACATGAAATTCAGAAGCAACATTCAAAAGATGGCATAAACAGAGAACAGGCATCAGAATACATTCAATTTATAACCGACTTCTTTCTGATATCGTTCGTAGTGGCAGAAAGATCTGGTGCCCCATTTAGCAATTCCTATAAACTTACTTTAAAAAAGATTCTCTTTTTTATTTACTATCTGATGGATCTTAATGGAAATGTACCATACTATGGTGACGATGACGATGGTAAGGTGGTTTCACTAAGTTTCGAATCGCATAACAATTTTCAATCGCTGTTAACCAGCGGCACTGTGCTGTTCGGAGATCCGAGATTTAAATCCAGGGCCGAAGGCTTTGACCTGAAAAATCAGTTATTATTCGGAAAAAAAGGTGAAGAAAAATTCGAAAGTATCCCTACGCCAAGATCAACTTCGGAGAGCAAGATTTATCTGGAAGAAGGACATTTTATCGTTAAAAAAGGAAAAGGCCAATTTGAAACCTATTTACATGTGGATATGGCACCACTTGGTTATCTGTCGATTGCAGCACATGGCCATGCCGATGCATTATCATTTTTCCTGAATGTAGATGGTATGCCTTTTATTATTGATACCGGTACTTACACATACCACTCAAAACCCGAGTGGAGACAATATTTTAAGGGTACACTTGCTCATAATACCATACGAGTGGATGGCTTAGATCAGGCAAAATATGGAGGACCTTCACTTTGGCTGGATCACTTTAAGGTAAAAATATCAGAAGTTGTTGAACTAGATGACTGTGTTAAAATTAAAGGAGGTCACAATGGGTATGAAAGTATTGGTGTAGAGCATATACGCTGCTATACCTATGACAAAGTAAGAGATATAATAACCATTGATGATGAAATAATTGCCTCTAATGATACTCTTCATAACTATGAGATACCGATGCATCTTCATCCCGATATCAAATTAAAACAATTAACATCAAATGAATTTAAACTATCTTATCCTGGAAAAAGGGATGTGATTATACTCGTTGACAAAAAGTTGAATACTACCATAGTAAATGGTGCAAAATCCCCACTGCTAGGTTGGTATTCTCCTTCATTTCTTCAAAAGCAACCCACTTCTGTTATTTACGCTATTCTAAGTAGCAATACGAGTTTTAAATTACAAACCGTTATAAAAATTAATCCAAATAATTATCCTTCAAATGAAGTATAAGATTTTGATACACGCACCAAATCTGTCAACCCCGGGGGGGAAACAAACATATTTTGCTTCATTAAAAGACCATTTTAAAAATGATATTGATTTTTTCTTCTACGGCTCCCAGGGAAAAAAGGAATCTTTTCTTAAAATGCCTTTCAGAGTATTGAGAGATTACTACAAATTCTACCGCTTGCTCAGAACCAACGATTACGACCTGGTGCATTTGAATCCTTCACTTAACCCAAAATCTTTTTTCCGTGATAGCGTATTTGCTTTGATATGCAGCCTGGCCAAAGTAAAAATGACGGTATTCTGGCATGGCTGGCAATGGGGTTTTGAGAAAAAGGTGGTGGCTAGAATTGTCCCCTGGTTTCGTGCTTCTTATGGGCGGGCAGACTCTATGATAATACTCGGTAAAGAATTCGGTGACCAACTTAAAACTTATGGTTTTAAAAATTCTATCTATCAGGTAACTACGGTTGCGGATCCAATATTTTTTAAACCAGAGAATAGAATTGTCCATTATTCCGAAGGGGCAACTCCCCAAAATAAACTGAAGGTCCTTTTTCTTTCTCGTATAGAACGAGTAAAAGGCGTTTATGAAACCATTGAAGCTTTTGAATCATTAAAATTACATAATCCAAATATTAAACTCACCATCGCAGGAACAGGGAGCGAATTGGAAGCTGTAAAGAATCATATTAAAAATAAGTCAATTAATGACATAGAGTTTTTGGGGTGGATTACAGGAGATAAAAAAGTGGAGGCCTTTAATACTTCTGATATCTACCTGCTTCCTTCCTATCACGGAGAAGGGTTACCTTGCTCAATTTTAGAAGCCATGGCCATTGGACTACCAATCATAACTACTAATGTAGGGGGTATAAAGGATTTTTTTGAAGAGGGTATTATGGGGTATTTGGTTAAAATGAAGGATTCTGATGATATTTCTCATAAACTACAACTTCTAATCAATACACCTGAAAACATGAAAACTATGGGGAAGTATAACTTGAACTATGCTGAAAAACGATTTACGCCAGAGCAGGTTGGCGCCAGATTGGAAGACATATATTCTCGAACCATAGTGCCCGAATAAAATATGTTTTAAGCTTAATTGAGTTTGCTTTAATTATATATTATTTAGATTACCAACAAATGCCGTCATAATTTCCGGCACTTCGGCCGGCCTTGATTTTGACCAGATCAATAAATTGGACATTGGGGTACTTTTTATCTATGTCTTTGAATTCTGGTTCATTATGCGAAATAATTACCGTTTCTGAATTTTTTACCACACTTTCCAGGTCATCTGAAACTAATTCTGAAAGATGCGGAATATGTTCATCTATATAAACTTTGTTGGTTCCGGAAAGTTTGGAAATGTTTACATTCCTATCATATATGCGAATTGAGCACCCTTTGCCCAAAAGATTCTCTGCCAGTTCCACAATTGGGCTGTATCTTAAATCATCCGTTCCCCTTTTGAAGCTCAGTCCCAGAATACCTATCTTTCGGGTATTTTGGTCGAGAACCAACTTTAAAGCCTGCTTTTTTTGGTTTTCGTTAGACTCCATAATAGATTTTAATACGGGACTTTCCAAATAAAAATCGTGCGCCATGTTTTTAAATGCGGTAACATCTTTAGGCAGGCAAGATCCACCAAACGCAAATCCAGGTTTTAGATAGTAAGAGGATAGATTTAACTGATGGTCCATACAAAATAGCTGCATCAATTTATGCGAGTCTATGTCCATTTTCTTACATATATTACCCACCTCGTTGGCAAAAGATACCTTTAATGCATGAAATGAATTGTTTACATACTTAATTAATTCTGCAATTTCGATCGATGTCTCTTCTATAGGCGCATTAATTCCATCATACATTTCCGTCAATTTCTCAGCGGCAAAAGGATTATCGGTCCCAACTACGGTGACAGCAGGGTTATAATAATCACTAACCGCTGAACCTTCTCTTAAAAACTCAGGATTAGAAACAACTGCAAAATTTTTATTACGTGTTTTTCCGGATTCCTTTTCTAAAATATCGCCTACTTTTTTATTGGTTCCCGGAAGTACGGTGCTTCTTATAGTAACAATATGAAAACTGTCCTTTTCTTTTAATGCCTTTCCTATCTGAGCAGCAGTTTCGAATATAGCACTAAGATCTAAATGTCCGTTGATGTTCGAGGGCGTGCCAACACAAATTATTGATATTTCGGTTTTCATTACGGCTGCAAGACTATCGTCAGTTGCCGAAATCCTGCCGAGATCCCAATTACGGGAAATCAGGTCATCAATGTCTTTTTCAATAATTGTGGCCTTCCCACCGTTAATAAGCTCATTTTTATGGGTAGCCACATCAACACCATACACGTTATGGCCGTTTTCAGCCAAACACGCCAGGCTTACGCATCCTACATAACCTAATCCAAATACTGATATATTCATTATTAATTAATTATCTGCTATCTTTTCTAAGACAAGACTTGTAACATTGTCCCAGTCTTTGAGCAATTGTTGTCTTAATTTGTCTTGCATTGGAAAAAGCATTTCTCCATTTAAAATTTTTAGAGTCGTACTTACAATTTCTTCCGGTAATGACTTTACCAACATCCCCTTATTTATCATAATCCAATTAGCTGGCATTTCTCTGATACCTGCATAAATTGACGGCACCCCAAGCATAGCTCCTTCTCTTGCCACACTGTCCCCCGAAGAAATAACTACCTGACTAAAATACATTAAAGAATGAATATCCGTTACCGGTTCTTTGAGTATTAACCAAGATGCTGGATACCTGGAAATGTTGTCCTTATTTTCAACCGAAAGTATGACTTTTGTAGTAACTGGAAATTTATCGGCTACAGACAATATTATTCCCTTATCCTGTGCAAGGTAATTTGATGTATCCGTGGATACTTCCCTGATAAAAACATATGTCTTGGGTTCCAAATCATAAGGAATTAGAGCGGCGCTATCCGGTTTAAAATACTGAGGTGACAGGTAGGACCATTCTTTAAGTGCATTAAAATATTTTACCCCGCTAAATTTTTTTTCAAAAGGTGGCAGATAAACTTCATCCGCGGAATATTTTAATAACGGAAAAACAAATTTCCTGGGATCGTCAATAAAGGCTACGTTAGGAATACCTTTTAGTTTAGCTACAAAATTTGCCTGATAATGGGCTGTAACAACGAAGCTGTATTTTTTAGAACTTACTTGCTTAAGGAGTCTATAAATTCTCGGAATGATTATTTTAAAAATCATAGAAAACATTCCTTTGTTGTATTTATAATCTCCAATGCAAATAATATTGTAGTCTGGCAATTCATGCCTGATTACTGCTAAAAGCTTTCCCCTGTTCACACAATAAATGTCGATTTCATCCGGGTCAAAATTAAGTATGACATTCTTAAAAAAATTATACTGCGGTAAATGATATAAATCGACCAGTATTTTCTTCATATAATATAATTATACACCTTTGAATATCGTGAGTAGAACTTCATAGCATATCAGGTCAATAATTACATTCCTCCTTAATTTGATCATTTATTCTTCTTCGGTACATAACGTATTCATCGACTGCTTTGAAAACCCCAACTATCAACAGCATTTCTCTTATTAGAATCTGAAAAATTAACATTCACATTCCAATAATCATAATATAACCGGATAAAGTAGCATTATATTCGACATTGGGCTAAATTGCGTGAGAATTGAAGTTCAGATCCCTGTAGTCCACCTATGCTGCCCATATTCCTTTCTCCTTTCTGGCCAGAATCATGCGAACCTGAATTGGTGAAACAACCGCAAGTGGAACTAAACTTACAATGGTACCCAGAACAATACCCACTACCCCTAAATTCAGAATTTTAGCAAAGAAGAGCGATGCCGGAATATTGATAATCGCTGCAATTATCCAGGTGTACATCTGTAATTTTATTTTACCCGTACCATTTAAAACCAAATTGTACATATTCACCCATGTAGTCAAACAAATGGAAACAGCCACCGCAATGGAAATAGTCATCTGAATTTCAAGGCTGTCCTGCAACCATAGATAGTATACAAAAGGCGATACCAAAACCATTATAGCTGCCAGAATAAGTGTCCCCAACCAGATCTTCATAACCGTGCGCATGGATTTTTTCATCCAGCTTATTTCTCCTTTGGCATAGGCCTCCAGGTTTGAAGGCCATAACTGATTGTTAAGAATTACAAACAGCATCATAAAGACCGATAAGTATTTGTAGGCCGCCTCATATTGAGGTACTCCTTCAAGAGATACAAAGCTGGCAATTAAAATATGATTGGTTTGGTAGATTACCAGCATCGCAATTTTGATAATAAAGAATTTGAATCCCAATGAAAACAGATCTTTAAAATAATCGAGACGGACGAATTTAAATGAAGGTTTATACTTACTAAATTTACTTCTAAAATAATACAGGCCCACCCCAAGAGGTACCAATGCAAATGTTAGCGATTTTGCCATTCCAAAAAGCAGTAAAGAATCGGCTATGATATATGGAATGATTAAGATAAGTACCAGAAAAGAGGCCTTCGTCAGGAATGAAAAAAATTCCACATAGGCCATTTTCTGCATCGCATAGAAAATTTCATAAATATTAGAAGAAACAAATCTAATCCCGAAGGCGATGATGATGACTACTCCGAGAATTCTAACTTCATTTTCTAAATCAGGGCCGATATTTAACCAACCCGGCCATGGTAATAAAAAGTTTAAACCTATAAGTATCAAAGTAACAAAGGCAACAATAACACCCAGAGCAAAATAAGCAGAACTTACATAAAAAATGGCCTTTTTATCATCTCTATTTGCTATAGCCTCGCCAAACTTATTTCGCAGACCCAGACCAATACCTATGTCAAAGTTTAAAAACCAATCTACAACAGAAAGGAGGGTAAGGAAAATTCCAAACTTAACCGTCCCAAGGTAATCCAGAGATAAAGGGAAGTATATAAAACCAATTAAAACACCAAGTGCTTTAATTACAATGGTCATTAATACATTCTTTTTTGCCTTTACAGTTCTCTCATCTCCTTTAAAGAAAATTTTTTTTATTCTGTTGAATAGGATCATATACTTGTTTTGGAGAACTGTGTCGCCTTATTCTATCAATTAGTAGATTTCTTGTCTTCCTGAATTTTATTTATACCCATTCCAATGCCAATATGGATAGCATAAAGCACGGCAATATATTTAAGGAATAAAAAGGTATTTGTAAGATTCCCTATCATATATATTATGCTTACAAGAAATGGAATTGCGAAAAACAAATTACTTTTGTACGCTTTGGCATAGTAAAATACCGATAATAATACAAAGGATGTGAAACAAATAAAGGCGGGTATGCCAAATAAATATAGTGCGGAGAAATAGCCACTATGTAAATCCCCGGATTGCGCCGTTGCTCGTTCTCTGCTTCCAGTTATTCTTAACATATTCTCATAATATACTTCATTCTTCCGATCTCCATAACCAAATAACGGTTTATGACCAATATTGTCTATAACCATAGTATAATAACCCCTCCTCCGTTCTACGGAATCCGTAAGACGTTCCTGTACCAAAGAACTGTTCTTTATATCCTGAAAGAAAAAGATAGAAATGGACAACAGTATTGCCATTCCGGACAAGCCTATAAATACTAATTTTCCCACAGGGTATTTCTGAATATATAATAAATAGGTGACCGTTACCAAAAATAGTATGATCCAACTCATTCGTTGAAAAGATGACAAAACACCAAGAACAAATAAACCAACTAAAATAAGTTTCAAAGATTTACTTTTAACAGTGATTAGTGTCCATGCAGTCGCAATTATGAGATAATAGGAATTGAAATACTCCGTACTAAAGATGCCATTTGATCTTATTAAGCTTCCAAATGCAATTCGATCGTCGCCAATTCTAAGAAAGTAAGGATCAACGGCTAACTGCAAGAGGCTAACAACACTTGATATTACCGCGCCAATTATGATTGAAATCCCAATAATCCGATATGAAGGTTTATCGGCCATGAGTCGCAAAGAAATCATTAAAACCAGAAAAGCCAAGGCATCAATTGTCTTTTTTAATACTACTTCTATACCTATATCAGAACTGTTGACTACTACTGAGATAATAAGTAACAACACATAAGCATAAAGTGCAACTTCAAACCTCGGTATTTTTTTGTTTAGCGTGGATTGTACTTTGTTCCTGGATAACAGGGTTTTTCTTATTATTAAAAAAAACAATAGTAAGTAAAGAATTCTTAAAGGTTGCAGTTGCAATAGGTCAAGACCCGGAATTTTTATGGTTAATAGTTGATTAATATTTCCGGTTAATAAATAAAAGGATAACAAAAACATTTCAATTTTAAACTTTGAAGTGCTCTTGATTACTAAATAGAATGAAATAATAGCAGCCAATAAAAAGTAGATGTAAAAATGCTCCAAATGCACCCCTTCCCATTTAAAATATGATTCTAAATCAGTCATTTTACAGAAGTTTCATTTTAAAGAAGGGTGACAATCATATAATCTCCATCGAAAGTTTTCATTTAATTGAGATATCCCTAAACAGACAAAGACTCGTTAACCAGCTTAGGTTCCCGGTTTACGCCATACTTCTGCCCATATCCATATTTGTGGTACTTCTCCAGGGTATCATTGAAAATAATACAACTCTTTTTTCTTTTTCCTTTAGGAACCAATTTTTCCAGATCATCGAGAAAACCAATTTTCGCTATCTTTCTTCTCACTACAAATAGATTTATATCAATTTCTTCTCTGAATAAGATAAAATCGGACACCAGACCAGCTGCTGGAGTATCCAATATGATATAGTCGTATTCCACTCTTAATTCATCTAGCAGGGCCATCATCTTATCACTGGAAAGCAATTCATGAATATTGCTTTGTGCAACAGAAGTTGGGATGAAATTAAGTTTATACAATTTATCATGAGGGTGGATGATCTCTTTTAATTTGGTATTATCTCCTTCTAAATAGTTAGACAATCCTTTTCCATTTATTTTCTTCATTCCGTCTACCAGGCTTGGGTTTCTTAAATCCGTGTCAATTATTAAAGTATTGTAACCAGCCTCAGCTAAACTTATTCCAAGATTAATAGCACAAAAAGTCTTTCCCTCTTCGGGCATAATCGATGTTATCCCTAAAACGCTACATCCCTCTTTAGGTCGGATAAATCTCAAATTAGCGGTCAAATCCCTGAACGACTCTTTAATATTCCAAAGCGAAATATCTGCATTAGATTTCTTGGATTTGGTGTCGTGAAAGGTGATACTGGCTATTACAGGGAGGTCGGTATTCGCCATAATCTGGCCAACATTATGAATAACGTCATTCGGAGAAAACCACAGCATCCATGCCAATGGAATAATTGTACCCAATATCATCGCCAATAATAATATTAGCATCTTTTGAGGTGCTACCGGCTTGTCACCCACCATTCTGGCCTGATCCAAAACCCTTGTATCTGAAGTACTTTCCGCTCTGGCAATCCCGGTTTTTGCCAATTCCTGACTTAAATAGTTAAACAAATTCTCATATAAATTACTCTGCCTCTGAATTCCTAACAATTGCTTTTCTCGGGTAGGCAAAGTGCTTATTAATCCATTGTATCTTCCTATTTGACCGCTTAGGCCCTGTAAAGCAAATTCGGAAGATTTGTTCGCATTTTTCAAATCGTTCAGTAAAGCTTCAGTTGTTTCATCTATTTGAGAATTAAGAATACTCATTTCCTGATTATTATCCGTTACAAAAAATTTCTTTTTAGATCTTTCGGCATACAACCTCTTGAGCTCAGAAATATTTTCATTAAGCTGTGGATCCTCTATACCTGTGGATGTGGGTATGGCAAAGTCATCACTATTTCGATTATTCTCAACATAATCGACCAGCGACTTATTATATTCCAAATTCATTTCAATTTTGGCTCGTTCCATCTGCAAACTTTGTGTTTGATCCAATGCATTTATAGCCGTAGCACTTAAATTTACAGCGCTTTTATTTTTTTTAAAAGATTCTAAATCCGATTCGACTTTTAATAATGAATCTGCCACAATACTGAGTTGATTTCTAATAAAGGTTTCTTTACCTGATGCAATTTTGTTTCTGGAAACCAGTTTATTCTGAACGTAATTCTCTGTTAGTTTTTTTAGAAAATTAATTTCTTTGTCAACCACCGGGCCATAGGACACTATCTTGAATATACTTGCCTGAATATCAATATTATTCACCTCCAGGTTTGTCAGGTAATCATTGGCGACATCATCCTTATTTCGGATAATAAAGCTGAGATCAAGATCACTAAAATCATCTGTATTTACCTTGTAATCTGGTTTTTTGATAATAAAGTTGAAGTAATCGTGCTCAACAAGTTCACCAAATGAGAATATCTTGGAAAACTTTAGTTTTTTACTTACTTCATGAGTGGATCCATTAGATGGGTTAGAAACCTTAAACTTCCTGGCTTCAATGGTCAACCTGTATTTTTCATTTGCCAGGAGACTCACTTCAAACGTCTCATCATAGAGCTGTGCTCCGGTCTTAGTTAGCTTAACTTCAAAAGGAAAGTAGCCGTAATATTCCCTTGTTTTGAACAAGTTACCTCCCTGATACGAGATGTCAAAGTCCAAATCTTCCACGGTTTGGCTGATAAGACTAAACGATTTTATAATGCCTATTTCATTGTAAAGGTTTTTTTCCATTTCAATTAAGCCAACTCCCCCATCAACATATTTGCTATCGCCTAAAACCCTGTTACTTCCGGAAGGATCTATCAGTATCGAAGTAGATACTTCATATTTAGGCGTTGCCAGTTTAATATATAATAAAGCTAATACGGCACTTGCAACAATGCTTATTAAAAATAACAATCTATGTCTGTATACCCTTTCGAAAAACAATTTCAAATTAACCTCTTGCCTGGGATTAATAGGTATATTTTTTCTATTCTTCATTATTCCGGATTACAATGTTCCCTGATTTTATTTAATTAACCTTTACAAAATTCAGCACCAAAATTGTGGTTGACACCGCAGATAAAAGTACCGAAAACAAGCCCAAATTATTATTGAGCAGGTTTTGCTTTGATGGCTCAACGTAAATTACATCATTCGGGTGTAAAAAATAGTAAGGCGATTGGATAATTGACGGATCTGTAAGATCCAATTCTACAACTATAGATTCGTCTCCAGTCTGTCTGATTAACTTCACATTCTTTCGTTTTGCACTGAGGTTCAAATCCCCGGCTGCACTGAGTGCTTCTAAGATGGTGGACTGGGTGTTGTAAACATAATTAGTACCCGGGTTCTTTACATCACCCAGAACCGATATTTTAAAACTGGTGAGTTTTACCAAAACCATGGCGTTTAAAAGATATTTATCTATTTCGGTTTGCACTAAATCTCTTATTTCCTCTACGGTTTTTCCACTTACATTTAGTTCTCCAACAACTGCCATTTTTATTGATCCACCAGGTGATACCGGATAACCACTTAGAAATAAATTGGCAGGATTTGCCGAATTATTTCTGTTATTATCTAAAGTTGAAAGATTAAAAAAAGTTGCCTGTTCAGGGTCCCTGCTTTGTATTTTGATATTCAATACATCATTGGGTTGCACCGCATATTCCGTTGGATGAACCGGAATAGTAAGTTTCTTATTATCACTTTGCAGGTAGTTTACATTTTTGGAAGTATAGCAAGACGATAAAGAAAGAATTAGCAGAAGTAGCATTATATTTCTTCCTTTAAAATAAAAATGTTTAGCCATGCTTAAATGACGTTTAAACCAATTTTTCGTTTTTAAAGCTTTTTTCATTTAATTACTTATTTAAAATGATCATTATTTTTGTTCATCTACCTTAATACAGAAAATACATTCTTCAAATCGCATTGGTGGTAATTTGAGTTTTAAAATTCAAAATGCCTTCTTGTGATGCCGGCCAAAAAGCGTTAGGAAAATAATTTTAATATCCAGCCAAAAACTCCAATGCTCTATATACCACAAATCGTGTTTTATTCTTTCATTTTTCTGTTCATCGGTCACAGTAGGCCCGCGCCAGCCATTAACCTGCGCCCAACCAGTGATCCCAGGTTTTATGTAACTCCTAACCATATAATCATTGACACTTTTTCTAAAATCATTCTGTAGGTTTATTCTGTGAGGCCTTGGTCCTATTACACTCATCTCCCCTTTAAGTACATTAAAAAACTGTGGTAATTCATCCAGATCACTTTTTCTTAACAGCCTGCCAACTCTTGTGATTCGGGGATCATCCTTAATCGTAGATTTTGTACCGTCCAACGGATTATCACTAACAAACATAGTCCTGAACTTGAAGCACCTAAATGTTTCCCCAGCCTCACCCTTTCTATAAGGGGCATATAAAATTGGACCCCTGGATTCCAAATATATAAAAATAGCTATCATCAAAAAGATTGGGGCACATAAGAGGACAATCAGCAAAGCAAAGAAGAAATCAAAAAGCCGTTTTACTACGGTGGCTTTAAAGCTGTCCAGAGGCGACCGTCGTAATTTAAAAACGGCGATATCTCCAAAGGTAATTGCTTTGTAATTTTTGGTAAACTCTATTGGATTCTCAGGAATCAATTTTACCCGAATTCCGGAATTATCTGCAATAGTTATGGCCTCCTTTACTTTTGAGCTGTCCATATTAGCTGTAGCAATAAATATTTCATCTACTGAATTCCCAACAAGAACTTCGGATAAATTATCAATATTCCCCAAAACCTTTAAGTTTTGATGTTTTCTGAAATTCTCTTCTTTATCATCAAGGCAACCCACTATATTATATCCGTATTGGGCCATGTTTTGAGTAAAACCATTCAGCTTGAGGAACTCTTTCTCAGAACCTATAATCAATGTATTGGCAAATAGATTGGTGCCCTTATTCTTAATGTATTTCAACAAATACTTATGACCTATAAAATTCAGAAATGAGAAAATAAAAATTGGAATAATATAATTAGAACGTGCAAAATACCTGATCTTAAAAAGTATCACAAGGGAAAGTACAATTCCAATAAAGATAAATAAGGAAATGAGAATATTCTTAAAATAGTCATAATCCGGATTGAAATAGAATTCCTTTTCCCTTATGTAGAGGATGATAAAAAGCCATCCTAAATTATAAAAAATCGCAAGTGGTACGAGAGACTTGAGAAAACTTGGATCACTCAAAGAAAATTCTGGAATTCTAAAATATAAAAAGAGCAGCAATACCAAATTCAATAAAACAAATTCAATGGTAAGCAATACTTTAAGTATGAATCTATTTTTTGAATTCATTAATTCTGGCTAGTTTTTATTTTTCAAAAGCAATTTACTCGGTCGAAAACAAATCAAACACACAACACATTTGGTAATTTAAAAGGTACTAGCACAGAAGTAAAACCTGGGATGGTTAATTAATAAATGTTATATCAATCAGCAGACAAATTTGTTTAAATAAATATTCAAAAAGCAAAATCTATAAAATGTGAATAGAATTTCTCTTTGGTCTAAACCTTACCTTTTGCTGATTTAATAAAATGCCGTAATACTATTGGCTCGAATCGAAATTAGAAGTAACTCCCTAAAGTGTCCAATAAAATAGATTAAAGGTTAATTTATCGTTTATAATACACTGTTTTAATGGGGAAAACGATCTTCAAATTTCAATTTCGCTGAAACCAGATAAAAATTCAGTTGTTTCACGATTATAAATACCTTTAAAAAGCAGGAATTACAATTATGTGTTGAAGGTAATTTCTTAAATTAACAAGGAAAGATATGAGTGGTTTTTTCTATTAAGGATAATACCCGGAGAAATGGTCTGTAGCATCTACAACTATATCATTCTAACCTTGTCAATGCTTTGTTTTTATCCTTATCGGAATATTTGATCGATAGCACAATTCAGTTTACTTCTTATATAGGACATTTCACTTTACAATTTAGTCGTTTCACTATAAAACTTCCTTTTTCAGAAGGGATACCGAACTACATTTGTCAAAGAAATCAGTAAGAAAAAAAATAATTAAAAAATAAATATCATGAAAAAAGTAAGTGCATTATTAGGAATAGGTTTATTAGGTGTGATACTCATATCCTTTACAGGAACCCACGATTGTAAAGACGCTACTCAAGGGGAGCGAGTTGCAATAAATACAGAATCATATAAATCATTTGCTGAAAGTATGTTAGCAGAACTGGATGTAAATGAACTGCACATTAAAGATATCATAGTTCTGGAAGAAGAAGAAGTAATAGATCTGGGCTTCGATACCGCCGAATATTTACCTGAAGGATTTAATCCCTATGAAGGAATGGTATTTGATCTTGACGAAATTGAATACCTGGAGGAAGAGGAAGAAATTGTATTCGACTTTGATGTCGAAGATTATCTGCCAGAAAATTTTAATGCACTCTCAAAATAGTTTGTTGAAGTGATTTTGATTCTAAACAGGCCATCAAAGTAATTGAAGGCCTGTTTTTTGTTTTACAACATTGGAAATCTGCCAAATCATTCAACGAGAATTAGTGTAAATTTGAAATCGTATGTTATTAAAAAACAGTTTGAAAGACTTAAAAAAGGTCAGCCGGTCAGAGATCATTAAGATAGCGCTGCTGCTCGCTGTTTTATCATCACTTCCCAGGAACATACATCTCTATAATATGTTCAGCGAAGGTAAAATGGACTTTACAGGGGTTTGGGTGGTCGACAGTCTCTTCAGAATTGTGTTCCTAACCATTTTTTGCTGGATTATTCTATATATTAATGCCAATCTGGGTTATGCTAAGTTCCGGTTGTCGCGTACAGGAAGAATAATTGGTCTGATAGTTATCGATATTGTTGTATTATTTGCGATACTCACACTCTGGAAGTTATTACACCCGGTATTAGTTGACAATCCACTGTCTGAAGAGGACAAAGGTTATTTGTTCTTCAGATATTGGATATTACTTATAGTATTGTTTTTCATTGCAAGGATATTGAGGCTGCAGACGGATCAGCAAGAAAACAGAATAGAGAATGAACACCTCAAACAGCAGAATTTGCAGAATGAACTTGCAGCCTTAAAGAATCAGATAGATCCACATTTTTTATTTAATTCTTTAAACTCGTTGACATCATTGATACGAGACAATATAAAGGCAACACAGTTTGTGAAAAAATTGTCATATATGTATCGCTATATTCTGCAAAGCGGGGATACCGATCTGGTATGTGTAAAAGATGAACTGAAATTTCTGGAAAGCTATACTTACCTTATACATACCAGGTATCGCAACCGCTTTTCAATAGATATTCAGATCGAAGATCGGTATCTCGACGAGCAGATACCTCCCCTGGCATTACAATTGCTGGTCGAAAATGCAGTGAAGCACAATGAAATTTCTGAATCAAACCCATTGAAAGTGGCTCTTTATTCTAAAGATGGATCAATTTTCGTGGAGAACCCGATAAGACCCAGAACAACCCTGGCAGAAGGGACAGGTAATGGCTTACTAAACCTGAAAAAAAGGTTCGCTCTTTTGCGCAAACAAGAGCTAAAGGTAACTACCCAAGATGATCACTTTATTGTTGAACTCCCTTTAAATTTGGTATTATGAAAGTTGTCATTGTAGAGGACGAACTGGCCGCCAGCGATAATCTTACTTATATACTTAACACTTTAGATCCTGGTATAGAAGTGCTGAAGGTAGTTGATTCTGTTAAAGCAGCAGTTAACTTTTTCTCTAAACCCAATGAAGCAGAATTGGCCTTTATGGATATTCATTTAGCTGATGGTCTTTCTTTCGAAATCTTTGATCAGGTAACCATAACCATTCCAATTGTATTTACAACCGCTTATGACCAGTATACGTTAAAAGCTTTTAAGGTAAATAGCATTGATTATTTGCTGAAACCTATAGATGAAGAAGAATTATCCGAAGCTCTGGAACAATTTGAGCTCCAGACGAATGAGAAAGGCATCTCTGATCAGCAGGTAAAAGGCTTACTTAATTTAATTAATACAAACTCAAAAAGCTATAAAACTACCTATTTAGTCAATCAGCGCGACCAAATGATTCCGCTTAAAACAGAAAATATTGCCTATTTCCATATTGATACGGGCATAGTAAAGGCAGTTACCAGGGAGAATCAGTCATATAATATCGAAGGCAAACTGGAAGACATCGAAGACGCACTAAACCCATCGGAGTTCCATAGGGTAAACAGGCAGTTTATTCTAAACAGGAATGCAATTGTAAACATTAAACAGTACTTCAACGGTAAATTAATTGCAAGTGTACAACCTGCCTGTGAAGAACGGATTGTGATCAGCAAGGCCAAGGCATCAGAATTTAAAAACTGGTTGAACTCCTAGTCGATCTCCTTAATGACCCCCGTGAATTTCGTAATTATATTCTTTTCAATATTTTAAGTACTTCAATTATTTTGTATTCCTTACTCTAAGGTCATCACTAATCCAATGCCAGTGAAGCTAATATGTAATGGAATCAACGTCTACAAATGTGTTGATCCTTCAGGTATAACTAATATGTCAATCCAATTAATTGCCACTTACCAGTTGGAATAATTCCTTGTCGAGTTGTGGTTTTACAACACATGTATTATTAAAGTGCATGGTTGAAGTATTGCTATTGTTATAAGCCGGCCATTCTGGTAAACCGGCGTGGTTGGGGTTTCCTGTTTTGGCAAAATTAATCCAGGCCTGGCTCATCTTGTCTGCGAGTTCATGTGCCTGTTTTCCGCCGCCAGTCATATGATTTGCCAGGTCGATATTGTCAAAAACAAAAGGTAGTTCCATGCAATGTAACGCCTTGTATTTTCCGTCGAAAACCGGGGATTGCCAGGTAAACAGATACATAAAAACATCTGCACCACCATCAATTGCAGATTTGCTATTCGCCTGGGTAACCGCCCCAGGTCTGAACATAACATCAACATCTATAAGATCTTTTGCAGCCGTGTCATCGGGATAGGCTTTTCTTACTGCAGCAATATAGGCATCTGCCTTATCTTTATATTGTTCTCTAATGTGTGACATTATAGTTTCATCAGAAGCGCCTACAAAACGCATATTAGGAAAGGGAGCGAATTCGTTCTTCACAGTTCCTATCAGTAACGGTATGTCTTTTGATAGTGCCAGTGCTTCAGCTGAAGCTGTCTGATATGGCAAATCTTCGCCATCAACACTTGGTCCCCAACCGAGGCCAAAGCTCATGATCGGTTTACCTGTGGCCTTCATTTTAGCCTCTACATTTTTTAGAGCTTTAGAACTCGCATTGGCCAAATCGCTAAAGGCTATTGTCTGCAGGCTATCTACCTCAGATGCTTCCAATCCCAGAATTTCTAACGTCTCCGCGGCGATAGCTGCTGTGTCTTCTTTTTCCAGAATTCCTCCCCTGAAAGACCCGCTTTGATTAATGGCTTTATGAAACAGCCCTTTAGCCTTTGGCATTGCCATCAGCGTATTTACTTTTGCACCGCCACCAGATTGGCCATAAATGGTAACATTAGCGGGGTCGCCCCCAAAATTGGCTATATTGTCTTTAACCCATTCCAGCGCAAGGACCATATCCAAAATGCTATTATTGGCAGAATGCTTGTATTTATCTCCATAAGCGGCCAAATCCAAAAAACCGAGAACATTTAAACGATGGTTTATGGATACCACAACAACATCGCCTTTTTTACTGAGGTTTTCACCGTCGTAGGAGGGTAATTCATGGCTTGAGCCGGCAGTAAAACCCCCACCATGGATCCAAAAAAGCACCGGTCTGTTTTTATCATCCGAGATTCCCGGAGTCCAGACATTTATACTCAGGCAATCTTCATTTGTAAAACCCCAATCATGATCAAATACGAACTCTGGTTCATCCATTACTGAAGCTGTTGGGGTTAATAAAGGTGCAACGGCACCATAGGTGGTCGAACTTCTTATCCCCTCCCAGGAAGCAGGTTTTTCTGCTGCCTCAAACCTCCTGGCCTTTCCGTACGGAATGCCTTTATAAGTATATATGTTATTGTGAATATAACCGCTTACCTTTCCATTAACAGTATTGGTAACGGCAATATCCGCTCCGGTAATTACTTCGTCCTGGGCTTGTAAACTGCCAGTGATTAGCACAACAGCAATTGCGATTAGTAGTTTAATGTTATATCTCATCCTGCTCATTTTTATTTAGTGCTATTTGAACCCATATTTCTTAATACCCTCATGGCTAATTTTAATAGCATCCAGCGGTTGCAGGCTATCAAAAGTCATGTCTTGCTCTACCATATAATATTTCATGCCCGACTTTTCTTTTTGGGCCAAAATACGTGCAAAATCAATGGTTCCCTGCCCAACCGGGGCGAATCTACCTTGATTGTCCATGTCTTTTACATGCCAGATTTTAAAGCGACCAGGGTATTTATCAAAATAGGCCAAAGGATCTGCTTCTGCCTTGGTTACCCAATACAGGTCCATTTGAAAGTTGACGAATTCAGGGTTGCAGTTTTCAAGCAAATAATCGATAATAACCACACCGTCTGAATTCGGTTTAAATTCAAAATCATGGTTGTGATAAAGTAATTGAAGTCCGGCCTCATTTGCCTTCTCCCCTAAAGTATCCAAAATTTTTGCCAGCTCGGCAGCCGTACCTTTCATGTTCATGGTACGCTCTTCCATATTGAATTCGAACATGCCCATTGGTGGCACAGGAATTACGAAATATTCAAAACCGGCTGCTTTTACATCTGCCATCATCGCATCTGCATTTTCCAGCGTTACGCTTCCCTGATGGGTACTGATTGGAGTTAAGTCTAAACTCCCGAGGAAGGCACTGAACTCCTCCGGGGACATATTATAAAATTTGCCATCCTCGTAACCGGCAGCTTCCACGTTTTTATAACCCGCATCAGCCACAGCCTTCAAGGTCGCTTTTGTATCTTCGCCCATGGCATCCCGAACGGTATAGAGCGCTAGACCACCGAATTTGTGTTGGTTGGTTGTGCTCTTTTCAACTGCTTCCACAGCATCGTTTTCTCCTGCACTGTCTTTTTTGGCAGCATCTTTACAAGATATGCTTCCTAGCAGGAGAAAAGCCATTGCCAAGCCCTTTGTCAATAATATAGTTCTTGATTTTTTCATTTGTCCTATTTCTGAATTAATACTTCTTCCTTTGATTTTATAGTGTCCATTGATTTAAAACTATAGAGATATGGTGCTTTGTGTGCCTTGCCCTGAAAGAGTTTTTCATGTCGATCCAATATATTCATCCCCAATAATCTGCGCTGAAAGGTAGTGCGACGTAAATCCTCCCCAAGAATAGATTCGTATACCTTTTGTAATTGCTTCATAGTAAATTTGGATGGGAGTAAATTCATACCTACCAATTTCTTTTCCAGATTGCTTCGTAATACCTCTAAAGCCTTATCGACAATTTTTTTATGGTCCATCATTAAGGGCGGAAGTTCATCCACCGCGTACCAATTAATGCTATCAGAGAAGGTGTCTGGTTCCGGATGTACTTCATCGTAATTTATCAAAGCATAATAAGCAACTGAAATAAAGCGATCCAGCATCCATTCATGGGTATTTAAATCAAACCCATTTCCTGCTAAAATACGTTTCATGGCTTCAGAATCTGAGCGTTTTAAACTTCCGAATGTATGGAACTGTTCCAAATAAATATGGTCTAAGCCGGTGCGTTCATGGAGACCTCTGTTAACTGCATTATCCAAACTTTCATCTCTTCTCACAAATCCACCGGGTAAGGCAAAAAGACCGGTATTGTGATATTCCAGAATCAGAATTTTGAGCTGTTCTCCATTAAATCCAAAGATGACGGAATCATAAGAAAGGTTTTCTATAAAATCCTCACGTTTAAGACCTTTTAGTGATTTTTCTGAATTCAAATTTGATTTTTCTTCAAATAAAGGACAAATCTTTCAGAAAACAAAGTATTATTGTAACATTATGAGACAATAATATAATTTGTTACAATCAGCAGGTACAGGACCTGACTATTTTACTTAACTTTATTAAAAATTTACACCCAACCAATTATAACTTCCAATCAATGAAAAGAGGACTTGAGTTTGTATGCATAATTTCAATTTTTATTATCTCCGGATGCCAACCCCCGATTAAAGAAGTAGCCAAAAGACCCAATATCATCTTTATAATGTCTGATGATCATGCCTATCAGGCCATATCTGCTTACGACGGCCAACTAATTCAAACCCCGAATATTGATCGTATTGCAGAAATGGGGATGCTTTTTACCAATGCAAGTGTAACCAATTCTATCTGTGCACCTTCAAGGGCAACTATTCTGACCGGTAAACATTCTCATATCAACGGTAAAATAGATAATCACTTCCCTTTCGATACAACAAATGTCACCTTCCCCCAAATTCTTAAAAATTCAGGATATCAAACTGCCATGTTTGGAAAGTTGCATTTTGGTAATAGTCCTAAAGGATTTGATCAGTTTAAAATTCTACCCGGACAAGGATCTTATTACAATCCGGACTTTATCACCAAAAATGAAGGGGAAATAAATATAAAGGGTTATGTGACAGATATAATTACAGATATGACGCTGGACTGGTTAGAAAATGAACGCAAACCGGAAGACCCTTTTATGCTCATGTATCTGCATAAAGCACCGCACAGGTCATGGATCATGGCTGAACGCCATATGGAAGAATTCACCAACAAGACGTTCCCGGAACCGGAGAGCTTATTTGATGATTATGCCGGAAGACCTGCAGCGGCAGAAGCAGAAATGAGCATTCTAAAACATTTAAGCTGGTCCGGCGATTTGAAAATCGCTCCTGAAACAATGGACCAAATGAACCTGCCCGAAATTGGTATTGATAAATTGAGATATAAGTTTGGAATGGATCGTCTGGATTCGACCCAACTGTCTAATTTCCACAAGGTATATTCAAAGGTAAATGAGCAACTTAAGACCGCTTATCCGTCCATGACCGATGAAGATAAAATGAAATGGCGCTACCAGCGCTATATGCAAGACTATCTCGGAACCATCAAAGCTGTTGACGAGAATGTGGGCCGGCTTTTAGACTACCTTGAAGCAAACGATTTAATGGAAAACACCATAATCGTCTATACTTCTGACCAGGGTTTTTACCTGGGAGAACACGGCTGGTTCGACAAGCGTTTTGTCTATGACGAATCCTTTAAAACACCTTTACTTGTTGCATGGCCTGGAAAGGTAGAAGCAGGTTCAACATCGGACGAGATGGTGCAAAACCTTGATTTTGCACAGACCTTTCTGGATGCTGCCGGCGTAGAACAACCGAAAGACATGCAGGGAGAAAGCCTTTTACCTATTCTCACCGGTAAAATGGAGGATTGGGAAAGGAAGGCGGTATATTACCATTATTATGAGTATCCCGCGGAACATATGGTAAACAGGCATTACGCCATCATAACCAAGGAGTATAAATTGATCCATTATTATTTTGACCTGGATCATTGGGAGCTAATTGACCGCCTAAAGGACCCACAGGAACTTACGAACGTATACAACGATCCTACCTATTCTGACATTAAGCAAAAACTTCATAAAGATCTGGATGAAATGAGGGAAAATTATGGAGATAATGATGAATTAAATCAAGAATATATTGATATGTTTATGGATGATGTGAGTGAGAACGGAATTTTTGGTGTGAATCAGCAAAAATTGCAGGAAATTATAGAAAAACGCAAACCAAACAACCAATAAGCACTATCAAAAAAAGAAATCCACTTAACAAAACGGAGCGATATTTGAGTACTTGTATCAAATACATCTCCTGCGCAATTTTTTGTATAGCTATGTTTAATTGTACCAATAAACCTCCGGATACGCTCCTTTTTGTTGGTAGTTATACCGAAGGTAAACCGGCAAACGGAATCTCGGTCTATCAATTCAACAGCGAAGATGGATCTGTGGCATTGATGCATACCGTAGATAGCCTGATCAATCCCTCATTCCTGTCACTATCCCCTGATAACCAGTTTTTGTATTCAGTTACAGAGAGTCAGTTACAAAAAAACGGTAGTGTTTCTTCTTTTAAAATTGATGCGGTTTCCGGCAGTCTCAAGTTTTTAAACAGCCAGGATTGCGGGGGTAGAAATCCGGTGCATCTGAACGTACATCCTTCTGGCAGATTTATAATAAATTCCAATTATACAGACCCGGGAATTTCAGTTTTTGAAGTTGGTCAGAATGGCTATCTGAATCCATATTCGTTATTGCTGAAGTTTAAAGACAGCAGTATAATTGAGGGCAGACAAGACCAGGCTCATATCCATTCCACAAATTTTTCGCCGGACGGCAAGTTCCTTTTTGCCCAGGATCTGGGAGCAGATAAGATCAGGGGATACATCCTTAAAATCACAGATTCAATTTATTTGTCACCAATGAATGCACCCGAGATACGAGCAACTCCCGGGAGTGGACCCAGGCATTTCACTTTTCATCCTAATGGTAAATATGGTTACGGGATATCAGAATTAAGCGGTGAAGTAGTAGCGTACTTATATAATGACGGTCAAATGAACCTATTGGAAGAATATGGTTCGTATAGTAAAAAACAGGAGATTCACAGTGCTGCGGACATACACATTTCACCGGATGGTAGATTCCTGTATGCCACTAACCGTGGCCCTGAGGAGGATTCAGTTGCCATTTTTTCTATAAATATGGCCGATGGTCGTCTCTCATTAGTTGGTCATGAGCCCACTCATGGTGAGCATCCCAGAAATTTTGCCATAGATCCGTCAGGTAATTTTCTACTCGTAGCCAATCAATTTAGTAATAAGGTGGTTATTTTCAGAAGAGATATCCAAAATGGCACCCTGACAAAATTGAAAAATGAAATTCCTGTCAATCGGCCATCCAGTCTACAAATGATGAAGATTAAATATTAATCCGTGACAAATTTAGAGGTGTATCCAAAATGCTCCCTGGTCAGTAGGTAGTATTAATTATCTTTATCGGATTCTAAATATTTCTAAACATACTAAATGGACCAGAAAAAATTTAAACTACTGATCTTTATATTTTACGCTGCGTTTACCTTTGCACAAAGTCCTTCTGGTTATGATTTATGGCTGGGGTATTCCAAAATAGAAGACCCGCAGCTTCTGGAAGCTTACGGCAACAATTTTTCTTCTGTATTTTTTGAGGGGCAGGGAAAAACCCTGCAAATTGCTAAAGAGGAGCTTACTTCAGGAATAGATAAGCTGTTGGGTAAGGCGCCGGAGTATTCAAATACCAGAGTACCGGCTAATACACTTATTATTGAAAAAAGATTTAATCTGGGGGCCGGATTATTAGACAGGCTGTCTTTAGATACTTTGGATCTTGGAAGTGAGGGGTTTTATATAAAGTCGATTATTGTCAACGGAAGGCCGCAGTTGCTCCTCATGGCAAATGAAGATATTGGTATACTTTACGGTGTCTATAGATTGTTGCATACCATGCAAACCCAAAAAACACTAAAAGACCTGAGCATTTTAGAGGTGCCAAAAATCAACCTCCGCATGCTCAATCATTGGGACAACCTGGATAGAAGCGTTGAGAGGGGATATGCCGGATTTTCACTATGGAACTGGCAGAAACTGCCGGAATACACAGACCAGCGTTATATAGATTATGCCAGGGCAAATGCATCTATTGGAATAAACGCCGTATCTCTGACCAATGTCAATGCCAATGCCCTGATATTGACTCCCATGTATTTGGAAAAAGTGGCTGCTCTGGCCAATGTATTCAGGCCATATGGTATAAAGGTATTTTTAACAGCCAGATTTTCGGCTCCTATCGAAATTGGCGGCCTGGACACCGCTGATCCACTTGTACCTGCTGTACAAAGCTGGTGGAACGCCAAGGCCGGCGAAATTTATAAACATATCCCGGATTTTGGTGGCTTTCTGGTGAAAGCCAATTCTGAAGGACAACCCGGACCGCAAAATTATGACAGAAACCACGTAGATGGCGCCAATATGCTGGCCACAGCATTAGAAACCCATAATGGATTGGTCATTTGGAGAGCATTTGTTTATTCCGAACACGATGCAGATGACAGGGCAAAGCAGGCCTATACAGAATTTGTTCCATATGATGGAAAGTTTAAAGAGAATGTCCTGATCCAGACTAAAAATGGTCCAATCGATTTTCAGCCCAGGGAAGCCTTTCATCCTATGTTCGGCGCAATGCCTAATACGCCTTTGATGATGGAATTCCAGATTACCCAGGAATATTTGGGTTTCAGTACACATATGGTTTTTTTGCCGAAGTTGTTCGAGGAAGTCCTGGATTCCGACACCTACCGCAAAGGAAAAGGATCCACGATTGCCAAAGTGATTGATGGCTCCCTGCATGCCAATAAACTAACTGGTATGGCCGGGGTGTCTAACATAGGGACCGACCTTAACTGGACGGGACATCCTTTTGCACAGGCCAACTGGTATGGCTTTGGGAGACTGGCCTGGAATCCGCAACTCAGTGCCGAAACTATTGCAGAAGAGTGGCTCAGGGCTACGTATTCCAATAATCCCGGATTTGTTGAACCTATCAAAAAAATGCTTTTGAACTCAAGGGAAGCAGTTGTTAATTACATGAATCCCTATGGATTGCACCATATATTCGATACCGGACACCACTACGGTCCGGGACCGTGGGTTAGTGAACTGAGCAGACCCGAATGGAATCCAACTTATTATCATAAGGCAGATGAGCATGGAATAGGTTTTGATCGGACCCCGGATGGTAGTAATGCCACTTCACAATACGCTTCCGAATTGGCCAAAACATTCAGCGATACGAGAACATGCCCGGAAGAATATCTGCTGTGGTTTCATCACCTGCCATGGGACTATACCCTGAAAAACGGGCACACCTTATGGGATGGGATTGCACTGAAATACCAGGAAGGTGTTGATCAGGTGAACGATATGATAATTACCTGGGAGAACTCAAAAATATACCTGAGCCCGGAACAATATGATGAAGTCCGGATGCACCTGGAAATTCAACTGAAGGAAGCAGCGTGGTGGCGGGATGCCTGTTTGCTATATTTTCAGACATTTTCAAAAAGACCGTTGCCCGTTGGTGTTGATAAACCCAAAGCATCGCTGGAACATTACAAATCTTTGAAATTTCCTTTTGCACCGGGTATCAGACCCCGATGGGACTAATTAAAAGTTCCACTTGTTATTTTTTTGCTAACCTAAACTGTAGTTTTTAAGCTGTTTTTAAAATTGTCAAATCCGTCCTTGATCCCGTTATTTTCTATATATCTTAATGCCATAGAAATAGCATCTTTTAATTTGGGGACTGCGCTAAGATCCTCACCCCAATAGTCCTTTTTTTGCAGCACCAAATCCGCTATAGTTTCAAAAGAATTGGTTTGCCAAATGGTCCTTAAATCATCTGCTATTTCCTTGCTGTCATTCACGGGTAAATCCTGACCCTCCCAAATACCCTTGTAAAAGCGTATAAGACAGGCAAAGGAATATACCAAATGAACCGGCAGCTTCTTCTCGGTTTTAATATATGCTAACAAACTTGGGAGTACCCTTACTTTGAATTTAGATATTGAATTCAGGGCAATACTGGATAGCTGATGTATAATAAATGGATTCCTGAATCTATCAAACACTGCTTCGGCAAAGCCGATAAGTTCTTCTCTTTCCATATCCAGAGTCGGGATAATTTCGTCAAATACTGTGGAACGTATAAAAGACCCGGTGAAACCGTTATCCACACTTTCTTTTACAGTGTTATTACCAAATAAAATGGAAAAAGGCACCATTGCCGTATGTGCACCATTCAGAATACGAACTTTCCTGGTTCTGAAGGGCTGCATGTCTTTTACTATTTTCACATCCAAATCGGTCTTGTGAAAAGGTAATTTTTTCTTTAGCTCATCGTCACCTTCAATTACCCATAGGAAAAATGTTTCTGCACTTACAATGAGATTATCCTTGTAATCTAACTGACTGTTGTATTCTTCAATCTGGTCCCTTGGATAACCAGGAACAATTCGATCTACTAATGTATTGTGAAAACTGCATGCGTTAAATACCCAATCTCTGAAACCCTGGGGCAAGTTCCATAGTTTAATGTAATCAAGGATAATTTGCCTGAGTGTTACGGCATTATAATTAATTAATTCACATGGGATTATGGTCAGTCCTTTTGCCTCTGCCCCATTAAAATGGGTATATCGCTTATACAAAAGTGCTGTTAATTTGGCGGGAAACGAGCTGGGCGGCTGCATATCTGTGGTGTCCGTTTCCACATAGGCAATTCCGGCCTCCGTGGTATTGGACACGATAAATTCCAGCGCTTCCTCCTTTGCAAGATCCAGGAAGGTATCAAAATCAGTATATGGGTCAATTCCCTTTACTATATTGGTGATAAGCTCTTTTTCTTCAACAGCTGCACCATTCCTTATCCCTTTGGTAAAGAGGGTATATAGTCCTTCCTGTTGGTTCAGTAGCGCTACCATTCCTTTGTCAATGGGTTGCACAACGGCGATTCCAGCATTGAAATCGACGGTCTGATTTAACTTTTGGAAGGCGTACTCCACAAAAGCCCGTAAAAAATTTCCTTCCCCAAATTGTACCACTTTTATGGGAAATGATTCCTTTACTCCTTTATTTTCTCTGTTTAGTTTTTGCATGAATCAAATGAAATGGGTTCTGCTAACATCAAAAAGTATTAGCAGTTCAGGTTTAGTTGTCAAAATATTCAGAGCTAAAGATAATATTCTCATCTCTGAAATTGAGAAATATTTCGTGATGCGAATGAAGAACGCCTATATAGAAGACTAATTTCATTGCCAATTAAACAGAAGTTATTGCATCTCCAAAGCGGTCTGCCTGAATTCGCTCTTTGGGGCCTCGCAAACAGGACAAGAATATGCGGACGGGAGTTCTTCAAAAGATGTATTTACAGCAATCCCTGCCTTCTGATCCCCATACACCTTATCATAAACAGTAAAACACGACTCACATTGATATACCAGTTGTGTGGGTGGTTCATCTATTCTGGTAGTGATTTCCTTCTTATCGACAACCCTGCCCAATTGCGCAAAGTACTTCTTGCTCAATTCCATCAATAATCCGGGTAATTCTATCTTATCCACATCATGTGCGTAAGCGCTGTATTTTTGCGAGTTGGGGTCAAAATTGTCAAAATGCAGCACGTTATAAGTGGGTCTTACTTCAAATTGCTGAACAATAACAGGGGAACTATTCTTTTCTATAATGATGGAAGTAAAATGTGATCTTTTGCCCACATCATTGCTAATACCAAAAGTTAGTCCATAGGTACTGATATCGTTTTGATCAAAACTTCTAACCAGAAATTTCTTTAGTTCCAGGGCCTCATTGTCATCTACAGGGAGGTGCCAATTCATCTCCAACTGAGAGTGTCTTACATTAATACCCCATTGCCCCAGGAAGCGCTCTAATTCTGGCCGACTTTCCTGTCTTATCCCCTTTACGATAAAAGACTTCCAGGGTGTAATACAAATTTTACCTATGCTGTTATCCAGACAAAAACCACAGAACTCATTTAGGAATGAGAGATCATACTTATTATTGCGCCAGTAGAGTCCCAGCCAAAACTGGTCCAAACCCATTCGATTCATACCTTCATAGTAGGGAAAGGTAAGATAGGGTACTTCCAATTCTTTTTCTATCGCCTTATTATTGGTATCAATATTCTTATTCAGTACAAAAAACAGCTCCTCCACATCCTGTATATCTTCATATATATCCTCAATGGTCTTTGAAATGACCGCGATGTCCCAGCTATATATTAAAACCGGATAATATGCAGCTGTTTTCCAATGAGGGAATTTTATATTCAAATACCAATAATCCTCACTTTCCGATGCTATGAAGTTCAGGTTACCATTAAAGAGGGGAACCAATCGTTGTTTTGGATCTGTTATATTGATCTTTAGCTTTGGCATGTAGTCAAAGCCCTCCATTATATACAGATATGTAGACCCTTTAAGCCAATGCGTCATGTCAAAAATATCTGCCGAAACATAGGAGGAAACTATATTTTGGCAACTTCTTTCATTAATAATATCAGTATTAAATTTAGAAATGCTTTCGAGTCGATCTTCCTCTGTATCCAATAATGGGAAAAGCAGATCCTGCCTTGAGCCAAAATACAATTGCTGAAGGCCGGCAACTTCTAACATACTTATTATGTCTTTTAATTCTCCTGGTGAGGTAACACCTCCTCTGGTCAAAACACGATGAAGATTGTCATTCATTTTTTTGATTTTAAGTTACCTCCTGTAATTGTTCGTCCATCAAGGCTTTAATCTCTGGTTTGCAGCTGCCGCATCCCAATCCTGCTCCTGTCTGGGAACATAGTTTCGAAAAATCTGAACAACCCCCGGAAATCGCATCCTGTATATTACCTTTACCCACCTGGCTGCAGGAGCAAATTAATTCTCCTTTTAAAGGCACCCCTTTGGATGCTCCCCTTAGTAACTCGTTCCTTTTTTCGGATAGTTCAATTTCATCCTCAATCAGCCTTTTAAACTCGGCAAATTCATTTTTATCCCCTATGAGGATAGCCCCTTTTAAAGTGTCATCTTTTACGATGCATTTTTTGTAAAACCTCTTGCTGACATCCATCAGAATTATCTCCTCATATGTATCGTCATCCGCCGGGGCATTTACCATTCCTATACTGCAGAGGTCCAGCTTCTCAAACTTTAAAATATTCATAAGTACAGAACCATTGTAAATACTGCTATAATCGCCCAGTATATAATTAGCTGCAATGTCTGCCTGCTGTTCTGCTGCCGAGGTGATCCCAAAAAGTGAATTGTTAAACTCCGCAATTTCACCCAAACCAAAAATGGATTTATCGCTTGTCTGGAGGTATGAATTTACCAAAACACCGCGACGCGTGTTTAAATTGGCTTTTTTTGCCAATTCTATATTAGGCCGGGTACCTATGGCATATACAATTGCATTGCATTGTAAGGTTCGCCCGGTTTTGAGGTTAACTAAAAGTGAATGTTCCGTCTCTCGCTCTTCAAAGACGGTACTTACTTCATTATCAAAATACAGATTAATCCCGCGCTCTGCAACATCTTCTGCCAATAGCCTGCTGGCTATCCGGTCTAACTGACGTTCCATCAATCTGGGAGCCCGCTGTACTATACTTATATTCAGGTTAATTTTTTTCAAAGCTGCCGCAAGCTCAAGACCAAGTAATCCACCTCCAACAATAACCACATGTTGTTTTTCCGGAGAAAGGCCTGTCCGTTGGAGGTACTGCTTTAGTTTATCCGCATCTCCCCTTTCCCTCATAGTAAACCTTCCGGGAGTATTTACAGGCATTTCATTGGGAACAAAGGCCCTGCTACCAGTGGCCATAACCAGCAGGTCATAAGAGTGTATAACACCCTTGGTATCAGTGACGTTTTTCGCTTCTTTGTCTATTTCGACGATTGCGTTACCAGGATGAAGTTCGACATTTAATTTATTGAGTTCTCCTTTTTTTAATTTTTCCAGGGCCTCCCAGGAGAGTTCATCGCTTACATATTCCGGCAATAAGACCCTGTTGTAAAAAGGCTCATATTCCCTGGAAAAAACATGTAGTTCATCCTTGCTGTTTTTTTCCCTGTAAGATTGAATAAACCTGTAAGCAGCGGCACCTGCCCCTACAACTATTATCTTTTGCTCTGGTTTTATATACTTTTCTACCTGAACCGCACAATATTTAAAATCGGGCTCTTTAGATACAGGATCAACTATATCATTCGTAATATTATTGGCCCTGCCAAAATCATTGTTCAGCACTTTACCCCAATGCATAGGAAGAAAAACAACCTGTTCCCTGATATCAAAATTGATTCTGACCTTTACCTGTACTTTCCCCCGGCGGCTTTTGATTAAAGCAACATCCCCGTCTTTTAAATTTCTGAGGTAGGCATCTACCCTATTCATTTCCAAATAAGGCTGGGGAACGTGTGTTAATAAGCGTTTTACTTTACCGGTTTTTGTACGGGTGTGCCATTGATCCCTTACCCTGCCTGTGTTTAATATTAAAGGATACTTACTGTCTGTAACTTCTGAATTGTTATAAGTACTTACAGGGACATTAAAATGTGCCTTCTTGTCATTAGTATAAAATTTCAGATCGCTAAACAAGCGAGGCGTCCCCGGATGGGTTTTATCCGGAACTGGCCATTGAAAACTCCCTTCGTTTTTTAGCCGTTGATAAGACAGTCCCGAGATATCTATATTAGTACCTTTAGTGAGCAGGCAGTGTTCATCAAAAACCTCTGAAGCGTTATTATAATCGAAACCCCTAAAGCCCATCGCCTGAGCAAAACGCCAAAGAATTTCTGCATCGGGCAAGGACTTCCCAGGTGAGTCAATAACCTTTGGCAAATAGCTGATCCTCCTTTCTGAATTGGTCATGGTTCCCTCTTTCTCTAACCAGCCTGCTGCCGGGAGAAGCAGATCGGTGAATTTTGTGGTTTCCGAATTATGAGAAATATCCTGAACCACAACAAAGGCGGCATTTTTCAAAGCTCTTTCCACCTTGTGTACATTAGGCATACTTACCACTGGGTTAGTACAAATGATCCAGATGGCCTTAAGATCTCCCTTTTCCAGTGCGTCAAACATTTCTGTAGCGGTATAGCCAGGTTTTGGCTGAATTTCTTTACCTCCCCAAAAATCTGCTACCTCTTTTCTGTGTTCTGCATTATCAAGGTCTTTGTGTGCTGCCAGCAGGCTGGCCATTCCGCCCACTTCCCTGCCACCCATTGCGTTTGGCTGACCTGTGAGTGAAAAAGGCCCGCAACCGGGCTTGCCAATCTGACCGGTAAGCAATGAAATATTCAATAGGGCTACATTTTTTGATACCCCAATCACACTCTGATTTAGGCCCATGGTCCACATGCTGATAAACTTACTTGCTTCCCCAATGAATTGTGCTGCTTTGCGAATATCAGTAGCAGGAATACCACATTTTTCTGCGGCTTGTCTTATGGAAAGTGAAAATGCATTTTCCTTACATGCCTCATAATTAGCTGTATACTTGCTGATAAAAGGCTTATCAATCTTACGCCGCTCTATCAGCCAACGTGCAATAGCATTAAATAAAATTACATCGGTTCCCGGCAAAATCTGCAGGTGCAGGTCTGCCGCCGCGGCCGTCTGAGTTTTTCGCGGATCTACCACTATTACCTTGACCTGCGGATTAGCCTCTTTTCGCTGTTCTAACCTCCTGTACAGTATTGGATGGCACCATGCCGGATTTGCGCCAGCAATTAAGAAGCAATCAGCAAGTTCAATATCATCGTAGGAAATTGGTACGGAATCTTCACCCAGGGTTTTCTTATAACCCACCACAGCAGAACTCATGCAAAGGCGCGAATTAGTATCGATATTATTTGTACCAATAAATCCCTTGGTAATTTTATTGGCCAGGTAGTATTCTTCGGTAAGACATTGACCAGAAACATAGAAGCCTACACTATTTGGCCCATGCTTTGCAATAATACTCTTAAAAACGGCCGCAGCCCTCTCAAAAGCAGTATCCCAGCTTACTTTCTGAAGTGGATGGTTTCTACTCCATCGCATTTCGGGTTGTAAAATACGATCCGACGTATCCTGTGCAACATAATTCAGATTTCTTCCTTTGGAACACAGCATCCCTTTGTTAGAAGGGTATTCCTTATCGCCTTCAACCTTAATTGTCCCCTTGGCGTCTACATCTACTACAATACCGCAACCCACCCCACAATAGGAACATATGGTCTTATGTAATTTCTTTTTTAACATGGCCTATGCTCTTGTTATAAACCAACAGAATACAAAGGTCAAAATTAGGCAATTACGTATTAGTACGTAGTGAATATATGGCAATAGTTGGGCGATATTCTGGAAGATTGGTAAAAAATCATGCCGGAAAGTGCCATTCTCAAAATACCCAAATGGTATTTAATATTTAAACTAAATTAAATTCTCTAGCCTTTTTAGAAAGATCAATAAGATTCTTGACCTCCATTTTACGCATAAAATTAAAGCGATGGGTTTCAACAGTGCGTTTGCTATTCTGAAGTTTTTCTGAAATCTGTTTGTTGGTTAAACCAGACAAAACAAGTTCGAGCACCTGAAGTTCTTTATTGGTAAGGTCAAAAGGATTAGAGGCCGCAGAACCTCTTTTGGCTGCTACGGAAGTATTAACTCCCGGGTTCAAAATATTATTGACCAGGACATTAGAAATATCGCCACTATAGTACTTACCGCCTTCTCTAACGGTATGAATGGCTTTAATAAACTCTGCTTTTCCCGTATCTTTTAAAAGATAACCTTTAGCGCCTGCACTAACTGATAACAAAATATACTCCTCCGAATCGTGCATCGAAAGTATGATTGATTTTACCGGAGAGTTCTGCTTGCTAAGGGTATCTACGGCTTCAATTCCACTCATTTCGGGCATTCTGATATCTATGATCAGGATATCCGGTTTTTTTTCAGCTACCATTTTGATGGCTTCCTTCCCATCAGAAGCTTCGCCAATTACCTCAAGATCAGATTCGCTTTCGAGCAATGCTCTTATCCCGTCCCTAACCAGGGAATGATCATCAGCCAAAACTATAGTTGTTGCATTCAATATACAGGTAGTTATACGTACAAATATAATCAGTCACCCGGGCTTAGCAAAATGCCATGAACTTAATTGAAACGAAAAAGACTACCACAACCAAAAAAACGGTCATGATAGCCCCAATCGAAGCATCTTTAAAGGATTACTATGGTTTTGAAGTATTTAAAAATTTCGGGGCTATGTTTAATTGCACCCAGGCCCAGTTTTGGCTACTTGAGGCATCTGATTCAGTGACACCTTTTAACTCGTACATGCTTTCGTTTGCGAACATCTGGGAGTATCCGATAGCGAGTCTGTAGCCATTGAATTTTTTAGTAAATACCAAATCTACCTCCGTGCCTAACGACTTTTCACCACTTGCTAATTCTTGCTCGCCACTAAAGTTCAGGATTTTCACCAACAGGCTCGATGTCTTACCTAAAGCGAATTTTGCACTGGTATGAAAATCAGTTAGCCCCACGGAGTTGGCATGATTGCCTACGTAGAAGTAATCCATAAAACCGTTAAACTTGTGGTTGGTTCCGTAGAGTGGAAAGAAAGCTTCCGTTTCGTCTGCTGTACTGGTATCATTGCCGCTAATCAGTTCTGCACCAAGACTTAGGGTTACACTTTTGGAAATTTTATAATTCAGGTCTAATCCTAAGAGATATGCACCACTGACATCTACACTATTTTGGCGTTTTCCACTTTGAAGGTAGCCATTTAAAGCAGCACCAAAACTTCCTTTCTTATAGTTCAAATGTGTGCCTACGGTTAATAAATTGCTAACCCCTTCAGCAACTGCCGGGACTCCGGTGAAATTCTGGAAGCCGTTGTTCATGAGCAAGGCACTTGCTGAGAAAACATCCCATTTCTGATTTAAATACACGTATTGCATCGTTTTATAAGAAAAGAATCCCATCGTATTATATGCGGTGCCAACCGATTGAAATCCGCCGGGATTTCCCGTAGTAGCAGTAAAGTCCTGATTAAAAGCAAGACCCAGGTCTAATGTGAATTTTCCTTTTTTGTACTTCAATAGAGCGGCATCGTGGTTACGTGCCTGCATGGCCCAATCTACCCCTCCCAGAATACGTTGGTCGTCATAAACCAACATCTGGCGACCTAGTTTAGTAGAAAAGCCTTCGCCTAAGTCAATGTCTGCCCAGGCCTGAAATACAGAAAACGAATTGTTGCTGTCCTCGGGTTTTAATTGTCTGTTTTCACCCCAAACTATCACATCCTGCAGACTCATATAAAATTTGAACGATTCAAATTGATAACCCGCATTTAAACGCAAGCGGGTGGCGATTCCAAAGCCCGGGTCTAACGCATCGGGAATGATACTACCAAAACCATTGCGGTATTCAGCACGTGGTTTGAATTGGCCGTCGAGTGTAAATTGTGCAAAAGCTGCAGTAGTGGATAGCAGGGACAATAACAGTAGTACTACAAATCTTTTCATACCGTAAAATTTTAATATATTTTCATAACTGTCGCTCTCAAAACCTTGCTGATTCTGATAGGGAATTGTGTTTAAATTCGGTAACTCTGCGACTTATATTTTATTTCTGAGTGTTCTTTTATTTATCCGCTCCGGAGATGGCCAGTTTTCCTTTCATTTCGGCCTCAACCGCCCTTTCATCTGCCGTTGAGAATTTAATAGCCAAAGTGGTCAGGGCACTTACAATCACGAAGCCACCAATAATGAAATATCCGCTGGATACGGCCGTGGAAGCTGCTGCAGATTGTGCCGCTTGCATAGCCTCTTCACCCAGGGAAGAGTTAGCTGCCAGGGCATTGGTTTCAGCAACCGCTGATTTTGATTTCAGGAACATAGCCGCTAAGAAGGCCCCCACATTACCCCCTGCTCCAACTATACCCGAAATGGAGCCAATGGCCTTTTTATTAATAAAGGGAACCACGGAAAAGGTGGCCCCTTCTGCCATTTGAACTGTAAGACTGAAAGTTATCAGGAATAGCATTCCCAAAGCAAGACTTGTAGTCATTGAGAATACTGAAAGCATCATGCCCTCTACAGCAAGAATAGCGGTGAGAAAAAGTACCCTGCCGCGCAGTCCTTTTAACCTGCCGAAACGGTCTCCGAAGAATCCGCCCAGCGTGCGGGCAAAAATATTCATCAAAGCAAAAGACAGTACAAGGTTTCCGGCGGTAGAGCGAGTAAGGCCAAAAGTATTCTGTAAATAGTCGTCCATGGTACCGTACACCGTAAGTTCCATACCAAAACAGGCTGCATAAACAATGAAAAGGATCCAGACCCGATAGTCTTTCAGGACATTTAAAAAAGTTTCTTCGTCTTTCTTAAAGTGTGGCATTTTCCCTTCTTCCTTCAATTGAGCAAAATTACCTTCGGGTGTATCCTGTGTAAAAAAGTAGTAAACCAGCCCCATCAACATGGCTATTATACCTGCAATAATCATGGAATACCTCCATGCAATTTCATCGGCCACTCCAAAACTAACGACAGCAGCAGCGATTAAGGGCATCCCTAAACGGTTGGCTCCACCTCCAAGATTCCCCCAACCAGCAGAGGTTGCATTTGCAGTACCTACCACATTAGGAGCAAACATTATGGAAGTATGAAATTGAGTGATTACGAAGGAAGCGCCGATAAAACCGATAAATAATCTACATATTAGAAACTGTAATGGTGTCTGGACAAAACCTATTAAAATAACAGGGATGGCTCCTAATATCAATAAATAAGTATAACACAATCTGGGACCGTACTTATCGCATAACTTTCCAATTAACAATCTAGCGAATACAGTCCCTGTTACAGCCAAAATGATGGAATTCCATTTTTGATCAGGTGTTAATCCCAGGTCTTTGACCACATCGGGCATAAAGGGTACGATGCCAAACCAGGCAAAGAAACAGATAAAGAAGGCTATAGAGGTGATCCAAAAAGTACGAATGGGCATACTTTTGATATCCCATAAATTAAGTGAGGTTGCTTTTTTTGATTGAACTTCCATTATTAGCGTTTAAAGGTTTAACAATAATCAAAACTACGTATATATCTACGTATTTTTACGTATTTTAATTAATTATTCATAAGAAAATCGCATTATTACGAGAACATATAAAACAGCCCTGGAAAATTCAGGAATACTAAAAAAAGCTTAGAGTAAATTGTGAAATACTAAAATTAAATGTGTGAAGCCGTATGGTCAGATAGTATTTCATCCACACATATATATATTAAGGTATAGTCTACTTTAATAGGAGGTTGATATAGATTATTAGTTAGGCATAAGCTTCACTTTTAAACTTAGCATGTCTCTTTATTCAAAAGCATTCTTTACCGCTCTAAATTATTTTTGTCTGGAGTTAAATAATCCTGACACATCGATTGCCTACGTATATCATAAAGGTCGGGCGGTTTAAGCAGAAACCTACATCCCTGCAAATTAAGGCATCATAAAACAGTAGCTCATCGAATTGTGAAACCTTGCAACCGTCCATATTTATTAGTTCTTTACAACCAAACGCAGCACCGAAAAGGTGCGCTTTCAGTAATCTACTGAATTCCATACAGATAAATTATTGTAGTTACTTTTAGCAATTTCGCAAGAAGGATACGCAATTATTTGCATATAATCACCTTGTGTATACGTATTAATACGTAATATTGTACCGTAGTTTAAAATCGAAGCAAATGAAAACTATAATAGTTGTAGGGAATGGAATGGTGGGTTATAAGTTCTGCGAAAAGTTTATAAACCGTGAGGAGCGTCAGCAATTTAAGCTTGTCGTTTTCGGTGAGGAACCACGTGTAGCCTATGACCGGGTTCATCTCAGTGAATTTTTTGAAAATCAGAATGCAAAAGCACTGGAATTGGCTCCGGTAGATTGGTATACTGAAAATGGTATAGAACTTGTTGTTAATGAGCGAGTTACCGATATTCACCGATCTACAAAAACTATTACAACGGCAAGTGATAAGGAGTTTGCATATGATTACCTGGTACTGGCTACTGGCTCTGCACCCTTTGTCCCTCCAATTCAGGGGGTAGAAAAGGATGGGGTTTTCGTCTACCGAACCATTGAGGATCTTGAGAAAATGCTAAGCTATGCCGAAAAAGTCAAAGACCTTAAACAAAATGGAAGGGCCGCCATATTAGGAGGAGGACTGCTGGGCTTAGAGGCGGGGAAGGCAGTTATGGATATGGGATTGGAACCACATGTTGTAGAGTATGCGCCAAAATTAATGCCCCGTCAGCTAGATTCCAGAAGCAGTAATGTTTTACAACTTACGCTCGAAACCATGGGCATAAATGTACATTCCGGTAAAGCCACTAACCGAATAATAGGCAATGGTGCAATAACAGGAATGGACTTTGGGGAAGACGATACCCTGGAAGTAGATATGCTTGTAATTTCTGCAGGAATCAGGCCCAGAGATGAATTAGGGAAAACTTGTGGCCTGGATATGGGTGTTCGCGGAGGTATTGTGGTGAACAATAAAATGCAGACCTCTGATCCCGATATTTACGCTATAGGAGAAGTTGCCCTTTACAATCAGATGATTTATGGCCTTGTGGCTCCGGGATACGATATGGCCGAGGTGGCGGTCAATCAAATACTTGCAAAGGAGGATATAGTGATGCAGAACGAAATTGATATGTCTACCAAATTAAAATTAATTGGGGTAGATGTCGCCAGCTTCGGCATCCCATATATGCCTGCTGACAAAGGGCTTTCCATAATTTATGAGAACAAGACAAAAGGAATTTATAAAAGAATAAATGTCAGCCATGACGGCAAAACATTACTCGGCGGAATTATGGTTGGCGACGCCGAGGATTACAGTATTCTGCATCAAATGTACCTGAATAATATTCCGCTGCCCGACAATGCCGAAGAGCTAATTGTCGGATCACGTGGAGAAGGCGGTTCCGCATTTGGCAGTGCGATGGATTTGCCCGATACGGCCGTGATTTGCTCTTGTGAGGGGGTGAGTAAAGGAGCTGTATGCTGTTCTGTTTTGGAAATGGGTAATGAAACTGTAAAAGCAGTGGCCAAGGCAACAAAGGCCACCACCGGCTGTGGTGGGTGTAAACCAATGGTTGCAGATTTAGTCAAGGAGAGCCTCAAAACATTAGGGAAAACCGTAAAGGAACGTATTTGTGAACATTTTGATTACTCCAGGCAGGAGTTATTTGATGTGGTAAAACTTAAGGGGATTGTAGATTATGACGAGCTGCTCGATGAAGTAGGTAGTGGTCATGGATGCGAAGTATGCAAACCAGCCGTAGCTGCCATTTTTGCCAGTATTTACAATGAAACCGCCAACCGCCAGGAAACCATTCAGGACAGTAACGACCGTTATTTGGCCAATATCCAGCGTAACGGAACATACTCCGTGGTACCCAGGGTAGCGGGAGGGGAAATTAGTCCGAAACAATTAATGGCCATAGGCAGAATAGCCCAGAAATTTGATCTATATACCAAGATAACCGGGGGACAGCGAATTGATATGTTTGGGGCACAATTGCACGAACTACCCCTGATCTGGGAAGAACTGATAAACGAAGGATTTGAAACCGGTCAGGCTTATGGGAAATCGCTTAGAACAGTAAAAAGTTGTGTAGGATCCACATGGTGCCGATATGGGATGGACGAAAGTGTGAGCTTTGCAATAGAAATGGAACACCGATATAAAGGTATCCGTTCCCCTCATAAACTTAAAGGCGGGGTTTCTGGCTGTATCCGTGAATGTGCTGAGGCCCGATGTAAAGATTTTGGATTTATTGCTGTTGAAGGCGGGTGGAACGTTTATGTAGCCGGGAATGGTGGAGCCAACCCAAGGCATGCAGAATTACTGGCCGAAAAGGTAGATAAGGAAACTGCACTGAAATATGTAGACCGGTTTATTATGTACTATATAAAAACTGCTCCTCCACTAATGCGTACCGCCCCATGGTTAGAAAAACTCGAAGGTGGTATCACCTACCTTAAAAATGTTGTTATAAATGATTCCCTCGGAATTGCAGGGGAGCTCGATAAAGAAATGCAGGCCCTGGTTGATTCTTATAAATGCGAGTGGAAAGAAGCTGTCGAAACACCTGAGATAAGAGCCAGATACACACATTTTGTAAACTCTGAAGAACCCGATAGCACTATTGAATTTGTTGAATTACGAGATCAGAAAATGCCCAGGGAATGGGTTTGACGAAGTACGAAGTACGAATTACGAAGTACGAATTACGAAGTACGAAGTACGAAGTACGAAGTACGAAGTTGGAAATAAAGAATTAAAATATGACAACCATAGCATTAAATTCATACGAAACTGTACAGGAAGAAAATGTAACTGTTTGGTATAAAGCAGCAGCTGTTGACAAATTTCCAAAAAATGGAGGAGCATGTGTCAAATACAAAGAGAAACAGATCGCCGTTTTTAATTTTTCAAGAGAAGGATCATGGTACGCCTGTCAGAATCTTTGTCCTCATAAAATGGAGATGGTTCTTTCAAGAGGGATGATCGGGGAAGAAAATCTGGAAGCCAAGGTAGCCTGTCCTTTGCACAAGAATACCTTTTCACTGAAAACCGGTGAGAATCTCAATGGCAGCCTGGATGCGATCGCCACCTATCCGGTTAAAATAAAAGATGGGTTTGTGTATATAGGATTTAGAGAATAGAAATAGCCGATAGCACAATTCCACCGGCCAAATTGCTTCTAACTTCTCGGGCGTTACTCAGTACTCGTTTGCGCTCCTCTTTGTATCTTAGTCTAAAATAAAATCATGGCTATAACTGATAAACTACATCTGGCGTACAGGCTTTTCGACGAAGCCAACGGTCAGGATCCCAATACAGAAGAATATAAGGGCAAAGCATACCCAAAGGAGGTATTGTATGCGATCCGAATGACAGATAAACTAAAAGAGTTTGCGCCAAATGCTTCTGAGACCTTACTACTAGCTGCGCGTTGCCAGCATATCCGCAGATGGGAAATCCCAAGAGAAACTTATGAAATGAACCGCGCTGGCTATCTGAAATGGAGACAAGACCTAAAAAAGTTCCATGCACAAAAAGCAGCTGTTATTTTAAGGGGAATTGGTTATAGCAAAGAGACGATAGACAGCGTCTGTATTTTACTCGAAAAAAAGCAGTTAAAGAAAAACCAGGATACACAAACGCTGGAGGATGTCGTTTGCCTGGTCTTTTTAGAATTCTATTTTGAATCCTTTGCACAGAAACATCCGGAAGAAAAGACTTTAGAAATACTGCAAAAAACATGGCGGAAAATGTCTGAAAAAGGCCGGAGTGCAGCTTTGGCGCTGCCACTAACCCCGGAGTCTCTTCAACTTGTAAAGAAAGCAATAGGAGAATGATCCTTTAATCAATATCTCTTTAATATTATGTCATCCAGCAAGCATCGTCGGCCATTAGACATCGAAACCTTCCAAAGGGTTCGCAAGTGGTATCTGTTGGCATTTGCCGGGATAGCATTGACTATAATCATCGCCCAGGTCCTGATTCAACTTCACCTGAACTCACAGCTTAACGATTCCAGGGTTATCAATGTAGCCGGAAAACAAAGGGCACTTAGTCAAAAACTAGTTAAAGAAATACTGTTGCTTAATGAAGAAAACCATGCACAGGATAAAGCAATAATTATATCTGAAATTCGCGAGACCCTTAATATTTGGAAAACATCGCATCTTGCACTGCAATCTGGCAATCCTCAGCTAAACCTTGCTGCTGAAAAAGACGAAGAACTTCTGATGCTTTTCAGGGAAATAAATCCACCTCATATGGCTATGGTCGCAGCAGCTGAACAGGTCTTAACTGCTGCTGTGGAACCACTGCCCGATTTTTCTGAACAAACTGCAGTCCTACTGAAAAATGAGCGTATTTTTTTACGCATGATGGACGATATTGTCAATACCTACGACCAAAGGAGCAAAACTCAACTTCAAAACCTCAAAAAGAAAGAATACCTATTGCTGGCATTCTCACTGGGAATTTTACTTCTGGAAATACTCTTAATTTTTAGACCATTATCCGTGCAGATTCGCAAGACTATTTCCAATTTGATGAAGAGCCAGTTGCATTCCGATGCCAATAGTAAAAGGATAGAAACCCTTTTGATTGAAAAAGAAAAATCGCTTCAGGAATTACAGGAACTAAATTTTGTTATAGACAATGCGGCACTTTTCGCGAGTGCCAGAAAAGATGGCAGCGTTGTGTTCATCAGTAAAAAGTTTCTCGAGTTATTGGGGTTGTCAGAGGAACAGCTCAACCGGCCCCTATCCGAAATATTAACAACAGATGAAGGGCAGCAATCCTACCTGAAAGAGGTCTTTAAAAGCAATCGCAAAAATATAATCCGCAATGAAGAATTAAAAATAAAAACGCTGAAGGGAGACGACTTTTGGCTCGATATGTCTATTGTACCTATACATCAGACCAGCAGGCAACAGAGTATATTAATTCTATGTTCAGATATTACAGAGCGCAAGCAGCACCTGTTAAAGGTAGAGCAACTTACTCAACAGAATTTTGAGGAACGAATGCTCCAGAAAAAAATGCAGGCCAGTCAGATTGTCGAAGGACAGGAAGAAGAAAGAAAGCGTATAGCTAAAGACATTCATGATGGGATCGGACAGATGCTTACGGCATTAAAGTTTAACATTGAGTCTATCGATCTGAATAACACTGAAAAAACCGCTGAAAAAATAACCTACTTAAAATCACTCACATCCGATTTAATAAAGGGTGTGCGCACTGCTACATTTAACCTAACGCCTCCGGAACTGGGTGATCACGGTATATTTCCGGCTTTGCATAAGATGACCGTGGAGCTTTCTAAGCTCACTGGAAAAACCATCTTATTCGAGAATAAATCAGAAGAAAACATTCGTTTTGATTCGCTGGCCGAAACCAATATTTACAGGGTAACCCAGGAAGCAGTAAACAATGCAATAAAATATTCCCAGGCCAATTATATACTGGTTACAATAAGTTATAAGGATAACATACTAAGTGTGGTAATCGACGACGATGGAAAGGGTTTTGACGCTTCCATTCTGGGCAAATTACCTAAAAATAACAGTGAGGGGGGCATGGGCCTGTTCTTTATGAAGGAGAGGATCAGCTATATAAACGGTCGCTTGTTTATCAACTCCAAACCAGGAAGTGGTACCCGTGTAACCATCAATTATAAGACAAACAAAACAACAATTCTACATGGAACGGAATGAATTATACCCGGTATTCCTAAAAGTATCCCAACTAAATGTACTCATAGTAGGTGGAGGAAATGTGGCTTTGGAAAAACTAACATTTTTATTAAAGTCGAGCCCCAATGCCAATGTTGAAATGCTTGCCCCAATGTTTCGGGAAGCAACAATTGCGCTTGCCGAAAAATTTAATATAAAAATGCATCAGGTCAGCTATGATTCCAAATATCTGCAACACAAACATATAGTAGTGGCTACTACAGACAATGTTGAAGTAAACCAGCAGGTTTATCGCGATTGCAGGGCAAAAAGCATTTTGGTAAATGTTGCAGATAATCCACCTTTTTGCGATTTTTATATGGGCGGCATTGTTACCAAGGGAAATGTGAAGGTGGCTATTTCAACCAATGGGAAGTCTCCTACCACCGCTAAAAGGTTACGTCAGTTTTTTGAGGATGTGATTCCTGAGAATATTGATGATTTGGTAAAAAACCTCAACGAATACAGAAAGACCATCAAAGGGGATTTTGAGGAAAAGGTGGAAACCCTGAACGAATTCACCAAGGGATTGGTCAGTAAAAAGGATAAGAAATGAAAATACGTATAAAAGGCAATTCGGTTCGACTCCGACTTACAAAAACCGATGTGGCAACACTATGTGAAACAGGACGTTTTGAAGAAAAAACACCTTTCCCAAATGGACTGTTTACCTATGCCTTGCAGGTACAATCATCTACTGAGAACATGGTTGCGACAATTAATGATAATACCATCGAAATCGGGATTTCCACCGAGCTTATAAAAAATTGGTCAACCAACGACAAGGTGGGTTTTCAACATATGGTTTCCCTGGAAAATACTGCTGAACTCTGGCTTTTAGTGGAAAAAGATTTTGTGTGTATGGACGAAACCGTGGAGGACCAGACAGACAATTATCCAAACCCGAAAATGCCCTAACAGGTCTTATTTTTCTATGGCTTATGCTTCAACTAATTATCACTTTCCAACTCGGATTATGGCATTGAAAATGCTATCGATCTTATAGTTCTAAGCTATATAATCTGATTGCCTTGGTTTTACCACGAAGGAACAATTCTCCAATGGTTGTGTAATTTCCCATATTGTCTTTCTGCAATTCTTCTTTCAACTCTGCGGATAACAAAATCCCTGTATTATACGTATTGCACTCCGCTTGAATACGTGCAGTCGTATTCAATACATCTCCGGTATACACAATATCTTTTTTTATAATTCCGATTTGACCTGCCGTGACTTCTCCAAGATGGAAGCCTGCTTTAAATTCGGGAATTGCACCATATCTTTCCATATATCTACGCTTATTTTCACCGATTGTTTTGCAAATAATTGAAAAACACTGGATACAATTATTATTGAAAACACCATCTTTTTTAGTCCAGGTTACTACAATTTCATCACCTACGTATTGGTATATCCGCCCGGATGTTTCCAGGATAGCGTCCGTCATATCGCCATAGTAATCTTTCAACAACTCAAAATATTTTACATGACCCATCTTCTCAGCGATGGTGGTAGAGGATTTCATGTCGAGGAACATAAATATCCGGGTTTCCTGTTTAGGATTATGGTATTTACCAAAAGAGTAATTGTATAAGGCTTCAGTCCCCAAATATTCAGTCATTTCGGAATAGAATAGTCCAACTTCCAAAATTACACCAACAAAAATCACTATGCTCCAAAACGCAAAACTATTCATGAATTCCCAAAGGCTCTTGTTCACTTCAGGATCCAGTATGCTTAAATCAAACCTGTTGGCATTCGAAATCAGTGTTAGTATTAGAAGAAATAAAACAACGAAGGTTATATAAAATACATTTTTAAGCAAGATTTTTAACCAGAAGGGGAATTTTGATAATTTCTTCCGAAGCCATGTAACTTCAATCCAACCCTGGATCAGTCCTGAAAGAAAACTTCCTATACCAATAATGATTAAAGAAATTTGAAGGTCATATTTAATATTTGTTTCCCAATATATTGTCTGCCTGTTTATAATGCCAGCCTCGATAAATACATATACAATTCCAAAAACTAACCAAATTAACCCAAACGTCAAGGTCTGAAGAATAATGCGTCTATATTTTTGGTATGGCATGGCCTGCTGAAATTATGGAAGTCCAAACATTGACTTTCAACCATTTAGTATTTCGTTCTTTGTTTGGATGCGTATCACTATTAAAGCGAATTGTGTTTGATTGATAGGGTTATTTCACCAATAAGAAACTGGCTTTCAGAAACGCCCCGTTCTCCAGTCCGTAATCCTGTGATGTCATGTCAGCAAATGTAGCCTTAAGTTTGCGTTGTACTGAAACGCCTCCTGACAATTGAAGCCTGACATCTTCTAAAATATTAATGGCGATTGTTGGGCCAATATTGAACCTTGAGAATTTAACACTTTCTACCTGTTGCAGTACGGGTAGGTTATTGTTCACTTTAAGCGCATACTCATTTCCCTGTAAATCTACCCTAAAGCCAAAGATTAACTTATTTAGCTGATACCTTATTGCCGCCTGTACCGGGGCAATAACTAAGATGTCCAAATCCCCTTTTCTGTAAACAAATTCCGCAATAGGCACAAGTCTTGGTTCACCAAAACCGTTGGTATATGCTGCTCCTAAGCCATATTTAAAGCCTTTTCCTGCAGTTCTACTGATTAAAAATGAACCCTGCAATGTTAAAGCATCTGAACGAAGGCTCCCGGAAAAATCAGAAGCAATTGTCGGTGATAGCATAGCTCTCAGCATCCAATTTGCGTCCAGTTTTTGACTTATACCTCCGGTAAAACGCAGGGCGTGTAAGTTGGTTGCCAGACTTCTGTCATTCGGAAGATCCTTAAGGGGACCTCCCAAAAATGTATAGTCAATTCCTGCGACTAAAATTGTATTATCATTTTTTAAGCGAAAAGGTACTAATACAAAGGCCCTGAATTCTGATAAATCTACTTCAACATCGTTGAGTGCCGTATTTGCCGTATTTTTCAGTCCTACTGCCGGATTTAGCGTATAACTTAAACCCGCCAGGTTGAAATCTTCTTCTTGCGCCCTCACCAGACCTGTGAGGAATAGGATTGCGACGAATAATATAATTGCTTTTATCATAATGAACTTATTTAACCTGGTCTTTCTTGTATTGTTGGAACAAGGCAGTTACCGCATCATTTATTTTCCTTTCCAACTGCATGGAATTTGATGTTATCGTACTTGTAGTACTAGCGTGCCATACCACTTCATTTGTTTTGGCATCTATAAAATCAAGAAGCAGGGTTCCTTCCTTATACTCTCTTATATCTACATCAATTATTTGGTGCCTCCATTGTCGTCGGCCATAGTAATTGGTATAGGTTTCGATATCTTGTTTGGTGTCAACTATAACGAAGTAACTAATTAGAATGTCGGGCCCGGTAACCCCTGTGTTGCCTTGTACCGTGGATAAATTTTCAATTTCAGCATCTATGGCGCTTTCAATTTGCTTTTTTTGGGTTGGATTTACATCAGGTAAAAAGCCCTGCTCGATATCGGCTAGCGTATAGAAATTGTACTTGTCCAGATTTGCTGTTTCACTTTTCTCATTCACAACCCTTAAACCACTGCAGCTTATCAGAGTTAGTAGAAATATTACGCTCAATGAATAAAATTTTCTTTTCATAATGTTTGCTTTTTTAATTGCTATCTATATAACTTCTGAATTTCTCCTGAAAATCGTGAAAGCTCCAACTTAAAGTCAATTTTGTAACAGAACCATCTAAAGAAATATTATCGTTGCCAGACGCAAATGTTTGGTTATGGGTAAGGAAGAGGTTTAATCTATCGTTTATATTGAAACCTACACTTGCACCGATTAAATGTACCTGTTGGGCTGTTTGTTCTTTAATGAGAGTCCCGGTTTCCTTAGAAGTAAACTCGGCATTTCCGCCATTTATAAATGAATAATCCAATGACAGGAAAGCATCTGACGTAATATCTTTTGTAAGATGTGATTCCAGAGAAAAGATTCCTTTTTGATTGATTTCCTGACCTTGAAATTCATTATTATCTCCTAGCATGGTAAAGGCAGGAAATACCTCAAGAGACATTCTATGACCATCTACGAAATTCCCCAGTCGCTGAACCATTGGCAACCCTATCTTGAACTTATATTGATTACTACCAATGTTTATGGGATTACCTTCTTCGTACTTACCAGTAGGCAGGGTAATTGCTGCCTGTAAGTATATCAAAGTTCTATTCTCGTGCCGGAGAAAATCCTTAATCATTAATCCTTCAGCACCAACCAAATTAATGGTGTTAGACCAAACTATATCACCAAATCCATGTTGAAATAATGTTTCTGATATTGTGGCCGGGCCCTGCGGATCAATATTAATTGCAGCATTAATATTACCGGCCGGGACAATAAGCGTAGAGTAAAACGTTCTTCCAAATATAGGTTGGCTTCTTGTATAGGTCAACATGTACAAATTGTTCTCGGCAACCACACTGGGGTTAATAAATGTAAGGCTGTTCAAAGATGCATTTGCACTTCCATTTATACCGTGAGCACTCAATATGTTCAGGTTTTTAGGTAGTGCCCAATATGTGCGTGGCCCGTCCAGCTGAGCATAAATATTGCTGGAAATGATAACAAAAACTGCGAGTATATATATATTCTTCATGTATCAATTATTATTGTTGCTATGTTCAACTTTTTCACTGCCCCTGCCAAAATCCGGCGCATAAACTGGTGGTCTGGGAGGCAATTTATCCTCCATACCATCATAGGTTGATCTATTGGGTAGAATAACATTGTTCTCTATTTTATAATCATCCCAATTTGCTACCAATTCACGAAGTTTTTCTGGGTTTTCTGCGGCCAGATCGAATCGCTCCCCGGGATCGCTCTTAACATTGAATAGTTGCCAATCTCCTGTACCGATCGGGCGGGGTACATTAACAATTTTCCAACTGCCTTTTCTAATAGATTTTGCATTCCACAACTCCGTACCTAAAAAATCATTCTCATCTCTGGGAGAATTTGTTTTTCCGTCCAACATAGCTGCCCAGGATTTACCCTGCATACTAATAGTGTAAGCATTGTTTTCAGGTTGTTTTATGCCCGCTAACTCCAAAAATGTTGGTGCTATATCCTTAACATGTAAAATGGCTTCGGTATTAATCGCTCCCTTATTTTCCTGATTTGGGGAGACGACGATTAAGGGCGATCTAATTCCTCCTTCATAGGTGGTGTATTTAAAACCGAAAAATGGAGATGTTGACAGCTGTGCCCAGGAAGGACCATACGCAGTAAAGGATTCCGCCCTACCCCAATTTTGAAATCCATGTAAATATGTTTTTGCCATCCAATTTGCCGCAGCGGTTGCAGGATATTTTTTATAAGTAGCAGCTTTGTCATTTACATCGGGTCCATTATCTGAAAAGAAAACGATATAGGTGTTTTTTCGGAGATCGTTTTTTTCAAGATAATCCAATAGTCGACCAATTTCCATATCCATATAATCCAAAACGGCGGCATACACTTCCATTTTCCTTGCGGTTACCACCTGTGTGGCAGGTTTTAGTTTGTCAAAGCCGGGCACATACCACAGACGTTCTCCCATTTCGGTTTTTTCTGAAAGTATCCCCATTTTTACCATTCGTTTTAATCTGTCATTTCTCAGGACATCCCAACCCTTATCGAATGCCCCCTTGTACTTTCTCAAGTATTTATCTGGTGCCATTAAGGGATCGTGGGGTGCCTGATGCGCTAAATAGGCAAAAAAGGGTTTACCATCAGCCTTATTTTGCTCGATATACGAGATGATTTTATTTGTAAAAGTTGTTGTAGCATAATAATTCTCAGGTAACTCACTTAAATAGATATTGTCTTCTACGAAATGGTTTGGAGTCGCATCTTCATCCGGGCCATTAAAAGAAAAGTAACTCCCGGATCCCGATAGCATAGAAAATGAATGCTCAAAGCCTTGAGCTGCCGGAAGGTGTTCTTTATCTTTTCCTAAATGCCATTTGCCAGCCATATAGGTGTGATATCCATTAGTTTGTAAAATTTCCGTAAATGTTGGTACTTCATTTGTTAAATAACCTTCATAGCCTTTTTCATTGAGCTGATTTGGCGCCGGGTATTCATACATATTACCTAGTCCAACCAAATGATTATCTATCCCTGTTAGCAGCATAGACCGTGTCGGTGAACAAGTAGGGGCCACGTAAAAGTTGGTGTAACGGACTCCCTCTGATGCGAGCTTGTCCAAACCGGGTGTATTGATTTCGCCTCCAAATGCGCCCATATCGGAGAAACCCATATCATCTGCTACGATGACAACGAAGTTTGGTTTTTCTTTGGATGCATCCTGGGCAATTATACAACTGGAACACATCCCGATAAATGCAAACAAAATTTGATAAAATCTTACAGTTTTCATTTCTACTCGTTTTAAGTTTTATTAATTGGTTTGAAGGTTTTTCTGAAATATTGCTTTGGGTATTAAGGCCGTGATGGCAACGCGCAGTTGCCATTCGGCACCTATAACCTCCGGTTTCTCGATATTGTAGTATGCCCCTGCCTGCATATTGAATGGCAAAAAACCTTTGGGCTTGATAAGTTTTCCAAATGCCAGACCAATTGGTACAGTCCATTTATTGCCTGAATCTGCTTGCCAGTTAGCAGTTACTTTCGGAGCAGTACTTAAGTAGTAGCCGTTTGGCAGGTTATAGTTAATGAAAGGTTGAAACGTAAATGCGGTTAAGTCACTTGCCAATGACCAAACATTATTTATCAAAACACCTATTACCCAACTCGCCGGTTTTATTACCCCGACAATTGATGGACCAATACCCCATTCCTTAATTCCAAGATTTTTTCCTGCTGTTGGAAGGTTAATTATTGGGCCTACGCCCCAGTTAATTTTTCCTTTGTTATTCGTGTAGAATGCTGATAGTGAGATATCGCCTATACCATTATAATTTTCTGTCTCTGATAAGATGTTGGGTTGATTTATAATGGGAAGAATAGCTCTAATAATAAATTTACCCTCGGCAATGGGAATAACCGGTTGAATGTTTAAAGTGTTCTGTGTCCTGTCAAAAGGACCTATTCCAAAATTGTTGTTGTTCTGAAACGGAATACTGATGATATTCGCTAATGGGTTCTGTGCAATTTTAGCCAACTCTTGCTCGGTCAGCTGAGACTTTACCTGTGTAAAGACCATTAGCAACAAAATTGTGAGATAACTTATTTTCTCGATCCGTTTCATTTTTCAAAATGTTCTTAGATTCAATCAATTAGGAGGTAAAACTAGATTGGTGGTAATCGATTTACTTGCACAAGTTTCCTAAAGTGCTCTTTTGCTTTCCGAACGTTTATAAAGAACTTTGAGCGGAAGCGCTAAGTAAGTCAGACTTTTTAGTCTTGAATAAGGTATTTTCCAACTAGAATAGCTACCAGTATAGTTAGGTATAATTGACCTGTAATTCCGATTAAAAGTGAAACGGATTGTGCCGGAGGATTCGCGGGTAGAATATCCCCAAAACCGAGAGAAGTTAATGTTGTAAATGAGTAGTAGGTTAGACTATATAGTTGATTGTCCTCTTCAACAATGTTAAAAGACTTTGGTGAAATCAGATTCAGTGTTTGGCAAAGCTGACCCCCTAAAAGACCGATTAAAAAATAACCTGAAATTGCGGCTGCAATAATATTTAAAGTTATTTTCTTACTCCCTCGTATAATGGCATAAAGCCGATATCCCAGAAAAAGTAGAAATAAACTTGCAAATAGTGTCCTGGACAGTTTTACAAATAATCCTGCAGAGGCTTCTGCTCCCAGCCAAATAAAGAATATCGCGATTCCTCCGATTGTCATTCCAACAACAAAATGTTTTAAGGTACTTGAAATAAGCTGGATGCCGGCAAACACAAACAGAGATAAGCAAATTTGAAACAGAAGGCCCCGATACTCCGGTAATATATGTGTCAGGACTGGCAATAACAATAATAGACAAAGACTTGCCAATAGCCATTTTGAACTGTTTTTTCTTCTGAATAATTGATTTTGTAATTTAGTGTTAAGCCGATAAAACTTTTTGATGTTCTTCATTTTTGAATCTTTAATCAGATGAAATTATTGGACTTTTTAAGTTGAGCTCCTCCTTAATTTCCTAACGTCCGCTTTTGGTTTCCCATCGGGAGTGTGAAGGAAATAATACTTAGTAATTTGCAACAGGTCAAATCCGTAAATACATTGAGATGAGAACCACCAATTCAACCAGCAAAAAACCAAAAAATTTAGCCATGTTCATTCGTAGTAGTTTATTCATAATTGGCTTATGGATGCTAGCTGTGCTGTTCTATAAAATAATACGTTTGTACGGTGTTGGCGAAGTAGTCAATAACGGGTTGCATCAGGGACGAACCCAATTGCACATAATCCATATTTTAATCGGAGGAACTGTTGTAGGGATTTTGTTCGGTGCACTGGAAGTAGCACTTCATAGGTCAGGCTTATCTAAAAGAGGATATTTTCAGGTACTATTCGTTAAATTATTCGCATTTTTAGGTGTATTAATAATTTCTGTTATTGCTGGCAGAACCGCAGGTCAATTATTGGTGGAGGGGCACAATCTCTCAAGGGTAATGAATGAAATGCCATTATTTCTTGTTTCACCCTTGGTGATTCCACTTTACATTTATGCTATCGCGGCAAGTTTTGCGGTTACTTTTCTGCGACAAGTTGATAAAAAATTTGGTTCCCGGGTTTTGTTCAACTTGCTTATCGGAAAATATTTTAAGGCCAAGGAGGCCGAGTTGGCCGAATCAAAAGAATATCTTGAATACCAGGTTCAGGAGAGAACCAAGGATCTGGCCTCCGAAGTAGCGGCACGTAAAAATACCGAGAAAGCCTTAAGAGTGGCAAAAGAACAGGCAGAATCTGCAAATATTGCAAAGTCCCAATTTTTGGCCAATATGAGCCATGAAATTAGAACACCGTTAAATGCAATTGTTGGGTTCTCACAAATTTTGCAGAATCAAAGCAAGAAGTTCGACCTGGATTCCCAATTTGAAAATTACCTGGAAAACATTCGCATCAGCGGGCAAAACTTATCCGAACTTATCAATGATATTCTCGACCTTTCTAAAATAGAAGCAGGTAAAATTGCCCTTTCAGAAGAGGACATGAATTTGAAACAAATGATGCAATCTATTTATCATGTAAACAAGGCGGCCGCAAATGAAAAGAACATTTCACTACATTATGACTTCCAACCCAGTACCCCAAATTTTATTAGGTCAGATCGCAGCAAGCTTAAACAAATTCTCATGAACCTTTTAAGTAATGCCATAAAATTCACCCCCGATGGAAAAAACATTCACCTTTATGCAAGATTGAAGGACCATAATCTTGTATTTGAAGTTAAGGATGAAGGTATCGGGATAGAACCGGATAAGCAACTATCTATTTTTGAACCATTCGTCCAGGCCGATACCAGTGTGACAAGGGAATTTGGCGGAACAGGATTAGGGTTATCAATCACCAAAAATATGGTTGATTTACTGGGTGGATCTATCTCACTGGAGAGTACTTTAAATAAAGGATCCATTTTTCGAATCGTTGTTCCGTACCATCCACCTGAAAAAACGAATTTGGATCAGCGGCAAATAAGATTAAACGCTTTATCCATACCAAAATCATCGCGTATTCTGGTTGTTGAAGACAATCCTATGAACCAAGATATGATCCAGGCTTTTTTTAATGAAATAAATCAGGACATATTGCTGGCAAATGATGGTGTAGAAGGTGTAAATATGGCTTTTCAATACAATCCTGATCTTATTTTTATGGACATTCATATGCCGGGCATAGACGGTTATGAAGCTATGAGCCGCATTCGCGAAAAGGACAAATCAACACCAATTGTGGCATTTTCTGCAGATGCTTTTAAAGAGCAACAAGAACGTGCATTGGCTGCTGGTTTCTCATTCTATATTACGAAACCCATTCAATTGGACTTCTTGATAGGTTGTTTAAATCAATTTCTTGGAACAAAAGTTTCTGAAATGACACATCCAAAGAAATTATTGACAAAGAATGAAACCGAAAAGCTCGACAATGTTATAGGATTGTTGAAAAGTACTCCCAGATACGAAACCGAAAAGTTAGTGGTACATGCAGAAGCATTAACAGGCCTAATTTCATCTGACCTGAAAGAAGCCCTTTTGGAAATTATCTATTCAGGTGATGGAAGGGGTTTTGAAGACCTAATTACCCAAATTAAAAAGCAGTAGATCGAATGGGCTCCATATTAATAATTGATGATAACCGTCAGATTCTTGAACAATTGCAAGAAATTTTAAGTACTGAAGGATATGATATAGCATTTCTTCCAAGAGCAGATTTTCTTATGGAACGCCTGGAGAAGGAAAATTTCGATTTATTATTAATGGATATTAATTTACCGGGGAAAAACGGATTGATATGGCTAAAAGAAATAAGGATAAACCCTAAATTTAAAGAGCTGCCCATAATCATGATTACGGGAGAAGATGAACGGGCGACACTTGCCAAATGTTTTGAACTTGGAGCCAATGATTACATTCACAAACCATTTAATGAAGTGGCCCTCAAATCCCGTGTTCGTTCTGCCATTACGACCAAACGGTTCCTAGAACAACAATTCAGATTGGAAAAACAAAAAGCAATGCAATCGAGAATTATGATGCTTTCTTCACAAATGAATCCACATTTTGTATTCAATGCACTTGCGTCAGTACAATCTTTAGTAATGACCCAGGAAACAGAAAAAGCGGTTAATTATCTTTCGGAATTTGCTGGTTTGATGCGCTTGAATTTGGAAAATTCGCTATCCCCATATATTTCATTATCCGATGAAATAAAGTTTTTAAAACAATACCTGGAATTGGAAAGAATTAGATTTCAGGAGTCATTTTCCTTTAGTATTTCCATCCAGGTAGAAAATCCCGAAGATATAATGATTCCACCCATGTTATTACAACCTTATTTGGAGAATGCCATAATTCATGGGCTAGTTAAACTGGGCAGGCCGGGTGAACTCTACTTGCTTATACAAGAAGAAATGGATTTTATAAGATGTACAATAACGGATAATGGAGTCGGGCGTAAAGCGACCAAAAAATCACAACCAAATAAACACCATTCCGTTGCCATAGCTAATATCGAAGCTCGTTTAGAAATGCTAAACACGATTATGGAAAAGGAGGAATTTAGTCTGAGTATCTTAGATTTAGAAACCAAGGGTAAGCCCAGTGGAACAAGAGTGGTACTGGTTTTTCCAAGCGACTTACATTAATTTGCGAAGTAACTCATCCTTTTTTCTGACAGATACATCTACATGAGAACCATCTTTCATGATGACGTAACCTCCTTTGCCCTTTATATATTTGTCCAAATGATTAAGATTTACCATATGTGATTTATGAATCCTAAAGAAATTACAAGCTTCAAGTAGGGCTTCGTATTCCTTAAGAGGTTTAGAAACCATGATCCGTTTACCACTGTCCAGATAGAAATTAGAGTAAGCCCTATCGGCTTCAACACGGATTATAACCTTGGCCGATATAAAGTCGATACCTTCGGAGGAGGGAAGAGCAATTTTAGTAAAACTTCTATCTTCAAGTTGAAGATTAGTTTTAAGAGCATTTATCTTGGCGTTCATATGTGAATGTTTACTACCTATAACTTTCTCTGCACGCGTAATTGCATCTTTCAATTCCCCAATATTAATTGGTTTCATTAAATAGTCCAAGGCAGCAAATTTAATGGCATTGATAGCATACATGTCATACGCAGTGGTAAATATCACTTCAAAAGGAGGAGCATCAAAATGATCAAATATTGTAAAACCGTTACCCGATGGCATTTCAATATCCAGAAAAATGAGGTTAGGACTAAAGTTTTTAATTAGCGACAGAGCCTCTTCCACTGAGTGAGCAGTACCCAGGATGTTTACACCAGGGCAGAAGGCTCGTAGCATTCTACTCAAAGTTTCACGATGTTTTTGCTCGTCATCAATTATTATAGTATTGAGAGTATTTTTCACAAATGAAATCTTTAAAATGGGTTTAGATTAAAGTTACATTTTTTAATATTTTCAAATGTGGAGCTGCTTGAAAAGTTACCCAGCCATACTATTTCGATTCAAACAACATGTACCCGGGTCGCTACTTGAGAATAAGTTCGGACAAATACTATTCGCCCTCTCAGAATACATGTTCTATTCAATTATTTCAGGGGGCTTTTCCTTATTCACAACATAGTGCCGGATTGCTTTGCTGACAAGAAAATATGTGTCTCCAGATCTGACTGTCTCAAAAAAATAAATTGCCATAGCCAAACTGGTTAAATACACCGGCGTATGCTTTTAATACGGACCAATATATGTACTATTATAGGCATTGATCACATCAGATTCATAATAGATATCGGACATCAGGTACACCAATTGATCCAAATACTGATCGGCCCCTCCTGAATTTCCTGAATCTGCCAATATGGTGATTGCCAGGCCATAGACCCGAAAAACAAATTCAATATGGCCAGCATCGCCCAGCCAATAGCCCGGAGAACTGTTGAAAGAGTTAATATATTGATTTAAATGATTTACGGCCGATTGGCCATCCCCTCCACTGTATAAGTTATACGCATAATTAAATTGCCCCATTTCCTCCTGGTTCTGTGCATTTAAGCCAACTGTGGCCATTAAAAAAAGGAACATAAACGCAAATCGTAATTTTATGATCAGATGCTTCATTATAATAATATTGAAAGATTTTTTATTAATTCTATTAAGGTAACACATTGTACCAAAATCTATCTGATAAGTTGCACTAAAATGTGCTAATTATCGCTCTTTTTCTTTTTTACAGCTTTTTTACTTTTTGGCGGCTTTTTCTTCTCCAATTCTTTAAGATCCTCCTTAAATTCATCCGCTTTGTCCGGATCGTCACCGTCGCCATCTTCATAAAAACTAATAAGGTCGTTGTACTTTACAATAAGAATTTCATGCATTGCCCCCAGATCCATTTCTTGGCCTTTTTTAGAGGCCATATAGTCTTTCTTCAAAGCGGCAAGACAATTCTCGAACTCACTTCTATTTGGATAGGTAACAATCATTTTTTTCCATTCTTTAATGCTCGCCGGGCATTTCCACATCAAGGATGAGTCGGGTTCATTGAGTTGTAAGGCCGGCTCAGGTATTGGGTAAAGCAGGAACAACATCAACATCAGGGTAAATAAATTAAATGCTTTCATAATTGGTTACAGGTTTTTGAAAATTATTCTGATTATGGTACAAGTAATTCTTCACAATTACAGCAATAATAGATACTATCGGAGTCCACAATCTTATTTTCACTCTTTATTATTTTTGGTAATCTTCGTTGCAAATCCTCTTCCTCTACCTTATCGCAAATCATCTTGTCAATTTTTTCAAGAGATGATGGCCATCGAATTATACTGGCATCATCATAGGCCGCAATTAGAAATCCGCCCTTTTTGGAAAACACTATCTCCCTCACCGGAACTCCTGCCAGCTTATAAATAGTGGCATCCAACATTAGTGCACTCCAATCTTTCATATCCCAGATTGCAACCGTCCCATCCATGCTGCAAGAGGCAAAGAGGTTTGGTTTTGCGTGATTAAAAGCAAAACTCAGAATCTTTTTGTTATGGGCAAAATGCCTTTGCATCGCTATTCCGTCAAAAAACCCATTGGCGGGGATCTCAAAACTGAACATTCCGCCTTTTTCATCGGCCACAAGAAGCATCTCGCCTTTTGGATCAAACTTCAGCGTATTTATTTTACGCCATTTCCGGTAGGCAATTTCATGAAGCTGGTCATTGTTAATTATATAAATAGTGTATCCAATGGCAATAGCGATCATTCCTTTACTGGAAACAGAAATACCGAGGATTTTGTCCGGAAATGTCAGGCTATTCTCGCCAATCTGATATTCCCAATCTTTATTTTTTAAACCAGTGTCAATCATAATGGATGGTTGCACCAGAATTTTATTTTTTAATGAGTCTTTATTTATTGTCGTATCCTCTTTGGCACCTTTTGTTTGACCAACCTGCAGCGGACTTCCCGAACCATTTCCTTTTAATCCTTCAGTTTTACCGCCCGCGAGAATGTTTTGCGTTGTTTTTATTTCCTGAGTGTCATTTTCAATTACAAGTGTGGAGTCGTTTAAGCGCCATTTAAAAATTTCTTTTTCTTGCCAGGGCATTGCATTTGTATAGGATTTATCCCATCTGAAAAGCTTATCTCCCATTGCCAAAGACATGGACGAATCTGGCATAAAATTTAAGAAAACTGTTCTGCTGCGACTTCTGCGTTCATTGGAATCAACAGGTATTTCAATTGTAGCTTCATGTCTAGAGATATCACTACCGTGAAGATAGATGGTTTTATCCCTGACCAAAGCTAATTTTTCCTGAACGCTGTCGTAGGCCATGGCCGTTACAGGGTGTTCATAATCGTCCGTAGAATACAAAGGAGTTTCTGCTATGGTAATTTCCGGTTCCAGTGTCAGCGTGCGCAAAGACTTGTCCTTTAAGCTTACTAAATAACTTTTTAAATGGTCTATCCTGGCCAAGGACTGCGGCTTGAGCGGATAGGTTGGCAATCGCAAAGAACTAATGCCCTTAATTGTATTGTCATTCCCGTCATCGGAAGAAATCTCCTGAAATTTACCTATAAAATTATCCCTGTTCTTGTAACCAATGTCAAAAGTAGACATTAGCATCCCACTGTAAAATATTCTGTCACTTTCATTAATTCCCTTGACCTTATCCCTGTCCATTTTATAAATGCCATAGGCCGCTTTGGCCAAAAGTGCAGAACTTCCGGTTTTGGTTCCTTTGTATATACTCATAGAAATGGCAGAAAGCATCAATTCTCTCGCCCTGGCTTTTCTTACTTTTTGTTCTTCGTTTTGCCTGACAAGCGCGTTCTGATATGCAGCAAATAAAATAATACCCACTAATATAACCCCCAAAATACTTCCTATCTGTATAAGGCGTTTTCTGTTTTTAGCACGTTCAATCTTTAAGTCTTCTAATCGTGCCAATTCCTCTTCCTCTGCAAGGCGTTTGTCTCGTTTTTCCCTGATCACCGGCGTTAGCACATCATGGATCAGTTCCACATAATCAACACTTTCTCTATTTTCTTTTCTAAGAATTCTGGCCTCAACTAATTCGTCGATAATTTCATCCGAAATGAAGTACTTGGACTGTAATTCGCCCAGGGCCTGCAGTTTTCTGAATCCGCCCTGGGTCAAAAGCAGGTCTTCTATCCCGTGTTCAACTTTTAAATCGTACTTGGCCAGGGTTTCGTTATAAAAAGACCTGATCGCATCTTTAACCTCGAATGCTTCAACAAGGGGGACGTCAAAAGTTTTCAGTCCTTTTTTGATTCGCTCTTCATTGATCCTGTCACAAATAAAACTCAGTAGAAAAGGCTCTACTTTCAGGTTCTGCCTTTCATTTGCCTTTTGTTTACCCAATGCAAAATCCTTGTCCGAAATACCCGGTAATTTCTTTATAATAGCCTTGGCAACAGGCTCGTCTATTAATCCTTTCCCCGGCTTAATCGCCGCATCCATGGCTTGTGATATCGTCATTTGCACCACCCGGAATCGAGAGTCCATTAGCGTAGGCATAAACTTTTTTAGTTCCTCCAGCCTAGGTAAAAAATCTTCCCTAAGACTAAATACAACACGATAGGGCTGACTGCTGTAGTTAGCGGGCACGGTCTCCTCTTTATTTTTATATTCATTCTGAACAGCCAGAGGAATGCGGTTCTCCGCCATGTCTGACAACTCCTGCATCAAAATATCCACCCCTGCATTTTCCTCTCCTAAAGTAAAGATCTCTTCAAATTGATCCAGAATGAGGACAGGAGTAACAAGCCCGTTAGAAAAGTTTACATCGTGAAAATATTGCCAAAGCGAACGTTTATTAAAGTTGGTTACATTTGAGTCTTTTTCGTGCATGGCATGATAGACCTGCTCCCGTACTTGTTCCAGAGGAGATTTAGCAGCGCTGTAATCTATTCTGATGTAAATGGGAAAGAAGAATTTTTGACGCAGTCTGGGAATCAATCCGGCCCTGAGTAAGGAGGTCTTTCCAATACCCGATTTTCCAAAAACAACAGTGAGCCCATTGTCTTCAATTTGCTCAAATAATTCATTGATCTCGTCATCTCTGCCCCCAAACTGCCCTTTATTTCCTTCTTCGAAAGAACGGAGTCCCAGGAAAGGGCGTTGCTGGTCATTAGTGGAATCAGTGCTGTTTTCTGCTGACATGTTAAACTGAGGTAAGGTTATTTTCTTTTATGAACTGACGTACTATGGTGCCAAAATCTTCGACCGACTCCACCTTGTTGATATTGAGTTTACGCATCTTATCCGGAATACGGTCATTCAGCGGGGAGGTGTCGTCTATCAGGTATGGTCTTATATACCGTTTTTCGAGCAAGTCGTCCAAAATTATTGCAGTACGCCATTCTTCGTCATAGACATACCGACTCTGATCTTTAATAGCATTTTTAGAAATCAGCGGTATAAAATAATCGCATTCCTTGATATAATTATTAATCTTATCTGCAAACCGGTCTCCTGTTTTAAGGTAGTCATCATCGAAAAATACGCTAACGCCATTTTTCTCAAACTCATTCTTTAGCTTTTCCACAAAGTTTTTATCGTCCCAGCTATAACTTAAGAACACTTTTTCCCGGTAACGTATTTTTTTTGCTTCATCCCCTTTATTCTTACTCCATGCATCATATAATTTATCAATGAATTCTATGGAATCATTAAAGGAAGTATTCATTTTACCATCCGGATCTGGCTGGGAACCTATCTTAATTACCTTGGTGTTACTCGAATTGCTTTCAAGGAAATGTCTAAGGTGGATATCCTGGGCAGTTCTGTCACTCGCCACGTATTTGGATTTATTGGCGCCCCAAAACCGTTCCTTCGAAATAGTCCTGATAAAAAATCGCATAAACCAGTCAGGAAAGCTACAGCCTATCAATAATATAGATTTGTTCTTTATTATATTGAACAGGTGTTTGGCTATTTCATCCTTTCTGGATGATAATTTATATAGGTATTCCAGTGATTGTTCCTCGGTAAGGGCAAAATCTGTCCCGCCCCGGATGTTACCCATCAAATTAACAATATCGACCAGTGCAGGATCATGATCTCTTTCCTGATCCAGGGCTACATCCTGAATTGTAAAGTTGATAGAATCGTTGACCTGCCTGTTGTTGTTGGCCTCAAATGCCCTCTCTAGAAAATTATCAAAATTGACGGTTAAGATGGTTTCAAAATCGGTAATCTTCGCGATCTTTTTATACGGATCCAGAAACATTTGTTCATCCGTAAAGTTGGAGACCATTTTGATTATTTTATTTTTAATGTCCCAGAGTCCCAATTGCTGTTCTAACTGTAATTGGGTCACTACATTATTCAAGGTACAGAGTTTGGGAATAGCACCTTTTCTGCCGTAGTCATTCCAAAGTCGGATTGCTAAATAATCGTATAAATTAAGAATAATATCATCCTCATACTTCACCGCATCATCTATCAGTATTGAAGAATTTTCCAAATTATCAAATTCGCTTTTTGTGAGGCGTACTTTCGAAATATCGTTCCCCAGAACAGGAACTATATTGTTGTCTTCAATGGTAGCACGAATGGTGTCTAAGTAGCTTGAGTCATCCATAAAACTTAATTTCTTTTATTTGCAATCCTAATAACTACTGTTAAAAAATATGCGAATTTTATCGCTTTTATCAAAAGGAATTCTGCTCAGGGGAATGAATAGACTTATCTTAAAGGTAATAAATAAATAATAATAATTCCGGTAGATCCCCGTAATAGAAGATGCGGAACTCTAATGCCTCATAGCGGGTTTTAGTGAAAAAGTTGTATAGCAATTCTAATAATGGTATATGAGCATATTGGCCAGGGAACAGCCTGGAGCTATTTTTATCCCGAATAAGTCTTATACTGGATTATATAGTCGGTGGTTGTTGGTACAAGGTCAAAAGATTCCTATTTCTTTAAGGCGGCTTTGCTAAATAAATGTGCGGGAATATCCTCGTTGAATTTGATGTTTACAACCATAAAATCTGTGCCTTTCCCATCTTTTAGTACGTCTTTATAATTCATTTTCTTCGGATACCATCGGCCTTCAATCTTCACGATATCGCTCATGATCACCAGTTTTAACAACTGTCCGCTTTTGGCGTATAATTCTTCTTTAAGAGGAACAAATCGTTCCTGGTCTATCCATGCTTTTCTTCTTACATAAGCTACATCCTCAACCTTGGCCTCCAACTCCAAAATCCATACCTTTCTACCATCCAAAACTTCCTCACCAGCTACTTTTACGCTGTACATTTCCTCCAATTTGCGATCTTCCATCATATCTTCATACGAAAGATCGGAACCCATCACGGACTGTCGCAACATATGACCAGATAGTTGTATAGTTCTATCTGTGTCTGGGGAATAGATCCAGAGACGATCATCCAGTTTCAACATTTTAGTGCCCTTTTCCCGGGCCGGAGCAAGGTATTCGGAAAAGGAACGCTGATAACCTTCTGAATATCCTTTTGATTCTATAGTCCTACTCTTACGTTTGCCATGTACTATCATCCGGGTTTCGGAAACCTGGGTATCCGAGCTCATATTAGCATCCACTTTTTTGAGGATGTCAGCGCCTTGCTGAGCTACTGCAGCTGGTACACTTCCTAAAAGTATGGCGAACAAGATGATTAGCCTGAGTTTCATATTTCTAAATTTAAATTTTAAACTTCCAATTCTTTAAATAAGGCAGCAGTTTCCCGTTTGTAAATTCCGATTCCCGATAATGCCGTACCCAGGACCATAGCGAACAGCCCGGGAATAAAACCGATATAGAACAACGAAGGCGTAACTTTAGCCCGTATCACCGAAGGCATGATCATCGAACTATTCTCGAGCATTTCGCTTATATCTATACCAACTACTTGCAGGTAATAAGCCAGGGCAAGCCCGATGATACTGCCTAATGCCGACCCAATAATGCCAATGAGCAAAGCCTCGTAGATCATGGTGCTGTAAATATGACCTTTTGACTCTCCCAATGCAAGGCGTATGCCAAACTCCTGATAGCGTCGCAAACCACCCAATAATCCGGTATTCCAGAGGACTATAGACATTACAATAATAAATATAGTCACGAACATGCCCGAATAAACATCCACGTAATCCAGGTAACTTGCCAGATTGTTTTGATCTTTCAACCGCAGCATCAGAGGTGCATATTCGTCAGCTGTATTCCCAACAGAGGCATTAAAATTGTTTACCACCAACTCTGCCTGCTCGTCATTATAGATTTCATTTTCCTGAAATCCGAGGATTTCCCCTGCAGCATCGTCCATATCCAACATTCGCTGCGCATCCGAAATGTCGATTATGATGGCTCCTTTATCCAGTAAAGGTGTGCCAAAGCGAATAGATCCGGTAATCTCAAAATTTTTAAAGGTCATGCTGCCATTCATAGTAGAACCAAAATAGGTTACCTCGTCGCCCATCTTAAGCCCCAGTTTTTCTACAAATTCCTGTCCGATCAATGCTTCTCCTTCTTTGCCCGGAAGTCTGCCCTGCACCAATGCCGTTTGCAGGTTCATGCGCTGTACCTCCGCAGCTCTTTCTGAAAAGAGCTCAAAGGCCATCCCTGCTGCAGGACCCTGACCTTTGGTCTCCCCATTGGCATCGGGCACGTCGACAATACCTCCAAATTTGATTCGTTTAACCCAGTTAAGGTCCGGATATATTTTATTCAATTCCGATATCAACGAATCCACGCCCAACAAGGCGAGATCATTAGGTAACTGATCTTTGTTCTCCGCATAGGCTTTGCTCATGATCTTCACATGCCCGGTGTCAAAACGTGCATTCTGGTCAACGATGTCGCCCATAGCTCCTTTAAGGTAACCACTTAGCAGCACCGTCAGGCCTACCCCTATAGTAATTATAATAATGGGTAAAAGGCTTCTGTTTTTATCGCCTAAAATTCCTTTGATTAAGAATCGTATCATTGTAATTTTCCTTTTAAGGCATCAACCGGATTCATTTTTGCAATTTTCCTTGCTGGTAAGAAGCTTACGATGGTAGCAGAAATTACCACCACCAACACCGTTCCCGATATTAATCCGAGGCCATATACCGGAAATATTCGTTCTCCAATTGTCACACCCATTTCCCGGGATGCAGGCGGAATTCCTATCCCGGTCTTAGACATATAAATAAAAAGAGGTATGCCGTATAAACATCCTACAATTGTTGCCAAAATACTGTACATGGCTCCTTCTACGGTAAACAACTTTACCACCTGCCAACGGGTCATACCCATGGCTATATAAGTACCTATTTCTCTCTGCCTTCTGAAAATTGAAAGTACCTGAGTATCAAAAATGGCCAATAGTGCGATCGCTAATAACAACAAATACATGATAGAACCACTTGCCTTTTTGGTTTCAATAATATCTGTGAGGGATTTAGTCAGGGCTGCCTGACTTTTAATTTTCCAGCCTTCAATTTCTGGGGTTTTTTCATTTTCGTTAATAAATAGGGTGGCGTGGTCTTCCAATCCGGTCATTTCCCATAATTTTTCAATGGAAATCCAAATCTGGCCGCCATCGACACTTGCTACATTCGTATTAAAGACTCCGGCGATAGTGATGTTAGCAGCGTCAAATGTTCCGTTTTTATCCCTCCATCTAATCAAAACCTCGTCACCCTGTTTCAATTTTGCAGAAGATGCCATTCGCTCGCCAATGAGTGCGGGAATGCTCGCCGGACTTTCAGCTAAAAGGGGGGTCGGTAATTTTACTACCTCCTGATCCGAAGGAATGCCCTTTAAGGCTACAGAAACCATCCTGCCTTCAGGATATATTGAAGCCTGTCTGATAAGAACCGGGGTCAATCCACTTATGTCATCTGCGGAGGGTATAACTCCATGACCATCTTCTAAGGTGAAAGGATCCAGCGGATCATAATCCTGGTGCAGCAATTGCCCGTTCCCATACTCCCATGCGATATTTTCGCGCATTGCCTGTTCATTCCATCCATCGATCATACCGTTGTAGAAGATGATGATGACGAAGGCAAAAGACAGCACCAAAACATTAAGCCAGGTACGAAGCCCCGCACCCATAAGATTCTTATATGCCAGTTTGAATGCTGTTTTCATGACGTCACAGTTGTGGGTTTTAAGATTTCATCATAATCCAGTTTTCCATCTTTTAAATGGATCATTCGATCTAAATAGCCCATGACCTTTTCATCATGGGTCGAGAATAAAAAAGTGGTATTTAGTTCCTTGTTCAGTTCTTTCATAGTCTGGATGATGGCGTGCGCATTTGCCGCATCCAAATTTGCGGTTGGTTCATCAGCCAGGACGATTTCGGGTTTTTTAACCATGGCCCGGGCAATGGCCACACGCTGCCCTTCACCACCAGATAGTTTGGCGGGTTTCTTATTGGCCATACTTGCCAATCCAACCCAATCCAGCGCTTCCATAACCATTTTTTTACGCTCCGAAATTCCTATGTTTTGAAGGATGAGCGCAAATTCAACATTCTCGAATACGGTATATACCGGAAGTAGATTATAGATCTGAAATATAAAACCGATATGCAGATTTCGAAGTTGTGCGGATTCCTTATGCGAGAGATCGGAAATATTTCTACCCATCACCATGGCCCTGCCTTCGGTGGGTTTATCTAAGGACCCCATGATGTTTAAGAGGGTTGTTTTACCCGATCCGCTCGGGCCAACTAAACCTGCAAATTCGCCTTCTTTCAATTTCAGGTTGATATTGCTCAACGCCGTAAATTGGCCCTCCCCTACCTTAAACCTTTTGGTCACATTTTCAATACTTATAATACTCTTATTCTCCATAATTACTTTGTTAGTGGTTATAGACCAGCATTAAACGGAGCCCGGGCCCGGAATTGTTATTAACAAGGTCGTTCTGCTGGAATGCCTGTTGCGTCTCGGGATTGTAATAGGCCATCAGATATGCTGTCAGTTTATTAAATTGGTGCTCATAGTTCAAAAAAAAAGAGGAACTGTTCGATGCCCAGTCCCGATAGATCACCGTAGTCAGATTATCGTTCATACTCAATGGATAAGTACCGCTGAGCGCCGTTATATGTCTGTTATTTGCAAACTGAAAAGCTGTCTCATCGAAAGCGGTAATCAGATGTTCGACGATTATACCAAGGCCATTGCCCAGTCCAAAGGTGTAGTCCACCCCTAAATTTAAAAGTGTTTGGTGTGTTAGCATTCCAATGTCCTCAGATTTATGGCTGTAAGTGGCTTCGAACCAAAGTCCTACCTCAATATCCCATTTACCATCTATGCCAAATCTGTCTTCCCCAATTTGCTTAAAGGAATCTACTATCAATAATTCACGAGAATCTGCTGTTCTGTGATGGTAGGAAAAGGCCAATTCGCCTTTTGGTACAGGAAACTGTACCCGCCCACCATATTCCGGACGTTTATCATTGGTTTTGACCACATCAAAACCCCTGGTCTTCTCATTGCCGTAAAGTACCCATCCCCAAATATTAGCATTGTTCGAAAAGTAAAAACGGCTAAGTAACCCGAATACCCCTTTGGTCAGCGCCAGCGGATCGCGTGGGTCTATCTGATTAAACCACTGCAGGGGACGAAGCATGGTGGCTGAACCAAAATCTATCTTTTGTAAGCCTGCCCTTAATTCAAATTGCTGGGTCGAATAGCGTGCCCAAATCCTATAAGGATCCAGATTACCATCTTCTTTTGACTTATAAAAAGGACTGAATGCGGTATTGGCATCCAAATTTACGGATGCCTGAAAATCGAGATTAGCGGTAGAATCTATCGGGATGCTATACTCGAGTTCAGGGATGTAGCGAATACCCATCTGCATATCTAATTCGTTATCCGGACTAAAATTTCCGAATGCCGAGAGTTGTCCGTCCAGGTCTAAACCGTCCTGCGCCACCAACTGTAAAGAAGATAGCAACAAGACAAACACTATTTTACAAAATACATTCATTTATTGTCCTTTGGCATAATGCCGTAAAAAACAAAGTTGGTCAGTTCATCAGCTAATTGCTGTGTGCTGCTGTACATCGAAGTCAGGTTTTTATCCAACATTTTTTCTTTAAGGCTATTGATCATGTAAATGACAAAATCTATTTTCAGGTCTTTTCTTAATTCGCCTTTTTTTTGTGCCTGGATCAGATCTTTATAAAATGCTTCGGACGATCTTATTTGAGCTTCCTCCAGAATATTTTTCAATTTTGGGTCCTGAGCCCCATATACATCGCGGATAAAATCTTCACTTAAGTTCTCGGCGCTGTCGTGCTTCATCTTAACAAGTAACTGTATCTTTCTATTAAAAGGAACAGCAGCCTTCATGATTTCATTGTAATCCTCCAATCCTTTCTGCGCCAGCTGCGCTAAAACTTTTTCGGCAACTTCATACTTGTTCTGAAATTTTCGGTAGAAAGTCATTTTGCTGACTCCTGCCCTTTCGCAAATTTCTTCCACTGTTACTTTGCTGATACCATATTTCCAGAATAGCGATTTTGCGGCTGCTATAATTGCAACCTGACTTTTAGTGCTATTTTTTCTGGATAATGACATAATTGATACAAATATACATATAATGTTACTAATTAAGTAACATTTTAATATAATTGTAACATTAAATAATTTATAATCATGGGAAATCCTTTATTTCAAGAGGCTTTCACATTATGTAATTTAAACAGTAAGTCGAAGTGTTTATTAAAACGAATGGATTCAGGAATTCGAAGTAGTAGCGATAAATATCCTTAATTAGTAATCATATTATACTTTTATCGGTACTCCGGTTTTATCAGAGCGGTAAACTTTGTCAAGTATAAACAGGTTCCGCAAATATGTGGCAACATCAGTATCAAAAGGACTGTCTGAGAGCATCCTTTCTATAAAATGTTTCTGGGTGCTAAATACGCAATCACCTGCAAAATTTATATTTTCGAAGGTATAATCATGTATTTGCTCTTCTTCACCCAAGGGTTTAATTGTTATTTTTCCATCCTCGTACAGTCGGATGCTTCCTTCGTCTGCTTCCAGCAAAACAGTACCAAATGTCAGTCTGGCATCGGCCGCAGTGCTTTCATTGTAACGGTTAGCATCAATAAAACCTAATCCACCATTTGCATAATCAAACTGTACCCAGCCAAAATCTTCTCCCTTAATATTAGAGTTTAATCGTTTTAAACGGGCATATACCTTAGTGATTTCCCCGCCTAAATATCGGAATACGTCAATAAAATGAATCCCGGTCTCATACATCAATAAATGCTTCATTTCCCGAAAATATGGCTGTCTGTTCATATAGGCATCTTCCTGCCAGCCATCTCCCATACGCATTCTCAGATTGATTGAATGTATCCGATTCCCGATTGCATTTTTTTCGAGGAGTTTTTTGATCTCCCTGTACCAGGGCATAAACCTGAAGTTTTCGTGCACCATCATTCGCACATCTGATTGCTCAATAAGATTCACCAGCTTTTCAGCTTCCTTCAGAGTAGGTGCCAAAGGTTTTTGGCAGATAATATTAATATTGTGTTTCACAGCCAAGCGACAAAGTTCTAAATGACTTTCCGGAGGAGTGATTATATCGACAAAATCTGGTTGTTCCTTCAAAAACATTTCCTCTACATCATCATAGGTGTTTTTGAAACCAAAGGTCCTTGCCGCTACTTCTGCTCGTTCTTTGTCAAAGTCGCAAACGGCTACTACATCAACGGTGTTCAGGCGTTGCCAGGCCTCAAAATGAAACTGGCTAAAATATCCTGCGCCGATGCATACCCCTCTTAGTTTTTCCATATGATCAATAGGTTGAAAAATGCCGTTGTGGCTTCATATTATACCACAATGCAATAGCAATAATATTCAATATTGCCCCGACTACAAAAAACGGAGTGGTAGATGCCGTCCATGCGTGGAGGTAAGGGAAGGCCAATGCGGTCAAAAAAGCACCGAGATTTCCTGCCATATTCATTGTGCCGGACACTGCTCCTGAATGCTCCTTACCTATATCTACACAGAACGACCAGGATGGAGCCAGCGTCATATCGGCCCCAAAAATGGCGAGACTTAGAAATATAATGGCTGCTGCCGCGCTATCCATATATATACTGCCAATTAAGCCGATGGCTGCCAACAAAAAACCGATGGCAGCTGGCAGAAATCGGGATCTGTCCCAATTCCCGTTTTTATAAATTCTGTCGCTCATTGCGCCAGCCACCCAATTGCCAATAGCTCCGAAAATAAGCGGTATCGATGTGTAGATACCTGCCTCTATATTATCCAGATTGTACTCACTTTTTACATGCGGAAAAAGCCATGTCAGTGCAAAGAAAAAAGTAAAATTACTACAGAAATACTGCCCCATGGCCAACCACATATTCTTTGACCTCAATAAAATTCCTATGTCAATATTTTGAGATTTTGCATTAGCATCCTGCTGTTGTCTTGTAACAAGTATAAATGATTTTTCATTTTTCGAGAGACCGGGATGGTCTTCAGGATTATCCCTGAATAGCAAATACCAGGCAGCTGCCCAAACGACACCGACACATCCTAAAACCACAAAAGAAATACGCCATCCAAAATCATCTATCATCCAGGCAACCAATGGAAGTGCAAAAGCGGCACCCAATCGGGAGCCCGAAAAGTTGATTCCAGTGACAATGCCTCTTTCCTGAAGTGGTATCCAACTATAGATAGCTCTGGACATACCCGGAAAGGCACCAGCCTCTCCGACCCCAAATAGAAACCGAACTACCAGAAGTGAAATAAAATTCCATGCTGCACCGGTTAAAGCTGTAAACCCCGACCAGATCGTAACGATAACTGAAAGCACTTTCCTCGGCCCCAATTTGTCGGACAATATTCCGGCAGGAGTTTGAAATAGTGCATACCCCAAAGAAAAGGCAGCCAGGACCCAGCCCATCTGCTTATCACTGAGGACAAGCGCATCTGAAATAGGATCTTTGGCGACAGAAATACAAACACGGTCTATGTACAGTAATAGTGCAAGGAGAAAGGTGCCCAATACCATAAAATATCGCTTCGGAAAATGCTTTTTTACGTTCATTGTAGTTTTTGAGTTACATTAAAAAGGGCTTCGTCCTCCCCTACATTTCCTGGAAATACGATATAGGGCAATTTGGGAAACCTGGCCTTCTCGTCTAACTGCCATACGGGTACTCCATTTATGACCTGGCCAAGTATCAGGGCACGTTGTACATTCAATGCCTTTACAGCTATATCGCTGGAGGTAATTCCTCCTTTGGCCAAAATATATCTGGGCCTGTTATTTAATTTTTTTACAATCGCAATGAGATTTTGGGATACTTGATTTATTATTTTCAGGCTTTCTTCTTTGGTGTCTCCTTTTATGACTTCCCTGGCGGTAAATAGAACCGCAGTTTTTTTCTGTTTGATCAGCTCGTCTATTTGTTTGCTTATTTGCGATATTACCTTTACATTGGAAGCGCTATGTACCATTTTGGCAACATCTAATTCGATAAATGAAGCATCGGAATGCTTTCTCAAATAGGCCAGTTGCCTGTTGGTTTTGGGGACATAGGAGCCCACAATAACTAATGCTCCATGGGTTTCATTTTGAGTCAGGATTTCTTGCTTTTCCAGAAGTGCCCTAAGTTCTATACCCGAAATAGCATTTACAAAAGATGCGGCAGTCCTATAAACGATATGGGCTTTTGATCGGAGGCCGGCCAGAGCAAGTGAGGCTAAATCTTTATAGGTTGTTGCATTAGCGACAAAATGACTGCTGTTTCCGTTTAACAAATGCAACACTTCCTCTGTGGGAAGTTTACGAAGGAGTTCAAGGCCCAGACTTTGAACTGCTGTTGCTTTTATTGCACCATGGGTCTTTTCCTGTATCCAATCCTTTAAATTGGAGGAAACATAGCCAAAGGTATTGTCACTGGCAAAAGGAGTTTCGGCCGCCGGAATAAATTCTGCACCTTCTTTTACGTAATGGATATCATTCAGTGTATATCTTCCTCCTTCAAAAAAAGCGGGAATCAGAATATGTTTTGCCTGCCCCCAGCCCAATCCTTCGGTTAGCGCGTTTACCTCATTGGGATAGTGACCACGCAATGTGGAATCGCTTCGACTTATTACTACCAACTTTTTATCGTGCCTGGCCGCGGCATTGCTAAGTCTTTGCCCAATCACTCTTCCAAGTGTATCAGCTTCATTGGCGTGGAGGCTTCTGGAATTAGTTAGAATAAAAAATACCGGACTTACTAAAAGTTCATTCGCTATAACTTCTTCTGACCATTGGGTAATTACCGGAACATTATGTACCGTTTGAGTCCCCGTGGGGTCATCGTCTAAAATAACGATAGTCCTTGGAGATCTTAATAGTTCTCCATGGATCTCCTCCTGATAGTCTTTAGAAAGTTCACCCTCCTTTATCGATTGTATAATTTTGTGCATGGTCATCAGTTGCTATTCTAACGCAATAACTCTCGCAGGTGCACCATCTCCGTTCTCTACCTTTAATGGCAAGGCAATCAAGGTTACTTTTTCCTGAGATAATTGGTCCAGATTGGTCAGCCCTTCGATAATTACGATATCGTTTTGCATCAAAATCCTATGGACCTCAGTGACTTCTTTCAAATTATTGACATCGGCGACGGAAGGTGGTTCTACACCCAACATATTGATTCCTTTTTCACCAAGCCAATGAGCCAATTCTGTGCTGATCCGGGGAAGTCCGTTTCTGTAGTCTTCCGTTCCCAATCTTTTGCTCCATCCGGTTTGCAATAAGATGCTTTGCCCTTTTTGCAGCTTGTTTTCAATGGCTTGTAAATGTGAAATAGTAATAGATTCCCTTGGCTGGATATTAGTCAGCTTAATCACCCAGGCCTCAGAAATAAGTCGATTCACGGGAATCATATCCATCGTTTGGTCGTTGACTCCAAAATGCAGCGGGGCATCCATGTGGGTGCCACTGTGCGAATACAAATGCAAGGTGGTAGCGTTCCAGCCATCTCTGGTAAGGGTTTTAGCCGGTGCTATGGATACACCACTTAGGTTCCCGCTGACGGTTAAAGTAAGGTCGATGACTTTTTTATTGATCATTATATACTCTGAGTTGCCATTTTTGTTGCCCTGATAAATTGGACCACACCAGAGGCAACATCCGTGGTAGATGCGTTACCTCCAAGGTCTTTGGTTAGATTACCCCCGGCAGTTGTGTGTTCTATGCCTGCCATAATATTCTTTGCCGCCTCAGTTTCGCCCAAATGCTCCAACATTATGGCTGCAGACCAAATTTGGCCGATGGGGTTTGCAATATTCTGCCCTGCAATATCCGGGGCCGAACCATGGATAGGTTCGAACATGGATGGAAATTCTTTTTCAGGATTAATGTTACCGCTGCCACCAAGACCCAAACTACCCATTATTGCACCGCCCAAATCTGAAAGAATATCTCCAAAAAGGTTGGTAGTCAAAATAACATCAAATATTTCAGGACGCAGTACAAAACTGGCAGAGGCATTGTCTATATACATCTTGTTATAAGTTACATCGGGATATTGTTCTGCCACCTCCGCAATTACCCTGTCCCAATAGGCAAGGCTGCTTATCAATGTGTTTGATTTGGTCACATTGGTCACTTTTCTGTTTCTTTTACGTGCCAGTCTGAAGGAGTAATGGGCTACGCGTTCAATACCATATCTGGTAAAAATACTGGTATCCACAGCCATGCCGGCTGGTTTTTCCGCATGAAGTATTTTTCCGCTTTGCACAAATTCTCCCTCATTGTTTTCGCGTATTACCACAAAATCTATGTCGTCTTCGGTTTTGTTACGCAATGGGCTATCTACTCCCGGGAACAGTTTGACCGGACGATAATTTACATACTGCTCAAAACTGGTACGCACCCTAAAAGTATAGTCCCTGGCGGGTAAGGTATCATCTATTTCGGGTAATCCGACGGCGCCGAAATAAATTGCGTCAAATGCCTTTAAAGTTTCTAGGGCTTTGTCTGGCATAAATTTTCCGTACTCTTTGTAATATCCCGCACCAAAAGGGAACTCCTGCTTATCTAATTGAAACCCATATTTCTCTGCTACCGCATCGAGTACTGAAACACCAGCAGGAACTATTTCGGCTCCTACACCATCGCCATTAACTACTGCAATTTTGTATGTCTTTCCCATAATTTCTTCCGTCCATTTTAGACATTTGCGCAATTTTGCACAAGTGTTGAATTTAACTGTAGTAACAAATATATTTATTAAATCGAATGCATCATCGACATATTTGTATTATTTTGCGCAAAAATTTGCACAACCTAATCGTTTTTAAATGAGAAAAGCCTCAGCGACTTTAAAGGATATTGCGGAATCCCTGAATATCTCTATTTCTACTGTATCCCGGGCATTAAAAGGCAACTCCAGAATTAGCGGTAAAACCAGGGCTAAAGTTTTAGAGGTGGCAAAGGATTTGGGTTATATGTCACCCGGTATGCTGGCCTCTGAAGTAAGCAAACGGAGCAATTTCATTGGTGTAATAGTACCCAAAATTAGCTACCACTTGTACGCGATGGCGATAAGCGGCATTGAAAAAGTAGCTGAAACCAGGGGGATGCATATAATTGTTTGCCAGTCCAAGGAATCTCAGGAGCGGGAACAAAGCCTGGTGTACGAACTAATGGACCTGGGCGTGGTAGGAGTCATCGCTTCCTTGGCTAGTGAGACCACAGATTTTAGCCATTTTACAGCATTAAAAAACATGCAGATTCCGCTTGTTTTTTTTAACAGACAATGTTATGATATTGAAACCGACAAGGTAGTCATCGATAATTATAAAGCTGCCTGTGATGCAACAGAACATCTAATCGCTGTAGGTTGTAGAAAAATTGCCTATTTAGGTGGACCCAAAATACTTCAAATAAATGATGTTCGGGCAGCTGGATATAAATCCACATTGCAAAAGAATGGCCTGGAAACGAAGGAGGATTATATGGTCTATAGTAAATTTGATAAGGAGAGCACACTAAGTGCAGCCCGAAAGTTGTTATACTCGCCCAATTACCCTGATGGCATCTTGGCTTTTAGTGACCAGATGGCAATAGGGGTCATGGTGGCGGCAAAAGAAAGAGGATTGAAGATACCCGAGGACATTGCTATTATTGGCTTTAACAACGAGCCTGTCGATGAACTTTTGGAACCTTCCTTAACCAGCGTTGACCAACCAGCCTTTATTATGGGAGAGGAATCCGCAAAATTGATATTCAAACAAATCGACCAACAGGAAACTGGTTTTAAAAAGAAAATTTTGAAGTCCTTTCTCGTGGTTCGTAATTCAACGAATCGCAATAGGATATAACAAGCTAAAACTTCTTTCTGCGTAACTATCCAAATTTAATGTTGATGATCAAAATAATAAACATCCACATATGAACCCTTGATCATACTATTTGTTATGCGGGATATAAAGATTTAGTGTATCTACTCCCACTGGAAGGCAAAATACATGGCCTGAGCAGTATCTGTGTTCTTTATTGCATGTGGCACATTGGCCGATGCAAAATAGACATCCCCGGGTTTTGCAGTAAAAACCGCGTTGCCGATTTCCATTTCGGTCTGTCCCTTGACGATCACTATAAACTCGCTGGCATTATGGGTATGGGGCTCATGACTTTTAATACCGGGATTTAGATTGGTCATATGCATTTCGTAGTAAGGACACATTGTAGTGGCCTTGCGGAAATAGTTTCTTATTCCACCCTTGTCATGTTCCCTGTATTCCAACTCATTAAAATCGATAATAAAAGATCCCCCATTCTCTTTTCCACGTTTTATATCAGGAGCTTTTTTTGAACTGTAGCTCATTTTATAATAAACCGATTTATCAGAAATGCCCTGAATATGGCCTATGTCACCGGGTGAAAGCACAAAAACACTGTTGGCACCAATGGTTTTGCGCTTATTTCCGACACTGACATTCAGTTTACCCTCCTTTATTATAAAAATTCTTTCGTGTTCTGCGAGTTCCAATCTTTCAGAATCGGAAGAGGCGAGTGTAACAGACTCAAATTCCATATTCTCGAAATGATTTGTTTGACCAGATACAAGAGTGCCGTCCTCAGAAAAGGCGATCAATCCTTCAGGAACAATTTCGGGAACAACGTCATGCCATAACCAGCTAAGTGATTCTGGCATAATCGCACCTCCATGCGCTCCGTTATGCTCACCGGTGCCCCCAACGAATTGATAGTCATAGTTTTTAAACTCCAGGGCCGACTGCATTTGCAGGTTAGCAAGCCACCAATTACCATACTGGTTGTTCAGGTCATTAGAACCATCCTGGAGAAAGACTTTGATATCTTTTGGGTCGTTTTGTCGAATCAAAGATGGATAATCATGACCTCCTCTTATATCGGTAAAGCTACCTATGTGACTCAATACTTTATGGAATTTTTCAGGGTAAAACCACGCTGCGGTAAATGCACAAATACCTCCTGAAGAGAGTCCGGCTATGGCCCGCATTTTTGGATCATCAGAAATATTATAAGATTTCTTCAATTGGGGAATTAACTCTTCCAGCAGAAATTTGCCATAGGTTCCGGAAACATCGTCGTATTCAATACTTCTATTGCTAACACGCCAGGGGTTTTCGGCCGGAGGGGCAGCTTTATCGTGCCCCGGATTAACGAAGAGACCGATTGTCACAGGCATTTTACCCTGTGCTATTAAATTGTCAAAAACAGTGGCGACTCTAAAATGGCCATTCTTATCCACATATGCGTGCCCGTCCTGAAAAATCATAAGGGCCGTGGCATGGTCAGCGTTATATTGCTGAGGAACATAGATGTAATAATCACGAATAGTATTGGGGTATACTTTTGTGCTTTCCCATATATGTTTTGATACAGTTCCCCGGGGAATTCCTTCGTAGGTATTTGAATTTACTCCCAATTCATATTTATCTTGCGCTACTGCTGTTGAAATGCCCAAAATCAATAATATAACAAGCCTGAATTTCATGATTTTAGGGTCTCGTATAATTATGAAAATTTGTGAATGATGTTTTATAGCATTGTAGCATTTACCTGTCCTTTCAATGCCAATTCGGTGGCCAGAAAACAATGTGCCTGCGTCATTGCCGTTTCGGTACGGTTGACTACATCGTTGACCAATTGTTCTCCATACGGCATATAAACTTCACTACAATCGTAATATTTGGTTTCTTTTTTATCTACCAGGAAAAGATGGTTCCCTCCTTCTCTTCCACCAATGTCGGTGTATTTTCGTAATTCGATATAACCTTCAGTGCCTAAAATAGTCAACCTGCCATCTCCCCATGTATTCAATCCATCGGGCGTAAACCAATCAATACGGATATATCCAGTTCCTTTATTACCCCGCATCATCATGTCCCCAAAATCCTCAAAACCCGGATACTGCTGGTTATTGAAATTACCAACCTGGGAGGTAACAACTTCAGCCTCCGTAGATCCGGTAAAAAATAAGAATTGGTCGGCCTGATGAGAGCCAATATCGGTGAGAATTCCACCAAATTTATCGAGTTTAAAGAACCAATCCGGTCGTGAGTCTGCTCTCATACGATGTGGGCCCATACCTATTGTTTGCACCACTTTACCAATGGCTCCGGCTTTTACCAATTCACCTGCCTTTACTGTAGCCCGGTTTCTCAATCGCTCACTATACATAATGGAATAGATGCGATTGGTCTCTTTTTGTACTTCTTTGACTTGTGCAAATTGTTCCAAAGAAGTGATGCCAGGTTTGTCTGCCATAAAATCTTTCCCATTTTGCATGGCGCGTATACCCAGGGGAGCTCTTTCAGAAGGAATAGATGCACTGGCAATCATTTGGATAGAATTATCTTCCAATATCTCCTTTTCATCTGATACAACCTTTACGTCAGGGTATCTTTTGATGAATGAACTTAGTAGCTCCGGTTCCCTGGCATAAACGGATACCAGTTTGCCACCACCCTCTAATAGGGCTTCTACCTGACCATATATATGACCGTGATTGAGTCCGATTACCGAAAAACGTATTGAGTACTTTTGTGCTGAGGGTTTATAATCAGAAGTTGCCTTTACATATTTTGGTTGTGTTGTACTATTAAATGTATTTGACATCAACTCAATAGGGATAGTTGTTGCTGCAAATCCTGCCCCTAATCGTTTTATAAATTTACGCCGTTGCGAGCCCATAATTCTAATTTTCTTAAATGTATAGAAATTATAGGAAATCACAATCAATTAAGCACACAACACACAAGTTATTTGTTATCTTTTTATTCTACGGTATTGTTCAAAGTTAGATTATCACATACGGACTAAAAACAGATGTAACTTTTTAGTAAAGGTAAACCTGCATAAAAACTGTGGTTTGCTATACAGCTATTGCCAGGGAAAATTCAACTGGAATCAATTTATCCAAAATGGTCTTTGTGAGTTGCTGAATGCTGATATCAAAATTCAGGAAAATGCAGATATATCGGCTCAGGGTGCCGGCTTTTAGGCCGGATTGCAATCTGGTGTTTACAAAGACCTGGAAGCGATAAAATCGCTTTTGGATTTCCAAACCATAGAAACAAACCAAAAACCTTATGGATTAAAACAGAAATATTAATACTGGTCTGAGCTCATTACAGTTAACGCCTTAAAATCTTGAGATAACTAGTCTTTTTCCTGGCGGTTTACCTAAGCTTCTGCAATTATGTGGTGCATAGGTGATTTTTATAATTCCTCTCATAATTTTAAGCGATTCACTTAATTGCAATTAAAGTCCAAAATAAACGAATCAAATAGGTAAATCAGAACTCAATAAGACCAATAAAACCTTGGTTTTATAGTAAGGTCCTCTAATAAAGATTTTAATTTAGAATTGAAGAGTGATTCACTTTATTTTATTAACACTTTGCAGCGCGTACATTCTTTTATGAGAGGCGCCTTTTTAAGAAATTTGTTGCGAATCTTTGCTTATTAGTTGTCTTCAGTCCAATAATCCATAACTAAAACATCCTCTATTATTGGGCCTACGTTACTTACCAGATCTAAATGCGCTTTGTGAAACATATAAATTTCCCTGCCATGCTCATCACTAAAGGTTAGCGTAAAACTATAGGTAAAACCCTTACTATGTCCTTCACTACTATCATTTAACCCCCATTCTATACTTACAATCTCTGGTATTTCATTCTTGAGATTTACAAAAGTCTTAACAGCCTCATCCACTTGTTGTTGGGTAGCATCAGCTTTGTATTTTAGATTAACGACATGCTTTAAAACTTTTCCGTCCCTATGGACTTTATGAGAAACTTTATAGGTCGCCAACTTTCTTAAATCAGACCTAAATGACCCGGCAATAAGGAAGTTATCTTCTTCAATTTTATGTGACCGCAGGCCGTAATAAATCGAATAACCAGTTTCTAAATAGTTTATCGGACTAAGAATTCCATCTTCATTCAATTTAAGCAACTGAATACTGGCATCGTCCCTTGTACCGACCGCCAATACAGCTTCATTGTTGTCTGATGAAACAATCTCAATTCTGGTCTGCCCCTGTAACTTTGTATGTTCGTCATCCTTTAAAATGAAGTGGGGCAACAAAGCTCCTTTTCTACTTACTTTAAACACACTTACCCCATCACCATGGTAGACAAAGTCCGTATTTTTTATAAACCCATTTCTTTCATAATATTTGTGATGTCTGTGACCGACAATAACATAAGGGTTTTCGCCTAAAGTGACTCCTGTTACCGGGTATGCTCCCGTTAAGTACCGGTCTTCATTGTTATCACTGATATTGTTGATGTTCTTGAAGGTTCCATTTTCATACACCCTAAAACTGCTCACACCATTATCTTGAAATCCGCCTGTAAATAGAAAAGTTTTTCCATCGATTTTGTGGACAAACATGCCGATAATTCCATCGGTATGTATCTTATCGTCATCTTTCATAGATTGAATATGGGTCAATTTTCCATCCTTTTGAATTTTAAAACAACTCAAGCCGGGCGTATCTTCCAAACCCCCTACAAACAGATAAGATGATTTTTTCATATGAACTACTTGCAAGGTAATCGCAGTGCCGAGGTATGTTTCTTCAGTGTCCTCCACCAAAGCGACACGGTCCAGGGATCCATTGTCCAAAATTTTAAAAGTCTCAATGACGTTGCCGTATTTGTTGGCCACGAACAGAAAGTCTGTTCCGTTTATGTTATCTGCGACCATTCCTCTGGCAGGCCCTTTTAGCTTGTGTAGTTCATGGTTGCTTATGGGAGTAAGTATGCCCTCCTTATTTAAGCGATATACATCCACATTACCTATGCCTCCTGCATAGACGAAATGATTACCTCCTTTTTTATAACTCGTAACCGAAACCGTATTATTTCCAGATATGCTTTTGAAGTCTTTTCTATAGAGCATCAAGTCATCGGAAACCTGGGCCAGACCAATGCTTGACAAAAGTAAAACGACTATGAGTATGTGGGCTTTTATATGACACATGATTTGTACATCTTTTTTCTGTTAGATTACTCCACAATTGAAGTAGCCCCGACAGTGGCAATTTCCCTGTCTTGTTCAATGGTTCCACCACTTACACCAATGGCCCCAATAATTTGGCCATCTTTGTTTTTAATGGGTATTCCGCCCGGAAAGGTTATAAGACCGCCATTGGAATGCTCAATATTGTATATTATCCCTCCTGGCTGGGTCAGTTCTCCTAATTCTCCGGTAGCTATATCAAAATAGCGTGCCGTTTTGGCTTTTTTAATTGCTACGTCAATGCTTCCAAGAAATGATTCATCCATTCGTATAAAAGCCTTTAGGTTGGCTCCGGCATCAACCACGGCAATATTTACCAACACCTTTGATTCTTCGGCCTTTTGCTTGGCAGCCAGAAGTGCTTTAAAAGCTTCATCATGGGTAATGTCATTTGTAAGTTGGGCCTGTGTCTCAGCTGTGATTACCATAAGCGTAAGTGTTATAACACAAATTTTGAAGTGCTTCAGTAAGTTCATAATTCCGTTTCTAAATTTATGTCACAAAAATTATAAACCTTTCTGAGAAAATAGTTGAACAAGTTCAACTTGACAAAAATTTTAACGATTTAGGCCTGCTTTTTTATTTTACTAAGAAACTCATGAGTGATTCCTAAGTAACTGGCAATTTGTTTATCTGTAAGTTTCGATACGATCTGTGGATAAGTATCTATAAAATAACGGTATCTTTCTTTAGCCGTTTGACAATGGTTGCGAATTAAACGACGCTGCCATGCAACAATGGCCTTTTGGGACATAATACGAAAGAGTTTCTCAGCAACCGGGAAGGAATTATAAAGTGTAGATTTATCATTTCTACTTATGAGAAGCACTTTACTATTTTCTAATGCCTGTATATTTAATTCAGAAGGTTTCCGGTTCATAAAACTATCTATATCCATTAACCACCAATCTTTAATCGCAAAATATAAAGTGTTTTCGTTTCCATTTTTATCGATAGTAAAAACCCGAAAACAACCCTCCAATACAAATCCTTCAAACTTACAAACACTACCTTGAGTTAATAAAAACTCTTTTTTTCGAATGACTTGTGGATTAAAAAAACTGCATATATGCTCCAACTCTGTTTTAGAAAGTTGGACATTTTTAGCAATATGTTGAACAAGTAAATCCTTTGTCATTGAATATCATGCCTTAAATAAGCATTACAAAATTTGGATACTAAAAAGATACGATATACGTCAAATTTAAGAAATACAGAAGACAGTATTTAGCTCACACCAATATCGTAATCATTGTGATTTAATCCTTTTTGAATGTTTCAGATATTAAATTCTACGAAAGGTCGTTTTATAGGCCATTATTACAAGAAAAACGAAAGCCGACCCATGCCGCGCATGAGTGGTTTTTTATTTCCTTAAACATTCGAAAATTAACCAGGATTACCTCGCTACGCTCGGTGATCCTGAAGGAGGGTTGTTGCTCATTAAAGCTGAACAATAATTTGTTCAGCTTTAATGGTCGGGGTGGTCACGCCTCGGCGTGACGACCTCCAAAATGTCGGGGTGGCAGGCCTTTTTATAGGGACCTAACACACTCTCTTACAATATTTTACCTCGCTAATTTAAAGCGGTACACCTTATTGCAATTATTATATCAAATAAGCACAATAGATGTAGTTCTTTAATCCTAAAATTTAGGAAATTAAACAATCAATATCAAATCATATTAAATTGCGCTTATTGATCCCTATAATGTTCAAATGGACTTTTTAAATAAAACCCGTATCAAATCGAACCAATTTCTATTTATCAAAAAAAGTGGCAATACTCTTAAAACCTATCGACCAAACAACTATGGATGAATATTTGTCATAATGTTCTGACTGAAGTGAATTTCAGACAACCCATTTAAAGTATGGGCGGCCTGTTCAGCGCTAAGATCACGTTGAGGATCTGCAAATAATTCGTACCCGACCATAAACTTTTTCACAGTGGCCGATCTTAATAATGGAGGGTAAAATGACATATGAAAGTGCCATTCATCATGATTTAAGTCATTTGTAGGTGCCTGGTGTATACCCATCGAATATGGAAAAGATATTTCAAACAAATTATCGAGCTTAATGGTAACCTTGCGAATCATCCTTGCGAAACTATTCTTTTCATGTTTACTCAACTGGCCTATATGTAGTATATGTCTTATGGGAACTATCATTACTTCGTAGGGCCATACTGCCCAATAAGGTATTAATGCGATAAAATATTCATCCGAAAAAAGAATTCTTTCCTCCTTAACGATTTCTTGTTTAATGTACTCTCCTAATAGGCTTTCATTGTGTTTATACCAATATTGAGCCTGGTTGTTTGTTTTTTTTATTACTTCTTTGGGAATTGAACTTTGAGACCAAATTTGTCCATGAGGGTGTGGATTACTGCATCTCATGATATCCCCTTTGTTCTCAAATATTTGTACGTGATTAATCCCTTCTATATTCCCCAATATTAAATACTCTTTTTGCCATAGGGAGATAACATCTTCAATATCAGCTACTGTCATCAGAGGTAGTGTCAGAGAATGGTCCGGGGAAAAGCAAACCACCCGGCAAATACCAATTTCGCCTTTAGATTTCAAAAGGCCATCTTGGACTTCATCCGATGGTGAATCATAATTTAAGGCCGAAAAATCATTGATAAAAGAATATGTGGATCCATAATTAGGATTTGTTACACCATTGGCTCGGGTGTTCCCGGGACATAAGTAACATTTTTCATCATAGCTAGGTTTCTTTTCAAAACTGACGAGCTCTTGTTTACCCTGCCGTGGTCTTTTAGTACGGTGTGATGATACAAGTACCCACTCACCAGTCAAAATATTGAATCTTCTATGAGGATGCTGATTGAAATCTAATTTCATAATGAATTTTCGATTAATGAAGTTCCCCTACTCGGTAAAGTTTGAAAATGGGTTAAGACAATACCAAACTTAGCTTTATATGCCTTTGAAGCCTTTTTGACAAAGTCATCAATTGCATCTTTATGGATTAGATTTAAGGTACAACCTCCAAAACCACCTCCCATCATCCGTGCTCCAAGAACTTGTGGTTCGCTTTTGGATTGATCAACCAGAAAATCGAGCTCTTGACAGCTAACTTCATATTTTTTACTCAAACCTTCGTGAGATAAAAACATTTGCTTTCCAAAATTTACCAGATCATTCACTTTCAAAGCATTAACTGCAAGCAAAACCCTATGGATTTCTTCCACGACAAAGGAGCATCGATTGTATAGTATTGGTCCAAATTCTGCCCGGCTTTCTTCGAGCATAATTGGCGTCACATTTCTGAATGATTTTTCGATATTGAATTTTTTGGCTATCATTGCCAGTCCTGTATCGCATTGTTCTCTTCGGACATTGTATTCACTAGTTGAGAGATTATGTGCCACATTAGTATTTAAAAGGAGTAAGCGGTATTGGTCAATTTCCAATGGTATGTATTCAAAATCCAGAGTGTGACAGTCTAACAGAATTGCATGACCCTCCTTGCCCATAACAGAAGTAAACTGGTCCATAATACCACATTTTGTTCCCACAAAATTGTGCTCAGCCATCTGTCCCACTTTTATCAATTGCCAATTATCAAGTCCCAGATCAAAAAGTTTATTTAACCCATATGCAAGTCCACATTCCAAGGCCGCAGAAGAACTGACTCCTGAACCCACAGGAAGTGTACTTTCCATTTTACAATCAAAACCTCGAAGGCCATTTGTCAGCTTTTGAATTTCAATAATAACCCCTAAAACGTAATTGTGCCATCCTTCCGTTCCATAACCCAGATTATTTAAATCTATGACCAAAATACTTTCGTAACCTTTGCTCATGATTGTGCAACGGCTATTACTATTGTTTGAATTGATAACCATACGGATGCTCCTGTCTATTGCAGCAGGTAATACATAACCATCATTATAGTCTATATGCTCCCCAATCAAGTTTATTCTTCCGGGTGAAGAAACCACAATTCGCTTTTTAGGTAATGCCTCCATTAATTATTTATACAGTACAGCTGTTTTATTGGCGTCTTAAAATGCTTGTAATCAAATATTATTCAGTTGTAGAAAATTTATAAATACTTATTGTTCGGTAAGTCTCACCCGGATCTAATCTGGTACTTGGAAAATGTTCTTTATTCGGGCTGTCAGGAAAATGTTGTGTCTCCAAACAAAAGGCAGTTCTATAGTCATCCTTGGTGCCGGATTTCAATTTGTTTTCTGAAGCCATAAAATTACCACTGTAAAATTGAAGGCCTGGTTCCTGGGTTAACACATCCATTACAATTCCTGATTTATCGCCCACGACGGTAGCTGCATGGTTCATTCCGTTTCTACTTTTACCCTTCAGGACAAAATTGTGGTCATAACCACCTCCAAATTTTAGTTGTTCATCATCATACCCAATCCTTTCGCCAATGGTATTCGGGGTCGTAAAATCAAAAGGTGTTCCATAAACTGCCATTAAATCCCCAGTTGGAATCAGGCCTTCATCTACAGGTGTAAATTTATCAGCATAAAGCTGCAGGGTGTGATTTAAGATTGTACCACTCCCTTCCCCATTTAGATTGAAATAGGTATGATTGGTTAAATTCACCACCGTTGCCTTGTCTGTTGAGGCCTTGTACTCAATTTTAAGAGCATTATCTCCCGTTAAGGAATACGTTACGATCGTATTCAGATTGCCAGGAAAGCCTTCCTCCATATCCGGGGAATCAAATCGAAGCACTAATGTGTAATGGTTTGGCTGATGCGCTTCCCAAACAACATCTTGAAAACCTTTGAATCCTCCATGCAGGGTATTTCCATTGTTGTTGGTGGGTATCGAATATGCGTGACCATCCAAGGTAAATTTGCCCTTAGCAATACGATTACCCACCCTTCCAATAGTAGCTCCGAAATAGGCCTCTTCAGATTCCACATAATCCTTTATGTTATTTCGGCCTATGCTTACATCCGTTAATTGATCATTCTTGTCAAGTATATAAAGGCCCACAATACGACCTCCGTAGTTGGTCATGGCCATTTCAATATTGTTATTTTTCAACCAGTAGAGTTTAATTGGTTTTCCATCGACAGAAGAATTGAAGTTTTTATCCATTAAACCAGATAGGGTATAAGCGGACATTGTGGTCTTCTGTGATTTTAATTGTTCTTTGTTTCTCTTATTTTCTTTGCAGGACGGCAATATCAAGATAATCATCATGGCCAATAGCCAGTACTTATATTTCTTCCTAATCATTCTGAAATGTTCTTGGATTCATTATTCAGTTTTTTGATAAGGTCAGTTTCATCCTGGCGATAGGGAGTACCATCTTTTCTGAAGACTTCATGAAACCATTCAATCGGTTCACCTCCATCCATTATTGGCGTATTCCAGGCATATTTGGTATTCGATTTTCCAGCAACCAGACCCCAATTAATTGCTCCTATATTCTCTTTTTTTAACAATGGCAGTATGTTAGAAAACCGACTGTTATTAGTTCTGGCCATATATTCGGTACACACCATTGGTCGATTATGTGTTTTTAATAAATTAATAACGTGCTGGTGCTTTTCAGCATCCTCGTAATGGTGATATGTAAGAATATCCGAATGCTGTGCCTGGAAGGTATTAAGTTCCTGAAAATCCCATCTCCATAAACCTACAGTTAAAGGTTGACTAGGATTGATTTCACGTCCCCATTGAAAGACTTTTTTAAGCAAGGGCATAGAGGTGTTGAGTTTACCCGTATTTCCTGGTTCGTTGTATAAGTCCCACATCAGGACACGATGGTCATTGGCAAAGGTTTTCAATATGTCTTTTACGTACAACTCCAGGTCGGGAAATCCTGTTTCATCCATGTGAGAGGGGTCACCTGGATCTTGCACCCAACCAGAATTATGCGTGCCAGGCACTGGCTCGGGCTGTTTTCCAATCTTCGGCGACTTTCCCCAAACGTCATCAAAAAAGACGAACATTGTCTTAATACCATGTTTATCGGCTATGCCAAGATAGGTATCCAATCTTTTCTTAAATCCATCAGGATCTGCTTTATAAGCCAGGCTGTGCAGATAAACACGCATCGTATTGAAACCGATACCCCCAGCATAACCGAGTTCCCGATCAATAGTTTGAGGGTCAAAAGTATCTTCCTGCCACATTTCCAACTGGTTTATTGCTGTACTGGGATTAAAGTTGGCTCCAGTCATCCAATCGTGTTGCGCGTACCACTCCTTAGCTCTTTCAGCAGACCATTTATTGATTTGAAGTAGATTTTCCTGTGCAATCCCTTTGAATGAGACTAGTACTAATAATGATACTATAAATAATTTCTTCATTTGATCTTGAATTAATGGTTATCAGATTTATTTTAACAGAGGATAAGGTCTTGGATCGGTAGTTGGACCATTAACAACTAAAGTACCATCCGGGAGTATTTTTAGTTCATCAATAAAAACTACGCGCTCATTACCTGTTTGTTTAGTACGTCCGTGGTATACAACGTACATTTTTTTACTATGCTCCAGATGCAAGACCATATTATGGCCTGTACCTGTGACATCACCGCCTTTATCCACATTCTTTTGTAAAACAGGATTGTTTTCTGCCTTGGTAAACGGCCCTAAAGGATGATTAGAAGTGGCATAGCCCACAGCATAATTAGGACCTGCATAGTGATTAGCAGAATACATAATATAATAAGTTCCTTTGTGCTTAAATGTAAAGGAACCTTCCGTCCACCTTCTGTTGATTTCTCTGGAAGTTACTGAACGGCTTTCCCATTCGGCATTTTTGTCACTCATGGATTTGGGCGGGTACAACAATAGTAAAGCATCCCCTATAACACTTTTAAAATCGGGTGCCAGTTCTATTCCATAGACCCAACTTTCCTCTATGTTTTCATATATTCCTTCTTTTTTCGCCCAATCCGATATTTCACTCTCAACTGTGTGTTTATAACAGGCCCGTGAGTAGTACAAGTAATATTTACCATCATCGTCTTGAAATACATTGGCATCTATAATCGGATAACCTGGATCGAACAGCGGTCCATTTTTCAAATCATAAAACGGGCCTTTCGGGCTGTTGGACACAGCAACTCCAATACTAAAAGTCTCGAGTTCGTTTGTTGGGTTAACCTTTGTATCGGCACTATAAAAAAGAAAGTAGTCGTCATTAATTTTATAGACTTCCGGTGCCCAAAAGCTTTTAAGGTTCCAGGAGGAGGCAGTATTCCCATGATAAATTTGCCCTTCAAAGTTCCAGTCTACCAGATTGGTAGAGGAATAGGTGGTAAAGCCGTCTTTGGCACCACCTCCAGTACCATACATATAAAATGTGCCGTCTCCGTTATCTAAAATATAAGGGTCGCCATATTTAACATCTATTGGATTGCTGTAATTGCTCAATTTCTCAGACACAGTAGAACTAATAATTCTATCGCCCCGTTTACAGGATATACAAAAAAGCATACCCATGAAAACGATCGTTAAAGGAGGTCTTACTATTTTTATCAGCATTTTCATCAATTTTGTTTATTATTATGAAATAAAAAGTCATTCGTTCTGATAAAATTACCGGGCCTTTTGCAAAGCCCGATAATTCTCAAAAACTAACTCAAACAATTCAATTTCTAACTCAATGACCATTTCTCCACTGGAAAAAGTTATCGGATATTTTGCGGTAATCTTAGGGTTTTTGAATTACCCGATCCAACGACCATGGGATACCAAAATTTGGCCTTCCATCCTTGTCCCAGTTAAATCGCTGCAGTCTGGAACTGCGCTTTGAACAACCTACTTCCGGTTTGCTTTTTGCATGAAAAATGAGCCAATTTGCCCTGCGATCTTTGGAAGTTGTAAATCCGTGATGCCCGGGACCGTAAACTTTGTTTTCTTTGGACATCTTAAATACGGGCTTCTCAAATCGCGTCCAGGAATCAGCTTGCAAAAAATCTGCTTCTTTTTTTGCCGCTAGCATTCCTAATGAATAATTATCATCCCAACAGGCTCCTCCCGAATACACAATAAAAACCTCGTCCTTTGGCCCCTCTAAAAACATAGGTCCTTCAAGAATGCTTCTATCATCAGTTTTTTCCCATTCGTATTTAGGAACAACCAATATGGATTCATCTTCGTTCAATGTCCAAGGGTTCTTCATAGTCGCAATAGCAATATCACTATGATCGTTTACATATGGGGAATACAAAAAATATAATCGGTCCGCGAACTGAAAAACTGAACCATCAATACCGCTATATTGGGTATTCACCCTACCCTTATCAATCCATTGGCCATCAATTGGGTTTTTGTTCTCGTTTTCAAGTACAAATACACCTCTTGAATGATCTCCCTCATCAACTGTGTCTGAAGCTGTATAGTACACATACCATTTGCCCTCTATATGGTGAATCTCTGGTGCCCATATACAACAACTGTTCGGCCCCTTTTCAGGCGGGGACCAGATTGTTTTAGGAGTAACAGTCTCCAGTTGAGTCAATTCACTAGAACGCCATAGGTCAAGGCGGTTACCTCTGGTAGCCATAAAATAGTAATAGCCGTCCTCATGTAGCAATACATAAGGGTCTGCACCATCTTCAAGAATTGGGTTTGTAAACGTATTGTTATCCTGACCTGCACATACCTGTATAATTAACATAGGTGAAAAAATAAAAAGGGCAATCAATTTATGTGCAATTTTCATAACAATCGTTTTAGTGCGAATTTCAGCTATTACTCAGATGGAATCGGAATTTCTTCCATTTCAGAGACCGGTTCTCCCAATATGGGATAGCCTTTCTCGTCCCATTCAATCTTTTGCATCCTAGGTGATCGCAGCGGCCCACAACCTTGTCCTGGCTTCGAGTTTGCGTGGTATAATATCCAATCCTCGGTACCATCAGGTGATTTGAAAAATGAATTATGACCGGGAGCGTATACCCCATTCTTCGTAGATTGGGAAAATATTGATTGCGGGGATTTGATCCAGTTATTCGCATCAAGTAGATTCGTTGTACCAGTGAAGGTGAGTAATCCTAAGCTATAAAAATCAGTCCAACAGCCACTGGCGGAGAACACTATAAAAATGTTGTTGCCGTTTGATAGAAATTGCGGACCTTCATTCACAAGTACATTAGGGGGATTTTTATCTGAGGTGCCTGTATTCCAATGCTTTTCCCAGTCATAAGTAGGCGATGATATTTTTACCCGGTCCCCCTCTATTTCAAGCGGATTTTTCATTTTGGCGATAAATATGTCCTGCCGTCCGTTATGATCGCCTTCCCAACCAGACCATATCATATATAGTTGCCCCTTATGCCTAAAAACGTTGCCGTCAATGGCCCATTTATCGGTATCAGCGGTGATTTTCCCCTTGAATTCGAAGATACCCTGAAAAGGATCTTCCGAGTCGTTTTCTACAGCATACATCCTATGAGTACTGTTATCGCCGTCATCTGCAGCGAAATAAACATACCATTTCCCATCGATATAATGAACTTCAGGTGCCCATATGTCATGGGAATACAGTGTACCTTCAGGTGGTGTCCATATTGTTTTTACCTCTGCATTACCCAGATTTGCCAAGTTTTTTACCCTTTTTAGCACCAGTTTGTTACCTTCCGTACTGGTGTAGTGGTAATACCCGTTATGATAGGTACTATATGGGTCAGGGCCCGACGGTAAAAGCGGATTGGTGAAGGTCTTTACAGAACCTTCTTTATTGTTTTGGGAATTATCCGACTTTTTTTCCTCTTGTCCGGAGCATCCATTGAAGCTGAGCGTAAGGCTCAAGCAGGCTACTACTAATAATTTCATCTTTTCAATCATTCTTTAGGTTATTCCTTAACAATTCCGAACTTACTCACCAAAGCATCATATTCATTCGTTGAAATGGTTATCATACATCCGTGCCTTACTTCTTTGGGAAAGGCATATTTGTCCCAATCACTATAAAAGGTATAACCGGAGGCCTGGTACCATGGACCGCTTAGGTTATCAGCAATGGACAATCCGTAGGAAACGCCCGGATATTGTTCATAGTACAGGTACCAAATTTTATCATTGGGAGAGGGTATCAGCATTGGTGCTTCCCTAAAATTGGGACTTATAGGACCGGAAGGCAGCGAATAGGGCCCGAGCAGCGAACCCGCCCTTGCGATTCGGATTGTTTTTCCTGTCGGCCAAAACAATGTGGGATAGGTCTCATCCTTTAGGATAGCATAATAGTTTTCCCCAACTTTTCTAATAAGAACATCAATAGTACCAAAATCCCAATCGAAAAGTCGTTTGGGAGTTTCGCTAAAAGTCTTTAAATCTTCTGATAGTACGTACAAGGTGCGTTGACTTGCCCAATAGCGTTCCGGGTCCTCTTTAGTGCCTTCCTTATGTGGGGTGTGCCATGTCATAACAAATTGGGAAGAGGCTATATCGTAAAAAAGTTTGGGCGCGCCGATACGTTGTAAGGCTTGTGAATAATCTGGGGTGTTTTTTAAGTCGGGTGTATAAATGGCATGTTCTTTCCAGCCAATCAAATCGTCCGATACCCAGATATTGATGTTGGGCGAAGAATCGCTGGTGTTACCGGCAATATAGTATTTACCATTTGGTCCTTTACAAATATCGGGATGCCCTTGATAGTCTTCGAATACTCTATTACCATCATTCAGGCGATTCCAATGAAGGCCATCAACACTTACCGAATAATACAATCTTCCATAATCTTCATGGGTCATGTGCGCAAAAAGGTATGCCTCGTTTTTCGGTGTTTCATATCCGGACACTTGACCCGGCGGATTAGGTTGTTGGGCGATAGTTTTTGTGCAGATTATAAAAATGAACATTACCCCGACTAATTTCGACCATCTCACTATTGAACTAAATGTATATAGTGTACTACTCATCCTCCGATAGTATTAATAGTTCTTGTCTTATTTCCTGAATAATCATACAGGTTGATTTCCTTGACCTTATCACTAGGGACAAAGATTCCTCTGGAGGACTGCGTTAAATATCCGCTTCCGTAACCGATTTCCCTTCTTTCGGTTTTTCCATTGGTGAGTACTATTTCCAATGAGACCTCGCCAAATTCAAGTGAAATGTATTCGCCCATTTCTTGGTTAGACGATCGCAACAATTGCGTCTCGGCATTGTTATTAGTCAGTACGATAAGATTTTCGTTTCCGGCATAGACGGTTCCTAAGGCTTTTTGGTCATGATCCAGATAAAGTCCCGATTTGGATTGTGGTACATAGGTAAAATCTCCTTTTCCGTTTCCGAGTAAAAGTGTGCCCATTGAGGCATTATAGGGGCCAGTATAGGTTTCGAAAGCTTCGGAATTACCCACCAGCAGTACATCCAAGAAGCCATCCCCATTAAAATCGTTCGCTAACGAACCGAAAATTGGGGCGATTTGTGCCTCCATCGGTAAGGGTTTCAAAATAAATTTCGAGTTTCCGGTATTTTCAATGTAACAACTTCGCATTTCCACTGCCGTAAACAGCTGGGCATTCTTTAATTCCTTTTCATCAAAAACATCAAGGATGCTTGCCCTTGAATACGAATCGTAACTTCCGAAACGTTTGTTGATAATGCTACTCAATTGCTCGTGCAGTACATCGCGAACGGCCACTGGAATATCTTTCCCTTCCCTGTTGTACGTGATAATCGGATCTACTGAACCATTTTTATCAAAATCGGCCCCATACACCTTAACCGGTGCATCCACTGTTGCCTTGTATTGGCTGTTGAGGCCCAGGTTACCTGCGATATAATCAATGTCTCCATCCTGATCGAAATCTCCGGCTGTTATACTGTTCCACCAGCCATTTGAATTTTGTAGGGTTGCTTCCTCATCTTTAATGAGTTTACCGTTCTTATTTTTATAGAAAGTAATTGGCATAAATTCGCCGACCACTACGAGGTCATACCAACCGTCCTGATTGTAATCCGTCCATAAGGCAGAGTTTACCATACCGGAGTGCTGAAGATCGTATGAATCCGTTTTTGTAACATCCTTGAATACACCATTGTCATTTCGCAACAAATAATTGTCTGGTGTTTTGGGATATTCACCTACCGAAACCCTGCTTCCTCTAAAAAGATCAAGGTCCCCGTCCCGGTCATAGTCTGCTGCGGTCACAATACTCCCGCTGTGGCGTGTGTCAGGTATTAAGTTTTCAGAACGAACCATGATACCCGTCCCATTGTTCAAATAGAGGCGATCGTTATAGAGGTAATCCTGATGCTTTAGGTTGACACTACCCCCACTGACTACATACAGGTCTACGTCGCCATCATTGTCCGCATCAAAGAACAGAGCTCCCATATCTTCCATGTTATTTGTTCCCTGGGGTAATGGTTCAAAAACGCCCGGTTTTTTCTGAAGGAAGATGCTTCTTAACTGTTTGGAATCTGCACCAATAAAAATATCATCAAGTCCATTGCCATCAACATCTCCAATGGCCAATCCCGGCGATTGAAGATTGTATTGCTGGTGCAACGAAAATGTACGCTTAAACTCATCAAATTGGTATTCCTGATGTTTGAATGCTAATCCCATGCTGTCCGCACTTAGCATTTGGAAGATCTGTTCCTCATGAGTATCAGCTAAGGAAAGATTGTCTTTATAGGGTGCATAATGAATAGTATGTAAAGTATTGGGAGATAGATTATTTATAAGTTGATTCTTCCCATCTGTCCAAATAATTTGAACATTAAAAGAAGTATAATTTCCCAGTCCAAAAGAAAGTATTGGATCTACGGAAGACATATATCCCCTAACCGGAAGATTTTCCTGATATTTTAATTCACCATCAGGTAATTGAACTATAACTTTTGATCCAACTGCCTTGTTACTTCCATCACCATTTATCAATTTGAAACGGACAAAATTATTGTCATTACGATCTTCGTAATTCTGCGTGGAGTCGGATAAAATCAGGTTATTTTGATATAAACTGGCTTCGGAGTCAATGTTGTTAAAAACTAAATCCAAATCCCCATCATTGTCAAAATCGGCGTAAGCTGCTCCATTGGAGTAGGTTCTTTCCTTTAAACCCCAGGAATCGGACACATTGGAAAATGAAAGGTCCCCGTTATTTCTGTATATGTAGTTTTGCATTTTCATTTCAGGAAGTTCGTAGAGTTTTTTGATACGATTCGCGCGCGCTTCCTCTTCGGTCATCCCTTCAAAAGAAGCTGCCTGGTTTAGATAAACGGCATAATCCAAATTGGTGATATCTCTCCGATATCCGTTAGTGACCATTAAATCCTTCAGCCCATCATTATCAAAATCCGCCAGTAGAGGTGCCCAACTCCAATCCGTCGCATGAATTCCAGCCAGTTGCCCAATTTCACTAAATTGGAGGCTTCCTTTATTATTTGTCCCCTGATTGAGTTGTAATACATTGCGTACATATTCATCTTGATAACCCAGATTTTCTGCTATCCGGAAGAAATCCCTGTTTGTCTTCATGACCATCATTTTTCGTCGCTTCTCCAATTCTGGCAACATATCAACTACGCAAATGTCAGATCGGCCATCATTGTTAAAATCCTGGATATCCACGCCCATACTATTATATGAAGTATGCTTTAAATAATCCGCCGATTTATCAACGAAAGTGCCGTCGTGATTGTTCATCCAAATAACATCATTTGAAACAAAATCATTGGCACAATAAATATCAAGCCATCCGTCTTGATTTAAGTCGGTAATACATATTCCCAGACCGTGTCCTTCTTTCTTGATTCCGGCACTGAAACTCACATTTTCAAAAACAGGGTGTCCATTTTTAAAACCAATATTGCGATATAATCGATCATTGGATGGGCTTTGTCCATCATTTTGTTTTTCATGTAATTGGTTCCTGCCCGTCTTTTCCATGGCATTCGTAAGGATATAGCAATCTAAATCCCCATCGTTATCATAGTCGAAAAAAGCAGATTGGATGGAAAATCCATCATCTGCCAGTCCATATTCCAGACTCGCTTCTTGAAAAAGGGGTATATTATTTTTACTATTGCCTTTATTTATGAATAACAGATTTGATCGTTCTTTTTTGGATGCAGTGGCGTTGGCCACAGAAACGTAAATATCTGGTAAACCATCCTGGTTGATATCAGTAACAGATACACCAGTACACCATTTGCTGGTACTTATCTGTGATAGTTCGGTTACGTCTTGAAATTTAAAATCACCCTGATTGATATATAGTTTAGAAGAAACCAGATTACCAGCGAAAAAAATGTCCTGTAATCCATCACCATTAAAATCGCCAATACCAACTCCTCCTCCATTAAAAAGCACATCGTATTCTAGCGCATTCAGGGTATCATTTTCGAAGGGCTGTATCTGATTATTAAAATTTACGCCTGAGTATTCACTTGGCACCAAATCGAACAATGTGGATTTTTCAACATCCGATGAACAGGCCAGTAAAGCAAAAGAAAAAAAATAACTTGTTACCTTTACTAGGTATTGGTTTTGAATCCAAACAAGTTTACATATCTCAGACATTATAGAAATTTTGGAGACAATAATTCCAATTAATATTTACCCTGAGCGAAAACGGGAAAACAAATGCCATTGCCGCTAATTTTACAATGACATTTATTTAACTCCCTACTCAACCTAATCTAACTAATATTTTACCAGCCAGGATTCTGTTGCAAACCACCACCGTAGGCATCAATTTCTCGTAGTGGTATTGGCAAATACTCTGATTTTCCCCTTACAAAATTTTGGAATTCAGTATCAAAATCCGACTCGGCGGCGGAAAGTTCAGGATTTGGCCCAGCCAATTCCGGACCTGCTATGCCATATCTTACCATATCAACAAAGCGTACACTTTCTCCCGCAAGCTCTACCACCCGGTCATGCATAAGTTGTATTCTGAATTCCTCCTGGGTAAGTGTTAACGGCAAGTCATTCATGTTCGAACGCTCACGGACCATATTAGCAAAAGGAATAGCTTCCTGGGTCCGGCCAAGTTCATTTAAGGCTTCTGCATGCATTAAATAAACGTCGGCTAACCTCAAAACCCGCGTATTAATTCCAGAAAAATAACTTTCAAAATCTTGCCAATAATTAGTGTATTTTCTCCAAAATCTATCATTGGGGCCAGCAGACCGCTCTGCATATGTTAAACCATATAACAATTCCCCTGGATGATCGTAGGTCATTGTATATTGTAAACGTGGATCTTCATTACCATCCTTGTCGGTTTCACTTAAGAATTGATTCAAAAGCCATTTGGTTGGTTGACCATCTGTCCATCCCAAGGGTCTAACGCCAAAAAATTGGGCCCGTTCACTGGTTTCATCTCCCGAGGCATTGTTATATGTTGGGAATCCTCCCGTTTTTCCATTGTTATTAACGAATTGTATTTCAAATAACGACTCTATATTGTTCTCGAATTCTTCGGTAAAATTGTCTTTGAAATCAGGCATTAAATCGTAGGTACCCGGCACCAGGGCGATGATTTTTTCAAACTCAGCTACAGATTCTGTCCATTTTTTCTGTTGCAAATAAGATCTTCCCAGATAGCCTATTGCTCCACCCTTTGTAGCCCGTCCAATATCACTCCCCGTATAAGCGTCTGAAAGTCCGGACGCAGCATCAATGAAGTCCTGTTCTACTAAAGCCCAAACTTCTTCAATTGTCCCCTGTGGATATCGTGTGTTGGCATCTTCAATACCAGTTACCAAAGGCACACGTCCCCATAACGTCGCTAATTTGTAATAACAATGCCCCCTCAAAAAGTGCGCCTCAGCTATAATTCTGCCCCGAAGAGATTCATCCATCTCTATACTGGGAACATTTTCCAAAACCTGATTCGCTTTATAGATTGTACGATAAAGTTCACGCCAAACTTCCAACAGCCAGGGAAAGTCATAATTAATATTGACATGGCGACCAACATTCGCAAGATCAGTCCAGGGACTTTGGCTGTAGCCTTCATCTGATCGCATATCATAATCGAATATTTCCCACAGACTTAACTCACGATTCTGGATACCTGCATATACCGCATTAATTCCTAATATCGCATCCTCTTCTGTATTCCAAAAGGTATCGGGTGTCGGGGCATTCGGATTCACTTGATCCAACAGGTCGTTTTCGCAGGACATGGTCGTTGCTAAGAACACCAACATTACTACTATAATCCTTATTTTTGTCATTTTTATTGAGTTTTAATTTTTAACTTCGATTTAAAATCCTAATTGGATTCCCATCATTCCAGATCTTAAGGAAGGAAAATTTCCATTGTCAAATCCCCTGTTCAGGAAATCACCATTCCCGTTGGCTCCAACCACTTCAGGATCGTATCCGGTATAGTCAGTAATGGTAAACAGGTTTTGTGCGGTTAAATATAACCTAAGCTTGTTTAAACTTAATTTACTAATAATCTCTACAGGAAATGTAAAGCCAATCTGCAAATTCTTTAGTCTAAAATAATCGCCCTTTTCCACGTAACGATCAGAATTCTGAGTTGGATTCAATGAAGAATCCAAATGTCTCGGTCTCGGAACTAGATTAGAAGTCCCTGATCCGGTCCAATACACGTCGTCGACTAAATAGTTGGCATTATCATCATAGCGTTGTGACCACCATTTTTGCTCATTAAAGATGCTATTACCAACTACTCCGGCAAAGAATGCGGTGGCATCAAATCCTTTATAGGAAAAGTTAAGGTTGAGTCCATATTCGAAATCGGGCAATGCTTTGCCTACTACGGCGCGGTCGTCGAAGTTAATAGTTCCGTTACCGTCGTTATCAATATATTTAACATCCCCAGGCTGAGCATCTGGCTGTACACCCCATGCATCAATTTCGGCCTGGTCCTGAAAGATTCCTGCAGTTTCCAGCACATAGAAAGAAGCAACCGGTTCTCCTACAGCTGTACGCAGTATCTGTCCCTGGCCAAAAATTGGCAAGTTACCTGCTTCCGCTACCAGGGCCTTTACCTCGTTCTTCAAAAAGGTTCCATTAGCCAATATACCATAGCTAAAATCATTAGCACTATTTTGATAACCCAGGCTAAGTTCCAATCCTCTGTTCTGTACCTGACCTACATTCGCCAGTGGATCACCCCCTGTATTTCCTGAGGAAAGTGGAATGGGTACTGCCAATAAAAGATCTTCAACGTCTGCTACGTAGTAATCTGCAGTCAGACTCAGTCTGTTATCCAAAAAGCCCATGTCCAGACCAATATTGGTAGTAGTTTTACTTTCCCATCTCAGATTAGGGTTAACCAGCTGTAGGTTTGTTGCACCGGGAACTACCTGATTGTTTAATACGTAATTTTGGTTGTACCTGAGTAAGCTTTGTGTTGCATAATTATTTATTGCCTGGTTCCCAACAATACCCCAACTACCCCTAAGTTTCAGGTTGCTGAATGTGTTGTTATTTTCCATAAAATTTTCTTCGGAAATCCGCCAGGAAGCAGAGACTGAAGGGAAATTGGCATATTGGTTATCCTTACCGAATTTTGACGAACCGTCCCTTCTAAAATTAACTAAGAGTGAATATCGATCATCGTATGTATAGTTAAAACTACCCAGTAGTGATCGTAAACCAGCCACTTCTTCCCTACCCTCCGTACGCGGACTCGAAGTACCATTGTCTTGTACCCAAAATTCTCCGCTTAATCCTTCCGTATGTGCAAAATTATAGGTGAAATTATCTTTTTGGGAAGTATAGCCTACTAAGGCGGATATAGTATGCTTTCCGAATTCCTGATTGTAGTTCAGGGTATTTTCAGCCAGAATATTGAAAAACTCTGTGTGACGATCGTCCAAAAATGCCGCACCAGGGGTGTTCTGTCTTAGGGCTCCTGCTCTTTGAAAGTACTTTTCCCGAATTTGTGCATAATCGAGCCCAAGGTTTAACTTATATTTCAGGAAAGGAAAAATTTCGAATTCTCCATATATATTTCCCAATACTTTGTTCGTAACGGCAGTATTGCTATAATGTTCCTGTAAGCCGATAGGGTTGGTTGCAAAAGTACTATTGTTATCGTCACCATGGCCATACCCACTTTCATTATTTGAATCATAAACTGGTATGGTTGGTAGCATCCAAACGACATCAATAAACGGGTTTCCGTTCACTCTTGTTTGATTACTTCTGCTAAAGGCAATGTTTTCCCCAAATGTGAACAATCCTTTCTTAGTTTCTGAATTTACACGAATCTGATACCGCTCGAATTCGGGACCTACGATTGCACCCTCCTGGTCAAAGTAGTTTAAAGAAATGAAATAATTAGAAGTATCCGAACCGCCGGAAAAATTCAGATTATGCTCGGAAATAATTCCCGTTTTGAACAATTCGTCCTGCCAGTCAGTATCCACCCCGGTTCTTAAGCCCTGAGGGGCATTTCCATTATTTTCGTAAGCAAGGTTGTTAATTTGTATAAATTGAGCGGCATTGGTTAATGGCAGTTTTCTGGCGATTGTCTGAAATCCGTAATAGAAGTCATAATCAATTTTTAATGGACCCGATTTTCCTTTTTTGGTCGTTACTACAATAACTCCATTCATACCCCTTGAACCATATAATGCTGTTGCCGCAGCGTCCTTTAAAACTTGTATCGACTCAATATCATTTGGATTAAAATCGGCGCCCAGTGAATTGATCAACATTCCATCTACAACATATAAAGGAGAGTCTTGCCCTGAAAATGAGTTTAATCCCCTGATTTTTACTGAAGAAGATGCGCCTGGGTTACCTGTTGAGGTAACGGTAACACCAGCTGCTCTACCCTGCAACATTTGACCAACATTACTGGCAGGAGCCTTAAGCATTTCTTCGGTATTCACAACGGCAACCGAGCCTACGATATCGCTTCTCTTTACAGATTGATATCCAATGACCACAACCTCATCGAGATTGTTAGTGTCTTCGACAAGTACGATATTTAATATTGATCGATTATCAACATTGACATTTTGGGTGACATAACCGATATAGCTAATAATCAGTATAGCATCAGATGAAACATTGGCTAACTCAAAATTTCCGTCAAAATCGGAAGTGGTTCCGGTCTGTGTCCCGGAAATAACGATACTTGCTCCCGGTAAGCCCACTCCGTCTGTTCCTTGAACAGAACCACTGATCCTGGATTGGTCTTGAGAATAACCATATTGAATACTAATGCACAATATAAATATTGGCATTAGTAGAATTCTCTTTAGTTTAGTCAGTTGTTTTTTCATACCTATAACATTTTATGTGCGATGTAGTTTGAATTTTTAGTGAATTAAAATTTTAAACATTGTATTGGTGATATTTCAATTTTTTCAACAAATCATATGAGAATTATGAATAAACAAATGAAATGTTTTAACTATTCATAATACCCTTTGTTTTGTTTCAAACTTTCGTACAAATCGTTCATACATCAGGTAATCAATAAGAAAGTGGCAATTTTGGAACAAATTGTAGCATTGTGAGATGTTTTGTATTGATTGGGAGGAAATACAAGAGGCTTGACAATTATGGACTTTTTATTTTTTATACATCCACCATTGAATATTCTTTTAATCACTTAATCAGGTAACGGAAAAGGAGCATTTTATACATCAGATAGATGAAAGAAGTAAATTGTGAAGCGTTATAGAAGGAAATAATAATAGTTTTGACTTTCACAACAAACTATATTAGGTAGATTCCAGCAATAACTATTATAAATTACTCGAAGTTCTTATGATTTGAGAAGACAGACCATTAATGTAACATTCATACAAAGTAAGTTGTATTTCGCTTGTACCATTTGTTTACAAAGCCTCTAATAACTGGAAACGCACTTATTCGTAAACGAGCTTTTCTCATGGGAAGAAGTTCAAAAGTTTCAAAACTTTATTCGAACGGATCGGTGGGTTATAATTCGGCTGCCAGGCCAATACGATGTATTTCTCAAAACAGTAAACTATTACCTTTTACCTTCAAAACTATTGAAGCCGATTCGATTGTAAACAGGAAATTGTCTTTTTAGCCAAGGTTCATTACAATAGCAAACGAATTGGTCGGGTCAGTTTCATTTAAGGATAGGCCATAATTCCATAGATTGGGTGCATTTCAAAAGAAGTCCATTTATCACTATCAGTATTTTTTGCCATTTCAAATGCCATACAACGCTCATGTCGAAGGCTCTTTTTATGGTTTGCTACCGTATCTTTATGGAAAATGTTAGGAGGCACCAGTCAACATTTATGCTATTGTGATCGATTTCAGATGTGTGTATTTTATTTCATTAGAGAAAAAAAGGATTACGACAACACCATTTTTCCAGACTAAAAGTTTTGATTCTCTTGAAATACAAATTCAATTTCGAATTGTGTTTATGACCTCTAAATTGACTTTTTTAACTTCAGAGATATTCATTTTATCCACTTTACGGTCGTAGGTCATAAACCCATTTACCTCCCCTTCAACATCGGTGGTCTGAGTATAGACTGCTCCTGAAAAACCGGCTTTGACCAATTTTTTCAAAGCATTTGCATATTTCACATACTCTGCAGTAGTTTCTTTAGAATTTTTGAACTTAATATATCCCCAGTTGTTGTCAGGCTTCCAGAGGTGTCCTTCAATTGGCAATCCTATACCACCATATTCACCGAGGACGTTTGATCGTTGGGCGTCGTAGAGGTACATTTCAGGTCCTGGATAATTATGCAAGTCTACAATATCTCCCGTCCTATAAAAGTTACCTCCGCTTGCCGAATTTACCAAGCGGTCAGGGTCATAGTCTTTTGTCCATTCTGTAATTTCCTCCGTCTTAAACTGTCCCCAAGCTTCGTTAAAGGGAACCCAGACTACGATGCTGGGATGCGAGTACAGATAATCCATTATTCCTTTCCATTCTGTCCTGTAAATTCTTTCAGACTCTGGTGTCCTCTTTAATTCAGTCCCCTCGAAGTATTGTCTATTCTGCCATCTCGGACTTCGATCGCCATTTGGCATATCCTGCCATACTAAGATACCGAGCCTGTCACAATGGGTATACCAGCGTGATGGTTCTACTTTTACATGCTTACGAATCATGTTAAATCCAAGTTCCTTGGTCTTGATTATATCATATTTCAGGGCATCATCAGAAGGAGCGGTATAAAGTCCGTCTGGCCACCAGCCCTGATCCAATGGACCGAACTGAAAATAATCCTTGTTGTTAAGTTGCATTCGAACTACACCGTTTGCATCTTTTTTTAAGGATATTTTTCGCATTGCGAAATAGCTTTTGACCTCGTCCGTACTATTACCATCACTGATCAATTTTACAGATAGATTATATAAGAATGGTGATTCCGGAGACCATAGACGCATATTCTCAATTGAAAGAATAAGATCTTCCCCCACCTTTGCTCTGCTAGCAGTTATTTCTGATGTGGCTTCAATTACTGATATTTCTACAATGTCACCATAATCGGTTCCGACAAACTCGGTGGAGACGGTAATTGTTCCGTCGTCTATATTGGATGTTACTTTAAGATTTCGAATACTTTTTTTTGCAACTGGCTCCAACCATACAGTTTGCCAAATACCTGTGACAGGGGTGTACCAGATACTTTCCGGTTCGTTTAGCTGTTTTCCCCTTGGCTGAGGACCATTATTTGTTGGGTCCCATACTTTTACCATCAAGGTTTGCGACCCTTCCAGAAGAAACGGTGTTATATCAAAATTAAAAGGGGTGTATCCGCCCTCATGAGATCCTATCTTTATATTGTTAAGCCAAATTTCAGCCCTCCAATCTACTGCTCCAAAATGTAAAAGAATGTTCTTCCCATCCCAATTATGCGGTACCTCAAAACCGGTACGGTACCAAAGTTCATTAGTATCCCCTACCGCCTTCATAACACCTGATAAACTTGACTCTGCAGCAAAAGGAACCAAAATCTGACCATCAAACTTTTTGGGCATAGTGTTTCCCTTTGGAAGGATGGTATAATCCCATAACCCATTCAGGTTCTTCCATTCATCCCGCTCCATGATTGGGCGCGGATATTCAGGTAATACATTGTTAGGATTTAAATTTTCTGCCCAGGGGGTCTTAATTTTATTTCCGGCAGGTTTCCATTGTGCCGATAATGGAGCTAAAATTAAAAATATGGTGAAGGCAATAATGTTGTTTTTCATGGCGAGACAAGTTTTTGTAATTTATAGTTTATAAATTGGACATTCCATTCGCTAAAAAAGCCAATTTTCATTGATATAAAGGCCATCAATTGTCTCAATTTATAACTCATAATGGTCAAATCAGTTGTTTGGAGTGATTTCAACTTAATTTTGCCACATTTTGATGAAAGATGGCACATTTTGTTGTGCCAATAAAAATTATCTTTCGACTTGTTATCAAAAGATTTGAAAAAAATAGCCGCACTTACTCTTTTATTATTGTTTACCGCTGTTCTAGAACTACGGGGGCAAGAATTCTATTTCAAACAATACAAAGTTGAAAATGGTCTTTCTCACAATACAGTACTTAGTTCATTGCAAGATGAGCGTGGATTTTTATGGTTCGGTACCAAAGATGGCCTAAATCGCTTTGATGGCTCTAAGTTCAAGGTTTTTCAATATGATGTGGACAACACAAAAAGTTTGGGCAGTAATTTTGTGGAATCGCTACACGAATACAATGGAAAAATATGGATAGGTACTGACAGTGGTATATTCTGTTACAATGAGCGTTATGAAAATTTTGAAGCGGTTGAGGCTTCCAGAGGTCTTCCCATTCTCGATATAGAACATGACAATGAGGGAAATCTATGGTTTGTGTCAGGATCTTCATTAACCAAGTATGAAGTAGCAACACAAAAATCTACCCGTTACGATGCCGAAAAGTACTTTGCCGTGGAGGACATTACAAGTACTGACGATGGGAGTATCTGGGCGGTAAATGATAAATTTCTATATCGTTACGATAGCACGACCAATACATTCGATTCTTACGATATTGAAATCGAAACCTACAATTCACTTCCTTTTAAAATCAGTAAAATTTTTCCATTGGATGACGCTACCTTGCTGATTGGCACACAAAATCACGGAGCATTTACGTTCAATATTGCTGATCAATCTACCATAAAGTTATTACCAGTTTCCGAAGATCCTTTGTATATCAGGGACTTTGCAACAAAGAATAATGATGAACTTTGGATGGCTACTGAATCAGGCCTCTACATATACAATTATAAAAATGAGACTTTTAAAAATCTGAAAAAAAGCTATAACAACCCATATGCACTTTCAGATAATGCCCTATATTGCCTCACTTTAGACAAAGAAAATGGCATATGGGTAGGCAGTTATTTTGGAGGAATTAATTACTATCCAAAACAATTCACAAAATTCGATAAATATTTTCCCAGGCCAGGTGAAAATTCTATAAGCGGAAATGCTGTTCGGGAAATATGTAAAGATCAATATGGTAATTTATGGATGGGGACAGAGGATGCTGGACTCAATAAATTTGATCCAAGAACAGGACTTTTTACAAATTATGCACCATCAGAGTCAGACCAAACGCTTTCTTATTATAACATTCATGGCCTTTTTCCAAAAGAAAACAAATTATGGATTGGCACTTTCCAGCATGGGCTAGACATAATGGACATTACTACAGGCAAAGTGGTTAAGCATTATGAGCGAGGTGATGGCCACGGACTTTCCAGTAATTTTATTTTCAGTTTTTACGAGGACGATTTTGGAAACCTTCTTGTTGTGACAGATTCCGGTATTCAAAGCTACGACTATGAATCGGACAAGTTTACAACTATTGATGCCTTTTCTGAAGAAACACATTTTACCGCAGTAATGAAAGATGATAAGGGTGTGTTATGGTCGGGTACTTATTGGGATGGTCTGATTACTTTTAACCCGAATACCAAAGAGAAGACTATCTATAGACATGACAAAAATGACAAGAATAGCATTAGTGGGAACAATGTCAATGGAATTTTTCAGGATAGCAAGAACCGTATATGGATTACCTCAGAGTATGGACTTAACCTTTATCGGGAAGAAACCAATGATTTTAAGACCTATACGGTAGAGGCTGGTTTCCCAAGTAATGTGTTCTATTCGATAATTGAGGACGGGGACTGGTTATGGGTCAGCACTTCCAAAGGTATGGTCGAATTCAACCCTGATACCGATGAAAAACGAATTTACACCAGGGCGAATGGCTTGTTGAGCGAACAGTTTAATTACAATTCGGCCTATAAAGACGATAACGGCACTATTTATTTTGGAAGTGTTGCAGGCTTGGTAAGTTTCAATCCTTCGAGTTTTAAGGAGAATTCTGAACAATCTCCAATTTACCTAACAAGCCTTCAAATAAACAATATCGAAGTCAAGGTTTCTGACAATGATTCCCCCTTGCTTGAGTCTGTTACATGGACAGACAAAATTGAACTCAATCCAAATCAATCATCGTTCAGTATAGAATTTGCAGCTTTGGGATATAGTGCACCTGAAACTACAGAGTATTGGTACAAACTGGAAGGATTAGCCAATGACTGGATCAATCTAAAAAGTAAGCAAAGCGTATCTTTCACTCAACTCCCAGCAGGCAATTATACATTTATAGTAAAATCATTGAATAACCATGGTGTTTGGAGTGGGCAGTCATCTCCCCTGCAAATAGAGGTACTTCCGATTTTCTGGAAGAGTAATTTTGCTTATTCTTTGTATACGATTTTGTTTGCCTTGCTAATTTTTCTCGGATTTAGATTATATCATCAAAGAGTTAAGGCCAAAAATACACACCGGATAAGGCTTCTAAACAATAGAAAGGAAAAGGAAATATATCAAGCAAAGATCGAATTCTTTACTAACATTTCCCACGAAATAAGAACCCCTTTAACACTAATTAAAAGTCCTTTGGAAAAGGTCCTGCGAAAAGTGAATGACTTACCTGGAGTAACTGAAAATCTTTCGATTATTGAAAAAAACACCAATAGACTCTTGGATCTGGTTAACCAATTATTGGATTTTAGGAAAACAGAAACGGAACGTGTAGACCTCACATTTGTCGAAACCAATGTTTCGGAACTCTTGGAGAAAATACTACAGAGGTTCGCCGATGCTATAGAGGAACAGGAAATTGAATTTTCCTTGCAACCTGGTGATATAAACGTTTATGCTTTTGTAGATGCCGAAGCGTTACGAAAAATACTGAGCAATCTCTTTGGAAACGCCATAAAATATGCAGAAAGGCACGTTAGTGTACAGCTCAAAACGGATACACAAAAATTGGTGTTGAACATTTCGAATGATGGAGACCTCATACCTTCGCATTTAAAGGAAAAAATATTTGAACCTTTTTACAGGGTATCAGGGAGTGAAAATCAAACGGGAACTGGGATAGGGCTTGCGTTAGCGCGATCTCTTACTCAAATGCATCAGGGAACTCTAACTCTTGATACCAGCGATGGTACAATGAACAATTTTGTACTAACCCTCCCAATTCATCAAGAAAAGGAATTTAAACTCCGCCCAAAAGCCAAAGAACAATTCCAAACCGAATCTCGAATTGCAAAGAAAGAGGCGCTTGTAAACGGCAAAACAGTAATTCTTCTAGTGGAAGATAGTGAAGAATTACTTGATTTTGTCGCCAAAGAATTACAAGAAGAATATTTTGTATTAAAGGCCACTCGTGGAGAAGATGCATTGAAACTCTTGGAAGACGAAAATATTCAATTGATTATAAGTGATGTTATGATGCCAGGAATTGATGGTTTTACATTATGTAAGAAAATTAAAACCAACTTGGAAACAAGTCATATTCCCGTAATACTATTAACCTCGAAAAGTGCCATGTCCGCAAAGATGGAGGGTCTCGAATCTGGAGCAGATGCGTACATTGAAAAACCATTTTCCATGAACCATCTAAAGGTACATATGGCCAATCTTATTGAAAACCGAAAACATGTTATGACGCATTATGCAAGTTCACCTCTTGCCCATATAAGAAGTATTGCCAACACGAAGACTGACGAAACCTTTATCCAAAAACTGGATGAGGTGATCTATAATCATATGTCGGATCACGATCTAAATGTGGAGACCTTAGCAGAAACAATGCATATGAGTCGATCTACTCTCTATCGCAAGATAAAAGATATTTCCAATCTTAGCCCTAATGAACTGATCAATATAACACGCTTAAAAAAATCGGCTGAACTCCTGAGAACCGGGAAATACCGCATCTTTGAAGTGGCGGAAATCGTAGGCTATAATTCGGCAACCAGCTTTGGACGAAACTTTCAAAAACAATTTCAGATGACGCCATCGGAGTATATGAATTCCAGTTCTGATTTTTGAAAGGTATTTAGATGCTTTAATAAATGGAAACTGCCACATTTGATATTGCCATTTTTTGCAAATTCAAAATAAAAATGCGAAGGCTACTGTCTAATGCTATTTATATTTTAACAACTCGGCTTTAGATAAATCCAAAATAGATATAATTGTATTTTCTACTTCAGGAATTTCTTTATTAATATTCCATTGAATCACCCAATGCATATATATTAGATTTAGAAATTCAGGCTCTTCTAATAATTCATAGGCCTTTGTAAGGTTATGATTCCATTGGACTTTTCTAGGAATTCCTTTATCAAAATCTTTAAGACTTACTTTAGCAGAAAGATAAGGGTAAAGAAAATCATAAAAATGGTTTATTTTAGATGATTCTACTTCGTTCAAATTTTCAATTAAGGCTCTCCATTTAGTCAACTCTGATAAAAGTTTTTGATTTTTTATTAAATCAAAGCGACTTGAGCTAATTATAGACTCTACCGTTCCCATGGTAGGATCAAATACTTGTCTCCAGAATATTGAACCAAGAATGGTATCAAATCTAATTTTGTAGTTCTCTGGAAGTGTGTCAGTATCACTCCAAATTAAAAGTCTTTCAAGATTTCTTTCTATTTTAAAGTGATTAGATTTTAGTTCAGCTAATTGCTTTTTAGAATTTTCAAAATCCTTATTTAAAGTTACTAATAGTGATCTTCTTTGGGTTTGATCAGATTTATTTGACCACCAAGCATTAATAGCAAATGCTATTAAAATACTGCAAATTATTACTAAGGCTTCATATAAAAATCGACTCAAGCGGTTTGTTCGATTGGCTTTCATTTGTCTATTATTATTCTATCCTTATTTCATTCCCTAATTTTGTTCAATGGACCTGCGCGAAGGTTACCAAGAGGGTAACGATCAACCTCTTTCAGAATGGAGACGAATTGAGCTGTTGCATGATCGATTAATTGGCCTCCTCGTTCAGCGTCTGCATCGAGTGCGTTGCCAACAACACCAGCCGGGTTAAGGTCCTGCGACTGCCAGGCAATCTTAGTTAAGCCAGTAACGCTCAAGTGTTGGAAATCCCCCTCAAGATCCTTCATCAACGGCCGGAAGTTCTGAGCCTTGCTCATATCCACCAGGTCAGGTCGTAAATGCAGCATTACAGACGTCTCCACACTTCCTCCATGAATTCCATATTTCATTTCGTCTTCAGGAAATAGATCTCTGGGATACAAGGAATACTGGTTCACTACTACAACTAGCATACCTAGACGTACTCGCAGATCACGGGCCACAATATCCATAATCCGAGGCTGGCCTCCGTGAGTGTTATAAAGAACGAGTTTCCGAATGCCGACGCGATGGACAGACTCGGCGATCTCGGTCCATAATCGGCGTAATGTCTCCGGTTCAAGGGTCAGCGTACCGGGAAAATCGCTGTGTTCGTTAGACTTCCCTACAGGCATCATCGGAAGTACCGTGACGGGTAGTTCGGCTGGCAACTGCTCCAGCATCCGTTCAATGACGGCCTTATTGGCACAAGCGTCGGCGCAGACTGGGAGGTGAGGTCCGTGTTGCTCAATTGCCCCAACTGGTAGAATTGCAATAACGCGTTTGGCGTCGAGAGCTGCAAATTCCTCCGTTGTCATATCCTGCCAGTAATCCCGAGGGAGCCCCTGTCC